>Ga0209309_10000005_pt1 | contig 564925 bp, 675 predicted proteins | sample COGITO_mtgs_1204_2_FD_184807 | JGI IMG/M metagenome (GOLD analysis project Ga0209309, IMG submission 184807) | Pelagic marine microbial communities from North Sea - COGITO_mtgs_120412 (SPAdes) (version 2) | ecosystem: Environmental > Aquatic > Marine > Epipelagic ...
ATTAAATATTTTATCGCTAATGAAAGAAAAGCGAGAAGCATTACCTAACGATGCGGACTATATTGAAGAGCTGGAAAGGCTAGTCGAAGTTAACCATGAGATTGCGCAAAATTTAGAGGCAAAGACCATTACTCAGCCGCCAGACGAGCTTATTGTCAACGCGCTTGCAAAAGAGGTGGCTAAAATATTCATTGGTAGCGGTAATTTAAAAAGCTTGAATGTCTCTCAACGCAGAATACGACATGTCATAAATATGGCAAAGGGAAAGACCGATATAACGCTTGTTGATATTCTTCAAGAGATGCACGAAGATCTTGATAGATAATACCCGAAAAATGATTGACAAAACACTGTGATTTGTTACTATTAATCCACTGAAAAAAACACCAAGAGAGAACGTAAATGGACACTATTTCCAAAATTGAACTGATCGCTTTAATTGCGCACCTTCCCGACAATGCCGAATTAGCCTTAGGCGTAGATTACGGCGATCGTGTTAACACTGTGCAGGCGGTTGGGTTTGAAATGGGTCTTGAAAAAGCTTACGTGGTTGAATCTGATTACTCCACCACCGGCTATAAGCTTGTGAATAAAGAAACAGCGGAGCGCGAGCTTGATGGTGACGCAAGTGGTGTTGAAGTATGGGTATTAAACCCCTCATCCATTAGCGACATAAGCGATGGTGACGACGACGATGAAGATGAAGACGAATTCTAGAGGGTATTTATTATGCCAGTATCATTAACACCAGTAGAAGAAATACTTGCAGAGGTGGCGGCTGCCGCTACCTTTGACACTGAATATGACGGTCGTACCTATTGTTTTTGCAAATACTGTGAAGCGAATATGGAAGACGGCGACTGTGAAGACGACTGTCTATCCCTGAAAGCTCGTGAAGCATTGGGTGAAAAATGGCTACAGATGCAACGTGAAGCAAGGGCGGCCGAATTAGAAGTATCTCGCGAACAAAAGCAATTGGATCGGTGGGACAACCAACGCCGGAGACGTCAAGAGAAACTGAATAGACGGGTAAAATGCGACCTATGCGACAAAACAGTTGCCGCCCAGGGCATACCAGAACATCAAAAGTCAGAAAGTTGCGCTAAACGCGCCAAGAGGAAATTGCTTGATGAAGCATTGCAAGCACAGTCGGTCGTAATGATAACACAATAAATGATTGACAAAATAAATTATTCTGGTAGACTACTTGTATTGAAATTAAGCCAAAAGGACAGTCGATGGAATTCTTTTATCAAACCAAGCAGGTCGTAGTTGATAGAAACGAGGATGGTGATGTGATTGGCGATGTTTTCCAGCCTATTATTGAGCTGCCATCAGGCCAGCGCTTTGCTCATCAAGAGTGTTTTGGGGATGTTTCTAAAGCTGATAGTTTCGTCACAACATGCGAAGAGATGAATAGTGCAGGTGAAAATGTTTTGATGACATTAGAGGATGAGTGGCACGAAACGGATCCTCGTTATGGCTCAGCTCATCATCAGAATATTGGTGACGCGCATCTAATGGATAGTGAAGAGCTATCGCACCGGTCACCCTACTAAGGAATGTTATGAGCACTACCGCCCCCTTATCCATCCGTGAACGTGATTTTTTAGCGGCATGCGGATTTGATTTAACTCACGGTTTCTTTTCGGAAGATGTAGCCCTTTGGCGGCATAAAGAGCCGGAGATGTATCGCCAGTACGTGACCTTCGGGTAACACACCTTTTACCACTATACGGAATGGCTGAACGGCCATTTTTTTGTGCGCTCGCAATAAAATAAAAATAAAAGATTGACAGCTAGTTTCATTATGATAATATTAAGACTCTTAAAACACACACACATAAAGCGAGAAGATTATGTCATTATTTACCAACGTTGTTAAAGAAAATCCAGTTGCTATTAACGCCGAAAACGCTAACTTTTTTGCATTACTTAACTTCCTAACAGAAGATTTAGTCGAACGAGATTTCTTCGCTTTCATGGATGATGATAAAATTGAATCTTTAGCTAAGCTAGTATTGCAAGAAGTAGATGCTAATTTTTTCGAGCAAGACTTCTGTACTGATACTGGCGCATCAATCACTTATGCGAATGAAGCTGAGGCAATTGAGTTCATTATCTCACTCTCATTCAAATTAGCGTAAATAAACGCTTAGCATTCGATTCAGCTCCATATAGGGGCTGAATAAACCTAAACATTCACACAAGGAATACTGTTATGTCAACATCATCGATCACGATGGTCAATCAAGCCCCTTTTATGATCAGTATGTTTCGTAATTGGATACTGGCGAGCAAGGGAACGCCGTTCATTGTGATCATAGCCAGTGAAGTGATCAGCGATGCCGATATTGAAGCGATTTCGAAAAACAACGAATTGGTGCTCAATGTCTCGCATGAAGCCGTAAACTCGTTTGATATTTCACAGGAAGGCGATATTACCGTCGTTACCCGACTGAAAGGGCAGAGCGTGACATTTAATTTCGCATCAACCGCATGTAAGTCAATATACTGTATGGAAAATGGTATGGGGACTATATTAATTAAGCCTAAGGCGGCGACGTCTGACAACAAAGGAGACAGTGATAAAATACCTCAAAAGAAAGCACATTAACACGCCGTCAAGGTCTGTAGTTAAAGACAGGACATCACTGACCTAGAATTCAAGCCCCGTAAAACGGGCTTTTCCCGCGCCTGAAATAAAAGTTTAAATGATTGACAAATACAGTCAATATGATAATGTATATCCACTCAAACACACACAAGCGAGCACTACATGCAAACAGTGAACAATATAAGCCTACGGACATTATTAATACTGACACTCAAGTCAAAACACGGCAGTACAAGAACTGAGACGTTGACGGTCAGTGTTAGCGAAAATGACTGTAAGATGCACTACCACATTATAGAGCGCAAAGACTTTATAAATAAATTACCATTGTTCTTAACCAACAGTGATGGTGATACCTTGGATTGCGTAATAAACGAGATAAGAAGATCGTCATCAATCGATATTATTGAATATCATTTTTCCCCCGCGCTTAACAACGCCAGTAAAGTGAAAACCGCACTTGCCGAGGGTAGGAATGTAGAAACTGCATGGGCGTACTTGGTCGATAAACAATTTTTCGCATTCATGGATAATGATAAGTTAGATGGCCTAGCTAAATTAGTTGTGCAGGAGCTGAAAACAAATCCCGTGAGCGCTAGCAAGGGCGTCATAGGGAAGTTTACGGGCACAGATGATGCCATGGAATGTATTATTGCACGCCTCATCAGAACGAAGGTGATGGCCGCTTAACCTTACTGGCAGTATTTCATTCGCTTATTAATCAAGCCCCGTCGAACGGGCTTATTTTCGCGCACCTCAAACAAAACAAACAAAATGATTGACAAATAATGTCATTATGATAATATATACCCACTGAAGAAACACACACAAAGCGAGAACCACATGACACAATTCAACGACGTAAAAACCAATAGATTTTCTACTTTTTCAACGCTTAAAAATGACACTATGCTTGAGCCTATGTTTTTTGGTAATGGCGTTAACGTGGCTCGTTTTGACCAACAAAAGCACCCTATATTTGAGAAGTTGATTGAAAAGCAAATTTCTTTCTTCTGGCGTCCAGAGGAAGTTGATATCTCAAAGGATCGTATTGACTTTGAAAAGCTAAGCGATGCTGAAAGACATATTTTCACCTCAAATCTTAAGTATCAAACTTTGCTTGATTCGGTTCAAGGTCGCAGTCCTAACATTGCATTGCTACCAATTTGCTCACTGCCAGAGCTTGAAACTTGGATTGAAACTTGGTCGTTTTTCGAAACTATCCATAGTCGTTCGTATACGCATATTATTCGTAACCTATACTCTGATCCATCAACTGTATTTGGTGATATTGTAGAGAACGAGAAGATTAAAGAGCGTGCTGAGGATGTAGCGTTTTACTATGATGAATTAATCTTTGCTGTGCAATTGTATCAAACACAAGGTTTAGGCGCTCATATTGTAGACGGTGTAGAGCATGTGATTACCTTACGTGAGCTTAAAAAGAAGTTGTACCTGTGCATGAATTCTGTGAACGCACTTGAAGCTATACGTTTCTATGTTTCTTTTGCCTGTACATTTGCTTTTGCTGAGCGTGAAATGATGGAAGGTAACTCGAAAATAGTCCGCCTTATCGCTCGTGATGAAAATATACACCTTGCGTCTACTCAACACATACTTAACTTGTGGAGAAGTGGTCAAGATGATCCAGAGATGGCTGAGATTGCCATTGAATGTAAGGATCAGGCTCGTGAGATATTTATGTCTGCGGTAAAACAGGAAAAGAATTGGGCAAAGTACTTATTCTCTAACGGTTCGATGCTTGGTTTAAATGAAGCCATCTTATGCCAGTACGTTGAATATATTGCTAACATCCGTATGAAGGCTATAGGCTTTGATGCCCCGTTTGATATTGAAACTAACCCGTTACCTTGGATGAACAACTATTTAAGCTCTGACGCAGTTCAGGTTGCTCCTCAGGAAGTGGAAGTAAGCTCTTATCTAACAGCTCAAATAGATGTAGAAGTAAGCTCAGATGATTTTGGTGACATGGAGTTATAAAAGCCAGGGTTAACCGCCCTTATCTTTTACCTGCTGATGTGGTTTATTAAGGGCGTTAATTGCCCTTTTTATTTGCCTATTGTTTACCGAAAATGATTGACTTATTTATTCAAAATGATAAAATACTCGTATTGAAAAATTACCGATGAGACCTCTATGCCATTAACAAAAACCCAGATTACCGCGCTGCTAAAGTTAAAGCGTGTTGACATAGATGTTTATTCGACTGCTACGGTAAGCCGTGATCAATTGCTGAATGAATATTTACTCCAATACTCTGATTGGTGGATGCATGAGGGTGATAAGAGCTATCAGCGTAAGATAGAAAGTGATTCGCTAAATATCGACAAGATCACTTTAAGTAAACCGTGGGTGGATGTGAGGGTGTTAGGTAATGATCATGTAGATATGCCTTTACCTGATGAACCGTATTTACTGTTGCAGGGCGAATATGGTGAGTTTGCGGTCGTCTGCGAACAATGGAACTTTTACCTCGTGGCAATAGATGACGATTTCTCTGAATTAATGATAGATAAAATGGAAAAATGATTGACATAAAATCAAAATGATAATATACTGTTTGTACTGAAAAAGCACACACACGGAATTCAAAATGGATACGCAAAACGCGCCCTATACAGCCCAATTAATTTTTGATTGTTCGTCAATGACAGACATTGAAGCGAGCATTCAGTTAAATCACAAAAAAGAGACCGATACGACTGCAATCTGCATGAAAGATGGTGTAGAGCTTTTCGTATGTGGTACACCTATTTTAACCAATCCTAAGGGTCGCGTAATAACGGGCACCGAAGTGATGGGGATCATTCATACCGAAGTAAATGCCACCAAAGAAGAGTTGTTAGACTTCTTGTGTTTTGGTAACGATAAATTTGACGGCTATAGCATTGTGAAAATGCCCACTTTTCAGTGGATGGAACGCGATGGTGCGAGCGTTGGCGAAGATTTCGGGGTTATTCCTAAGGACTTATCCAGTATTGAAGCAGGGGAATTTTATTTATGAGTGCGATTGTGATTAATCAGGCGTTTGTTAAAATTATTGTGGCGTTTGCTGAAGGCGTAGACACCTCAAATATTAAGTTTGGTTCAATTGTCATCAAAGACAACACAAACGGTGCCACCCACCTGTTATCGCTTGTTTCTTTAATTGAAGTTCCGGAGCGCGGTGTATTTGAAGGGAAATTCAAACCTCAGATGGGTGTTGCTGATACTTTCGCCGATTTGGGTCATGAGATTCAGTACAATCTGGATCCCCGAGTATTACAATTTCCAGAATCGATGGACGCAAAAATGTATATTGAGACGGCCACCGGCGACAAACCCAAGAGTATGAAGATTATGCTTGATTTACATGCAGTGTTATCACTAAATGCTAGCGATGAGGCGATCAAGTTTTTGCCCGTTACATTCATGAAAAATAGCAAATAACACGAGCAAAATGCAGTGTAAAAACACGTTCAATAAATTAAAAATGATTGACAAAAACACTGATTGTGTTATTCTATGTGGACTGAAAACACGCACGGGATAGTCAATCATGAAGTTACCAACGACAACAGGGAATTTAGCTTTGCTTACGACAGCACAGCGCATTGAGGAGGCGTACAAGCGTGGTATGTTTAAGACGTTTACAGCCTTCTTTGACTTTGTACGCGCTAATATGACTGTCTGGAAAGATGAAGTGAACGAAGATGGCAGTGCCATTCGAAATGTGAGGTTTAGTGATAACAGTTCAATTGATATTGACAAGAAAACTAAGCAAATCACTGAAGTGTGGGATATATAATGAATACCATTGAAATGAAAGATGTAAATGGTGTCATTGTTCAAGCTGAGGTGGGCGATACGATTGCGGCCTACTGTTACCTATGGAAAGGTGTGACGATAGGGAAGATAGAGCGAATAAAAAACGGCTTTCAAGCGTGCGGGTTGAAAATCACCCCAAAGGCAAAAAAGTGCGTGTTTATAGCAAAGGCTAGCGTGACAAAAAGTGAGTGAAAAAACGCCCTAAATAAGTAAAAATGATTGACAAAAAACACAATTCTGGTATTATGAAACTCTACCCAATAGCAAAGAGACGCACACAATGAATACTCAAAATAACATAGTAGCAGCTGACAAATTACTAACCCAAAGCAAAATATTCGCATGCTTATTTGCGGACAATGAAAGTCAAGGCACGTGTACGGTTGAGGCTTACCAGTCTGCGTCGCTTTTGCTTGAAGCATTCGATGATATTCGTAAAAACAAGCGTGAAGCAGTTGTTTTAAAAGGTTCTGACGCACCACTACGTGTGAAAGACGGTATTACTATTAGCGTTGACTTTGAGACAGCAGAAGGCGAGCCAGTGGAATCTGCAAAGCTAAGCGGTATTCTCAAGGAATTAGGCATTAGCCCTCTCACTATTTAATTAAACTATGATAAAGCGGCAACCGACTCATTAATTATGGTTGCCGTAATACCCTTGGGAAACCTTCGCAAAAAAATAAAAATGATTGACAAATAGAGTCATTATGCTATTATACCCCTACACCCAATAGCGAAGAGACACACTCATGAGCCTACTCAAGAACGAACAGATCGCAAAAGATTTTGTCATTAAAATCGGCGAAAAACGTGCCACTAGATTACTTAACTTGGTCACCAGTCGTATTGCTAGACGCATACGCAAAGGCAATGAGCAGATGTTCGGACAGTTCTTAACAGAAGACTGTGTACGTAAAGCGCCTTGGGAAGTCAATTTAACCTACAATATTAAAATGGGGTTAAGTCTCACCGATACTTACAATACACCTATTGCGGCGAAGCAACGTATTGCCAGTCGTATTGCTGAGCGAAACGCTCGACGTGCATTAAGGCTTCAATCACCGCAAGTCGCGTAAAGGGAATGGATTAAGTTGCGGATTGTGTCAAGGTAAGCTTAGCGATTCACAGTAAACCCTAGATTTTTTTATATCCTATATTGTTTGGAGAACCCGCAATGTTAAACGTGATCACGAAAGTGTTATCAATTCACCCTATCCTGAGTTTGTTAATTGTGGGCTTGTACATATTTTCACTATGGGCATGTTCTGCAATCGTGTGGATGGCGGGTCACCCGTTAATGGCTGTATTTTTATTTATCGTAGTCACTTCAAACACTAAAAAGTATGCCGGTTTTATTATAGGTGAGGTTAGTCGCCGCAGAACTCTTGGTCGTCATCAGTAAAACCCCAAAAAGGAAAGTAGTACGTTTTATGCAAATCATTAATGAGATCAAAGCACTGTCAACACTGCGTAAAAATCAGCAGTTGATGTCGTTCTATATGCTATTTGTTAATGCATTGATCATCGCGTGCACCGCTACTTTTTATGTAGAGTTTTTTGGTAGTGAAGGTCTTATACTGAAGGATTACGCTGTATCACTATTAGGCCTTATGTTATTTATCCCTATGTTTGGTCGTTTCGCCACCAGCAAGCCCCTTAGAACGTTTACTATTGCCGTTGTGCTTGAACTTTTATCAGTCACCGGTTACCTATTAACAAGTTTAGGGGTAGCGCCCGAGATGTGCCTTATCGTCGCAACGTACTGTATTGTTCAATCCGGCGTGATTATGCGCCCAATCAATACCCAGGTGGACAGTATTGTGACCGCAGGTAGCGCAAGCTACTCTTTACTTAAGTCTAAGCTAGATGCTTTATATACTGCTATTAGTGCAGCAGTTGGCGCAAGCTTTGTATTACTGGGTGTATCTAAGACAGCTACGGTTGCTATGTTGGCCGCGAGTCTAATCTGCTCACGATACTACCGAAAACGTGTTCTTAAAGAAATTTACGCAGACGGTGTGGTACCGGAGGTTGATGTTGTCGTGTTAGCGCCGATAAAAGATAATAAATGATTGACATAAATACTCATTATGATAATATTGCCTTACTGAAAACACACACACAAGGCATTATATTATGGGACGTTCAGTTAGCACACCAAGCAATTGCGAAGCAGTAGCGAGAAAAGATACACTACACTTTGGTTACCCTTTCAATGAAGATACGCAAGAACACGATTTTGATGCCGGTTACTGCGAGATGCAAGGGCAAGATGATTACGAATACCTCAAAGACTCTATCTTAGAGCAAGCACAAGCACGCTGGCCATCATTTAATGCGGTAGAAAACAAGTGGTTGGGCAATGAGGATAAAGTCCTCTTAGAAAACGATTTAGCGTACATTGGCATATCAGAATATTGCGGCCTAACAGCAGTATGGTTAAAATCAAAGCATTCTGAGCTAGACGGTAGTTATTATGCGGAGGAAGCAAGCAGAGCGCCACTGTGTGAAGGGTTTGTATCACGCATCAGCGACACCTTTATGAAAATGTTCAATGAATATAATCAAGTGGGTGCCTTTTCAAATGGCGAGGTGCTGCTGGAAAAGGTCGCATAACTCAATTACTAATACAATACAGATAAGGGCTTACGCCCTTTTTTGCGTTTAGGGGTGAATGGATTTAGGTAAGATGATCATCATGTCTGTAAAGAGGCGTATGTCATCGCTGTTGTGAGATACGATGATATTGCCGAATTCACTCGCCATGTTGTCAATATCATATATCGGCACATTGATTTCCAACGCCTCACTTAGCCATTTATTCCCCTCAATACTCATTACTTTTGGTTGATCATTATCCATAGGCGCAGCACCAGCGTTAATGATTGCGGCGTTAGCGAAGGTGCTGCTCAATATTAATAGGGTAGCAAGTGCTGTTTTGTTTATGTTCATGTCTATTCCTTTAGATATGCGTCTGTAGTGATAGCGAAATATTAGCATAAAATAATGTGAATAAAGCGCAACTAATTAAAAATAAATGATTGACAGATTATCATAATGAAGTATACTGTAATCACTGAAACAAACACCCATACACAAGGTAATTTATTATGAGCCAATCAGCAGTTGCAGCAAACGAAGCGTATTACGATGAACTAATGGACGAAATGAGCAAGATGCCAGTAGAGGCTGCGGATAAACCTAAAACGGTACGGGTAGAAGGTGTCTATGGCACACTGGGCGGAAACACTGTTTACAGTACATCTGATATGACTACGTACAATGTAACGGGAGCGGGAGCCACTGCACTGGTAAATTAAGCCATGGTGTAATATAGAGGGCGTATAGTCGCCCTTATGCATTAAGAGGCTTAATTGCCCTTTTGTGCATTTTTATACTTAGCCACCGCGCAAGATTAAGTTGGCGTGGACTTGGTTAAATTTATCAATAGTAAGATGGTTTATGGATATATGTCTAAGGAAGTAAATAAAGACGAATTACTTAAGGCGTTTGCCGGTGCCTATATGCGTTCATTGAAATTGGTAACAAAGCCTATCCATATAGTTATTAATAAGTATGGCGTAACTAAGCAGGTAGAGGCTTATTTGCTTTATGCATGCTTTGGTGTTTGTTTTCTCTGATGGCGTCATTACGATCAACAAGGCGGGGTAGAAAAATAAAAATTGTGCTTAAGTGCCCTTTTGTTTGCCTGAACATTGCGTTAGATACGTTTTCTGTTTTTGTTAGGAAATTATATTAATGTGATAAGTTACTACAAATAAATAGTGTATTTTTATTCAACAGAGGTTTTACATGTTTTTAAGTAATAGTAATAATAGTGGCGTATTTAGTAGATTAGCGATAGTTGGTTTACTGTGTGTAGCATCAATTAGCGCATCGAATGCAGCTATCATCAGCGCCGATTTATTTGTCGCTAATGATGACAGGGCTTTCATTGACACTTATACTGGTAATGAGTGGTTAAAATTAAATAATACATTGTATTACAGTATCAACCAATTTTCTGAAGACAATCCAGGTTCAACTTACTATCGTGGTTTGTTCCCAGGCTTTAGAGTGGCTACTTCAGCTGAGGTAAACACTTTATTTGAAAATACAATTGATTTTCTGGGGTTAACTTCGCTCACCAGTTCGGTTAATGGTGCGAGAACTGGCAACAGAGTTGATCATGATTTGGTTGAGATATTCACTGATAATGTATTTTCTCATAGGGATGCCTCTCGACAATTTATATCAAGCGGATTTCATTACTCGGCAGATGGGACGAATACAGTTTCAAGCTCATTTAATGGAAATACTCGTTCGGTTGATGCTCCGTTAAAAGTGAGTTTAGATTTCAGTTCGCCCAACTATACTCTTGATACTAGCAGTTCGGGAACAGGTCTTTGGATGGTTTCTGAGGTTGTAGCTGGCACACTGAGCGCTCAGCTGGATGCTACATTGATAGAAAACCGTTCTAACAGCGAGGCTACCAGTGTCAATGCGCCAGCGACATTGTCGTTAATTGCATTGGGATTAGCCGGTGTGTTTTTTAGGCGAAAAGGTCTAATTGCATAAGGGGTTACCCGCAGCAGTACATTATCACCATTAAAGGGCTTAAGTGCCCTTTTTTGTGGTCGAACTATAGGGTTTATCTAAGAGAGGACTTGTAAATAATATTGTAAATTTGATTGACAAAGTGTATCAATATGATAATATTGCCCCACTGAAAAAACACACACTACTCAATCAGAGGTCTACATGTCAAATATCGTTGTCGCAGGTATAATTAATCGAAACACCGGTGAAATAATCGAAACTACATGTTCTCCTAAAGAAAAGACCGCTATGGCGTTGAAAGTTCGTGATGAGCTAGGCTGTAAGCATGGGCGAGGTGATTTCATGTCGTTTGAATTCGGCATAATGAACCATATGTCTTATTATAAAACAAAGATGATAAATAAAGAGCCTAGTGCGTTTAGAACGCTTCAAATATTAAATGCTAAGTATAAAATAAGTAAGGGTAAGCTGTATCTTGAACAAGCCAAGACCGAGCTTGCTTTAGCAGAGGAAGTGTCTCAAGAGTGCTCAGCGCTTTATGCTTCGGATGAGAACAAGAAGAAGCGTTTGCTTATTGACGAGTGGACAGAAGAGGGGGTAAGCGAAGCAAATGAGGAAGTGAGCCAAGCAGCCTCAGGCCTTAAAAATTGTATTGAGATCCTGAAAAGCTTAGAAGCCGACGAAGCTGCCGAATTGCAAGGTAAGTGATAGAGTTTACCAAAGACTAGATAATGATACCGCTGGGGTGAAAATCTCGGCGTTTTCAAACCCCTTTTAATATTAATGGATGGTGATGTATGAAAAAATCAACGGTAGTAGCACGCGGCACTATGACGTCAGAAGAAAACACCCTGCATGATGTTGGTGGTAAGCGCTGTGGGAATATCCTCAGTATTGAGGCTAGCCGCTTGGAGACATCTCTTGGTCATAGAATATATCAATGTGACGGCTGCGATTCAAAATGGAAGTTTGGCGCGTCTTAATCACTTGACATAATTTTTCATTATGATAATATTTACATACTGAAAAACACACACAAGAGCACCATTATGACCGCTCCTACTTTAGGTTCTGATATTGTCACTAAGCTTACGCGTATTATCCCTCGCAAAGATGGTTCAGAGGTGCGTATAGTGGTTGATTCAACTGCTTGCCCTAGCACGCTTAATCGCCATTCCTTTACATATGTACACAAGCGCCAAACCCCCGAACATAATTGGGAGTTGTGTAGCGATTCGCCGCATCCAGATTGGAAAAAAATGTCGAGAGCCGATTATGTGTCCTTTGGCCGCTCTGAGAAGTTGCAGTCAGTTAGCCATGGAGAGATCTTAGGGCTTAGTCAGTGGATAGGTAAGCCTATGGCTGAATTCGAACAAGCACACGCTTAAAATCGCATACAGGAGCTTAAGATGAGCCAACATGAACACTTGCAGGTTATAACCGATCCAGATACCCGCTTCATCACTTTCTACTCTGGTGGGAAGCAGGTTATTAAAAAACGAGACTTCCATTACCGATTGAGGCACAACGGCTTTGTTTTTGAATCAGCAATGATAGGCACTCAAAATTACAAGCACGTATTATTTCACATAGGCTGCATGACAAAAGCGCCTTACACTAGAATTGCTTTTTTGACGGTATCAAGAGCGTCAGACGTGAATGAGCACACCTTATTTAAGGACAGTATGCCTTATCGTGATCGCGTAACTGAGTCTTTCAGATTTGCTTACTCTATCGATCGTGATGCAGCGTCAGTTGCTTCTGTTAAATCTTTCATTGAGGATTTTGATGCTGATAATCTGTCCTATGTAGATGCTATTTCTGAATCTTTGATCACTGATGTTATTAGCAAGTCATTTACTCGTTTTAGTTCTGTCAATGTTGAAGAAATAAAATACATGGACGAAAATTACAATGAAGCTGGTGATAACTTGTCGTTATCTTTTGCACAAAAGCTAATCACCTCGAAAGACATGGTGTTTGTTCCTGATGAGTTGGATGATGAACCACGCGAGCGCAATGAGTTCGTATTTGTTTCAAAGAAACTTTCATTTGAAGCAGGCGCAATTAAACATGTGGTAATTTTAAAGGTTGGTAGAAGTAAGAGAACCCCTGAAGAGACGCAGGTTATTTTTGATGTTCGACATACACCCAACAATGGCTTAGATAAATCAATATTCTACTGTGCGAAAATAAACGATAGGGAATATGATGGTGTTACCTATGACGACAATGAGCATAATATCGCATATTCAGAGCTAAGCCAGTCAATTAAAGATGAAGTAGCGTTGTTGGTGAATATTATTGGCTATGAGCAAGCAATGCGTATACCTGTATATGCTATTAGTAGAACCACTCGTGCTTCTCACTACGAATCACCCTCAACGTCATATGACAGTATGATGGGGTTTGGTTTTGATAAACAGGCGTTAATTGACAGGTATAATAAGAGTGTGGCTGTTTCGGCTCCATCACGAGCAATCAAAAATGGTGAAAATTCAGTTAGCTATAGTGGCAGCACTGGGGGTGGTTGTAGCTCAGTTTCACATCGCGTCACTGTTAGCGAGTTCAGGGAATTCGATATGCCAAGATTGGAAGTAAACTGAATTCATAACTAAATAAATGATTGACAAAATACTGTCATGAATTATACTTTGTCTATCGAAAAAGTATTCACAAAAAGCAGGTAGAGAAAACATGGGTTTAACCGTTACATTTACTATTAATTTTGCATACGTGCTTTACCCAATATTCGGTATTATTGCGTTTTGGATAGGGTTAATGCTGTTGTTTACAGTCACATTAGCCTTTACTAACGGTGCAAACATGCCCGATAAGCTCCGTATTATGGGTAGGATGTTGTTTCGCCCAACTGCTTTTGTCTTGGCCTTACATTGGTTTGCTCAGGATGTATTACGCTTGAGGTAGCATTATCGGCAGTGCGTCGAGTGTCACATTGAAAGGGAGGTATACCTCTCTTTTTTGGCGCTCAAATTAAAATTAATGATTGACATATTATCATAATGAACTATAATGAATCATCAAATAAACGAGAGCACACACACATGACACCTATTAATTTCGCAAACATTATTAAATATAGCAACGCAGTTTTACCAGAAGTTGAGAAGCCGGTGTCCAAGATGTGGGCAATCGAATTACGTTCAAAACGAACGGATATCTTTATTGCCCTATATGAGCGTTTACTCGAAGCAACTTCGCCTTTAGTGGTTGATTGCGCTCACGCGAATATGGAAGAGTGCCCCTTAATGAATGGTGGTGTTGCGGTGTTCTTCTTTGAGACTAAAGAGCAAGCTCAATCATTATCAACGTTGTATGATTTGTTTGAGGAGGACGCCAGAGAAAAAAGTATTCATCAGTTAGCGGGTGAGCCTAACCCTTTACAAGTGTTAATAAGTTCTTATGAGCTATTCGGTACGCACGTTGACCGTTTGTTTGAAGTAAGTAAGATAGGTGCAGATACTGCCATGAAGCGTGCTGAGGATATTGCTAGCAATGCGACAGTGGATAGTGATTGGCATGATCGTGTTATTGGTGTGGCTAAGCGATTAAATGATGAGTCTTTAACGCTACAGTCAGAAGTCGATGAAATGATTGAGACGATTAAAGCGACTTACAGTGGTTTTGAGGATGATGCGGATTTACGTCGATTTATAGAGGTTATTGCCAATGAGACGGTAGAAATCTATACACAGGGTAATGTGATTGAAAGCCATGCAGCTTTATACACTGATATATCATTGACCGAGCTTATTGATGTACTGGGTACACAAGATGATAGTGACGATGCGTTAATAGCAAAGCATGATGCTAAGCAAAATAAATTATTGAACAGCAATGAGCGTGCAAGTATTGTGCGTGATAACTGGGAAATGCACAAAAAAAGCTTGAACATCATGTTATGTAAGCGTTACTGCGATGCGAAACATAAGCGTTTGTCAGCCCCTGTGTCGTTTTGTGGTTTGCATATTGGTTCGTTAATGACTGAATCATTTGGTGAGCGATTGGAGACTAAAAGTGCAGTGCGCACCATGGAAAATATTGGGCTAACAGATCTAGAATTACTCGCGAGTGCTATTGTAGCGCAACTAGGTGGATACATTGAACTTAAACGCGGTCAGAGATTACGTAACAAGCGTCATGCGTTGGCCAAAGCGTTAGTGGCTAAAGAAAGCTTTTCTAAAATTGAAGCGTATGAGCAGATGAATCGCGATCTTGAAGATGTGCTGGATATTACTGGCTAAACCTTACGAGTTAATTCAAAATGATAATAAGGCTGTACATATTAAGTGCAGTCTTTTTCGTGCTTAAATAAAAATAAATGATTGACAAATTATCATAATAAAGTATAATTACCTCATCAAGTCGAAACACACACAAGGCGATTATTATGAATACTTCAGGCAACTTCAACTCACGTAGATTTGTTACTCAAACTATTCAATTTACAGGTAACAGTCAAGTACGTACTGCCCCAGAGCAATCTGTTCAACTGATGAGCGTACACGGTTTCCGTTTTAATACCTCAGCTAACGTTAATGGCGCTTGGGTGATGGAATACACGCGCATAGTAAATAGCTTTGAAGCGGTATCAAGTAAGTTCATGGAAAAGCTAGGCGCTCAGTTCTCTGTTATCAATAACAAAGATTCGGTGTTACTTAACCATGATGTTAAATTCACAGGACAATCAGCAGGGCTTTAATGCTTTGCTTTACTCTTGCATTACTGCACATGACGAACGTGTGCATTCCCTGATAACTTTTTAATGGTGAACCATGCGTAAAATTCCGAAGGATATCCCTGAAACAATTACCGCGTTTATGCCGCATCGTCATTTTATAGGTGTTGTGCAATACAATTTCACTTACAAGACAACAATAAGTGATGATGGTGTTGATTGCCATGTGTATAAGTCTGCGTCGCCTTATGAGGATGAGCCTAGTGTAACGGCATCATTAACCACTATTTTAGATACCCGTCATGGTTATACAGTGAGTTTAAGTGATGCTAAAGCGACATGTATAAAGCGCAAAAAAGATAGCGTTGATTTGTTAGCAAGACAGTTAGCGAATACGACAAAAGAACTTGAAGATTTAGTGTTGAATTGTAATGTAATAGCAGGCTAACCCTGTATTTTGTGAGGTTGTGATGGAAGCATTTGAGATATTGGATTTATACGGCAACAAGAAGACCTTTACGCTAAGTGAAGTAAGAGCTGAGCTAAAGCGTGATTATTTATGTAACACGGTTATCCCATTTAAAATGGTTAATGGTGTTGGTGAACCGATTGAGGGGCGTGAGAGCGAAATTAGCACTCGTAAAGAATATTGGTCTGATGCTCGCATGAAAGTGAAGCATGCTAAAAAAGGCACGCAAACAACGGTTGTATTAACTGACAATAAGAGTGGTTACAACGATTATGATGTATTTGGTAATACAGTCTATCGCGCAAAAGTGGTATTTGATATTGAAGTAGGCGACATTTTTAATGTGTACATCGGTGAATCGTCCAAAGAGGGTGTGGTTTGGCAGGGTGATATTATCACTTCGTTAACGGCAGCTGATTACTAAACAACTCGGCAGCAATCAGTAAAACAAATAACCCGTCTCTTGCTCAAGCAGGGTGCGGGTTTTCTTTTTTTTGGGGCTTGTTGGCTTGCGGCGGTATTGTGATAAGTTTACGAATAGGAAATAACACAAACATGGTAATTAGATATGAAATTAACAAAAGTATTAGCGGCTGCGTTGCTCTTAGGTGCTTCGCTAAGCTCACAAGCAGCAGTTATTAGCGTAGATTGGAAAGAAGCTGGTGATAATGGCGCGTTTGTAGAAACGACCTCGGGCACTGAGTGGTTAAAGTTAACGCAGACTCAAGGGGTTGGGCTTAACACTGTTCAGCAGCAGCTAGGTGCCGGTGGACTCTATGAAGGCTTTAGAGTGGCAGATTCGAATGAAGTACAGTTCCTTTTTGACTATTTCTTGGGGCAGGCAACGGGGTTAACGTACACATCAATCTCGGCGTTTGATTTTGCTGACAGCAGCACAGTCGATGGCAGAGCGTTGATGGTTGACTTGTTGGATGCTTTAGGCCGAGCGATAGTGGGTACAAATACCTTTTCAACTGGTCGGTATTTTCAAGCGGGTTCTCAATCGGTGTTATCATCAACATTCAGAGACGATGACGCAAACGGGTTTGCTCGGCTTATTTACGACAGGGTAACATCAACAACGAATGCAAATACTCCAGGTTCTGCTCCTGGTGTATTCTTGGTGTCTGACGGCGGGAATACGTTCAGCTCAATTAACAACCCTGGGATCCTAAGTGGCATCGAAACACCATCGGTAGCCGTGAGTGAGCCACATGCGTTAGCATTGTTAGCGTTAGGTTTTGCTGGGTTAGTGCTTAGACGAAAAGCGTAATAATTACATTGATAAAAAAGAGGCTGAGGCCTCTTTTTTGTTTTACATCCTCACTAATCACTCTCTTATAAGAGCTTTATGTAGTTATCGAAACCTTTTATAAATACACACGCTTCATTATTCAGTCTCTCCAGACATTGACACCATTTTTGAACAACATCTTCACTATACTTACCGACCTCACCGTTGGACATTAATTGAAAGAAATCGTTACAGCCTAAATAACTAAGTTTAAAGAAGTCAAAGCCTTTAATATAATAGGCCTCATTTTCTATCGTTTTCACAAAATCATAAAGTTTGACTTTTGAACCATTCGCCTTAACGCTTTCCTCAAACAAAGCAGTAATTTCCCTCCAATACTGGTAGTAAGGCTTGTAGTGTTTTATATTTTCTGAAATAAGTTTCAGTATTTCGCTGTTTCTAGAGCAAGACATTGCATTTAATCGAAAATCTATATTTTCGTAGGATCTATTTGTGATTTCCTCTTCGGGTTTATTCCCATTATGGTTTAAGCTACGAGAGTCATATTTACGCCCACTTACCGAATTATAAGGAAACCCCGCATCTATTCTTCTCAAAAAGGAAGTGACTGCTTCTGTTTGGGCTTCTTTTTCGGTATAACTCTTCATTAATGTTGTCATATTATCAATTCCATTTGGCAAAGAATATTTATACTTCAATATGATAAAAAGGATCTGCGAAAAATTAAGACAACACTCGTTTCATATTAGGTTACGGGTCTTGTTTAATGAGTGTGTCAATTGAAATTTCGTTTACAACCATTGAAAATGCTTCAAGTTCATCTATAAAAGCGCAAGCTTCAGTCATCCTGTCGCATGTGTTTTTATGCTCATGATCATCACTTTTCATCGCGTCAATTAAGATACCAATAATCGCTTTGTTTGGTGGGCAAAATACGACTAACTCTAAGCAGTAAAGTCGTGTGTTCGCGAGATTAAAAAAAGAGCCAGAGAAGGCGTTTTCTTTATGGCTCAAAAACATGGCTACAACGTCAATCCAGAATTGGTTGTACGGCGTATAATATTCCAAAGAACTCGATAAGAGCGCTAATGAATCCTTATTAGGCATCAACCCTAGTCTTAATAATACAACGTTAATTGCTTGCTTGATGTTGTGTTTTTTATCATGATAATCAGCAAGTTGCTGCGTTTCCCAACTTTTGCGTTTACTCTCTACTCGCAGAAGTGTATTTGATTTTTCGAGCATGCTCAATACGTAGCGCTGGCTATCATTTGGGATAATATTGTTAGGGCTAATTGTTTCAGATGTCATAATGATTCCTTGTTGCTCACGGCGTTTTACATGTTGATGGTAAATCTTCAGTGCGTATGATCATGCCTTTGCAATATTTATCATCACCCTCAACTACATCAAATGCGATATGAGGTATATTTGTTCTGTAATGCCAGGAGTAGTCTCCTTGTGCCCAAAGTGCCTCAATTAGCTTGGACGACTTTTTATCCGCCAGCCATTGTTCGATTTGTTCGTCAGTATCTAAATCGTCTCGACTACCTAGCACGCCAGTTTTGTTGATCAATATTTGTTTGCCGTTCCACGCGCCTAACTCTTCGCAGATAGCGCCTTCAAATAAGACTAAATCATCAGAGCCGCCATGCACAATAACAAGCCCCGCTTCCAACGCGGATTTAATTAACGAAATATCAAGTCGCAAGGGGTATTCGGTGCCGTTAAGGGTGTCAGCCAGCGTTTGCGCATTCATATTTTATCACTCTTAATGTGTGTCGCGGCATCTCGCTTACGCTTAAGTCCTTGTTCGCCCAGTTCCTGTAAATCGAACAAGTTATCAAGCGTTGGCGTCACCCCTGTGAATTGTTCAAAAGTGGCTAATTCCATATACTGACAGTTAAACAGGACACGGCCGGTTATGAAATGAGCTTCTTTGTCAATTCGCTTCATTAACCGATAAAGGTTAGGGGCTTTATTTTTGTGTACTTTGATATCATCTTTGTACAGTTTAACCATTTTATCCCAATCGCGGATAAACGGGGCATACTGGGGGGCGTCATCAACGATGGCCGATATATTTTTGATGGAGGGGCATGCGGCTAACATATCCATGCAGCGTTTTAGATCAGATGGATCTGATGGGGTTGAGATGTGTTTTGTCTCAATGCTGGCCATGCGAAAAGCGATACATTTTGATGATGTGCCAGTGCGGCCATTAGCAAGCCAGTTAAGTACTTCTAATCGAATAGTGTCTATATCACCATTGGTGGCGGTAGCATTATGCGTCATGCGTAATTCCTTTTGTTATTGCGTCCGTTGTAAACCCAGGCGAAGTGATTGCTTTTACCCGTGTGTTGAGATGATAGCAGTTTTTATTTTTTTACCCTCAACCACGCTATTTAGCGGCTGTGTATTGTGGGTTTTATTTTTTATTGTGATAAATTTACGCATACAATATAGATTAATATGGACATTACTTATGAAATTAACAAATATTTTAGCTGCCGCCGCATTGCTTAGCGCTTCGTTAGGCTCTCAAGCAGCCATTATTAGTGTTGACTGGAAAGTTGCGGGTGACAACCGAGCGTTTATAGAAACCACCTCGGGCACTGAATGGTTGAATGTGAATGAGACACAAGGACTCAGTGTTAACACGGTTAGCGGTGAATTTGGTGCTAATGGTTTATACGAAGGTTTTAGGGTAGCAACGGCAAGTGAGATGCAGCCCTTGTTTGATTTATTTTTGGGGAGCGCACCAAATTTAGTTAGTGAGCCGAATCCGGATTACACCAACATCCTCTCGTATACAAATGAGGGGATGGCAATAATGGCTGATATTCGTGGTGTTATTGGGGAGACCAACGCTAATGTAAATAGCGCTGTAACTGTCGGCATGTATTTTGATGACGCTGGCACTGGTTCATCATCAGTCAGGATGACGCATTTTATTGAATCCTTTTCATCAGATGCTGGTCGGCTTATTTACGATAGGACGTTTTCCTCTTTAGATAATGGTTATACCGGATCGTCTGTTGGCGTTTTTCTTATCTCAGATGGCGGCAACACATTTAGCACGATTAATAACCCAGGGTTATTAACGGGCGGTAATACATCGACAACAGAAGTGAGTGAGCCACATGCGTTAGCGCTGCTTGCATTTGGTTTCGCCGGATTAGTACTTAGACGTAAGGCGTAACAATAATAGTGAGAAAATATATAGGTAAACTATTGGTAACGGGCGCGTTATTAATGACCGCATCGATAGGGGCGAATGCTGCTATTATCAGCGCCGACTTTGAGACGGGTAATGATGGTAACGCTTTTATCGATACACGTGCTGGGTATGAGTGGATTAAGTTGACGCAGACCGCCGGCATGGCTATTTCGACAGCATCCCAAAGAACGGAAGAGGGTCAGCGCTTTGAAGGCTTTAGAGTGGCCTCTGAAGTGGAAATGGGGGAGTTGTTCGCATCTATTGATGAGTTGTTAACGTATGAGCGCTCTGGGGGGATCCTAAGCGGCAGAAGTAATTTACAAGCTGACTATGATGCCATGCTAAGTGTCATAACAACAATCGGTATATTGCAAAGTGGCTCAACCGCAAAACATGCCCCTGGGCTTTATCAGGGGACTAATGGGGTTATCTACCGGTCACTAATGTCGGTAGGGACGGCGAGCAATAGAAGTAATTCATTAAGCACTCAGTACACTGGCAACTATTTCGAATACCAAGGGCTAAATGGTTTTGGTATTTTCCTTGTGTCAGATGGCTACAATACGTTGTCATCCCAACTCGCCCCCACATTATTGAACAACAATCCGCTATACGCGGTTACCGAGGTTTCAGCACCCGCGTCTTTTGCGTTGCTGGGCGTAGGTTTGTTGGGGTTATTGGCAAGACGCCGAGACTAATAATATCATTATGATAAAGACTCACGAATGACGCGTGCGTTATATTGACTTTTCTATGGAGCAAACACGATGTTTGGCGATAAAAGACTTAAGAAAAAGATTACAGAATTAGAAACCCGAATAAAGCTTGTTCGAAATGGCGAAAAGGTGGCGCTTGCGCGAAATGAGCAACTGGAAAAAGAAATCGCTGAGCTGCGAGATATTGTACAAAGGCAGCATGCATTAGGGGGTGTCCATCCTATGGCGAAGTATGATCTAGTGGATAACCAAGACCACAACCAAAAACGCCGAAAAGAAGACGGTGATGGGCTATTGACGGCAGCGGTGATAATGACCGCCCTTGATGATGGTGATGAGCAGATAAGTGATGAGACTGATTTATCGGATATATTGTTAGAAGGTACGTTAATTGACACGAGCGGCGTAGATGAAGTGTTGCGCGTTGAAGACGATGCAAATGCTCAACAAGCGAATGACGTCCTCGCTGATGTGGCTTCAGAGGTAAGGGGTAGACCTGCGCCGGAAAGTGGCAACGGTCATACTGGGGATTTATCACGACATCAACCTCAATCCGATCCAGAGCCTTCACGTGCGAGTGCAAGTGGGTACGGCGGTGGTTCTGACAGTTTTAGTTCAAGCAGTAGTGATTCTGGCGGCGGTGGCGGTGGGTGCGATTAATCCACCGGCCAAAAAGCAAGCTCGTTAGACGGGCTTTTTTTAGCGCCAAACACATATAAATGATTGACAAAAGCGCCAATTACCGTATACTTACCTTACCCTTTTACGCCGCTATAGGCGCAAACAATTTACTAACTGCCGTTTCGGTCAGGGATCTTTATGTTTATGAGAAATGTGAAATATAATTTAGGCTTTATAGGCAATGCAGCCATCGTGCTAGTCGCGTATGCGGTACTGTTTGTGATGATTGCGTCGGTTGCGTCTTTTCCCTTTACGTTCACGGCTGGATTAACACAATTTGCTACGGATAATGAAGGCTGGCTATTGGCAATAATAGCGGTTTTGTCGGCTATTGCATTTAAGGCAATTGGTCGCCATGGTGACATTAAATTTTGGTTTAAGACACAGCCGGATGAACATCATGAGTAAGCAAGGAGACTCTGTTGCGACGCAATTAGCGGATACGCAAGCAGAGCTTGAGCGCACAAGAAGGATATTAGCGGTAGAGCGTGCTCGAAACACAGATTTATCAAACATGTTGGGTGCTGGCTCACAAAGAGAGCTTGCTGCGCCTGTCGTTGTATTGGGTGATGTTGGCGCAGGACTATTGACATCAGTGATGGTAAAGGCAAGTGCAATAGCTGCCCCAGTGGTTATTACTATGCCCGAAGAAAAAGCGCCAGTGCCGGTGGATTTACTTAATTTGGCTAGTAAAATACCCCCTATTATGCGTTACGAAAACACATTTCCACCCTTACCAATGTCATCCACACTGCACCATTTAATTTCCCTCGAACAAAAAACCGATAAATAGTGTGTCTACAGCCTACTGTTTCAGTGAATTTGTGATAAGTTTTGAGTTCAAATTAAAATCACAAGGATGTTACAATGAGACTGCCAAAATTATTAACAGTTGGACTACTGCTTAGTCTTACTTTTTCTTCGCAAGCCGCTATTATTGATATTGACTGGAAGGTCGCAGGCGATAATCGTGCTTTCTTGGAAGTTGAATCTGGCACAGAGTGGTTAGATGTCAGTGAAACTTCAGGTCTGAGTCTCGTTGATGCGGCCTCTTTAATAGTTACCGGCGGAATTTACGAAGGGTTCAGGATTGCCAGTGAAACCGAAGTCAACTATTTGTTTGACACCCTTTTTACGCCATCCAACCAATATTCTGAACAGGTATATAGTGCAGGTGACTACTTTAAAACATTTTCAGCTTCAGATGTTGCTTTAGTTGGGAATAATGTTGCTAGTATGGGCGTTGTAGTTGATCACCCTGCTGTGTTTGCGACGGGTGGCACTTATTACAATGACCAGAACCAAGCATCAGTAATGTTTAAGCAGCAAAGATCGGCGGCTGGTGAGGCTAGAGTGTTTAACAACACTCAGTTTGCCAGCATAGCAGCCGAAGATAATCAAACGTTATATGGCGTATATTTGGTTTCAGATGGTGGGGCGACATACAGCACTATTAACGATCCCTCTTTGGTTGCTAATAACACAGGCGTTCCGAACGCAACTGAAGTCAGTGAGCCTGGGGCACTAGCGCTACTTGGCTTGGGGCTGGCTGGTTTATTGGTTCGCCGCAAAGTTTAAGACATAGCTAAAAAGGCCTAAGGGTCTTTTTTTATGTATCACGTAAACAAAAATGATTGACAAAAAAGAGTTTATTCCGTATTATAAAGACTGATCTGCATCGTCTAGAGGCTAGGGCACTGCGACAGCGAAATGCCGGTATGGAATCCGGTAAGCAAGCTTTAGGGTTTGTCTCGTCTAATATCTTAGGACGCGCTTTACGGTAGAAACATCGGTTCGAATCCGGTTGTGGATCTCCCCACTCAAGAAGCTGGCTTATGCCGGCTTTTTTTATGCGCGAAGATAAAAAATGATTGACATTAGTTATCATTTTGATATGATTGTGTTGTTGACAGAGCGTGATGTGCACTCGGGGTACATTGCCAGTCAATTAGCAAGTCAGGCTAGCCACTCGTGTACAGAATACTTCTGGATGGTGAACTGATAACAACAGTTATTTCATATGACGTTCGTTTACAAATTTAACGCAGTGCAACCTAAGTGTTGCGGTGTTTAATACACGGGTCACCTAAAGCAACACACAATAGGAAGCATTATGTCCCCCATTAATATTAGTGAAATCAAAAATCGTGTACCCATGGTGCAATCAGCAGTAAAGCATGTGCTTAAAGTTGATGCTGGCACGCAATCCACATTGGATATTATCGCCGCCTCTCATGGTATCAAAGATTTTAACACGGCCAAAGGATTAGCAAGCACCCAGTATAGTGCCGCTACCAACCTAGGCTTTGATGAACACCCTTGCATGATGCAACAAGCGCTTGGCAGCTTTAAAAGCGATGCTGAAGCGTATGAGGCGCTTATTGCGTTCTTGCATACCGTTAAGAAAAACATGAAGTGGATGTTACTTAAAGATGGTCAGCCCACAGGCATACGTGAAGTGTCGGGAGACATCCCTGAGAATGAATTGTATGCGGAGATATTTCTTACCGGCAAAACCTATAGTGATTTAGAGTTTGCGCTTGAGAAGGCTAAGCAAGGTATTGGATCTGAATATGAACGCGCTGAGGATCGTAACGTGTCAATGTCATATCGGTTTAGTGTCTCGGGTAAGGAGACTAATGTATTAGAGGATGTGAGTAAGTACATTGTTAAAAATGAAAATGACTACGCTATTATTGTGAAAGATAAGATGGTGTATGAGAGTAATGATTTAAGTAAAGCTACGAGGGAGTGCTTGCCGTACACGAATGATAATCGTGAAGACCTTGAGGGAAATGCCTTGTTTTTGGCTCAGGTTGAAATAGCGGATGCATTACTAAACGATAAGCTTGATTATGTGTTCACCTATCCGGCCACCGGAAGTATAATGGAAATTGGGCTGATTTCGGAAATTTTGGCTATTTGGGCGGATGATTTTGAGAATTGTTTTGACGACGATCCTAGTTCGGTTGAATTTACCTTATACCGACTGGAAAAAACGCTTAGTTAATATGGCGGGACCTGGCGGCGTGATGTCGCCAGTGGCTATTTTAATGATAGTGACAAAAAATGATTGACATTAATCGTCATTATGATAATATAACCCCAGTGAAGCAAAACCCTATTTGAAGAGCACACACATGACACTTATTGCAAAAGAAGCAGCATTTAATGGATCGATCATTACCTTGGCACGCAGTTTGTCGCTTAGTGATGTTGTGGTGAAAGAATACAGCACGGATACTAATCATTATTTGGAGAACGTTATGATGCGTCTAGGTCTATCAAAAAAAAATATTCAAGAGCTTGTTAACGATACCGCTGTTGCGTATCGAGATAACAATGTAAGCTTTAAGCTAAATAAGCTACGTGATTCGATTGCAATGGCTATATCAGGAAGAAAGTGGTCATCTTGGCTTTCTGATTGGGATGAAAATACTTACCGCTATTACTCAATCAAAGAGAGTGCGCTTGATACTCTGCCAAATAAATATTTCTTTTTTGAGGAATCTAGTCGATTTTCTTCTGACACCGACAACGCATTAAAAGAAATGATCATTGTTCACGTAAGAACTGCTGATTTCTCCGACGATGAAAGTGAGATTGAAGTGAAAGCAATTTCTAACGACAAAACGCAGATATTCTATGTTCAACTGACAGACGGTGAGCATCGCGGGGATCTCGGTTGCTGGTTGCTTGCAGAAGGTGACGATGGCGACATTAATTCTGACGATTACCTAGATTTTGATTTGCCGTTGATAATAGATGTAGCAGAGCGATTTTATGGAAGCATTACAGACGAATTAGCGACTGAATATCAAATTGACGGTGAATATGCGTATCTCTTAGTCGGTGAAAGTGAAGTCAAGATTGTAACCAAAAATTCAAGATTTATTAATAGTGCAACATCATCTTATCAGCGTGAATTTAGTGAGCCTTTATATACTTTCGAAACAAAAGATGAAGCTTTTAGCTTTTTGAGACAGTTATAAAAACGCAGCAGCCAAGCCGATCCACGTAAGCGGAACGGCTTGGCGTCATTTAGTCCTTTTGAAGAGTTTTAACCCTATTAGTGCCACCGGAGAGGCGTCCCTCACCGGTGGCCAATTATTGTTTTCTCCCAACATTGAGGCTTCGGCCTCTTTTTTTTCTTGAAGGTATGTAATATGTCAACTAAAACTGTATTTTTAAAAGAGCAGTATAAAGGTCACCCCCGTGGTACACAGTTATTTAGTGTGATGGAAATCAGAGATTCGGGGTATGCGTGCATGTTATGCATTGTGCCTGATGATGTCGCGAAAAAGCGCCTCAAAGAAGCGGGTGTGAAAACTATCCCTGAATTTTTTAACGAGTTTCCCAGTATGTTCAACCAAGACGCTATCGAGCGCAACTTTATCACGATAAAGCCCATGCGTGAGGGCGTGATCACCGCGACAGCCTTGTTTGATAAAAAGCAGGCATTGCAAAGTGAGCTTGATGAGTTGCTTAGCTTGGAATTTGATATCTCAAATGAAAGCTCAGCTGACTGATGGCTACCGAAGACAGTATGTTGCATGACTGGCTAAAAGAACCGATGAGCGCGGTGGAGGAAGCCGTAGGCTTAGATATGTATAAGTGCAAACATTGCCCAGCAAAAATGAACCTTGGTGCGTATACGGTACAGGGTGTGCCCGATATCCATTACGAACAATGCCCAAACAAAAATGCAGTCAAAGATCTGCTTGTCTTTTGAGGTATGGTTCGTCTACCCGATACTATTCACTTTTCTAAAAAACGAAATTTTATGATAGGTTTATGAGCTAATTAATTCCAATCCGGAAACCTCATGAACCCATTTTATCGCTTTCAATTATTTGTAATATTAACTACATTAGCACTACTTCCACTTTCAATAAAAGCAGATGACACTACCCCTGTTTATATAATGAAGATGACTGCGGCCGGACAGGTTTCAAGTAATATAGTAGGGCGTCTTGAAGTGCCAGTTTGGAGAGAAGATGTCGCCCAAACTTTTTATTCGCCATGGGTTGAAGTTGGTGGGCTTTATGATTGTACTCCCTTAACACCCCCGGCAAATACAGTTGATTTGGGTGTTTCTTTCCAGCAGTCAAAGACGTGCTCTCAAGTTGAGAGTCGCACAGTGACAACGCAATTAGTGTCAAGTAAACCTGGTATTTCACGTCCAAGCGAAACGGTGACTGAAGAGAGGGTTTTAATTGTTAATTTAACGAATGGAGCTGTCGGCACAAATGGTGAAGTGAAGCCAGTAGGAGAAAGGGTAGGTGAATGGGTAGTGCTTAATACTAACAATAGCTGCTCGTCAAGTCCTAGTGAGTTTTCCGTTAGCTTAGGTGAGGTATTCACCCAAACGACAGTATGTACCACAGTGACTAATTTTCAACGTGATATTTATCAAATTATGTCAGATGGTCAAGAAAATTTCCTTAGGAGTGAGAGTAAATCCGAATCAGAGAGTGAGTCAACGTCTCAGGATGCTACAGGGAAAATGGATTATATTGTTTCATCAGGCACTACAAGTAGTGTATCCCCTTTTTATGGGTGTACGGGAGGAGGTAAGTACAGGATTATAACTCGTAGCAATTTTGACGAGTATGCTAGTGGGAATAGAGTGGTTACAAGTGTAGTGGAGACGGTGCAAAAAACGTCAACTTGTACTAGGGATCCCCGATTTAATTAACAAGTAATGCTGGGATAGTAAATGGCCGCAATTATGTGGCCATTTTTGCACTTACTTCTTCCGAAATCTTGCTTTTTGGATTGACATTCAATTTCATTATGATAATATGTGTGTATCAACTGCATTACTCGAACATGTTTCGGGCTAGTACATTGAGAGGCAAACGCCTTGCACGAATGCACTGCTAATTAGCAGGCTAAAACATTACTACTGTAAGCCCCTATATTAAACATGACTTTTAATTTATGGCAGAGGACGTAATGCATTCACCTCACAGCCATCATATTGAGAGAAATGTTATGACACAGACCAACATCACCCAAGATCAATTCGACGCGGCACAAGCTCGTTTAGCGACCTTCCTTGAAGAAAAATACAACATTAAGAAGCAATCAAATGGCTTAATGGAATTTGGTGCGGCTTTCATCCTGGGCTTTGATAACCATCATGCCTTAAATGCTCAGCTGGCGGAACAACAGACCTCAATGGAACAGTCCAATATTTATAACAATATGGACGATGATGATTTTATTATCGCTATCTTTCGTGATTCAGAATGTCGCGACTTTGTACTGGGTAACCGACCTTCTGCTGATTTTACGGATAAAGAGGTAAATGATTTCATTTTTGAGCGATTTGAGATAAAACCGTCACGCTTAACATCATTTATTACCGCGTACACGAAAGCGATATTCAATCAAGTGGCTGGCTTCACCATCAAGTTTTATGATAGCAAGGAAGCGTTTGATAAGCGCAAGGACGAGGGCGTATTACATAACTGCGATGATCGCCAAGGCGGCTACGCTTATTTTGCTGATGCTATGATAGCTTGCTACAACATTATTAATAGCGATGAAGGTCGCAAGCCCAATTTTTACGGGATAGAAGTGTTTGATGATGAGCACGAGGTTGAGGAGTCATACACCTATGAGGAATTAGTGGGCGGGTTTAAGATGTTTGAGGATAAAAAGGAATTGGAGCAGTTCTATATTAATCATTTAAAAGTGAACCTAAAAAAATAAAAAAGATTGACAAATTATCAAAATAGCGTATAGTTATCCCACTCCCAACACATACCAGTGAAGGGAGTACCCTATTCACACACATTAAGGCGTTATTATGACTCAGCAAGCGTATAAGAACATCTCGACGGATTTAACGGGCACAAAGCTTAGTGCATTCATCAACCATAACGAGAGCACTATCTGCGTCGCGTGGGGAAATGAAAATGGCGATGGCGCTCACAAGATTGAAATTTGTGATTACAATGAGTATAACGAAGTTGAGATAGATGGCGCTAAATTCGAACTTAAAATAGCGCATGACGAAGACGGTATCTTTCTGTGTATTTATGAAGCGTTGGAATATAAAGATGGTCACGTTGAGCCAGATACGGCCACAGGGCAAGATGTATTTTTCACCGAAATTGGCGAACGCCCTGAGCTAGATTAAGCCCCTATTTCCATGTTCATTATGATAATTAATGATTGACAAATTATCATAATGAAGTATACTTATCATAATGAAGTATAATTATCCTACACACACAGGAGCACCAATGATGAAAACATCAAGAAACGCACGATTAATCGCTATCGCTACATTCGCCCTTTTATTAGGTTCAGGTTGCGCTAGTTCGAATTCACCAAGAGTACAAATGACATATGTTGATGCATCAGTTAATAGCATTGATAAAGCCCCTAAGATATGTGCGACCGATAATGCGGGTCGTGGCCACCCAATTGCCGGTGGTATAGTGGGTGGTTTAGTAGGCAATCAATTTGGTGGTGGTAAAGGTAAAGCTGCTATGACCTTGTTGGGCATAGGTATAGGCATTAATGTCGCCAGTGGTGATAAGCGTAAGGGCAGTAAGTTAAAATGTTCGTCTAATGGTTATATTGCTTCGGTATCGTTTGTTGATCCGCAGACAGGCTATGTTAAGACTGATTATGTTAGATTACAGAAGAATACACGGGTAAGAGCGCTGAATATCCCAGTGTGTTTGTATCCTCAAGGTACGAGGACGTGTGTATAAATACACATAGTTACCAATAATGATAATACCCTTGCACTAGTGAGGGTTTACTATAGATAATCTATTGAAGTGATGTGGGAAACTGTGAACGGCGGGTATAAGTGACTTCGACGGAGGTGGCTCGCTGTTGCGTAGTGTAAAACCATAAAGGGCATACAAGTGATCATAGTATGGCTGGGGTTAAATGCAATGCTTATTCCGCTAAACGTGAGTTTGGAGATACCCTGTAGAAGGGCGTCACCTCAATGTATTATTAATAAACGAATTAAATAAAAGGAAAGCAGTGTGAAAGGTACGATAAGCGATATTCAAGAGGATATATTCACTCGCAATAAACTCAGGAAGGATATGTTTGGGTATACCCTGATGTTTTCAGTTGTATTTGCCTTGGTTGTGATTTACGCAATAGTATTCGCGCCTCAAGTTTTTGTTGGTGTGGTTAATTATACTATGTCCGTGGTGCTGGTTGTTTATGGCGTTCTGTTTTGTACTTATGTTTTTTTGCTGGTTGTTTTTTTAGGGAAAACAAGTTTACTTAACCAAGATGTAAAGGGTGCTATAACAGCGATTTTTTGTTTTCAGAAGGATCATGAGTTGTCGTTTATTGATGGCTTCAGCAGGCGAGAAAGATTGTATATTAAGCGCTTGTTAAAGGTGAAGGAAGAGAACACTCTTCAACAATAAAAATGATTGACAAAATAATTCAATATGATATTATGTGTGCAGTTAAAAAGTTCACACACACAAGGTCATATTATGTATCCTAATTTAGTTAATAACGATCCACAAAATAACGAAAAGAAACCCAGCAATGCGGGTAAGCTTTTAGGTACATTGCCGTATTTATTCCCCGATGGTAAGCACCACGTACATTTTTATGCCAAGTCAGATGGCGATCTAGTTAAAGCAGAGGCTGAGTTCGATAGACTGGCTAATCCGTCAAAGCATGGCCTTGGGAGAAACTTCTAATGAGCGAGATATTACAAGCATGCATAGGGCAAGCCCAAGAGCATAAAATTACTAATGGGATGGCTCCGGCCGTCTTTGAAGCCACGACGCTAGATGGCACCAAGCACACAGGGTTTAACTTTCAGCCAGTGGGCACCAAAGTGGGTCATACTTTCCATTACGATCACGGTGTGGGCATCGCTCGCAATCAAGATGCAAAGGTCGTGTGGATCATGGAAAGTGACAGCTAATGGCTAAAGTACTTCCGCTTATTCCCCCTGATCTTCGGGAGAAATGGGCGGATTTATCAGTATCAGATATTGAAGCGGTATTGGCCGAAAAGGGCTTGACGTTTCGACTGGCTAATTATGACAACAAACACTTTATTGTCACGGGCAAAGTACGCACCGTATCGCTTTACGCTACCACGGGCACCGTAAACGCGACAAGGCATGATCAAATGAAACCCTTCACCTGCAAAAAGATGGCTCCAAAAAGGGCGTTTGAACGCCTAGCATCCATTGCTAATATTGGCTATTAAGGAACACTAATGACACAAAAATATGCGAAAACCATTCATGTAGTAAACAGGACGAATGCTTACTTTACCTTGCGTTTTAACCATGAAGCGGTCAACGAACAGGTATTGATAGATAACGACTGTCATTTACTTGAAAGTGTCGGTGAAATGTATCAATTTGTCATGGACGCCTGCTCTTTAGAAGCCGATGAAGTTGAGTGCTTTGAGTATGTCATTCAGCCTAGTGAGTTAATCCCAAGTGAATGGCTAATATATGACTCAAGAGACATAGCGACGACAGTCGAACTTGAAGAGGGCGAAACACTTGAGTTGTATATCGCTAACTTCGAAAATTAGCAACGAACACTTATATCATTCGTATTTTACGGTAAAGTGAAATAATATTGTATGTCAAAAATAAATGATTGACATTAAGAGTCATTATGATAATATTACCTCACTGAAACAAAACACACACAAAAGGCAGAATGAACATGGCTTCAAAAGGCGTAAATAAGTGCATATTAGTTGGTAATTTGGGTCAAGATCCAGAAGTAAGAACCATGCCCAACGGCACCGCAGTGGCAAATTTAAGTATCGCGACCAGTGAGTCGTGGAAAGATCAACAAGGTGTCAAGCAAGAGCGCACTGAGTGGCACAGGTTGACGATGTATAAGGGTTTAGCGGAGATTGCAGGTAAATTCCTTACTAAGGGGTCGCAGATTTACGTTGAAGGCAAACTGCAAACGCGTAAATGGCAAAATCAGCAAGGTCAAGATCAATATACGACTGAAATTGTTGTGAGCGACATGCAAATGTTGGGCGGTGGCAAGCAAAACCAAAATAATCAGAATGGCGGCCAGAACCAAGGTGGTGGCGGTTATCAACAAAATAATCAGCAACCGCAGAACCAAGGTGGTCAGCAAAACAATCAACAGCCTTCAAATAATGATTTTAACGATTTCCCCGACAATTAAAGGGGATCGTCAAGTATAGCGAAGAGGTCACCCTAAGGTGGCCTTTTTTGTGGGTGTCTATATGCAAATAAACGAAAAAAATGATTGACAAAATAACGCATTATGATAATATAGACTCTCTTAAACACACACGGATAATAATCATGCCACAAGTTAATACACAAAATTTAGTAAATGTTCTTCAAGGTGAAATTGGCTATAATGCCGCCAACAAAAAGATTTTTACACGCGAAGCTAAAAAAGTCCTTAAAGCGATTGTTGAAAAACTTGGCCTAAGCAAAGATGAATACGACATTCGCGTCAATGCAGGTGGGATTGCCGGTTCTGGTGAAGTTAAATTGCATACAGATAGATTATATATCTCATTATCACAGGGTTCTTGTGGTGATATGACTAGTCAGATGTATCGCTCGTGCAACCATAGAAAAGATTATTCTGGCGGAAGCAACCGTTGGGTTGACGCATCAAGACTACTTGATGATGATACTTTATCCCATTTCAGGCTCATTCAAGGCACTGTCAACGCATAACAACATAAACCTTAATCACGAGGGGTTGATATCCTCTCGTGGTCTCTACGTCCATTACAGCGCCTTATTACGGAGCAATCAAAAATGAATAAAGCAATCAGCCTTAAAAACGTTACATGGATGTCAAACGGTCTTGTTGCGGCTTTCACGTCAAGTACTGCCGGATTTGGGATAGTTAACGCTAAAGGTCAGCTGTTAAGTTCAAATGGCGTTTCACCTGCGGCTTTTTTGAGAAAGTCTCACGCTCAAGAACAAGCACCCTATGCAGATGGATTCACGGATCATTCATGGGTAACCCCTGTTAGTGGTACTACGTTACCGGAAAACACCGATAACCTGACTCAGTTGGTCAATGTAGAGGGGAAGTTTAGTGCTGAGCATAAAGCAGCCTTTCACCTAGAGGCTCGCCGAGTACTGACAATATTAGCTAAGCGTATGGGGCTAGAGGACGATGAATTCAAATTCGGTGTGTATCAAGATGATCACGGTATGTCAGGGCATGTAAGCTTTCATACCGAGTCAATGTTTATGATCATATCGCGTGGCGCATGGGGTTCAACCACAAAACAGATGTATCGCCGATGCAATGGGTTAAACAACGCAAGTGGTGGCATGAACCGCTGGGTAGACGTCTTCCGTTTACTGGATGATGATACGGTAGAAGAGTTCACGCGTATTCACGAAACGGCTATGACGGCGTAACAAAAATTCACATGGATAAGGTCGCTAAAAAGCGGCCTTTTTTATTGCATTAAATAATAAAAATGATTGACAATAATGTTCATTATGATAATATTACCTTACTGAAACGCAACACACACACCAAAGGAAAACGTTTATGTCAAATGTAAAAAAATTAGATCCCACTGCACTAAGAATGATCCGCCCTCAAATCGATGCTGGTTTAAAAGAGTTAGGTGATAAACTTGGTATTAAATTTCATGCGGGTAATGCTCGTTGTGATGGGCTTACCGGTAACTATAAGCTTGAAATGACGCTAGTAGGTGATATTGAAGGGAAAAGCCCTCAAGAAATCGAAGAAGCGCGTTTAAAGACCGAATTTGAAAACTATGCTGCGTTATTTGGTTTGAAAGTAACTGATTTTCTTCGTGAAGTGAACGTGAACGGCGAAACATTTGCACTGGTAGGATTAAATCCGAAAGCGCCTAAAAATTCATATCTTGGTCGAAACGCGAAAGGCACAGTGTATAGATTGCCATCGTCCATGGTAGAGCCTCAGCTTAAGGCGGGGTAATTAATAGGGGGGCTTAAGCCTCCCTTTTCAAGAGGAATACACACACATGAGAGTCACTATTCAAGTAAACGAGGAAGGCGAGAGTATTATGATCTTCCCAAAATCAGCCCCCTTAGGGTTAATTGAGCAAATCCGCCGTGTTACTAATGTCCAGCGTGAATTCATTGGGAAATTGGGCAACTTGGTATTCGTATTAGCAGATTAGGAGCTTCATTATGTCTTCAAAATGTAAAAAACCATGCTCAAGCTGCGCGTTTCGAAAAGGTGCAGCTAAAAACTATTTTGGCGCAAACTCTATTGAGGTGTATGCGTCTTACTATGACGTAGACGAGCCTATCCCCTGTCACACTAAATCAGGTGTTGACGATAAAGGGATGTTGGAGAACAAAGGGGACACCCCCTGTATTGGTCATTTGATTGCTCAAATAAAATCGTGCAAATCGCCTCATTCGGTCGAGTCGCAAGCGTTGATAGCGCAGTTGCGTAAGCAAGATAATATTGGCGAGTTAAAAGAAAATGCGCTGGCGAGATGGGAGTTCATGCCATATCACCAAGGTGAATTAGAGACGCAAAAGGATGTATTTTCATGTCAATAGGGATTGAAATACACGTTAGAGATGGCGGTGTAAAACACGTTGATTGCAACATAAATAAAAGCATCCGTTTCTCGCTATCAGTGAATTACACTGATTACCCTTACCTGAATCTTCAAAAAATCGTAAACGATGTGCCAGAAGCATCGCTTGACGTGTCGGTGTCTATCAAGGTAACCGGAAAAACGTATGATGTTGATGTTACCAAACCATCTGAATTACCATTTTACTACAAGGTGCTGAACTTTGATGTGCTTGCAGGCACCTGGAACTTAGAACGTTTGGAAAAAGTAAAGACGCCAGAGGGACGGTGCGAGTATGCCGAGGTAACGGAGGTTTATTTAAAGGCACATGAACAATTCAAAGAAAAATGATTGACACATTATCATATTGAAGTATACTGAACGTATCAAGTAAATAACATCAAAGGCAGCAACATGCAGATAGATTTAGTGGCATCCATCAGGGGTGGTTTAATTTCTGAAGTGAAGTCAAGCCACAAAGATGACGTGAGCATTACCGTTATTGCTGTAGATCCTCTGGATGATACTAATCGTGTCGAAAACATTGTGAGCTTACCGAGCGAGAAGGCAGAGAAGGTTGTTATTACCATCACGCTTCATGCTAATGCTTATGAGGTTGAAGTGGATAAGCCAGCGCATATCAGCGTTAAGGTGAGGCTACACGACTTCGATATTGATGAAGACGCGCAAGAGCAAGGAGAGGAAGGGTATTCGGATGAGTATATTCGTGTCCAGACATCTAAGGATAAGGAAGAATTTGCGTATGAGTATATGCATGCATTTTTTGGTGATGAAGATTTTTAAAATAAATGATTGACAACATTATCATAATGAAGTAAAATGGTTTTATTGAATCGGAACACACAAGGCAAGACGATGACCCAGAACAATCAGTACGAACAATCAGAGACCCAGCGCATTATTGATTTAATGCAGCGTATTGAGAGCGACGGGTTTAAGGGCGGCATAGTGATGTCGGCCGATGGTCAGAAGTCCAAGAATTTATCTATCTCGGTAGCCCAGGCTATCAAGATCCAAGCGATACTTGTAGAAGGTGACATCCCTTTACGCCAGGAGGCAGCATTTACCCTTACGTTGGTGAGTGAGTTGTCATCGGGCATGATGCTAGATTTAGGTCGTGATGAGCACGTAGATCCACATGATAAGAATGTGAGGCTAAGAGATGCTTATGTAACAGTTGAGGCTGTTACGCGAACGAATACAGGTATCATTGTGGCTTTTGCAGATTTTGAAAATGTACGATTGCCGGAGGATCACCAAGTGAAGGTGGTTGCGTTGGTACCAGAAAAAGCAGGCGACAAGGTGTATGCGTATGCGGTTAGTGATGAGTCTGGAGAAACTGTATTAGAAACCGACGACATCGAGGCAGCACGAGAATGTGTAGATGATATTAATGATGAGCTTTCTGAAGACGATAGAATTACCGCCCGAGCTGCATTAATGGAACGAAATAGTGATGGCACTGGATACACCCGCCTTGACTAATGTGAAGACTTCGACTTGCTAGACTGTGTGTGGTGTAGCAAGTCACCCTACTACGGGTAATAAGACTGTGTGTGGTTTTATTACCCACCCCTACGAGTGACTGAACTGTGTGTGGTTTTGTCACTCATCCTTTAGATTGGCGAGCTGTGTGTGGCACGCCAATCACTTTCTTCGGGCAACTGACTGTGTGTGGTTAAGTTGCCCACCCTTTTCGATTGGTGCGCTGTGTGTGGCTCACCAATCCATTTCTTCGGGTGACAATGCTGTGTGTGGCGTTGTTACCCAACCTCTTCGAGATGGCAGACTGTGTGTGGTTTGCCATCTCAACCTCTTTGCAATAAAACCCCTTGATACAACATCCCTTAAGACCCATTAAACCTCAATAAAATAACTAAATGATTGACAAAATAATTCACCATGATAATATGTATTCATTGAAATAACCCAAGAGAGCACCATGAAAAAAATCAACGTATTATTCAGTAAAGACAATAATCATGCGGTTACAGACTGTAATGCCGCGAGCTGGTACCAGACGTTATTGGCGTGCTCCAACGAGGGTGGTGTACAGACGGCGGTTATGGCCACGGGCACCATGTTAAATGAGCTTCGTATCGGCGTGCGTTTGAAAGAAATTGAACCTTTTGAGTTCCAGTACGAAGGGCAAACGATTAAGTGCGGTGAGCAAGGGCAGTTAGATTCTTGGCCACTGGGGTTGTTTGATGAATTGTCATCTCAAATGTACGTATTAATGTCTGGTTGCACGCGTGAAGAGGCTGCCGAGAAGAGCGCAGGGAGGCTGCGCTAATGTCAACAGGGGATAGTAGAGTTGATAGTGGTCGTGCGATAAAGTTAGCGCTGATAAGTGTTGATGTGCCTGTTAGCGTCTTTGATTTGGTAGTGAGTGGCTACAATGTATTTAAGGGTCGTGATTTCGCAGATGAAATATATCTAGATACTCGCGGTATGATAGAGGATGAAATCCTTATATTGGCGGAGTTGCTGCGTGTTGATGCACAGGATATCACTGAGGTTGTTGTACTTATTTATCACTATGATCATGATGACTGGGATAGAATTGGCGAGCTAAATGATGGATTAGATGGCATAGAAGGACTGGAAAGTGAAGTGCCTGTGGCAAAACCAGTAAACGATATTGTGGAAGATGTGCAGCGAGTATTGCTGGCCAATGCGAGTGCAACCATGGCAACCGATAGAGAAGGGTATTTTATGTTTACGGGTGCCAAGTCATATGTGAACAGTGTGTTAGCTGTATTAGTACCGCTACATAAAGAAGGTAAGCTTGCTTTGCGTGATATGAGTGCTGAGAGTACGGTTGATTTAATTGCTCAATTTCATAAGCTTGACGAGTGGGAGTACTGTCCAAGTGATGTGGTGCTGCCAAGCCAATCTCAAATTGATACCATTAACTCTCGATTATCGTCAGACATTAAATGGAAAGAAACGGATTAACGGTGACAGCACTCGCAAGGGTATTTCATTTATTTAGCTATAAATGATTGACAAAACATCAAAATGATAATATACTGGTTTTACTGAATCGGAACACACAAGGCAAGACGATGAGTAACCACACATTAACTGAATCGCAGATCGCTTGGTTTGCAGAACGCATAGATACTGCGCCCTCGGGGAAAGTTATCGTAAAATCGAATTTAATCACCAAATTTAAAAAGATGTTTCCAGCAAGCAGCATGAGTAATGAAGTCGCTCGTTCGGATATCATCAGGAACTGCCAACAGTTCATATAGTAAGACGAGGTAAGAGAGCTTGTTTTCCTGCAAGCTTTCTTGACTCAACCCGTAGATGTTTGACCAACCATTCATCTACACAGCACGATAAGTGAATGAGGTAGGAGAGTTTGTTTTCCTGCAAGCTTTCTTACCTCAGAAGCTTCTGTTTATCCCTGTGCTACTATCATTTTAAACCCATTTATTACGACCAGAGAAGCCCTATGCTAAATATAATGCGCTTTATTCGCCATTTTTCCCTGACTAAACTCCCCAAGACACATGTGGTGTTCTATTTCCCTGAGGATCTTTCGCGTAAAGCTCAACAGTATGCACATTTTATAGCGTTGCCAGTAGACGAGGTTGCTCCTGTATTACAGATTGCATTTACTGAGGTGAATGACTATATGCCTTATGAGTTAGATCAGATAGCGTCAGAGATCCGAAAAGGCAACATTCACATCCAGTGTATGCGATTCACCCAGTGTCCTGATGATTATCAGTATACCGTTATTGATAAAGTAGGTGCGCCTTCGCTAAAGCCTTTGACGGATTATAAAGGCAGTGAAGTTATTAATTTTGGTGGCGGCAGGTTGGGGTATACAGTAGGGCATTTTAATGTGGTGCCACAGCCAAATAGGCTTGCAAGAAACACTCACTATTTAAAGATAATTGATTGACAAATGTTCAAAATGATAATATAATGTTTGTATTGAATCAAACCACGGAAACACACACATGACACCTATAATCAAACCTATAATCAAACCTATATTTAAAGCCATATTAGACGAAGCAATTGCCACCGGCGATCAAGCTAACATTGACGCGATGAAAGTGGCTATTGAGCAAGAAATATTCTTTGTTGAAGTTATTGTTACCGGCATAGGCCAGTATAGCATGGGTTCGACCTCTGTTGATGTTGAGGGTAAAGATACGCCTATTCCTTGTGTGTATGCAACTCAAGCGGAAGTATTAGCCGAAATTAAAGATGAAACCCAGCGTTACGAATCAGAAGTGCAAGGCGGCGAACGTGATGTAGAAGATGAATACGAAGGTCAGTTAATGGCCATGAAGTGGGATGGCGGTACGCAAGTGTCATTCTTTGATGTTGATGATTTGGATGCGAAACTTGATGAAGGCGCGTGGCGCTGGCATGCGGGTCACTAGTGTCGATGGTCGGTTGTGTTGTCAGTCGGCCTTCTCATCCTAACTGCCAATCATTTATAAATTAATGATTGACAAAAAGGTGATAATCATTATAATAGGTAGTAAGAGTTAAGGGGGAACGCCCCCACGCAAGCCAAGCGGTTAAAGAGCTTAGATGTCTTCCAGTTATTTACAATTGAGTCGCCATGCTAGATACCCAAGAGGATGAAAGAACACGAAAGGAGCTGTCAACATCAGCTGTTAACCTTTCATTTAATTAATAACCGGTGTCCATAGTGGTACGCCAGTCCACTTTATTGAATTAAATGAGAGTCGCATATTATGAACCTGATCAAATTAAACAGTCAACTCGCCCGATTAAATCGAAATACGCCTATGACAGGTGTGTTTAAGCAAATCCTTGCTGAGTTTGACCATCGCAAAATCGTCCTAGTAACCTGTGTTGGTAATGAGGAAGGCAAAGAGGGTTACGATCCTGATGGCCGCTGTATCACGGGCAGTTACTATGAGCTGGTGGATGGTAATATGCGAGTGGTGTTTGATTTCCCTGTGCATTTAAAAGCGCACTTACAATCACTGATTGATGTAGAAGGTATAAAAGACTTCCCCCAACAACAAGCAGAATCCCCTGAGCAGTTATTTGTCGAGTCGGTTGAAGCCGCGATTAATAGCCCTCAAATTAGCGTCAGTGTCGAAGAAGGTGAGGCGAACTACTTTACGATACAGATTGACAACCCTTTTATCAGTAATGAGCATATAAGGCCAACGGATGCGCTTGTTGCTATCATTCGTGAACAAGGTTTGGCCATTTTGGGTAAGGAAGTTCAATTTGATAACATCCGGCGTTCTTTCTGGTTTTAAAGCTTTCTGGTTTTAAAGTGAGCTGATGGTACCTGACGCTTGAATTATCAACATCCTATATAAAAGTCGCCTTATAGCGGCTTTTTTTTTGTGTTGGAACTGGATAAGTAGTGGATTGTGATAGGTTTAGCTGGAAGATTTATGTGGCTTTTTGAAAGGCGATAAATCAATTTGATCATTAGTAATGACTGACAAGGATGTAAGGGTATGAAGAGTATGATGAGAAAGGTGGCAGTTACCGCTGTATTACTGTTGACCATGGGGTCGGCGTCAGCTGAGCTTATTAAAGTTGATTTGAGCGAGACGGGATCGCTAGGTGTGACACTTGATTCTGACACAGGACTTGAGTGGTTAGGGCTTCGAAGCACGCTTGGTATGTCAATGAATGAGGCCTTAACGGCCTTTTCAGGATGGCGATTAGCTACTGAATTTGAAGTTAACACGGTTGTTGATAAAGTGAGGCAAGGAGAGCGTTACAGTAGTTATTTTGGCAGTGCGTTTCAGCAAGATATCTCGCTATATAATTCCAGTAACTCAGGAAATAGTTACTTTGTGCAGTATGCAGGCAAGCTTTTTAATACGTTTCAAGGCGGTAACACAGCTCCTTATCAAAGTGGTGTTAGCATGCGCGTAGGGTCGGGTCTGCATCTTAGTGACACCACGGGTGGATTGTTGCTGACAGGCGGCAATAGCTTCTCGGATTCAAACGGTACTTATATTCGCTATAACGATATTACGTCGTCGAATTTGTCGGATGTGAAAGATTATAAAGGTGCACAAATGTCAGTGTTTTTAGTGTCAGATGGTGGTCAGTCATTTGCTTCATTGCAAGACCCAACACTGAATATTAACAATCCTAACGCACCAATTAACAATGCAACTGCGGTAAGTGAGCCTGGGGCGTCAGCAATTTTAGGTTTAGGACTGATGGGCTTGGCGGTTCGCCGCAAGCGAATGAATGAGTTTAATGGATAAAAAGGGTAGTATGAACATGAAAAGTTTGATGAAAAAGGTAATTGTAGCGACGGCGCTGTTATTAACAGTAAACGCAGCATCCGCTGGGCTTATCCGAGTTGATTTAAGCAGCGCGGGTTCTCAGGGTGTAACGCTTGATACTGACACTGGTATAGAGTGGTTAGGGTTAAGCAATACTTTAGGTATGTCAATGAATGAGGCCTTAACGGCTTTCTCTGGCTGGCGCGTAGCAACACAGTTTGAAGTCGGCACGGTGATTAATAAAGTTCTTGCCGGTGAAGCTTATGAGAATTTCTTTGGCAGTGCGCTTCAAAGTGGTTATGGTCAAATTGACTACGGAAGCTCGCGTAACAGTTATTATGTGCAGTTTACTAATAAGATGCACAGTGTATTTCAAGGTGGAAACACGGCACCGGCATCTGATGGGCGTTTTTTGAGGGTGGCTGATGGCTTGCACATTAATGACGTTACAGGCGGTCTAATCCGTTCAGGCACCACTATTGCGTCAAACCGGTATTACCAGCGAATTTATTTTAACCGTGGCTTAGGCATAAGTTTGCCTGATATTATGGATTATAAAAGGGCAGATGCTTCGGTGTTTTTAGTGTCAGACGGTGGCCGGTCATTTGCTTCATTGCAAGATCCAACTATCAATGCTAACAACGCCAATGCGCCAATCAATAACGCGACTGCCGTGAGCGAGCCTGGGGCGTTAGCGCTCTTAGGATTAGGCCTAATGGGTTTAGCCGTTAGCCGTAAGCGTAAAAATGGTTTAGCGGTTCGTCGTAAGCGTCACAATGGCTTTTCCGGTGGCTAAGTAATACCGTTTATCAAGATGCCGTATCAGCCTTTGCTGTTGCGGCATTTTTTTTGCTCAAAAACGAGCAATAAAAGCAAAATTGATTGACAATTCGCGTCATTATGATAAAGTTAATGCACTTAAAAATATACGCGCAAGGCATTATCATGTATACTTTCGGCCGTCTAAAACATCATGGGTTCACCCCGTCAGCGCCCTTGGGCTTATTGCAAGCTTTTAAGACCATTTATCGCAACGGAGAGAGGTTTATTGCCATTGGCATTAATGCCGACACCGATGTATTTGAGAAGCCGACACAGTGCAAGCTCATATTTACTGTGTTAACGGAAGATTTTGGTGTGCATATTCCCTTGGGGAATGCGGATGATTTAGCCCAAGCGATTAAGTTAATCATCGAAAATGTCGATAGCCTACATGGCTATCAGTTGGCGCTTAGTGATATTAAGCTGCTTGATGAGCTACTAAAAATAGCGACATACTTTTTAGAGACAGGTTTGTCTCTTCAAGAAATGAAAAAGGCGATGGCCTATGAGTAAGCTCGATGCACTGCTCACCCAGCCCATGAAGTCGTCAAAGGCGTTGGTGATGTTTTTAGTCGTTATATCAGTGCTAACGATAGTAGATTATGCATTAGGTGCCACCGGCGTGTATACGTCCTTTGGCAGTGGGTATATCGCTTCGTTTGTATTGGGTGTTTCGCTCATGATATTGGGCGGTATGTTTCTTCATCGTCGTGCAGAGGATTCTCACGATCTTTATTATGGTGCTGTGTTTGTCAGTGCCGGACTGCTGCTCACCACATTGGTGGTGATAGTCCAATTTATCAAGTTATTAATATAATTTACAGGAATAATATGTCATTAAATACTACCGTTGCCGAATGTCGAAGCCGAATGAGCGTTAAGGGCTGGAAAGCATTTTGTGAAAAGCGGGTTAAGAAAGGTAAAGGGTCGCCCACATTACTTGTGGGACAAACGCCTGTTTTTTTGAGCACTGAAGATATGAAGGTGTATGAGTATGAGGTTGATCCGATTGCCCCTATGAGTCCGAGAGTGACGCCAATAGATACGCCGGCTGAAGATGCCGACTTTGGTGTGCAAATGGTAAAGGTGATATCAAACCAAGACGATTTTGATTTCTCGATGCGCATACGAGGGTATGTGGTCAGCAAAGTCATGGCGAATATGCCATTAATGCCGATTAAGCGATATAACGGTGGCTATGCATACATAGCATGAGTAGCGTTGCATCAGAGTAGTTTACGCGCCTTGTGCGCAATAATTTGCCTTGTCACGAGGCGTAAAAAGGAAAATGCGTTAATATGAGTAATATTACCCCGTCACATTATTTGCAGCGCCCCGTTGGGTCGGTGTCACAAAACGGCGATACGGAAACTATCGCTCGCAATATCATGGCGATATTGTCCCGAGAAGGTAATCAGTTTCGCGAATTGTCATTTGATGAATACAAATTGTCGCGTATTCAAGACGGTGCAACTGAGTTTGCTGTGTCAGCTGAGAAGCCGCATTTTGATATTGCTGCGCCATACTGTATATCCGCGCAACGTGCGAATGACTTTTGTGAGGGATGGTATACACAAAAAGTGTAAATTAATGGACTAATGGAGTAGGTTAACATGGATGTAAATCAAGCATATTCACAAGGCAAAAAAGCGGGACTTGCAGGGGATGGTATCAATAAGGATCCCTATCCACCTTTAGGTGCGTTTAGTCATCGTTGGCAGCATGGTTATCGGGATGGCGCTGAGGCGCGTAAAACTGAAAGTGCGTAATGTGATAGATAAAAGAAAGGCAGCGTTATCGAAAGGTAAGCTGCCTTTTTTGTTATGCGCGGTTTAAGCGTCTAGTCAACAGCCCTGCTACGCCAAGTAGCATAATAGCAATTGAGCTGGGTGCGTTAACGCTGGTAGGGCTAATAAACTGCTGGGAGATGATGAGTTCGTCTGTCATCGTCCGCGCCACGCCATTACCTTCAAGTACGGCGCGATTAGAGTCGTACTGTCGTGACAAAAATAAACCGGTATTAATAGGACCTGCTAAAGCACCGACAGAAACGACGTCGGTAAATCCTGAGTCAGTAGGTGGGTAATATTCAACGCCTAATGCTTTTAGTCGCCCAGGCGCGAGGAATGTGTTTGATGTGCCGTATATGAAACTAGCGCCGTAATCGGTGCGAACTTCACCTAAGAACAAGTCGCTCACTTCTTGTATACCTTCTTGTGTCAAGCCGGAGGTAACACTATTGCGTGTCGGCAGTGTTACATTGTGAAGGTTTGATAAGAAGGTGTGAGCTGCATCAAAGTCGGTTAATCGCCAGTCTTCAAGGATAAGGTTTCGCAGTGACTCTGATAGTAATACCGAGTTATCCTCTCCATTGACGCAGGTGTAAGGTTGGTTAACGGGAGCATCGACAAAGCTTGCTTCATACTCGCATGCGCTTACCCCGAATGTAAGTCCTATGTCGAGCCATTCAATGCCCGTTTGGAGATCGACAACGGATGCACCGCGATCGATAAATTGGTTGTCATTTTGAAATGACGTGAAATTATATATGACGTCGGCATGAGAAAAAGTGCTGATCGCCAGTAGTGCGGCGGTAATAAGGCTGCGTTTCATGTGTTTACTTCCATTTTATTTAACGAAGTAAACCTATCATATTAGCTGCACTATAGCGTAAAGCGGATGGTTTAATTTTGTGCTGCGATGCACCATCAAAAAGGTTGTGCTGAGGTTGGTTGAGGGTATCTACCCTCAACCTAGATAAACTACACCGTATTGATTATTTCTTTTCGAGCTTCTTGTAGTTGCGTGATAAGTGTATCAATGCTGTTCAAGGCACTGGCTTTATCAAAGGGATCAAAGCCCCTCTCTTTTTCACACTGTGTTGCGTCATCCTCATCTACTGGGCGTATATCGTCTTCCTTGTGTCGCCTTTTTGGGGCACAAAATCATCGATGATGTCGCTTGAGTTGCTGGCGATAGCGTCCATTACTTTAACAAAGATGTCGTGAATTTGGCTGCGATTACTCATAGTGTTTCCCGTGTGTGGTTTAGTTTATTTACTGTACACAGTGTACATTCAAAATGATAAAATGTCAATCATTTATCATTTTCTTTAGCGAAAGGCTCATTTGTTCTGATGAAGCAAAATCCGCGCCCAGCGCAATTGTCGCACCACATGGTTTCGTCAGGCAAGAACACATCGCCTTCCAATCCGGTTTGCTTAACTGAGCCAGTGCCTTTGCATGTTGGGCATTTGTAGCTTACCTCGGAGATGACGTATTCGCCAACGTCGGTAGGCAAGCTGCTGACTGTTTTCATTTTATCTTTGAGCCACTGGGGCAGTGCGGGTAATTTCACGCTATTTTCCTTGTACTGAGAAGCGCCCTTGGTTTCCCATGAGCGCACCTTGTGTTTATTTTGTGAAGGAGATGGCTTCGGGGTTTTCCCACTCCCAGTACCCGCCTTGTTCTTCAGCCCACTTTTCTAGTTCTGGGGCGATGTAGGGCGTTCCTCCTCTGAACTCACCATAGTAGTCGATAGCGTCAGGATCGGCGGTCATGATAAGCGTCTCATGCTTAACGAATACGACGGGGCGTGTCGTCATTTCAAGTTGGGCGTCTAGGACTTGTATATGGATAGTAGGTGTTTTCATCGGTTTGACCTTGTGTGTGCAAGTGTATTTAACTTACCAATATAGTATATTAAATACGATATAATGTCAATCATTTATTGTAAACAAAGCAAATACATCACGGCCGATAAGGCGGTCGTGATGGTGGCAAGGTTGTGTAATATCCTTTAAGGCGCACTCACCCTGCTTTTTTAGGCTTAATGTGCCTTAAAGGGGGGATTGTCCCACTTGGTTTTGCATGATGGGCATAGTACTGCATCAGGAATGAGGCCTTTTATGGTTACCCACTGCGTACAGTGTCCACAATATTGCTCGCAAGCGGATTGGTCTGCACTACTGTCCACGTCAATCGATTGTCCATCGGGAAGAATGAACGTGCTCTCCTGTTGTTTCTTTTCTATACGCCAGTCGCGGCGTTGGCCATGTTGAGGGTTCGTTTTAGTATCCATAGCGTTATATGCCTATTTTGATAGTGTGTGATGTATACGGTCTATCATCACCCGCATCTATACGAAGGCCATTGGCCTTTCTAGTCAATTCAGTGTTGTTGATAAAACCGGCATCGATATACAAGGGGATAATAGCATCATCACCATTGGTGATATGAAAAGTCACATGGGCGAGCTGCATCATATTTGGGATATTAAACTGGTATTGCGCTTCTTTAGCACCTTCATTAAACCAACCGTCAAGGTGACGCTTAATAGCGTGTCGTAAAGAGCCGTTAGTATGCGCTTTCACTTCATCGTGAAATACGTTGTGTCCGTTGATGGTATATTCAACCACGGCGTTGCCGTTGGTGTGTCTTGATATGCTAATAGTACCACCGTTGGCCAGCATTGCAATGACGCCCCAGCCGCGAGTATCAAAATCCACGATGATCGTGTTTTCATTGTCCGTTTCGGCAGTCGCCAAGGCGTGAGTGGTCATAAGTTACCCTAGTGTGTGTTTCATTATGATAATGATACCATGCACACTAAAATTGTCAATCATTTATGCTAAATGTTTACAAGTATTTCACCCGATTCAATCATTAGGTTAATGTCGTTTTCGAATTTATAGGCGACTTGGTAAAAGGCTTGTTTTTCCTCAAGCTCCGCGAGGGAATTGATTTTTCGTGGGCGGTTGGCAGCCACATCCTCTGCGCTTTGCAAGGAATCAAATATTGTATCGGGATCGTCCAATGCAATAAACTGTTTAGCCACATCCAATATAGCATTGTGTCTGGCGGGTTGTTCAAGTGCAAAAAGTGCTTTTACGGTGGCCGTCATAAAAATTTCCAATGGACGTTATTCTTACTGCCACTATACATTTCAAAATGATAAAAGTCCAGTCGTATTACTCCTTACGCCGGATTAATATCAATAGGCGAAAATTCGATAATAAAGTGCGCTTTGCAATCTTCATTGACGCACATGAAATTTATCTGGCAGCTGTCAGCGGCGATGATGGTGTTGTCGATTTCATCATCTTGCGTGAGATCGCCATTACATTCTTGGCATTGCATCAGTTATCCCACCCTTCACCTTCTTCGGATAGATCATCTAAACAGGATTCGCATCTACCAGAATCATCGTGCTTGGTTAATTCGGTAACATTACACACGTAACAGATCTCGACCTCTTTTACCGCTTTTTTTGCTGTGCGATTTGGTTTGCGTTTTTTAGTAATGTTACTCATTTTCTGCGTCCTTTGTGTGTGTTTCTTAACTGTCCCTATTATCCGTTAAACAGCCTTATTTGTCAATCATAAATATTTATTAACCCACAAAAAAGGCTACACAATAGTAGCCCTTTTACGGTGGTTGGTTAGTGCATAACCCTTAGATTTTGCACGCTCCTCCCTCACAATCCGACTCACCTTCTACTTCAATAACGGTGTTCACTGCTACTGCATCATCTTTCATAGTAACTTCATCACCCGCACCATCGCGAGTGTTATGATAGTACAATGTTTTCACGCCTAGCTTGTAGCACTTAAGTAAGTCTTTAAGCATCAGTTTCATCGGTACGCGACCATTATCAAACTTGCTAGGATCATAGCTAGTGTTAGCTGAAATCGTTTGGTCAACAAACTTTTGCATGATAGCCACTAGGTTAATGTAACCATCATTGTTAGGTAAGTCCCATAACGTTTCATACGCTTTTTTAAGTCTTTCAAACTCTGGTACTACTTGCCCGAATATACCGTCTTTACTTGACTTGATGGTAACAAGCCCTCTTGGTGGCTCAATACCGTTTGTTGCATTTGACACTTGTGAACTTGTTTCAGAAGGCATCAAGGCTGATAACGTTGAATTGCGCATGCCGTACTTAAGGATATCGGCACGTAATGTTTCCCAATCCATTTTAAGCGGTGTATCACAAATTGCATCTACGTCTTTTTTGTAGGTGTCGATAGGTAAGATACCTTGTGACATTTTAGTTTCGTGAAACAAAGGACATGCCCCTGATTCTTTCGCTAAATTTACCGATGCTTTCATGAGGTAATATTGCATAGCTTCAAATGTTTCGTGTACTAAGCTATTAGCTGAACCGTCTGAATATTTCACACCATTTTTAGCTAAGAAGTAAGCAAAGTTGATTACGCCTACGCCTAGTGTTCTGCGTCCCATTGTCGCTATCTTAGCCGCGATAACAGGGTAGTTTTGGTAATCTAGTAAGCTGTCAAGCGCTCTTACTGCTAAATCAGCAAGCTCGTCCATTTCTTCTAGTGAATCAATCGCGCCTAGGTTGAATGCTGATAATGTACATAAGGCAATTTCACCATTTTCATCATGTATATGCTCAAGTGGTTTTGTTGGCAATGCAATTTCAAGGCAAAGGTTGCTTTGCTTAATAGGGGCAACTTCTGGTCTAAATGGGCTGTGCGTATTACAGTGATCAACGTTTTGAATGTAAATGCGGCCAGTACCTGAGCGCTCTTGCATTAACACTGAAAATAAATCTAGTGCTTTAACGACTTTCTTAGTGATAGTTTCATCTGCTTCATACATTGCATATAAACGCTCGAACTCGGCTTGATCAGCAAAGAATGCGTCATACAATCCTGGGACGTCTGACGGACTAAATAGGGTGATATTGCCATTTGACTTAATTAAACGCTGATACATGGCTTTGTTAAGTTGTACACCATAATCTAAATGACGAACACGATTTTCATCAACGCCTTTGTTGTTCTTAAGGACTAATAAAGATTCACACTCAGCATGCCATAATGGATAAAATACGGTAGCCGCGCCACCTCTAACTCCACCTTGTGAACATGATTTAACAGCCGTCTGCATGTGCTTATAAAAAGGAATGCAGCCAGTGTGAAAAGCTTCACCGCCACGGATAGGGCTACCAAGGGCACGAATTTGACCTAAGTTAAGTCCAATACCTGCACGTTGACTTACATATTTAACTACCGCACTTGATGCCGCATTAATCGAATCTAAGCTATCACCCGCTTCAATGAGTACACAAGAGCTAAACTGTCTTGTTGGTGTTCTTACACCCGACATAATTGGCGTAGGCAATGACAACTTGAATGTTGATGTTGCATCGTAAAAGCGCTTTACATACCCCATACGTGTTTCTTTAGGGTAGTTTTGGAACAAGCAAGCCGCTACGAGTACATATAGGAATTGTGGTGTTTCAAAGATAGGCTTCATTTTCTCTTTTGATGCTCTATCTTGCACTAAGTATTTGCCTTCGAGTTGCTTTAACCCTGCATAAGCAAACGTTAGGTCTCTTGAATGGTCTATATAGTCATTAAGCTCGTTGAATTCAGCTTCACTGTAAGACGATAACAACTCACTGTCATACTTGCCAATACCGACTAATCGAGTCACTTGGTCAAACAATGTTGGTGGTTCAAATTGACCGTATGCACGCTTACGTAAATGGAACATCGCTAGTCTAGCCGCTAAGTACTGGTAATCAGGTGTTTCTTCACATATAAGCTCAGCCGCCGCCTTGATAAGGGTCTCATGAATTTGCGCTGTTGATATACCTTCAAAGAACATGATTTGTGCTTTTAGCTCAACTTGTGAAACCGATACGTTCTTAAGCCCTTTAGCCGCCCATTCAACTACTCTATGAATTTTATCTAACTGAATTGGTTCTGATGTGCCGTTGCGCTTAGTTACTAATAATGTGCTCATGTGTGATTCCTCTAATTAATCTTGGGTAGTGCTTATTTGATGTAGCTATATTACTTCATTATGATAATATTGTCAATCATTAATTCTTAAACAACCTCTATATAGTGTTTAAATATTATCTCACTACTACATAGGCGATTTACTTGACAAATATATGTACTAAAACCCACCCTCCTGTAAGGCGCAGCCGAGTGTGAGCATTTTACCTTTAGTATCTGGCAATAAATGATTGACAAAATGCACTATGATGGTATGATTAACTCCTCCACACACACAAGGTAAAAAAATATGTCAAACATCAGTTTCCTCACCAGTCAAAAAGAACAAGCAGTGGTTAATAATGTTGAAACATTAAAGACCGCAATCTTATCGGCATATGATCCCGTATCCTTTACAGAGAAAAGTAATATCATTCGGATCAGTCCCGTAATTAATGTGCTGTATGGAATACGCATTGAGTCTACGGGTAATTTTAGTCGTGCTAGCTTTTCGTTTGAGATTGGTTTATTTGAAGAAGCCGATTTTTACGGCTTAGCGAATGACAAACTACAAGCGATTTACGCCCAAGAGAGAGCGGGTGATAAAAAGGCGTTCCTTGCACTGCAAAAGATCGCCAGAAGACGTTACGGCAAAAATCTTGATATCTCATTGTACTCGGGTAAGTCTCGCGTAAAGGTTGATGTGACGGAGTTAGATATTGAAACGCTAGCCTGCGTTGAGAAGTTGTTGCGAGTGAGCCGTTTAAAGCCCCGCGCCAATGACATCAGACATGTTAACTTTAGATAAGGGAATAAGGAACAATTATGCAAATATCAGCCGCAGGTGAACATCCTATACAGCCGCCCCTTGAGTCGGTAGACCACCCTGATTATTATGCGTGGGTGAAATACCGCGCCGAAAGTGCAAATGGACTAACCCAAGCCCTGCCGTTTGCAGCGTGGCTGTCTACCGTTGAGATAGAACGTCAACGTGCAGCTGGTCAGTTGTCATATCAAATTATCAATGCCCATGAACGTGGTGAAGCGTATTGGTCGTATAGCCGCGCTGAGCACGCGCAAAATCGCACACCAGTCGTATTCGAAGAGTGGTTAATTAAGTGTTAATGATTGACAAATTATCATAATGAAGTATACTGTCTATATTGAATTAACACACACGTAGGCAGTTTTTTATGCAGAAGTTTAAATCAAAATACCTTATGAACGATGGTGAAGTGCGCTTTACGACATTTCGCCCGAGTTTTAATGTGCATCGTAGTAATTTTGATGTGTCGCTAGCCAATCTTAAAATGTTTAAGGCGAGTTTAGAGATGACGGGCGCTATCGTAGTGACCGGTCGTATACTGCAAGGCAAAGAAGCTAGGCGTCATATTGCGCTATTAGTCCATGTTGCTGTTAATCGCTTTAATAAAACCCCTCGTTCAAACAGAGATCGCACAATCAGTAAGGAACGCTGTGCGATTGCGTATCAAAACAAATTTGCACAAAGTAAGCAGTGGAGCACCCTCATTAGGCAAGCGATTAAAGCATATGCTAATGTTAAGCATGCTGCCAAACAAACAATGACACAAGATGATTACGAGCCTACCCCTCGCGGGAAAGCAAAAGATCCATACGAGACTGAATTCACCCGTATTATTAAGCGTGTTGGTCTTCGTCATTTTGAGCGTATATTGCGTGATGCAAAGACCAATGATCCCTTCATAGATAACCTTATCAGCGATGCCATTATCGCCTAGTCATTATTTGGGCAGGTTTGCTGTCAACTTTACTTTATGTGATATTATCATTTTGTTGATTTAATAAGTGCTGAACGTTCAATCCTTGCTTGTAGCCCAAGCAAAGTGTGCACACCTTTGTATTTTAAGATGCATCGGTTCGCATATTAGCGATTGTCGTTTAGGGCTTATTTACACATGAACTAAGGAAGTACTGTGAAAAATAGTAAATTATTTGCGCTTGTAGCGCTGGTATCAATCTCAATGAGCATAACGGCTAATGCCGCGCTTATTCATTCTGACTGGGAGGTAGATGGCGATCAACGTGCTACTTTGCATGAAGAAACGGGTATTGAGTGGTTGAAACTTGATAACACAATAGGTTTAAGTGCTAATGATGCGCTTGGTCAGTTTAGTGGATGGAGAATTGCTTCAGGATCTGAGGTGACTATGTTCATGAATGCGGCTTATACCGGCCTAGGGTTTACTAATAGAGCCAAAGCTGGGTACAACCGTGGGTATGGCAGTAAATCGTTGAATTATGGTAATTTGATGGGGTTTACTGCGCCAGGTGTATCAAGTCGAAGTGCCGGATTGTTTATTGAAAACGACAATTTGAGAACCAGTACAATTATTTATTCATCAAGGTATTTAAGCCACAATAGTTATAACCATTTTGCAGGATCTTTTGCGACCGGTGAGGCGGCGAATACTACTGGGTTGGCTGGTGTTGGTGTGTTTTTGGTAAGTGATGGCGGCGTGACGTTGAGTTCAAGGTTAAATCCGTCCCTAAACAGCAATAATGAAAATGCGCCCATAAACGCGACACAAGTGAATGCGCCTGCCTCACTAGGGTTTCTAGCCGTTGGTATGTTGGGCTTGATGTTTGTTCGCAAAAGAAAATCTGAAAAACTGACGTCTTAAGGCTTTATTTTTTAGTTGAGAGAAGGTGCCTAAGGGTGCCTTTTTTGTTGCTTTCATTAAAATAAATGATTGACAAAATATACCCTTTCTATATACTTTACGCATTGAAAAGATATGAAAGGCGAAGACCATGAGCAGTCCATCAACAACAGTTAAGTCACCAGATATGCCTACGGACGTAGAGACATTACAAGCGCTTGTGTTGGCATATCGTGCCCGAGAAGTCTTGCGTGAAAAGCGTGAGGATGACTTAAGTGAGGCGCTGGGGTGTTTATGCTACAATGTGGGGACAACGAGAAAGCCTTCGTATACCAATTCGTTTGATAAAGACGAGGATGTTACTGAGGTGGTTGAGAGTGTCTTGTATTTTGATAATGGTGAGTCGTTACCCGATGTGGAGTCGTGAGATATGTCAAAAATTTTAAGTAGGCCGCACGCGACCGCAAAAAAGAAAGCGGATGTGCGCTCAAGTATTCGCTGCTTCTTTGGGTTTCATAAGCCTAATGATGAATGGATATTGAAATTTTCCAGTCAAGTGCATTATTGTAATTGCAAACGGTGTGGTCGGTATATGCCAGAAAACACTCGATTTACCTTTACGGAAGCCGAGTTTTACAAACAGTATTAGTCGTGGTGGCGGTAAAGTAGCTTAAAAGACACGCCTTCGACAGCCTACAGTAATACTTCTGCCTAAATAATATGTCGATAGATGCTTGGGCGTAAAAGACCTCAGAATCGCTCTGGGTGGTAAATGCTCGACTTATTTCGCAATCATTATTATCGTTAATACGTTCATCCCTTGTGAAGTAAATATCCATCGCTCATAAAAAATAAAAGATTGACAATATTATCATTTTAAATTATTATGATTACTCATTCGCGCACACGAGAACCTTATTATGATTGACCTAGCCCGACCTAAAACTCCGTTAGATTCTGCCAAAATTGCTGGCTATATGGCCGTGATGTCAAGTCGTGGTGAAAGATGTCCTTTCCCCGCATCTGATCCCTTTGGTATCGCTTTTAAAGAGGGCGTAGCATTGGCGAAGGCGCAACCGAAATTCAAGAAGGGCGAGATGTTCGACTTAGGGCATTATACTGGCCTAAGCGCGTCAGTGTGCTTTGACGATATTGAAATTGGCGATCCTATTGTGATGATATGCAAGATGTATGGCCTAATGGTGCAAGCAGCCGATCATGATCCTCGTTTAGTGAGAGGTGAGTTAACCCGTATTGCGGGTAAAAGGGAAGGCACACTTATCTATGCTGATAATGGCAAAAGTACCACCATGTTTAAAACCGATGCTCTGCTTGGTGGCTGGCATCAGTCTTTCGCCCTTCGCTGGGTAGGGTAATAGGAGTAATTCGATATGGCTAAAAAAGAAGGGTATTATAGTGCGGCATTGGCGGGTTGTTCAGATCCTACTATCCTGTTGTACTTTGATGGCAAGCAGTTGTGGACACATGGCAGTGATAAACCTCTAACGGATGAGTTCTTGTTGTTTATTGATAGTGAGCCATTTAATCATCGCTTTGTGGGTGAGGCAGAATCAGTGGATGGTACGGTTAAAGTCACGCAGACCGCTGATGAATGGTTCAAAGAAGCTGCGCAGGGTGTATTGGCGGTTATGGATCTTCCAAAAGAAATTTATGCGGTAGTATTGATGATTAATGGCGAGCGTGTCACGACCTACGTGGAAGCCACATTGAAGTCTGATATTTTCGATGCTGTTGCCAATTCAAAAAAGGATGTCACTATTGTATCAGTGAATAGCATAGCGAAGCCGCTATCAGAACTGTTATAGGCATATTATGATTGCATCAGCTCCTACACCACCTCCTACAAGACCTCCGCAGGAGCGAGATGCTGCGATAACGAGATTTGAGAATAACAGTCCGGTGATGAGTCATTTCCCGATTACCTTATGTAATGGGAATACTGTGAGTATATTAAACGGTGGGTGTGTGGAATGTAAAAAGGTTGTACCTGATGAGTGTCTGCGCGGTAGCGTGAGTAAACTTGGTGAGCCAGACAGTCCGAAAGTAATTTCATTTGATGCCATAGCGCTGTGCACGGATTGCAACTTGTTGTCGCCCGTTTTTGGTCGTATTAGGGCGGTAGGAAAATCGATGCAAATGGAAACCATCAGGAATGGCCTGTGGGTGGGTGGATTGATGACCCGTGAAAGTTGGTGGGTGAGGACGCGAGCGGCACTATATTCGTTATTGGGAATGCGATAACGAAGCAAGAGATGGATGTTTCACTTAAAAGGATGTAGTTGTGACCACAGATGAGAGATTTTTACTGAGAATTGAAACGGTACTGGATACTAAGCGAGCTGAGCTGACAAAGTGGCAGCTTGAATTCATGTTGAATGTGCAAGGGCTTTTGCGTGGTGCTCACCGCAATAAAACGGCGTCCCCAAAACAAAAGGGCTTGGCGTATGGCATAATCAAAAAGGCTGGCGTTGAGTGGTGATGGTGATCACTCGCAAGGTGTAATAACTAATTAAATATAAAAGATTGACTAAATCACTCAAAATGATAAAAATATATTGAAGTCACCCTCTGTATTTGCTATTGTAGGTACATGGGGTTGCTTACTCCTGTCCCGCCACAAGGCAAAGCTACCGCATAAGCATTTATCTTAACAACCAAACTGGTGTATTCACATTATACAATGCCAGTAGGAGTGGCGCTTACCGGCGAGAGGATATAATGATGTTACAAAGACCACGTTTGACCGAAGAATCAATTAAGCAGTTAAAGCAAGATATTAAGGCTGTCTCTAACGAGCTACGCCATCAAATCAACCACCCTAAACCCTTTCCCGTGACGACGACACAAAACGCCGTTGCAAAGTTAATGAATTACAGTAGTTTTTCAGAGTTAAGCTTACACAAGGCTGCTTCATGGAGCAAGCCGGATGATCTTGACTTTATTCGCGATGTAACCGCAGCAGAGCTATTAACTGTCTATGATGTGGGTAATCGGGTGCAGCATCGTTTAAATGACGTCTTGGACGCGCTAAGAGAGCGTAAAGCTGGCGTTGATTCGCAGTTAACAATTATTTCAGCCTCCGCGTTTAAAAATGCCTATGATACGGATGAAATCAACGGCGGCTTACTGAATTTGACCACCGGCCTGCCTTCATATGGTGATGTGTACGCAAAAGCGGCCATGTTTGAAGGTTTTGGTGAGGGCGATATGTTCACTGTGTCGCACAATGGGGAAACATTCACCTATACGGTAATGTCCTTGGGCGAAATAGGCAGCACAGGTTTGCCGGTATTAAAGGTAAACAAAGGAGTATGGGTAGAGGGCGGCAATGGCGCTATGTGCGTCGGGTAATATAACCTATTAGCCCAGGTCTCTTGGCTTGGGTTTTCACGCATAAGTCCGTGCTTTATGTAGATAAAAGATTGACAAAACACCTCATTATGATAATATAGTCGTGTATTCAAACACACACATAGGATCACACATGGCTACGGCACCTACGACTATATCAGTCGCATTCAAAGTTCAAAAAAACAAAAAATATGGCGATCATCGCGTTGTAGAATTTTTTGATGGTAAGTGGAATAATGAGCGTGACAACAACTGGACGAAGCCGCAAGCCGATTTAATCAAAGAGCAGTTATCCACAGAGCTTATGCGTGCAAATAGCGCCATGATTGTCCCCGTATCATGTGACACGGCGCTTTATATCGACGACAAAACTATTATTTAAGGCAATCCCTATGAAAACAGAACTCTTAGTAGCCATTATCTCCGCGTCTGGGGCTATCATTTCAGCCCTCATTGCTGGCGGGGCAATATTATTTGCGGCAAAGCGCGTGATCAGTCGTAAAAAATTACGGGTTGACTATGCCCAAGCGTTAGCCGATCTCCAATTTTTACTGGAAGTCGAAAAAGCGCATACAGAAATAAGTGTTGGCTTGCACGAAAGAAGCAATAAGGTAGCGATCCGAGATGCGATTAGGACAGAAAAAGGGATTGATATTAGCGGTAAGAATACGCTCACGTCAATTAGGCGCAAATTAGCAGTGCTCTCGACGCATGATGATTAAGGCGATATGATGAGTGAAGAATTAATTGAAAAAATAGACGCATTATTAAAATCAAGTGTCCCTGTGTATTTTGTGCACCCCGACACAAAGGCCTTGATGCCTGTCGTGCGATACGAACCTGATTGGCTTGAGTTTCCGGATGATGTTAGTTGTACGGCTGAGCCTGTCGTATGGCTCCAAGACACCACGTGTGTGGCGCTTCATAATGTGCAACCCAGTGATTTTAAATGCGGTACGTTATTTTCTTTAGGTTAAGATGAACAGGTGGCAATAGTATGTTGATAATGGATCGTAACCGCTCGGGTATTAAGCCCACTGAAGTGAATACGTGTCGCTTGGATAGTGGCGAGGTGCGCTCTTATGATATGTGTAATAGCAATATAGATGAGACGCCACGTTATGAAAAGTTTGATTTCATTGGTGATGGCGTTATTGATACGATCGACGGTGTTTCACAGCATGAATCCAAGACCCGTTATAGTTTTTTTGTGAAAAACGCGAAATTTTCCCAGTAAAAGGAGGGCGTATGCCTAAATATGTAGAAGAGCAGAACGAAATTGATGCAGTTGTTGACGCCTTAAAGGCGCAGTCTACTGGTGAGGACTCTGTTGAAGCTAAAGCCATTGATGCTATTGCTAAACTGCGTGAGATTGCCACTGAGGGTGTTGATTTGATGGGGTTGGCGTCTTATGCAGAGATAGTCGGTGGGGTGGGTGTCAATAGAGCCGGTGTACGCAAGGCGTGTGACTTGGTTATTGCGGCAAACAATAAATTAGCACAACCAATAGAGTATAAAAGCGAATGAAAGTTATTATTGTCAACACCCGATATTTTGATTTTATCGGTATAGGCGAAACGGAAAAGAAAGCCGCAGCCGCCTTAGTGAGGCATTGGAAAACGCATTGTGCGAATTACCCAGGTGCCGATAAGGATTTGATGAAGGGGATTGTGGCCGAACGTGAGTATAACTGCTTTGATATGGAAATGAATCAAGCAGCAACTTACTAGGTGCTAATATAAAAAAGGATTGACAAAATTGTTCATTATGATACTATTGTGTAACTAAAAACACACACGCAAGGTATGATGATGAACACTAAAAAACCACAAGTGGATACGCCAAGAGCGGGTTCATGGGCATCAACGATTAACACTGCACCACTTCCCCCAGCTAAGCCTAAGCAGAGCGTGCATTTACGCACTATTAGCGCAGCAGAATACAAATCACTACAACCGATATTGCACGGGCGATGAATTTCGCACCGATGGACTATGAGCACATGACGGCCGCGCAGCTTGATGAGCTTGAGTCGGCTTTCTACTGCGGCAGCTGTATGTATTTGGCTATTGCCTTGCATAGACTGTATGGCTACCCTATACAAGCTCGGTTTTTAGACGATGATACGCTTGAGCATGCATGGGTACGCTCCCCCGATGGAGATGTTATTGATATAATGGGTAAGTTTCCCCCTGAGATGCTTGGCTTTGAGGTGACTCATGAGGATTTAGATGAGGGTAAATTCAAGTGTTATATTGAGGCTGGCGTTGAGGTGGAGTGGGATGAAGCCCCGATAGAAGAAAGTATTAAGATCATTGAGCAATACTTGCTTCCGCGTTATCATTTTACCACCCTTACACTGTAAAAATGATTGACATAAGGCGTCATTATGATAATATTAAGGTATAGAAAAACCCCGCACAAAGGTAGTGATTATGTCGTATATAATCAAAGGTAAACCCGCAACGGAAGATCCTAAAAAAATCAGTGATGCCGATGAAATAAGTGGCACTGCACCCGACAGGGAATCGGCCGATAAAGTATTTGAGCAAATGACGAATGTTATTCTCAGCCAGCTAAAAGTGCCGAAGAGAAGTAGCGCTATTGTGGCGATGTATTCAACAAAAGACCGGCCAAATAAACATATTCGCAAGGTGCGCGTGCGTCATAATGACGAAGGTAAGTCCATTATTGAAGGGTGCAAATAAGGAGCATAGTAATTCAATTATGCGATGACGATGTTTTTGAATCCACCCAGCACATCAATGTGCTTTTTAATATCATAGGTATCGACCAGTTCGGCACCTACTTCAATCTCCGTTAGGGCGTAGACGTAAAGTTTACGCCCTTTTAGTATGCTATATACATTGGCAACACTGTTGTGATTGATGTAGCTGTACTTTGTTCTAAATGGGATGGCGGCGATATGCGTTTCATCTATTTTGTACTTTTCCATGAAATACACCAGGTCATGATCATCACTTGCCAACAGTGCTTTATACTCCTGGGTAGTCAATACCTGTCCTTCTAATATACATAGCAAAGTGTCTTTGGCGATAAGGTGTGTGGCAAACAGTCCGTGCCCGTGCAGCGGTGAGGGTTTAACGGTGGTGTGCTTGATGTTATCGATGGCCATGATTGTACCTTCCTTGGTGAGTACATAGCATAGTGCATTTTAGTGATTATTCCGCATGGTGGGTAAATGGGTATTAGCTTTATTTTTTGCCTTGTAATCTCGCCGCGACGGGGCTTACTGCGTCTTTAACAAGGTGTGCTTTGGATGGGTGTGTGCCCGTTTGGATGGCGCTAAAGATCTTTGGGCAGCATGATAGTTTTTTGACTTCTCCACGCAGTTGCAGTGTGGTATCCATGGTAATGGCTATTTGGTGTTGAGCTGAGTATTTCTGTATGCGAGAGGAGATGTACAGCGCTGGGTCTGCTATTGGATTGGCACCATCGTGGTTTAACCGTCCGTATGCGAGTACGTAGCCCTCCTTTTCATGTTTAATTAGCCAGCAGTCAATCAGTGTTTTAATAGTGCTATTCGTTATGCAGGTGAATGTTTAGTGACTATATCAGATGGTATTCCCATCTGCCTCTGATTTTTACGCCCGAGATAATACCGTCTTGGCATAGTTCATCCAAATAGTGACTTATTTTATTGTAAGGTTTACGAGGCTTGAGTGAAAAACCCGTGTCTATTTTTGCTTGTTTGTCCGATGGTCTGATTGATCCATGTTTGCGAATATACGCTAAAATTCGATTTCGTCTTCTCATTATGAATGTCCTTGCTGCACGATTGATTGTGCTAAGTTGATAGTCTTAGTATGCCTAATTATCGTTGTAAAATCAAGCTATAAATGCAAAAATGATTGACAAATTATCAAAATGATAATATACTTTACTTATTGTCACTAAGGAGTATTCGTTATGTCTGTTTGGGTAGTAGCATGTGGTGGAACAGAACCCGTTATGACCGTTAAAGGTCGTCGTATTCAGTATATGTGGAATAGGCAAACGCGTGAACATGCCTATTACGATTTAGGGCGTGATCTATTCTTGGATAATGCCGATTTGCAGTCGTTAGGAATGACATAGCGAGTAAAAGCATTACGTTGTCAAGTGGACACACCACCTTCTGTGCCGTCGCCTAACAAATATAATTCCCCTTTGCGTGGAAAGCTTTCACTTTGTGCTATATTTCTAATAACGCAGTAGTGTTGTATTGTGTTGCATTTGTGTATGCATGTTCACATAACATGCTTCCATATCGGGCAACCCTGGTAATTCTTGGTTGTTATGCCTAAGCTTCAGACGTTTAGGCTTGGCGTGTAGCAGAGTGGTGGCCAAGATACAAATAACTCTCTGGATTGAAAGTCTTCTCCCATTTGTTAAGGATAATAGGTTTTTGTTGCTCGGCTCACCGCTTTATTGAACGGTCTGACTGGGGATGAAAAGCGGGAAGGGTTTTGGATATTGTGTCTGTGCCGGTGTCATTTCCGGTGACAAATATTTACTGCTTCTTATTATCTGATAGCGCCTCCTTAGGGGCAGTGATCACTTGCAGGTGATTAGTGTTTAGATGATTCAGTTGACGGCGGGAAAGACCGCGATACCTTTACTTAATTAACATGGAGTGTTGATATGTTGCTAAACATTATTATCCCCGTTATATTTATGCCCCTTGCAGTATTGACTCTTATTGGTGTCTTTGCGACGTTATATGTGACATACAAACTGTTTTTTGCTCCGCAGCCGGCCGAAAGAATTCGTCAGTTTCACTAAAAAGACTAACTATAGAGTTAAACTATGTCCACTACAATTACCATACCCGCCATATATATTCCTATCGCGTTTTTTACTGCCATTGGCATTGTTGTTTCGTTAAAGGTGTCTTATCAATATTTTCTGAGCTGTTTGCCAGACAAAGAATAAGTCAAGCAAAAAAGATTGACAACAAAGTTCATTTTGATAAACTATAGGTAGATTTTATTAATGAGCACACACATGAGTAGTTTACCCGTTTCACAAACTTTCACCCTCCGTCAATGGCAAGTTGCCTTAGCGTGTAATGTTGCCGGCCAATTAGGTATCACCCTTATTAGCACGGACGGTACCGCTGTTGATGCTGTTGATGTTATCGCCGGCGATCCTAACGATGGTGACAGTGAATACGGTGAGCGATTTACCACAGAAGGTATTGAGGCTGCGTATCAGAAAGACGATTCTATTGAGTACCCTCAGTTAAAAGAGTCAGTCACGATACAGGCGTTTAAAGTGGTGCTTATTGCAGATAGTGATAACCATTTGAATGTGTATGTGACGCACGCAGACAAAGTCAGTTTGTTTACGGTTGATGATAAGCAAAATGACGCACAATCCCAATTTATTCGTACCTTTAAGGAAATATAATTCATGTCCAATAAAACATTTGAAGTGAAAGTGCCCGTATATGGCTATGTAACACTGCATATTGAAGCAGCTGACGCCCAGCAAGCGGGTGAAAAGGGGATGGAAGATTGCTTAAATATTAACACTGATTTAAGTGAAATGGAGAACGATTGCGATCAGCTTGAGTTGCTGCCCTATGAAAAATTAATTGAGGGTAACCGGTCATATGTCACGGAGAGTAAGTTGGTAGTGAGAGAGTTAGAAGATGAAGAGTGGTAAGCCGTTTCACTCTTGCAATAAAATATAAATGATTGACAAAAAGGCGCGATAGTGTATACTGGTGTTATTGAGTTAGCACACTGATACACACTATTTACTGATTTAAGCCGAGGTGAGGGGAAACCCTTAACTTACCCGACAGTCTGCCTTCGGGCAGACACCCCTTTCGTATGATGGATGATGAAAATGAGCAATGAACTTGAAGTTACAGAAGAAACCACTGATAAGCGCCAAATGCTTGTCACGGGTGGTGGCATGTTCAGTAACTCGCAAACGGTCTTTTTTATTAGGGCTGGTCGAGTTGTAGATGTTGATAAATTATGTTCCATTAGAAAAGAAAAGGGTAAATTATTCCCAGCACCTCGCGTTAAGAAAAACGCAAGATTGCGCAGCCATTAACACTAACACGGCTATTAATCCCTTGCGTACAATCCTAAAAAGCGCAATGATAAGGTTGAATTAACATAAGGCACCCTTCCTGCTATGGCCAGAAAAAACAAACCCACTAAACGTGCAAAATTCAGGGTATATTCCCGTTTTTGTAGCCTCATTGAAAAGTCAATGGCCAGCTCCCGAGTGCCCCCTGAAATGCGAAACTTAAAAGGTTGGCAAGCACTTCGAGCAATTTCAAAGATGAATGACGAGTTCGCCAGCCCGATTAATAAGCTCATTATGAGCGCAGAAGTCAATTGGGAAAGCACAGGCAGTCACGCACTGTTTGTTCAGCAAAGGGATATCGACGCCTTACTTGATGGTAAATATTCGCTTAACAAGCTCCCAGAGATGTTTACGCCCTATAAAGCGTTCACGTTGTGTTTGCCTGCTGAGTTTGAAGTAAAAGGCATTAAGCCTGGGGGCGTATTAGTGTCAACCTATCCAGACATGAGTGATTATAACGCCTGTCTACAGACCGTATTTGCTCACCTTGACATGGAAGGTGTTGCGCCACCAGATGGATTGCAGCAAGGCAGTGACATCATGACGATTTCATATATGGACAGTGACGGTGCGCACAGTGTATTGAGTTATTACGGTCGTGAGCTGGAAACTATCTTTAAGGCCAAAAGTTTCGCAGAGTATAAAAAATCCATTTATGACGTAGAGGGTATAACCCAAACAGAAGCTAACTTAAGTGATGATGAAAAAGAGCTGCAATATGTACTCATCAAGCTCATTGTATCATTATCTATTTTCGCGATGACCAAAACCAATGCGATCGTGGACGGGTTCCCCAAGGTAAAAGGTTTTGTGATGGATCATCCTTTTGGTGAAAAGGTACAATCCACTTCACTGACGACGCCGTTTAAAACGCGCAGTGTATCTGAACATCATCGCTCGTGGTTTATTCGTCAATTATCTCATGAGAAGTACTATCAAGGGGATTATGCTAACTGGGCACCCAACAGCCGTTTTGTGTTTGTGGAAGATACCGTGGTAAATTCCAAAATCCACCCAAAGCATCTAGAGCGGTAGGCGTAGGATAAGTCATAAAAAGATTGACAAAAATCGTCATTCTGATAAGATAGACACAAGAGTAATAATGCATAAGGTGGTTTCACCGGTGAAAAATGACAACCAAACGGTAAAGGTTGGCGACGAGGTCGTTGTGTTTACCAATTATGGTCGGGCATCTACGCACGAGAAGGTTAAAAGTCTCGATAAGTGGGCGCTTGTCATGGAAAGCGGTGAAAAGTATTCCATATGGGATTTCCCCCGAAAATTCACCATTGCGGTTAAAGGATCTGATAGATATCGTGATGCGATAAGCGATCACCGTTGTAAAGTAATTATCGATATCCTTGGCAGCTCTGACGCCACGGAAAACCCGATTATACTCAAAGCGCTTGAAGTATGCGCAGCACAGCTAGGCGAAGAGGAGCTTAGGCTACGTCATTCAAGGCTGATTTCTATGGGTGCCAGTCATACTGAGGACGAACATGTGTACCGAAAGGGCACTATTGACAATATAAATGGAGAGGGTAAGTGAACAATATAGGTAGCCAAAAACATGCGTAAGTATATTTTTCACGCTTATCTTGCCACACTATTGGTGATATGTTTCACATTCACCTATGCTGCCAGTATAGATGCATTAAATAATGGAATAGACAAGCACTGGGTGATTACCTGTGTAGGATTTGGAATAACGCTAATGCTACTATGTGGTGCGGCGGTCTACATGAGCACGCGTATTCGTGATGTAGATAAACTGTAATGGATTAACCTAAAGGTGTACGAATATGAGTGATCGAAAAAATCATGGCAATTCGGTAAACGCAAATTCAGCGATGATGGCTAAAGTGACGGTGTTCACTTTGGCTTTTATCTTTTTGTTTGTGGGGGTATTTAGTGTCGCAGTGCTGAGCGTAACGTGGACTAATTTATTGTCAGGGATGGGTATATTGCTTAGTATGACTGTTTTATTTATGGGTCTATCTTACGCTGCCAGCGCGTGCAAAAACATACTCACTGGCAGTACGGTAGAGTAATGCTACTCGGTGAAAGGCTTGGTTATATCGTCGATAGCCGCGCCTAACTTATCCCAGTGTTCCTTAATTTGTTTAGGTGTGTATTGCTCACCTTGCATCATGGGGAATACCATATCATCAAGGGTTTTCTTGGCCTTTGCTTTATTGTCGAGCATAGTGTCGTAAGCTTGTGAAACATTCATGTGTGTTGCCTCTCAGTTAAACGATTTAACAATCAAGTTAGGTATTTTGTAATTAGCGTCTATTTCGATACCAATATTGTGTATTTGAGGGTTCTCATCTTCTATCATTTGCGCCAACTGGCGAAGATGTTCTACTAGCCATGTATTATCTGACCAATCTTTATTTTCACCACTAACAAGTGGTACTGATATTTTAGTGAACAACTCACCTTTTTTTACACCTATGCCCATAATACAACTCTCTTTAGATAGTGGTTTTTGTATCGCTTTGTATGACTACTATGGTATTATCAAAATGATAAAATGTCAATCCATTATTGCGAATATGATACTATATATTGAAAGGTCAATAAAAATAAATGATTGACAAAATTATGTAGATAGGGTATTATTTAGACAGTTAAACAAGATCCCTAAGGATACAAAATGACTGCTACCGCAAAACACATCACGTTACCCAATCCAATTGAATTTGAAGCTTTGTTAGACACTGTTGATTTGTTGACTCGCGCTAAGATATTGCAACAACTTAACGAGTTGGTGTACCCGTCTCTCATTGGTTGTCAGCGTCATTATTTTTGTATGGACGGTAAACGCAGCCCCTTGTATATCGCCGCAGAACGTATTCGCAAGGCCGAAGTATTGCCATACCGTTTACTGTGCGAGTTTTTCAGGAAAGATATTCTCACGCTTTCTACTTATCCTTTGTTTTTGCAGTTGTTGGAGACCCCTGTAGGGTTCATCAATGAAGGTCATATGCTATCTTATGATAAAACGCCCACCAAACAACTAGATCAAGCAACCAGCGCTCATCAGGTGTGTGCTTTCATATTGCTTAATGAACATGCGGCTGTAACGTTTGATCTTGGCGCAAAAACCGCGTACCAAGGCACCAATGGTGAGGTGAGATTGACTCGTAAGAATAAAACCGTTGTTGTGAACAATAATGTTAACGGCTTACACAGTAGTGAGACTGTTATTTCGCTACACCGTATGCGAGATTATCGCCAGCTATTTACCGCCGTGATGATGGCGTTTAGCGAAGCCACTTACTAAACAATAAAAGAGAGAATGTTATGCAGTTACTACTTGCGTGGATAGGTGGGTTTACCTTGACAGCTATTGCCCTGTTGGTCTTGGTTGTCATCGTTAAAAACGCCATTATAAATAGTCGTGTTATTAGCGGCTCAAGCTATAAGTTGGAAATAGAGTTGTGCGAGTATATGCTTGATTCAAGAGATGACTTCTCGGATGAAGATACGTTCACTATGGACGAAGTGAAAAAGATCCTCGCGGGGCTAAAAAGCTTTGATGGGCTTGATACGGAAAAGTTTGTTGCCGAAAGCAAGGAAAGAAGGCATATAGAGAGTAAAAATGATTGACAAATTATCATAATGAATGTATTATATTGTTACTTAGTTAGCGCACACACAAGGTTTTATTATGTTGGTATATAACGCATTTACTGCTCCCGAAATAATTGCTCACGCGAACGCAGAATTGGCCGCGTCGGGTTCAACGATTAAACTCGTCAGCTTAAAAGAAGTAAGAGGTAATTTGGCCACGGCCGTAACGAACCGTAAAGGCCTAGTTGCCCTTATCATGTGTAATTTTGGCAAGCTGTCATTGTTAAGTTTTCGTGGCATTCACCGCATTGTAAACAAGCGCAGTCGCTGGACATATTTAATCAACGGTCAAGCGAACCAAAATTTATCAACGATTATATTCAATGGTGAAGAGGGTGAACGTTATTACGCCAACATTGAAAACACACTTGCGTTTCTTAAAGACATGTATAATGTTGTTGATGATGACTTATCGAGTATTGTTAAAATATATGATCGTATATCTTGGGAAGCTGCGGTTAATCCGGTGATCCAAAACAATATTATTGATGAGCTTAAGACCGATAAAAACATTATCGAGGCACATGATTACTTGCCTGTTGAAGATGGAGATTCAGCCGTGTTATTCACGTTAGATAACAATGGCAAAATTAGCTTTAACGAAAAGGGTTCATTTGATTTAATGGTATTGATGAATCAACTTCCGTCACAAGATGTGTACCTGACAAAAGTCTCTGATTGTGCAGACGATAAAGACATACGGGTTGCCATGGCATGGTGCATATGGGGACACTTAGGTGATGTGCCTGTAGATGAAGATGATGGTGAAACGATTGATCAGGCGTTTTTGCATTTTGAAAAGTATACTGATGCGCATGATATCTGGCATTGGCTTGAAGAAACGTTCGATATCAGTATCGGTGACGATATACTCAAAGGCCGTGTCACTCAAGAGGAGGCATTATGAGCCAATCGACGATGCAGATTACTGAAAGTGAATTAAAAGCGTGTGCTGGACGTGCTGAGTCGCAAAACAGGGCTAAAGCGAACGCATTAGCCTTAGCTATGGCCGCAAAGATTGTGTTCCCCCCAGAGCAGCCTGACACTGCTTAAATAAATTCACCCCCTTTTGAAAACGCGCAATGGTTAAAGCCTTGTGCTTTTACCTGTTTATCTTTCAAAACGGTCACCGTGCTGGCGCTTATCATAATGATTTAATATGGAACTTTCGCTTGTGTTACATATTTTTCAGGCTGATATGACATGATTAATAGGTAACCTACAAGGAAGACCTTTTATGTCAAATCGTGATTTTGATAAGACTCAGTACAAGCAAGTGCAGCTTTTCGTTCGATGCGCTCAAGATAGCTACTATGTTTCTCGCCTATTTAATGTTCATCTGTCAGAAAAACAAATAATTCAATTATCGGATGACGCAGTCAAGACTGGTTGTGCTAAAGCCTTCGATCACATCGCCTCGCGCAACAGTATTGGATACTTCACGCCCAGTACGCATGAATTTGTAAAAACGACAGAAATGTATACCGTTATCTATAATATGGTGGTGTCTCTATCTCCCAGTGAGCGCATTCAGTTTGGTGTGGTTGGTAATAGCGATTATGAGGCCAGCGTTGTGCGCCTATTGAATTATCGCTTAATTGAGCAGTTAATTATGATCAACACTACTAGTGAGCAAAGCCAGCAAGCACAAGATGCGCTACGGCAGGTGATGGCAGAGCATGGATATGATTTATCCTTGAACGAACAACCCAAATGCGTTATTCGTCATTTTTTGTTTTTACTGGGGCAAATGCGCAAAGATATGGTGAGTTATGTCGATATATTTGAGCATATAAACGGACATAGGCACTTACTCTAGCATCCTTTTGTGGATAAATGATTGACAAATATTATCATTTTGATATAATATTCATACTCAAACACACACGAGAACACTATGAATGTACATGATGAATATACGGCAGTAAGAACAAGAATAAATCAAGTTATCATTATTGTTTGCATTTACCAATTGCTAACCATTACGTTTGCTTCTAGCGTGTTGTTCAATATATCCAGTGGCATCGCTTTACTGTCGTTGCTCGTTCAATCTATCAATGTATTCGTATATGCGATGAGTAAGCCATTGTATGGTGTTATGCACGCTCGTATTACGTCGCTAATTGACTATCTTAGCAAGTACTCTAAACGTTTAAGCGCTTATTACCCGTCGGGTCGTCGTGCTAGGTAAATCGAAATATGATTGACAAATACCAATATTTTGATAAGGTATAAGCCTCGCCAAACATCACACACAAGCTGTGCAGCGCTTTTATGAAGTTCGATTGCCGGCAAAAAGGATCACGCAATGTATTCAATTAACACTCCCTTGTATTTAGCGCTTAGCGCATTAGCTGAAACCGTCACGCCGCACGCTGATCATTGGATTGGCAATCACCCTGATGGTGAGCAGAGCGTAGAGTTTTGCCCTACATGCGTCAAGCAAGCTGTGGCTAACCTTAAAGAAGGCAATAACACAGATGGCCTGACGTCATTAACAGATGAAGAAAAATCAGAGGTTGAGTCAAGTCCGCCACATATTGATGGTGGTTGGCGTTCAGAGTATGACACTATACCTCGCTGCGATACATGTAGCGTGCTGTTAACCGGTTCATTGACATCAACTGCTGTAGATGAAGAGATATCTCACTACGAGTCCATTGAAGGCGATATAGAAATCAGTAGGAATGAACAAGCATACGAACTGCTTGAACTATTTGACGCTATTGTGACTGATGATGCGACTCGCACCTTACGCGCTAAGGCAATTGAAAGCCGGATTGTGGTCAAAACAGAACATGTTACCCAAGATGAATCTCTCGAAGGCACATTGGCCTGTGGTTGCGGTATTACCCGTTGTGAATGTGAATAATTAGGAGTAGATGTATGGTTAATTTTAATATTAAAATCATGGTGGGGATTGCCGGTGTTGCCTTAATAGATATTCACGCTAAAACCCATGCTGAGCATGTTGAGACCATTCCTGATCCCGTTGAACTAATGCGATCGGAGATTATCAACAGTGGTTGGGTAGATTGGTATGAATGGTTGTCGTGTGACAAACCCCAAAAAGAAGGTGTGTACCTCATGACAGGGGTGGCTACTTATACGGATGATACCGCCGAATATGATGTGACGTCAGTAGCACCTATTCCTTATACGCTAGGCGAGCCAATTATTCCCCCTGATGAAAAGGGGATGCTCACGGGTAAAGCGCTGCAAACAGCACTTGCTGATGTTTATCACGAGTCGTTATTGCCAGATGAGAACGTGCGTATCGATGGCCGTTATTCATTGGTTGGTATTGATATAGCGCCCAGCCCTAAAGAAAATGGCCGCTTCATGTATTGGGTGATTGATAATCCGCACAATGCTGGGCTTGTCTTGTTGGGTGAAAATGTGTCGAGTTGGCAGGTAGATGATCTTGTCACTATACGTCAAGATGCCATAGATAAGGTGTCTCTAAAAATGGATGGTGACAAAGCGGGTGCCGCAGCACTAGTGGATGCTGTCATTGCAAAGAACGGGGCGATGCTGGACAGGCCTAAGCTTGATTTGTACGCAGTAGAGCTAAACTTGCAGTAATGGCGGCTGTTGACTTAACCAGTAATCAAACGGTGATGATCCATAAGGGTCATCGCGTTCGTGCTTGGATTTACTCAAATGACCAATTTTCTGATTTTCAGCGCATTGCTGTTGAAGATGAAGAAGGGGGTTACGACTTATCCCAACTCGGGGAAGGTGAGTGTTTATTAAACCCTGGGGTGGTCTACCGGAAACGCCCCAAATAAACATTAAAGATTGACATAAAATCAAAATGATAATAGAATAACGGTATTGAATCAACCATCACACGCAGAGACTCTATTATGTCAAAAACACACTCTATTCTCATCACTGCACTTGCTGGCAGCGCCTTAAATTACGCTGTATCATTATGTGAAAAAGACAATGTAGCCGTTGAAATCAGGGGTGGCGATGTGTTTTTTATTGATGGCCATTTTAGCGAGACAGGGTAATATACTCCCTCAGAAGATTTTGGTACCGGTATGCGCATACTTGATCGAGAAGGAATATCACTGCGTAAGAGCAAAGATGTGTGGTATGCGATGACCGAAGAGGATGCCGGTTCATCAACAACGGTTAAAAAAATACGCAACGAACGCAATACCTAAGTGTCGCGATTTAGTTTTTCTTCACATGCTTTTTTGACCCAAGTTGCGAATGGTGTTTTACCCCTAGCTTTGTTGATTTGTTCGAGCAGTTCGCCAAACCGGATTTGCTTTCTATCCGAGTTATCGCGTTTTTTATCTTGCATTGGTACGTACCTTTAGCTATAGTTCGGTACGTACCTTATCACGACTAAAGGAGGTCGCACAATGCTAATAGCACACAAAGTTGAATTGCGACCTACCAAGTCGCAAGCTGAATACTTGAACAAATGTATCGGTCATAGCCGCAATATTTACAACAACTTACTTCATCACTTCTCACAAGAGGGTGTTAAGTGGAGTAAAAAAGAGGCGCGTATTAAGTTCATGGAATTACGGGCGACAGATTGCCAATACTATGACGAGATAAGTGCAGACTTCCTCCGTGAGTCGATAAACAACCTAGATAACGCTTACAAGCATTTCTTTCGCAGAGTCAAGAGCGGAAAAGGCAAGGTGGGTTACCCAACCAAGCGTAAGTTAGGCGTGAATGATATTTGCGCACTTCGTGATAAGAAAAAATTTACCGTTGATGATGATGGCCTTCGATTTGAGAAATTCAACAAGCGAAAAACACAATCACCAATAAAGTTACGTGAAAAGCTGCGATTCACTGGCATTGTAAAGCAGATGAATATCAGCAAGCGAGCAGGGAAATACTTTTGTTCGTTCCTTGTTGATACCGAAGATTACAACCCTAAAGATCATGATCGACAACGTAGTGTTGGTGTGGACTTTGGCATTAAAGATTTAGCTATTTGTTCCAATGGTAAGAAGTTTAAGGCAAATCAAAAGCTGAAGGCTTCACTTAATAGACTGGCTAGAAAGCAGCGCAGGCTTGCAAGACAAGTCAAAGGTAGCAATCGCAGAGCGAAAACCAAGCAAGCGATCCAGAAGCTACACAAGCGCATTTCAGACCAACGAGCCGCAACGCTTCATGAAGTGTCTGATTACCTAACCCGTAGCTTTGACCGCATTGTTATCGAAGACCTTAACGTGTCTGGCATGATGAAGAATGGCAAGTTAGCGAGAGCGGTTGCTGATTGCGGATTCTATGAGTTACGCAGACAGCTTGAATATAAAAGCCAATGGCGAAACTGTGAGTTGGTCATTGCCGATAGATGGTTTGCCAGTACCAAGACTTGTAGCCACTGTGGTTATAAGAACAATGATGTTGTTCTTGGTATGGATTCGTGGACTTGTCCAAGCTGCGGAACGTGGCACAACCGCGACTTAAATGCCGCTATCAATTTGGATAACTACCAGATAGCAGCATAAAGAATTAAGACGAGACAGGTAACGGCTCGTCTATAAACCCTACATAAGAGTGATGTAAGTGGTGTTTCGGCATCCTATCGTGTTGACGATGTAGACAGGCTAAAACTTACGCAAAATGTTGCGTTCGTTGCGCCTTTAGCTATCGGCTACACATCATTGGAAGCAGGATTGCGTGCCTATGTTGCATCCGTTTTGGGTAAGTCGGTTGATGTGCCTGTTGAATTAATTGAAAGTGAGTAATTAGTATGACTGATAAGTTTTTATTCGGTGCGGTGACCGCCCGTGCGATGGCGCAAGTAGTAAATCCGATTTTGCAGACTTCTGAGAAATCTTACCAGATAGACAATGTGCGCTTTTTTGGCGAGGGTTTTGCGGTGTTCACGACGAACGATATCGCTGGCGCTGAGGTGTTTGTGAGCATAGAGACGAAATCAGTAAGTGTGGTCAACGTGATTGCCGTCAAAGAATACGTGGGCGCAAAAGGCGAGGCAGAAGAGACCTTGCTTGAGCTGTTAACCAAAGATTTGGCATTAACGCCCCTGTTTATTGCAGAAGTAGAAGGCACGCCTGTGTTTGCCACGAAAGGTGAATTTACAATGCATTACAATGATGTGGTGCTGCCCAAAGGCGGCGACAATCCAACGCGTAACATCGAACTTGAATTTGCGGTGAGGCTATGTGATGAGCGGCAAATAAACCCACTGTTAAATACTGCCTAATTACGGATAATATCGCAATATGTGATAGGTTTAAGTGAAATGAGGAAAGGCTGTCTTGATGGCGGCCTTTCAGTTTTCCACAACAAACAAATGGATTTGGCTATGAACGTATTACGAAAAGCGTTGGCGGTTGCTTCACTATCGCTTCTTATGGCATCGGCGCATGCTGATATTATTTCACTTGATTGGAATGAAGCAGGGGACAATAAAGCCTTTCTTGATTCGGATGCAGGTCTTGAATGGCTAAAACTTGATGCGGCTAAGGGCATGAGTATTAATGAAGTGTCTGGCGAATTGGGTGATGGGGGCTTATTCAATGGTTGGCGTATAGCTAATAAAACGGAAGTGAGCAACTTACTCTTTCAACAAGTGATACGTTTAACGGATGCCGAATCTAACGGATTTTTCCTTAATACTAATGGCCGTTATTATGCTGATCAGAGCTTACAAAGAACAAACGAAGCACGTCTAAATCACAATAGTGTAAAATTTGGATGGATGAACTTGTTTGGCGCAACCTATTCAACTTCGAGTACGACTCGGGTGGATGAACAAGACACATTAACTGGTTTATATGAGAATGATTCTATAGATCCTGCCATTCAGGGTGATATACTGCGAAGTATTACTAGGACAAGAAAGTACAACAACTTTTATACGTATTACTCTGCGCGTATTGACCATGATTATAACGACGCTAACATCACACGTGACAGCAAAAGCGCCAACGCTAGTGTGTTTTTGATATCAGATGGCGGTGCGACGCTAAGCAGCCAACTTGATCCTACCTTAATGGAAAACAACCCTAATTATGCAACAGCGGTGTCGGAGCCTGGGGCAATGCTTTTATTGGGTGCCGGTTTATTCGGTTTGATGATGGCTAGACGCAAGGCGTAATACACGCTAGGCGTTATCGCTAAACATAATCCACAGTATAAAGGGGCGATCAGCCCCTTTTTTAGGGCTTAAAACAAAATAAAAGATTGACAAAATATCTCAATTTGATAATATAACCCTATTGAAACGCACACACAAAGGCACATATTATGAGTCAGCAATTAGCACTAGGCGAACAAATCGAAACTATCATCCTCGCCAGAAAAGATATGCCATTTGGTCAGTATATGGGATCGTCTGCCGTGACCTTTGGTGCCGCTCGTATTAATGGTGTTATCTACAAGATTAAACGGAACCTTGATGTGACTCAAAATTGGTTTTGGAAGGTGTTAAACGTCAATACGGGTAATGAAGTGACATTGCAAGGACAATACGACTTACCATGCCTTAATAAGGCTTAGGAGATTATCATGACGCAACCACAAACAAACTTAGTCGGTGCTAACCCTATCTTTATAAATGTCGAAGGTGCGCCGGTGACTATTGGCCAGAAACTTGAAATAAAGGATCTCATAGACCGCAGCACTCTTGACTATATTGATATAGGCGATCATGATGACCTAGATGACGCTATCGATGCGCTGATCGGTCAACAAGGTGTCGTTGAGTATTTAGAATATGAATGTGGCTGTGGCCAGATTTATCCGCACGAACCGATGATAGGTATTAAGCTTGATAGCGGTGATAAACACGAGTTTTGGTTTGAAGAATTAAAGGAAGTTTCCTAATGAGCGAGATTACCAGTACCCCATTTTCACAGTGGTCACAAAAAGGTGAAGCTGATCCCCATGGACTGCATTATCAAGGTGATGATGCAAAAATTGCGATGAAAGATAAACCTTGTAGAGTAGTCGCGGAGTTATTCCCTGCGATGGCGGGTACGTTGATGGGTATAGCGTGGTTAACGACCGCCAAAGAGCGTCTTAGATGGCTTTCTCGCAAGCTATACCGCTTAAGTGATGAACATGTTGGCTTAAATGAAAGGCGTGCTCAAACGCCAAGAGGCGAGCTTACAGATGATGAGTTGGCGAATGCATTTTTCATGTCAGAAAGCAAAGATGATATGGCCGCAGGTAAGGCGCGTATTTTGTGGTTGTTGTCCGAGATAAAAGCGCTTGATGCGCCCAAGCAATTCGCTAAACAATAATATGGTATTAAGGAAATTATATGGGTAAGCAATACGAGTCACTAGTGGAAATAAACACCACCGTAAGATTTGAAGATGATGGCAGTGGCCGTCCCCTAGAAGAGCAAGCTATTGAGCATGCAAAATTAATAAAAGCCATGCCTGATGATGTGCATATAGAAGTGAAGCCAAGTTGGGTAGAAGAGGTGGTGGAATAAGAGTAGTTTTAAGTGCTGACGCGCACGAATACTCGTCAGCACTTAAGGCTTTAAGCCGACTAAAAACTCCGTTTAGGGGGTTTTAGACTTAACGGCGGTTGCCCCATAATTGAGATCCACCAGCCACTTGCTTTTGGGTATTGACGTTTACTTTTTTCATAATAATCACCTGTAATAAAAATTAACGCATTTTTAGATGCGACTTGCCGACATTTCGACAAGATTGACAAACAGCGCTTTTACGCCCTGCTGAATAAAAAAATATCACAATCTAAGCTTAATTCTTCGCCACACATTTGTTTTTTGTAACTGTTACGGAAAAAACACACATTTTTATTCCCTCTTAATGTCCAATAAATCAATCACCCTGTCGGCGGTGTCAATAGTCTCTTTCCTATGCGCGATACTGATGCGCGTAATATTCATTTCGCTCAGCGTGGCTGACACTTTTATTTCCATTTCAGGGTCGAGTGCGGATGTGGCTTCGTCCATAAAAAGAATAGTGGGATTGGCATATAAGGCTCTGGCAATCAATATTCGTTGCACTTGCCCACCGCTTAATGATGAGCTGTGACTACCCGCTATTAAAGTATGAAACTGCATGGGCATGTTTGTAATCTCATCGAAGATGTGTGCTTTTTTCGCGGCCTCATACACTCTTTTTTCATCAATGGTGGAGGATGCAAAAGCGATATTTTCTAACAAGCTACCGGATATTAACCCTTCTTGCTGACTGATGATAGCCACGTGTTTACGGTAATGCTGATGCCCGATTGACGTTAGCGGTACACCATCAATTAACACCTTGCCGGAAGAGGGGGTAATGACCCCTGCAAGCAGTTTCAGTAGTGTTGTTTTCCCAGCACCGGACTGACCGGTCAACACAACATGTTCGCCCTGGTTGATAGTGAAGCTAATATTATCTAACACAGGAGTGTCGTTGCCATCATAGGTATACGACAGTTGATTGACGGAAACTTCTCCTTTAATGGCTTGTTTAATGTTGTTATCGCCTAACATATTGTCTTCTACCGATTCGATTTCAATGTCGGATAAGCGGTCTAAATCGACGCGCAATATTTTAAAGGTCAAGATGTTATCAATCAGTGATTTACTTTGTGTAGAGAATATTTCGCGGTAGGCAAAAAACGCAAACATCATGCCTAATGTGATCTCTTGATGCAGCACAGCCATAGTGCCCACGTAAAGGATAATAAGCCGCTCAGCATGCCCAAGTAGTTCATTATTACTTGTGTACCACAGCTTGAGTTTAAGCAATGAAACATTCGCATTCATCTTCTTTAAGTAAAAGGCTTTCCAGTATTGGTAACGAGCGCTTTCTTTGCCGTATAATTTCACTGCAAGCATGTTACTGATAGTTTCGAAAAAAGTGTGCGACTCGCGAACACTCTCGGTAAAGAAGGTGCCGGCATGCCTGATTTCTTTTTTCACGAGGTAGGTGCGTATAAGGGCATAGACTATCAAAAATACAATCGATATTGCGGCCAATTTAGGCATGAATAAAAACATAATGGTTAAGGTGATGATGGACATTAGCCCGTCAATTAAGCCGCTAACTAACTGTTCGGTGAAGCTTTCTTTGAGCCTATCTAGGACTCTAAATTTAGTGTTGATGTCCGCGATGTTACGCGATTCAAAAAACGAAATGGGAAGGCGCACCAAGCGCTGAAAGAAGTATGAGGAAAACCCTGCATGCCAGTGGTAACCTAGCACGATTGAACCCCACCCTCGCAGCATTCGCACAAGAAAGAGGAATAAGGCCAGCCCAATGCCGCCGGCAATGATCCCCTTGATATTGGTTTCTTCCCCCGTGGCAATAAAGTCATCCACAATAAGTTGAGTGATTAGTGGAAAAAGCATGATGATAAGCTGGGCGGCGAAGGTCAGCAATATAAGGTTAGTTAATCCTTTAGCGAGTCCGTGAGATCGTGAAAAAAGACCGGTAAAAGTGAGGGGTTTTGCACTGAGCGCGTTTTGCTGTTCCCAGTGGGTTTTGGTGGTTTCAAAGTCATCATTTTGGCCTTTCAATACTGACATCGCATAACCGGTGAAATGCTTTGAGAATTCATCGTGAGATAGGGTGCGCTCCCCGAGTGCTGGATCGTGAATGGTGCATGTCTTTTTGGTGACTGACTTAAGTGCAACGAAGTGCGTCAGATCCCAATGGATGACCGCAGGTAGGGGTAGTTCGTGAATGTGTTCCATACCAAGCTCGTACACGTCCCCGACCATCCCTTCGTTTTCGCACAACGTGGATAGGTCGTGCATGGAAGAGCCTTCCTGACCTAGTCGGTATTTATTGCGCAGCAGTGGCAGCGTGACGGGGATCCCAAAGTGGTTGAAACACATAGTCACTGATGCTAAGCCGCATTCGGCTATCTCGCTTTGCAGTACAACGGGCATTTTCTTGGTGTTACTGAAAAATTGAATATCCATATTCTTAAGGTTCCTAGTGAGCGTGTCCGAAGTTAAAGAAGGTCGAGAATAACGATTTTTCGTCAATCACAATGTCGGAATTAATGGTCATGCCGGTAGTGAGTTTTACTTCACTGGGTGACTGTTGAATGCTGGCTTTCACGACGAAATATGCGCCTTGGCTTAGGTTGTGCGACGTGTTATTGAGCATCTTACTTGGCACCGGCAGTGACGATACGCTCTTAATGGTGGCTGTTGTTGCCCCGTGTGTGGCCGATGGGTATGCTTCCACGTTCAAGCGTATTAACATGCCTTCTTGTAGGGTGCGGTATTGGTTTGCGGGAATATACAATATCACTTCTGATGTGTCTCTTGAGGTAGATAGTGTTAGTACTGATTGTCCCGCCGATACGGGTGTGTTTGTGTCAGTGAGGATATTGTCTACAGTGCAGTCGCATGGTGAAATAAGGGTGATCCCTTTTTGCAGGTAATCCAACTTTGTTAGGTGGCGTTGTAACTTCTCGGTGTTACCATCTTTCTCATGGTGGTAGGCGTCAGATATATTGTTTTGCTGCATGTTGATGGCGTATAGTGCCGCTTGCTCTCTAATTAACGTACTCTCCATGCCGTTAACAATACGTTTTTGCGCTTCTACATCACGCATAGCAATACTGCCTGTTTGTGCGCTTTGTGTGTACCGCGTCAGGATGTCTTTTTCAACCAATAGGTTTTTTTGAGCTTGTTTGATGATACGATTCTGGTGTACTTGTTGGCGCTCAATATTGGCTATGTTACTGGCAAAGCTGGCATCCATTTCAGAAAAGTGAGATTGAAGCGTGTCAATCTGAATAGTGATGTCCGCGATATCATTGTCTGTTTTGTTTTGGTCGCGATCCATCAGCTTAATAAGAGCTTGGCCACGAGTGATATTTTCGCCCTCACTGACCATAATATTAACGGCGTTCATCCCAGGATCTGGCACAGTGATTTGATGGTAGTCTTTACCGGCGAGGACTTCGCCTGTCGCTTTAATGTGCACGGGTAAATGAATAAGGTTAAGTGCAGCTATAGCAAAGCTCAAGAAGGCGAGAGCTGTAAGGGTATAGGTCGTAAAACTAGGGGGTGACTGTACTTCAAAAGGTTTATTGCCGCTGGTAAAGAAGTTTTCTACCGCTTCTTTTCTGAAGGTCGCTTTTTCATTTTGCATATTTATGCCTAAAGTCCATTTTAGATAACGAAATTTAGCACATTAGATGATGTTGTCGGCAATAGTTTGAAATTTTACTAGCGAGGAGAGGGTCGTTGGTAGCTGCGAGAGCTACCAACAAGTATGCGGCTTAATCAGGATCGTGAACCGGACCTCCACAACCACATGCAGCTGATGAGCACTGCCAGTTATTGCCTGCACCTGAAACTTGCTTTTGTTTTTCTGCGCTTACTTTTTTCATAGTATTTACCTTTAAAGTAATGGTACAACCCCTCATTGGATTGAATTTATAACCTATCATAATTTTCTGAGTTATTACCTTTGGTGATTGTTTTATATATCATTTTGATAAATTAAATGTTATAATGATAATATCAAATAACCCTTATCGGGCACGTAATTTATTCGGAGTATTTATGGCAGCGGCCGCAAAAATATCATTTTTGTGCGATGAGTGTGGGGAAAACCATGCGCGTTGGGTAGGACAGTGTACATCTTGTAAAGCATGGAATTCTGTTGTGGAGTTCAAAGGCGCAAAAGCCCCGAAAAAGAAAGCGGGGTCTGGCAAGGTTGGCGGGTATGCAGGTACCACTGGTGAGAGTGCAAAAATTGATGCAGTTAAATCTCAAGAGTATAAACGCATTGTGACCGGCATTGGCGAATTTGACCGTGTGGTGGGCGGGGGAATAACGGTGGACAGTGTTAATGTTGTATCGGGCGACCCTGGGGCGGGTAAAACCACTTTATTAAGTAAAGTAATGGGTGAGATAAGTCAATCCATGCAAAGTTTGTACGTAACTGCTGAGGAAGCCGCTTCCGCTTATAAAGACAGATTCAAGTCTCGCCTAAAAGTGAGTTATAAAAATGAAAACTTTAATTTACTCTCGGAATATGATGTTGAGGCTATTTTGGCTGAGGCAGAAGCATTAGATGTGCGCTTTATGGTGGTAGATTCAATTCAAGCCTTAAAGTGCGATGATTTTACAGGCGTGGCCGGTTCTATATCACAGGTAAAGGGGTGTGCTCAAATGTTGAGCCGCTTTGCAAAACAGCATAATGTGACGATGATCATAGTCAGTCACGTAAATAAGAATTCTGAGATGGCCGGACCTAATATACTCAAGCATATTGTAGATGGTACTTTTCATATCGAGGTAAATGACTCAAGTATTAGAACGATAAGACCCACCAAAAACCGTTTTGGTGATGTGGACACTGTGGGTTTATTTCAGATGACCGAACAAGGCATGATGTCTGTGGATAATCCATCAAAGATCTTTTTGTCTAGCTTGGCTGAAGATGTATCGGGATCAGCGATATGCTGCATTCGCGATGGTAATCGTAATTTACTGCTTGAACTGCAATCATTGGTGACGGACGCTGAAGGGGAATTTCCGCAACGGGTTTGTGTTGGCTTGAATATGAATAGGCTCAAGATGATTACGGCAATATTGCGTAAGCACGGTCGGCAGCGATTTAGTCATGATGTGTACGTTAATTTGGTGGGCGGGTTGAAGTTGCCAGAGACCGACACGTCAGCGGATTTATCAATGGCCGCGTCACTTGTCAGTTCATTGCAAGATAAGCCTTTACCTAAAGACATGTTGTGGTTAGGTGAGTTAAGTTTAAGTGGTGAAGTCAGGCCTGTGAGTGGTGGTGTACAGCGTGTGCAAGAAGCGATTAAACATGGTTTCACCAGTATTGTGGTGCCGCATGCTAACTACCATAAAAAGATGGAAAGCGCGGGGGTTACGATTACGAAGGTAAAGACGATTGTGGATGCGATTAGTTTAATATAAAGGTGCTGTGAATTTTTTAGGTTTGCAATACAGGAGGTGGGCGAGAGGTGATGGCTACCGGAATAGCCATCATCTTTTCACTGGCAAGTAATATACTAGTCAGTTGTATCCCAAATTTGAGATCCGCCAGTTACTGCTTTTTGAGTTGCTGCTGTTACTTTTTTCATAATAGTAAAACCTTCTATTTAGTTGTGTACTCTAATTGAGCTTTAAAAAAATATCATGTTGTTTGTGTTAATCCGTTTATTGACAGAAGCAATGAGGCTTATCGTTGAATAAACACACTTTTTTAATTTTGATATAGAGGGATTGTGAGGTTTAGGTTTGCGTAATTTAGGAGGCTAACAAGGTTGGGGTGATGGCTACCGAGATAGCCATCGTTTTTGACTAGGTAACTGTGCGCCAAAGTTGTGAACCGCCATTTACTGCTTTTTGAGTTGCTGCTTTTACTTTTTTCATAATAGTCTAGCCTTCTGTTTACGTTAATACTCGAATTGAGTGTTAAAAATATATCATGTTGTTGGTGTCAATCCGTGCCCTCACGATACCCATCAAAATAACTATTGATAAAACACACTTTTTTTAAACATTGGTCTAACAATAATTACTTTACCTGTCGTTAAAACCACCCTTATAAATAAAAATGATTGACAAATCAATTCAATATGATAGTATTACCTTACTGAAATCAAAGGCGCACACACATGACTATGAACACAAACAACACACCTAATTATGAAGCTACTTTACCCGAAGTCGCGTCCTTGATAACTGAAAAACAAGCCACTGGTGAAGAAGTGCCGGTGGTAGTGCTAGGTAGAGATGATCTCACCAATGTGATGAAAGCTGCGGTTGCCCAGTACCTACCCATGTGGGGTGATCGTGCCATCATAATGATAGATTTAATGGAGACAGTAAGGGCGCAAGATCTCGCTAAGCGTGATATCACAGACCTAGAGTGGGCAAGGCTGAACACTATTGGTTTCTTTGTGCTAAACGAAAGCGGTGACTATGTAGATATTGACGCAGAATCAATTTATGAAAGAGACGATCAAGGCTGCCATAAATCATTTAACCTAAACATGTCGATTAATCGTGATGAAAATACGATATCTTTCCAGTTTGGCGAAAATAAGGGTGAAGGATTTGATGAGTATATTTGGTTTGCATTTAAGGTGGGTATGGATGTAGAGGCTGAATTGTTAACGCAGGTAGCGGCATTGAAAATTAAAGCGACCTCCGTGCACCAAGAGAATTTTTGTAATGCACTTAAGTTTCACTCTGAGGCATTCAGTAACATATTATCATCTGCCTCATGTGTGGGCACGTGGTTAAACGAAAAGGTATAAGTGTATGGGCAGTATTTCCGAGCAAGCTGATTATTTTGCGGCCGTGCTATGGTGCACCCCAATGACCCCTGCTGAAATGCGCAAACACGAGGCGTTTAAAAATCGTTCTGTGGACGCTATTATTATGCTGCTTGAACGGCTAGATAGAGTGTACACAAAAGGTGAGCGTTACCATGTAAGCCAGAAGGTCGCTTTACGCTTAGGGGATAGTGTATCTGTGCGTGTTGAAGTGAATTGTCGCAAATGCAAAGGTACAGGGATAACGCCGTCACATAGTGTTCTTGGTACTGCGAACTGGCCTTGCGAAAAATGCAGTGGTGACGGTAAAAAAATATTACGTGAGTAATCAGTACATAAAGTAATAATTGAATAAAAATGATTGACAAATTATGTTATTTTGATAATATAGCTTCATACACACAACGGAGCAAATCCCCATGAACACCCTCGACTTTTTCCAGTTGCAATGCCTAACTACAGAGCAGATGATTGCTGCACAATCCCTTGAGATGAACTTGCGTTGTTTACGCGGCGAAAAAGGGATGGCGAAAGCGTTGAGACGCATGGAACGGGATTTTCCTTCTCGTGCGGAGCAGTTTAACAGTGATTGGTTTTGCTCACTTGTGGAGGCTATCACGCCTTTTTACGTGAAGGTAGAGGATACTGATAACGATGATTATGAAAACCCATTTAATGCGTTTATAGAAGCTGCGTTGTGTACATTAAATGACTCGACATTTGCTTTAATCGGCAAGCTAGATCCAGTGCCTAATCGCCTTGACGAAAAAGAACTCGCCAAGCCTCACATGCAGTGGGTAGGGCTATTTACCGCGAGAGTAGAGCAATTGAAGGCTGATTTCCCCGAACAAAAAAGACACTGGGTACGCATGAGTCGCATCCATCCTTCATTAAATATCAGTGATGATATGGCATTGTCGTTAAGTATCGACTATTTTGACAGTGATAGTATGACGAGCATGACGTCTATGGATTACGTGAATTGGTACGTTAAGTCGCGCAGCAACTTTGTGATAGAAAATGAAAGCCTTGACCCTGAACTTAAGGTTCAAATGACCAATACCCTGCATGCATGGTTTAAAAATGATGACCGTGTTGCCAGCAATGTCAGCTGGTTGTCTAGAAATTATGAATTTCATGCAAAACATGAAGCCTTTATCATCGCGTTTGTTGAGAAGGTGAAAAGCGAGCTAACAAAGTAGTGGCTCGCCAACAAGCCAAAACCAAATAAAATGATTGACAAAATTATCATAATGAACTACTATGGATACATACCAAGTCAACACACACAAGGCGGCATTATGACTAAGAAAGAAACAAAATCAACTGAGATGTCCACGGTTATTGAACTAGTGAACAAAAAGTTTGAAGGCATAAAAGCCGTACCGGCCAGTGAGTTTTATGGTCGTGAATGTAATGGTATTTGGTTCAGAGGCACTGAATCAGCCTCTATTGGTGGCTTACCCGTGTACAATGACTATGTGCATGCCAAGACGAGCGGAGTTAACCCTAAGCTGGCAGCCTTCTTAACCAAGCACAACTGGTATGGCGAATCCTATGATGCGGGTACGTTAATGGCGTTTGAAGGTTACTAATTTAAAATTATATGCGGGAGGTGCGTTCATCTCCCAACTCACTTAAGGAATGAACACGATGGCATTATCATTATACTCTGTAGAGAAGTCAGTTAAGATATTGATGGCTGCATTAACGTTAAAAGGTTTCACCTGTACGCTTGAGAAGTTCATTGATGACACTAAAGGTGGCGGATTAGGTGGTTCTTACATAGAGTTAGCAGTTGAGCGTGACGATAAATGTGAAGTATTTATGTATTACCCTGTCTATGGCAGAACAAGCAAAAACGATTTTTCAGGTCAGGATATAAAGTGGTCTGGCATGAAAGCTAAAACGTTGGCTGTAATTGAGGAAACATTCCCAGCAGCCGCATAAAATTTGTAAAGTAGGTTCCCTTCCTTGCGCGTCTGTGTGATGATAAACGGGAGCCGCCGAATTAATTTCGACAGTTCACCGGCAGTCCCTCTGAATCCTTGTGTGTGACAACTATGATGAGGGTCTGCCACCCACTATTTAAGCAAGTTATCCTCCCCATGTTGGCAATTTCTGTCCCTGTGCTAATGTATATGTATGCTTTTCAGGCTAGGCGTGAACACTCTTTGAGATGCCGAACTGAATAAACCCCCTAAATTGTGTATTTCATTACTGAGATTGCGATTTGTAGTGTTCACAGCAAATTAACCACATGCAATCATATTCATTAATGGAGTAAAGATTATGTCTTTTTTGACGCCTTTTACAAACGTGTTTAGTGCCACGAAAATAGCCTATAATAAAATTTTTACAAAACCGGTTATCCCCGCTAAGAAATTCTATGAAAACCTGCTTGAATCAAGTGTGCCTCAGTTGACGATGATGCTGATTGATGATGAGCAGTTTTATAAACACTCCCGCACGTTTTTAGCCCAGAATCATCGTGATCTGTGCACCGAGATTGAAACTGAGGCGCAGTTGGTGGATGGGAACGATCAGCACGTGGCCAAGGTCTATGAGTTTTTAGCTTGTATGATGCGCTGTGTCATAGATAGGACGTCCTCTGGCGGTGATCATATGGATATTAACTACCTAATGGATGTGTTTGATATCGATGGTGTGCTGGGCTTGTATGATGATCCCGCAATCCATGATGACACTAAAGCAGGGCTGGGTGTGTTTTTAAACAATATTGGCTTTGTGCCGGTTGCCGGTGGAAATTCGATGCCTCTTCAATCCCAGCGAACGCTTGCGCAGATTGCGTGGCTTACTGACAGCGTGCAAAAGCGCTTGGCATGGTTTAAAGAACTGCATACAGTGATGCAGCAAGTCGCGAGGGGAGCACGATGAATTACATGTTAAGTCCGACGAAGTTTGCATGCGTTGCACGTGATTTAATGCTGAATCTGCCAACGTGCTTTGAATACAGTCTGCAAGGCGAAGTTGCCGCATTTGAAACGTTAAAGGAGGCGATGCCTTTTGCGCAGAGATACCACAGAAAAGTAATCGACCAGGATGGTAAAAAAATGCGTGCTACACATCCAGAGCTTAAATATTTTTTCGCCGCCCTATATTATCCAGATCGAGGCGCACGCTTAACCGCGTCTATTTTGGGTCTTGATGACGACGTATTTCTCTTTAGTACGTTTTCTGGAAATAGCACTAAGCACGGTCATCAGTTCCTGATGGATATGGTGCAAATAGTGTTAGCCGACACTGCGCTCCATGATGAAATTCTGAAATGGCAATCACTTTATTATGGTGCAACGCTTGATAATCCTTCGCCAGAATTCCACCGTATTAGAGATGAGGTTGAGCAACCCGCAGCTGACGCCATCCTATGGCAGTTGCTTCAAGAGGTGAATGAGAAGGGCAGTCATTTAATGCCCAGAGATATTCAATATGCGTTCACACAAAAAGGCATTAAAGAAGTCGTGAAAAGAATGGGGCACCGACCCAAAGAACAGGCATTGGTGACGCAAGTGATCAACGCAAGTTTGAATGAGTTACCACCTGATCTAAGTAGTGGTTACCAAAATGATGGCGTGTCCACCGGCACGTTTGTTGATTGCGCGTTATTGGCTATGCATACTGCCGATCTACACGTAAAAATATTTAAAGCGATGAGTTCACTTGTGACGTGCGTGAATATTTCAGAGAGTATTTTCAAGTTGGCTACGCGCAGGCTTCAAGGGGTGCTTGCGCAGCTTTACCCTGAAACTAAGATAGGCTACAACAAGTGTTTACAGGTGCTATCTAAGAGTTTATTTTCTGTTAGTTATGAAGAGGCCAAGATGGTGGATTTACCCGTCGCCAGTGACGAAGAAATTTCAGAAATGCTGATCTTATTGCTCAAAGACTTTGAGCATTTTTGTTTTGATAAAATGACAAACATGCCGGTTAAACTGAACGATATTAAGATGAGTCAGCTGGTACGTTCAATTAAAAAACAAAGCCGCCTTGTGAATAGACTGGTGCAGTATTGTAATTACCATCGCGAAGAAGAGGGCAGTATGTTTTATGGCAGGAGAAGAGCGGTTGTTAGCTCTATGGTGATGCTGTTTCGTAACGATTTTGTCGAGGGCGTGTTCGAAAAGTCATTTGACGCGGTGCAGCCATTGCTGCATGCAGAGGCATTTGTTTCAGTCGCTGAGGATGTGTCTATCAAGCCCGTTAAGCGCGTATTTATGGCTGAGGTGGTAAACAACCTACCGTGGGCGTCTAATGCTGAGGGCGAGCGTTTGAGGGAATATTCATCAAAGGCGATGGAGATGCTGGACGATACACTGTATTTGCCCAGACTCAACCTTTCGGTGAGCCGTGAAGTGTACAAATTAATGGTAAAAAATTAAATGGTAAGGGGCGTTATGCCCCTAGTATCACTATTATTGTTTCACCAGTTGGCGGATCTTCTTCACACAAGCTGTCCACAACGAGTCTTTAGCCGGTGCTACCGTTTTAATTTCTTGTCTATCGATATAATCAACAAACCCCATTGCATAGCAATCATCAATGCGGGGATCGCTATCGACCATATCATTATAGGCTTGTTGCGCCTCTTCGCTATTATCAAGTGGAAAGAATTTCTTGAGCGCAAACTCATCATCTCCTCTGACAATCAGGATGATGCGACTATCATCAATTTTACATGACATAACGGTCACGAGCACTTTGTTGCGGTTTATGTTCGGGAACCAGTAATCAGTCGTATTGACCATTTTGCTTTGCTGTTGCATCAGTGTCCCTTCCATAATTGACAGTAAACATCGTTGCAGCCTTCAAAATCATGGGGGTTATGTTGCCAGTGAATTTTGCCACAGCCTTCACAATTAAATTGCGTCTTTGGGTTGGCTTTGCGTCTTTTACGCAGTTTTTCACTAGCCGGTATCCGAATGCCAGCACCTTGTACCATGGTGCGTCTGTTAAAATTTTTCATATCAAACGTTTGGCGCTTAACCTTGTCGGCAGCATCAAAGGGTAAATATACAATATAGTCGTCTTCGTTGGCGTCTACATCATCAGGTGAGAATGTGGTTGCTTGGGTGAAATCAAGGCTGCGCTCGCCTTCTGTGTACCAGTAGACATCATTCCCATTCCAATTTCCGCGCCTAAAGGCCACGTATTTTTCGCACCCCTCTACTTTGGCTGTTTCAGTTGGGATGTATTGGCAATCCACTTTCCATATAAGTTGTGCATCAACGTGATCCGCTGACATAGGAACATCAAAGCTTCTACCGCCTTCGTATGCGCGTTGCGCTTGTTCTAGAGTGTATGTTCGTGCTTTGCTAACATCCGTAGGGTAGCCGGTGCCGTTTTCGCCATGAAAGGCGATATTGGTGCCAACTGTGTCACGAAGACACGCTAAATAGAATCTTGATTTCATGTGTGTTCCTTTCTTTAATAGCTCTATTTTATCAAAATGAAGTGATTTGTCAATCAAATATTCTAATATTTTATTGTTTGAATCAAATTAGTGATCGTCATGGCGATAATGAAAAGTTGGTAAAGAATTGTTGACTTAATCGTGTACACGATTATAATTAGCGTATATTTAAAAGTAAAGGCTACAGATGAAAAAACATCGCTTGTACACTTTGTACTTCTCGATATGTGCAAATTTAGTAATTGATCATGACGAATTGCTTGCATATAAAGATGAGGCACTAGCTACGTTGGCTAAAAAACTGAATATAGACCCTGATAAGTTACCTCGTGCACTTCACGCGTTAGTGGTAGGTGATTCGGCTGCTTACGCCGTTGATGAATCCATTATTGATGAACTTGTGTGTGGTTGTAGCATTGATAATGCCGAGATATTTAAAGACCCAACTGTTAGGGGTGGTTTTTTAGATGGGGCTATTCTAGTTGAGCGGCTAAGGGGTGAAAGCGAGGCATCACTTTACTCTGGATATGGCACAATTACTTTTGTGATCAACGCGGATGAAACAAGATGGATAGAAAACGAATGGATCAACATTGGGGCGCATAACTACAAACTAGTATCATGTGAAGATTTTGAGTCTGAGATGACCATGACAGAAGATGAGTACATTAAATACATTGAGTCTGATGATGAGGAAACGCGGCATCCAGAACCTGAAGAGTTTTACCGCAATCTAAGTGCATTGGCAGAAAGTGGGTTTTATATTTTCATTGATGCTATTGGGGAAGTAGAGCATGCGTGCTTTTTCTCATTTGACAACCCCTGTAAATATCTTAGTGTCGCCTTTATCCTTTCCTTAAATAAAGCCGAAGGCAGTAGCGAAGTCGTTATTGACTCGCGACCATTTTTGGAGTTATTCACCTATTACGACTGTGATCACATGATCCAATTAGACAGGTGTTTAGTTACTATTGTGGAGAAGCTTAAACAGAATGAATTCCTTCCTAAAATGCGGGTTCATCATAACGCTTTTTCTGTAGGCACGTGTTTTCAGCAACTGTTCTGGTTTGAGGGCGAAGCCATTACCAATGAAAAAACTGGCGGTGCCATTTCTGCCAATTTGCTAGCGAGGCACCTAAAGAAAATAGGGACAACTTCACTGTCCAGAAACTCACTTATCTCTATAGTAAACGGCTCTCATTTAACTTACGCCATTAGCGCATTCAACCAGTACAATATATGCGTTGCGAAATTTCAAATTGAATTCTACTCGAATGAGGGTGTTGACACCTTCCAAGAATGGCTTGATGAAGTACTCTCACTCTCAGGTGTTGATAGTATTAGTGTTAGCAATGAATGGGAGTTCCAGTGGCATTTTGAAGAAGTCACTGTTCACCCTAAATCTTTTGAGGACATGCTTTTCACTAAGTTTAGTAGTGTGAAAAAATCACCAGTACAAGTTGCTGGGTTTACATTTTTTTGTGAGGGTATGGATAATTACGAGTTCAATATGGATCAAACCCCGATAAAGTGGTTGTTAGGGGACAATGTAGCAAGCCATAAAGTTGAAGCTTTCATTACACCACTACTACTTATCCCTACCGATATCGCAGAAAACATCCACGTTCGGATAAAGAACGGTATTGAGCAACAATTCTACGGCAATTTTCCCACGGAAGAAGAGTTCTTAAGTGTTTGCGAAGAGACCCGCAAACTAACGGCTCAGCACTTACAAGCTAGTCCTGATGGAAGCCCGTATCAATTCACTGTGTTTGTTGTTTTAAATACCTCTAATCGAGAAATGTTTGAGTTGTTAAATGCGGTTACCTCCTCAGAATTTTTTGATGATGAAAATAGTGTTGGCAATGCAATACTCGCTCAGCACTTCTCTAAGGAAATAGGTGATCACTACAACTTAAAAGGCGTGAGGGGAGCCTACGCCTATTCTACATATGTCTACGAGGATATGTAGTTAAGTTTGGTAACATATTAATACTGAATAGAGGTGTTTGAAAGTGACTGACAAAAAAGAGAAGGCTTCAAAAGACATTGCGTACAATAAGAAGCGTAAGCCGCTTTTTCGGGTTGAAGTATCAACGGCTGATACTGTCGAAGATGTGGAAGAAATGGAGCAGATGAAAGCTGACCTTATTGCTAAATCAAAGACAGCTAAACAAGGCGTTATTGATATGTATAAGTTCGCCAAAAAGAACGGGTACTTTGATGATGACGATTGATTTATATCGTGTACACGAGTATACTGTTTGGTATAGAAGTTAGGTGCCCTACGTAAAAAAACACAGGGCAGCAATTCACTTAACGGTCACCAGAGGAATAGACAAATTATGCAGTCAGTCGAAATTAACGGCAATAAAATAGAGCACATAAATGGTAGGTTCATCATAAATGGAATAGATTCAGGAACAGGAAAACCAACTCTTGCACTTATTGGGCAATTAATGCTTTCTGGTGCGATTATTGGTTTCGGAATATGTTTTATTTTCTTCACTTAAATTAAGGGTAAATTTTGGCTGGTAAAATAAAGACAAAGCTTGCCGCGCAGATTGTAAATATGCTTAAGGATAAAGGCGCAGTTGAATTCGACCCCAATATAATTAAGTCTCAGCCTAATGGCGGCTCTTTAGCATGCGATTGGGCTGTTTGGCATTGCCTAGTTCCTACGGAATATGGAATTAAAATAGAGGTTTTCGGTTGGGACACCATGACAGAATGTGTCAAACATGGAATTCATTGCAAAAATGTAAAAGGGTTTTACGATGTTTATGCAAAAGTAAAAGATTCAAACGAGGAATGAACTTATGAACAGCCGCAAATCCTATGAAGAAAGTATTTTTATTAAAGAGTTTCTATTCGAGTTTTTATTTGCTGATGGCTTTTCAGATTGCGCTGTCAATTATCTTTATGGCTTCTCAACAATCATCAATACCCTGGGGACTCCTTCAAATGTAAATATTGCAGTAGATTGTGGACTTGCGAAGGTAAAATTTAAGGTGGTAGGGAATAGAGAGCGCTTAGAAGAAATAGAAAAATTGTTCGTGCTCTACATTCGATTGCCTGAAATGACCTTTGAATCAGTGCCAAAATCAAATCCCGAACATCAAATTTTTCAGCGAATTATTGAAGATCTGGTTAATGGTTACAAGCGACAATTTAATTGTATGGCGGAGTTCTTTAGGTTGCATGATGAAAAAACGCCTGATCATCCAACCATGCTTTTAAATTCACGATATAAGTGTGATAACTTTTTATCAGAGAAAGGTAAAAAATATTCAGTGAATACCGAGTTTTCTTTTTATCGCAATGATTTTCCTTTATCGGAAATTTTTATTATTAATGACAATTAAGGAGTAAATTCTAGTGGCTTGTTGGCAAATTAACGTAGGCGTGCAGCCAGTTAACGCGGTAAGTGTGGACTTAAGGGTTGTGAGATGTGGTGAGGTTGAATACTTGGTCGATCAAGACCCTAATGATTATTACTGGGAACACCATGAAAAAGGATACATTGACAAATTTAAAATTGTAAACCACCTTCACTAATAAACAGCAATCCTACATACACATTAATCCGAAAAATAAATTCATTTTGATAAAAAACACATCGGATGTTGTGTTTTTTATTGAGTCTGGCACATTAAGTTGCTGTATATGACTTAATGCGATTTTTTGTGGGAGGTATAAAGTAACACTTTACTTATATCGTGTACACGAGTATAATTATTGTATTAGGTGTTGAGCAAATTACTGCAACAGAGTGATAATTATGAGCATAGATTTTTCTGGAAATAAAATAACAAAGATTAACCAAATGGATTTTTTAAACAAATCCGTGCTTTCTTGTGAAAAAGAGAATGCAGAGGTTATCACTAGCTTAGTTGCTGAATTGCTTGAGCGCATTAAACATCACAGTGCAGCTATAAAATCATTAGTTTTGATTACTGAAGGTGAATATGACGACCATATTTCGCTTTACTGCTGGTGCACTGAAACCCATGGGTTTTTGGTTTCAAAAAGTGCTAACAATTCATATAGTACTTTTATTGTTGATGCGACAGACTATAAGGATAATCACTTTGTCAGTCAAAGCCAACTTGATGCAGAGTCGAGGAAGCACATTTTTTCACAGGCTAAATGACTTGAGCTGGAACGATTATTTACGCAACTTTGGTATTAAGGAATAGTTGATATGGCTTATAAAGCTTCGAAGGATAACTGTAAGATTGTCAGAGACGATGAAGACTATATAGGCAAGGTGCTAGTTGTAGAAGGAGATAATCCTGATAATATTGTTTTTCATTTGCAAGATTCATTTTCCGACGAGCAGGTTTGGGAAGTTTTTAGCTTAATCCAAAAAGCCGTCTCATTTGGCCACAGAAGCGGCGAGAAAGACAAAGCTGATGAGATCAGAAAAGCTTTATCAATTGAATGACACCGGAGGAATAAACCTATGATTATTTGGCAAGATAAACCTAAAGCTATAATCAAGCGAAAAGGTGTTCATTGTGTAAGAAAAGGCCAATCGAAGTTAAAAGTAAAGTCAGGTTTTTTCAAAGACTGTGGCGACATCCCTGTTGCCTCAATATCTGGTGATGGCTCTTTAGTCTTGGTTGTAAATACTCGTGGCAATGCTTATGCTCACAGAAATGCGCTTCGCTACAGAAATAAAAAACTTAGAAAAGCCACAAGACAGCTAAATGTGGAGAAAAGTGATGTTTAAAGAAGGGCAGAGGCTCAAATTCGTTAAACTGCATGGATCCATGAACAAGAATCTAAAAACCCTTGTTGGTAAGCAATGTATCGCTATCGCTGATTCTTACAGTTATGGAAAAACTCTTGTGACATTCACTGGCGAACAAATGAAGCCATCTTTCAACATCGCCAATGAGCGACTTGAAATAGCACCTGAGGAGTAAGCCGTGGAGAAGTTATGCGATATTGAATTGGCGGATGAGCACGCTTTATTGGCATTAAAAAATGAAGTTAATTTTCAAAATCCCTTCGGCATATCTTCTATCCAACGCCGCCTGAGATTTGGGTACAATCGCGCTGCTAGGTTGACGGAAAGACTACTGGAAAAGGGATGTATTGAAAGACCAGCTGAGAAAGAATGGATGTTTCAATTCACTAAAAAGGAATAAATGATATGGGAAAAGCAACGCTAAAGCCTGTAGAAAAGGAGTACCAGTCATACCGATTCCAGTTCGAATTAGCTAATGATGTACGTGCAACGCTGGTGTATGACAATTCGGCAGAAGCCCATACCCTGAATTATGATTACACGTATCAACAAAAATCTGATAGAAAGTCGCTACTCACCATTATTCAACGTGTGCACACCAATTACTCAAATGGTGTTATTAATGATCAAATTGATGTGACTTATGAAATCGTCAACCATGAAAAAAGAGGTAAAAAATACCTTGCTGGATTAGATGTTTCACCTAATTCAAAAATATTCTTGGAGTTTAAATACGAACGCGATGATGATAAGTATGTGCTGACTGAGATAATAAAAGGGATGGACTTACTTTATGATAAGAGTGATGTGAAAAACAATAGCTTGGTCATGCTACGTGAGTCCCCAATCAATATAACGTCTGAGCTGATAATAGAGTTTGGTCGCTTTAATATTCCTTTATGCAAAACTGAAAGTGGCGAGTCAAAATTCATTTTATTGAGTGAGAATTACCAACAGTAAGCTGCCCAATTTCACTCAAGATTAACTAAATCCGTTAGGGAGGAATAGAATGACAGATTTAACCAAGCCAGATAGAGTTACTGGTAAATTCACAAGACTTATTAAACTATCAAAAGATGAAGATATTGATAAAAGATTTGCAAAAGGATTCCCTGAACGGGCAAGAAAAAGAGAGGCTGTGCTTACCGAAAAAGCTAAAAAACAATCGCCTAATGCTGATTTCATGAATCGAGAATATACAATTTAACCCATAGGGATAAATAATGAAAAGTCTAAAAAGCGTAATAGTGGACAACTAAAAGGTTATTTGAAATGTCTAATGCAACTACAGCTAAAACGACATACCCTTTAGTGAAGAAAATCGCTGGGGTGAAAGTTCAGGAAGATGGAGGGTTAACTCGACCTGACCGGATTCATGATGTTAATGTTGCGGATTTCATCGTTGAAATTGATAGGTCTTTTCTAGCTAAGTTAACGAATAGAGATGCGGCTGGCATGATTGAAGACGGGATCAAAGTCTGTAAAGACGAATTGAAAGCAAACGGTCTAAAAATAATGGGTTCTCATATGCGATCTCACCCACCCCAGGATGAGCCGCATATTACGGTGAGTGTCGTGGCTGATGAAATATTGAATACTATTGTTGATAACATGAATAAAGTAACAATGGAGTAAATGCTGATCGTGAATAACTCAACATCGACCTGTCAGTTTTTGACGCGTGACGCCTGTGTAGAAGCAGCAAAAGGGTTTTCATCTCGCGATGAATGGGAGTTGACAAGCCCTAAATCGTTTGAGTCGGCTTGTCAAAATGGTTGGATTGAGTATTGTCTTGCAAATATTGTGGTAAAAAATAAACGCGGAAAATGGACAAAAGATAAATGCTTGCTGTCCGCTAAAAACCATCAAACTAAAGCCGATTGGCGCAGGGCAGATCCTAACGCCGCTAAAGCAGCCGTTCATCATGATTGGTTTCATGAATGCACAGAACACATGTCCGCCCCCTTTCAATGGTCAAAGAGAGCTTGTATAGAATTAGCTAGTAAGCACGAGACTCGACAAGCTTTTATAAAGTCTAACCCTTCAGCGCATGGGGCTGCAAGAAAAAAAGGTTGGCTAGATGACTGTTATAAGCACATGAAGGTACTTAAGAACCCTCTCGATAAAGAACATTGTTTGTCCACTGCTAAATCATGTAGGAATATATCCGATTGGCAAAAATACCATGGTGGCGCTTATCAAGCATCAAAAGATAACGGGTGGTTTGATGAGTGTACCGATCACATGCCCAAAAAGAATGTATGGGACAAAGACAAGTGTATTGCTTCCGCTAATTTACATAAAACGAAGCAAGAATGGAAGGATGCTGAAGGTGGTGCTTACCAAAGGGCATTTCGAAAAGGCTGGTTAGATGAATGTACTAAACACATGTATGGAAAAACCTCATGGACTAAAAGTAAATGCGTTTCATCAGCAAAAGAATTTACGGTTTTAATCCATTGGGTAGCTGCTTACAGCGGAGCCTATGCGGCAGCAAAAAGGAACCTTTGGCTTGAAGAATGCACCGCACATATGAATAAAGTGAGGCGGTGGGACAAGGAATCTTGCATCGCGTCTGCAAAACAATTCACACAAATCACCCGATGGATGGAGGTAGATGGCGGGGCGTATAATGCCGCCGCTAAAAATGGTTGGCTGGACAGATGCTGTGAGCATATGTCTAAGCTAACATTTTGGACACTGGAAAAATGCCAGCAATCTGCATCTAATTTTACCCACCGGAAAAAATGGAGTATTGGGGATGCTAATGCTTATTCAGCCGCCGTAAGACACAATTGGTTAGAAAAATGCTGTTCTCATATGCCCCAATACAGATCTACCCGTAAAAATAAATAATAGCTACCGCGAGAGAGGAATAAATATGTCTAGTCATGACGGATTCGCAAGTGAAGATGCTAAAGATTTGCATGACATTATGTTGCAATGTGAACAATTAAGATCGACTGCGAAGCTCGGTGTTGGTGTTTTATCAGGTACGGTAATAAAAACCTTGAATGAAGCTGCCATAACAATCGAAAAACTTGCCCTCAAGTCTACTGCTACAGATAGTAATAAGAAAGGGCGAGATGGACAGTCGCAAGAGGAAAGGATATGTTAACGGCTAAAACGCTCTTAAGCGCACTTTAAGGCGCTGTAACAACCAATTCAAGTAAGCCGTCGATTATTTTGTTTTATTTGTTTTGGGAGCTGCTGTGAACTTATAATCAACCGCGTGAAAGCCTTGGCCAGTGATATATTTTTCAAACCGCTGAATAACGGCTAAATATGAGTCATCAAAAGAATGATGATCAATATGTCCTTTAGTGCCTACGTTCATTCTCTCTACCCATTATACCTATGCTGCTTTCCTCGTTTGTGCGGCGATGGCCGGTTTTCGAGATTGCATGACGTCTACTGCGTCTGTTTGGTTAAGCCCCATACGTAATAGTTCATTGTATCCTGATTGGTCTATATCGAAGTAGGCAAGCATATCTTTGACTTTTCCAAAGGCTTTACCATGAACAAGAACGGACTTACCCTGGTGCTGATGGGATGCTGTGCTAATAAGCTTATGTCCTTGCCAGCCAGCGCGTAACCGGCTTATGAAAGTGGGGCGGTTAATGCCGTAGTGCAGAGCTGCTTGTGTCGCATTGTCGAAGCGTTGCCCAAGGATGGTGAGTGATGTGTCACTGGGCGCAACATTTAACACCTTGCCTGCCTGTTGTGCTATTAAACGGCTGGATAGGGTGGCGCGGTTAACGCCTAGTGCAATAGCGGCTTTTGTGACGGACGGGTAAGTGTGTCCATCAATTACAACAGGTCTGGGCATGTGGTTTCCTAAAAGTAAGTAGTGATAGTACCAACTTAATAGATGTGCATCAAAGGAAAAAGGGCATATAACCCTTTTGTTATGGCTTATTCGCCAGATTTTCGTTATTAGCGTTTTCAATAATGCTGATGTGGGTTGCATCCAGTGTTTGCACTAAACTTGCAAGGGATGCTAATTGTTTAATGCGCACGTTAATAGGGTAATGTTCTGAAAGACGGCTGTCATTTACACGACCACCTGCTAAGTCAGCAATACTTTTCCATAGTTCAGTGACACCTTGAGTATCTTCATTCAGTTGGAAGTCCTTGCTTACTTTAATGTCAATAAGGTCAGCGTGATGAGTAGTGTTGGCCGTTGGCACCATTTCTACCCATGTGTTGTTGTAACCATCGTCGATGCGATCAGGTTTATCTATGCGGGTGGCACAAATTGAACCGTTACGGTTAAATGAAACCCATATACTGCTGGTTTGGATAGGCATAGTATTTCCTTAGTGCTTAATGCTGGCGAAAGGGATAGAGGCGCTGCCGAAGTGGTAGCCGAATCTTCCTTTTCGAATGTTAGGTTTAACGATATCAGCGATACCGTTTGGATCAACGGCAAATTTCGTGTTGAGAGAATGTGTACTAGCATGGTGCTGTGCAAACGCCATGACGGGATCATTATGTGAATATTCTGATGTCGTGTTAGCGGTTAAATCGTATAATCTCATGGTACCACCTTGTGTGTGTTGAGATACGAATTATATATCATTATGATAATTTGTCAATCAATTTTGACTTTCAGTGCGAGCATTTCCATCCTCATCAATGGTTGTAATAGTAGCGTCAACCACACCATCTTTTGGCCAGACTTCATCTGCGTACTCAAACATAAGAATTGTGGTGGTACATACTAATACCACGAAAAGCAATCTTCTAAGCCCGCTCACACGGTGTTCTTCTGGTTTGTCGCTAGTACCTAGCTCGTTACTGTTTTTATTACTCATACTGGTATCCCTTGTTGTATTAATAGCGATAGCCGCCTTTGCGTGTCCGGCTTGTATTGAACAGCATCATGACTTGATGGCCAGAAGGTACATCAATATGTTTACCATATATTTCACCGGCTCCTGACATAAACTTGAACGGGTGGCGACTTGGGGCAATGCCAAATTCTTTCCAAGAATCCTCGGGTGCGGTAGGGCACTGATTTTTCCATGCGCGTTGCTCACGAAGGGGGAGTTCATCAAAACGTAGGCTGAGGATTTCTGATTCTTTGACATCGCAGATACGCTGCCACCCTTTGTGTTTATCACAATAGGTTTTAGCGTGCCGTGCGGCATCATTAACGGAGTACTCCATTATCGGGCGACCGTTTGCTTAACCAGTTCCGCTATGTCGCGTTGTACTTCTTCAATAGGGCGGTTAGCATCAACTTTTACCATATTTGGAACAAGGTTGTCGCTTAACAACTCCAAGTAGCCTTGACGGGCTTTTTGGTAGAATTCCATGTCGTATATTTCCATACGATCAGCACTGTTATCGCCTCGCGCTTTTAAAATCCGCTCAAAGCCAATCTCAGGTGGGATATCCAGTAGAATAACTAAATCAGGTGTGGGTTTATCGTTCATCACGAAATTATGGACTGTCCAGAATTTTTCATCAGTCAGTATGCCTAACCCTCGCAATTGGTAAGCGAATCCCGTCATCCAACTTCTGTCTTGGATGATAGCAGTGTCGCCTTCCGCTAAAATGGGCATGATCATGTTCGTATAAAGTTGTTCACGTGCTGAGTACAGCATCATGATGTCTGTTTTAGGCGAGACAATCTCGTTTTCCCACACAGACTTGAAGATCCCGCGAATAGCTTCCGCTAATGGCGTTCCACCTGGCTCACGTGTTCGGTGGGTTGTAATGCCCATTTCTACAAGTGTTTTCTCAACAGTGTCACAAGTTAAGCCTTTCCCTGCGCCATCTAATCCTTCGATAATTATATGTGGGTTTTTCATAAATCTCTCGTGTTTACTTAGTCCATTAAGTATACTTCATTATGATAAATTGTCAATCATTTATATCATAAAAAGTATTAACGCAAAGCAAAGATGTCAATCACCTTCACAAGTTTGCGCCCGTCAAACCTATGCTATTTTACATAGCGTTCTTGCACCCTGATTTTATCATATTGCAAAAACAAGCGCTTTAAGCCGCAATTTTAACTTGGTTCCGACCGCCATCTTTAGCTTTGTATAACGCCCCATCAGCCCTTTCCACCATACTTTCAAGCGCATCACCTGCCACTTTTTTAGTTACCCCAAAAGATGCGGTGACATTTAACGTGACGCCATCTTTCTTCTGGCTTTTGAGATTTGTATTGGCAAGCTTTTTACATAAGGACTGTGCAACACTGTTAGCAGCATCAATATTAGCATTACGGCATAACACGGCGAACTCTTCACCTCCTAACCTAAAGGCGGTTAAACCACCGCCTTCGCATTCCCTATTGAGAAATTTACCCACAAACTTAAGTACTTGGTCACCCAATACATGACCATACGTATCATTAAAGGATTTGAACTTATCGATATCCATCATGATCAAGCTAATGTCTTTGTCATCGTTCAAAGAGACGAAATCTTCATACACTGTATTAAACTGACGTCGGTTGTATAGACCCGTTAGAGGATCTTTAATAGCCTCTTCTCTACTTTCTTCAAGCTTCGCTTTTAGTGTGGCTATCTCAGATTGTGCTGACACTAAACATGTTTGAAATTTAGCATTAGACACACACAATGAATCAGCATTAGCCTTTACTGTATTAAGCTCGGATATCAGCTCAGCATCCACCGCCTTACCAAGCACTTTGTCAACACCTTCCATCAGCACACTAGCAAAGCTATCGGACACCTTGGATGTTTCGTCCATAGAGTCAGATAAGCCCTCTACCACTTCTGAAAATTTATCATTTAGCAGCGAAAACTCTTGCTCCTTTGACTCATCAACGTCGCTTACGTAAGTTGAAAAAAGTTCATTAGTGACGTTAGGTGGAAAAGTACCGTGTGCACCAATAGCGTTGTCCATCGCTACGTTGAGAGCCGGTTTCTGTTTAGAAAAATACGCATACCAAAGCGCGTAATTCAATGGGTTCGGTGGTATTTTGTGTTTAGCCATCATCGGTAGAGCTAGGCGCAAGTTGCTTGCGGCATAATCAGATGTGTCAAAAAGCTTCATGTTGTGTGCCTTCAGGTAAATTTAATATGTGTTTAGTGATTGTACAGTGTACCTAACAGCCATCTGTTTCATAGGTGATGACAGGTGCTGCGCCAACGCCGGTAGAAGACCTATAAATAAGGTGGCATTTTTTATCTAAAAAGGGTCGTTGGTTGACGTAAGCCCCACTTCTTCCCATGGCTTTCTCTGTTCCTACGTAAAATACCTCTTGATTATAAAGTGTAGACCACGAATATTCAGTTTTAAAGTCATCACTCATTGCCTCTGATATCCCGCCAGTGCGACTCCCGCTTGGGTAACCGTAGGTAGTTTGTACATCATTGGTGCCATCACCATCTAAGTCAACGCCACTACTAGCTAACTTGTGGGTGCCTGCAATAACCGATTTAGCGTAAACTAAGTTGCCAGCCGATTTCATCGCTCCGCCAAGTGATTTAAGTACAGCTTTGTTTGCATCACTGCTCATATCTATAAAGCGAGGGGCAGCAGTCACGGCCAGTATACCTAATATAACGATAACAATGATTAACTCAATTAGTGTAAAGCCATTTTGGGCACGGTTACGCCCTGTGTTGCTAGGTAACATTCCATTACTCCGGTGTAAAAACGAAAGATCCTTTTAATCCCACAACAGGTGGTTTTAAGTGCTCTTATTCATATTATATTTGTGAAGTTTCATATTAATTCAAAATGATAAGTAAAGCAAAATATATTGGTTATAAGTTCACATACCTATGTATGACGAAATATTCGTCACCATTATCAGACAGGATTAAATGGTGGTAGTGGCTCATATATATAGCATTTTTAGAGTGCTAAATATTATCATAATGAGAATGGTTGCTTTTAAGCCAAGCAGAATCAATAAAAATGATTGTCAACGGTAGGGGTTTAATGTAAAGTTAATGCCTCACATAACACGCCTAATACGTAGGCGAACACAGATGATTGGAACTAATCACTATTGATTAGCCCCGATATTAAAGGATTTATTGTGCCTATAACAGAAGTAAGTCAGTGCGTTCAATCAGCCGCACGTTTTGATAGTATTGAATGCTGGTATAAAGTTGTCCCTGATATTGCTCATTCAGCGTTAACACTAGGTTGTATGACGAAGTGTTTTAACGCAATAGAAGTGGCGAAAGCCGAAATGGAAGCCATTAGGCGAAAAGATGATTTTTTACGAGCTGCATTTTTAATTACCCCTGACAGGATCAGAGGGAATAAGAAGCTGCTTGGCGTTAAGGATGCGCTGCTACGGGAGGCTTTAGAGATCACTGTGGAAGATGTGCGGGGCAACTCTTCGCGCTATCAGGCGGCGATTGACCTATTGCGAAGCGCTAGCCCTAATCAATCTGATAATCCATTTGTCGAAGAAATTATTGCAGATGAGATTTTAAAGAGCGGAAAAGATAGCGATAAAGAAGTATTAGATATACTCAATGCAGATATACCCGATAAACAGGCGTCCGATGTTTTCCTCAAAGAGTTGCAAGAAACACATAATACTTTATCAAAATGCAAGTCAGGTAAATTACCTTCAACATCTAATGGTAAAGATGACTTGTCCCATATCCCTAGTCAAGAACACACGCAAAACGTAAAAAAGGCGTTGCAGTTAGCAAATGCCGCGTGCGAAATTGAAGACAAAAAACCAAAGGCATCAAGTACTTCGAAGACCATCAAAAAAGCGCCCGTGATATTGGCGTCTGACGGGGCAGAACAAGAATCATCTGCCCATAGTGCTTCAGTTACAACATTGGAAGATAATGAGGGCGATAGACCCTCTTACTCAATTGATGAATGTAGGGCTATTAGTAAACAGTTCTCGACGCAAGAAGCATGGCGGGTGACTGATGTGGAGTCTTACTTGTTCGCTCAAAAAGAGGGGTGGTTATCGTTATTTGGGCTTGGTAAAATTAAGACTAAAGCCATTAAAAAGCGCAGGCGAAGTGGTTCGCCAAGGTTTAGGGTTCCAAGCGAAATACTGAATCCGTCCCCGCAAAAAGAGCTTGTGTCTGCGGAAGCTATCATAGATAAACCCATAGCAAATGCTGAGCCGGTTGTCGAAAAGTTAGTTGAAGCGACCCCTATATTATCAGCGGTATCGAGAGCGAAGTCTTCGCCTAAGTCTGCGACCGTCACGATTGCTAAAAAGGTTGTTAAAGACAAGCCTGTAGTGACGGCTGATATTAAGGCTGCCACTAGCCCAGTAAAAGAAGTCAAAGATGAGATTGTAAAAGTACCTAAAGTAAAGAAAATCACCAAAGCTGCGTGTTTAAAAGATGCCAAGAACTTTGCGTCTGCCGATGCGTGGAATAAAGCCAGTCCGTTGACGTTTAAAGCGGCTTTTGAGCACGGAGTTTATGACTACTGCGTCGCTCATATGAGGCCTAAATGGACACCAGAGGCGTGTTTATTATCAGCAAAACTATATAACACCGTCCAAGAATGGCAAAAATCACACGCCAGTGCTCGCACTGCTGCCTTTAGATTGGGTAACTACGACGCATGCACAGCGCATATGTCCGAGATTGGAAGGCGTAAAAGAAAAAAGGTCGTGAAAAAGACGCCCGTTAGCTTCATTCCTTCTACTCGCAGTGAGGTATTCGTTATTGCGAGTGAGTACAACACGGTAGATGATTGGCAAAAAGGCCACCCTGAATCATTTAACCAGGCGAAGGCATTAAGTTGTAAAAGTCATTGCGTGAAGTTGATTAGGGATAATGCGAAGCGATTGTCTAAATAATAACGGCAACAAAAATAAAGGGCGCTAAATTTAGCGCCCTTTTTCTATTCCTCGATAGGGGTTTCTCGAAGCACTTTGTATAGATAATAAGAGAAGTCTTCATCCATGTTTTCTAGTAGTTCGTCAGTGTCGCCTAGCACAATAGCTGATTCGCCATCGATAGTCGGTACTGCGATAAAGGTACTTTCTAAATAATCACGATCTTCAGTAACTTCTTTCATAGTGACCTGTTGGCACAAGTAGAGTGTGTCGCCCTCAAGTTCGGTTTCCTCGCCCTCAATAGTGCCTTGCTCGATATACTCTTGAAAATATGCATCTATGTCGTCTTCATCGTCACATGCGTAATAAATGCTTTTTACATCTATAATGGCAAAGTCATTGTTTATGTCAATGTGAAACTCCTCGCCACCGGCCACTTCATCACCAAACACGTCGAACTCATAAGAGCCTGAGTCATTTTGTGCGAGTCCTTCTTCATTACCTGCTGCGATCTTGTTCTTGACTTCCTCTAGTCCTAATTCAATTTCAAGATCAGTGTCACCGGTAATAGTAATGACGCACAACCGGCCTTTTTTAGGCGTAGGCTCACTTGTGTAAGTATAGTCAATGAACTTGTCATCACAATACAACTTCCACTCTAAAGCAATATTACATCTATTGCGGATAAGGTTAGCTTGATACTGCGCATCTCCATTGTCTTCTTCTAAGTATCCGATGTTCTCAATGATCCACATAGGTGCATCAGCAGAGCCAATATTAGCGCGTAGGGTGTAAAAAGGTTTCTTCGCTAGGCCTTTGGCCGTCTGGTAGTCTTTAATGCCTTGAGCGGCAGCTATGATGTCATAAGCGTTACTTGTGCCCACGTCTCTATGTAGCTTATCTTTAATGCAAGCGACAACAGGGGTAAGTCTTTCTTTGAACTGCGTTTGGATATTAATAGCTTGATCGTACATAATGAATCCTTAATTATTTGTCGTACTGCGTGGCGTGGTCTATGCGTTAATCACAAGCGGTACGGTGAATTAAGTATTAATCACGTATCGTTGAATGAATGATTTACTGCGTTGTATTGCTGTTAATTTACCTTCTCCCCAATCGGGAGGCATAGACGGTTAGCTTAACCAGCTAATTGAAAGACATAACACCCTATTGGTATTACGTTGTGCATCAATATAACAAATAATATACGAAAAGCATGGAGGAGTCAATCAAAATATTTCATTATGATAATGTTCGAGAGGTGTATTGAAGGGATATCACGTAAAACAAAATAATCTTACGTGAAAGCCTGAGTTTATTTAAGACGTGATAACTTTATGATCAAAGCGGCAGTAAAGCGCAAACAAATAATATGACATAAGTAAGCCTGATAAACCCAATGCGGATGCTAGTGTAGCAAGTATGCCAAATGTCGTGAGTGTAGAGATAGCGATAAGTGCAAGTATAAAAGCAGCGAAGGATAGCCCTAAAAATTTCCACATAAACATATTTTTATTCCTTTAATGGTGTGACACGAGCCTCATGCTCATACCCTTATATTAGCACCTCGCGGAATAAAGAGTAAAGAAGATTTGTTATTTCACATTAATATCATTAGCGCTAAATCTATTTTGATATTAATCTCATAAGCGCAAAATATATTTAGATATTAATATCATCTTCTTAATTAATCTGTCACCTTAACCCGTGTCATTAACACTAACCTAAACATAAAAATGATTGACAAAAAGAACCAGTGTGCTATTATTAACCCATAGATAAACCCGCTAAAACAGGTTATTAAACCCATACATTAAAGGCATAGCCATGAATAACCCAAAGACAATGAAAATATACATCACTAAAACGTCGCCGATGGATTTTGTGCTGGGTGGTTATACGCGCTTTACCGTTTGGCTTGGTGCTAAACCCGTATTTAAACCGCATTCATCGGTAGACGAAAACGGAAATACACGTAAAGAGATTGATTGGGAATTTGGTCGATGGGTAGGTGGAGAAGGGGCACAAGGCAGTATGAGCGCCAAGATATTTTTCACCGGAGCCAAAGAATCCCCCATTTTAAAAGATATGTGGCGTAAAGTGATGGATAGCTACAGTGTAATAGCTGACGATAGCCAAGATATTTATGGCGATGTGAGAAACGCGTACTATGAAGCGGCCAACGATTTACCGCCCGATCCTCATTGGAGTAAAAAGCAAACCCAAGAGCAAGCAGTAGCATCATTCCTGTATGGTATTGAAGGGGACAAGGTGCGCGAACAAGCAGTTGAACATAAAGGTCAGGGATGGCGTGAATTTGTGTTGGAATACGATATTGAATTTGCGGTATCGGTAACCGAAGAGGGCGCACCGCACAATGCCTTTTTAACCAAAGAATATAGCAGCACTGGCTACGCCTTATCGATAGGCAAAGATACTCCTTATTTTAGACACGCCATGATCATAGATCCCGCTTTTTCAAACGCACTAAAAAAAGAAGATGTGCGTCCATCGCGTTACGAGATGTCAGCAAGAACCGCGCCTTTACCTATTATAAAGCACCAGTCACATGTGAGAGAGGTATTGGTACCTGTCGTGGATAAAGCATTTGTCAGCGGCATTAGTCGTGGTGTGGTTATGTACCAGAGTTTAGTAAAGGAATTTGTGGAACTTCACCAATCACTCGCGGATAACGTAAAGACAGGCGAGGACTATTTCGCTTTTATCAAAATGCCTGAATTAGTGGATTATTCAAAAATTGATTTGATAGATGAGGATGAAAATTTAGTCTGGTTTGGCGATGCGACACCGAATGAATTAGCGAACCACCACCTTGAGATGATGGCGAGTTGTTATGCAAGTAGCAAAGTAGACGCAAAAGGGCATGGTTTTCACGAATGGGTGAAGCCTGTGCAAGTGAATTTAATATGGGAAGCCCCCGAAACGAGTAACTAAACCAAGAGGTGATCAATGTATAAGTTGTTATTGATAAGTATTGTTGTCCTGATAATGTCAGGTTGTGCGACACCCCGTGAATATTCCGAATTTGAACATTCTGTATCGATGTCAGAATTATCGGAGGATCTATTTAAACCGACAAGCTGGCTGGAAGATCCTGCCGTGTACAGTTTACAGGTAATTGCTAATAACAGAGTGAGTGTGCGGATGTGCCAGTCAGTCTCTGCTGAAACAAGGGAGTTGTCTTATGCGTCAGAAAAGGAATTTATGTCAATCTTTTACGCTGTTTATGAAATTGAAAAAGGATCACCCATGGAGACGCTAACTAATCGTTATCTAGCAGAGCTTGAGCGTCGATACCAACGGGATTTTACCGCCGAAAAATGCCAACGTTTGCGCGGCGACGTAATAGTTGCAATTACCGGATAAAGTCAGTATTTTTGTGTAAAATAGCTTGGAGAGTTAAATGAAAAAGCACCACTTTCACCCTACTTGGTTTGAATCGAGTAGACCTGCATCAAAATTTAGCGCGAAAATGGTCGCCCAAGAGGGTAGGACTCATAACTCTATGATAGCGATAAATGAGCGAATAATACGTGAATGGAATAATGCACTGTTAACGAAACGTGTTCATAAAGACGATATAAAAACTGATGTGATGAAAGAAATAAGCCTTCACACCTATTACGCAGGATATGCAGCAGCAGGTAAAAACTTGTTTAATATCACGCCGACATTAGGCGAGATGCTACTTAAGACTAGTGCTGCCGAAGTGCCTATTTCAGCCATTAAATCGCCCTACTCAGATTATTATATTCACTTTCACAAAACCTTTCTGTGGGGAACTACAGCGCTTGAAGGTGCATATATAGTTGATGATCCTGAAATACCTTTTTTACAAGTGTGTGTAGTCGTGAAGCCAAGCATCACTGAATCCCATTGGATGGCTTCCCCTGCGCCCTATTTGTTTATCCCTATTTCTAGAGAAGTGGATGCTCCATTAGGCGAACTAGTGAGTAAAGCCATTGATGCCGAAATAATATCGAAGTGGGAGTCAGTTGAAAAAGCCATTTCGGCAATAGGATTCGACTTCAATGATGTTAGGCAGTCCAGGGCAAAGCGTGAATCAATGGATTTAAGCTCTGCTAGAGATTCGCTTGAAAATGTGCTGAGCTACATTGCCAACTGTCTTTGCTACCTAACATCCCAACCTAGTGAAGAAAAGCGCTACCCAGATTCCGCACCCGCCTCTATGGTAGAAAAAGTGATAAACGCTAGTACTTTGAAGAATAAAAATAGAGCAAAAAGCAAGCTGAACGCACAAGGGTATCATCCGATTGTATACGTTGGTAGCCATGTTCAGCTATTACAGAATGAGCATGATGGCGAGTCTAAAGGCGGGTCGGTCACAACCCATTGGAGACGAGGGCATTGGCGTCAACAGAGGCACGGCGAGGGTGCTATAGAAGTTAAGCTAATATGGATAAAACCTACTTTGGTGGCCGGCGAAAAGAATGACGATGAAGTCGAAATGAGAGGTGATAGAGAGTATCGCGTTAAGAACTGATTATTAAGAATAAATGATTGACAAATACGTTCGATCTGGTATGCTTATTATACTGAGTTAGCAAACGAGTCCTATAGGACTTTGTGCTATGACGGTGGCTGCATTAAGCTATCTATAAACCACACATGAAAGGCATATTATGAAACATGGTGAAGACTGGCCGGAAGGCGCAATCATTGAGATGTTCGATGAGCAATTACGGATCATAAAGAACTGGGGGACTCAAGGTGAAGTTGAGTACCTTGATGGCGAATTTGTCAGCAGCTCTTTTTATTGGGAATACCAAGGTGTAAAAGCCACGCTTATTTCCCTACCAGAACCAGCCAAAGAGTTATAGCATCATGGGTACTTACGATAATGAAGCGGGTATTTTTATATTTGATCAAGCGGTCATGGATGCACATTGGCTTGAGCATGAGCCTTCAGGCCAAGTGTTTATCATTGGACGCAGTGGTGATGGCTTTGAAAGTCATGGCGGCGATGGTGATGAATTGGAGGCCTTGTTGTTCACAATGACTGACGAGCAGTTGAGTGATGAGACTCTTATGTCAGAAAACGAATTTGCCCTTGTGCCTGATAGTTTAAGGCGTTATAACGAAGAATCGGGGTATTATCATGCTTGATTGTAAATCACCAGAAGAAAGATTAGGCTTGCTAAGCGAGGCAATTAACGATACAAGCGGATCAATGACTGATGATTTAGAGTCTGAGGTGCGTGTTTTTCACCGCGTGTTAACCGGCATGTACAATATACTCACACCTGAACAGGTAGATGTTATGTTGGCGTATGTGTTACATCTTATTGAAGATGATGACGAGCAATTGATGACGGGTGCCGAAGAAGATGCTAAAGACGTACTGATTGCCAATCTTAAAGCCGCTGTAAAAACGACTCATTCGTAGAGAGGAAAGCTAATGTTATTATCTATTGCAATTGAACCTAGTGTGCCGGTGGAAGATATCCCCGAAGATGATCTCGATATCATTGGTGAGCACACTATCAAAGTGTCGGGTGATGTTGATGTTGATGATGTCCTTGAGCTGCAAGAAGCAGCACTTACACAAGTACATGAAGAATTCCCAATGAAGCTGCCCGAACAGTTCCATATTGAAATTTACCATGAAGGTAAAATGATCCACCCTGCGTGATAGTATTTCAGTAGTAGTTTACCAAGGAATACGTATGAATTTTTTAGAATGGGTGGGGATAATTTCCCTTAGCCTCATTGCACTGTCAATTTTATCTTATATCGCGGTCATCTTTATCAAGTTGCATCGTGAAAATAAAGTGGCGTACATCAAAAATGATTTAGCCAGTATTGTGAATATGCTAGATGATAAGTTCTCTCCAGAAGACACACTGGGTGTAGAGGCAGTTAGGGATTTATTAGTTCATGTGCACACGGGTTACATGTTTAGTTTAGTGAATTTTGAATTGAACAACCAAAATGATAAAGAGCCTGCACCGCCATCTCGCGATTAAGTTGCCAATTCAGATTTAAGTGGCGTTGCGATAGCTTACAATTAGTGGCGCGGGTACACCAAAAGTTCTGCATAGCGAGGGTGTTGGTAGTTGACCTTGAATGACCAGCCGCCATGTCGTCTCCCTAGCCAAACGCGGTAACCTTTATCGTCGTGCTGAATATAATTATAACTAAACTGACTATATGCAAGGTGTGTCGTCCCTGGTGGTGGTGATGCAAGTAGTTCCTCAACCGTGTACGTCCTCATTGCATCAACCTTATGATCCCTCTTCGGAATTTTGTTCAAGTTCATCTACTTTGTGTGTTAGCAGCTTTACTGAAGCGTTAGCCAGTTCAAGCTCTAACAAGATCCTTTCTACCGCCTTAGATGTTGTGCTTTCAGGTGTAGTACAATAGTCTTCTACTAGCGAAGCGATAATGTTAAGTTCAGCAGTATTGATTTTCTCTTGGCTTGCCATTTTGGGTTATTTCCACACGTTAAATAAAGGTTGGTTTTTCTGTGTGTTGACAGGTTATCATAGTAATTGTTTTTGTCCATCACTCGTGAAAATACGGCGGTGTTAGGTGTAATAAGGATATATTGCACACAAGTAAAAACGATTGACAAATTTATCAAAATGAACTACACTGTATTTATCAATTGGCAATGCGTTGCCACCTTAAATTTATCACGCACATTAGGAAGATATTATGTCTTTTCGTCAATTTATTTCACGTAAGCATCGTTATGCTGTTAAGCACTTAAAAAGTGGGGCTGCCCGTATTTACGTGCAAAACGCTGAAGCATTGCGCAGTGCCGGATTCTTATCTAATAGCTCTATTCGTATAGTAAACAAACGCAATCGCATTGAAGTGCATTTAGATCCCAATGGTAGCAAGAAAATCATGGATACAGGCCGTGGTGAGCTGTTAGAGCTTAAAAACAAAGATACCGCTAAATCTGTCGGGGATACACAATTCGTGTCCGTGACGTTCCGTATGGGTGTTGTGATCATCGCCGTGCATGGCATGACTGAAAAGCAGCAAGTGCGTGAAGCTGGTTTGATCAATAAAGTGTTAAAGGGGGAGCCGCTTCGTAAAGGTTGTTTCTTCTCTGGTTTAGGCATGTTGAGCTTAAGCTTAAAAGAAGGGCTTGAAGCGCAGGGGATTAAATCTCAAATTGCCTTTGCGAATGATAATAACGAACTTGCTATGGCATGTAACGTAGAGGGTAATCCTATGTGGAATAATCCCACTTCCGATGCATCGGTGGTGGTAGATGATTTACACGCGGTGGATATAGATAGCTTGCCTGTTGTGGACTTAGCCACGGTTAGTTACCCCTGTGTTGGTTTTTCGTTATTAGCACAAGCTGACAAACAAGACTTATTGCACCCTGATTGTGGCACCTTATTTATCCCACTTATCAACGCGCTTCGCAAGATGAACCCAGCGGTAATTGTATTTGAAAACACGCCCCGTTTTGGCACATCAACGACGCTTGATATGATTAAGCGAGCGATGCCTGATTACCACTTTACCCAATCCGTATTTGATGGCCATGATTTTAATGAGCTTGAATCAAGAAAGCGTATTTGTGTGGTGGCTACCAGCAAAGGTCTACCGGCGTTTGATTTAAGCAATGTGACGTCATTGTTTGCGCATGAAGCGCCAGCGAAAATAAGTGATCATTTGAGTACTATTGACAGTGAAGCTGCATGCTGGCGCACAATGGAACATGTAAAAGCCCGTGACGATATGAAGCATCTTGGGTATCGCAACTGCCTGTATTATGGTAATGAAACAAAAATGGTGACACTCCCTGCATCGTATAGCTCTCCAAAGGCCGGAACGCCGATGATAGCGCATCCAACAAAGACTGATTATCAGCGACAAGTGCAAGTAGATGAGCATGTTAGTTTACGTGCCTTACCGACACGCTTAGGCTGTGTTATCCTTGATGTGTGGAAAGGTGTTCACCCGTTGGTGAGTGCCCGAGGTAGCGCTACAGCTGCGCACAGATTACTTGGTAACGGTGTGTCTCGAAAAGTCTGGAAAAGCATTGGTAACCATCTTGGTCTTTACCTAAACAGTGTTGCTGATATACATTCAGGTGAAGGGCAACTTGATTATGTGAGGTAGTGGGAAAATGGCTAGATTTGAAGTGCATAGTTTTGAACTGAATTCAAAAAAAGTGGTTGATGGGCAAGGCATTGTCGAAGCGATGCTGGACTATCTCCCTTGGCCTACGGTCAATGTCAATGTTCAATGGAACCCGTCAAGCGGGGTTTATAATGTGATGGACAATCAAACAGATTTTAAATATGAGGTCAGGTTATTGTAACTGTCATTGTTAATGACATTCTTGGAAATAGGGATAAATAATGGCAAAAGTAGTGTCACTAACCAGTATAAATAGTCAGAAAAGACTTGCTTTAAAATCACAGCTTGCTGAAATAAACAGTGCGCTTGATGTTATTGGTGAAAAAGAAAAAGAGCTTCGTTCACAGCGAAATTCACTTGAACGCCAGCTATATACGTCAACAGAGCAAGCAGAAATTAATATTAAGCGTGAAGCCGACAAATTAACATGGTGAAATAGGGGTGATTGATGAGTAGTTCGCATTCAGAGTTGTTGGAAGCATTGAAATTGGCCTTTTGCCACATGCCTGAGAACGTGTTTTTAACCCAAAGAGAATACGCAGAGAATCTACCTAAAATAAAAGAAGAGGTTAATATTGTTCGCAATATATTAATGGCTAATGGTGTCGATCCAGATAAGTTGTACAATGAAATGAATCCTGTATTGGCGAAACCTATCCATTCGAACAGCAATGTTAAGGCAACTGTTGGCGAGGGTATTGCCCTTCAAGCATCAAAGTTGGAGCATACCGAGGTTGGCGTATTGTTTGATAGGGATAATGTAGATACTTACCCTCCTGAATTCACTTTTGTTGTCATAAATATATTGGAGAATGTACCTGTCTATTACGATAGAAAAAAGAATACATGGTGGACTGCTATCGCTGAGAAAGGGTCGGTCGATATTTTTGCGAGAGACGAATTGTATTATGTAGATATGAGTGAAGAGAAAATTTATTGGCAACCAATATCGTTTACGAAAGCGCAGACATTATTCATACCAGCTAAGTGATGCTTGCCCGTTAGGCTTTATACACTAGTTCATTAACACCTTGTCGATAAAGATTCGGGATCTCACTATGAAGTGTGAAGCCTTTCGCCATAAGTACCGGCGATACGGCAGCATCGTTCTCAGGGGTTACTGTGAAAAAAACGCGATCTGAATTCAACTTAATCATAGTCGCGTCAACCAACTTTTCAGCCACCCCAAGTCCTCTGTATTGAGTGCACACAAATAGTGTCGATAGTTTGTCCTCAAGGCCGTCATGTTTCAATATAGCAATGCCTGCTGGGGCATCATCAATACTCGCCACCAATAGTGTTCTTGTGTTTGTGTGAAGCGCCGGTGTGACGGTGTGGTAAAACCATCGATTGAATGATGGGTACAGATAGCTGGTGTGGTGAATAAAGCCTGTCAACAAGGCTAGCGAGAAGTTATTATCTTCCGTTACGATGATATCAGCTTTACGAATTACCCCACTCATGCATTAACTCAGCACAAGACGCAGGGGTGTTTGCTTGACCTTAATACTGTATGTCACTAATGTGCCCACACTGTATGTCACGCTCGGTATTTCATCCACGTCGATATCCGCAAAGGTTATTCTGTTGGCCGTATCTGCGATTTTATGTATCATCAAATCGGATACGTGATGCAATATCCAAGCGCCATCAAGGCGTTTGGATGGGTTATACCCCAAAAGTTCAATGAGGTTGGTTGTAGGCGTTGCTGCAATGTGCGTCAGTGGTTCTTTAGGGAACATTCTGTCAAATAAAGCTGTAATATCACTTGATAATAAATCCACCGCATCATCATCACCTAAATCAATGCGCTGGTTGTGCCTTTTGAGAAAATAGTTGTGAGAAACAACCACAGATTCATCGTTGTTGCTTTTGTCAATTTCGATTTGCGCTTCAAACATGAGTTGGATATTAAAATCATTATTGTCGTTGGACGTATAGGTTATAATTGGGAACCATAGCGAAACATTGGTTTCACTAGTATGCCCAAGTCTGAGCATAACAAACGGCATATCGAAGTGGCTAGCTTGAACAATGGCATGCGGAATTTCGCTTGCTTTGCGTGTGCGCCGCGTTGCATCAGCTAAGGCGTGTTTATCGGAAAATCCGAATGTGGCCGCAATAAAGCTATTCAGCGCATCGCTATCTAGTGAGTTACCCGAAGCGCCCTTGTATATTTCGTTGATGTGATATCGTAAAGCAGTCATTTCTGCTGGGTTTTTAACATTCTGTTTGAGCGCAGTTTGCAGTGTTTTTTTAATATTTATATCCACAATATCCTCCATGATCAATGCGGCTCCCTTGAGCGGGATTATATTTTGATATTATCATAATAATCGCACTATATAACAGTAAAAATGATTGACAAATTATCATAATGAGTTATAATGAACATTCAATCACACACAGGAGAAACATCATGGACTTAGCAGCAATGATCGCGACTAAAGCACAAACAAAAGCCGCACAAGCACAAGCTCAAAAATCAGTTCGCAATAAAGCATTAACAGAGAAAAGCGACCTACTTATTCCCGTTATCAAAGAATTAAATCCTTCTTTGGAAGAGTTTGGTTTAACAGCATTTTTGCATGCCGACCCTTCTCACCTTCCATGCCCCGCTATTCATATCAAAATGGCTAGCGGTAGGAATGCAATGGGCGTGTATGACCAAATAAGCGAAATTTTTATGCTGGACGACGGCAGTTATGCTGCGGGTAGCTGTAATCGTCACGTACACAACTTAACTGATAAAGCCGCACTATTTGAGCATATCGCAGAGAGCATTTCATCTGCTGTAGCAGCAAAACGGCTGTAGGCGTCATTATGGGCATTTGAGATATAATGCCCTATTACTTATTCCCTATGAGGAACCCTAAATGAATATCATGGTAATTGGCTATGGCCGAAGTGGTAAAGGCACGTTTTGTAAGATTGCAAAAGAGTTGTTTAACCTATCATCAATTGCATCTAGCCGTATGGCGTGTGAACTGTTCCTGTTTGATTTATTCAAAGACAAAATGGGTTATGCTGATGTTGAAGCGTGTTACGCGGATAGGCATAATCATCGTCAGTTGTGGTATGAAGAAATACAGGCTATCAACAGTCCTGATAAAACCACATTGGGCACCGAAATTTATAAGCGCCATCCTATTTATGATGGTTGCCGTGACAGGGATGAATTTGAAGCCCTTAAAGCCGCAGGCATGATTGATCTAGTTATTTGGATTGATGCTGGTGAGCGTATTGAGCCTGAGTCGATTAAATCGATGAATCTTACTATTAACGATGCTGATGTGGTTATACGTAACCATGATGATGAAGCGTCATATTGCCCTAAAGTAATTAGATTTTTAACGACCCTGATGAACCAGCATAAAGAGGTATCTACTCGTGGATAAAGCTGAGATAACGCGCCTTATTGAGCAAGCGGTTAAAGAGCGTGAGCACATGCCGACATATGTATACGCAAGAATGGCCAATGCAGAGATTGCCAAGGCCGGTAAGTCCCATAAGGTCACGACGACTGAAGCGCGTCGAGTGCTTAGGAAGTTGGAAAAAGAAGGGGTGGTTGCCCTTTCAAAAAGAGATCCCTATTACAAGCAGTTGAGCTGGATGATGGCGGGAACAAACCCTTTTAGAGAAGCACGATAATTTAACGAGCATGCCATTGATGGTATTGAAAAGGAATTCGAAGTGAAAAAACAAATAGCAATAGTAATGGCGTTATCCCTGTCTTTAGTCTCGGTTGCCGACGAGCCTAAAAACTCGGCGATTAATATGGCTGCCCAAAACGGGGTATCTACGTGCCTGCCTACCGTGGTCGCGTTATCGGATCATGTATTAAAGGACAAGTCCCATAGTACTCATGCTTATTGGCATAGCGAGGGGGATAAGGCCGATGGTCGCATGTTTAGCGCTATGAACATTAAGTCGTATAGTGATGGTGATGCACATGTAGTGATTACTGCTGCCCAAACGTCCGGTGGTGGGTGCGATGGATATTACACAGAGACCTTTGCGCTTCCGACGAGCTGTGAGCAATCAAGAGAGCAGATGTTCGCCACGTGGCATTTTGTTAACACAATGGGAAAAGATACTGTGTTGATGACAAATACGGACAAAACGGCGCATTTATATCTTACTCCGCAAGGCGGTGATATTTGCTTGGTCACAAAGCGTGAAGCCGTGTACCGAGATATTGCTGATCAGTAGTGTTTTCATTATGATAATAAACAATATAAATGATTGACAAATTATCATTTTAAATGTAATATAGATCCTATAATAGTTAATCATTCATAACGACGGAGTTACGTCATGTCTGAGAGTAAAACCCCTTTAAAAGTCAGTGAAGATTACCGGTATTCGCTTGTGTACATTGCCTTATGCAATATCGCTAAGCGTCAACAGGCGACAATCTTACGTATTATAGATTGCATGCACGACAAAGATGTGCAGTTTAGGCTTCGCGTGGCGCTTGAGTCGATTAAGGAATATCGAGAGAATTTAGCGGTGTTCGCCAAAGGTGCTGTAAAGACACACCCTACCTTGGATGTGTTTGACACGAAAGTATTGGCTGATATGGGGCGTTACTTGCGTCTATCTTATACGGTCAATCAACGTGTTAATACTGAAACAGCTGATGCTGTGCATCGTATGTCATTGGAATTCACAAACCTATACAGTTGTTATGCACAAAAAGGCGGTATTCCCGTCAACCTTATGGACTAAAAGAATGATATAAAATTCATTCTGATTTCATTGGCAGCATTTAAAAGGTGAAAATTAGTTTAGGTGATAGAATGAAAGTAATTAAACAAAGGAGGGTTTATGTCTAAGTCTACGTTAAGGATATTTGGTCTAGCATTATTAGTAAGTCTAGTCTCGTTTTTACTAATGTATAGTTACCAACAACTGTCGCCGGAAAAAAGCACTGACATTGAGTTGAATTTACAGGCTTCAGTTATTTATGATTACACGAAATCCGCGAGAGAAAGTCGAGATTACGCGTATTCGCTATCAAAACTAAATTTGGATACATTAACATGCACGCTAATGGGCACGCAGGGCGTGTGCACAGTGATTGCGAAAAGCGGTGATATTTTTGTATGGAACACGGTAGATAATGTGTTTGTGCAGCATTTAACCAAAGATGCAATTGCCAACATTCCACTTTAAGGATATTTACACATGCAGTTGACGTGGCAAAAACCAGTAGGGCAACTTGCACCAGGGACGGATGAGTTCCAAGCGTTGTCCGATACGCACTTACTTCAGGCCATTTTTGTCTACGGGCATGGTTGGTCGGGTCGATATACTGAGTTGGGTACGTTTGAGGCGGTAAATTTTTCGCTAGACGCGGATCAAGAAATAGAGGCAATGCATCAGGTCGAAAAGGCTTATGATGCTGCCGTTGATGATAAGGCAAGCGCATGAAACATAAATCACATAAATTGGGCACCATGATCATTCGAAAAGCCATCCTCCCCATTGTGATAGCTATTCCTGTGTTGGTGGTTGTCATCGTAGTGTCTGTACCCCAAGTTATTAGCCTTAACACTAAAGCCAAAATGGTTAATATAGTTGAGCAAAAACGCGTTACTGATCCCCTCTATTTGGGTAAGGTGAAGGCTATTGGGTGTGAAGGTAATTGGTATTCCCCTAGTTGCTTTATTATGAACAAGCAAGGTGTTACATGGTGGTTTAATGATAAAGGTGATGGTTTCGAGAAAAGAGGGGAACAATAATGATGGATATGATTGCGTGGATAAGGCAGATACGCAGTGAACTTAAGTGCGGTGTCGTGCAATTTGAAGCCCTTCAAAACGCCGTAGAGATAACATTAGGTCGTTATGTTGACGGTGAGTTACATAGTATGGTCGAGCGCATACTGTTTGATGAGTTAGATGAAGCCGGTGATGTTTGTCTTGAACTTGTTGTTTCACAATTTAAAGCAAAATTTCCGCAGTTAAAATACTAAAAAAGATTGACAAATAATATCATTTTGATAAACTGTGTGTATTGAAGAAATCCACACACAAGGCGAATATTATGTCAGTAGCTAAAACACTCATTAATTTAAACGGTCAGCGCGTGACTAAGCGAGTTACGGGTATTCATACCGTAGAAACGTTGGACGCATTCCGCGAAGAACTCAAAGCCAATCTTGCACTAAACGAAGCACATTTAGCTCAAAAGGGTTTAAGTGCTGACGATTTAAAAGAGGAAGACACTAAGTTCACATTAGGTCAGTACTTCTGGTTTAAGCCAAAGTTAAAGGCTGAAGAAACGGGTGTGCTGCATGTGCGCTCAAAAGATTACTTCTTTGTGCCCGATGGCACTGAAAGTAAAGTGTATGGTGACAAGAAAGGTTTCGCTTATTCCATAGATCTTACTAAAGTAGAAAAACCACTATTACAAGATGTTAAAGCTAATAAAGGCGCGTTAGTGTCTTTTGAGCTAGTCGCGTAGATTTATGACATCCTCCTATTCTCATATACAAGGCAGACTTATGTTAACGACATTAAATAAACTCAATCAGGCGCTTATCATACAAATGACGGCACAAATTATTAATAATGATTTAGTGCTAGATGATCAAATAGTATCCGCACGGGCATGCATTGAAGCTGTTTGTAAGGGGAAGATACGACTATGTTTGGATGATGATCATACTCGCTCGGCGCAAGATTTAGCAGACGACTGTGATGCATTTTCCCCTGAAGCTAACCCCAGTGTACCTCGTAAAACGATATTAAAAGAACGCGCTGCATTTATCGCTAAGGTGAGCCGCCAAGGTATTAAGGTGTCCACAATGGAATATTGGACGGGCAGAGACTGGGAAGGTCTGTTGGGTATTGAGAATAATGCCATCGGTGGTTTTGTTGGCGAAGATATAATGGGTTCAGGCTATGAGCTGCAATTAATGCAGTCGGCATTAATCGCCTACAACAAACAATCATTAGATGAGCATGGCACCGTCATAGATCCTTACTTAAGTGTCGCTTAACACGGCACATGAGATCAGAGTAAATATGTGGCTATTTGTGATAGGTTTAGTTAAGCCTAAAAGGATTTTGCCGATAACATTCTTGTGAGTGTTATTCACAAAAGCAGGCAGTTTGTTAGCAGGTCTTTAATGCGCTTTGTAAATGGATATAACGACCGCTGGTGGGTAGCCATAAAACCAATTTTTTAACAGGTAACTGAGAAAAGCGTTGTAACGCGAGAAGCGCCCTATGGGTAACGTGCTCGGTCAGTGTGGTAACAAAACAGTTGCCGGTTAAATAATTTCAAATTCGATGTATTTCAAAAATGGGAAAAAGCATGGCGCAAGTTACTAAAATTTTACAAAACTCCCCCGTTAACCCTGAGTCTTTTGAGTCACGTGTTGATGTATGGGCGAACTATTTTCATGCCAAAAGCGTGCTAAAGAGCAAGCATCATTTAACTGCTTTTTTTATTGATAGCGCCATTCATTTAGTAAAGGATAATGGGTGCACGCAAAAGGATGCGCGGCTGCTTGTGGATTATGTTTTCAGCCGTCCTACTGGCGACACTTACCAAGAAATTGGCGGCGTCATGGTCACATTGGCCTGTTTGTGTAGCGCATCGGGTATCAATATGCACGATGACGGCGAAGCAGAATTATCAAGCATATGTACCAATCCAATTATGCGCCCGATGGCGGTGATTGATATTACTGAGCAAGATACCTTTCAATCCCGTGTCGTGCCATGGTTAAAACACTGTTTTGGAGAGGAAATAGCGGCCGATAGAGTAGAGCGAAATCATCGTTTTTTGGAAGAGTCATTGGAGTTAGTACAAGCTGAAGGTGTCACCGCTGAGCAAGCGCATTACTGGGTGGCAGAGGCTTATAAGAAAGAAGCTTTATCACCACAACCGGCCTTAAGCGTTGGCAATGTCATGGTGAATTTAGCGGTTCTATGTCGCTCCCTGGGGTTGTGCATGCATGAGAATGCGGATATTGAGCTTGCTCGTATTTGGACGAAGGTTGAGAAAATTCGTCACAAGCAAAAGACCAAACCTAAGCATTCACCCTTGCCGATGGCGCAGTAAAATGAGTCAGCTCAAGGAGGGGGTTTATGAACATCATAGCGGTGCCCGTTATCATGTAGTGTGCACAGGTACGCATTTGCTAGATGGAAATGAGCCTGAGTGTGTCGTTTATCGAGATTTAAAAACAGGGGTTTACTGGTCAAGGCCGGTGGTTGATTTTGCTATGCCGTGGGTGGGCGAGCCACCTATTGTGAGGCGGTCGAATAATTCAGTTAAGACGAACGTAGAAGCGACAAAGCCTAATTATCCGGTGCGCACATTCTGGCAAAAGGAAAGTGGGTGGTTTTGGCTCGAAGAACCTCAGTAAAATTAACATTAATAAGATGATAAAAAGGCGCTGTTAAATAGCGCCTTTTTGGTTTTCGTGACAATTTAACACACTGTTATTTTTCTACCCACACATTCGCGCCTTGAACGATGGCATTGCTAAACTGAATGCCTTGGATAGACTCACCAGTATCTTTATAGTAGAAAAACGGCTTATCTTCATTAAAAGGGTTGTAGGTGACGGCTCGCATACCGCTTAACTCAGTAATATGCGCGTCAAACGCATCGACCAGTGTGGCTCTTACATGCGCGTGTACGTTGCGCACTTGGTCGGATAATACTCTTAATCTGCCCGTACCCACAAAGAACGCTGCATCTTTAAGCGCATAACATTTTGCATAACCGGCCACGAGGTTTTTGAACTCCCCCGATTTTGCTTTTGCAGAGAAGAACTCAGGTTTATTTAAGTTGCGATACACATCGACCTTTTCCCCGACTGTTAAGTGCCGCTTAAACGCTTGTCCTTTGTTTTTAATCACTGAGTGCATGCGATTGTTCTGCATAACACTGTTAACGCCTTGGTGACGTTGTTTGGTACTAATAGGTTCGAGTTGTGTGTCGAACATTGATAGTTGCTGTTGCATAATTGTCTCCTCGTGCGTACCAATATAGTACATTAAAAAGTAAAAATGTCCAGCTAAAAACACCGATTCTAAAAAATTAAATGATTGACAAAGTAGGGTTTAATGATAAAGTAAGCTTATATTTATGATGGGGGAATGTATGAACGAACAATTACAAAAAGCGGTTGCAACGTCGATAGAAAAAGAAGGTGTAGCAGAAACGGCGATGTCACTGTGTAGTATGTTATCTGCAATTGCCGAGACACATGGCGACATTACTCACGCCGATACTAAAGGAACGGTGACGGTGAAAGCCAGTGTACCGAATAACCCAAAACGAGCGGTCAGCAAAGATTCTGTTGTCGCAGCGGCACATTATCATTTAGCGATTGTGCAACGATACCGTGAATATTTCACAACTGCTTGTACGAGTATCAAAAATGAAACAGTGACACACTCGGAACTTGACGCCTTGACAATACCGGCGAATAACATGATTTCACAACTGGAAGAAATGTTGCAAGCCATCACAAGGAAAAAGAAAATAGATTGACAAGATTATCATAATGAACTATACTTACCTTAGTTAATTGAAACACACAACCGAGGTGATTATGAAATATTTAGTGCTAGCATTTATTGTAATAGGGGCTATTTCAGCCGCCGCCATTTCACAGAAAAAAGATAGCTTGAGTGACCGTATTACGCAAAACTTTGTAAAAATATATGCGCCAGCTGTCGAAGCCCAAGCCTTTGCAACCATCAATTCAGTAGATCCCTCTATGCGCGTCAGCGTAAGTGCCGATGATATGATGAGTGACTTATCTAGCTATGCCTATGGTGATAGTGTTAAGCGCCCCTTGTTAATGTCAGATGTTAGTGTTGAGGGGACTATATACGGTATGCAAGGGAACTGGATGTCAATTATCAGTTTAAAGTGCGAGAAAGGTCGGAATTACTTGTCTGAGCAACTTTATAGTCATAGGGTGTCGGGGTTTCGCTACTCAACCTCTGACAAATGGGTGGAAAACGCAAAAACAATGTGCGGTATATAACCGCCATCCCCTGCTGTATTTTTTACGCAGGGTGATAACTATTTAAAATTCCCTGTTATGTTTAATGTATTGAAAGATGCATTTCCCCTTATTGTAATTGAGAAACTATATGACTACACAAAAGACCAGATATGTGACGGTGGTAATTGCCATCAGTGATAATGATAAAATAGCTCCGCTGATGACACAATTAAGTGATTCCATGTCAGATGGCGATTTGAAGGCTGATGGCTTTCAGGTGGTGGGCATGTCTCGCGGTGATGAAATGAACCGCTTAGAACTAGTTGAAGAAGCGGTTGAACGCAATGATATGGACACTGTCAGGAAAGTAATCAACGCGAATGAGGTGTGTGGTGAAAGCCAGTTCGATGTTGTGGTACGCGTAACCTTTACCCTGCCGACTAGCGAAGTGGAAGATTGGGAAGGACGCTGCCCTAAATGGGAAATTTCAGATTGCAGCAATCAGGATGGTACGTCCACAGCACGCATGGATAGAGTGTGCAGGATTGGCGCTTATACACGAGAACAAGCGTCTAAAAGAGCGCTTGACTATGTAGAGGTTGATGGACCTTCATTGGGTACGAATATTACTGCCGAAAATATCCAGTATTGGGTGGATTCAGACAATGACGACGACATTATATTGGTCGAAGTATGAAGATCTACACCGTTCTTGGGATAATTGCCCTCGTGGCTTTATTATTTATTGTAAACAGCATCAAAGTGCTTATTAGTATGCTGCCAATTTTGGTGCTGGTAATTGCGGCATTTTATGGTTTTCGATGGCTTAAAGGGAAAAAGGGATCGCCATGATAGAAAAGTATAACGGAGAATTGGATAAAGTTGATCCTGTCGCGCTGGGTGTTAACCTTCGTACAGAGGATAAAAGCTATTGTGACCGCGAACACGATCCTACCGATAATTTTTATGGTGCAGACGATGAAGCTGAGAAATTTTTACATCAATTTTTTAAAGATATAGAAAAAGGTTGGCGACGTGAAGATAGGCGTTTGGCTAAAATAAAGTACCTAAAGCAATTACCTGCATTTCAACAAAGCTTACCCAAATTAGGTGAGCTTGTGTTTATCGAGTTTCCTAGTAACAAAGGCCGTTGTTTCCCCTGTGTGGTTGAGTATATTCCGCCAGAGCGAGACAAGGTGCTCGTGCGATTAACGGATGGTGACGCCAGTTATGGCCAAAGCAATTTGCGCTTAGAAGGGTATGACTACCCTGGCGAGTTTATTAAATTACACCGAGAAGCGCCTGAAGGGCATAAAGTAGGATCAGAGCGTTGAATTTAAGCACGCTAAAACCTCTTTGTGAGCGATGTTTGCTATTGTCAAAGCAGTTGACAGATCCAGATAAAATTAAGCGTGTAGAAGGGCTTATAGACACCTTGCTTGCTAATGTAGATTGGCCAGATTTAAAAATTGGTGTATGGCTGGGATCTGCTGAGACTATATTGATTGAAAACGGAGTGAGCAGCTATGAGGCAGAGCGAGATTTCTCTAGGCCGATTAAGCATGCTTATTTCACTTCTATTGGTGAGCCGATACCGGCCACTACAAATGTAATGGAAAATGAATGACTGATTTTCAGCACAAGGTGCGGCCGATTATATTAAATGCCGACATGGTGAATGCCTTATTGTCAGGTAAAAAGACAGTGACCCGTCTGCCAATCAAGGGAGATGTCCAGTTTTCTGAGCGAAGCGGGTTTAGCGTCGTGAACAAACTCGGTGTGCGAATGTCATGTGGTTTGGGTTTTACGCCACAAGAAACGCAACAGAATTTTATTAATGGCCGGTGCCCAATTGCCGTGGGCGATTTGTTGTGGGTGCGTGAGACATTTAAAATGAAGTTAAACAACTACAATGATTTAAAAGGCGAATATTGCGCTGAGTATGCTGCTGATGGTGGTTGTCGCTTGATGGATGCAAATATTGATAATAACGACCACCTTGCTTATGCTGTTTTGAAAGATACGTGGACGCCATCAATACACATGCCTAAGTATGCTAATAGATTAGTGCTGAAGGTGAAGCGAATTAGTGTTGAGAGAGTGCAATCAATTACCGATAAACAAGCGGTGGCTGAAGGTATGCCTAGTGCTGAGGAAGCGCAAGCCATGGCGATAGATGCGAATATGACGTGGTATCAAAAGCCGAAGGTGTGGTATAAGTCACTATGGGAAAAGTTATATGGCACGTGGGATGATGACCCTTATGTGTGGTGCATTGAGTTTGATGTGATTGACAAGAATATTGAGGAAGTTTAAATTGCCTCAATACACGGCTATTAAGCGAGTGGCTGCCCACTCGCATTGTTTATCTAGTTAATATTCTTCGTGTTCTGGGTACATAAACCCTTGATACTCACAACTTCCGCTTTTACCTTCATGCTCGTATTTGGCGACAGGGTTAAATGACAGTTTTATGTGGTGAGTGATCGTCATAAGATCGCTTATCTTTAACGTATTTATTCCTAGCAGTTCTGTTATATCGCGGATATCATTAATCGATTTACCGTCAAAAAATGAGACTGGTTCTGCGTAAGTTTTAACGACTTTTACTTTTATTTTTCCGAACTTTTCAGTCAGCAAGGTTTTGATGTGCTCAACTAACACGAAAGATACATCGTAAAATACAAAGTTTTTGCCAAGTTGGTATATTTTAAAACTATCTGAGTCGAGGTAAACACCGGCCACTCTAATGTCTTCTGGGTCGGAATATTTGGGAATAGGGATGTTTTGTCGAGCTAACCAGTTATAGACATCTACGCCACCAAAAACGCCATACCCTCCATAATTTTCTTCTTCGAGGTTGGGTTGTCCATCTGGCATTAAAAAGAACACTTTTTTGCCCGTATTTTCATGCTCTGCAAATTCGCAAGGGATTGATTCGTCGGTGTCGCATGTGGTAAAGCTAAATAAACCCATAGTGGTCTCCGGTGTGTGATGTAGTGAGTAATAATATTATCATAATGAATTAATATGTCAATCATTTTATCTTTATAAATAACATTGGGTATTGCTGTCATTGTGATAAGTTTTGCTTAATGGTATATAACAAGGAATCCCATGAGTTTTTATATTATTGTTAATAACACCAATATCGACACACTTATTGAGGAGGTGAATCAAAAAGTGGCAGAAGGGTTTGCGCCTCAAGGAGGCGTTAGTCAAGATCAGGTTACCCTTAATACTCCTAACCCATATTTTAGGCAAGCTATGTTTAGAAAGAGTTACCCACCCTCGTATAGGTAATGAGCATAACCACCATTGAGGTGATAGCGCTGCATTAGTGATGCAGCGCTATCCTGTTATGGTTCTATTCGCCCTTACTATTCTCTTTCGCTTCTTCTGAATTACTATAACTATAATCCATCAAGCCCTTGAGTGTTTGTGCGCAAATATTGCCCTCATTATACGCTTGTGTTGCCACGCTCTGAATATAAGCTTCTTTGGCTTTTACATAAGCGTTGTGAGCCTCAATTTCTGTGTCAAAGGAGCCTAAAAATACGGGCTTACTCTTTATACTTAAACTTGATGAGAAGCGCTCTCCATTTTTAAGTGACTTCACGCCCCGTAAACAACTGCCTTTTGGATAGTTTTTCAAAAGTGAATTTATTTCAGCCGTCACTAAAACACATGTCTCAGGAGAATAATGTTTATTGCCTTGGATGATGATGTCTTTATCTAGTTCGCAGTATTTACCGGCTAAAGGCTGAGCGTCATACCAGCGTTTAAAATTACTAAACACTAACCACTCAGGATCGATTGAACATCCTTTATACGTTGGTTTCCAATCGTGCCACGCAGTTGTGAAGCATCTGCGCATCATTTGCTGCCACTTGTTATAGGGTTTATAGTTGGTTCTTGTTTCAATTTTAGTGCCGTGACCAGGGATGTCGCTGTACCCGAACCCCTTACAAAGATCTCTCCTTACTTCTTGTTCTATAAGCTGTAACCCCTCAATTTTACCCATCAAATAGGATGCTTTCGCTGTTTTACCGTCAATTTTAGTGTGCCCTAAATCAACCAGCGCACTTTCTATCTTTTTTGGAACGGCGTTCAACCAAAAGTTCATCTCTTTTAAGGCTAGCACTACATCAACTTGGCCATCAGCGGTAAATGCCCCAGTTGCCTCAACGGCAGCGTCAATGGGTTGGTCATAATGCAGTAGTTTAATAATAGGTAGCTTCTTATCTTCTTTCATATCAATCCTTGATAACAATTGTTTAATCCGTTAAGGCAATGGTACTCGAATTGTTTAAAAAAACCTTTTTGCACCACATAAGGTGCATAGCGTCTCTTTTTAGGGTTATCAGTGCGTTTAGGTGGATAATTAAAGAAATAAAAGATTGACAAATTAGTTCATTTTGATAAAATAGGTTTATTGAATTCGCACACACGCACACAAGGTATTTATCATGATTTCTGAAAGAAACGAAACTAGGTATAACGATCAGCTGGCAGATATAACCAACAACGGTTTACGCACAAAAGCCCAGCAAAAAGATTTCATTTCACGTGTTAATCGTATTCTAGAGGATTTCTATGGTGCGGCGAATAGGCAGTCGCAAGATATTGCTGATGAACGCAGTGATGTAGAGCGTGACGCTTATTTCAAAATGAAATGGTCTTTGCCTTGCCCCGTGATGGTTCACCAGTATGACAGTGCTATCAAGAAGTATAAAAAGGCAGCTGAAAAAGATGCTGTGTTTGGGGCATTTGTAACCCACCTTGAATTAGCCGATAAATATGTGCGTCAAGCGCTAGCGGTTAAAGCAATGAAAGTGACCCCTCGTAAAACGCGATCAGAGACTGAGCGTGAAGCCCATGAAGCACGTTGGAAGAAGTTGCCTAAAGCGTCTAAAGAAACAGTAGAAGCGATTATATCGTCTGTGACCGCTCCGATTGAGTTGCGTCATGAAAACCGTAAGAGCTTTATGTTATTGACTCGCGAAGGGATGTTAAAAGAGTTGCGTGCAATCACTTGTAATAAAACGTATTCAGCTCGCAGAAATGAATTGCGTAAAGAGTTTGGTGGAAGCTTGTTTGATTTATTAAATAGCTCAGTGCTTGATATTGAAAAAGTATTAGATGAGGAACGTCTTGGTGAGTTTCGTAAAATTCGCTACGCAAGCACACAGCGCCTTGGCGAGTATGATATTGACTCTGCGGTCAACACCCACATTCAAAGCGGTGCTGATGGTGTAGAGTGTGACTTCAGCCTATTGAAGAACGGTGTTCAAGTAGGTGTATTTGGATTCAAAGCAATTTTCGCCGGTGGCTACAATATTCAGCGCTTGCATACCCGTACTATTTTCAACGACAAGAAGGTTGGGGCGTAAGCCCTCCTGATTAAGGAACGATTATTATGATCACTAAACGACTTTCAGATCCCGCTGTTGATTTACGTCCTTTCATGGTGCGTAGGTATGACGTAGAGAATTTCGATTCAGCGACTCAAAACGTGGATGAGCAAGATGTGCTTTTGCATTATATTGCGAGAGGTGATGGTTTAGGAGGTGGCGAGAGCTTCCCTTACTCTGAATTTAAAATAGACAGATATTTTCTTGTGGACTGGGTAAGGCACCAATTCCTAAAGCAGGTGTTTAATGTCACGTTTGACCCGTACTACTTGCGTGATGGCTTACTGCATAAGAAGTCCAGTGGCTTTGGTGATAAATCGCCTGAGTACGATGTGCCTAAGTGTGTAGTGCGTTTACGTGATGCGATGTTGCAGTGTGATATTTCGAGACGATACAACGATCAAGAGGTGTTCTGACTATTGTGCCTTGCCCACACTTGTTAATAATTATTGGTATGGGCACGGCAAGATGTTGTTATAGTAACGACTCTTTTAGGCTAGTGAGTCGAGAGGCGAGGGTGCTTAGCTGTTCTTCTTTGTAGTCTGTAAAGCTGGTGTCGTATATTGCTTTTTCATCTACGCCGTTTATACGCGTCACGGTGGCCGTAAAGACCATGTCATCTCGGTCTTTAGGCGCGTTTCCCCACTCGCCGAATAGGTTGGGGCTTAATTTCCACGTTACTTCTTCCCCAGGTTCCAACCCGCCTGGGATAGGGTAGTTAAACGTTTCTTCTACCCATGGCACACTGCGCCCTTTAGATATTAATACCCCGTCAAAGTAGGCGCGTGAGATAGCCTTATCGGTGTTGTTTTTCACGGTGAGTTCAATAATAGCTTCGCTACTATAGTCGGATTCCCTGAAGTAAAAGCGTGATCTAATAACTTCAAATTTTTTCAATTTATCTTTCGCGTTCATCGCCTCTCTTTTTTCTGCGACTAACTCAGCGATATCGGCTTCAATTTCAGCAATTTCTGAAAAGGCCTGCGTGCGTCTTTTGGTTTCTCTTTCTGCTAATAAGGCGTTGCCTTGGGTGAGAATTTCGGCAGCTGTTTTACCGTCTAGTTTGGTTTTGATGCTTGCTTTAAAGGCTTCAGGATCTTTAGCCACTTCAAGTAAATTTCCAGCGCCAGCGAAAATAACCGCTTGGAGTGCTTTATCGAAATGTTCTTGATCGCCTTTGGGCATATTCGCTTTCATTTCCTCAACCGAGGCTTTCATGGTTTCCTCAGAGTTGGCGTCAATTGTTTTCTCTCCACATGCACTTAATGCGACGATGAAAAATAGGGGTAGATAGTGTATTTTCATTATATTCCTTTACTACGTAGCGTTTGCATCATCATTATTGATTGATGGGGTGATACTAGTATGACAAATTTAATACGGTTTTGACAAGACTTAGCTGTATGCTGAGCCGACTTGGTGAGGCGCGTTGCTGTTTGTGCACTTGAGGGTGCAGTTAGTCGCTTTTGGGCATCGCTTATTCCCACATTCACTGCACAGGTACATTCTGCTGCCAAGAGTCAACCGTGCTTCAATGGTATTTTCACCTTGAGATGCGCTTGCGCTTTCATGCGCATGGTTAAAGCAGCATCTTCTCATTCTACTTGTTCCTCCGAGTCCTTATTCCCATATTTAATGTGAAGGAACTGAAGCGTCACAATAGGCATTTGGAACAACAATTCGTCTATATTCTTGTTGCCTTCAGTGTTCATCGGTAAGCATGAAATATATCTATTCTCTTCAACTTTTATGCTGCATGGAAATGCTAAGCGCTCATTTTCACTTGTGAATCCCCATTTAGCAGTGACAAAAGGACTGACGGTATGAACTATATACCCTTCTCCCCACCACCCTTCGATATCACAATCTGCCGTCACAATCCATTCATGGAAAAAATGACCGTGAGTGCCGTTTTCATAAAGCGAATCTATCGCAAGTTCATTTTCATCATTATAGGACATGTTTTGTATTACCTGTATTTAACTATCCGCAGAAAATGAAGCGGGTGTTATTTTTTAAAATGATAATAAATATACCAATACGCTCAATTATTGTCAATATATCTTGATTTTCAGTGCTGAAATCACGTCCGATTGCGATAGTATTTATCTACGCAAAAACATTCAAAAAAGGATTTTTAGGTTTATGTCCATAGTTAGTAGTACCCCTCACGTTTCCGTTGTTCGATTCACCGATAAAAAAAGTGCCTTTAAGTCGCAGTGCCCCTATTATGAATACATGAAGAATGGCGACGCCCAGTGGATAGGTGGAAGTTGTGCGCATTATTCGCGTGAAGTTGAATTTACTAAAGAAGCTCAGCGCGTTCAGTCCTATCCAGATTTTAACGGTATATTGTTTCACGGGTTTACGTTTAAGGCGCTAAGTGCCGATAGATACGTATTCGAACAATCCTGTTACCGGATGTATGAGTATTTAACCGGTGTTTATCGCTCTGCGCATTACGATGGCAAATGTCTCGGTGCCTATATATGCTATCAGGAGGATACTGTCACGGGGACAGTTGAGCCGCAGCCTTTTGATCACTCATTTAGTATGGTGATCTCAGCGTGTCAAACAGGGCGCACTCACTTGTGGCCGGCTATGATAAGGGATGCAGCCTACTACAAGTCGTTTATGCTGAAGATTAAAGAAAAGTGGGTAACATTTTTAGAAGAATCTGAATGTTCTCATGCTTGATAGCGATTATCGACAACGACTTAATAATAGGGAAAGGTGAATAATGTGTTCGGACTATCGACAATATTGAATAAAATAAAAGTGAGATTCAAGGCGCAAGGTATGCCTAAATACCAAAATCTGTACCTTGGCAAAGGGGGTGGTAAGTTGCGGGTTAAAAACGGTGGTGGAGTGGCTGTAGTGAGAAATTGCTACTACGAGCCTAAGTTGGGGAGTTATATGTATTGGCTGGATGCTAATGGGGTGTTAGTTACGGTGCCGGAGTGTAATTTGGAAGAAGTTCACTGCGCAGAATAAAGTTAAAAATGATTGACAAATGCGTTCAATTTGATAATATGAGGTTTCACACACGGGAGATCCTATTATGTCATTTTTAATCAACGACCCAATTTTAGATGATGTGGCTTTTGCCGCGTTAACCCCCAGTCAAAAAAAGGCGTATTTTACGTCTATCATGAGTCAAGCTACCGATTCATTTAATGAAGCAAAGCATGATCGTGCGGAAGAAACATCCGGCAGTGCATTTTTGTGGGTGTCTCTTTATGGTAAAGATGCTATTTCCCGTGCCTTTCGTAGCTTTATTAAAGCTAATCACGAGCGTCGTGTGATGAACAATTATCGCGGCACTAAACATGCTTGGTATTTTGGTTCTCAGACCTCTCACGGCTATTGGGATGCGCTTGGTGCCATGTGTGACGTATTGACGAAATATAAAATCCCTTGTTACACCTGTGATGAGTGGGACTAAGTGATCACAATGAGTGTGAAATTATATATTGATGAAAATAGTCCTGCCGACATAGCGCAGGCAATAAAGTCTAATGATCAGGTGATGTTTAAGCATAGACACTGCGCCATGGCGTTTACCTGTGATGGCACTTACCTGTATGCATTTGATGCAGATGACTTCAATCATGATGATATGGAAGATAACGACCTCTTTAGACATCGCGCAGTGCGCTTCACAGACGTTGTGCGCGATTATTATGGAAACACGTCGTGCTTACTTGGGTTTCTCAAAGAAATGAAGGACGCTGGCGTTGAGCTTGAGTTGTCAGACATTCATCAGGTAGAGACACTGAGCATTGATGGTTATCAGCATGAGTCAGAAAAATTCGCGTCATTCTTCCTCAAAGATAAATAAAAAAGATTGACAAAAAGGCTCAGTTTGATAATATAGCGTTATTGAAACAAACCACATTCACCACTAAAGGTTCTTACATGAAAGATTTTGATCATTACCAAGCGAAAGACGTTGCCGGCGACCATGCGTTTATTATGCAATTTATTGCTGCGGCCACTTTTGTCGATATTGATAACGTAAAAGAAGTTGTTTTTACTGGCAGTGAGCTTCAGGATATTGCAAATAATACAGCGGGTATTGATGGCTTAAGTGGTTGGGCAATTGCAAAAGCGGGTGATGCAAAGAACGTTGCAATGTATGTGAGCACACATATATTGAAAAGAGATGGTGGCAAGGCGATTGAGAAAAAAGTCACTCACCTAGCGGAAACTCATCAGCTCAGAAATGCTGGCACTATTGGTAAATTAACGTTTAAATCCATTGATTTTGATATTGAAGGATTCACGGCCAAGACCGATGCACTGCGAGCAGAACGAGAAGATCGTTTTGAAGAATTCAAGAAGGACACTGAGGAAGCTTATTCTATGACTGGTTTCAGTTCTAGTCTAAAAAAAGCAATCCATCGAGCGGCGTGGGAAGAAGGGCACTCTAGTGGCTTGCAGGAAGTGTATAATTGCTATGACAAGTTTGTTGAAATAGCAGATGTTGCGCTGACGAGTAAGTAAGTTGATATGGCGCTTTCCCTGACAGATTTTACGCAAAGTGAAGCCGACAAGTTGGCGCAATTTGCTACATGGTACAAACGAATGAATATTTTATACCCAGGACAATACCCGCTTGAGATGAGTGACGGTAATGAAGGTGCTTGGGATGAGATGTTGGCAGACTTTGATCCTGCTTCCCCCGAATACAAACAGGAGTAGAGCAGTATGTTGTTTGATAAGATGAAAGAAATGGCAAAGTTGGATTTACCGCTAGATGATGGTGATGTAAATCAGTGTTTAGCTGACATGCAGACTCATATTGGTGTTGACGATGGCGGGTACGCTGGTGTTTTATTTAGCAGTGTCGAAGATGGCTGGGAAAAGCTTGGTTATGAGGGTCGCTTAGAGTTCTTAAAGGGCTACATCAAAAGCGAAATAGACTTTAACGTGCATGCGGATGATGGCGAATGAAAAAATTAAGCGTTCGTCGTAAATGTGAGGTGTTCGCATTGGTGTTTGCTGCCATTGGCGCATTGGGTAGTTTTGTTCTTTTCGTGACGTATTGATGCTGGACGACAGACAATAAAAAAGGCCTTAATAGGCCTTTTTTATTGATGTTACCCTACTTAAGGTGTGAATTTAGGTTTACTGAGTTCATCAGGTGCCTGTTCCGGCTTCTGATCAGGTTGTTTCTCTGGCATTTCTCTTTTTGCTTTAATCTCTGCCATTAACGCCGCCTGTTTTTCTCTAGCCTCTGCTAACGCGTTGTTATTGTAATATGTGTTTTCATGAGAACAATAATTTTCGGTGTAATCCGACACGACAATATCTACTTCAAAATCGTTTAGTTTTACTTCGCTGTCAGGGTTGACTGACAACTTAATAATAGCCATATGGTTGTATGCGGTTCCACCAGGGATTGTGTAATGTCCGTCGCGAGAATTAAACTGGTCAATTTCCCACTCTTCCGAATCTGGATCTGTGTCTTCAAACTCTATCACTAAAGCGTCTAGCATAGCTCTTGCTTGCTGGCTCAGTTCATCAGGATCATGTTCTTCTGCCGCATCATTTTTAAGTGACTCATAAAATGAGTCGTAAAAAGACTCGCTGATCTCGTCAAGATCTAACTCGAAGTCGAGAACGTCATCTTCAGTTTGAGAGATAAGCTCAATCGTTGCACCTGCAAATTGCTTGTGTTCCATGTTCAATTCCATTTGATATCTTTCTAATAGTAAAATTTTATCATACAGCGCAGTGGCTCTCCGCTTTCCACCCTTTTTAATTTCATTTTGATAAAGTAGTAACACGCAAATAACAATAAATGATTGACAAAATATCTCATAATGGTATGATTAAGGCGTCCACACACACAAGGAAAAAATCATGACGACGCTAACCCCAGTTAATTTCGGCCAGCAATTTAAAGACAAACTAGATATCGCACAAGCCCTTGGCGGTGCAGCTCATTGGTATGGTTTAAGAATGCGTCCGTATTCAATTGGTGCCCAGCCCACTGATGTATCGTGTTTCCTTGAACCTGAATTAGCGCAGCACGTATTTGAGAAGCTGCAAGATGATGTGAATGTCAGGCACGGTGCATTAGCTTACCCGTACCCTTTAGATGATGACCAAGTCGCTCGCTATGAAATGGTGTCACTTGATGTTGGCAGTAAAGCTGAGTATAAAGCGCCAGTAGGCGATATGACCACTGAGTCGTTATCACTTGAAATGGCCGATATCATATTTAAGGAACTCTATGATACCCATAAAATCACGTTTGATTTGTTTGATACATGGTGTGACTATATGGATGGTAAAGATATCACTGTACTTAAGTCGTATGCACGCTATCACCCCGCCTTTATTAACCGCCATAACGATAAAGCGCAATATGCGAAATTTGTTGAAGTGTTTGACTTAATTGATGTTGAATCAATAGTAGATGCGATAGCAGACAATTACTTAGCATAGAACCCTGGGATGGATGGAATTTTCACAATTGAGCTAACATTGGTATTCACCTTAGTCATGGATGATGTTTATGTTAGTGAAGGTAAATAAAACGTGTTTCATTTGGTTGGTATTCCTGCTGTACTTTACGATAGGGTGCTATACAGTCGTGGTCGAACACAGTATGGAAGTTGTCGTGGGTGGTTTGGCTGTATTGGTCATACTCGCAGTGGCGCTGCCTAGTTTAGCCAGAGATATTGTTGTAGGCAGTGGTTTAACGGGTGCTCAGGAATACTCATCGGTTAGGCATCTTTCGTTATTTTCCTCAGCATACATTATCGGTATTTACGTCGTTACGCATTCTTGAAAAAAGATGTTCCTCTTGACTTTTTAATTCATTATGATAAAGTTGCAGTATCTTAATCGCTACTGCATCATTAGTGTGTAATTAGCAGTTAAGTCAGGAAATCATCCTTGCATCAGTTCACTGACTCGTCAGGCTAAAATGTAGATTTTGCTAACGCTTTTTAAACCGACTATAGACATATTATTTCGGAGTTACGCAAGATAGTAATGAACTGGCTTGTGGAACTCAATAAGGAATAAATATGACCGCTATTACGGTATCAAACGAACAATTCGCCGCCTCTCAAGCCGCTATGATAAAAATGCTTGAAGATGAATATGCGATTAGAAATCAGTCTCCTTCGAAGATTAAGCATTTAACGTCCGTGATCCTTAATTACACCAACTTTCATCAGTTGGAAGTGTTGCTAAAAGCTAAACAAGACGTACAAACACTCACAGCAGATAATCTTAAAAAGTGTCGCCACCAAGTGGCGACCATCGCCAAACGCATGATGGTAAAAGGCACACCCCTGAGTGGTTTGTATGTATGTGATAGCTGCCTGCATATTGATATGCATGATGAAATGACACCAGCGAAGCATCTTAGCGAAAGGCTAGATGAAAATGGTATTTACACTGATGTGGAATGTCCTCATTGCCAAGCCTTGGCCTATTCAATGAATACGCACATTGAGGGTGGTATGTTTGACACTGTATTTACAAGTAATACCTATGCTACATTACCCGACGCGATTAAATTTGCCGATACATTGACCGCAGAGTATAGCGGAAACGCAATCGAACAGGATGTTGTTGACTCGCTTCGAATGCTATATTTTATGGCCGACCACGTGGGGAAAGAAGTGTTCGGAAACCCTTCGAACAAATATCAAGCGAGCCATGTGTTATCGTCATTATTAAACAGTTGTGAGGAAGCGCTAAATAACGGGTGGATAGAAGGTATTACATTTGGCGGATTGCAGAAGTACTTGCGAAAAACGATGTTCAAAGAGGAGTCAGAAGCCCTCACCTCAGCCGGTATCGATCTATGGTTAACCGCCGCGCTTATCAGTCCGTTTTTGGCGCTCGCTAAATAAAGGAACAAATTGTTGTTATCAAAAGTATGGGTCGCAGCAGTTGCGGCCTTTTTTGTAGATGAGATGGCTAAATCACTAGCCGTGTTAGGGGTTATTCATTATGATAGTTAAACTTAAAATGATTTTTTTTGAATAAAAATCGTATATTTAACAAGCATCCAACCAATAAAACATATAAAAAAGTAAAAATAATGCTAAAATCGATTGACAACTGTATGGGTATCCACTATTATCATTACAAGTTAAAGAGAAAGACCAGCAGCAAGAACGGATTGCTTTGTTGGCAACAATCAAAAAGTGGTGAGATGTCTGATGACAACTTATCAAAATGAAAAAATTACTTGTGTGTGCAAAATGGGTGTGAGTTTTATCCACCCACAGCCTTCACAATAAAGCGTTAAACTTGTGTGTGAGGAGGGGAGTTGTGTCCCCTCCACCTTTCGCAAGAACCCAGTTAAAATGTGTGTGTGAGGTGGGGAGTTGTGTCCCCACCACCTTTCTCACAAAAGACTATGTGTGTGTTGGGCGACCTCTTGGTCGCCCTTTTTTATGCCTACGATTTACCTCCGGCGTCGTTTTCTGATCTTCTGCTAACATTCAGTATTATTACTTACTGCATGGATGCAATGATGAGATTGAATTTGGGAATGAAGCTAGATCCTCAATTGGTTAATATTTTACACGCCGATTTACCTGTCATTAATTACGCGAAAGAAAAAGGGTATGTATCAAACGGAGAAATTGATCTGTATAGCATGCTTGAGTTTGTAGGCGTGCCCAGGCCTTCAATAAATAATAGGGTTGAAAAGCTAATAAAAAAACTTCCCATACTAGGCACCTCATTATCGCTAATTAAAGTGGGAGGGGAGGCTCAGTATATGTTTGGTGTTACCGATGCAGTAGATGTGCTTGAGAAAATAATTAGGTCAGAGTTAATTGGTGGTTATGGTATTAATGATATCCCACAGAAGATAACTGGGGAATACAAAATATGTTACGAAAAATGGCGCAGCATGCTCAGGCGTTGTTACAGGGAGGAATGGCACATATATAAACCTTCATACTCAGGTTGTTCAGTAGCTAAAGAATGGTTCTATTTTAGCAACTTTATGCGCTGGCATAATGAAAATTATACAAAAGGTCATGTGTTAGATAAAGATATTATAATAAAAGGGAATAAACATTATTCACCCAAAACATGCGTTTACGTCCCTGAATATGTGAATAGTTTGTTGATATCACGGACGAGGTCGAATAGGGAGTTACCATCAGGTGTTTTCCTGTTGAAAAGCGATAAAGTCACGCCGTACAACGTAAAGTTTGAGTTAGGCAAAAAGAAAATGGCTTTAGGTAGGTTTATAAGCCCTGAAGAAGCATTTCTAGCCTGCAAAAAGGTCAGAGAGAAACATATTAGAACCGTTGCAGAAAAGGCTTTTGACAAAGGTGAAATAAGCCTTAAATCCTTTAATGCGTTATGTAGGCATCAGGTAGAGGTAGGAGATTAATTAACCACTGCTATTTTGTCAATCAATTTTATTTAAAGTTCGTGATTATCATAATGAAATGTGATAGAATGCTTGCATACAATGAATAAAGCAACCAAACAGGATTATCCACTATGACAATGAATCAAAAAGCAGTTGGCGGAGCCGTTGAGCACGCATATTTAGACTTAGGTAGACGGATACTTAAAGAAGGTAAATGGGTTAAGAATGAACGCACCGGCGAACGATGCTTAACGCTTATTCGCCATGACATTGAAATGGATCTTACAACAGATGAATATCCTCTGTTAACGACCCGAAAATTACCCTTTAATATTGCTATAGGGGAGTTGATCGGCTATTTAAGAGCGTTCGATAATGCTTCATTATTCAAATCCGTGGGAACTCCAACTTGGGGTTCTAACGCAAATGATAATAAAAGTTGGCTAGCTAACCCAGCAAGGCGAGGTCATGACGACCTTGGACCTATTTATGGCGCGGCAGCACGCCATTGGCCAGTAAGCCAGCCTCAAGGCGATCTATTGAGCCATACGGTGCATGAGATTATAGCGTCTATGCCTGATTCATCTGAGGCAGAGGTAGTCGCAAAAATAGCTGATTTAGTTGCATCTCATAAGGCGCAAACATTATCAGGTAAACCTTACAAGCCTGCGCAGATTGATACCGTTCGCAAAGTTTATGATAATTTGAAAGCCGGCAAGGACAATAGAGGCGAAATCATTAGTTTTTGGAACCCAGGCCTTGAACATCGTTCAGCTTTAAGGGCGTGCATGTACGAGCATGTGTTCTCATTGTTAGACAGAGAATTAACATTAAGTAGCACACAAAGATCAGTTGACTTTGCGATTGGGCTAGGATCGGTTAATTTATGCCAGGTCAATTTACTCGCAAGATTGATGGGGCAGATAACTGGTAACGTAGCAAAAACAGCATACTGGACAGGTATTAACATTCATTTATACGAGTCACATGTACCTCTAATGGAAGAGCAGCTTACACGTCCTGTTTTACCAGCGCCTAAGATTTGGATTAATCCAGATATTAAGTCGCTTGAAGATATTGAAACATGGGTTAAGACAAAAGACGATTTCAAGTTACTTGACTATCAACATGGTGAGCCGATCAAATACCCGTTTTCGGTATAATTGAATTTCAAAGAGTAAGAGGACAGTGGTAACCCTGTCCTTTTTTTATGTCTTGCGTTCTATTTTTGGAGGCCTTAGCCCTTGTGTGCTGTATTGTTTGGCGTTTGAGCTAGTATAAGGATAAATAAAAAGGAGTTGATTTTGAAAACTTTACCGAAACCTAATTTTCTTCAAGGCGTTGGCCTTGTTTTCTTAGCGACAGCAGCTTATTCATACTTTCAGCCATTCAGCGCCGATAAAGTGCAATCAGTCTCCGCGAAGATTGAGGCGAACATTGTGCAGATATCCAGTCAAACCAGTGGTGTTGTCCAGTCGATATACTCTGCCGAAAATAATTTCATTAGCAAAGGGGATGGTGTTGCGTCTATTGATCCAAGTGATCTCAAAGCAAAGCTGATAGAGACCCAAGCGAAAGGGCTTGATTCACGCGCTAAAATAAAATTTGCAGATGCTGACATCGCATTAATCGCCACGCAAGCCAATGCCGTTGGCTCTGAGTTTTTAGTTGTATCAAGCTTGTTAGACAAAGCTCAGTCAGCCTATGACAAATCACCTGATGATGTGTTGGCTTCTGAATTACTGGTGCTTGAACGAGAATCGCGTTCACTTAGTGGTAGAGCAGCTGAACTTATTGCGCAAAAAGATAAAGTGGAAATGAGCAAGGGTAGTGCATATGCCGAAGGTCTCCTTGTGTCAGCCCAAATGGGGTTATTGATGGCTGAAACAAAGAAATACCAAATAGATTCGCCAGTGACCGGTGTGGTGTCTGATGTGAGTGTTAAGGTAGGGCAATTCATTGAAGTAGGTGATGAGATTGCCACAATAGTGGATGTGAGTGATCTGTGGGTGACAGCGTATATTGATGAGAAAGATATTCATCGGATTAAAATAGGGACCTTGGCGAAAGTAAATCCCAATTCGCTTGGCGATCAGTGGTTGCCTGCCGCCGTTATGTCGATTTCACCTGTAGCTATCACTCAACCACACAGTTGGCTGCCGATTGATGAAGTGTTGGTACCCGTAAAGTTAGCGGTAAAATTATCGGGTTATCTTCAACCAGGGTTGAAAGTTGATGCTGTGTTATTTCCCAATCTGGTTAAACAGCAAACAAAACCATAAGTTCAAAAATAACCCGTTCACAGGCAATAATATAAATTACTGTGGACTGCTTTGAAAACCTTACTCATCAGGCAACTTAAGCTGTCTGAAATTAATTAACACTATTATTGACCAAGTAAAGTTTTTTTTAATTTCATTGCGTAATAGATCTGGAATATCTCTTAGGTTGTTGATGGAGTCGCGGGGTATGCTAACAACCGTATCATGTTTCCGACCTTCCTTTTCATAACATACGAAGTACTGCGCCATGAGTGTTCTCCTTATAGGATAATGTAATTATATCCCAAAACAAACATTACGCCTGTCTTCTAGCCATAATCAAAATCGAGGTTTGAAAGCATAGACATGATTTGTCCGCGAAAAGCATTTTCAATTAATTCAAGCTGATCACTATCAAAGCGTGTTATCGCTTCAGTACCGAACCCGCTGCTTCTAATGTAACCATTGAGAACGAACCCTTCGCTATCTGTGTTGATAATCATTGTTGTACTAGATGCCACCCTAAAAGCAAGGTCGATTGATAGTACTCCGCCGCCGCCTTGTATGGTGTCAGACAACTCGACATTTTCACCTTGTTTGTGTTTTTCGCAAGCACCCAAAATATCCTCAAGTGCAGAGTCGTTTTTACGGACTTCTTCAGCGTTGCTGGTTTCAGGCAGAGTGTTTTCAGTAACCGTTGCTAGTGCTGCACTAAGTTGCTGCCAATTATTCATGCCAAAGGCCTCAGCCGCCGCGTGAAGGAGTTTTGTTGTGCCGGTAGTACGAATGTCTTGATTACGATTGGAAAACGCGCCTTTGAGCGCTTGCATGAAGCCAGAGAAACTTTCAGCTTGGTGTAGATTGAATTTAAGCATTGTTCATTACCTTATATCGCTCGTTTACAATATTGATGTGTCTCAGTTCATCGAAGCAACAAGCATTATTAAGTTAAACAATGGTTGATATATGCATCACTTTTTACCCCTCATTATGAGGTTGAGACCGTGGGCGTGAACCCGTCTTATTGTCACTGCCCGTATTTCAAGGCGAGGACGTTCTTAAGACAGGTCTATATTATCATAGTGACATAATATGTCAATCATTTATCTGCATTTTGAAGGGTGGTTGGGCTGCACTAATATTGCCCATATTAAAAGACCGTATTAAACGGTCTTTACCAAGCTTTTGGACTTATTATGCGTCGGCGGCTTCACTGGTTAACAGCGTGGATTCGTCGTCAATGGCTTCAACAGCTATAGCGAGACGGTCACTTTCAAAGTCATGGTGCTTGTCGTCAAGCTCTGGCAAGGTTTTACTGACCTTTGTGGAAAGTGTTTTAAAACGGTCTACTTTGCCATATAGGCCTTGTTTGCCTGTTAATGCTTTCACCGCCCCGTTGTAATGGTTTGATGCAGCATCTAGTGAGTTACCCAGTTTTTGCACTCGCTCGCTGACAGTGCAAACACTATTAAAAATATCGGCTGCGCTTTCGCTTATGATGCGTGCTTCCTTGTTGCTTCTGTCGATCATCCATAAATTCGACACCGTCTTTAAGATCGGAATGAGCGTGGTGTGCGACACTAAAATAATACCTTTATTGTAGCCGTAATCAAAGATGTCTTTTTTCGCTTTAAGTGCATCGATATAAGCTGGTTCAATTGGCATAAACATTAATACGAAGCTTGGACTCTCCATCCCAATCACATTGGTGTAGTCTTTTGATGCCAAATCGTCTATATGCCTGCGTACTGCACTAACGTGCTCAATCATGGCTAGGTTAGCTAATTCTGGAGTTTCGGCGTTAACGGCCTTGTCATAGGCCACCATAGTCACTTTAGAGTCAATAATAATATGTTTGTTATCAGGTAACTTGATCAGGTAGTCAGTTTGCTTGGTTCTACCCTCCTGATCTTTAAATGAGGTTTGTTTTTCAAAATGCTCATCCTGAATGAGTCCGCTCATTTCAAGTGTGCGTTCTAGTTGCGCTTCACCCCATGCCCCGCGTTGTTGAGATTCACCTTTCAGTGCTCTGGTCAAGCTGGTAGCTTCGTCACTCATCTTAAGCCCTATATCCAATACCTTTTTAATTTCAGCATTCAGGTTGGAGCTTTCGCGCAGAGAAGAGTCGTGTACATCATTGACGCGCTTTTGGAAGCCTTCAATTTGGTCTCTAAAGGGTTTTAGCATTGCGTTCATGCTTTGCTCGCTACTTGAGGTGAAAGATTTGCCTTTATCTTCGAATATTTTATTCGCCAGATTTTCAAACTCGTTTTTCATGACTTGTTTGGTTTCTTCAAATTGTTTGCGCTGTTCGATGAAGTTTTCTTGATCAGCGGTCATCTTGGCGCGTAATTTGGCAAATTCAGTCGCGGCATTTTCGTTTCGCTGGCGAAGGGATTCCACCTCATCTTCAAACTTGGCAATCCGCGCCTCTTTATTAAGTAACGAGGATCGCAAATTACTCTCTTCGTTGTTCGCCACATCGGTAATGTTTTTAATGGCGTTTTGCGCGTCTTTGACTTTACCTTTTTCAATAATAAGCAGTACAAGGGTAATAATAAAGATGATGGTGCTAACAGCGAAACCGCTGGCTAAAATAATGTTGAGCTGTGTGTACACAGAATACCTCATGTAATAGTGATGAGCGCAATGGCGCTAGGTGTGTTTGTTTGATAATATCACTTTATCATAATGACAGGATTTGTCAATCTTAAATTTGTTTTAATCGGCTTTTATGCTATACTTAACACACTACAAGCAAGGTAAAACCTCCACGTTGGGATAGTATTCTGATAATCCCATGGTAAACGAAAGGCAATATAATTATGAGCAACAAAAGTGCGTCAATTCCTGATCTATTGTCAACAATCACGCCCCCTTCAAAAGATGACATGAAAAGGTATCGTCAACGTCAGTTAAAAGACGCTATGGAGAATAAGACCTGCTTTACCTACTGGTATCCTCATGTGCTTAAATTAGGTATTCCCACCCCAAAGAGTAAAGTCATCCCTTTTGGGCGAGAACTCACCGAGGCCATCATTGAAGAAAACGAATCACCTCAGGTGTTAGATGACTTATCCGTGTGTGTGGAAGATATTGCCGACTTTGCCAATGAGTGTGGTTACCCTGTATTTTTAAAAAACAGCTTGTTCTCAGGTAAGCATGATTGGGCTGGTACGTGCTTTATAGAAAGTGAAGACACCGATATATTGATGAACATTGCTAACATCACTAGTTATTGGTCAACGGTAGCTAATGAGCTGGCGCTATTCTTCGTAGTGCGAGAGATGATTAATACACGCGCTGCTTTTACTGCATTTGGCGGTTTACCGGTGACAGAGGAGTTTCGTTTTTTCTCAAAAGACGGGGAGCTGGTAAGTTATCAGCCATATTGGCCTGCGGATTCTATTGTTGAGCCGGATGCCGATGATTGGGAAGAAAAGTTAAAGGCTATGTCTGTGCTGGGTAAAAAGGACTTAGCGCAATTGACGGCATGGGCGAATCAAGTAACTGCATCATTAACCGGTGAATGGAGCGTTGATTTTTTAAAGGGCGTTGACGGCAATTGGTGGTTAATTGATATGGCTGAAGGGGAAAAGAGCTTTCGGTATAATCCTAACGACTGAATCACGTGGTGTTATGTACATATTTTTAGCTTTTGTGTACATAACACATCCCTCGTGTACACAAAACGCCATTAACTTTACATAAGAAAACCCATATGTAAGACCAACTCTCTCAAACTCACATACACCCAATATGAGTGTTTGCTCATAAATAGGCCGAGGGTATTTTTTTTGTGTATTATGATAAATTAAAATCAGTTGTAAATTTAATTCTAAGAGGTTAGTTGTGGGTGTTTGCAAGTTGACCCTTAAAGAAGGGGTGTTCGTAAAATCACATATACTGCCAAAGTCATTAACAAGGCCAAGTTTTCAAGGTTCGCAGTTCCTAGAAGGGATGATTATTAACGGCAAAAAAAAATTTACTAAACGACGAGATAGTTGGTATGACAAATCTTTAGTAACAAGGTGCGGTGAGGACATTTTGGCTGATCTAGATTCTTTCGGGATAAAAGAATTAAGAGATAAAGGGTTGGTTTGGTCGAGTAAAGAGGTCAGAGGTTTACCACGAAAAGCCCATGAAATAAAAGTAGAGTTCAACCAACCTGAAAGGTTGAGGTTGTACTTCTTAAGTTTGCTTTGGAGGGCTGCTGCTACGTCACTAAATGCATTTTCAGGAGTGAAGTTAAAAGCAAGTGAGGTGGAAAAACTGAGAAGAATATTGATTGGGGAGACAGCCGATGACAAATTCACTTTTCCTATGAGCGTTGTACAAATATACCCAAGAGGATTAAGACATAACATGGCTCCTGTGAAAGAAAGTGTCCCTTTTTTCGGAGGTACAGAAACACTAAGATTTTACCATGACGGACTGATAATAACGTTTTACTTGGAAGCACCTATTTTTGGTTGCATGAAGCCTAAAATACCTTATAAAAAGCCTTATTTTGTCGGAAATGATTGCACTGACGTTACGCAAGTTTTATTTAACCAATCTCATCAATTACAGTTGCTAATGCATGAGGTTGTAGACTATTTTTCGGAGTTCCCCGAGAGGATACAAAAGTAATCACATTGCGTAAGTCAATTTATTAAACACTATAGTCATTGATGTACTCTTCTGGCGTTTCGTATTCTAACTTATATAATTAACTTTACATAATAAAATCCATATGTAGGATTAAGTGCTTCAGCCTTGCATATAGACTAATTACTTACTCCTCGTTTATATTTTTAATTTTCGTTTAATTTCGTGTTCAATTATCAATTTAAAGACCACTACATATGACGTTGCCTATGTTTTGAATTTTGCCTTCAGTTCATCACTTATTTTCACTTGCATAAAGCTAGGCGGGTTATCCTCTGAAGATGTGGTGTTGACGGTTGATTGTAATAGCATGGTCATCCCCTAAGTATTATATTTAATTACGTGGAAGTAGTCCGCTTCAAGTTCTTCTGCGGTGTGACCTTTGTTAGTGAACATCTCAACTAGGCGTATTCTACAATTTTTCATGTCATTGGTCAGCTCTTCTTCATCAGCTACATTGTCGTCGTGCATATCCACCTCATCCATGTCGATAATGATGTCAGCAGAGTTGCCGGAGAAGATTGCGCCAGTCCCGTCTAGCATTGTATGAATACTATCAATTTCTGATGCTCTTGCTTTGACTATTGTTGTGTTGGTCATGTGTGTGAACCCTTATGCTTTTTCAGTGCAACAATATTATCATAATGAATTATATTGTCAATCATTTTTACATAAAAGAGTGTGTTTTTTTTACCGTTTATTGCCACTTTTTACGGCGAAGATTTAAAGCGATGCTTTAGATGCTTTAGGCTAGGGCGCTCAACATATACCATAAGAATGTGTGCCAGTATTATTGCGACCGTTATTGCGGCGGCAATCCCGACAAAGGGATGGATGTTGTTTTCGTATGTTTTGTTGATAATGATGTACCCAATATTTTGATGGATCAAGTACAGCGTGTAGGATATTGAGCCAAAGTAAACAAAAATACTATTACGCAGGATTCTTAACTTATTATTTATGATCAAAAGGAAGATAGCAAAGAATGACGCTATCACAATAGCTTGAGCTGCATGATAACTTGCCGCGAGAGCAAGTACGCATAAAACGATCAACAAATGTGTCCAAAGAGTATGCGTTTTATCTTTATAACGAAAGAAGCAAATGCCAGCCGCGAACAACTCAATGTAGTCCAGTAATAGGAGTCTAGGTAGTTTATAACCTAAATCAATATTGAGACTATCAAGTGTCACTATAGTAGCCACTAAGACCCAAACGATAAGTATTTTTTCAATATGCTTCATTTGCCCTGTTGCAAAGATAACTAGCATCCAGAAATAAAAGGCTAATTCAATGGTAAGCGTCCAATACACACCGTCTACGTGGCGGTAGCCAAGGTATTCATGGAACATAAGAAAGTTTGCTACAAATACCTCAAAGCGAACCTCTCTACCTGGTAAGGAGAAAATGCTCACTACCGTAAAGGTAATTATCAATGCCACCCAAAACACGGGATATAACCGGCAAAATCTAGACCAAACAAAGTCGATTGGTTTTTTGGAGCGAGAAATTGACCAAAATATAACGAATCCGCTAATAATGAAAAACAGCTGCACACCTAAGCGCCCAACTCGCGCAATTTCAGGTACGTCAAATGAGTGCCCTTGGAAACTATTGTAGTGATAAATGAAATGAAAGAGTACTACCGCCATTGCGGCGATACCTCTGAGTCCATCAATTTCCGTTAACCGTTCACTGATTTTAATCTTGGTCATGTTTTAGCTTAATTTGTTCAATTTTGCTAAAACCTATCACATGGAGTTATCTTTTCAGTGCGCGGGATTAATTAGGTAATATCGCCTTCATTGACCTCCATTTCAATCGAGGTGAATTGTTCAGTGACGTAATGCGATTTGTAGGAAAGTATTTTCAGTGCAGGGGAAAGTTGAGCACCTGTCTTGTTCTCCACTAACCAATCAAGCAAGGCATCAGTATCGCCATCTTCCACTAAGTCCTCTAACCCTTCGTGCTCACGGTAAGTTTCATGTAGCAATAAAGCGTCGCATATTTCACCAGTCGGCATATCATTTTCGCAGCAATACTCACAAAAGAGTCTCAACCTGTAGTTGTCTGCTTTTTCGATACACGTAAACACTTCAGTATGGGTGTCAGTGACACTTTCAGAGATGACACTATGGCGAGTAATGATAATGATGTCTTTCTTTACGGTTAACAGGGAGGTCTTATTCGCTAACTCTTTTGACATGGTATGCTGGTTTTCGTAGCCAAGCACTTTGCTTAATGCAACGAGGGCTTTACCCACACCCAATGGTTGTATACCAAATTCTTCATGGACGACTTTATGATATTGGGTTAAGAACTGCTTAAGCGTAGGGTAGGATAGTAATTGGTGTAATTTCATTATTTAATTCCAAAGTTAAGGCTGTATTAAGGCGTTTCCCACTTCCACCGGCACAGCAAAACAATGGTTAAAAAGTAATGTGTTGCTACAGTGTTTATATTTCAAGCTATACACCCCGCATAAGCGGTTGGGAATGTCGGTAGCTACCCGTTTAAGCATGCCTCTATTTCAAAGCGATACTTGTATAAAGTTTCATTATGATAATATACATCCTTGGTATTGTCAATCAATTTTACCTTTACAGCCCAGTTGTTGCCTACTCGCTAGTGTGCGTTACTATTTTCATATATGGCTTGTGGCAAGCTGATATAAAACATGACAAAGGATTGACGAAATGAACTCAAAATTACGCGCAGCATTACAGCATCTGAAATTGGGAGTATTGCAATACATGAGTTTGGGGGTATTGCTTCCCACTATTGCTTGTATCCCACTTTTATTCTCGCTTTACTTCACGACGACATACAGCAGTTTAATTGCAGGGAAAGAGCGACTTCAGAGCTATTCTGAAGCTTTTTCAAAGCCGGTGGTGCTTGATCCGCAGTTTTGCTTTGACCAAGAATTATCAGAAAAAAATGAGGCGTATTGTGTTACGCGTAACAAAATGGAATACGATTGGCGGCAAAATACCGCCTATAACGTTAATTTGGAGGAGCTTAAGGCGCTTTCAAAGAGGGACGGTTTAGACTTGCTTGAACGCATTCACGCGACCAAAATAGTGCTCACTCTTGCGCTGGGTGGGAATGATGAAAACAAAGCTGCCCTTGAGGAAAGTTTTTTGGTTTTAGCCAGCTCCTATGAATTAACAAAAAACACTATAAAAATAGTAGTTGCTACGTTTGCCATGTTTTGGTTGTCGATCCTGGTGTTAAAGGTAAAAGCGAAGCGCAACCCTGATAGTCTGCGAAAGGCTTTTGGTATTGATCGCGCCGAGCGCAAGCTTGAGGAAATACCGGTAGATGGAGATCAGAAAACGCGTTTGCGGTTCGGTAAGAAAGTGGTGTTGTGGTCTATGTTTTACTCATCAAAGGACAGAGCTAACTTCTTGTTTAGCGATACGCTTGTTCCGATAAATATTATGTTGCCAATAGCGGCCTTTTTATTGGTGGCGTTGCCTTTTCTTTTGACGTATTTGCATCCAGCATTACTATAGGGGTATTCCATGACTGAATTTAAGAAATTGGTATTTAGTAAAAGAGGGGTTTGGTTTGGGATCATATTACCCACTATCGCCAGCGCCCCTTTTATTGGTGTGCTGCTGGTGATTGGGATGGTGGTTAATATGTTCGGCACGCCGCCATCTATCACTACCGCATGGGTGAATTCACAAATAGAGGTATATAGCTATCCTGTCGCGAATAATTCAGACTATTGTGACTCGGTTAATAACAATAGTTTGCAGCAAGCAAAGTGCCATGAAACCTTTAGCCGATTAAGAGACTGGCGGCAATCTCAAGAGTACGCTGGCATATTAATCGAGTTAACCCAGATGACGGAAGATGGGAATGAGTTGGGGTTCTTTGAGCGTCGAAAGGCTAGGTCTCTTTTAGGCGAGTTGTCGTCAGGGGGTTCGTCACATGAAGATGGTATTAGGTTTGTTGATGTGAGCCTTGCTTTTTTCGCCTCAATGTACAGTATTATAGCCATAATATTTGCGACATTTTGGTTGATTGGCTTAAATAAAATTGATGAATGGTGGGGTAATGACGTTACTAGCGCCTCCTATAAACCGATTTCGATACTAAAAGGGTTTGCCATGTCAGTAGTTATTTTAATTCTGTTGCCAGGGGGGATTATAGGTGTTTTTATGCCTTACTTAGTTTGATGAATATAAGAGGGAGTTTATTGTTACTCCCTCTTATTGATCCCATATTTACCCTAATAGTTCGTAATACGCTTTCATGCGAATGTCTTTTTTGTGATTAGTAAAGCCCAACACCTTGATTACACTGCCATCGTGCACGATGGCGAACACGCCAGCTTCAATACTGTATGCAAGGTGTAGTTCTCCATCCAAGTCGCTGCTTACAAGTTTGAGGTTATCATTTCCTGTTGCGTGATCATCTTTTAAATCAACAGGGTTTCCCATACCTAAATGCGTTGTCACAAACCTTAGTAAATCGGCAACGGACTCAAAATCATCCTGTGAGGCGATAGCATGTTCAATGTCACTTTCTCGCAAGCACTTAAGGAATCTACAGTCGCTGTGCTGAAAAGCGCTATTGTCCGCGTCTTCGTAGATGGATTCTAAGTTGTCAATATAACAGCCGTAGGCATCCCTTGGGTTTGCAGGATTATTAAATAATGTGGCTTGATAGCGACTGTCTTCACGAATATCTTTGTTTGGTGTGAACATAATCGCTACTACATCAAGCGTATCAATCACTACCTCATGATCAGGTATCTCTTCGCGTAATGTGCCAGCTTTGTGCTCGTATTGCGACTCAATGCGTTCATCAATGCGTGTTTGTGAGCCATCGACAAGATTAAACCCTAATAGATCAGCAATAGTGGGGTAAACACCTTCTTGACTCCATACAGAGAAAGCGTCATCGCCGTGTCTGTGTATGTGGATATATTGTTCTGCTGTAAATAGTGCTACGGTGGTGTAGTGTTCGCGCATCGCATTGATGTTTTTAAACCCAAGCATGGTACATACCAGCTTTTCCGCTTCACTTTGCTTAATGGTTTTAGTGCCCTTGCTGCCAACGACGTTATCCAATGTGTCTTTGATATCGCTGTCCGTTACAAAGCGCGAGAAGAGGCCGCCAATGGTGTTTAAGTCCAATGTAGCTCTGATAGTCTTGGTAAGTGCGTTTAAATCGTCTAGCGTGCGAATAGAGGTGCGTAATGACATTATTTCATTCCCAATAGTTAACGGTATCGATTGTGCCCCGCTACAATACTCACCGTAATAGGGTAAAGTAATGTAAATAGTAAATTTAATGATGAAACATGCTTTTTGCCAATGGGGCGGCGTGGTGCGTTGACCACATTCCAACGGAACAACACCATTATATCAAGCCTTCATGCAAAAAGCAATAATGATTAACAAAAGTGTTCAAAATGATAAATAATACTGGATTTCTTGTGCCCGTTTGGTATAATAGGTACATCAATTAAGAGGAGTGTCACACATGCAAAAGCAAACCGAAAAGCAGTACCCAGATATTATTGAGTTTTTGAAGATGAGCGGTGGTTTCGCTATGTTTTTATCCGAAGAAGAACCTAAAGTCCCCGCCACCAAAGAGGAGTGCGAGAACGTATTTCAGGAACTTGAACACTCATTGTCGCCCGAGAATCTTCACTGTGATGGTGAGATTTCACAATCTGAAGCTATGAATAAGTTTCATTTCTACAACAAAGTGTGGAAGCAAGTAGAAGAGATTGCCGGTTATGAGCGAGAGCAATTGGTATAAGCTATTTGAAGACTAAAAAAGGCGCTAATTAAGCGCCTTTTTTGATGTAGATGTGTTACTCGTTACTTTGTCATAATAACCACGACTACGCCAATCAACATAACTATATATGACAATCTCGCCACCCATTTCATTAGCCAATAAGGCACAAGAAAACGGTATGCTTCATCCATCCTGCCGACCCCAACGTTATAGGCTTTTTTACGAGCAAGATATTCACCGAATTCTAAACAGCCTAGCAACACGAGCGATAACACGCCAAATACAATCACGGCCATAATTGGATCAGGTGGCGTATCTCCTGAAAGTCCAGTGCTGATCCAACTATTGGTAAACACAGTGATAGCCACAATACAGAGTATCGCAAATGGCTTGATTGAAAATTGCATGAAATTATCAAGCGCGAATGATTTCAGTTGTGCATTGGTGTATAAAATTGACATGCTTCACTCCATTATAAAAAGAGGGTTGCCCCTCTTTGTCGATTATTGTGCTTGCGGGGTAAGGGTGTTGTAGTAGCCGACCACTTCTGATGAATTTAGTTTATTGGCACGCAAGCTAGCGATCGCATACACAAACCACCAGCATTCGTTAAAGCTAGTTTTCGCTTGTTTCATCAGCTTATTGGCACGCGTTGAAAGCTCGTTGATATTGTAGTTTTTGGCTGAGTATTCAACAATAGCTTTGTCGGCATGGAAGTGCGAGTATTTTTCACACCCTCCACATTTTTGTTTTGCATAGGCTAATATTGCTTTGGCCTCTTCAGCGCCAATATCGTATCCGTCTGATGGTTTCATACTGGGATACACTTTCGCCATAAATAATGCCATTGGCTCCTGAATATACATCTCGATACAATGATTAAATGCACCAATAGCAATGTCTTGTGCAGTTTCATCCATTGGAATGAGCGGTACAAGTAAAATGTGTCGGCCTTGTTTATCTTTGATCAATGGGCTATCGGCAGGATCTATTGTTGTTCTTGCTTTCATGTATGTTGGATGTTTTACGTTACCATAAAGCACGCCTAGTTCAGTGCCGTTCATACCCGCAATATAGGCGGTGCAACCTTGTTCGAAAACAGCACGGTAATCTTTGTGTGTTTCAGGCAAAGATGACATTGCACCTGGGAATGTGTCATCAAGATAAAGCAGCGCTTGATAGGTCTTGCCTGTTTCGCTTCGCTCTACTAGATCGTGAATGCCGGATATTTGTAAAAAGTCTTTGCGATTCTCTTGAACAAACGCCAGTATTTTGGCCATATCTTGTTCTGAAGTGCGCCCAAAACCGATATCTAAATCAGCCACCCCTTCTTTGGTGTAAGTGGGGAAGTATTTCTTTAACTGATCCATTGTCAGGTTACTTCCTTCCGGCTTGAGGTGAGCGCAGTTTGATTTAGGGTCGGTATTGATATCATTAAGCCACGCCTGATTTTCAATTTCATTAGCGAAGAAAATGATCTGCTCGCCAAAGTGTTTTTTGATGGTTTTATTCATAAGCACGCTGGTGCTTGGTTTTTTAAGTGTAAATCTGACATGTACTGACATAATAGTGTGTTCCCTTGTGTGTTTATCTCTTTATAAAGTATACTTCATTATGATAAAATGTCAATCATTTATTTTTATTTAACGTGGCAAAAACCCTCTCGAAAAGGGTTTGGGTTGGATATAAAATCGGCTAGGTAATAACGTATAAATAAGGGAGGGTAGTAAGTAGTTGTGAAAGCTAGCGCCGTAAGATCGATCATTGATAATAAATGGATATCCTGCCACCAGCATTTCACAGGGGGTTAAGGGGTTAGTTGTGATTTGAGACTTTGGCAATCTGGCGTCTATATCGCGTTTTACGGCGTTATGAGAAGGTTTACCTATCGCAGTGGCAAGAAGCTCTCTGAATTGGCTTAGCTTCATCTTAGGGCTGCGCTTCACTGCTTGAAAAGCATTATTTGTAACTGATTGATAATGATCAGAGTTTTTAAACATCATAAATTCCTTATGTATGCGCTCGCTAATGTGTCGGAAAGGTGCTCTCTTTGCCTTGTTCGCTCACGCAATATTAAGTATTTATGCGATTGAATTTAGGATTTCCATTTGCCCGATAAATCGGAGAAAGCGGCGAGCTGGAAAGCTCGGTTCAGCAGAGCCTTTGCCATTTCAAAGGTTACTTAAGAACTGACACTAGTGTATCAAAATGAAGTTTATTGTCAATCATTTATTTACATAACGTGCATCTGTAGAGTAGAAGCCTATTTGTCTAGTCACTTCAACAATGGCGGCACATAAGTGGTGCTGGAATCTTTGACGATGGCATAAAGGGTGATGGATTCAAATTCAATAAAGCTGTTTCTCTTATACCCAATCTCTAGGGTGACATCCCCATTGATAAGGTAGCCCCTTCCATCAACACCCCATAAATCGGGATCAACGTGCACAACGTTTAACTGCTTAAGGGTTTCTCGTTTGAGACGGGTAAAAAGGAGTTCAGCCATTATCTCTGTTGTAGCGGGTTTAATGCTTATTTCCATCACATGCGTAATGCGATTACCAATATCGGTTGTTAATGTATAGCGCTGATATTGATAGCGGTTGCCATCGGCACGTTTAATCACTCGTTTATCTGTGTGATGAGATAAGTTGGCACCAATATGGAATCCCCCTAACTCGGTAATGACGTTAGGCCGTTCAATGTAATAAGTTTCTTTTGCCTGCGATAGATCAGCGACTTTATTGATGAACAGTGAGAGTAGCAGCAAGCAAAAAATAGCAATACCGTAAAAACGAATATCTTCCCATCTCTTTTGTTGTTTATCTTCGTCTTTTACTTTCACGGGAGTTCCTTGTTAACAGCCGTCTACGAAGCAACTCTTTATCTTCTCTTGCATCGCAACAATTCCCAAATATTCTTGCAGGGGAATAACCGTTGCTTGCATGAGTGTTTGATGGGTTCTTTTTAACCTGAGTTCTTGATCATGGGCTGAAAAGTAAAGATCGTGAAACCCTGCGTACCCGATAAACATGCTTGCTTCATTTGATTCATTCAGTTGCCTAATAGTATCAGCATGTTTGAATAAGTCCTCAATATCCATCTTAGGGAAATTGCGCTTATTATCATCAGCTCTATCGACAAGGTTAATGACATCTGTACCCCTTTCAAAATAAGCATCGGTTTCATTGGTGATATTACCCAGGAATACATAAGGGTAGCTAAGCAATGTGAGCCTCTTTTTTTGTTGATTTAGGCCAACACTATATTGTCAATATGATAACAAGTCAATCATAAGCTCCCTAGGGAACTTTTTAATTAATGTGTCATTATTGTGAAAGATCGCATGAAAAACAAAGGACTGTTTGATGGCCATATTTATTAATTATATACTTTATTATTGCAAGAAATCGTGGAAAACACATGTGGCTATGTGTGTTTTTTGGGTAGTGATGGTGTTTACCGTGGGTGATAGCAATATTATAAAAGCATTGCCGGATATTGTGAGAAGCACATTAAAAAATGTGTTTACATGTTATTTTTTACTCTATTTTGTAGAGTTGATGTTCACCGCCCCTCAACCAACATTTAAAGAGCGGATAAAAGAGGCCTACAAGCAAACTATGTTGTTTGAGTGGTACTACATAGTGGGTGTCTTTGGCGGATACATGTATTTTGTTGAACTGACATAGCAGGCGATGATGAAAAGGTTACTTGAGTACATTGTTTATTATATTAGGCGCACACTAAAGGTTCATATAGGGGTGTCTTTAGTGTTTTTCGCAATACTTTATAGCGCAACGGGCACGCTGACCTTTGGGATGGTGATGGCGGTGCTAATCAATATGTACATTTATATGCTGTCAGTCAATTTGTTTCTTTGTGTATTTCATCTTGTTAAAGAGAACGAGTTTGAAGACATAGATACCCCTTTCAAAACTAAGTTTGCAAAGGCGTTTATGACGATGCTGGACATGAAAGCCTACACAACAGTACCCTTGATGTTTCTGTTTTTGGTGCTGTCAGCCATCTTTTAGGCCAACAACAGCGTTATTGTTGATTAGCTGCTTGCAGTGCTTTTACATACAAGTTAAACATTTGGCGCTCTTCACCCTCTGCGCTTATGTATTTATTTTGAGTGTCATCAAAATTCAACGTGAAATTAACGACTTCATCAAAGGGGTCGCCATAATTACTGTAACAGATGCGCAATGACAGACCACCTTCACCTGTCAAAACAACATCTTTTACCCCTGAATGGAATCGCTTGCCCTCATAAGAGGCGAGTAGGAAATCGTTTATCTGATCGCTTTCTTCGGGAGATAATTCGACAAAAGAACGTTGGTTTTCACCATCAACTTCCAGTTTCAATGCTTCGATTGTAAATGGCTTGTCTTCTTGCATTAAGAAGGAGACTGATGTTTTTTCGTCATCGCGAGAAAAGCTGAATTTAATCTCTTTTCGGGTGTCAGTAATAAGTTTCATTAATTTGGCCTATGTAAATTCAATAACATCAGTATACCGTTCGCCTCTTTATTGTCAATAAATGATTGACAAATTTATCATAATGAGTATAATTAAACGTATAAACACACATTAAGGAAATACGATGTCACTATTTGAAACCATGTTAGCAAAAGCCAGTGCCGCGCAGCAAGCGAGTGCCGGTACCGACTTTCCGTTATTGACTGATAATTTGGATGACGTGAACAAAACAGATCGCGACATAGTGATGAACGACATGCAAAAAGGGGACGTGTGGCTATGGGTATTGAAAAATAACGGCTGCGGTACGTGGATGATCCTTTTAGATGGCAATGTCTACTATGATTTTGCTAAACACATTAGTGAAGAAGGCAGTAAACTTTTTCTTATCGATGTTAGGGGCGTCAATAAAGGCGAAATTAAATCAGTTAGCGCTGAATTTGCAGTGAGTATTCTTGATAAGTGCCTTCATCCACAAGGCAGAGTGGCTAGACGTGAAACTGTTTATGACAGCCTTACGAAGCTACTAGACTTAGAGACAATGGGTATTCAATTGAGTATGACAAGGCTATGGTCAGACTTCACAGTTGCGAAGGGTGATTTAAGTTATATAAAGCTAAGCATCTCCGGTGGTCAGGTTACGTTTGCTATAAAACGTCCCGTGTTCACATTGCAGCGACGCAATATAAAGACGTCAATGATTTTCAGCTTCACCGCTACTGAGTCGCTGAAAGACCTATTATCTGATGGTGACAAGTATTATCAGTTGAGCGTCAGTGATAATTTACATGGCGTTATTACGGAAATATGCGAGAAAGTGTACATCGAAAGTGAAATAGTTGAAATGGCCGCATAGCGGTAAAAATCAATTAAACGCTAGTCTACAGAAAGTCGATAAAAAATAGATGCCGCTTAATGTGGCATTTTTAATGGCTAGCAATCGACATCCACAACGGTGACTGTGCAGCTAGGTGAGCCAAACGAATCATAAATAATGTAACAGCCTCTTGTACGAGAACGGTTTTGCGGGATGTCATATCCAATTAGCGAGTACTGATTGTTTACTACGGTCGTCATTTTTCCGTCCACATCAATATTCATAAACTCAAAGAAGTTTGTTCTGTCATTCATTTCTGAGCGACTTTCAGGGCACAGGTTACGCCAATCTATTTCTGTTTTAGCAAAACCAAAATCAATAACATAATTACTTTGTCCTGATCTTGGGTTAGATGTAAGTTTTCTTAACCCAGTGACTCTTGCTTTCATTTCGACCAAATTGATCGTGGATTTCATGCTGCCAGCGATTGCATTGAGAGACGCGATTTTGGCGTCCCTGGATATATCCAAAAATTTAGGTGCTGCCGTAACGGCCAATATGCCCAATATAACGATCACTATGATTAGTTCGATTAATGTGAAGCCGCGTTGTTTGGTATTCATTCATCACCTCATGTGATTTTTACGAGTGTAAATAGTATACCAAATACTTGCAATATGATAAGGATCTACGTTCATACTTAACCGGCAAAATGCCGTGTTTATGATACTATCATAATTGATTTATTTAAGAAAAGGAACACTTATGTCTCAGGTTTTAACGGGTGCAAAAGAGGCTATTCAGGCGAATAGCGTGCTGCGGAATACGTATATTTTATTAAGCGCAATGTTATTGGTGAGCGCATTGTGTGCATACGTGTCGATAGATATAGGCATGAGTTATGGTTACAGACTTGTGTTTACAGTCATTGGTTTTGCGATGTTATTTGTCACTATGGCGTTTAGAAATTCAGCGTGGGGATTGCTGTTCATTACCCTGTTTTCTATTTTTCAGGGGTTGTCTATTGGACCTTTGTTGAATCATTACCTTGAAATGGAAGGGGGGAGTGCATTAGTAGGTCAATCCCTGTTTGGTACTGCGGTGGTGTTTGTAGCAATGTCTGCCTATGCGCTTATCTCCAAAAAGAACTTTTCTTTTATGGGTGGGTTCTTACTGGCCGGTTTAGTGGTGGCTATATTATTTATGATTGCGAATATATTTATTCAGTCAGAAATGATGAGTTTGGGGATTTCAGCGGTGGTAATATTGATCATGTCAGCGCTTATCTTGTATGACACAAGCGAAATTATTCACGGGGGCGAAACGAGTTACATTAGTGCAACGTTATCTTTATACTTGAGCATTCTTAATATTTTCTTGCACTTGCTGAACATATTGTCTGCTGATGACTAATAGCTAAAACTACACAAGAATGCCGCTATATGCGGCATTATTTATGGCGTTTCAAAGTGATTAACTGGCGTCGATAGTGTCGTTTTGCTCAGCGGTAAAATGCGAGGATATAGTTTGAAACATGGCCAGAGTAAACGTTCCTTTTGGCTTAATGTAATCTACCAGCGCACTAATGTAATCATCATAATCGTCTGTTTTTAGTGTGTCCATGGGGATGACAATGATGCCATAATCGTTTGGTCTTTGCGTAGAGGCGATTAAGTGCATGAGATCCGTTAGCATATCCACAATGACCGTCGCTTGCTCGTCATACAGCTCAGTGGTGTTCTCTTTATCAAGGCAATAGGCGCGTATGGCCATATCCACAGAAATATTATCTCTGTGCTTTAGGAAGGATTGGTGTGCATACAGTGCAGCTGCAATTTTTTCTTCATTGGTAACCAGTGTGGTATTGCTCATATGTATTGCCTTAGAAGTTATTTCAATACACGAATATTATCATAATGAACAATAATGTCAATCATTTATTGCTTGAGTGTAAGGAGTAGGGTGTGATATTATTGAGAAAAGGAGTGATTATGTCATCAAGAAAGTCTAGCGACAATCTGATCGCGAAAGCGCGGATAAAGTCTACGTTATTAAATGCCCGATTACTGTGTGAGGATCCTGATAAAGATGCTCGCATTGATAACCAGATATGCAAATGCTGTCATTACATTATGGCCGGTGGCGTATCCATGCAAGCATTTACTAATCGTGATTGTGAAGAGTGTGAGGTTGAGATGATGTTCCCCACGAGCGACACTCATAAGTATTGCCTAAGCTGCGCAAAAAAAGAAAAGCTGTGTAAGCGATGTGGCGCTGATATTAATGTAGATGCTGATGGTGATGTATATGATGCGTTATATTCAATATGAGCCAACAGGTAACCATAATGCGCCTATTTAAGCGAAGCGATACGCTTGTTAGTGATAGCTGGTTTTATCTGGCAGGGCTAGCAATGATTGTGCTACTCATAACCTTTAGCTTTACGGCAGTAGCGCTTATCGTAGAACGTGATTTGTATATCGAACCTTTTGTCATTAGTGTACTTTCATTCATTCTAGCGAAAGGGTGTTGGTTGATGGGTGAGAGATTCAAAAAAGATTGACAAATAGTGTCATTATGATAATATGTGTCTATCATTTTAAGAAAGAGAAACTTATGGCTCACACCCAAAAATTATTGTATGGATTTACCGGATCACAAACTGACATCGTCAAGGCTATTGTCGCAGACCATGTATTCTTCAAAAGCGATCCTAGGGGCGAATACAATGCTTTTTTTGATATTGTCGATGATATGGACATGTCTGCGTTAATGCGCAGATTCGCATCTATACTGGGTGAAGGGCTTGACTTACACTCACCTCTGTTTGAAGCCTTCGCACAGGATATGACTCAACCAACGGATGACTATTCAACCGACTATTTTTACTACCTTGTCACGCAAACACTAGATAGGCTTAGTAGCGATGAGAGATCAGCCTTTATCACTCACGCTACCCGCATGCTGGTGACCAATGGAAAGGAGATAGCTTCATGAGTATGACTATCACGATAACAGCAGATAAAAAGGAATTGCTTGGTAAAGCCCTAGCGAAAAAGGGGTTTACCGAAGAGGCGGAATATTTCTTTAAGTACAGTTACTTTAGCAACAAAGATAAAGAGTCGGTTACCATTGAGTGTGACATCACTATAGCGTTTCTAGATGCTCTTGATATTGTTTCAGGAGAAATGGAATTACGAGGGTTGATGACGCAAACCCGACAGCTTAAACAGTTGATAAACGATCCTGCAAAAACAACCATAAAGTCGCTTAAAGGCTTTGCTTCAGGTGTCGCCAATTATATTGGTAATGGCATCATAAACGGTTGGCTGTATCAATATAAAGTCACCGAAGTGTACAGCCCGATGTTGGTAGAAAACATTAAATTCAAGCCTGCTCAGGATAAAGATGATAAGGCGACGACGACCATTTCATTTATTTATAATTGTGCTAAAAAGGGCGGAGTAGAGTCATCTAAACTCACTTTTTTTCAAGAGGACGTACTGGGTAAAACTATCCCACAAGTACTATCTGATAAATTCAATCTCTTTAAAGAAACCGCAGCTCACCGCTTAGAGTATGATAAATCCATTGAAGCCTATAAAAAACATCAGCCTGAATTTGGCAAGCAATTCAGGGTCATTGGTAATGTTAAGGCACAAAACGAAAGTGGGTACAGCAATGAATGCCTTAAAGTTAGTAAGGGAAGACGCCTTGTTAACAACGAAGAAGGCATTGGCAAAACACGACGTTTTGGCGCGGTAACGGATAATTCTTACTGGAAATTAAAAGGGATAAAAGGCAATGCAATCAACGAGGTGCCTTTTCACGCATCGGTATTTTGCTTCGATTTAGAGGAACACGAGAATATTTGGATTAGTTCATTAGCCATTGAACCGTATCAATACAACCCGAGTCTGAAAGACAAAATAGTGCTACCTAAACAACATGAAGAGCTAATAACCATCCTGATTGATGACATGGAGGTGGTTAGAGAAGATTTTGTTGAAGGCAAAAGTGGTGGCACGATAATATTATGCATGGGGGCACCTGGGTTGGGTAAAACGCTCACGGCTGAAATTTATTCTGAGGTCGTTAAGCGGCCATTATACCGTGTTCATTCAGGTCAATTAGGCACCAATCCTGATACCATTGAAAAGCGCTTGGCCGAGGTGCTGCTTAGGGCTGAGCGATGGGGCGCAATTTTATTGCTCGACGAAGCCGATTGCTTCATTCGTGAAAGAAACAATGATATGAATCACAATGCGATTGTGGCATCGTTCTTAAGACGCCTTGAATATTATTCAGGGATGTTATTTATGACAACCAATCGTGTAAATGACTGTGACGACGCAATCCTATCGCGTTGCAGTGCAATTTTAAAGTACCAGCACCCTGATAAAGCGCAAAGAAAGGCTATTTGGACGAATTTGTCTCAGCAGTTTAATATGGATGTGAAGCCATCGGTCATTACCGAGTTAGTGGACGAGTTCCCTGTAATTTGTGGTCGCGACATTAAAGATTTACTCAAACTGGCTGACAAATATAATCGCATCAAGAATAGGCCATTGACGTTAGAGACTTTTAGCCACTGCGCCATATTTAGAGGTGTTGAACATCGGACGCCCGAAGTGGAAGCCGACTAATGGATTTTGCACAAAGCGCGAAGATGATCAAACTGAGCAACACGGGGAGTGATGAGTTTTATTCTTTCGTGTTATCTCATATTGATTCGTTTAACGTCGTGCAAATGGATATGTTGATGAACTGCGTTGACTTAGAGGGTGTGGATGAGCACAGAGATTTCTTTGAGACCGTCTACGAAAAGTTTGTTGATAAAATTGATAAAGCCCAGTTTAGAGCGCAATTGAGATTCGATGTATTGGCGCAAATGCTGGGTAAATTTAAGGGTGAGAATCATGAGTGAAACACCAACATTGCAGGCGTTTGATCCTAGTGAGTTTGATCCTAGCCTTAATGACAATGCAAAATTTTTTAGTACGATGCTGTTTCGGTGGTTAACTAAGCACGAGCGCTATTACCGTATTTACGAGTCTAATTGGAGTAGGCCATTAGGGTACAAGGTTGATTATCCTGTGCTGTACATAGGCTTGATTCAAGACGGCTGCTTACACGGCAGTCACCTTCGTTCAATTTGCCAGCATGGTGCCGAGCTGAAAGCTTGGGCGCATTGTGATGGGGAAATGGAAATAGACTCGTTTAAAGACATTACTGAAGATTTTTACGATCTCTACCGCAAAACGGGTATGTGTGCCATCCATGGTGACAATTGGCATAACTGGGACACTTACAGTGAAACACGCGTGTGTCGTCGCTGTAAGAAGGTAGAATACAGTATGATAACGATGGTGCCGAAGGTTACCTGGGTTGATGAGCGAAAAGACGCTACCAACGAAAGTGATATAACATAATATGAAAATAGCGACTCGTTAGGTGAAGTAGAGTCCCTATCTGTTAAATGGAGTGGTTATTGGGTCGCCCAGCCGGTGTTAGCCGAATCTCTTTGATGCAAGTTAACATCAAATGAGGCTGATATTTGTTTCGCTAATGTGCCCAAAAACTCAATATTCCTACTTGAAAAAACATATTCTTTTATGTTGTCAGGAAAGTGGAGTGCTATGGAAGACACGCCTTCACGCCCCGCGTTAGAAAAAGTCACGCCTAACAAATCGGTTAATGAAAGTACACCAACAACACTTTCAGAAACAAAAAACAGCCCTGTTTTTTTGATAATCAATTCCTTCGACTCATAGTTAAATAGAGAGGTTTTTCTTGTGCATGTTTTTTTGCGTTGAAGTGCTCCCATAATAGATGTCGGCTGTATTAATATCTCACTAGAAAAAGGATTCTCTAGTGACGTGTATTTTCCGAACAGGCAGTTGCAAAATTCTATATTTTTCAAAGCGTAAATTCCTTTTATTTTTCAAAATATATCACATGCAAGGGAGGATAACGCTTTGTCGATTAGGTTAAGGGTATGATTTTCAGGAGTTTGTAACTCGGGTCATACAACTCGGTTTCCCCGCCATACGTTTTAGCTGTGCATCTTAACGTCACCCTAAACACATAATCGCAATCAGGTAGCTCATTGTCTGCAAAGTGTTTGCGCATAGCCTTTTGGGTTCTCAGTCTGCTAAATGACTTCACAGCATGGCTGAAGTGTTTTATCCGGTATTCTTTGCAGAAATCTTTCTTGAAATCACTGTCAATTTTTTTGTCGGCTCGCAATTGCGCTGCTGAAATTGAGCATGTTGTTTTATAGTCTGAGTCTGGCTGTATATTATCCATGTATATTAGTCCTATATATATCACGCATGCTTTTTGAGCGGGGTTATCATCCATTTTGGAGAGCTTGGGCTGGCGTTGGTCACTAAGAGCAACACTCCTAAGATAAAAGCTCCACTCATGGTGGTGTAAGCCATCATATTAATCAGTATATCAATGTCGCCACCTGTCATAAAAGACTGTTTTCCCATGAAACAAAGCGGTATAGATAAGAAGATGAAAGCTTGCGCCTTATAGCTGTGTCGGTAAGCAGTTCCATCAGTATTCTTAGATGTGTTACCAATACTGACTTGCGTGTTGTTTTCCCGTTTATCCCTCGCGTTAAGCTTGGCGAAAAGTGTTTCCATCTGTTCAATAAAGCCGCGTGTTTTTATCATGATCGTCAAGTAGATTGAGATAAAGATAGCGCTAATGATCCCCAGCGCTATTGAATATGCTAAGCCGTCTACAATAAGGATGGGTTCAAACCGGTAAGCGGCATAGGCAATTAGCGAGAAAAGCCCACAGAAAAATGCCAGCACAGCGAGGGCGGGGTTGCCGATTTCAATTAATGCATATTTTTGCATGCGGGTCATATGAGCTCCTTAAGCGGCCTTTAGGCAGCTTGTTCGAGTGTATCAACGAGCGTTTCAAATTCTTTGCGCGACTCATGGGTTAACGCCAGTTTGCATTCCATTAGGCCAAACTCAACACTGTCAAGTAACATTGTGCCGGTGGGGTAAACGGTATTGAGTGCTTTTTGTCCAAATCGTTTGGCACTTTGCAGCAGTGCTTTACACCCTTGAAACATCGTGTCTACACGGTTTTCAGGTGTTCCTTGGAAGGGTTTTACTGCTAACCAATAGCCGCGTTGAGCGGATTTACCCGTAACAAAACTGTGCCCACCATTCTCATAAAAAATAGAGATTTCAAGCTGGGTGCCAGCCGTTTGCGTGGCTAATGTGGCTAATATACGGGTGCGTTCGTTCATGTGTTTTCCTTTTTTATTTGATGTAACAATATTATCATAATGAAGTTATTTGTCAATCAATAAATCACATTAAAGCTAGTTTTTCAGCCGCCTTTGCCCATGTTTCAGTGTCGATATCGGGTCGCTCATGTTTAGCCACTATCATTGTTTTTCGTGCCAGCGAGGCAGCTAAACCTTTATTGCTCTTAAGCAGCTTCTCCGAATAGTCACTGGCGTGTTTTTTGGCGAATTGAATTAACACCATCTGCGCTTCGTTTAATAGTTCAGTTTGCATTTCACCTCCCTATCAGCACATGTTACTGCGTTCTAGCGATCTTATTGCCTCGATGCCTGGGGCACCACTAGGCTTAATGCATTCCCAATAAATCTTTGCACCTGACTCTTGCGCCACATCCTCAGCAATTTCTATGGCTTCATCAGCATTGATGTAATCGGTTTGGTTGCCGGAGTAATCTAAGTCTTCGGCTTCTCCCACGAAGGAAAGTTCATAAAGGGTTTCGTCTTGTTCACCAATCTCGCTGATGATAACTGCATTGTGGTAACTCATGTGGTGAATAACTCCTGTAAGGTTAGGGGCGATAAAATCACCCCTGTCAATAATGTTAGTAGTAAAAGGTAACTAGGTGCTCAATTTTATTTACGTGCGCTACATCTTCGGGGATGTTCCACGACTTGCCCTTGCCAATAAGTTGTGGCGTTGCATGGCATAGGTCATCAAAAGAGAAAGCGTGTTCGTAAAGCTCAAAACTCTCGTTAGTATACTCAGTGAACCATATAGTGTGCTCAAGTGGATCCTCGTCTCCATTCTCGACAATTTCTTGCATTTCGGTTTCCCACTCGCCATTGAGGCGGTAGGCAATGTCGTTCCCGTTGAGAAAGATCTTATTGTCATCATCCTCAAACATTTCAAAAATAGTTGTGGCGTAGTCAAACACGCCCATTTTTTTGGCGAGCGCGATAATATCTTCATATTCCCACTCATCACTTAAGATTTCAGGTAAGGCGAATAGCTTAACTGTCGTCGAAAACGCTTTAGCTAAAGTGAGAGCTTGATTTTGTATTTCTTCATCACAAATTTCACTGTCAGTGCCTCGGCATGATGCTACGTAGTACTCGCCCTTAAGCGCAACTATATTCTCAGCACCATATGACAATATAACCACTTGGCATACGTCATTAGTATTGGTAGAAGCTAAAGTGTCCGTTGCGAGCAAATGCGTTTTAAGCACTTCTTCATAAGGGGCAGAAAACAGGCTTTGACATACAATTTGAAGACAGGCATCAAAGCTGACTGGTTTGTTGTGCGGCATGCGCTTAATGTTTTTTGAGCTGAGCTGGCGTTTTGTTTCATTCGCCATAGCGTGAATTTTAGAGCGATCGATTACGAGATTAACCATAGTGGTATTCCTGTTACGTTAAATCGGAGTGTTATTATTTGCTGTGGACGCTACAAATTACTCCTTACGTTTAGGTTACGTATGGTAATAATAGGTGTTCGTGATTTCCGGCATACCCAGTATTGGGTGTCCACGCCATGCTTCACAAGCAATCAATTTGATTGGCAAGCCGATAACCGACTCGATGAATACAGTATATTTCATTATGATAAAGTAATCAAGTGATTTCTGCGTTAATATACTAATAGATTAACAGCTAAGGAATGGTGATGAGTGATAGTAAATATTTTGAGATTAGTGGCTCTAACATAACGGTGAGCAGTATTTTGGGCGGCATTGTGCTAAAAGACGTGCGCTCAAACAATAGTGTCAATATCGAAATAGACCGAATACCGCGAGTTGCTAGTTTTTTGCTGCATGCTCTCAATTGTGCCCAAGAGCTGCGTGAAATGGCCGCGAGCAATGAAGAGTGGTCACAAGATGAAATGATGGTGCTTGAAAAAGGCCTAAATCGTGACATTGGTGATTACACACTTAAAGTGACCAGGATTGAAAATGGCAGTTGTATGTATGTTCTATGGGATCAGAAAGTGCCGATGGGAAATGGCTTAGAAGGTCGTGTTGACATAAATGAGGGTGCGGTACTTGAAATAGTGACGCGCATGATGGTATTTCATCATAAGCTAAAGGGGTAGGTACCACGATGTTTACTCGGATAATAAAAGGGGTGAAGCGCAACTACAACGCCGCCAAACTTTTCTTTATTTTAAGGCGTTTTCGTTATTGGGTGATGACAACCAAAAGCCCAATTAAAAAAGAGATTTGTTCGTTGATGTTTGAGTTAAGCTACCCAACGTATGTCAGCATTCGGCCTGTTTGGTTGCCCAAAGTAAAGCCTTTACCAACAGAAAATGAAGCACATAGAAGTGTCGATGATATGCTGGCAAACATTAAAGATGATGTAGCCAAAGAAAGGGTGGTTAAGCTTGATGCCTAACCACCGGCACCTATTAATTAGTGAGGGTTGAGCTGCTTATTTGCAACATCGAATCTGAGCCATGAATACACTGGTAGATTAGCTCAAGTTCTTTTTCAGCCATATTATTCATCATAGAGGACAGTTTCTCCTGTGCTTGTTCCTCAGTCCACGTTACCGCTCCTTCAATGTTGAGCGAAACCGCAATGGTGAGGTAATCTAGAGTATCTTCAATATCTTCTTTAATCTCCCCTATGAAGTGATTAACCGCTTCGTCAAACGTATTATGGGCACTTGAGTAAAGCCGACCTTCTTGTTTCTCTACCGCTACGAACACCGTTCTGGGTTTAAGTGGGGTGTCTTCTTGGGTGGCATCACCTTGCTTTTCAAACAATTCAAATGCTGACTCAATAAGCTCCACCTCATCGCTTTCTTCCGGTATCACGCCTATTGGAAGGACTTTGTTATTACGTGATTCGTAGAAGTCTGTGCCTATGCCATCTGGCTTAGCTGTAAGATGCAGGCAAACCTCACCCATATGCACCAACACTTCGGTCTCATCAATATCGTAAATAATAGGTACACTTTTAGTGCGGTAGAAGCTGTCATGTCGCATTGTGATCATCATGTAGGCCGGTTGGCTTTCAAACATAACGCGCAAAGTGCTGTCTGACTCTTCATACTCAATATGGATAATTTGAGGTTGAGTATCACTTAGCATAATAGACGTGTTTAAGCTAAAGGACGTCACCGGCTGCAAGTTGTTCAGTGCTGCTATAAAAGGTTCTGCACTAGGGTAACCAAACGTCTCAGCCATCTTATGAACCGGCTTCATGCCTTTAAGTGGTGGGAAGTTGTATTTGTCGCTTAAAAGGTTGTGGTGGCGCTTAATAGCAGCGCAAAAGCCATCGGTGGTAAATAATTCAGATATATTCATAATAAACTCCAATACGTGCAAGATAGTATATTTGTGTGCGCTCGTTACACTGGATCTTGCACTTGATGTCTATTAAGTGATTAATTCAAGATGTGTATTCGGTTATAACTGCCAAAAAGACAGAGCGCCATGGGTGACCACCCCCTCGACATTGCCAGCATTTAATGGCGAATGTGCTTACGAGATGTAATAATGGTATTTCATTATGATAAAAAAGTCAATGTAAAAAATGCTGAAAGTGGAGTCGTATGCACAAAAAAACCACCTTGGGTGGCTTTTTCTCCCTGCTCTCATAAGTCGCAATGCATACGTAGAGGTAGGGTTAGTTAATATGATAATAACACGTTCCAATTCTTATTCCTTATTCCTTATTCCTTAGCTGTGTTTCTAAACTTATCTTTGTTAATGTAAAAGCGTGTTCCGGTGAGATTCACGCCATTTTTTTCAGTGCACAATAGACCTATCTTATCGAACGTGATTTGATGATCGTTTTCAGTCACGAGTTTGCCGACGACAACGCAGGTGTTTTTAAGTGTAATTGAAAAGGTGTTGCCGGCAAAGGCGACAGGACTAATGCTTTTCACTATATCTTCAGGAAATGCATTGATTTCTTGGCTGTCTTGCGCAAAAGCGTGTGCGCCAAGCAAGGCCATTGAGCTGATAAGGGCTATTTTAATATTCATATTCACTATCCTTGTGGGTTAGAAAAAATAATATCACACGCCCCTGCTGATTCCATGCGATAAGCAAATAACAGCGCCATTGACATACACGTCTAGAGGTGTATAATTAACCCATGAATAATTAAAAAGAGATGACTATGCTTACTGAACAGGCTCAGCAGAAATATGTGAAAGCCCTTATTTTTGAGGGTAAAACGGTATCTGAAATTAAGGATGCATTAATTTCAAAAGGGATCCCAGTGTCTACGTACACCAAACTATCTAACCAAGGGATTATCGCTCAATGGCGAGCAGAGATAGGGATTAATTTGAAAAAGGACTTATTTGAGAAGGATGGGGTGACACTTGAATTAACCACCGGCCGAATAGGCTCCTTTGGTGTTGAGCAAAAACTGCCAGAGCATCGGACAGGCTTCAATGCGCTTAGGTTTTGTAGCTACCTCGTTTTGAAACAGGGTGGTAAAGGCTTGTATTGCCACTCGCTGTTTATTATTTGCGATAGACCCCAAAAGTCATTTAACGCCGCACTAAAAAGCTTAACGCAAACCCCTGAGGTGCTTTTTAACACCATTGTTAACAAGGCCATTGAAAGCAATCAGAATGTACTATCAGAGATGGGGCGGGTGGCGAGTGTGGTTTCGGTTGAATAATATAAAGAGGCATGTATGACGCAGGAACAGTTAGATTTATTGGGTACAGTAATGAGGGCGAACAAAGACAGCTTATCTTTTTTGTCCGCGAAGTTAGTGCTGGTGGAAGGTAGCAGCCAGATTGATGCCGCCAAGGTGTTGGGCACAAAGCCAAACACTGTAAACAATGGCGTGCAACGATATAAGAAAGTGCACGAGGATTTTGAAAAAGCCTACAAAAAGACATAATTTTGCTTGCAAATACACGTCTAGAAGTGTATTATGATATTAAGAGTTAACCACAGCGCGGAGGCACCATGCCGATAAGTGAACAAGATGCTCACACGATCAAGTACATGAGCGAAAAGAAACGATTACAGACGATCTGCGATATAACGGCTAACTTAGCTATTATGCAGGGGGTAATGCAGTCGCTTGACCGGATTAAACCAGATAGCCTTGATTCAGGTTTTGCTTCAGAGGCGGGTCTTATTAGGCATAAAATCGAGCAAGAGCGTTACGTGATGAACGATAAACTTCAGGCCTTACTTGAGCGTGAAAACTTACAATCTAACCATGCGGCGGGAGAGTGACAATGGGCTGGCGAATAGTATTACAACCGGACGGGAAATTAGCTAGGTTTAGTGATGTGGTCGATAATTTCACCCATATCAATATGGATGTGGCAGAAGCGACTGAGGTATGTCGTGAAGATCTTGGTGCTAGTGATGCCGACAAGAAAGTGCAGGCTGGACTTGATGATCTAGAGCCTTGGAAGACGACCAAAGGCAATGGTAGTACTCGATGGTTTGATTGCATAGATGATATTGTCTTACAGCATGGTAAAGAAGCGCTAATTGAGCAGTTCAAAGAAGATGGTATGGAAGCATTGATACCTGATAATTTAGATGCCATTGAAAAGAAAATGGAAGCTGAATAACGGCGTCATTGAAAGCGCTGCTGAGTTTTAGTCGATATACGATATAATTAATGGGTATCTATTGAGGAATACCCTATGAAAACACGTTCATGGTTCAAACAACTTCAGCTCAAAAATCAGAAGAAAAAAGAAGCACAAGCCAAGTTCAAGGCCATCGCTGTCGCCAATGAGAAATCGGCCGTGGAAAACAAAAAAGATTGACAAAATTATCATAATGAGATACTATGTTGTTATTGAGTTGCAAGGCAACTATCCATTATAGTAAGGACGTCAAATGAGCACTATCCCCGTATTCACCCTAAGTAAAACCTCTGATTATAAATTTGACATGAGCCGGTTGACGAAAGCGTTTATTGGTGATGCTAACTGGGATATTTACGTGGACGAAAAGGGTGCGCTGTATTCTGTGGCTAAACCCGAATGTCGCGGCGAAAATGGCTATAATATGGATACGTTCTTTGGTGACAAACATCATATAAGGCGTCTAATGGCAAAAGGATATTTTACTTGCAAGCCTACTGATGCTGGCCTAGGGATATTATCAGGGTTGTGCTCTGTTATATATACCCCAGAGAATAGTGCCCCTTTTTCAATTCTGCAATTCCATACACACTGAACATGACGCTACACAGCGAGAATGGGTATTTTTCTTAGCAAAGTGAGGTTGAGGTCATAGATGCGGATTTCAGTCTTTTCTCCTGTAATAATGTCTTTTAGCGCCACCCGCACTACTTCACAACAACAAGGGATTTCATCTTTATCGAGATATTTCAAGATCCCTCTTTCGCTCGTAAGGATGCTGCTAGAGGTGATAACATGGTGAGCCTTATCAGCACCAAACTCTTTGCTGATAATTGTCCGTATTTCTGTTAATACCTTAGTGTCCGCGTCTGACTTTTCCTGCCGTTCACGATTGCGTCGCAGCATAGCTTCATGCGCCTGTTGATCCTGTTTGTTTCTTGCGTCTCTAATGTTTTTGGCTTGTGGTACCGTAACTGCGGTAAGGTTGTTACAATCGTGTATATCTATATAGTTAGCTTCTTCCCCTGCGCCATCAAAGAGTAGTTTTCGCTTACCGTATTTATCATACATGGTGAAATACAAGTTGGTTTGTGCCATCGATGCGAGGCCGAATTTATCTTCAAGTACATCTAGCTGTGCTTTGATGCTTTCTAAGACAGCCTCTTTCGTAGACTGCGGTTTTAGTTGAAGCCTGATCTTAGTTGTTTTTTGGGGGAATGTCATTTTGATTCACTGTCGCTATGCTGATGTTAGTTCAACTAAAAGCTATCACAAAATGCAGACAAAAATAAACCATGTGGCAAACATGGTTTAGGTTAAGTTCAGTGTCGATTATCCTTGGCTACGTCGGTAACCGATAAAGGCAAGAGAGGTCGCTAAAAGCATTCCGGTAGCTGGTGCATTAACTTCCGCATCGACGCCGGATTCTTTGTCAGGCACGAGGGTGTAATTGTACTCTATTAACGCTTTGCCGTAAGTGCCTGAGTTAAATGAGTTCGTGAACACACCTGTGCCTGCTTGGACATCGTTATCAATGTTTGTGTTAGCAAACGTCGAAAAAATAAAGTCGATAGTATTGGTGCCGCTTTCACTTGTAAATAAGTTTGTATCAAAATTATCTAATGTTGCTTGGCGCAAGCCAGTGCTCAATGCATAGTTGAATGTGTCGTTTACAGTGTTAGACACCAGGGTGAACGTTCCTTCAGGAGAGCTTTCACTGCTTAAGATTGGTGTTGAGAAACTTGCGCTTTCAAATACATGTGTCGCACCAACATTACTACTCACTTTCCAATCAGAAAATATATATATGCCAGCGCCAGCGCGGCCATTTGATTCCGATACATTAACGGAAGAACCAACAGTATCAATCTGTCCATAAAGAGATACCGTCACATTTTGTAGATCGCCCAATGAAGAATCGAAACGTTCAAATGAGAGGGTTTGATTGAGATTACCCAAAATAAGGTCAAAAGGACTACCTTGCGTACCAAATGAGGCTTCTTGCGTGACAATTGCTGCGTTAGCTGACGAGGCGGCTACTAAAAGGGAGGTTAATAATATTTTTTTAATCATGAGTGTTTCCTTATCAAGCGGTACTCTGTGTTTAATTTATCTGATCATTCAGTTGGTTTCATAATAGCAGAATATCTAAAAATACCTTTGCAGCTCAGTAAAATAGAGGGTTTTGCAGAAAAAAGTATACTAAAGGTGTAGCCCGAAAACCTTCAATGTAGATTAAAGGGCAAATTAGATGGTGTTTACTATTATCATAATAATAAAATTGGTAAAGATAAGGCAGTGCATTAGTCGTAATTTATTAAGCGGATAAATCATTAAATGATTGACAAAGTTATCATAATGAAGTACTATTAACCATCAAAATTAATGCATTGGAAACACACTATGTCTACAGCACTTGCGATCAAGTCACTTAATGAAACAGCCTCAACCAGTCTATCGGATATAGCATTTAGTGGCGGCATTGGTGAAGGTTTCTTCAAGCCCGTGGACACCGAAACGCTCGCGTGTTTATTTGCTGAGTTTCGCAAAGAAAAGTTAGCAATGGTCAACTTGTGTCAATTCATGGAGCAAAATAGCCATCAAGCATTTAATCGTCTTGTTAGCGCGAATCTTGCAGCACCGGTAGGCTCATCCAACATATTTCAAATCAAGGGTGGCTTGTCGTATTTGAACGCCTTGTACTGGGAGAAAGCCTTAGAGCTTACCGATGTTAAAGAGCACATGTCAGCCACCGCGAAAAAGCAATGGAATGAACAAATTGAAAATCGCACTACGCCTGACTTTGAAGAGGATGCGGTGCTACCTACATTGAAAGACTTGTTGTTGTCTCGTGATATGTTTTTAGCGGAGACAGTGGATGCTATATTTCAGGGCTTATCAGGCTCACATTTGACCAACCAACCGATGGGTTTTTCTAAGCGAATGATTATGCCGTCACTTTATGGCAAAGGCGAAGCTGAACCCACGACTACTGTGAAAGATTTGGTGGCTGATTTACGTCACATTGTGAACAAGTTATTAGGCCGAGCAGGGACGGGCACGATGGATACAGGGCGTATTATTGCCGCGTGTCGTGCTGACATGGGTAAATGGTGTGAGGTTGACGGTGGTAGCTTAAAAGTTAAAGTGTACAAAGTGGGCACAGTACATCTTGAGGTTCACCCTGATATGGCATGGCGTTTAAATAAAGTGCTAGCTATCTTATATCCCATGGCTATTCCGCCTCAATTTAGAAAGCCTCAAAAGTATAGCGTTAAGCAGGTAGATGTTAAGCAAAACTTAATTGGTCGCGGTGCTATCTTTTATTTGGCCAATATGAAAAAAGCCCTTATGCGCCCAAAAGGAATACCCGAATGGCGCGATGACAGACAATATATTGATGGTACATACAAGTTTGATGTAAGTGAATCAACCATTGAATATCAAAATGGCAGAGCCGATATTGAAGAGGCATCAGAGGTACTTATTGCTTGTGGCTTGAGTCGTGTACATAATGATTTTACTAATTATGCGTTTGCATCAGATGTGGATGGCTTTGATTTTTATACGATGATCAATGAAGTTGTTAGGACAGGGTATGTACCTGAACAGCAATCACATCAGTTTTACCCGACGCAAGATGCGCTAGGTGATGAAGCAATCGAGTGGTGCGAAATTGATGACGAACACAGCAAACTTGAGCCAAGCGCGGGTCAAGGCCATTTAGCCATGAAAATGGGCGCTGACGTCACGTGTGTTGAGTTATCTTCTGTAAGCTGTTCAGTATTGAGGGCGAAAGGATTAAATGCGGTAGAGGCCGATTTTATCGAGTGGGCACAAACGGCTGGTAAGTATGATCGTATTGTGATGAACCCACCTTTTTCAGAAGGGCGTGCGATTGCCCATTTCAATGCTGCGGCAGGGTGTTTAGCAGATAACGGAATTTTGGTGGCAATTTTACCTGCATCAGTGAAAGGTAAATTAGCCCTAGCGGGTGCAAGCATCCAATACAGTCGAGTGATTGATAATGCGTTTAAAGCGGTCGGCACTAACGTAAGTGTGATCATGGTTAAGGTGGTAAAATAGTATGCCTATGAGCGAATTTGATATTTTTATCGACAAGAATGAAAATGTAATTAATGAGATGGAAAACACATTGCAGCTTGGCCTCCCCGTTACGGTAGAAACTGGTGATCTTTCTGGGCATGGTATGGAGATGCGTTTTGAGATGATTGTGGCTGAGGAAAAAGTGAAGTTATTTGGAGAGGCAGCAGAGGTGCCATTTAATTCATCACACGTTATATTCAGTCTTTTTGAGTTAACAGGAAGCGGCAAGATAAAGCCAGAGCTTGATATTAAATTTTACTCAGTTGCCAGTTTGGGTTATGAAGATAAATCTACATATCAATTCACAGGTGAGGATTCTGAAGCTAGTATGCTTGCGTGGTATAAGTCTCAAAAGAAAGCCTTTGGTATTCCAGATGTTTCAGATGATATGGCTCGCTCTTTTTTCGAGGCTATCATACCGGTATTAGGGTTGTTGAAATGAGGTTTACTTTGTGGGGACCTAAAAATAAGTCTGCGATAGTACGGATATATATGGATGGTGTAGATGCCTATATTTGGCGAAAAAGCGTCAGGCACCAATTGGAGGTTGGTGGCTCGGAAGCTTACTTTGAAGCGGACATTCGTTTTTTCCTTGAAGGACTTGGCGTTGATCTTGATTCAATACCCAGTAGAAGATCGCTCGCCAACGTGTTGTATAAAAATAACCGGCTGACGGGTGATTTTGGAAAGTATATGGATTCGTTTATCAATGTGCCTGACAAAGTGGGTAAGCCTATTGAAAGGCGAACCGCTCAAGTAATTAGCTTTGCAGACTTCAAAAACGGCCGTGATGGCCGTTAGAATTGAGCGGGAATAAAATATTTATCGCAAGCCTAAATGCCTTGCACGGCCTCTCACGCCATCATATGTTACCCCTAGTGCTTTAGCGACGTCTTTGAAGCCGTCAGCGTTAAGGTGAGTGGTTATGTATTGGTCTTCTTCTTTTGTGTAAACCTTCTTCTTATGAATGCTTAACTTGAGCGTTTTAAGTTTAGCTTTTAATCCGTGAAAAGGTCTGTTAAGTGCTTCTGAAAGCTCCTTTGCCGTTAAGTGTCTATTGTCCTTGATAAACTGAATTTCTTCTGGCGAATAATCTTTGTTGATCAGGTTGCTGCCTTTTTTACGCTTTGATTCCAAACCTAAGAATTTTGCATCTTTGTCGATGGTCTTGGTGGACACCTTGAATTTCTCTGCGATTTCTTTTGTGGCCATCCCGTAAAAATTGTCTGCGACAAACTGACGCCTATTGGTAATATTTATTTCGTGTTCCATAGTTCATCCTTGTGCTGTTATTTGGTTTTATCCTAACAGTGTTTTTGAGTAATGAGAAAACATGAGAAAAGTGTGTCACGAATGATTATAACTGCTCATTTGTGACATTGCTGTAGCCTAAACCGTGTGCAACTATTCATTTTGATAATTGCTGATGCCTTAATGCCCCCTGGGAGGACTTTTTTTGTAACCCACACGCGGTTTGTCACCCGTGACACCCAGCTTCATCGCCCGAGTACGCACACCATCGCCAGTTCGTCCTAGATGTACTCCAATTTCGGCATAAGTTTTCGTATAAAATTGCGCAATAATATAGGCATCTTCATCTTCGCTGTAATAATTTTCAAAGTCGTAATTTAAGCCTAATCGTTTCACTTTGTTTTTGACGGAATCTTTCGTTCTACCTAATACCTTAGCAACCTCTGCAATAGTAGACACTCCCGCGCTATTTTTAACAAATGCGATTTCTTTCTCTGAATAGTCGGGGGCACACAAAGTTTTGCCTGCTTCCTTTTTAGATTTCATGCCAAGCGCAGTTGCTCGTCTCATAACAGTGTTGCGAGAGGTGTTAAATAGTTTGCCAATAGTAGCGGCAGACATGGTATAATAGTGCTTACGGGTAAACGCATCTAGTTCTGAGTAGTCTTTCAATGTAAAACATCCTTGTTTAATTTGATACCTCAATTATACCCTAAAGACGCCTAATTACAACAAGCGTCGCCTCAATTGATAATTAATAATGATTGACAAATTATGTCATTATGATAATATAGTTGTATTGAAACAAACCACACGAGAGACATTATGAGTAAGCGAAAAAGTTATTTTTTAGGATGGATGTTCCGTTTGAAGTTTATCAAACGTTGGGATCGTATGCACAATCAACGCACCACCGATGTTGATCTTCATTCGCATTGTTTGAATGTGGCCACAGTAGCGCACTTGTTGGGTGTTATTAAGAACAAGATGTTTGATGGTAATATTGATGCAAATTTGCTCGGCATGTTAGCGATTTATCACGAAATGGCTGAGACATTTACCTCGGACGTTGCCAGCCCCGTTAAATACGCCAGTGCTGACATAGCAAGGGAGTTTAAGATCATTGAACACATGGCGGAAGAAAAGTGCGTAGAATCGTTGCCAGAGTCCCTACGTGACGTATTTGGCGATTTAATCGTGCAGAAGAATGTTGATCCAGAATATAAGCGCATTGTAAAAGCGGCTGACCTACTAGTTGCCTTATCTAAAGCGAAAGAAGAAGTGGATATGGCGAACAACAATGACTTTATTGATGCTAAAGCGAACTTGCAGGAAAAGGTAGATGAGTTTATGGATATGCCTGAGGTGGTGTACTTCATTAATAACTTTGCAGAAGGCTATGGCATTACCATTGACCGATTAATGACCACGGACGGTAGCGAAAAAGATCAGATGGTGGGCGCTTAGGCGCTCCCTTTATCTTTCGGGAAAAGTTACGTGGAAAGGCTAGTTTTACCGCTAAATGTTAGGAATAAAATGAAGTCAAATCCCCCTGCAAGAACATCTTTAGCTACAAAAATAGTAGTCTATCTCAATTCCCTTAGTAACCCAATGGCAAGCACGTGGTCTATTGCTGATGCGCTTTATGAAAATACCATGCAACGGTCTAATCCTAAAAATGGCGCTATTATCGCTAATATTGTTAGGGCGTCAAATAATGATGATAGACTTATCCGTTCGGGTGATAATATTCATCTGGTGCGTGAGCCTAAATAAGCTACTAAGGGAGTGTATGTATGAGTCCACCAAAGAAAGCAATCACGGTAGCCGCAGCATGGGTCGTTATGTGCGGGTTAATATGGATAGGGATTTTCCTGTATGTGACAGTTTATTTAAACTTCGACACCAAACACTGGCTTAACTATACTTCTGGGGAGCTGGGCGGATTTCTTTGGGGTGGTATTGCCGCTAGCCTTGCATTATCCTTATGGCTTAAGTTAAGACCATAAAAAAGGCGCTGTGTGATATACAAGCGCCTTTTTACCTATTAAGCGGCCGACCTACATTTCATGCCATAAATCATACATAGCAGGCTTGGTGAATTCGACTGCATCTTCGGCATGTAAGGCTTTTGCATCTCTCAATTTTCTGTGTAGCATCCCAGTTGTTTCATCAAAATTGTTTTTTCGCTTTTTGAAATATGAAAGTGGGTTGATAGAGAAAGAATAGGCTGTTTTTTTGATTACGGGCGCTGACGTATCAAATGTCTGTAATCTGTTTTGGGTTATATTGTAAACGTATTCAAAGTTATTATGCTTTTGACCATCTATATCGGTTGAGGTGGTTAGTGCGAGTAAAAATAAATCCCCTACATTTGTTGTCTCAGCAATAGCCGAACGTAATTTAGGGTTTATTTCATCTCCATTTACATTAACCAAGGTCTGTTTTCTTTTATTAGGGTCATTAGTTGCAACGACTTTAAACACTTCACAATAGGCGATGGTTTCGGTGACAGGCTTTCGATGCTCTATCGCCGTCTGATTAGGCTTACCCACTTTGACTTTAGCCCCCAGATGGAATTGAAGATCTTGAAAGTGAGGAAGAAAAAATGCATGATTTTCGTTTGAGTGGCTAGCTATAGTCATAATGCTCCCTTTGCAATTTTGTGTCTATCAAGTAAACAATAGCAATTGACGTGAATGGTCTTAAATATTATTTTAAAATGATAACACGCTTTACCTAAATATTAACGCGACTTTATAATACGAATGTATTGAAAATAATACTTACCCTCTATTACCCCTATGTACAATATGTGAAAGCTTATGTGAACGCTAATAAACAAGCGCTTATAAAATAAAAATGATTGACAACAAGTATCATTATGATAAGATGGTTGTATGTTAACGCGACATGAACGCAAAGGAAATATTATGACCACACAAGATGTACAAATGGTATCGGTGAACGTTCCCGACGTAGCGACAAAACAACTTAAAATCCGCATGAAAGAAGCGCTTAAGGTGATCACGTTATCCAGTAATTGGTTGACGATATTTGGCATTGATGGGTCAAAGCGACTTGTTGAAGAGTCAATGGGACCTGGCGAAGGCTTTCGTGCGCGTCTTGTTACGCAAGAAGATATTGATAATGGGGTGAGTACCAAGAAAGTGTATTCAAGAACCTATACTCGTCGTAGTGCCAACCCCGTTAATGACTCAGCTCGTCGCAAAGAATTGCAAATAGAAGTCGCCAGTCAAAAGATCATTAATGAGTCGCTAGGTGAAGACTGTGAGTACGTGCATATTACTTTTCGACAAGGTGAGGTGTTATTTACGCCGCTGGCTCGTGACAAGTATGAATTATTGCAGTCGCTTAAGGGTGATGAAAAAATCAATACCTTGGTTGCCTTAACAGGTGGTGTGGATTGTGCTGTGTTAGAGCAGTCAGGCTTCCGCATTGACACGGTGGTTGAATGGCGTCCGCAGGAGAAGCGTGATAAGACCGATTACACTGAAATGACAAGTGTTAGCGCCCTTGTGAATAGTAAGCCCCGCGTATTGTGTAATGAAGACATCTACACCTTAGATCCAAAGCGTTTAGCGACACTCATTGGTAATACACCGTTAACGGTTGGGCACTTTAGCATTCAGTGTGACGATTTCAGTAATGTAAAGAACAATAAAGCAAAGCAAAATAGCGTAGAGGACATGTCATCGACTATAGACATGTTCATACCAGTTTTGAATTTAATCACAAGTTTAAAGCTACCTGTAGTGGTGATTGAGAATGTGCCTAACTTTATGAACAGTATGGCTAATGACATCTTCACCTTACAGCTTCGCCGTCGTGGGTTTGCCGTGCATCAAGGTGTGTTTAATGCCGCTGATCATGGTGGATACACTACGCGAAAACGTATGTATATGGTGGCGACAGCGCTTGATGCTGAGTTCACCTTTCCAGAGGCAATCAGTAATCCATCACAGCGCGTGTGGGAAGACATTATTGTGCCTAACATGGCTGAGATAATGAAGCATGATGTGACAGACAATAAGGTCGTCAAAGATGCTTTTACGACAGGTCGTGTACGCACTATTGAACAGGGCAAACAATTCTCGCCCACATTGCTAAAATCTCAGGGTCAGGACACAAAAGATGCCGTTATTGTGTTGCATGAAGGTCGCTCATACCGTTTGCCGGTATCGGTACAAAAAGAACTAAACTGTATTCCTGATAGCTTTGATTTGAACTGGGCACCGATTGATAAGTCAGCGCAGATAATTGGGCAAAGCATTTGCTGTTCGCTTCACCATCGCATTATGCAGAGCGTTAAAGCGCACATCTTCGCTGCCGCTAATGTCATCAAACGTCCTTTGTCATCAACTGAGATGGGGCAACAAGCTTTCAGTTTCTAGAGAGATGTTATTGCAGACACAAAAAAGGCAGCTAATGGCTGCCTTTTTTATGGGGAAATTATTAGTAGTGAACGGCAACGGAATATGAGAGCGCACCACCTTTGTCCATTGACGCCCCATCTTTCAAAATGATAACTCCTGACACTCCGAAATCTACGTTTCCGATATTATTGGTCATATAACGGTCATACTTAGCGCCTGATGCTAATGCTACTTTCAAATTCACCTCTGCTTCGGGATCATATGCTAGTGGTATAAATTCTTTAATTCGTCCATTGTTATCATAGACAGGCAGGACGGTATCAACAGTTACTTGGATTATTGCATGAGGCTCACTGCCAGTGAGTGACATTATAGAAGGCGTCTTGCTTTCAAGGGTAGGGCGTCCTTCTGAATCAATGGAGTTACGAAAGTCTGTGTTTATGTCAGTTGCCGTAAAGCTCATAGATGATCGGGTTTCCATTGTGGGTGCCGAATTCATCACGCGCACAGATGCAGTGCTAGTAACAGTATTGTTTGCGTACAACGCAATGGGATTCATAATTAGTAGGCACGCAAAAGTGCCAGCCGCAACTTTCCATTTCATGGAATTATCCTTGTTTTGGTGTAGTATATCTTGTACTCAATTTGAGTTATCATTTTAAACAAATATTGTGTTTTCATACAGTAGGCATACCAATACAAGGGTATTAAACTGTATACCATTAACACTGAATGCTTTACTGCTTAACTGTGGTAACCTACATCAGCATCAATAGCCATTAGATTATGGTTTCAAAATGATAAATTAAATATTTAGCACAAAGCACTAAAGACGCTTTCTCATATTCAAGGAATAGAAAATGGATAAAGTCACTTCGGCTAGGATAGCAAATCAAAAATCACTCAGGCTGGAAGTTGCTGGTTTGCGTAAAAGGGAAGAGGAATACACACGCGCCATTACGTCCCTTAAGGAATCAAACGCATCCCCAACATCAATTATAAAACAAACTGTGAAAATGACAGATCAACTTAATAGCGGTCGTGTTTTATATAAGCAAAAAGCCAGAGAACATCAAACAAAACGCAGTAAACACAGTTGGTATAATTGGGTGTTACTCGATTTTGATGCCGACTCACCCATTAGTCATTTCGAGAAAAAGCGATTTGCGTTAGTGGTCATCTGCTTTAATACAAGACACCCACTTGAGTTGTATACAAGCCTGATCACACCCATGATTTCAAGGCACTGCTTAGAGCGATGCTTTGAACGTCTTTCATGCTCATCATTAAAACAAACGCTCAGCAGGCTAGCTGTGTTTGTGCATACAATATTAGAAAGCCAGCACCCTGAATTGATAAACTTCAAAGAGTCTTCTATGGTGCTAGTTAATAGCGAGATGTATATCACCGTTACCAACCACATTGATGATGATCCGCGATATGGTAAAAGAGAGTTTGTTGTTATCACAACTGCTCTGCCGAAAAGTATGTGGTCTGCGAAAAGGCAGCATTCTTTAGCTGACGTTATGAAGGGTGTAAATGCTTGCGCTGGCAATGTTGCTTTGATAAAAGGCTCTATCTTCAACCGAAGCAAGCAATCACCTATTATTGCAGATGAGTACAGTCTTTTTAACTCTAACGCTAAAACAGTAGGCTGGTCGGACGGTAATGCTAGTCCAATAATAAAGCATTTTGCACAAGGGAGAATGAAAACGATAAGGGAGCAGACCATCGCTGAAATGACGTTTTAGAATACTGTCAATAAAGAATAAAAGATTGACAACATGGTTTAAAATGATAAACTATAAATTAACTACTCACACAAGGTTTGTCAATGAAAATAATAGCAGAATACACATCTGTATGGGCTGAGGGCAATGTTTCCTCACAAGCCATACTCGAACTTTTTAATAACGAACTCACCCTTTTAAGCGTCACTCCTAGCGATAAGGGCGAGAACTTCGAGCATCTTGAATCAGAAATGATTGAGGTGTCTTTGCCTAATGGAAGCGTCCACACTCTTGCCGTTGACGCGGGAGATTTGATTGAAGGTCAGGCTAAAAGCTTGCTTGATGCAATTTCAGCAACAAATGATGACTTATGCAAAATGATAACGCATGTGGTCACTTCTCCTTTGATTGATACTGATGAACTTAGAATAGATATGATGGACGTATTCGATAGTTATGATTGGCAACCTAAACTTGATTTATCCGAGTCGCAGCTAGCCGATTTCGCCTTATTTAAAAGTACGGGATGGGTCGGTGATGGTTTAAATGAGCATGATACGTTAAAGTTTTTATCGCTTGTATCCGCTACCGGCGAGTCGCATATGTTGCATTCGGTGATAGGGCTTCGTGAGTTCGCGAGTCAAAACGTGATTGCGTCCGTTAAACCCCCATTAGTGATTAGCGATGATGTCCGTTCACAGGTGTCGCCTCATGCCTTGGAAATAATGTTGTCCATGGGCGGCGAATGGGAATTTTATAATGTCGATAACTCGCTCGTTGAAGAGGATGCCACCCAGCCTGTAGAATTCATCATGTGTACGCCTAATGGCTTTTTGTTTATTTCCGATTACGATGGAAAAGCGATAGAGTGGGACGTGTACCCTGTATCTCACGATCCTGATGAAGATGAAAATCAAGGGGTAATAATGTATGTGCGCGTTGATGATCGCGGCGAACTTATTTAGTCATTCGGTCGGTAGTTGGCACGTAATAGGCTAGCATTGGTTATTGGAATAATAAGTGGCGACATGAGGTTGCCACTTTTTGGTAAAAGGATTGTTGGGAATGAAAACATTAAAAAGTGGTTATGTGTGTCAAAAGGATTGGCCAGAAAATTGTTCGGTTCAAGGTGATGGTACCGGTATCGTCATTAGTAAAAAGAAAGGCGTGAGAGAAACAGCATTTTTTGAGGCATTTCCTGCTGCACCCAATGATACATTTATACGCGGTGAAGGCGTTACTATTGACGAAGCAGAAGCTCAAGCCTTTGCCATACTAGAAAAATACCTTGCGTGCCCTGGGCACGAATTCGAACGCAAGGATGAGCGCGGCACAGGTGTTTGTAAGCATTGTACTATTCAAATATCTAACGCGCTGGAATCGACCCGTGAGTGCGAATATTGCAAAGGTAGTGATGCGAGCATTATTGGTGATGATGATGAGTATTTCTGCGCAAAGTGCTATTACACTGTTGACGTCATGGGTAAGTATTACGCCGCTAAAAATGGTGCTTTAAAAGCGCCTGAAAAAGAAAGTCCCGAGAATTTTTGGGAGCATATATTGTACAGTATGGCTGGGGCTAGAGCGTTTATTGTGATGGACAGTGAAGGCGACCTTAAAGGGTTAAATACGGGTCAGATAAGCGATGAGGTGGGAGCTTTGAGTCGTCATTGTCATCGCACCCACACGATGATCCAAGACGTCGTTATCAATTACTTAATAAACTATGCCGGTGGTGAAGAATACGCTCGTTTTTACACGCAATTAAAAGCCTCTCAGATGATGTCTGATCCGTCTCTTAATGATGCGATAGCGCAATACCACTATGACGTCCGTTTATTGATAAAAGATGATGGTGTGTCCTTGGAGGATGCGACCGAGGTATTCTCTGCTCAGTTAAATAAAATGATCAGTGAGCATGCGCACCATGTTATACTAGAGGGTATGCATTTTCATAAACAAGAAACTAAACCAGAAGGGTTGGTCAGAGCCAGAACATCAAAGGAAAAGCAAGAAGGCCTTAAGTCGGCATTAAGCTCGATGTTTGCAGCGCTATCAAAACCCGATGTTGATGAGGACGATAATAATGTCAAATAGGAACCCAGAAAAACAGTACGAGTTTGATTCAATATGTGGGCATGTTCGTCATGGCCGCATAGAGCAAGCAAAGAAAATTCACAATAGTTTGACGGACGATGAAAAAGACGAGATGCACGTGTATTTCATCAACGAGTTAAATGACAGCCAACTTTCTTTTGATGTGAGAAAAAAGTTAAATTAAGCGTTTTTTTAGCTAACAGCCATGTTGAGTTTGGATAGTCGTATCTTGTGATAAGTTATCACTTGGATTAGCCAATAAACGGAGAAGTAAACATGGCTCTTAAGAAGCAAGAACAATTATTGTTGGATAGTATCCTGCAAACCGCCAATATTGTAAAAAAATTGGTGGGTAACGACTTAGAAAAGATTAATGAGAATGTGGCTGAGATGTTAGCTAAATTTCATGACGAGTCTAAATTAAAAGTTATTTTGGAAATAAGCGAAGATGGCGTGATCACGGCAAAGATTGCAGATTACAAGTCAGATTTTGTTCGCACCCGCTCTACACCTGATGAAGCAATGCTTTCTTTGAGAGCAAAGATAAACGCTTTACCTATCGAAATAAAAATATTTAAAGATGGTGTGTCTTTTGCCAATAAAGATGTTGCCGAGGCGCTAACGGAATTATCGCTAATAGTATCTAGCATGCCAGTTGAAATGGTAACGCATGGTCAAGATGATTGGCCGCGTGAAGCAGGTGGTGTACCTAACTCGTTGATAGGCACCGAAGCTGATGTGAAGCTTGCTAAAGATGAGTCTGATGATGCAGGCAGTGAGGGTTCTGAAGGCGGTGGAATAGCCTCTCAAGATGACTCAGGCGATGACGCGTTAAACCAGCAACAAGCACAGTCCGATGGAACGGAAGGTGATACTGTTGAAGATCAAGCACAAGCAGCTGATCGACCGGCACGCCGAGCGCCAATGTCTGTTATGCCAGATGGCGACGAATAAGTAATATTTTTGTGCCTTCACAGTAATTGTGCAAGGCACCCACCTCTCTCATGAATCACATAAAAGATTGACAATCACAACTTCAAAATGATAAACTATAGTTAAGTTGAAGAGGCGCTGAGAACGGTCAGTAAGCTAGCAACTCGGGATGTAGTTTCCCTCGGTCTTCCTCGCGTAAAACCTATGTAATATTGATGGCAAAATCATTTATTTAACTTATTGCCCATATCAAGCTAGTAATGAAGACAACTTTCCACTTATTAATGGGTTTATAAAAGGATAGATGATGTTTAAATCATTCGAGCATTTCAAAGCAGCTAGTAAAACCGCTTACGACAAATTACGTAGCAATCCCTCAATGAAGTTATCAGTTTTTCGTCAAGTCATAACGGATGAACTCGGGTTTAAGAACCCGCAGTCTCTAAAGAACGCTTTAGAGGCGATACCTAGCGCCAAACCCACCATATTCATAGCTGACCAGATTGCGGAAGCATTTAATTCACGTTTCGTGGTGGATGATTATAGCAATACCATAGAGTTTGCTATTACAGGCGATATTGCCCATGTTGTCGGCACTGATGTCGATAGTAACGTCGAAGAATTTTCCTTTGAGCTAGACAAGGCGACCGCTGAATTATTTGACGGTATCCTGAGTATATTTTGTGAAGGTGAGCTGGTTGAAACATACACCGTGTACGAGCGCCACAAACAACCTGTTATACCGAAAGTAGAAGCGTTTTTTATCTACGTTGACTCTATTTGCGATATGGCATTATATATTAATGGGCACCAAGTTGCAGTAGCTGACACTAAGGCTGGCGATGATTCCGAGTTTGTCGTGCGTGCTGCCCAAAACATGATGGCCGCGCTTGGCTATGATCTTGAAGTTATTCAATACAAAAGCGTGGGTGATTGGAACTGGGATGAGGTGTGGAGCGATGTTTCTGGTGGCAAGGCGAAAGATAGAATAACGCCAGTCGGCATCGTTACATCGTCACAAGACGCTTTTTTTAAGCACTAACAACCCGAAAAACCGCTGATATGTATCAGCGATAATTGAGAGTGATATGGCACTGGATATAGAATTATTTAATGATGATGGCTACCCGACTGAAGAGGTGTTGTCGCGCATAACCGCATGGTCAGTGAAAGACGATGTTTTTGCCTTACTCAAAGCGGTTGCTCCTTTGTTTGAAGGGTATGGTCGCTGTGAGTACAATACAGACAAGCAATTATGGGAAGTCGCCACCGGCGGTTGGAGCGGCTGCGAAGATGTTGTGCAAGCCCTTCAGCAAAACCCCTTATTTTGGTCACTGTGCTGGCAACTATCTAGGCGCGGTGGGTACTATGAATTTACAGGGCATGCCCCTGACTAAAGGATTGATGATGAACGTTGAAAAACAGCAGGTAGAAAAGTTACGCATAACGAATATTGAAGGGCTAGATCCTATAAACGTATTTATCGACCAAGTGGATGATATGTCTGGGCGTTTAATCTTTAGTTGCTACAACGAGTGTTGGATGGGCTTTTGGAGTGGCCGTGAAAAAATTGAAATAAAGGATTATCTGAAAAATTCAAGGACGGCGTCGATTGTGCGCAGAATTTCCCCGCAACAAGACAGCGAGCAGCCTGATTGGGATGCTTATCGAAAAACGTTGGTTGGGCTCATTACGGAAGATCTTGGGCTTGATGATATGGAAGAGACCATTAAAACCATCGGGATGATGAGTGATAGTGAATTGCAATCAGAGTATGATTTAAGTGGGGAGGGTGATTTCTCATCTGAACAAATATTGCTCGATAATGGCGTTGAGTCTGAAACATTGGGATTAATGGAAATTAATGCGGTTTCGGTGCCAATGATGCCTCACGTCAAGTATGAGTACCTGTGCCAGTTGGTGGACGCAATTAAAAAGGCGATATAAGTCACAAAAACGTATATAATAATATTAAATGATTGACAAAATTATCATAATGGTGTACTATTTACAGTATAAGGTCAATTAAGGCCTTCGTATATAATAATAGGGTCACCTACCATGAAAATAACCACTTTAATCAGCCTCACTTTGCTGTTACCCGTCATCAGCGCATTATCTAACTGCTCAGGTAACCAAGGTGCTGTTGATGCGTTTGACCGCATTGCCTTACAAGACCCCTATGTTAATTTCAATGCCGTGGTTAACAAAAGACAAAACAGAATAAATACACCGGCTTTGCACGCACAAAGCATCTTTTTGTCGAATCTTACTTTTGATACCTTGGAAAGCGCGATAAGTGAATTCAACAAAAACCCAAAGGTAGGTATGTGGGTATCACTACCCATGCCTATTGAGACAAGTGAAACCGAGCTTTATGACGAGTTACTAAGCGACAAGGGTAAAGGATGGGGTTGCAAGGAAGGCGTTACTGAGGTGAGTTGTGAAAAATTATCACAAGGTTATCCGCAAAGCCTAGTCTCTATTGATTATCAGTTTGAAAAAACCAAATGTCGTGCCAATAAGTGTGTGTATAATGAGAATAATAGACCAGCTAAAGCTCCTTATCATGTGTCAATGCCCACAGCGATTGTCGTATTGACGGTGAAAAATAGTCATGGCGAGTTCACCGCCACTTCACTCCCTTTAGCACAGCAAAAAGGCGTTGGCGGGATTTGGGACATAGATCTGAGTGACGTTCATAGTGATAAGCAAGTGGCGTCTCACAAGCAAAAATACCCAAATAGTGAATCAGCTTCATCAATAGATTTCGTGACAGTGGAAGGCGATTTAGCTGAGTTAATATTTGTAAAGGATGAGGTTAGAAAAGCACCTATAGAGGTAGCTAAAGCCTTTATGGATAAAGAGTTGGCTTCGGATATAAGTAACGTCAATGGGCTTGATAAGGTGAGTGTAATAAATGTCACAAAGCTCACACTTGATATGTTGCTTCCCCTGATTGTAATTGTGGTGCTGTTTATGGTTTACATAAAGCTTGGAAAGGTCGATATGAAATTATTAAACGGAAAAGAACTGACTGAAGACGAGGAATATTCAGTGTTGTATAGCAGAAAACGTAGAGACAGAGTGGTGAAATATAGCCTATTCTCCTTGCTTGTTGTGACATGTATTGTGCCAGCAGGATTAATGTCAATAACGGATTTAGTCAGCGTTTCAAATATGGTGGGGGTCAACCTAAACGAGAAGTTAGCGTACCCATGGCTCCAACTGATTTACAATCCCGAGGAAGCTGGGTTAAGCAACTTGATTTTTTACGCTATGTTTTTAGCTTGCGCGGCAATAATGATGAGCGCCGTATGTATATCGGTAATACGCAGGCAGCGTGCTACCATAGAAGAAACTGAAACACCTCATAAGCCATACACATTGAATAGTGTTGGCATTTCGATACCAGATAACATTAAAATTTAAGGATATAAGATGCAACAAGAAGTAGGTATTCCAAAAGCAGTCTTGAACAGAAGCGATTTCGTGTTAGCGGCACTCCACGCTTGGATATTGGAAAACAATGGCATCCCATATGTTGTGGTAAATACGATGATTGAAGGGGTGGTGGCCGATCCTAAATTAACAAACAAAGACGGTATGATTGTGTATAATCTTTCGCCTAATTCTGCTGCGAACTTGTCGATTAATGAAGGCTGGGTGTCGTTTGATGCTCGGTTCAATGGTAAGTCAATGAATATCACTTTCCCGTGCATTGCAGTTAGCTTGATTTATGATAGAGATCAGCCGCACATTCAAGAGCCAGTTAATTTTGCTGAAGTGCAGCAGTGGGTGATTGAAAACGGTGGCGCTCAAGGTTCAGTAAAAGCGGCCGACAAACCTATTGTTGAGGAAAAACCAAAAAGAGAAAACTTTCTGCGGGTTGTGAAGTGACCTATAGAAATGATTGACAAATTATCATAATGAAGTATACTTTAGGTATATAGTTAATCAATCAAGAGCACCATTATGGGCAAGCGGATCAACCAAGAAAAAGTCAGTAAGTTGCCTTCGCATATAATGCCATTGGTGAGCGACTTAGAATTTCACGCCTCAAGACTGGATGCTAGTTTTCGGGATGCATTGCTCGATAGGTTAGAACATGGTGATAAAGACTATGTGGCATTGTCATATAGTCAAAAATCAATTTTGCTAGACGCGATGAATGAGGTATGGCATGACTAAAAACAAGCCGTTAGGGCTTGCGAAATATTTGATACTAGCGGTAGCATTTACTATCGCGTTTATTTGTTACAAACTGGAACAAACTTTTCCGCTAGCGACCTATGCGATGATAAAAGACAGTGCGTTTAACATTGTGCTTTCAGCCTTGTTAGTTCTGGTCTTTTTGTGGTTTAAAAGCAGTAAGAAATATACCGCGCTACTATTCTTTTTAGGGATAACCTTCATTCCTATTTCGGAGCTTATCATTACGTGTGGTCAACAAGCAGTAGAGATACAGGGTATATCGCCTTGGTGGTATGTCCCGCCACTTTTTAACTTTATTGATGTGTACGGCATATTTACCGTTACACTGCTTTATTTTTCGTTCACCCTTTCACAAAGAGAATAATCAGATGTCATATTCAGCGATTGAAATACTCAGCAATGTTACCCCTGATAAGGATGTGGCTAAGAACCACCATATATATGCGGTGCCTGATGTGCAAAAGTCTATTGCGGAATTAGAAGCGTTTATTACCGAAGTGAGCAAGAACAATGACAACGGTGAAATGAATGAGACTATTTCAGGCCTAACCCATGATCTTAGCGATAAAAGACGTACCCTTAATGCTTTTATAGCAAAGTGGCCGTTACCGACCATTACGCCTATCGAAGATGAGGTTATGCTTCTTGACGAAATCCCCGTCCATTGGCACCAATTACCAATCACTCCGCGCCGTCCGTCAATACCGCTTATACTGCGAAATGAAACAAAGACAGCTTATGCGCTTTTTTATTCAGTGCCCGATAGTGATGATGTATTAAAGGTGACAAACATGCACTATAACCACCCTAACGAAGACAAAACAATTGAGTGGCATTTCTAATGCAGCGCTCATTGTTAGTGTCGCAGCTTGCCACGCTTCATGACGAGGCATCAAAACCTCATGAGGGAGCGATTTCAGGTGAAGTTGGTAACTTTGGTACAGAATATACGTTTGACTTTAGTGAGTGCGATAGAGGACGCCTGATTGGTGAGCTTCGTTTTGCGATAGTACTAGCTAAAGATCCCGAAAATGATGTTGCCGAATTTGAACTAAACGACATTGGGTTTTGTGTCGAAATAGAACCCAGTCACGAGTAGAGGTTTCCCATGAATACAGATTTACACAGTATGCTTACCCCTGAATTACAGACATTGGTTGCAGAGCGCGATGTGTTAGATGCGCAGATAGCATCGCTTACAGTAGTGAGAGACAATATTGCCTATGGCGTGATCAAAGATTGTAGCCACCCGTTTATAACCGTGTCGAACAAAGAAGGATCTTTCCCTCGTGATAGTGATTATATGGCGGTGTGTTTAGGATGTGGGCTTGCGGTTTCTGGTCAACGTGGAATGGCACCGTCAGCACCCATGCTAGATTTTTCAAAAAGTTTAATTGTGTTTGACCAAACCAGCCCTAAAAGTTGCCGCGATCACATTCAGTATCGACTCAGTGAAGTTCAGCAATATGCGATGCAATACCCCAAACGTTTCACACCCATTTACCTGATTGAGTTGTTTAAAGATTCACCCTTTGATGGGCAGGACTTAATTGATACTGATTCAGGTCAGTACTGTATCCAATTTTCGATTGCCAGTGTAGGGGATTTTAATGAACACGTCCGCGCTTAGTACTATTGCAAAGCCCAAGGGTATTGTGAACAATGTTCCTTTTGATCCCAAAGGATGTGGCGATATTACGTGATGTATTAAGTTACTTGCTGCCCTGGGGCGAAAATACGAACCTTTACTAATAAATAAAAGCACGAGAGGAAATTAAGATGTCAACGAACAATAGTCGGTTAAATAGGTATGGAATCACTGTAATGATAGCAGGGGCTAGTGTTGCCTTTGTCGCGGTGTTATTAATGTGGGCTTTTGCGTCTATAGATCTTTTTTTATCACCTCCTCCATCAAGCGTAAATGAATCAATACTTGATGCAATGCCCACATGGCGAGCTTATATGATGGTTGCAGGTGTGAATATTATCGTTATTGGCAGTTTAATGATTACGTTAGCTAGTTTTTTCAATAAAAAAGTGGAACTGTAATCGCTATTTAAAATTAAAAACATCGCTGCTTAGCCCAACCTAAGTAGCTTCACTTAATTCCCTACCTCATCAACCCAAAAACTGATTGACAAAAATATTCATTATGATAATATGTATCCATACCGTTTATGGCTACGGTTGCCGCTCTTACTACTGGTCAAAGCCATGTTGCAAATCAACTTAACTTCAATGTAATCACATTCAGATTGCGTTGACGCTAACAAGAGCATGTGTCTATACGCATAATCGAATAGGAATTACATAATGATATTACGTTTAACGAAGAAAAATTTCAGCGCTATGGTAAAGCGATTTCAAGACACCTTTAGTTTTGGTCACTGTCTTGGCGAAGTTGCACATCAGTTAGATAAAGACGGTAACAGCACGCTCGGTATCGCCCTTGAGCATCACTTCGAGAAAAACCCAACTACCAGAACAATAGATCGCAAACGCGCCTCAGAATCGCTTTCAATGGCCATGACGGGCGGTTCATATAACGTCTTGAGTGCTCAATTAAAAAAAGAAGCCGTTACTGAGTCAGTAGATGCAACAGCGATGGCCAATTTACGAGGATACACGGGCTTACTTGAGGATGTTATCTTCACATTAAGCAGTGAAGGAGCACACCAGGCGAAAAAGCTTATAGATGCAATATTGTTTTGCACCAAAGAAATGTCAAATGATGTGCGCGGTAATGCTAGTCAATTAACCGAGCGCGAAACGTTACTGGGTACAGAGACAGAATTTTGGGCAGCATTGCACGACTTATTTTTAAATACCACTGTTGCTCACATTCATACGCGTGGGTTTGATGAGCATCACACTAACCATCATGGGATGTATGCGCATAGTCGAGATGTAATATTGACGCTAAGCGATGGAACTGAAATAGAGTTCAACATGAACTATAAAGAGTCGGAAGCAGGCTTAGATGAAATGGATATGGTGTTTACAATAGATGGCGAAGACTTGTATGACATATTTGATCCTGATGGTGATAGCCACGAGGTTGATAAGGTGCTAGAGCAGATTGGTGACTTAGGGAGTGAGAAGTTCACAGATCATGCAAATGCTGATCTGGTAGACCTAAACGATGAAAGAAATGCGCAGCTGGCGAGTGTTGTGGTACCTGAATTTGCCAAGGCCGTTTTATAGGTGAAGTGACTGGGTGTTGCGTGATGCGCAACACTCAAAAAAGAAATGATGTTGCCGCGACAAATAAATAAAAATGATTGACAAAAAAGATGGTTGATGCGATACTACTTGTATTGAAACACACAAGGAAACCCCCATGAAAAAGTTTACATTTATCACGCTATTGTATAAAACAGGTTCGTCCACCGACAGGAAGCTTGTAGCACTTGAAGGGGCGTTTACCGAATCACTTTTTACCCGTGCAAATAATGCCCTTTACAAAGGCGGGTTAAACAGCATGTTTATTCCTAGCGAACTGGGCTTACCTAGCGCTTCAGATAACGTTATTTCAGAATTTGGTTATGATGAAGAAATAGATTTTGCAGGTGTCTACATACAAGAATTTCATTACGCCGAAGGGGACTTCGAGAACTTTTGCAAGCATATTGAAGGCAGTAGCAACGAAAGTGTTGAGGCAAAATTTACAGTAGAGGCATTCGTGATAGCGCTTGAAAGCGCTGATTATGATGCGCTTGCAGAGACCGAAAGATTACAGGCTTTGGAGTAATAGGTAATGGGAAATACAGCAGCGAAACATACAGTAGAAGGGCATATAGGGCACATGTTTAGCAGCGGGATGCCTGAGATAAAGTCAGTCAAAGGGCTACCATTAGCTGATATTATTGAAGATGAAGTAGGTGATGCCAAAGGCATTTCAGATGAAAAATTTGCGGTGGCGTTTGAGATGAAACTTCACACCTTTAGCGAAGATGATATTGAAGTCCATGAAGATCTACTTCACTTCATTCCTGAGGGTATGACACCAAAGGAACACCTCGTGGATTCCTTTTGCCAATTTTATTTTCAGTACACCTAAAAAGTCACTTACAGCGAGCCTCACAAGGCAACTGTCTGGAAATGCCAGACAGGTCAACACAATGACGACGGCACGGTATATTTTAACTATGATGGGCTGGTTGATTACTTGTTTACATCTATTGCCGATTTCGCGTTGTATTTTATCGACCAGGATAAGTCTGTTAAGCACAAGCAATCTACCTATGTAGCGGATAGAGACGATGAAGGCGTCATCTCATTTTTAGGCGCAACTTATGAAGACGAAGCGTTGATATTGGATGATGATGGTGATGCGATATACACTCAGTTCGAAACGATAAATAATGATTGACAAATAGACTCAAAATGATAATATGAGTCTATAGGTTACATAGCAAATTATGGAGTTCGCAATGGCGAGTAAGACAAGAAATTATATGGGTGTTTTGGTGGTTAACCATTACACAGCTGAGGAGGCGATGGAATGTGTTGGCGCTCAGCTGCCCTCGCCGTCTATTACTGAGGTTGCGCTTTATCAGGCTTCACGTGACACCGAGACAGGCGTCATTACGCGTGGTAAGCAAATCAATAAAGTGCGCATGACTGACTTGCAGTTTGGCCAAATGATTGGTCGCCCTAACTTTGGCAGTGGTCAGCTTGTGACAATAGAAGCCTCACAAGATCATATTGTCAGCCCCCTTGATAAAGGCGAAGATCCTTCTGAAGAGAAGCTGAAAGTCGAAATGGCGAATTTGCTACGCGGTGGCGACAGTGGTCAGATAACCCGTTTTTTTAAGGAGATGGGCGAGCTTACCGACAAAATGACTAAGCGCGGACGCATGATAAAATCTGATCACAATGAACTTGAAAAGTACCTGCGTATGTTTAGCTCTTACGTTAAAAATTCAGAAGATTATTCCCTAAATAGTATAAATAAAATTGCTGCCCGTCGCGTAGATGAAGCGAAGAGTAGTATTCATCACACGGTTAGAAACGCATATCGTATTGGCCATGACCCACTTTTATCTATCGACGATAAACGCAGTGACACGGGTAAGCTTCAAACTATCGGTGCTGCTGGCTACATGATGGTAAGCGTAGGTGGCTCAACAAGCATGAAGTTGTTTGATGATATCAATATGTCGCATAGCGTCGTATCTTTGCGCTTAGCCACAGCTGTGCTCCAACCACCTGATAAGAGAATTTCAAATACGCCTTCGTATCGCAGTGAGCAGGGAATGTCAGATGTTCAAATGTCTCCTGAGCAGTATGCCCGTTTTGTTAGAGCGGATAGAATGGAGGTGCCTTGCACAATCACTCGCAGGGGTCGCCAAGAAATGGATGAGTTTGAAAGCGAGGATACTCGTGACGTGAAATTCAACACGGCGACCAATGATTCTGAAGGTTATAACACTTACCTTGCTGCTATTAGCGCTATTTCAGACGCAGTGAACTCAGATGAGCTTAAAGGCAAAGACGGCATGCGCAAGTTAGCAAGTATGTTTACGGCGGCTGAGGATGCTTATGAAGTATATTTAAAGGAAAGTTCTGAAGACAAGGTGAAGGCGGTTGGCGGCGTGTTTGCTCATCACCAAAAAGAGATTGCTCAGTTTTTTGATAGTGAAGTAAAAAACATGCCTGAGGACTTGAGAAAGAAAATCGGGAAGCCATTGGGAAATATTGTTTCTCAGGTCAATTTATTGAAGCACAAAAAATAGTTTTCAATGATAGTTAGTGTTTGGTTATAGTGGATAATGTTCGTGGGAAAAAGATGGTATCAATGCACATTACACACCGTTTCAGGAAAGTTGCTTAACGGGATCCGTGGTATCGCGTTAAGTGAGGATGCTTTCCATGAACGTGTTAAGAGTATTGTTGATGATATTATTGCGGACAAAGGGTTGGCGGATGAAGTGATTGTTACTCATGTTAGCGTAGAGTTGGTGCCTGATAGGGTGTTGAAGAAATACGATCTTAATAATAGCCGTGACCATGATAGATTTATTGCCTATCTTGATGATGATATCAGTACACTTAATTAACCCTCTTAACGAATTAATGTTTACTCTTTAAGTGGTGCAAATTATGCACCACTTTTTGCTGATTGCGCTTTGTTGCCGGTCGCCTCTAAATACATGCCTTCCACCAGCTTTTTATGTTCATCTGACTGCGCCACGCCGCCAAAATTCTTTTGCAAGAAATACTCAAGCTTGTCTTTTTCGGAGACCGGCTCTTCATTAAAGGACATAAGCTCGTTAGAGGTAAGGCGTGTTTGCCTAAACCCTATTTTATCGGGCTTACATAAATCCTCGAAGTAATACTGTGCACCATCATGGTCGGTGTAGGAAAATTCGCCGTTGTGGTACATGACAAGTGAGGTTATACGCTGCTTTCCATCGACAACCTCACAGTAACGATTAGGAGTACGCGGGTTGTACACCACAGAGACGCTGTCTATTGGTTGGTTGTTGAATATAGAGCGCAAAAGTGCCTGTCGATGATCAGCTGTCCATACATAAGGGCGCTGATAATCTGCATCCAGATACAACTCATTGTCTTTGTGCAAACTTAGGAATTCACCTAAAGTTGTGGCAGCGGAGCGAACCCGCAATCTATTCTCAAACAAACTCATAACATTCTCTTTATTAAACCTGTGATACAACATTATCATAATGAATGAAAATGTCAATATTGTTACGACGTTAAAAACGCATTAAACGATATAAATGATTGACATTTTTATCAAAATGAATATAATAAGTGTTGTAACCACACACAAGGAAAATTATTATGCATACCAGCGCAGCTCCAGATACAATTATGAATTCAGGCAGTAAGTTTTTTAAAGTCGGTAGTGATGAGCACGGCGAGACCGCATTGTTTTTCGGGGTTCAACTGGAATTCCCTAAAGCCTTTGCTAATACGCTTGATATACACAATTACTTTATGGAAACGTACTTTGATGAAATGGGTTCTTCTGGTTACTACTGGATGATGGGCGAAAAATTCAAAGGAGATGTTACCCGAGAGCTTGGTTATTCGGTGATGCAAGTACCAAAGGGCGCAGTTAAAGCCTCAACGACGTTTAATAAAGACAGTACCACAGTACAAGTCACGTTAAAAATGGATAACCCAGAATGTATTGATGAAGAATGCAGGGCAGTAGCGGCTGAGTTGAACGAGTATAAAGCCGCAGGGTACATCACGGGTTTTCAGCAGTATTGGCTTTACTAGGTCGAATTAGCAGAATATTGGGCTATCATTGTAATACTGCTTAAGGATGGTATTACAATGATAAATTGATAGGCGATGTTGCTTATCGTTGTATTTATATTAATTGGAGGCAGCTAGGTGTTGCTGCATGCTTATGAACAGTTCATCATTACTTTTTTTGCCGTGTATATTTTTTATATTACTTATGTTGTTTTGGACGGATGATAAGCCGGCCGAGGTAATTGTCGTCACCCAGGAGCAGCAATTTCAAATCGCCGCTGAGGCAGAGGCAATAAAACAGATTAAGCTAGCTGATCGGGAAGCACAAAAAGCAGCAAGTCAGCAAGCACGTGAACAAATGTTAGCAACGTTTCAAAAGCCTAATAGCGAACTAAACGTTGAGCAGAAAATTCAAAAGTACATGCATAAGTTAATTGTTAAGACGGAAGAGTCTCCTATATTAATTATTCCGGTGGCCTTTTCACTTATATTCATGGTGTGCGTCGGACTATTTTTATTCAAACGGGTGATGTATCCCGAGAGCCATCGTTAATTACTAAATGATGGACAAATAAATGCTGTATAACGAACTAAGGATATTGCATGAAAGTACTATTTTCACCCTATCACCCCAAGGGGTCACATTACCCTGTCAAATATTACAGTGTGACCGATAATGACGTCTGTATTGGCTATAAAACAAAAGCACTGATGCAGGTGACTGCCCCAGATGCTGAGGTCGTTCAAGAGATTAATGATGCATTACTTGCTGCCGGCATTAACTTGAATAACATAGACAAAGCAAACTTATTTCCCTTGTTAGAAAAAGCAGGGTTCATTCACAAGGTTCAGCCGTTTGATCCTAAACCGTTTAGTAACCGCCGCCGCATGTCGCTAACCTAGCTGCACAAGGCCACTACGAAAACTCAATTTGAAGGACGACTAATATGGACAGTTTTATATTACCCAAAGGGCTTAGGCTTGAAATAGTGGACAACACGAATTTGACGCTTCCTGTAGGGACTAAAGTTACAGTGTCTCTGGATGAGAGGGTGCGTTTTAGCGATTATAGCCATGGCGTGCTGTGCATGGTGGATGGGGATAGCATCACGAGTATGCTGCCATTTGATCAGTGTAAAATAATCACTGACAATTTCAAAAAGACATTTAAACCTTAATCCAATAACCAGGCGGGTGTTGTTTGTACAATATGATAAGTTTTTATTACTGAAATTATAATGGAAAAACATAACATGCGCACCAATACTGTTGCACTTAGCCTAATTTTACTCATCTTGCCAAACTTAGCATCAGCGGCCTTAATTAATAAATACGAGGATATCCAGGCCTATCAAGGAACGGTCAAATTAGGGTATTACTGGAATGGTTTAGATCGCTTTCGAAATACTACCGACGCCGAGGCCACAGTTATCAACAGCGGTCGGTTTTTTGATTTTGGTTTAACTACGTTGGATGAACGTTCTCAATTAGAGTGGTTGAATTTGGATGTTAACAATGGCCGCAGTTTATGCGATGTTACATCTGATCTTCAAAATAGCCTTAGCGCTAATTGCAATGGTAATGATGAACTTGATATTGTCGATGCCGCACAGGGTTGGCGCGTAGCTACGAAAGGTGACGTTCAAAGCTTGTTCGATAACTTTTTTGGCACATATGCTCATGCTGAGTTACGCTCTGTTGGCACCCAGGGACCTATGTGGACGACCACAACGTTGACAAGAGAGATGCAAAAAACCTTTCATGGTGTTTTTTCGGGTGGGCAATTAATTGAAAACCCAGTTGTTTCCGATAACCCAGATGTTAGTCATCATCTAAATGGGTGGGCGTTAACAGAAAATAGTAGCGGTGTGTTACAAGGATCCACGGTCGGCTTTTATAACTCAAATGGAGATCAAAGTGTCTTTAGCAAAAAACACACAGTGTATGAATCTTCATCAACGAACAATAGAAGTGTGGGAAGCACATGGATGGTGCGTGACTTTGAGAGCGAAAGTCAAATCGTACTATCCTCACAAGCCACAGCCGTGAATGCTCCGGCTACCTTCGGGTTAATTGCGATCGGTATGCTGGGTATGGTGTTAAGACGCCGATAACCATAAATCGACTTAACAGGCCTCTAAGGAGGCCTTTTTTGTGCGCGGAATTAATATAAATGATTGACAATATCAGCCACTATTGCTATGGTTACCGTATGTTAAGTTCAGCATAAGTTGATAAACCTTAACAAAGGACAGCAACCTACTTCGGTCACGCAATAATGCGACGGTAAAGCGCTTAAGAAAACTATTCTTACATTAACAACTATTGCTAATTATTGGCGGTAGAGGTAACGACCGACACTTCTTATTAACGCCAATCAGGAGCAGTCTTATGTTATACGTACAATCACAAAGCCAGCTAGATAGCTTGGCGACGAAACTAGCCCAGCACCTCAAAGCCCCCGTAACGCGGATCCGCTCAGCCATTGCTAAGGCAGAAGGGTATTCACATCTTAGTGCTTTTAAACATGCTCTGGAAGCTACTGGGGAGCTTGAAAGTAACCCCGTTGAGCAATTAACCATCCCAGAGATAGCTGTTCTTAACGAGCTTAAGGAATGGCTCGCTGATAATGTGGAAATGGGCACCGATATTGTGTTTGATAATGAAGGTGAAGTTAATTCACAAGTATTACTGCCTGTTATGGATAAACTCCTTAATGGCACATCAAGTGCGAGCAATGAAGTGTTACTGGTAGCTAATCAAAAATGGATTGGCGCTGTATTAGCCGATCCTAAAGCGTTAGCCGCTAGGAATTACGAGGAGTTCGGGTATGAATCGGATGATGCTTTTTTTGAGGGCACCGAAGATTCAATCACTGATAACGCAATGGCCATCGCTAAGCATGAGCAGCTTGCACAAGCATTGGCTTTACTTGAATCAGCAGGCTTGAAGGATATTTCAGATAAAGTAAAGGATCTCGCTGAAGCTGGTGCGGTCTTCTCCACAATAACTTAATAAAGCAGGTGGGTATTGCGCCCACCTTTTTGAGGTTTTATGATTGACTCGACGTTAAAGCTATTATTTTTGGATATCGATGGAGTGCTTAATAAGCAAGGCCATGATGCGCCTCAGGATAAATTCACCATAGCTGGTGGCATATTAAATCATACGTGCGTTGACGCGCTCAACGAGCTGATAGAGGCTACTGGTGCAAAAATTGTAATCTCCTCGGCGTGGCGACAAAAAGGACTTGCCTACCAGGACATACTCCTGGGAAGTGGTGTTGTTGGGGATGTAATAGGTGAAACGCCTTCGCTTGGCGGCTACTGCTTTCGGGGTAATGAGATATGGGCGTATGTGAGTGAGAACTTAGATATGCTGGGTGTGAAATCAGCGCATGACTTTAGACAGTACCTTATTGTGGATGATAGTGATGACATGCTGTACTGGCAGCGAAATAATATTTATCGCACAGAGAGTACCGTTGGGTTGACTGCTAATGGTGCGTACCGAGCAGCACGTCAATTAAACGGTTTCGTGAATATTTGAACCACAAAAAACTGTGTTTTTCCATCAATAAAACGAATTAATTGAAATTAATTCAAAAATAACAACAAAAATGATTGACAATCAAGTAAAAATGATTAACAATAGGTTTCAAGATGATAACAATAATAAAAAGAACATAATAATATGAAATACAAAGAACGGTTTAATAACACACACAAGATGGGATTTAGAATAGAAGCAAGGCGCATGTCGTGCCTTCAGTGTGAATTAACAGTAAGCGATAAGTTCGCTTAAGGAAAACCGATGAAAACCAAACGTAATGAATTTATAGAAGCAAAATTAATCGTAGATGGTAAAGTAACCGCTAACGATATCGCAGAAACTTTTGCCATGAAGCCAGCCTCAGCGCTCGGTGATATTTTCGGGTATTTGAAAAACAACCCCAAAAAAGTTGATAAAAACCGTGGTGATGACTTTTTGATCCGTACCGGTGAATCAATCAAGAAATTCAAGATGAGTGAAAAGCGTGCAAAAGAATTGCTTGCCGCTTTCGCATTTATTCGCAAGAACCAAGACAACACTGACCGGTTAACAGCGCGATACGCTTATATTGAAGCGGTATTAATAAAGTTCAATAAGATTGGTCGTGATGAAATATTGCGTGCCTTCGAACTTGCAGGTGCCGCTGCCACCCGAACAATGCAGGCATATGTTGAAGCTGCTCCTGATAATATTGAGATGTACGGTCGTCGTTACCATACAAAAGGTGCTGAATTTACGCCTAAATATTTAAAGGCTACTACCAAAAACGCAGAGAAGGTTGCGGATGATCTTATCAATGCATTTAAGACAGTGGTTGGTGATGATATACTTGACCCAACTGCATCGAAAATGTGGAGAAAAGAACGCGGTAAAGAAGAGAAGCCAGCACGCGCTTACCGTCGTTAGTCTCACCCTCATCGGTTAATAAGTAAGGTAGGTTTTCCTGCCTTATTTTTTGCCTAAAAATCACTCCTTTTTTATATCCCTACTGAATTTTATCCACAAAAAAAGCCTCAATGTTGAGGCTTTTCATTCGCACGCTTATTTATGGCTTAAAGCTAGGCGAATCCTGCTTGATATCAATCTCCGGCTTAGGCGCTGCTAAATGATCTAGCATACGTGCATAACGTTCTTCGAAGTTAGGTTGGTAGCTGGGTAACCGCTCCACTAACCCATTTTCGCTATGGATTTCAACCAAGAAGGCATCATAAGGTTGATCGGTCACTGACACCGTGAATTTAGGGTCGATTGTTTGAATTAACTCCTTTTTGACGCTAGCGGCATTTCTGACGCCATCGATGTCATTGTCAACTTCCAGCTCGACAACCGGTAAACTAGCATCTACTGCACTGAATGACTTAAATGGTTTTGGGAAGTCCGCTTTAAACTGATTGGTTGCTTCTAAGGCATCTTCTGTCAATACAGGGTACTCAGCGTCTTCTTCTTGCACTATTTTGATTGAAATACGCTGTTCGTATGTACCTGGCGTGACGGAGTCCCCTTCTAGCTGACTACTATGAATACGCATATGCACTTTTTCAAGTGCTGCGTTGGTTAATTCAGTTAACTGCTCAGCGTCATGGATGTTTGCCACCTTTAAAGATGAGTAGATGGTATCAGCAAGGGCAGAGCGCATAGTGCCTTCAATTTGGTCTGTGCTTTGTGTGAAGGGAGTATTTGATGTAGCGACACCGATAACCTTCACTTCACTTAAGTATCGGCTAGCTTCAGCGGGTGCTTGCAGCTCTACATTAATTTCGGGGGCAACATCAAGTGAATAAGAGAAGACGTTTTTCTGATTGGCCACCACAAATTCTTGTCCGCCGTCTTCATCATGATCCATTCTGAAGGCGTCAAAATTCTCATTGATAATGATGCTTCTTACGATGCGATTTTCATCTTCTATGAGATTAATCTGGGGAAGTGTTCTTTCTTGTTCGTACCCAATTGGGTTTTTTCGGTCATAACTATGAATAACGACCATATCGTCTTTCATTTCATAAGCGACTGTCCACACGGAGTCGATAAGCCTGTTGGTTGCGTATTGCATAAGAATTCCTCTAAATGTGCATTTTATTACTAAAATATTATCACAGCGGGACTCAAGAATGACTATTGGTTATCAAAATGATAAAGTTCGGCGGGTTCCTGCGGGGTAGGGTGAAGCGGTTTTCTTGCGTTAACAATTACGCTAACTCGCAAACTAGTCATGTTTGCGAGTTAGTGAGTTCTATTCACCTTGTTTTAAGGGGGATCCTCCTTGTTTTAGTGCCCGTCTTCCTTGTTTTAGCCCGTGTGATGTTATACGGGGTGATTATATTAACTATACTGAGCGGTCATTTCTTGTGTTCGATTGGCGTCCGGACTAATTGTTGTGGTGGTAATGCCATTGCCGCTATCGCTCACTTGTATGGTTTTGTCATTCACGTCGTCCGTTAGGAGTGCTAATAAACGAGTGTCATTCGCGCCTATCATGGCATTGTATTTGTTTTTCATGCCGCGTCCCACACAGTAGAAAGTGATTTGGCCATCAATTTTGGACAGACCTACCGGCGTGATGGAGGTGAAGTTTTTCCCACCAATCCGTATTTTGCCTTTAATCTTCTCATTGAGTATGATTTTTTTATCGCGAACCAGGGCGTTAAGGGCTTCTCTATTAGCAGCTGTGTTGATAATAGATTCAACCGCTTTTCTGCATATATACACATCGTACCCAAATGGACCTCCTTCTGTGCGGATAGCTTTCGCAAGATATTCTGGGGTCATGAAAATGTCCTTTGGCAGCATATCGGTCATTTTATCGATAATATAGTCGTCCATCTCTCTATTATAGAAGATCCCTTTCATTAAGGCGTCATATACGTGTTTCATAAGTATAGACTGATCCCTTGTTGGGGCACCGTGAAAATCCTGGCGTGCGAATTTGGCGAAAGGGTCTTGGTGTTTAATGACTTGTATTTGATACATTGTGTGTTTCCTTTTGTTAGTGTAATAATATTATCATAATAACATTATTTGTCAATCATTTTAATATTTGCAGTCAAAGTGCCGGTAGTGCAATAGAAGTCCGTAAATATAAAAAAGATTAACAAAAAGCTTGTGTTAATTATCATATTGATGTAAATTGTCGTTATTGAATCAAAACACACCGGTAGCCCACGAGGCTTGCGTGATATTATTGCGCTTACCCTATTTAAAAGGAATATTATGTACATTAACTCTCAAACAAATGCATTGCCTATTATCAAAGCGATGATGACCCTACAAGCTAACGCCAATAACGCAGGTAAACCCGACTGGTTAACTAATCCACCTCCTTACTTGCGTGCAGCTTACGTAGAGTCAGGCGAATGTATGGACTGGTTAAATTTCAAATGGTGGAAGGGCGGTGACGCCAACATGCCAGAAGCAATTATCGAAATGATCGACATCCTGCATTTTTACTTATCTCAAGAAATCATTAACCAAAATGGTGATATGGACTTAGCGGCAAAATTCGTGGTGGGTCAATTAAGTAATTTCTCGCCAGCCGGTAGTTTTATGTTCGACGGCCTCAACTACAGCTTCACTGACTTGGACATTCTACGTAAAGTAGAGTTACTAGGCGGCCTAGCCACTGTGCGCAGAACCGAATGGGGTTTATTTGCCTCTATCATGACTGAAATGAACGTAGATTTCGATGAGCTATACCGTTTATATACAGGTAAGAATAGTTTGAACCTGTTACGTTCTCGCCATGGGTACAAGAACGGAACTTATGTTAAAATATGGGATGACGGTGAAGAGGATAATGTTCACTTAAATCGCTTTATGGAAACGCTCCCGCTTGATGGCCAACTGTATGAGAAAATAAGCACCTTGATGGAAGATTACTACGTCAACAACGTAAAAAAGCCGTAAGGTAAAAAGTTAAGGTATAGGCAAGTTTTGGACTTGCCTTTTAACTTCTGTTTAGTTTATTATCGCAACTGATTCGCCACGATGGTGATGATTTATAGCAAAGATGCTAGGAAACTTTTACATGATCATAGAATTTTTGACCCACGAGGCTAATGCCCCGTATTTTTTCGCGCTGTGCATACTGGTATTGCTATTTGCATTTGAAATTGCAGGCATGCTAATTGGTATGAGTCTTAGCCATGCGTTTGATAGCGTAATTGACTTTGATGCTGATACTGATGTGGGCGGTCACCTAAGTATACTAGGGCTTGGTAAAGTACCGTTGATAGTATGGCTAACTTTCTTGCTAGGGGTGTTTGCTATATTCGGGTATGCTTTAAATGCTATTACATCAAGTTTTATTGGGTATACGCCTATTTGGCTATCCGCTTCACTTGTGGGTGTGCTCGCATTCGTTATTAATGGCGTTCTGTGCAGGATCTTCGCAAAAGCGTTTCCAAAATATGAAACTACAGTGGTGAGTATAGAGACATTCTCAGGAAGGATTGCGACGGTCACAGTAGGTAATGCAACGAATGCAGACTTTGCGATGGGCGTGGTAAAAGACGAACATAATCACTCGCACAATGTAAGAATTCAAACAATGGATGATGGTGTGGTGTGCCAAGAAGGCACACAGGTCATTCTTGTTGAAAGAATAAAGGATAGTGCCATTTGGCTAGCTATCCCTTATGAAAACTAAGTCGCAATTTGCGCACAATTATTGTAATCAACCCCAACACGAAAACAACATTACTTTGGAGTAATATTTAATGGATTTAAGTACTATTATTGTCTATGCAGTCTCCGCTGGCATAGCACTCGTCGTTTTATTTATTGTCGGCTTTTCATTGTCGAGAATGTATCGAAAATCAACAAAAGACACCGCGCTAGTGAAAACAGGTTTAGGGGGTGAACGCGTTATCACCACCGGCGGTTTCCTAATGATCCCAGGGTTTCAAGAAATGATAAAAGTGAATATGCGCACATTGCGTATTCGCGTTGAGCGAGCACGAACAGACGCGCTAATCACTGAAGATTTTATGAGAGTAGATGTCGGTGCAGATTTCTTTTTGAGAGTGGCCTCAGACGAAGATTCAATCAAGAAAGCTGCCCAAGCATTAGGTGATAGATTATCAAATCCTGATCAGGTTAAAGAGCTTCTTGAATCTAAATTTGTGGGTGCTTTGCGTTCAGCGGCAGCATCTATGTCAATGGATGAATTACACAAAAACAGGCCTGACTTTATTTTAGCGGTTCAAAAGGCGATTGCTGAAGAGCTAGCGCAAAACGGCCTTGAGCTTGAGTCCGTATCATTAACAAGCTTTGACCAGACTGACCTAGAGTACTTTTCAGAGAACAATGCGTTTGACGCGCAGGGCAGGGCGAAACTTGCTGAAACTATTGAAGGTCGTAAGAAGCGCACCAACGAAGTTGAGCAAGAAAACCGCATCGCGATTGAACAGCGCAACCTTGAAGCTGAAAAAGAATCATTGGAAATTAAGCAGAAAAAACGTGAAGCCGAAATAGACCAAGAGCAACAAATTCAAGTGCGTGAAGCAGAGCAAAAAGCATTAATTTCGGCAAAGCGTGAAGAACAAGAGCAGAAAGAACGTCAAGCTGAAATTGCGAAAGACAAAGCGATTGAATTATCTGAAATCGAAAAGAAATTAGCGCTTCAGAAAATGGAAATCGAGCAACAACGTGATTTGGAAGTAGCTGAGCAAGATCGTCAAATTACGATTGCTGAAAAATCAGAAGCTGAATCTGCTGCACGTGCTAAAGCGGCTGAAGCCGAAAAAGACCGTGTCGAAAAAGAAGAGGCGGTTATTACGGCCAAAGATGTGGCTGGCGCAGATCGTCAGAAACAAATTGATATCATCGATGCACGTAGACACGCTGAGCGTGAAGCAGTTGGTATTACAGTGGCAGCAGAAGCCACGAAGAGAGCGGCACAAGATGACGCTGAAGCGAAGCTAATTGTAGCCAGAGCGAATGCTGATTCAATTATTCTTCTTGCTGAAGCTGATGAGAAGAAATATGCGGTTGATGCTGAAGGTCGTCGCATCTTAAACGAAGCAGATAATGCACTAAATCCTGAGCAGGTCGAATTGCGTCGTGCGTTAGCCACTCTAGATGCATTGCCTAAAGTGGTAGCACAAGCTGTTGAGCCGCTTAAGAACATTGATGGCATTAAGATCCTACAAGGTTATGGCGGTGTTCCAGCCGGTGGCGTGGGTAGTGGTGGTGCAGGTGCATCAACAGATCCTATGTTACAGTTGACCAATGCCGCGCTTGGCTATAAAGCACAGGCACCCATTGTTACTGCGCTATTGTCTGAGTTAGGCCTAGGTGCCTCGCTAGAAGATCTGGTTGCGGGTAAGACGGTAGGGGATTTAGTGGCTAAAGTGGAAACACCATTAGCGCCGACGACCGTTGCAGAAGAAGCTAAGCCAGTCGCAGATGCGGCACAGCCAGCAGCTAAGCAAAAAGCTAAAAACAAAGGGTAATCGCGTCAATTGATTACAGGTAAGGCGCTCGCATTTGATGTTGAGCGCCTTTTTTTATGGAGAAGTGTTATGCATGCAGTATATGAAGGTAATCAAATCAGCCAGCAAACGGAAGGTTATTGGCGAAGTATATTAACCGGTATGATTGTGTTTTTTGTGATGACTTATTTATGTTTTTCGGTAAGAAATATCTCCGCAGTCTGGGTGCCCGTATTGTATGTTGTGTTTTTGTTGTCGAAAATCATAGGGGATGGCCTTGCGGTAGTGTTTGCGTGTCAAAGTAACTTACCTCCTCAGATTATCCCGCCTCCTATATACGCTTTGTTAACGATGGGTCAGCGCCGTAGAGATGCGTTGTGCAAGCGCTTATTGTTATCCACAGCGGGGCAGGGAAATACGAACGCACAAAAGTTTTTACGGGTAGTGGCCGATAAACTAACGCTGAAAAGTGCAATTAATTACACCACGACGTTTTATAGTATTACCAGCCTGCTCATTTTCATGTCAAATGGCGCACTTAAGTTAACCTAAAAAGATTGACAAAATCCTTTATTTTGATAATATTGACACTTAATAAAGAGAGATCCTATGACAGCAAAAACAGAGGTGCTGGTGGCTATGATATTAGCCAACGGCGGCCAATCAGTATCCATACCTTCAATCGAAGAAGATTTAGACAAATTACTTGAGCGAGGTCGGTTAAGTAGTTACCGAGAAATAAGCATAATGGCCGGCAACCCTTCTCAGTGCCATGAAAATTCAGCAAGGTTGTGGGACGCAAATCGCAAGCGATGTAAAATTGTCACCGGATACTCACTCAGTAAAGGGATGTGGTACCAGCACAGTTGGTGTGAAAATGACGAGGGTGTCATTTTTGAAACTACCACCAAGCGAGAAGCCTATTTTGGTGTTGAACTGACACCTGAAGAATGCGACCAATTTTATACAGACAATGGATGGTAATTACCGATGAAAGTAACCGCGTTTTGTGACGCTTCCTATGATAGAAAGACAAGGTCGGGTGGTGTAGGGGTGTATTTCCAAAACACCGACGATGATGATGCTTCTATATCAATGCCCTTAAACGACCTCCTTGATAACAACCACGGTGAGTTATTCGGCATATGTGTCGTAATGACCTCGATGATAAAGAATATCGCGTCAGACGTGCTGTTAGGGACGCATTTAACTGTATACATCGATAGTGATCATGCCTTTGATCTTGTTAATGGCAATAGACGTGTAAAAGAAGGGCGTGACGCTGAAGCGACGACACTTGAGCGAGTTTTATCCATGATGGATGCGTTTAGAGGCGTTGATTTGGTGTGCCTTAAGTCGCACAGGGGATTTAGTCCTCTGGGGATGGCCAATGAGCATTGTGATCGTTTAGCGAAAAAAGCCATGCGTGGTCTTCGTGATGGCAAGTTGACTGCTATCTCCGTGAGCGATTTTTTCGCTGCTGCCAGCCAGTAATATTATAATAAATGATTGACAAATAATGTCATTATGATAATATTGTTGGGTGTTGATATGCAATTAACGAGCAAAACTTATGCGTATCGGGTAAACTAACTATGATGCACAGATGTAGGTGAAAACAAGCATCTTGGCAATCGAATTTGGAGAGTACAGTGAGTGATTTAATCAAAAAAGAACCGGATAACAATACGCAAAAGTTTGAGCGTTTTGTGGCGATGGCACCAGGGGAATTCTGGCGTTTTACCGGCAAAAAAGAGATTAAACACGTACAGGCTGGCCATGTATTGCTGATTGCGAAGATTGACGATATTGATGGGGCTGCTCACACTTTACATATTCGTTACCATCCTAGCGTTATCCCTCATGTGCGCAGCAATGAATTTAAAATGCGGGTGGATGAATTTTTAGATAACTTTGAATTCATCGATCAAGCGAGTGCTGATGTTTCTCGCAAGCAAGACATTGCCAGTATCCAAGCTAAATTAGGGGAGGCGCAAGCTGAACTGGTGAATATCACCACAGATGTGAAAACCCTAGATTCACGTATTGCCGAAGAAGAACGAGAAAAAAATAAAGGTGACGTTCAATTGCCCATGGTAATTGAACAAGTAAGTGCGGATATTGTGTCAGCTATCCAAACCCAAAAAGTATCTGCGTTAATGTCACCTGGCTTGTCTGCCACCGGCGTTGACCAAATTAAAGCCGGTATGAAGCACCAACGTGACTTGACCGTTAAGCGTGCCGATTATATTACCGCCCAAACAAGAGCTTTATCGCAAATTGCGTCTGAAATGACACCATTCTTTGAAGAAATGGCCGCGACGGCATTATCCACAAGTTCAGACATGATGCGCCATGTTGATGATTTAATGAAAGGCATTGGCACCTTAAACCTGTATGTATTAAAAAACGTTGAAGTAGAGAAAATAAAAGAAGGTAAATCAGCAGATGAGTCTATTCCTTTAACTATTGCGCAAGCCATTATGTATATGGATGAAGAGGCCGTTGTCCATTTTGACATTAACGATGACTTTGATTGCCGAGATCGCAGTAAATTCTTTGAGTATTTAGCAGACAGCAAGCTGCTTCAACAGCAAATATTCCCATCTGAACGCTGTGTAGTCGCTATGGCCGCTACGCGCACAGATAAAGATTATCAAAACAGGCAGGGTGCTTCTGCTATGGAGGCTGCCAACCTGAGTATTGACAATCAAACGATGTACTTGGTTATCAAAGATGGCGAGAATATAAGCGTAGTACTTTCCCCTGAGTTTTGGCATCAACAGACCACCCGTTTATTCCCGTCTACGGATGAAGTGAATGCCCCGTTTAAAGGTTTTGACGGCAGCGATATTACGTATGATGATATTGATTACACCAAAGCGGTAGCAAAGCACGATAGCCTAGCGCTGAAGTATAAGCGTTTATTGGTGCTGTTGTGTGGACTTGATCATAACAAACGAGCCTTCGGTGATTTTTACGAAGGTGAGCCATCGCTAGATTTTATATCAATGGATTTTCAAGAAAAACATTTTAACTTTATTCACGATGCCAGTGGTGAGGGCTTGATCAGCACGACGCGCCCTAATGGTGTGAATGAGTGGTTACGCGAATTAAACAGCGAAGTGGCGACAGGCTCTCGTATAATGATCATGCCAAGCAGAATACTCACTCAGGACACTATTCCTTCTGCTTATGAAAAAAGGAACCAATGGCATTACGCAATGAACAGAGAGCCTTCAATTCAGTATAGCCCTGAAACAAACGAGCATGGTTATTTGATTGGGGTAGTCAGAACAGAAAAAGGTCGATTGGTAATGGATGTTAAACTGTCCGGCGACACAAGGCAGTACGAAACTAGAACGTTTAACAGCCGCATTTATATTGATGAAATGCTCAGATTAGGTAGTTCTTCTGGCTTTCTTAATTTAGACCGCCTCGATCCCGTCGATGTTGATTGGTATATCCAAGATCGAAAATCTCGCGCGTTAAACGTAGAGTTGATCAAACTCCTAAAATTAGCGGCTCACTACTCAGGCATTCAAAGAGTGTCTGAAAAACCCACCCGTGATGCGCTATTAAAAGCATTAATAGATGGTGATATCGCCAAAGGCGATGCAGCGAGATTATTAGTCAACAAAGCGGTAGCTAAGTGGAATTGCGCTAACCCTAAAAAAGATATTAATACGGTGTTGACGTCATTGAAGGCTTTCAATGGTCTGTGTGATCAAATGTATGCATTAACCGGAAAAATGAAAGACGTTACGCCCGACATCCTTGCCATGGAAAAAGCAGCAGGGAGAAAGCTTGTTCGCTTGTCATTACTGAGCGATGGTAAATATTGCGCTTATAGCGAGGTGTGTGAGGCAGAAAAAGATGACCGTATGATGGCGTTTGCGTGGGTTAAAAGAACGCGGTATACGTTTTCACAAAATGGGTTGAAAGCACTAAAGAGCACTTTTGCCTTGCTTAAAAAGATTGTGAATGAAGAAATGATCATGTTTGAGTCAGGTGATGTCAAAGATTATATTAACGAAAGTAAGCCTGCGTTCACGAAACCTGAGCAGAAAAGGGCGTTGCTTGATAGGGTTAGATCCCCTAATTCACTTATCGCAAAACTACAAGCGGGTAAGGATAATATGCAAGCGTTTGAACGTTTATTGGTTGATTATGTACGCGCTCGTAGAGAGGCGTCAAACAAATACATTGTCGAACCTCAGTGTTTTATACCGTTTGGTATGATTGCTAGGACGTATCACGAGGAAGAAAATATTCACTTTATTCAGATTGGGATGGCAGCACCTTCTATTGATATACTTATTTGGATGGTGAAAGGCTGTGCACAAAGAACCGCCAAAGCGAGAGATGCTTTCGCAGCCAGCTATGTTGAGAAACAGAAAGGTGCGCGAGAATTTGATGAGAAATTGCAAGCATTAGAAAGTGTAGATGGAATTTTTGATGCAACGATCCTCAGTACTATTGAAGGCAATGGTAGTGGCTGGTTATTAGAAAAAGCGGAGCATCATAAAATATCCCGTTCAAAAGTCGCAAAGTATTCTCATGACCAAGCCGTGTTTGGGAAGTTAAGTGAGAATGAAAAGCATAACTTTTGGTGGCACCCAGATTTAGCAAAGGGAATTGATGATTACTGTGGGATTAGCAAACCTAATAATTTTGATGTACATGTGTTGCGCAGTACGGGGTTTGTGTCGAGTGATGGGATAAGCCTATTTAGGTTGGCAGATGTGGACGACTTGAAAGACATTTCGATAGGGCACCACAATTCGTTAAGCTATTATGACACGCTTGAAGATGCATTGGATGAGAATAATTTCCGCAAGAAATATACATGTAATTCGGTCAAGAAAATAGCGGTAGGCACTGAAATAGAGCCGCAAACAATTAATGGACATAAAGCGATAAAGAGCTGGGAGTTTGATCCAAAAAACGAAATTAATGCTTAAGTATGCCAAGCATTTATTAGCAAACATTGCCTTTTATATATTTTTGCAAACGGTTGGTTTTTTGTCAATGTGATAAAATAGGTTATTAATCAATCAAACAAAGTGAGAAATAGGGTGAATAAAATTTTGAATAAAGTAGGGGTTGTCGTCGTCCTCGTAAGTGGTTTATTTTTAAGCTCAGCTGCCTCGGCAACTGTAATTGAATTTGAAGACGGGCTATCCACTGAGCAGTTCTATGAGGATGCCCAATACAATGAATCGGGTTATGTTTTTGAGGTAACTTTAGGTAATTATTTTAGAACTTCTGATTATGGCTCGCAAATGGCGAATCAGAGTGGTGACGTTGGTTTTTGGCAAAATGTCACTACTGATATCGACATCTATCGAACAGACGGCGGTTCATTTGATTTTAATTCAATTGACTTCGGTGTACTTTTTGGTGTCGGTGCTACGGAGCTTTCGTTAACGGGGACATATGCCGCTGGTGGTAGTGTGACGCGAACGATTGCAGGAACTGATGTTACTGACACAGGAGCGTTGTTCCCAACGTTCGTATTTGATTCCTCATGGGCAGGATTAAATGTGATTAATATGAGCCGTATATCGGGTAACTTTGGTGGGATAGATAATGTGACCTTTGATCAGGCTTACGCAACAAGTCCGATAGAAGTTTCTGCGCCTGCTACATTGGGTTTATTGAGTCTAGGTCTACTATTTTTCCTACGACGTAAAGTTTCATAATGGCAAAGTGACAATGCTTGTCCTATAAATAACAATTAAGCCTTAGCGAAAGCGGGTTTTTTTTGTCTATTTTTTAGCAATAATCGATTTTGAGTAAGACGCTATGAGTTAAATAGCGTCAATGTTTTGTTCGGCGGATAAAATAACTAACATATAACTAAACACTGGTATGACCAGATTGTTTTTTGTGCTAGAATGACACTAACATTCAAACACAGGAGAAATCACATAATGTTGCCGTATATGCTAGTATTAATGTTAGTCGTAGTTGTGGGAAGTTTAACCGCAGGAGTAATGTTATTTCGTAACATAGACCATTTACTGTCCCAGATGGACATACCCACAACTGAAGAGGAAATGTTTTAAATACGAAGTTTAAAATGATAATAGGCAAAGGACATGCACTGGTTAGTACTTTTTTCGATATTAAGCATAATAGCTGTTGTTTTAGTGGTGAAGCACAAGGGCGTTAAATTCCCAGTTCAATCATTCACATCAAGCGAACTGTATATAGCAGTGCAGCCAGTCCAATCTAAGCAACCTACCATCCCATTTTCACTTGTTGAGCATTCTCAGTTTACTGATAAGGTGGTAGCGCTTGCGAAAAAAGTAGATCCCGTTTTCACTAAGCCCGTGGGATTATAACCATGGGTGCTATTCTCTATATACTTTTCTTTATCGCCATATTTACGGCAGGTTATTTCATTAAGAAAAAAGATCGCCGAACACTCGTCGTTGCCGATAGTGTCATAGATAGGTTGCGCACGTTAAAAGCGACTTACCTGCATAGGATCAAACGACCACTTTCGCATAAGAAAGGCAAGTGGTGTGTCATAGGCACGATGGGGTTGTTTTACGCCTTGTTCATATTATACGTGCTCCTGTAAATAAACAAATTAATGATTGACAAATACATTCAAAATGATAAAATAGCGTTATGAGTTGAGTTGCTTCGCACGATGCGTAGCGCAGCCCAACAGTTCGTCATAAAACTACTAGGATGTCAGAAAATGAAAAAATTAATCACCGCGATTGTGATCACTCTAACTTGCTTGCTGGGCGTAGCAAATGCGTCTGAAAATCCCTTTAATTGCGCCGATCTAACTATCGATAACGTGCAATCAATTTATCAAAATAAACAAGCCATTCTAGTTAAGAATCCTTATATTGATGGCGTCTGTGTAGGCATTACTTTTACTAGCAATGATAACGGTCAGTTTTCTGAGTATTACTCGTCTATTGGAATGACACCCGAAACAGTGTCTCGAATGCAGGGTGATCATCAACATGTAGTGCAGGCAAAAACTACGCCTGGTCATGTATTTCAGCAAATTATTTATGTTACCGATGGCAAGCGAGCAGATAAGGTGGCTAGTTTGTTTGGTGAGTATGGCGAAAAGCGATTAAAGCGAGAAGAAATGATGTTTTATCATGAAGTTTCGCATTTGATCGCCGACTCTTTGCAGAAAAACAGAGGGGTTGATGCGCGGGAGTTAGAAACGATGGCTGACATTAGTGCATTGCGTATTTATGCGCATGTCAATAACCTCACAAAGGGCGAGTTTCTAGATGAGGCTAGCCATTTATTTAGAGATAGACAAAATGACAGCACTACGGGTGGCTATAGTTGGTATCACCGAGGCCTGTGGGTCGAGTTTATGCGCAGCACGGATAATATTGACAGTATGGAAGTTCAAAGCCTAGCAGGGCTGTATGAGGGAATATTTAAGAAGCGCCGGATAGTACAGGAAAAACCGCAGGATCTGGTTGGTTTGCTCGCGTCATTATTTTCGGAGTAAACGGACATATGAGCGCAACCGTTAAATTTGTAAAACCTCAACACGAAGCGATATTACGTGAATATTTGGATAGTGAAGATAATATAGACTATGACTTTGGCGGTCATCCTGAAAAAGTAGTTGATGTGGTATCTTCTCTTGAGCATTATGTGTTCTCGACACTGAAAGCTAAATAAGCATAAAAAAAGGTGGCAATGCCACCTCTTTATTTAGTATGTATCACTTAAAAATGATAACGAGCGCCAAAACTAACAACATCAGCATCGTCAAAATCATTAAAATTTTCATACATAAGTTCTACTGACCAATTGTTGTTTACTTCAAATGTAGAGCCTATCCCTACACCGAAATCCCACTGGTCAAAATCATCGACTTCAATATTTACGTATGCGGGTTGTACGAAGAATGAAACGCTATCGGTTGCTTGGTAATCTACACGGGCAGCGACAATAAGGTACTGATCAATGTCAATACCTCGATCACCATCAACGCCGGTGCCAAGTCGTACTTCTGGCATAATGCTCCAATTGCTATTGTGGTCGCTGAATGTGTATCCAACGTTAGCAGTAATTACGCCTAAATCAAAATCTCCGGTATCAAGATTTGAATAGCTCACACCTGTGTTCCAGTTGGCCATTGCACCTGCTGAAGCTAGTGCTAGAGTGGCGATTACAAGTGATTTTTTCATAAATTTCATATTTGTCCCTTTTGTTGGTTAAATGGTGGCTTAATGCCATGAATAAACCTGGGGTTTGCACCCCAGGTGTTTTTTTGTGAATCATTAATATAACATATTAAATGACACTTTCAACATTTGCTCAAATGTTAAACAATGGCCATCTTTCTTCTCGTCAGCACGAACAAACCGCCGATGGCAAAGAGTGATAATGTGGCGGGGTTATTAACGCTAACGGTAGTGTCATCGCCTTTATTTTGTTCAATTTGAATACCCGCTAATTTAATGTGATCACTTAGGCTGCTGTTGTATTCGTACCCGTGATAAGCAGCCCCCACAAGCCAGTACTTAGAGTAAAGGTTACTTACGTTAACATCAGCAGCATAAGTGCTACCGCTGCTGAGTGTCGCCATACGACTGGCAATAGCGTTATTATCAAGTAAACTCCACCCTTGATTCAATATGTCGTCCCATGTTTCTCTGTCGGAGAAAGGCGCAGGCCTGTCGTTGTCAGCATATCCCATAACAGAAACTCCGGCCTGTCCTGTGCGGTTTTTACGCTTCATTTTCTTTTGGCCGTGGCGATTATACTTGGTTGAGTACACTTCATTGTAGCCCGTATATATAGTGCTAATATTGACTTCTTCGCTAAACTCAAGCATCACCATGTCATAGTCGTAGTCAGTGTTATCTAGGGCGTGTTCAGGTGCGCTTCCGTTTTCATCGCCGTTAACATTGCCTAGCCCAGAGTGAAACTTTTTAAGGTTGGTGCGCTGGATGCATTTGTCGATTATTTCGCCGCCATTATTCCATCCCATTTGGCATTCAGAGTTGTTGCCGTGCCAGCTTGACGACCATGCGCTAACTTCGAGTTGAATGCCATATTTTTCGGCGTTAATTTTGTTGTTGTATACAGCTGCTTCTGAGTAACCGAACTCCCACGAGAAAGTGGTGGCTCCGGCAAGTGCGTTAGCACTGCAAAATAATAAAAGAAGACCAGCGGTGATCGAACGAGTTTGCATAATTAAATTCCATTTATTGCGAGTAATATCCATTTTCAGTGTGGATAATAGCATATTTGATTCTCATAATGAAGAATAATCTACTATTCAAGGCTAAATTGAGGATTTAAAAAGAGAATGAGATAGCTTTAGGGTATCTGGTGGTTATGTGGGTGGACGAAATGTTTTTAAGGACAAAAGCCAAGGCGCAGGTAGTGGATGTTGTACTTACTACGCGAGATGATGATTTGCTAGGCTACGCTAAATTAGACGACATGGGTGTTCACTTGCGATTATTAGAAGTGGTTGCTCGCCCTGGGCTGGGTAATGTGCTTTTTAATGCCATGGCTATGTACGCTTATGTGCATGACAAGTGGTTAGCGCCGACAACGATAGATGATCATATAAGCGATAAAACAAGTGTACAGTGGTTGCGACTGTACAGTCACCATCAAGTAGAGAAAACGCATTTATCTCCTGTGCGGGGCGATCATATTGGTTTTGGCTATAAAATGCCACCAAGTGCCTTTTATCGAAAGTGTGTCGAGATCGGCACCGTTAGGCTTGCTCAGATTAATAAACATATCAAAATGGGAGAGGATTGGTTTTACGAGTCGTATAGCGCGGGTAACGATTCATCATGGATTGATGAGGTTGACCCGCTTACCCGTAAGAATATGGTTAGGCGACTTGCTTAAGTGCAGTAACGTTGTTAACGCGCTCAATATTGATAGTCCCGCTTTGTGCACTGGTTACTTTTACCTGTTCGCCAGCGTGAAGTTTATGGCGAGTCTTAATCGTCCACAAGCGACCGGCAATGTGTACAGAGTTGCTTAACCCTGATAGTAAAGATTGTGGCTCGATGTCGCTTTTCAGAGTAAATAGTACGCCGTTAAGCGACTTTATAAACGCTTTTTCTGTTCGTTCGCTGTTCTTTAGATGGTAAACTGATAGTCCTATCAGCGTGAGTAGCGTTACTAATCCAATGTAAATCATAATATTCCTTAAATTTGTAGAGTTATAGTAGCCCATTATCAAAATAATTCAATGTGCCTCCGGTAAAATAATAAAAATGATTGACATATTTATCAAAATGAATTATTATGGGTACACACATTGATAGAGGTTACCCCATGACACTTGAGTCAAAAATCGTATCCGCCATGCTGGTTGCGTGCGAAACCATCGTTAGAAAAAAGTATGAACCGATTGTTCGTAAGCAATACCCCCGCTATGCGCATACACTTTGCTTTGTGAAAGGGCATGGCGTAAAGACGTACCATCGTCGAAAAGACAGTTATAGTGATTATAAAAGGCACGTAATTACGTTTGGCGTTAAGATGGTGGCACTTAAAGTAAGCAGCAAACAACGTGCTGCGAGTTGCTTGACGGGATCGGAGATATTAAACATGCATTTCTTGGGTGGGGAGCTTACCCTAAAGAATGTGCTTATTCACACCATCGTTCATGAGTTTGCGCATTACTTACAGGTGATCGCCGGTGACAGGCATAGACGTAGTGTGCACAATGATGCATTCTACAGTATTGTGAGACGTTTGTATGATGAAGGCCTTGGCGAGGCGCTGATAACATTCTTCGATACGGATCCGGTGCTAAAAGAACTGTGTTTTGCTACTAACAACGGTGATCTAGATGCGCAAGCTAGTACTGAGATATTTTCGCGTCATAACATAGATGTTGGCAACGTGGTGGTGTTTACCGGTCGTATTAGAGGCAAAGGCACGTTATCCTTACAGGGTACTGTTACACGCATCAATACTAAGTCGGTATCGCTTGATGTGACCAACCCCTTTGATAAACGAGAAACAGTGAATTACCGCATTCCGTATCACCTTATCACCGAAATACAAAAATAAATGATTGACAAATAGTATCAAAATGATAAAATGTATGTATTGTCAATTTATACATTCACACAGGAAATATACACAGTGAATAATGCTAAAGTAACAAAGAACGATTTTAAAGTAGATAAGTCAATTATCCGTCATTTAATATTTTCACAAGCTGGCACCTTATCAAAGGCACTTTTAGAATTGGCGATGAACTCGTTAGATGCCCGTTGCAAAGATATTAGTATCGACTTTTCAGATGACATGACTAAAGTAGTAGTCAAAGATAATGGCGTTGGCTTTACAAGTGTAGAAGAGATAGAGAAACTGTTTGGCACCTTCGGATTTGATCACGAAACCAAAGAAGAACTGTCTAGAGGCCGTGATTATGGACGCTTTGGATTAGGCAGGGCACAATGTTTAGCGTTCGGTTCGACCGTGTGGACAACCAATGAATTCACCATGGAAGTTGACCTTCAAGGTAATTCAACTAATGACTTGCCTTACATTATTACTGATCATGGTAAAATGATGCATAAAGGGTGCATGATTGAGATTAGTCTCTATAAAGACATGTCTATCCACGACAAGCGCATATTAAGCTCTGAGCTTTCTTCTATGGCCAAATATGTAAGCGAAGATTTGCGCATTGATGGTATTCGTGTCAACGAAAACATTGAGGGTGTAAAGTGGAATGCTGAAAGCGATGATTTATTGTTCTTAAATGCGAAAAGTGAACGTGGGCTGGCGGTGTATAATAAAGGTGTGCATGTGCGCACATATAGCCATAGCAAATTTGGCGTGTCAGGTGATCTAGTCTCTAGAGATAAAAACTTTGCAGTCAATATGGCCAGAAATGATGTATTAGTAGCAGAGTGTAAGTTATGGAAAGCAATTCCTGCATTTGTTAAGCCTTTTGCTGAAAAGAAAGTACGTGCAACATTGACGGATCTGGATAGAAAGTATCTTATATCTCAGATGTTGCAGGGTGAACTGCAATATCATGACATAGGAACTAAACGCCTTTTCAAGAACGCGGACGGCAAGTATTTCAGTTTGAAGCAGGTTTTTTCTCATGCAGATGGGAATGTAACAATGCCTCCTTCGCGCAGTGATGAACATAAAGGGATGGGTTTGCATCGTCGTAAAATTGCATTTTGTTTTAGTTATGACTTTGCTGACAGTCACGGGTTTAAGACGATTAATGAATTTTTTAAAGCCCTAGATGAAACATTAGTGGTCACTGATTACCAGTTTACGGTAAGCGACTTTAAGTGTATTAACTTTGATAAAGCGTCTGAAATGGTGGTTGATTCTCACGATATTATTCCCGATGATGAATTAGGCAAGCTTGATAAAGCAAGGTTAAATGCAGTAAATTCGATGTATGTATTAATGCTAGAGCGTTTTGTTGCAGTTGAAAGAAGATCGGGTCGATTGGAAATTGAGCCTCAAAACGAATGGTCAGCGCATAACGAATTAATGAAGAAATGTAGACGTAGAATTTCACTTGGGCGCTCTGAGGTAGCAGATGCGTGGACAGATGGTAGCAGATATATCGCGATAGATATTGAGGTGATGCGTAAAGCGTTTGAGGGCGGGATGAATGGCTTAACTAATCTACTCACTATTTTATTGCATGAGCAGTGTCATGATGGCGCTACCTCAGGGACTCATGATCATGGCTTGGAGTTTTTCGAACGCTTCCATGATGTTATTACTGATGAACACATAAATATCTTTGGTGTCGCGGCTCGTGGGCTTGAAGCATACATGGTGGAGAATAGACGAATTAAGCGTCCATTATCTAAACGAGAGATTAAAAATAACTTTTCAACGTTTGAGAAGTTGATTAAGCAAGCTGTATAAAAAAGCGAAGCATGATATTAAGGTCGGATTTTCCGGCCTTTTTTTGTGGGCAAAAAAAAGCCGATGAATATACACCGGCAAAAATAACACATAGGAGAACTAAAATAACTGCTGTTTAATGGCAATCCCTATTAACATAACCCATTCTGTTATTTTTCCAACACAACATTCGATTTATTTCCGTTTTTTCTTATATATTTCGTTAAATAACCCAAGTGTCGTTAGTTTACGCGTGGCGCTATAAAGCATGGCAAATTCGACTTCCTTATTTCCTGTAAACGGTTTTTTAGATTGCCAGAAGATGTTAGATGGCACCCCTTTAACCTCAGTGACTTTTCCATTTACTTCCCATAACAATCCCCACCCTGAGGGCAGTTCTTCCGGTTGTATTAGTCCTTGTGGGCACAAAAAGAATCGCCAATCCCCCATGCCTAGTTCAGGCTTCATCCGAAATGTTTTTTTAGCATCAATGAGGTAGTCTTGCCTTGAGCATTTACACTCCACCAGAATAGACGCGCCTTGCCTCATGCCAAGTGCATCAGGCTGTTCGCCAGATGTGGTAAGTGCTTTAAATTTATCGTTGAATGTGACCCCGCAGTTTTGCTTTTTCAACCACTTTTCTGCCAGTATCGTTAATTGATCGTGCGTTAATTGGGTATGCTTTGCCATGATAGTGCCTTAAAGTGGGTTATTCAAATATCTGTTCGCATGTGGTGCAAATATATGCACCCTCATCAAAAGCGCTGACTTGTTTAGTGCAGCAAATAGGCCTGTTGTCCCATTGTTGCTTTAAGGTGTCGTTTTTAGCGCCGACTGCGTGCGCCCCGATTTCCAACATTGTCATGTTTGTTTGGGCAAGGTGAGTCATTGTTTACACCTCAACCTTTAGGTGTGTGTTAAAGAACGCCCCATGATAACCGCGTTCAAAATGAATGGCAGCCATGGGAAAGCCGATGTCAAAGCCAATTTGACGGCCGGTACCGAGCATGAGCTGTTCACGCACACCGGCCACTTCTCTTTCCAGCTTCATTCTTGGCGCAGAGCTGTAAAGCTTTGATACCGGAATTAACAGTACGGTGTGCTTTGCTATACTAAAAGCATGTGCCATGACATCGGTTAAATCTGACCAAGGTGGATTGGTGATGATCCAATCGACTTGTTGTGTGAATTTGTAGAAGTTACGCCCTTCATTAATTTCACACCATAATGTGTTGGCAGGCAGTTCGTTTAAAAATATACCTGTGCCTTTGAAGGGTTCGAGCACTTTGCCGTGTGGCTGAAAATGTTTGCAGATTGCGCTGGCCACTTCGGGCAAGGTAAAGTGCACATCAGAATAGTTTTTCATGGCGCTGGTGACGGTGTTAACCATATTATTCTGCTTGAGTCAGGATGATACTGGTCACGGGCACTTCACCGATATACTCAAGCGTCATTGTTGTACCGGCATTTATTGTTTGTTGCGCTTCAAGCTTCGCAAACATCACGATCCCGTTTTGCAAAAACTCATTTACACCTGGGAGGTGGCGAAGCTCGTCTGAGTACCAATAGAAAGGCGGTAGTCCACTTAAGTAGTGAGCAATCTGCAATGAGTCACTGCGCATTTGCTTGACCCTTTCCATTTCGTGATCATTATCAAGCGTGTCGATGGCTAAACGGTAAACCCCTTTTGAGGTGACAAACGCAAATTGCAGCTGTTCACTTTTAAACTTACATGCAAATAACGCCCCTGTGCTTGGCTGAGTGTCCATGTCTATAATCCTTTATAAAATGTTTGTCCACGTGATTATTTTAGCATGTGCAGTGAACAAACCATCCTGTCATTTATACAAATAAATGATTGACATTTTATCATTTTAATGAGATGCTTAATGCCATAGTATGAAGTGACAAAATGAGTAAATTTAACTACTTATTAGGTATGCTTGTGAATAACAAGTATGTTTTTAAGTACTATTATTATGCCTTAATTGTGCGTAAATTAATCCCAACAAAAGCAAGGGAATATCTATATGTTGAAACGTTTAACCGTTGTCGCCGCATCTTTACTGTGCGCACCCGTGTTGGCTCAGCAAACCAGTCAATTTGAAATTAGTTATATCGATCCAGCTGGCCAAGGAGCCTATGACCCAGCAGCATTCAATGTGGACGGCAAGGATACTACGGTAGGTGAGTATCGGCGTGAATTAATTCAGCATGTCGCCAGGGTGGTGTCGCTTCAATTTAATCATACAGTTCCCCACAAGATTGACGTTAACTTTGGGGTGCCTAAAGGTTTTGCTGCGATGACACTGGGACCTTCTTTTTCAGAGTTTACCGAGTCCGACGAAAAAGACCCGTATGGCTTTTTAACGGTTGGTCGCCACTACCCAAGTACATTGGTGAGCGCATTAACAGGAAAGAAGATATCAAGTGATGAAGATGCCATTATGTCGTTTGCTGATGCACCTCAAGATTTAACACCCACCGGTGATTATGAATACCCCCCTATTGTATATAGCGCTTATCATGAAATGATGCACGTTTTAGGGTTTGCCACTACGGACTGCTTAGGTGATTGTATTCCACAGCCCGTCAGCCAGCACAGCCACTTCTCTTCAAATATTTACTATAATGACGCGGGAACGATAAAAGCATTTGACTCATTAACCCTTGCAGACAAAACAACAGCCTACTTATCGATTGATAATTTGTGGTTTGGTGGCAGTGCCACATCTAAAGATGCCGCAATGGATGAATTAACCGCAGGCCACTCAAATGGCTATGTTTACATGTATGCCACGCCTAATCCAGATACTGATAATGTAGATGGACAGTCGGGCAGTCACTTTTCATTTGATGTGCAACCCGCGCAATTAATGCACTCAGCCAGAGCTTCCACTGATGATTTGGGGATGGCCGCGTATCTTTTGTGTGACGCTGGTTGGTGTCAAGAGGGTGGAAAGGTAATTGAACAGTCAGTTGACGCTTTTATTAATGTGAACGCGAGTAGCGAATCTGAAACAGTCATTGACATTAGTATTTCAGAGAATTTAAACGTAGGCGTCGATGAGTTTGAATTAACCATTTACCGTGCTCCTGATATGCAGATAATTGACTTTCAGGACACGGAAAATGCGTGTGTGACTATTACAGGAGGGTATCGCTGTGTTAGTGGTTTATCGGCTTTAGAAAAAGTAGAGCTTAGGCTAATAGTCACGCCAGCCAATGAATACAGGCTAATTGGTGAACTTCGTTCTACGGGGTTTGATGTTGATCGCAATGGCTTCAATAATATTTTAGATACTACTTTAGTGAAAGCCAATGCTGCACCGGTAGTGACTTCACCAACTACACCGGCACCCACTCCGGCACCAACGCCGACCGCTGTGTCTTCCGATAGTGGTGGAGGCTCAATGTCATTAATGCTTATTCCTTTAGCGTTTTTTGCTTTTTATCGTCGCAATATTAGACAATTGAGGGTGAAGTACTTATAATCTTTTTACTAACTTGTGGATACGACTATGCGCAAGTGATATAACTATAAAGAAGGAGCGTTTTACATTGTTGCAACCAGTGTAAGACAAGTGAGATAATTTTTAATTATTCAGCCATAATTCCTTCAAATTGTACGCAAGAAAAAAGGGGCTTAATTAGCCCCTTTTTTGTGTTTGTTATTCCTTAGCTAATGCCGTGTCCGCGTGTTCTCATTGCGCCTCTTTCAGTATCCACGGTGGCGAGGTGGGCGAGATATTCTTTTGCATTTGAGATGCCGCCAATACTACATTTACCCGCATCCATAAGTAGGCACTCTTTTTGTCTGCGAATACTTTCAATGGTTTCAAGATTACTTTCAATGACCCATCTGCCGCCAACTTTAAGTAATGTGCCTGCTTTTTCAAGTTCATCTTCTTGGTATTCGTCAAATACACCCTCAAGCTCATTGGCGAGTTTTTCTGATGCCATGTAAACAGGTGCGTATTCCATGTTTAGTTTGTCCCAAGTGCCGATAATGTAGGTGACATCACTGATGTATTGGCTCACTTTCTCTTTTTTGCTTTCAACTCTTTGCAATGCACGCGCTTTCACCTTGTCGTCGGGAGATTCTGTCCCAAAAGCATTTGCATTGACCAAAAATGCGGTGTAGTTAACCTTCACTTTATCGCCGTTTAACAGGGCGCTAAAGGTGCTTTTTAATACTGCTGAGATTGAGTTGGACATGTTTGTTGATTCCTTTTTGTTCAATAACGCCATTATACAATAAATGATTAACAAAAATCAATCAAAATGATAATAAATATATAAAATAAGTCGGTGTCCCGCCATTTTCAATGGCTCACGTGATAAGCTAAATATAAATAAACAATGGAGTTTAAAGCGCATGGATAGCGTGAATAATAAAAATTATAATCCCCAAAAATTTACGCAACCATCACCGGTATCGAATGATATTGAAATCGACGTTGGTCTTGGTAGCGTGCAAATAGGGTCGCTAGGATGCGACGGATGTTCAGTCCTTTTGTATAGCTTGATTGATCAAACAATCGCAACTTTCAACTACAATGATGGGAAACTAACTACTGTCCATACATTTGACTTACAGCTTAACCCTGGTTACTTATTTGAGCTGAAACATCAAAAGGACAAGTATGATGTACCTTATTACGCGATTGTGGTGCATATACATGGCGTAGGTATCGAGTCTCTGATTAATATTAAAGACTTTGAGCAAGCAAAACAGGCTTATGCTGAGATTGACATGTTGACTAGGCGATTCCGCCAACTTCATTAACATTAAATGATTGACATGGCCTTATCATTTTGATAATATTTGTTTTAGATAAAGACGCTCATATAAGGGACGGTATGTTGTATATAGATTTCATGCGAGAACAGATGAACGAACATCCATTTGGTGACACTTTCCTTGGTGACGTCAATAAGTTCATTATTGCTATGCTACCCAGCGAAGGGTTTGCAAAATGGCTTAATTCGATAAGGGGTGAATCGTTAACGACCGTCGAGTCTCAATTACTAGTAGATACCTATATTAAGTATGGTGAGCGACAGCCATCAGATATTCCCGCCGTTTTTAGGCTTATAGAGCGTCAGTACGACATTGAATTCGACATTCCGCATCAGTGGTATCAAGCTGAACATTGGCAAGCGCATTATGCCCAGTGAGCGTCAATTAACGCAAGTGGTTAGCGGAGGTCAGTGCGGTGCGGATCTCGGCGGTTTACTAGCAGCTGAATGGCTAGGCATTAGCACAGGTGGCATGGCTGCCGGTGGCTTTAGGACGGAAAAAGGGAAACAACCTTTGTTGGGCAGTCGGTTTGGCCTACAACAACACAGTGATTGGCAATATACCCCTCGTACTGAACACAATGTAGAGCATAGTTGCGTCACTATTATTTTTGCCTCTAACTTGCAGTCAAGAGGCACGCAAATGACCATAAATTTCAGTGTAAAGCATAATAAAGAATGCCTATTAGTTGATGTCAATAATCCTGATATAGAGAAGATTACTGCCTTTTTGAAAAAGCATGATCCTAAAGTGGTTAATATCGCGGGTAATCGAGAGTCAGTATCATTGGGTATCACTAAAAAAAACCGTCAACAATTGTACCTTGCCTTGTCAGAATTCCTCAAATAAAGATTGACAAATTTATCATAATGAACCAAAATTAACACATCATTTATAGGAGCTAACCATGTTAACCAATTTATTCTCATTCCCGAATTTCGAGAGAAGCAAAGTCACTGTTTGGTATAATAAGCGATATAGCATCACCGCATTTTCAAACCATGCAAAGGAAGTTGGCTTTAAATTAATAGAAACTCACGCCCCTGTCGTTGAGTTCTATTCAGACAACCATAAGCATTTAAACTTGTGCGAGCAAGTATTTGCTTGGATGCAAGGAGAGATTTGGTCGCCCAATGGCGAGGCACGTTCATTGATAGAAAGTATAGAGGGTGTTCAACATACATCAATGATGGTGTCCGATATTGTGCAAATTGACAAAAAGATATTTGTCTGTGCGGCATATGGCTTTGTTGAGGTCGGTTCATTGGAGGGCGATGTATTTGTTCCTAAGGATGAAGAGTCATGATGGGCAAATTTTTAGAAGTATCCAATCACAGTCAGTTTATGGCTGAAATGGCCAAGCACACGCTGACTATTAAGCAGGATGACGGACACTATAAACATTTGGTGATGGCAGAAGCAGGTGAATTCGAAAATGCATTTGAAGTTATCGCGTTCCCGCACCATATTATGATCACAGGGGACATGGGTACTTATTGCTTCAGTCGAACGCTTGATATGATGAAGTGGTTTATTAAAGATGGTGACAAGGCAATAGCATCTCCTCAAATAGAGTTACACCGGTGGTATAGCAAACTAGTGTCTACGGACAGTTATTTAGGCGCTAAGAAAAAGAGCCTGACGTTAGCTAAACAAGAGGTTGAGCAGAACAGGGATTTTTATATAAACGAGTACCCTGATCAAGCCAGTATCATCAACTCTGCCTTTGACGATCTAATTGATTATGCTGAAATGGGTGTGGAAATGCTACTGATAGAAATGTACGGGTTCAGTTTCACTATAGATGGCAACGAACATCAGCCATTCACGGACTTTGAGGCAGATACGGTGGAGGCCTACGTATCTCAATTTGCATGGTGTTGTTATGCCATTAACTTTGCCATCGGAGAATATTTGCAAACTCAGTCATAATTCCTTCAGCGCTCACATTTAGTTGGCGCTAGGCGTTCCTATATTGCGAGTAGCGTGTATAATTACCAGCCAAATTTTTAACCCAAAACAAATAATAAACCGTAAATAGTGGTCATGTGTTGGTACATGATCTTATGTTTTAAATGGAGCAGTAATGGATTTATCAGTAAAATCGCATGAGGCGGTAAGAGCAATCAGTGTTGAGAAATTTTCGGTAAAGGTAACGGATGGTGATGTCACCTTTATCTTTGAAAGGGATTTTGAAAAGCCGTTAGGCGCGGTTACGGTTCGTATCAATGGGTTTGAATTAGTGCCGTTCACCTTGGCGTTTAATAATGCGAATGAAGCAATGTCGTCTCCGATGCTGATGGAGCACATTTTATTGACCGTTCCCAGTTCTGCGAAGTACAAACATGTCATGGCTAAGGCCACAGAGAGATTGGCTGACTACTTGAGAGAGCAGAATCAGTTGGCTGCTGAGACGAATGTGTGTGATATCGAGTTGCGTTACCAGACAATCATTAAAGACGTATGTAAAGCGTTTGGTGATAAATCAGTCGCGTTTTTACCCAACCTTGTGTTTAAGGTCGATATTCCAATGGAGGAGATTGCCTTTATTGAGATGATTATCGCCATTGAGGATGTGTTTTGTATCGAAGTGTCGGACGAAGAGCTGGATGGTGGGATCACTTATGGTCGCTTATTGGATATCATCAAAAAAGACAAAGATGATTGACAAATAGTTTCATTTTGATAATATACTTTCTCACACATAAGGAGAGAGTATATGCCAATGTTGTATCATGGTACCGATTCAGTATCAGCTCAAAAAATAATGAAAGAGGGGTTTAGTGCCAGATCGTGCTTAACCTCAGATGAAAAACTGGCGTGGTATTTCGCTGAAGCAAGAATAGAAGAATTAGATGACAACAACACTCTGACCGATGATATTGATCAAGTGGTGTTAACCGTGACGCTAGATGAGGCACAACTGGTCGTTGACTATCCCGCCTATGAAGAACCTATCAGCATTTATCGCAACGAATTTGTCGGCAATGACAGGGATTGGCATGAGTTATGTGGTAATGGTGATATCCCGTACCCTACCCACGAGGATGATGTAGATGCTGCACTTGAAGCAACTACTTGCGTTAGGGTAAAAAACCTTGTGTTAGGCACACTTTTTTCAATAATTGATTGACAACCAAATCAAAATGATAAATAATACATCTTGTACCGCATTGGCTTTTTAGCTGTATTAGTCGGTATGAGCGTGTAGCGCTCGCCATCTCCCGACCGAAAGGTTAATGCAATCTGCATTGGGCAACTCTTACATAAAACCATTCATTCGTTATTATTTTTAACATGCTCATTTGAGCAATGAAGATGGTGTTAATTGGGAGAGTCTATTATCATTGCACGGAGTATTGTTATGTCTAATTTACGTAAAATCGCATCATCTATTGTCGCTGCCTGTAAGAGCAAAGGATTAAAGCAATCCGTTGTACTTGACGTGTTGGCTAAATCACAGGGCTTTCGCTCTATACAGTGCGCTGAGAGTGCACAATCAAACACCACCGATATCAGCTTAACTGAGAAAATCATTATTCGTGAAGTCATGGCGAGAGCTTACCCTGGGTCTGATATGCTGCCCTTAAACTTGTTTACAGAATCTGCGTTAGATACTGTTGAGGTTGGTGATACCTTGTTTAGCTGGATGTGGTCATTAACGAACACCGGCTTACTGGAAGTAATTAAAACACTTACTATTTTGAACGCGAAGATTGGTTTCGTGGGCGAGATGTTGTGTGGCGAGGATTTTGAAGGGGACAAAGCAGCAGTATTGGCATCCGCTTTTCCGACCGAAATAATTCGTTTTATTGAAATAGAAGTAAAACAGGGAGAGCGCAATCTCTCGACTATCCTGCATACTGATTTAGCGACCTCTGTATATGATGTGATGCAAGCGCTCATTACACTAGCGGTTGAACAGGGTCTACTTTATAACGATGGCAAGCCGATTGTCTTTATGGATGGCTACTGCGTAATTGTAATGAATGATGCAGGTTTGAACTGCGCTTCATTTACGCCTTACGGGTATGAAATGCACAATGGTAAGCAGTTTATTTTTGGCGATAATATTACTGGCGCGGCTGGCAGATGGTATGTGTGCCTAACGGATAATTCGGATTGGATTGAGTTCAAAACGCACATAGCTGATCATCTGGGTGTTAAGCTTGGTAATGATGTTGGTTCCGTTATGGAAAAACACTATTCAAGTTGACTTTATTAGTCAAAATGATAAAATAAAGTTATATCTCATGATGAGAGTAAATAAACATGCACGAGGCATGGGAGCAGTATTATGCAACAGAAACCAGATGTTCTATTGAGCGATCTTGACGGCGTTTATGTCGATTGGGCGCAAGGCTTTGTTAACTACATGGAAAGCATTGGGATAAAGGCGCTACATGCCAATCCAACAATCTTTTCAATGACAGATATATTCCCGCAAGTGGAGAAACCTTGGTTGCATATTTTGGACTATCAACAGTCTGAGTTCTATGCTCAAGTTAAAGCCTATGAGGGTGCGCGTGAAGCTTACCAAGCACTCGTTGATGGTGGCGTGACAATTATCGCCGTATCGAGCTGCGGTTTAGATGAACAAACAGTGCGTTCTCGTACTGCGATGATTGAGTCGGAAGGTGTGTTTAGTGATATGGTGTTGCTTGATTTAGGCGCGTCTAAACTTGATGTGTTGAAGAAATTTAGCCGTTCTGCGTTTATAGACGATCAGCCTGTTGTGGCAATGGAAGGTCAAGAGGCCGGTCATGTATCTATTCTCCATTCTATGCCCTATAACCTTGATGCGAATATGCCCAAGATAGCGCGTGTCGAGTCATTAAATGAGATTGGCGTAATGATGAAACCCCAATACCCTGTGCTTAGCCAGCATAACCCTTCAGTGTCGTATAGCCCTGATGACGTCACAGAGATTGTCGCTAGTATGCGAAGGACTCGATAACATGTTGGTGAGAAAGCTGTCTTTCGATAAAACTGACCGCGTGTTTTTCGTAGGTGATGTTCACGGACGTTACAGCTTGCTGATGGAACAATTAGATAAAGCTATGTTTTCGCCTGAAAATGGCGACACTCTTATTTCTGTGGGCGATTTAATTGACTCTGGTAGTGAATGCGATCTCGCTTTAGGGTTGTTGGATAAGCCTTGGTTTAAAATGGTGATGGGGAATCACGAATGGTTAATGAATCAAGCCACAAAAGACATAACTCAAAAGGATTTCGATCGCGTGTCATCGTTTTTGATTGACCGCAATGGTTTGCAGAAATTATATGACCTCAGGGATGGCATTGCCTTAGATGATGTTGCTCAGGAAATCGATGACGCCTTAACGCGTGAAGAGCTGAATTGGACAGCTAATGGTGGCGCATGGTTTTACGATGTATTTGAAGTCAAAGGATTCGCGTTTAGAAAGGCGCAAGCGGTCGCGTTAGATAAGGCTAATCTACCATTAGCGATAGAAGTTGATCACCCTATGGGTCTTGTGGGCGTAGTTCACGCTGGCATTAAAAGTAACAACTGGGGGCTTGTGGGTGCGGTCGCTAGGTTCAGGCCACAGCAGCTTATGTGGATGCGCGATCATATCAATGGGTTTGAAAGTGGAGACAAGACGGCTTATGAAGCTGGATTTGTTAAAGGTGTAGATGCTTTAGTGGTTGGGCATAGTGTATCAAGACGACGATTACCCCTTATCATCGCAAATACAATGTACATAGATGTGAATGCTAAAGGTGGTTTTGCGCCTTTTGTTATTGAGATAATTGAACTTATCAACGCAACATCAAAAAATATTAAATGATTGACAAAAAGTGCTATTCGGGTATACTTGGTTTCCACACACACAGGAGAGATAGTTCATGAATTACGTGCAATTTAACCCTAAAGAAGGTTTCTGGAATGATGACTTAGGTTGGAGTTTTTCTGATGACGAAGCAACAACCGTCCCATTTGAATCATCATTATCTACAGTAAGTGATGAAGGGCAATATGCCATTGTGAGTGAACTACTCGGAGCTAAAGCACCCGAGCTTCCAAAAGACGATCACCTATTAGGGCTGGTCGTCTGCTGAGAATTTGGCGCATCATTGAAAACAGCTTGCGATACAAGACTTAAACTTTCTCCACTGCCTGAAGACGCCAGTTCTTGCGCCTTTGTTTTTCGTTTAGCATGTATTTTTCGTACAGTTTTCTCTTTTGAAAACGCATCTGAACGAATATGCTTTATCCCTCTTTTCTTAACTATCTGCGCGGCGTTATCATCAGCATTAGCGTGGTGTCCGCACGCAACACACTTAAATACTGCTTGAGAAGGCCTGTTTGCCTTTTCGGTGTGACCACATGGATCGCACTCTTGGCTTGAATGATGCGGTTTCACCACGATCATGAGCTTACTTTTCTCTGCCAATTTATAGCGAGCAAATTGGCGTATTTGGCCAAGGTTCACGCTTAAGATCGCCTTGTTCAAGCCAGCCTTGGCGCTTGCGCCATTAACCAACCACTTGCCTGTTTCTTCGCACTGCTTAGGTTTGGGTCTGCGCACCATATTAGCAAGCTTTAGATCCTCAAACACGGCGCACAAAGGGGTACTATCGGCAATTTGTTTGGTAATCACGTGGGAGTTGTAGTGTTTAATGTTGGCAATCTTTTCCCCGTACTTGCCTACTTTGGTAGCCAATTTAACCTCGTTGTGGGTTCGATGCCGTTTTACAGTGCCATTTCGCCTATCGTTAGCCCTTGCCATACGCGCATATCGCCTTTGATAGCGTGTGCGACGCTTTTCAAGTTGTTTTATGTGGGTTTGGGCGCTATCGCTTAAATGGTAAATGGTTTTGTCGGAGCCGGTGACTTGCCGTTTCACGCCAAGATCGTATCCGACCAAAGCCGATGAAAGCTCACTGTCACTCATGTTGGTGAGTGCCGTTTTTATCTCTTTTTCGGACAGAATATCTTTATTGAGCGAAAAGGACATGGACACCCAGAACCGATTGCCTTTGCGAGAAATGTACAGCGCTTTTCCGGCATCCTCTTTAGGAAAAGGCATAACCACCCCAATTAGATAATTACCTCTATTTACCTTTTTAGCATCTTGTTTTATTTGCACCACACAGCGCTTGTCGTCGATGGCTTGTACATCGAAAAGCTCGTGGGTGACGTAGCAGTTTCGCTTTTTATGTTTAGGTTTGATCTTGGGATGTTTTCTTAATCCGAGTTTAGCGGCGTTTAACGCTTGTACCCATTTTGCACCTGCACTGCGCCTTATTTGGCACGGAATGTCGTTTAAGAATGTAAGCTCATCGTTGAGGTAGGACACTTGACCATTTATATCTGGCCTTGCTTCATCGGACTTACCACTGCCCAGCCAGTTGGCGTATTCTTCTTTGGACTGAGCCGTTTTTTGGTTGTAAATAACGGTATACCCACCCACCCATTGAGCAAGTGCTTGCGCAGCTCTAGTGGTGAGCTGTTCAGTTATCTCAATGGATCTGCCGTGGGTGATTTTCATATTGTTATTTTACAACTGTATGTACATACAGTCAAGAGTATTCGACTTTCTCCCAGCTAAAGCAAGAGAGCTTGCGTCGAACAAAGATTATGGTCAAAAATCCCTCGTCACTTATATCGGTAACCCCACTAAATTAGCGTTATAGCCATCCTTTGTGTTGGCTATTCTCGTAATTGGACTATGATAAAGCTATAAAAAGACTGGTATATTTGTCATTACAAGGAAGTATTATGAAGAAACTCACACTATTAGGCATTACTATCGCGTTAGGTGTTGGCACAATGTCCATTTCGTATGCACAAGAAGCCATACCGGATACGCAGCCGCAAGCGGAAGTCGAACTTCTCCCCGAACCCCCAGAGCCACCAGCAGACGTACCAGAGGCTCCTGGCGGTTCAGCAGATGATTATGTGAAGGTTGATGATGCACCTGAACGCCCAATAGGTGTAATGGAGTTTGTGCAATCTTCTGAAGATCCTAGGATGGATGTGGTTACAACTCAGCTTACAGGTAAGTTAAGCGGCATTAATAAGGTTTCATATGGCGGGGGTACGGTACACTTACCGGTCGTTAAGTCTGATGACACCATTTGCGTTTCCATTATTAACAGCATGGCGGTGCTGGTTGAGAATCCGACTAAAGCGTCCGACTACAGTTATCAAATTGCAGTGCACTGCGATGAAATAGAAGCTGCCCCTATTGTGCGAAACGGCAAAACGATCAAAGACAGGCAAGGCAAGCCTATCATCCGCAGTAAGTCGAAGGGGTTCGCAGGATCGTATGTGATTGAATTGGACAAAGGCATTAAGATGCATTCAGTGAAGTTTACATCCGGCACACTAAAGATATGGCCAAAGGCAATGTATGAGGATTGGTTGGTTGAAAATGATAAAGAGGTAAAGGTTGCACTAGTTGAGTTTGATAAATACGAAAAGCGCAGAAACGATGCACTAGCTGAGCTTAATAGTAGACGACCCCGCTAATATTAACTAAATCCATTATAAAGGCTGCTTCATGCGGCTTTTTTTATGGATGCTTCATTATTATAAAGGCTCAAGCGAGTGGTCTCCCAAAATCAGCAGATCAAAATACAGTCAAAAATTGACCGAAAATTGATCAAATAGGCATCTATCACCGAAATCCACATAAAAATGATGTTTTATCCACTGTTATTAGTGTAAATGCGTCTCCTGAAGCAATATGGAATATTTTTAAAAAACTAAAAGTAAATCAATTAATTTTAGGCATGTACAACAGTGACTTATAAAAACTTTAGTTTTTTTATCGCAATATTTACAGAATGGTTCAAATTTGGTCTTTTAAGTTCACTTCCAACACGTATAATTCATCTCGTTAGCCGGAAATACTAAAGAAGAGATAGAGAAATACATTAGCATTAATTTAGCTTAGCGCTTAACAAAGTACCAAACTGAATTAATGTAATGAACACTTTATCTAAGTCTGACGGAAAAACGGATAAACACAAACAATACGCTATCATACGGATATGTTTTAAATGCAGGATGCATTAACTAGTTGGGTCTCTGACTGGGCGTGTTACAAAAAACGGAAAGTCGAACGAAATGAAATATGGGTAGATGCCCACAACCTTTATAATGCTCAGGACGAGCACTGCTTAATGGATTAGGCATGACATATTAGTGGATGATGTCATAAAGGGATACCAAATGATTTGGTATGAATTAATGTGAAAAAGGATTAGCTGTAGCACGGATGTTATGGCTCTCAGGAATGAGGACGTTAATTCGAGTTGGCATGATGCCGACAGTAATAGTCAACATGGAGTTGAATTTGGCACGAAGCCAATGATTGTCATAATGATAAACTGTTACTAAGTACCTGCATGATGCGGGTATAACATGCAAGAACATGACGTTCTGATCACATGATGTGATTAATGCCAAGGAGGCTATTGCGGGTCGGCGCTCACATGGAGAGAGTTATTGTGATAAAGCAAGGATGCTGATCCCACATGAGGTGGGATATTCCAAGGTGGAATCGTCACATGAATAGTTAGATTACCAGCATGATGCGGGTATAACATGCAAGAACATGACGTTCTGATCACATGATGTGATTAATGCCACGGAGGCTATTGCGGGACGGCGCTCACATGGAGAGAGTTATTGTGATAAAGCAGGGACGCTGATTCCGCATGACGTGGAGTATTCCAAGGTGGAATTGTCACAAAGGGAGATACAAGCATGATGCGACGTATCGAATTGCTAGGCATGATGCCCATACTGCATGAGGCGGTATCGCCAGGAGGCGAGGTGATTCAAAGGTTGTAGCCAAGGAGGCATTTCGCAAAGGATGCGAGCAACTAAGGCCTGCATGAGGCGGGTAGCATATAGATTATGGATAATCCATCAACATGGAGTTGTGGTCGTCAAGATGACGAGTGTATGCGGCAAGTAGGCATGGAGCCATTACGCCAAGGAAGGCGTGACTTGTACTTAATTTCATTAGCACCCACGGAAGGGGACTGTAACAAATGACATGGAAGGGCTTGGTGGCGAAGGGATTCGCGTTTAATTACCATAGAACGGTAAGCCAAGAAAGCAAATAGGATATTTGCTGCATGATGTTCGATGGATTGAAAGGCTTTACGGATAAAGTCATTATGATAGGGCACATACATCATGCTAAAAACGCCGTTGTAAACAAGTCAAACGTATACATAAGTAAAGATAAAGTGGGTACGCTTTTGTGTGCCCACTTATTTTTGAAAAGGGATTCTCTAAATGACACATGCCACACAAAAACCAAGCAGCACACTTAGCAAACTTGATATAAGTATTCTTAACATATTAGCGCCTCACGAATACCTAGGAGCCGCTGACGTTTGTCAGCGCCTTAAAAACCAAGGCGTAGCTGGGTTAAGCTACCAATGTACAGACGTAAAATTGAATACCCTGATGGCCAGTGGGTATATTGAGCGCAAAGACAAGCACCAAATCCGTATTTCCATTACAGCACGCGGCAGAAAAGCAATTGGGGTGCACGAAGAACCTCATCAAGTTGTTATTGATACATTAACTGTCGGATAGAGTTTTAGCGGCGGGATTGTTTGGGCAGATGGTTAGGCGAATATTAAATCTAGCCTAATTACGCCCTGTGAATTACATAAGCACTTATCGGGCAACCATAAGTGCTTTTTTGCATCTATAGGATAATGCGTCGTTACTTAATCTTAATGGCGTTAATATCAATATTATCAAACGCATCAGGGTTCTCTTTGATGGCGATTGCCATTCTCTCTAAGTATTCAGCTAGCTTTGCAGCGGCCTCACCGGCTGTTGGTTGTGACGCAAACTCCTTATCATCCTTTACATTAATAACAAGTTCAGCCTTCCAGCCTGCGTGCTCGTATTTGGTAAGCGCTATTGGGAAATTCACACTTGTCGTACCATTGTTATGTTTTGCACTAAACGTTGCAGTGACCCCTGGTTGCTGCAATTGCTTGTGATGCTCACCAGTTCGCGTGGGCAACTCTAGCTTTGTAATGTTAACGGAGCTTTGCATTGTTATTTTACCTGTTTGACTTTGATGATAATAAGTATCTTAGCACCCTTTGCGTTATACGGCGCTTTGGAAAGGTGCCTTGGTGAACAAAGTCCGTCGTACTAGGAGTAATAATTACAGAGACGTGCGCCCAAAAGCCACCAATTTTCGGATTAAAGCTCAAAAATGAACCATAATGATAATATTAAAGTGTATATTTAGGTAAAAATAATTGACAAAAGTGTTCATTATGATAAAGTACATTTGTCCCTAGAGGGAAATACAAACAACTTAAATTCAAAACCATAGGAATTACTATTATGCGTAAATCATTGTTTATCGGCAGCATCATTGCAGCACTTTCAATCTCAGTTTCCATTAGCGCACAAGCATCACCAGAAGCTGAAGATGGGTGGAAAAACATCTCTAGCGGCCAGACTTGCTTGCATCGTGGCCGTATTGCCCCCATGCACTCACTGAATGGTGAAATGCGAAAAACACAGTGTTTCACACTCCAAACTAAACGTACTAAATCGGGTGAGCGCGTTTATCAAAATGTCAGTCGAGACGGCTCTGTAACCATCAAAGGGAAGCGATTAGTTTAATTACTCCACATTTTATAAGGCTGCTGATGCGGTCTTTTTTTATTATTATGATAAAGTCTAGCTGATTGACATATTACGTTTATTTTGATAACTTGAACGTGATAAAATTCTACTGCTAGAACAGTATACACTTAGTGCCAAAGCAACCGCTTGACGGAAAACTCCGTTTGTGCGGATAACTGCGGCGTGAAAAAACAACACAGGAACATACTTAATGTTAAACAGTAAATTCAGCAAAATAGCTATCTCTGTACTTATAGCGGTTGGAGTCTCCTCAGCAGCTATGGCAAATGGAACTTCATCTTCTCTTCGTGGTAAAATTGAATCAACAACTGGCGCACCCGTAACGGACGCAGTGGTTGTTATTGAACATACACCAACGGGCACGAAACGAACGGTGAAAATTGATGAGACTGGGGTCTTTTCTGCAAGCGGTTTACGTGTAGGGGGACCTTATTTGGTCACCGTTGATTCTGATGAGTTTGAAGATCAGAAAACTGAGCTTTTCCTATCGTTAGGTGAAACCTCACAATTAAACTTCGAATTGCAGCCGGATAGCATCGAGCGCATCTCGGTTGTAGGTGGTAATCGGCACAACATAATTTACGGTGATAAGGGCGGAATTGGCTCTACGTTTACCTCTACAGACATTGAACGCGCACCCCTATTTGACAGGGATTTGAAAGACATTATACGTCAGAACCCCTTAGTAAATATTGCCGATAGTGACTCGGGCGAAATGAGCGTCGGTGGTTCAAACCCCCGTTACAACAGTGTATCGGTAGACGGTGTAAAGCTAAACGATGATTTTGGGTTAAACGGCAATGGTTACCCAACAAGCGGATCCCCTATTTCCCTGCTTTCTATAGAGCAAGTTTCAGTAGACATCACACCTTTTAATGCAAAGGCATCTGGTTTTACCGGCGCATCAGTGAATGCGGTGACTAAATCAGGTCGTAATGAATTCTTTGGTGAAGCATTTTATGAATATGCATCTGACTCATTAGCGGGTACACCTAAAAACGATGACGGAGAAGATGTAAATCTTGATTTCGAGCGCACTACATTAGGGGCGGCAGTCGGCGGCAAGATTATTGAAGACACCCTGTTCTTCTTCGCTAGCTTTGAACAGTCAGAAAATCCGTTTGTGAATATTTTCGGACCTTCAGGCTCAGGTTCTTCCAATGAAAAGTCTTGGTTGGATTTGGATACGGTCGCTGATATTCAGCGCATTTCACAAGATGTGTATGGTGCGAATGTAGGCGGTTTAGCGAATGGCCTATCTAATGATAGTGAAAAGTCTATCATCAAGTTGGATTGGAATATCAATGAAGACCATCGTGCAGCCCTTACATATCAATTAACGACTGATAACTCTGTGAGACCACAAAATAACAGCCGTTCAAACAACTTCTCGTTGACGAGCAACTGGTATAATGTTGATGCCGAAGTTGAGTCATTGTCATTACAAGTTTACTCTTTCTGGGGTGATAGTTTCTCTACGCAGTTTACGATGTCGAAAAAAGATGTAGTTAACTCAGCCGTATCTTTCGCAGATGGCTTGAATGACGCTAATTTAGGTCAAGCATGTATTCGTATCAACCCGACGAACAGTTCTTGTAGTCGTGCTGAGTCGGTGTTTATAGGCGCGGATCCTTTCCGTCACGCAAACAGCCTAGAAAACCAAACCTTCGCCGTTGATCTAAACGGTGAGTTGTTACTAAACGATGAACATACTCTGTCATTTGGTATTGGTACAGAGAATATTGACATTTTCAATCAGTTCGTACCGTTCTCACGCGGCACATGGGAATTTGATAGCTTGGCAGATTTTGAAGCAAGAAACGCCTCAAGAGTGTCTTATTCTGACGCATTCACCGGTGTTTCAAGTGATGCTGGCGCAACGTTTAATATCAGAAACTCGCATCTATTTATTGAAGACAAATGGGATATTCGTGACGACCTTTGGGTGAACTTTGGTGTTCGTTATGAAGTCATTTTCTCTGACGGCCTAATTCGTGCTAACCCGACATTCACTGAGTTGTATGGAAAGACGAATACAAATAGCTTAAATGGAAAAGATATTTTCTTGCCTCGCTTTGGCTTTAACTGGTCAGCGGCTGAAAATTTGACATTAAGTGGTGGTATCGGGCGTTATTATGGTGGTACGCCGTCCGTCTGGATTTCTAATTCTTACAGTAATGATGGTCAAATCAATGTCCGTGGTAATGTTAGCGGTGTTGATTTAACAAACGCTGATTTCACTACCAAGCCGGTAGGTGCCGAGCTTGTTTCTGGCAACGGCGACACTAACTCAATTGCGGGTGATTTTGAGCTTCCAAGCGAGTGGCGTTACGGCGTTACGGCAAACTACAGTGCTGATTTAGGTGACTATCTTGGTAATATGTGGGACTTAGAAGCTAGTTTCCAGTATGTTGACGTAAAAGATCCTGTTCAATGGCGTGAACTTTACCGCGAAACACAAGATATTGCGGTTGCACCAGATGGCAGAAACATCTATGTTGGTATACCTTCTGATGCTGATGAGCGTTTTGATCTTGAGTTAGGTAACGGCAGTGATGGCGGTACTCGTAAGACATTCACATTTGCGGCAACAAAGAACTTTGAAAATGGCGTGTTCCTGAATATGTCTTATGCTAATCAAGATGCGTCTACGTTAGTACCTGGTACGAGCAGTACAGCAAACTCAAACTATGAGAAATATCAGGTAGCGGATCGTAACAACCCGATGCTTGGTCGTAGCCGTTTTGAAGTTGAACATAGTTTGAAGTTCAACCTGTCTTATTCTAAAGAGTTTATCGCAGGCTATGCGTCTACGTTTACCTTACAGGGCGAGCGTAGCTCTGGACGTCCTTACAGCTGGGTATATGCGAACGGATATGACACGTTCGGTGCACAGGATAAGTTTGATGACGGCCAGTTTTTGGCATACATCCCAACGGGTGCTGACGATCCTAATGTGACATACGCTGATGGGTTTAGTTATGAGCAGTTGGCTGAATCGATTGACCAAGCAGGTCTTTCAGGTTACGCCGGTGGTATTGCTCCGCGTAATACAGCGAATGGACCTTGGAACTCTCGCTTGGACTTTTTCTTCAGTCAAGAAGTGAAAGGTTTCAGTGAAAAGCATCGCGGTATGTTTTATGTGTCGGTTAAGAACGTGTTGAATTTAATTGACAGCAGCGCTGGCCGAATTGAAACGACAGCGTTTGATAACAGTCGTGATTTAGTGCAAGCTGATTACGACCAGTTGACTAACACTTACGTGTATAGCGAAGGGTTTAGCGATTTCGCCCCAACGTTTAGAGACGCTGAGCGTTCAACATGGCGATTAAAAGTAGGTGTTAACTACAAGTTTTAATTAACGCTGTAGAATTACCTACCACGAGAAAGGCGCTTTAAGCGCCTTTTTTAATGGGGTTTACTTTTCATGAGGCATAAATGATTGGCATGTATGTTCATTATGATAAAACCACTGTATTATAATCTGAGGCATTGCAGTAAATGAATACAGAAAAAAACTACTTAAAGCTGTCAAGGCATTCAAAGAATATGAAAAGCTCGATGATGACCTTCAAATTGAGTGTGAAAAATTGCTTAAACCTATTGAGGACTGTGATATATTGTTGTTAGGGTATGATATTTTAATGGCGAAAGTGAATAGGGCGTATACTGATGCTACGTTCAAGCATTAATAGCTATCCTTCCCCGAACTATAATACGGGGCTTGCCGCTAAATATGGTCAAACGATTGATGGTACTACTCGTGAAGACACGAAATGAATGCGCTTGGCCGCATAAATCTATAAAATTTAATAAACAGGGCGGTGCGTATGTTACCAAACGAATTCTTAGCGAAAATGGATAAAGATATATCTAATACTGGTCGCTCTATTATGGGGGTAATAAATAGTCATAATTATACGATAGGGCAAGGCGTGAGAAAGCAGCCAGATGTTATAATTACCTGTAATATGAATCACCAGACTGCCTCCGCAATTTTAAATGATGTGTGTGAACGTTTTGAGGATGGCAAGCTTAATATAGGTAAGAGCGATCAGATTTTACGCGGGTTTGATGCCTACTTACTACCCTGTACAGTTAATATTGAAACACTGATAACTCACTACGTGATGCAGGCTGAAAGGTATTATGAACGAAAAGGCGTTGAGTGTGCAGGGTACTTACAACTAGTGCTACCTGATGCCAGTGGTCTTTTCCCGTGGGAAAAAGGATATGGCGAAGGCATGCCCCCGCAAGACATTTTCTGTGAAGTTCCAGCCACGGTGCATTAATTGGTTAAACGCTTTTCTTTTCAGCCTTTACACCAACATGTTTCCAATCAACAATCTTACTCATCACCATGCCGTCATCTTCCACCTGATTAAATACATCTTGTACAATCAGGTTGGGGCTGACTTTTTGCTCACCCTCAACTAGATACGTTAATCGAGTGGTTACCATTGCGCTTTTCTTCTTGCCCAGCTTCACTCTATCTATTGCGATAAGTTCATCTCGTGTAATGATGGTCGTTTTTGGGCGAAATAGGGTGAACAATGTCGCTCGGCTAAATGTTATAGCCTCACTGTTGCTGTCGATGGTTAATGAAACCGACTCATAGGCGAACAAGCAAAACAAGACCGCACCCAAGGCAATGATGTATTCGATGGTGGAAAGTAAATCTGAGGCGATGGACATGAACGCGGTCATCAGCAATATGCCAATGGCCAGCAATGCTGTCATTTTAGTGGAAGAGGTGTGTTGATATAAAGTGCCACTCACGTTGAAATCCTTTTCGTCATTTATGGCACTATCTTAGCGTGTTTTACGTTTTTTCGGAATTATCGATATTTTCAGCAGTCTTAGCTTTTTCTTTGATCTTTGTTTCCAATAGCGCTTGATTATCGATAAGTATTTCCTTGATAGCATCCAATACATATTGGCTGCCTTTCATTTTTACGCGCTCTGGCATCTCAAGACATTCCACCGGCATTTCAAACATTGCACGTGTACGCTGCAAATGGTTTCCGTGCTGAATCACTTTGGAAAAAGAATGCAGTCGGCTGGTTAATTCTGGGTGATTAAGTTTGGCATGCAGATCCCTGATATCTTCCTCCGTCATCATGTACGGAAAAATCTGCCCCATAACCCGCGCCCACAGCCAGCAGTTTATCGTTTCTCTATCGCCGGTATCTAAATTCGCAGGCTTAGTGGCTGTGTAGGTGTAGTCTTTAAAATAGCCCCAGGGGTGCATTTCATCACTGAACATTGTTTTAATGGTGTCCAGATCTAGGTCGCAGCCTAACTTTAGGTTCACATAATTTTGCAATAGCAACGACACGTGCTCAGGCGCATCTTTAAGGTGCATTTCTATCGCTAACTGTTCCGCTTGTTCATCTTCAGTCATAAAGTCTCCTACTGCGCCTCTGAGGCGGTTTCAATTACATATAATTCATCCACAGGTGAGAGTGTTGTACTATCTTCTGTGGTGCAAAACAATTTCGTGTCGTAAAAGTTACATAGTGGTGCTGCGCTGTACCCTTTAGCCAACATTTGGCCTTTCTCTGAATGCAGATAGGAGAGAATAGGTGTTAACCCTCGCTGGATCACTTCATAAACAGACCATTTCCCATGAAACTCTTCGTTTATATCTGAAGGCATTTTGATGTGGTCACTGACTTTAATAAGCGTTCCGTTACTGTCACGTAATCCTGTACAGGTTTTATTAGTCATTCAAGCCACCAATCACCTTTGTCAGCAATCTCAGATTGATTGACCATAACCGTTTCAATACTAAGGGTGCGACTTATTCCTTCATGGGTAGGTGCTCCCCATGTTTCAGTTAGCGGCTCTTCCTCACTGTCTACTAATACATCAGATAGAGATGCTATTGCTTCTTTAGGGCATAAATGGCAGGTCACGCTACCAAAGTTATTTACTCTGATAATCGCCACCTTGCTGCTTTTAAACTCACGCCGCCTAATTTCATCACGCAACTCTTCGATAGTGTCAATTAATTCATCATGACTTGCTGTAGTGATCTTGTTGTGATCGATTTTAATCGACATAGGTGCCTCCAATTTGCTTTTCTTTATCATAATACATTTTCATACATAAGTCACCAATAAAAACAAAAAGTATTGACAAAATACATTATTATGATAATAATGATTGCAGAGGGAGTGGTTTTGTTAGCTTAGGATAAGATTATAAGTAGAGGGTAGTAACTCAATCGAGGAGAGCGCTATGATACGCAAGAATCCCTTAACATGGGTCGGTCTTTCAGACTGCCGAGAAAACCACAAGGCCGACGGCCGCTTTGCTACATTCGAAATAGACAGTGGGTATGCATTATGCGTTACATCTCACTCAACCACGTTTTACACTGGCACGACTTGCCAAGCTAAAAAGCTAGGTGACAAGCTTAATAACCTTGCACGCCCAACATTGTGGCTGTACTGCACTGGCTATAAATCAGCTTGCCTAATAGCTCGGATTGTAAAGTGTAAGCGCATAGCAGCTGGCTACCGCCATCGCAGCATAAAACGGACACGCCCCCTCGCTTAAGTAGCGCTTATCGAAACCAGCGCTTGACAATATTATTCATTATGATAAAATAGCTTTATTGATGGACGGCACCACATATTGGTGTCCGGACGCATAAAGTCTGTCGAGACTGCCTCACCCAGCGAAAGCAAGGTCAAAACGAGATATACAGTGTTATCAAACTATTATTCATGAACTATTGTGCTCATGCAATAAGAACGGGTGAACTTTTGTGCAACGAGTGTAACGGAGACTGGATATGCCCTTATCATTATGTGAATTAATACCCAATGAAAACGCCCTTGAGTCAGAGAAGACGCGCTTATTGCGTGCCCTTGAGAGTGAATTAAGCTTAACATTTAAAAGTGAACGACGTAAAAACGAAATTGTGGCTAAATTGTTAGGTGCTGCCGACTGGAATACTTTGATTGGCGTTGTTCGCCGTAAAAAAGAACACACGACTCGACCTGATGTTAAAGTGGGCGCATTGATTGTCAGCTATCTTGAGAACCGCTTTGGCATGAACGCTCACGGTATTACATCTGGGTTAACAGAGGTTATGGACGAATTCGTATTTGATCGCCATGGCACATCTCAACGCGTAACAGACACTATTAACAATAATGGTCTAGAGGCGCAACTGGACAGTTTAGTAAACCCTGACATTCCGGTTGTCACCGCTGATACCATACACATGTTGTTAAAAGATGAAGTGTGGGCAATAATTAAAGAGATCGCTGGTGTCACTCATAAAGATGTCGCGGCATATATGCGTGATGTTTGTCATACATACGGGTTATGTACTTTATGTGGGCACGCTAAACAATCAGGTGGGTTTTGTCAGGACGTTACATGTCCCCACCATAAAGTAAACGCTGAGCATGAGCCTAGGTTGACCGTAAATATGGTCGCTAAACCTGATCATTCTGATACTGAGTTTGTTTTTGATGCGTCGGATTATTTTTACGACCTACGCTTGATGTCCCCTGATTATATTAAGGAGGTTATGTCGAAATTAAAGCCTAACTCTTTTTCTGTTGGACGAGCCACCGAGAATATCATGCTCAGTTTAGAACATGATCGCCATACACTATCCAAAGCAAAAGATTTCTTCTTACGCGATATGCATGAAGATGGTTTTTATTGCGAAATTATCGAGATAGAGAATATGCATCGCATCATAAATCAATCATCATAGTATAGAAGCTGAATTTAAAGTGCTTCATTTGAGGCACTTTCACGCCTTATTTGAATATATTTTGTACAAACCTTACAAAAAATAAATCAAACTGTTATAATAGCGATTGATTGCACTAGCTACGAAAAGCTAAGATTCATCTCAAATGGGATGGGCTTTATGGCTCTATTGTGATTAAACTAAAAAGACCCACTCATCGTAAAAGGAATTTAGAGATGAAAAAATTACTTGCTGTTCTATTTTTAACTATAACGTTTACTGCGTCTGCTAACGCAGCCATCATCAGTCAATATACGACTGGCCAAACACAGTCACACCAACAAAACGTCATACCAGGTTACTTCTGGGGTTTGTCTGTTATTTTTGAAACAACTGACAATATTGCAGGTTGGAACGACCTTGCGGTTTCGCTGTTCAGTACATCCGGTGCATTAGCGCTTGGTGACTTGTACGCTTTTACTGCACCGCAAACTATTCGAGCTGAAGATTTATCCTCTGCCAACTCTTTTGCGGTAGGCACCGCGAGCAATGGCGCGTGGGAATTCGGTTCGGCCAATATTTTTGCCAAAGACCAGATATATCATTTTTACAATGATGCTTTTATCTCAACGCCTGTATTAGGTTTTGGTGGTAATGCCGCGTCGAATGAAGGGTTTTGGTATGCAATAGATGCTGATGCTTATGCAGGTATGCCAAACACAACACCACAGTCAAATGCTCAAGCGGAATTTTTTGCTAACCAGTCAGGATCGTTTATTAACCACTTAATAACGGGTAATGGCGTAGATAGCTTAAATGCGGTTGAAGTAAATGAGCCAGCGGCAATTCTATTGTTAGGTTTAGGGCTAGTGGGAGCGGGATTTGTTTCTCGTAGACTTGGCGCTTCAGTTTAATTAATATGCGGTGTTAGGGTTGCCGCAATGGTAACCCTAAAACGCAAAGCCCATTTGTTGATCTAGCGCACCACTCACCGATTTTACCTCTTTTATTGCAGTTTCGTCACTTTCAGCATTCTCTTGTTCAGCTTTACGTTTCGCTTTTTCTCGCAGTTCAGCAGATGAGGGGTAATATACGTTGCCGGACATGCTGACAAGCCCATCTATCAATATCCATCCGCCAATCCGCGCTCTAAATAGGGCGGGATCTCGTTCAATGATGTGTTCAATCGATTCTACTCGGGCGTTAATGTCTTTGCCTATTGCCTTGGACAAATGTTGGTGCGTGATACAGGTGGTGTGGTTTGCTTTGGTAATTACTTCGGTTTGCATGTTTGGCTGAGTGCCGTATGACATTATGATGCTGTCGGCAGTGATACCGGCAACAGTAAATTTAGTGTCGTTCAGGTCAAAGTGATCATCTGCTTTAAGGTTAACCAGTGTAATGGTGGCTAAATTGTCCGGCAACTGCTTGTCTGGTTTCTCGTATATAAGTTCTTCGGTGCCAAATAGCCTGTTTTTGTAGGGGTATAAATCCTTTCTGTTCATTAAAAGTAGTCCTTTTATTATGATAAATGCTTGCAATCAACATTTCAATATGATAACGTGATTGTGTAATACTGAAAGAAAACTATGCAGAAGAAGATTTCTTGTTGTAAATAAGTATAGCTGATTGTTGCCATGTTTAAGGTAATGACAGCATCTTTTCCTGATACCGTTATTGTAATGTACGTTCGATTGAGAGGTTGATCATGAATAAACATATGGATATAGGAGTACGGTCGTTATATTCGGCGGTGTGCGTCATATTGTTTGGTCTTGGTTTTATGGCCAATACACAGTCGGCGGCATCATTTATTACTGAAGCAAACTATACATCGATGATCCAAGCAACGAGCATCATCTTTATCTCGCTTTCTGGATTGTATATTTTTAAACACTTGCATTTGTATAGCCTGGGGTCGGCCAAATCTTGGTTAAAGACTTTAGGGCTGTCTACATTGGTGCTTTTTTTGATTGCTTGGACGGATGTGCTGACAGTTTTCACTGCCAGCCAGTCAGCTATTAATTAATAACCTTTTCAATTTTCACCGGTGGTGTGGGTGTTGATAAAACATGTACTATGTCATCGGCCTGTATTATTCCTTTTAATTCACCCTCCTCATTGATCACTACGGTAATATGGTCTGGGTTTTTGTCGAGTTTAATAAATACGCTTAACAAGTCCTCATTATCCTTCATTGACGTCATAGGGTGCATAACTGATATCACCGGTGCATCTAATTTTTCATTAACGAAGGCTTTGACTATTTTACGGTATTGCAAGATGCCGATGGGATAGAGTTTATCTTCGTGTTTTTTCACCACAACATAACGTTTATGTTGCCCGTCTTGCATGATGTGTTCAAGCTCCCCTACGGTGGTTTCACTGTCTACATATTCAAGCTCACTGACATCAGTCATTGCATCTCGCGTTTTCAGAGAGGTAATGTTGATAATATTATCCATCAGAGCGGTTTGTCGAGGGTTGATGAGTGACTTACTTTCTGCCATGGCGATCACACTTCGAAGCTCTGCATGGGTCATCTTATCGCGACTTCCCTTGGGAATGAATGGACTAACTGGCATTAATATTATCGCCACAAAAGGTTTTAGCACATAGTACATCGCAATCATGATACGACCACAATACTTCAATACAGTATCAGGGTGATATGTTGCATACTGCTTAGGGATAAGTGTGGCTAAATATAACAGTGCTAAGGTCAAGGCTAAGATGAACAAGTAGTAATAGTTCGAATCTCCAAGTAAGTTCATGGCCATTGCGCCCGTCAAAGCAGCACCGCCAACATCAACAATATTGTTCGCAATAATGATCGTACTTGATACCGCTTGTCTTTTCTTTTTCAGGGTTTTAAGGTGTGGCTTGGTTTGTATTAGCATGTCTAACTTGGTGCCACTGCACGTTAGTAAGCTTATCTCAAATAAGCTCATGATCATTGATATGGTCACAAGTCCAATTGAAAATATAATTAAGTCGGTCATTCGTCAATCCTTTAGTGATAACTAGCGCCGTCTAGCGCTAGAGTGTTATTATCTTAGCTCTGGTTTAGTAATTTTCGTATGACATTTGCTTTGCCATTCATAGCTTGGGTAATGCTATCTAACGCAATTTGAGGCAATAACGATTTTCGTAAGGTCACATACGTTTCTGCTGATGCACATGCAGCCACTAAGCCCTCTATGTTGTCGTTATTTTCATCATATGCTTTCATTGCATTGTTAATAGATATTGTTATCTTATTGCCTTGCTGTTGCAATACAGTACGAATGCGGTTTTGCTCGCTTGTAACTGCTTTTTTACCCGCCATTCTGTCATGTTGTAGCATGTGTGTTTCCTTTTTTCCTTAACTGCAATCATTATACTAAACTCCCGAACTACAGTCAATAAAAATGATTAACAAAATTATCATAATGAATAAATCTGAAATGATAAATATGTGCTAGAATTAAGCAATATCAAGGATGACGGTCGAATGTAAAATGAATATTAAATGGATTATAACGAGTGTAATTGTCGCGCCGTTGGTGCTTTTAAAAGTGCTTTACGTCGATGTTTCATCGCAAGCCTCGTCGCTATTGTCTGATACCTTCACAAATGAGTGGGAGATTGGGTTTGATTCCGCCCGTTTAAATTTGCTAACCAACACTGTTACCTTAAGGAATGTTGTCTTTCCTGCGAACATGGTGACCGTTGATGTAATCAAGTACACCTACCTATCACCAGATGATGACGAGTTGCCAGATGCTTTAGGTTTATCTCTACACAATGCAAAAGGCGTCACTAACCTGATAAGGAAGTACTATCCAAATATCGAGCTTGATAGTGCTTACACTTCAGTAACAGAGGATGATGTTGATATTGACAATGTTGGTATTGATTTGTCTATCATCGTCACAAAAGAAGATGCTGATGTGCTGGTATCTCTATTTATTAATGCGGACTATATACAAAACTTAAATGTATCCTTTACAGTCGAGAAGGTTTTCTCGGTAATTAACGGTGCCTATGGTCGCTATAAACGCGGTCGCTTGTACGGTGGCGTCGATGCTATTAACCTCGTCGATGCTATTGAAGCGAGTGTGCAAAGTCTATTCGATGCCAAGGGCATGAACATTGTTTTGCATGATATAGAGATGACGCATCGGGTAGTAGGTGTTAATGCATCTCACAACATATTATCAAGATTGCCCGATGGCTCTCACATTGATATATTCTTTAACAATCTACAGGGGCACCGCACATACGGTGGGGTAAATAAGGGCGGTGTGACTGCTAGGTTAGATGGGGAAGTGGATATCGCTGAATGGCTTGCCCAACCCGCTGATGAAAGCGTGATTTTTTTGGTAGAGAAAGGAATGGTAATACGTAAAAATGATTGACAAATTAACTCATTATGATAATATTCACTTATCAACTTAGGAGAAGAAATGTCAACTTATACACACATGCACAAAATATTAACCGATGAATTTGGTGAGTTGCCCACGACAGGCGTATTAGCGGGTCAAGCGGTTGCTGAAGCTTACTTTATTGCGACGGGCTTGGATATTAAGTCTCGAATGAAAGACTTAGATTGGTTCGTTGAGCGCGACCACGATGAGATTGAAAAACCCCGCCACATGAGCAGTGGTGCGCCAAGATTAAATGTTGATTTAGTTGTGCCAAGTCACGATGCCGATTTACGTGTTGGCCAGTTCGTGAAGTTGGGCTTGTATTCAATTGTAACATCTGATGTTATTAATGGCGGCCGCATCAATAGGGTGGCGATTAGGGATCCAGAGGGATTCAGTCACGTGGCCACAAAGACCATTTTGGAAGGCTTTGATATTAATTGCGCAGCATGCGCATTAGACTTGGCGACAAAGACGGTCGTTAAGCATGAGAAGTTTGATGCATTTTGTGACACCAAACAACTAGATCTTATAAGCCTGCATACGCCGTTAAGCTCACTGGTACGTATTGTTGAAAAGCAAAAATACATCGCGGGTAGCACGATTAATATGCCTGAGATCCTAAATATTACTGGAAGCGCCATATGGGCACGCTACAGCAGTGAATATATTTCTTTTGAAGAGATGTTGGTGAAAGCACCGAAAGTCTATCAGAAGGGCACAGGGATGACATTAGGCCGGTATGATGACCTTATTGATGAAGCGAAAGTGATGCTAACTGAGAATTTTGTCAAGCAATCAGTTGCTTTATTCAACGGTGATGAGCTTTGTGTGTTTTTACCTAAGCACGAACCAAGACGCATGATAACCATTTCGAGCCTAGAACAAGTAGATGTAGCGATGCTGAGCTATTCACTAGATTTCGTTCGTAAAGTGAACCAGCTGTCACATGATGATTTCTTTGCGCAAATGATTTACCCACTAAAAAATATGGCTAACACATTAGCATTTTCAGCGAGATTTGCTTCATTAGAAGCATGTATGAAAGCAATAATATTGCGTTCATTCTACGAGGTAGATGATACATTCACCGCGCAGGGTAACTATGCCGCGTTGGGCTTTGAGCAAGCGATATCATTAATGAGCGTTACTAGCTTTTTCTGTGAAGACCAAAAATTACTGCTGGGCACTATGCTGACTGACGCTTACTACGCTTACTTTTACAAGACACAGGCCACTAAGTTTGTGAATGATGAAGCCACTTTTTTGAAAGTAAATTTAATTTTATCAGATGCTAGGAAATGGCATAAGCACCCTGAATACTTTACTGCTTATAGCAATATGAGTTTCAATTTAAAGCGCTATGTAGCTGATACCATTTCTAAGGAAATTAGCGAGACGACATCTGCACTTGATATTATGCGAGGCGTATTACACGATAAATTAACACCAATGCTAGACATGAGCGGTATCGAGTTTTGTTTTGATGAAGCGCTCGCCCGTTTAACCCAAACGCAATATTCGATGTATCTGCCATTGTCATTTGACGGTGTAATGAATAGCCAGTGGTATGAAGTGTCGAAACACCTTAACGGATTTGATACCACGTACATGGTATTTGAGGTTGAGTACAAAGGGAAAGCAATAGGATTTATCGGGGAGTTGGTTTGGTCGGAGCGTGATTCAATGTGGCGTGTTAAGTATTCTTATGAAAATGATAATAGTGAAAATTCTGCTGAAATGGCCGAAGTGGTGAATGCTGTAGCGATGCATGCGACAGAGCAAATCAATATTAAGACATTGTACAGTTGGAAAAGACTAAAATCACTTATACCCACATTACGCAGTAGTATGTCAAGATATTGGCGCGAAATAACTGAGAGTGTGACTCGGGGTAAAGAACTTGAAAGTGTTAGTCAACGAGTGAAGTATGGGGTGAATAACGCCTCAAAAAGCGGCGGTCAGCAGTATGGCAGTGATATACCGTTCTAGACAAAGACAAAATATAGAATGTAAATAAATCATTGTTAATAATAGGAAAAAATGGGGTGTAATGCCTCGTTTTTGTTAACATTTTAGGCGTTATAGTGAACAAACTGTTAACAGTATGATTGTGTACGTTATAATCGTAAATATATCTTTACAAAGACTATTTCAGGCACCCTAAACTAAGATTTTACATAAGTTGGGTTAATTATTAATTCCGTTATTATCTTGCGCTCGACCACATGGTCAAATTATAAACACAAACAAAGTAGAGGAAGTAATGAAATTTATATCAGCAGCGATGATGGCAGTCCTGCTTACAGGGTTAGCGGGGAATGTAAGTGCAGGCGATAAAGACAATGTAGAGGCTAAGGTTTCGGAACATGACCAAATGAGCTTACCTTTAGTGCAAAAAGTAGCAAATCATATGTACAAGAGCAAGCGTTTTGTTGATGGTACCAACATGACATCCGTGTATTGGACAGGAAAGAAAGTGTTTCAAAATGGCGAGTCGTGCTTGATTGTGGAACAGAACTTTAGTCACTTCAACAAAGGCGAAAGCCCTGATAAGACAATTACTAAGGAGCCGGTTGTCAAACGGACGCTAGTAGTCAAAGATTGTGACGGTGTAGTTGCTTTCATTTAGGATGTGAAGTAACAACGAATTCAAAAAAAAGGGCTGAATTAATCAGCCCTTTTTTGTAGATGTTGTTTAGGCGGTTTTCGCCAGTAAGATAGGTGATAGTGATTTTTTGTGTGTTGCAATAGGCTTTAATATTGCGTGAATGGATAACATCGGTTTGTTTGATATAACTTCGTATTGCTCGCTTAATGCCTGGGTCGCAAACAAGGATTTGAACATAAAGAATGTTTTGGTTAGCGTCATGGCCAGTTCGGGCACTTCAGTCGAAGATAGCGAAGTGTTTTTGGTCAACGTTTCTGCAAACATTTTGAAGATAATGCCTTTAAATATCATCGCGGTTGCGCCAGAATCTTGTGAGCGTGAAAGTATCTCACTCATCCGGTTGTGGTATTCACTCATATCGTCTTGATCAAGTGCACGCATAGCAAGGGGGCGTATTACATCTTCAAACAACTGCGAGTAATCAATGAAGTCAAAGCCATGCATAGCAAATTCGGCTTTTTTAAGTGCTTTTTCCATGTCGCCAAGGCTAAGAGCAAACCCGAGGCCAGCTTTGTTTAGCATAAGTGAAGCAATTGACGACGGTAACTGAGTGTTCACTGAGTATGCATCTACTTGCGTTTCTAGCCTCACAATACTTTGTATGCGAAATTCGTTGAGCGTGGCTTGGATATCGTTAGTTTCAGTTAGTTTCATCATAAAAATGCCTAATGAGCGCTCGGTCTGATACTGCGACAGCCATTTATGATCTGTATTTGTGGTCACAAAATTCAGGTTAAATATATCGAGTGAACGACTAATATCATGAAAAAGAGACTCTGCTTGTGCTTTAGTATCGGGGAGTGCATAGACGATTGTGTGATTAATAGTACAAATACTGTTCCCTGTAAGCGAATCAATATGTTGTTTTAAGTTTTCTGCCTGAGCAGTGGTTCGCAAAAAAAAGATACAAATAGGGTGTGCTTGGTTATCAATGTTCATCATCAATCCTTTAAAAATAAGTAGCACCTCATGTGCTTAGAAAGATAATAAAGTGAAGTTAAAAATTTGTCAACGTCGAATTATTGGCACAGTAAATAAATGATTACGTCAAATTTATGACGCTTTGTGATATAATGGCATTTCTGGTCATAGTATACTTTAGTCTACTAATACCTCGTTGCAGGGTAAATTTCAGGCCAGTTGCGTACAATTTGGAGTTTAAAATGAAGACATTAACGTTTTCCAGTTTAGCTGGTGCCATGATTTGGTGGTGGTGGTTTTAATTAACCCGCAGTAACGAATGTTACGGTGAGCAACAAATCGTGTTAAGCATCGATTCTGTTGCTCTTATCTTCGCGAATACTCTTTGAAATTCCTGCCAGTAGTATAATAATCAAATACAGCATAATAGCGTCCAGTAAGTATCGGCCAATTATAGCGTAATTAAACACCCCATTTGCAATTAGACTGGTCTCCACAGATTCGCTTGAAGCGATATCCATGCCTAGCGCATATATATAAAAGGAATCTGTGCACGAATAAATCACATAGAGTATCGCCATGTACCTCAAGCCCTTTTTAATCAGTGTCGCTGTAATAACGGGTTTTATAGTGCTCGTTATTTCGCCAGCATACAGCCTCGACAACCATTTAATTGGTATAAATGAGCAGATTTGATAAGCAATGACGCTTCTAAATGCAAATAAATAATAACCTAATACATATACAAAAGGGAACGCGAGTAACTTCGCTATCTTTGAGCCTTCATAGAAAGAAACAATAAAGAATATGATAAATGTTTGCAGGATAAAAATAAGCATTAAGCAAATTGCAGGGTTTTTATAGCGTGCTCCTCGCGAAAATATAACTGACGCAATTAAGGTGATGATGAACGCCATTAATATAACACCGCCTCGGATGTTAATGCTATCCATTGTTTGGTTGTTTGCAATCAAAATGTATTCAATAGCCACAGTGAATAATACCACTACAAACAAGATGGTTAAGGTAAATGCCGTTCTCACAATCCACTTTTGTGAAGATGCCAGCAATAGTAAATTATCCATTTAAACCCCCTATGATATGCCTGTAAACACTTGTTAGGCTAAGTTATGCCGTAGCTACCACATCTATAGGTCTTCTACCGTTATTGACAATATATTCACATAAACGAGTATTAATTGCAATTAGCTGTGTAATCTCGCTCTCTGTGATGGGCGCAACACTTGTTTTAAAGTAGTTACACTCTATTTGTCCTATAGATAACCCTTTGGTTTTATCAATGGCACTTATAAGTGCTGTCATCGGCTTTTCAAAACTGGCAATATTGGCACTGCGAAAAACAACTGAGGTTTGAAACATCATTTTGCCTAAATCATAATTTTTAGGGGTACTGATAATGTCCAATTGAAAGAAAAGCTTGCCTTTTATTTTCACTTGCGAAAACATCAAGGTTACTTTGCCATCTAATCCGCCTTTACTCATTGGCGGAAGGAGCTTTTCTCTGCAACGACTGATAATAGTGCTTGGTGGTGTAAACATTTTAATTCCTTATTTGTTGATACTATAGTATATAAAATACGGTAATATGTCAACATATATTATCATTATGATAAAGTTCTTTGGCCTCTCCACGGGGCATTAAGGAATTTTGGGTTGATAACTTTGTCGTCAAAGCGTATGAATGACGAGCGGATATACTCCCACATAATATCGGTACACAACCACCGACGACGATGGCGTTCAGCGGCCTGTCCTGTGGTTAAGGTGCCCCCAAATAAATCGACTACTAGGTCACCTTCACGGCTAAGGAACTGGACTAACTTTTCAGCTAGGGGTAATGGCATTTTAGCAGCATGGGCTGAGATCCCTAAACTTTTTGCATACGCAGAGACAGCTCTGCCTTCTTTGCAATAATTGGAGAAGTTAAATACATTACTGGGGATTTTCCCTGCTGTTTCTTTACTGTAACTGCCTATACGTTTTACGTATGCGCCATCACCGTGTACAGCATATTTTTTGGTGCCACCACTTCGCACAAACTTTAAGTGCTGTTCACTATGTGGCTCAAGCACACGTTGGTTGTTAGAGATGCACGCAAGTGGATCATTAGTGAACCAATAAATAGGCTCGTAGCCTGTGTGTAATTGGATGCGTTTTTTCGATGCCCATTGGTAGGGACCTGGGGGCTTGTTACTGCATGTCCATGGGATCCTATCCATTAACGATAGACCAAGGTCATCTTTTAACTTGATGACCAATCGTTCGAGGTAATCAGAGCGTGCGGGTGAGCGGTCTTCAAAAATATCTTGTGACAGGTTAAGCGCAATGTTACCGCCTCTAGCGAGTTTAGCAATCAATGGCTCCAATGACTCAATAATAAAATCAATGTACTTACCTGTGTCCATGTGCTCACCGTATGCCCTTTGGACTTTAAGTGGGTAAGGTGGAGAGGTAATGATACAGTGAATTTCTTCTTCTAAAATATCGCTATTGAAAATTGTGTCTGATTTTGCCCAAATGGCAACGCCAAGGGACGTAGACATAGCGACCATATGATTAGCTGCTTCAATAGAGTGAAGCTCAATGTCTTTTTTGCCTGTTAATTGCCAATGTCCGCGTTTAATTGCTTTTATAGAGCCATTGAGTTTTAGGTTCTGTTGCGCCCAGCGTATCTTTCTATGAAGCAAGTTACGCTGAGTTTTTGATTTTCCGACTGGCGCTGTGGTGGACTTACCCCCGACAGCGCTTTGCACTTTTGCATACACGTGATCATTCGCGACCGCACCGCTGGTGTTTGCGTAAACGTCCAGCAGTATTTGCTCGATAGATGTCATGTTTATCATTATCCTCTTCCACATCCTTTTGGTATAGGCCAACTGCGTCTCTGAGGCTGAGCCTTAGTGAAGGTTTGCACAGGGAATTCGATGTTCGTAATGCCTTCAACTTCCGATATAGATACTAAGTATCGGTCTAATTCAGACTTTTTGGCGGTAAAATCGTTAGGAACAATCCATGCAATAGATTCCCCCGTGTCATGCCTGACAATAACCTTATAAAAAGCATCAGGTGTGATTACACCATGTGATCTTACAAAATGATCGTTGGTTGAATCGTTACCCCAAATAGCCCCGCCATAAACGGTAATATCACTGATATCTCTGTAACATTCGGTGATGTATTCAGTTTGATACCACGCGCCTGTGTTCATAATGCCAGTCTGAGGCATTATGTTCGTCATGTAGTTTGATTCAAAAATCGCTTTCTTACTGCTATCAAGGTTGTTTGCAGGCACTTGATGTCCACGGTGCCAGCTTTCACCGTACTTTTTGTAGGTGTCGGCGCTTTTTTGCTGGCATCTTTTCGGCACCTTAGGGTCAAGGTCAAAGCTATGGCGTCTTTTAAAATTCCCCGTGTCTTTTGATAAGGAGTAGGAGAAGTATTCCGCCCCACGCAAGTTACAGTTCAGCCATACGGTATAACCCGTATATTCCAATTTGATAATTTCATCATTTATTGTATTGTTTGCTGGCCACGAGCCTACTTGAGCGCGAGGTTGCGGTCTAGTCACCTCGGCAACAGGAGTTGACGTTTGGAAATCGCCTGCTTCGTATTCTTTTGTTTTTTTGTACCCTTTGGGCAGTCGGCCATTTTCACTCTTTAAACACTGTTTTAGTGAGTTAAAGGGGACGAAATTAGACACTTTCATGTAGTAAGGTGAATCTGGTGCGTGACAAATGCCGGATGCTGATTTCTTTATAAGAGTGGCATGAGCGCTTAAACTTAGGGCGAAGATCGCCACCGTCAATAGTGTACGTTTTATCATTTCAAAAATCCTTTAAGTTGATGTATATATATTATCATAATGATAATATATGTCAAGATAATATCATAATGAAATCAAAAGGAGACTTGCCTTTCAGCGTGATAAAATAAGGTGTACACCCACTATATTGTGGTGTTAGGGTTGAAAAACACACATATATAGTGTACTATTCCCTTTCAATATCGCACACACAAGAGATGGCACGAAGCCATGTCGTGTTTACTATGAAGGTAAAAATATGATTAATGTAGAAAAGCGCAAAGGCGTTACGGAACCCCTTGATTTAGAGAAGATACATAAGGTAGTTACGTGGGGCGCAGAAAACTTAAAAGATGTGTCTGTGTCGCAAGTAGAAATAAAAGCCGGCCTACAGCTTTTTGATGGCATTAAAACCGAAGATATTCACGATACGCTAACGAAAGCGGCGGCTGATTTAATATCTGAAGAGAACCCGAATTACCAATACTTAGCGGCTCGTCTTGAAATGTTCCATTTACGCAAGCGTGCATACGGTGAGTTTGAGCCTCCCCATTTAGTTGAACATGTTACTAACCTTGTTAACTTAGGTAAGTACGACAGTGCTATCATTGAAGATTATACCACTGAAGAATTAAACGAGTTGAATGACTATATTGTGCATGCACGAGATATGGATTTTAGCTATGCGGCATTGCAACAATTGAAAGGTAAGTATCTAGTGCAAGATCGTGCGTCGAAAGAAACGAAAAAGCCGATATTTGAAAGCCCTCAATTCCTGTATATATTGGTCAGTGCTTGTTTATTTTCAAGCTATCCAAAATCTACACGCCTTAGCTACGTAAAGCGTTTTTACGATGCGACGTCATTATTTAAAATTTCATTGCCTACGCCTATCATGGCGGGTGTGCGTACTCCGACGCGCCAATTCAGTTCATGTGTGTTAATCGAAGCAGGTGATAGTCTTGATTCTATCAATGCAGCCACAAGCTCAATTGTTAAGTATGTGAGTCAACGTGCTGGCATCGGTATTAATGCAGGTCGTATTCGTGCATTAGGTAGCCCTATACGCGGTGGCGATGCATTCCATACGGGTGTTATTCCATTTTATAAGCACTTCCAGTCAGCAGTTAAGTCTTGCTCACAGGGCGGAGTTCGTGGTGGCGCGGCTACCTTGTTCTATCCTATGTGGCATTTGGAAGTAGAGTCATTATTGGTGCTTAAGAACAATAAAGGTGTTGAAGAAAACCGTGTTCGTCACTTGGATTATGGTGTGCAGATCAACAAGTTGTTGTACACGCGTATGATTAAAGGTGGAAAGATAACACTATTCAGTCCATCAGATGTCCCAGGCTTGTATGATTCGTTTTTTGCTGATCAAGAAGAATTTGAAAAACTGTATGTACAGTATGAAGCGGATGATTCAATTCGTAAGAAGACCGTTCCTGCCATTGAGTTATTTAGTGCTATGATGCAAGAACGCTCTGGTACAGGTCGTATTTACATCCAGAACGTTGATCATTGCAACACGCATAGCCCATTTGATCCTGCGGTTGCTCCTATTAGACAAAGTAACTTGTGTCTAGAGATTGCATTGCCGACTAAGCCTTTGGAACATATCCACGATCCAGATGGTGAGATTGCGCTTTGTACTTTATCTGCCTTTAACTTAGGCAAGATTGAATCACTTGATGATCTTGAAGAACTCGCTGATTTAGCAGTACGTGCCCTAGATCAATTGTTAGATTATCAGGACTACCCAATAATTGCGGCTGAGAAAAGCTCTAAAGGACGCCGTACACTTGGAATAGGCACCATCGGCTTTGCGCATTACTTAGCGAAGCATGGTCTTAAGTATTCAGATGGTTCAGCGAACAACTTGGTTCACGAAACGTTTGAAGCAATGCAGTACTACCTGATGAAAGCCTCTGTGCAGTTAGCTAAAGAGTTTGGTGCTTGCCCGTTGTTCCATGAGACTAAATTGTCGCAAGGCATTTTACCGATTGATACGTACAAGAAAACGGTAGATGGTTTGCACACAGCAGATCTGAAATTTGATTGGGAAGCACTACGTGAGGATATTGTGACATACGGCATGCGCAATTCGACCTTATCTGCGCTTATGCCATCAGAGACGAGTTCTCAGGTATCTAATGCGACAAACGGTATTGAGCCACCACGCGGATTGGTTACCGTCAAGAGCAGTAAAGATGGTATTTTCAAGCAAGTCGTACCTGACTTTGAGACGCTGAAGCATGCTTATGAAACGCTGTGGCAAATCAAAGATAACACCGGCTACATCGAGCTTGTGGCCATCATGCAGAAGTTTGTAGACCAAACTATCTCGGCGAATACCAGTTACGATCCTCTAAACTACCCAAAAGGCATGGTGCCGATGAAGTTGTTGCTGAGAGATTTGCTTAACTGTTACAAACTGGGCATTAAGACACTTTATTATCACAACACGCGTGATCACGCAGGTGAGCAAGTAGCTGAAGATGCACCTAACACGGTCATTGAAGCTGTTGTTAATGATGATGATGATTGCGGAGACGCTTGCAAGATCTAGTCTTAAGTTAACATGATAAAACAATGAGGAAGCCTCTCTTGTAGGGGCTGTTTTTGATTTACCGAAAAGAATTATGTAGGGATGTATAATATGAAGATTAAAATGATCGCAGCAATGGATGCTAATCAAGCGATTGGCAACAAGAACAGATTGCCTTGGAGGTTGCCAAGTGATCTACAGCATTTCAAGCGCATGACAATGGATCAAGTGATTGTGATGGGCTATACCACCTTCGATAGCTTGCCAGGAGTATTACCTAATAGAGAACATTGGGTGTTAAGCACAAAACCTCGCACACGACCTGAAGGTGTGGTGTTATTCTCCTCTATTGACGACTTACTAGCAGAAGCTCGTAAGCGGGGCTTAGAATCGCTGTGGGTTGTTGGTGGCGCTAATGTGTATGAGCAGTTCCTGCCATTTGCTGATGAAATGGTGCTTACACAAGTTGAAACTGAAGTTGAGCATGCAGACACCTATTTCCCTGATTGGGATAGCATGGGCTTTGAACTAGACAACATTGTGATTGGCACGCAACAGGAAAAAGACCAGTTTCCGTTTGAATATGAGTACTGGGTGAAGCACGTATAAGGATAGTCTTGCATAACAATAGAAGGTCTGATGCGACCTTCTATATGGGGGTGGAGAGTTTTAATTAAAACTCAATAAGTGCACCGCCCCAACTTAAACCTCCACCAAAAGCTACGGTAATGAACGTATCCCCACGCTTAAGTTTTCCTGACTTTACTGCCTCATCTATTGCAAGTGGGACACTGGCCGCGCTCGTATTCCCATATAGGCCTATATTTAAGAACATCTTTTCCATGTCGAACTTAAGTGCTTTTGCCGCTTTTTCTATAATTCTTTTGTTGGCTTGGTGAGCAATAATGTAATTCAAGTCATCTAGTGAAATATCATTTCTATCAAGCAAATCATTTACAGTTTTAGGCACAATCTTAGCAGCAAACCTAAATACCTCAGCTCCTTTCATATGTATGTGATCTTGGACACTTGATCTATTTACTTCCGGAATTTTTATTTCCACATTGCGGCATTTTAAGAATCCATCAATATCACCTTTTGAACCACAAAATACGTCTTTAATTTTATCTTGTGTACTTTTACCAATCACCATTGCGCCAGCCGCGTCTCCAAAAAGAACGCAAGTGTCACGGTCTCGCCAATCAGTTATTCTAGTCAGTGTGTCAGCTCCTACGATTAGCACATTTTGGTAAGCCCCACTTTTTATCATCTTGTCTGCGATATTTATGGCGTATATGAATCCGCTGCATGCTGCGTTGATATCAAAGACCATCACTTCATTTAATCCAAGTCTGGCTTGAAGTAAATTGCTGGTGCTGGGGAAGTGATTATCTGGTGTAACAGTGGCCACTATCACTAAATCGATATCACATTTATCAATACCTGAGTCTTTAATGGCTATCAGGCTAGCTTCATATGCGAGATCAGTTGTTCCTTGATCGGTAACAATACGCCTTTCTCTGATACCTGTTCTGGATTGTATCCATTGATCGTCAGTGTCAACGTAACTTTCTAAATCTTGGTTGGTTAGCACCTTTGGAGGTGTGTAACTACCAGTGCCGAGGATCCGTGTATGTATCATTTTCTTATTCCTTGTTTCACAAATTAGCGTGAAATACCTCTGGTAGAGCCAGCCAAGAATTTCAGCATGACTTGTACAACATCTGAACCTTCAAAATCACTCACTAAAACCTCTTTAGCCTGAGTTAGCATAAGTCCTTTACGATATATTGTTTTATATGCTCGCCTAGCCGTCATTATCTCTTCTGGCGTATATCCGCGTCGCTTCATGCCTTCAATGTTTATTGCAACAGGTTTCGCTGGTGTGCCCATTACTGTTACAAAAGGTAGAACATCCTGCGCAACACCAGAGTGCCCACCAATGAAAGCGTGGGTGCCGATCTTGCAAAATTGATGTATGCTTGTGCTTCCAGAGAGGATAGCCCAGTCACCTACATGAACGTGACCTCCGACTGTGGCTGAGTTTGAGAAAACCACGTTGTTACCAATAACTGCATCGTGAGCGACGTGCGAATATGCCATAAACAGATTATTCGAGCCTATCCTTGTGATCCCTTCGTCTTGCACAGTTCCTCTGTGAACAGTCGCGTATTCACGAAAAATATTATTGTCACCGATTACAAGATGTGTCGTTTCGCCATTATGTTTTTTGTCCTGCGCGACTTCACCAATACATGAAAAGGGGAAGAACTTATTGCCCACCCCACACTTGGTGTTGCCTGTAATAACGACATGGGATGAAATAGTGCAGTTGTCGCCAATAACGACATCCATACCTATGAAGCTATAGGCTCCAATTTTCACATTATCCCCAATTTTTGCGCCTTTCTCGATCACTGCGGTAGAATGTATCACTTTAAAATCCTTTTTAATCTGTATATTCTTTTCAATCCAATCCAATCTAAACATAGCATAAAATTTTAACAAGGAAGCAAGCCCGAAATAAACTCTCCAATCGGTGCAAAGGGTTAGTTTTCTTCAGGGGTGTTTCGTTGACGCCAAGCCATCCATCCGAAGTAGAGAGACATGATCATCATCGCAACAGCTACAACTAAAAATGCATCATTAAAAGCGTACAGCCATCCGCTACGCTCAATGTTGTGTGGCATTACATTTTCAGATAATGGATTCATCATGATAATTTGAACATAATAACTTTGTTGGGATTCTATGTATGCGGATAGTCCGGAAACGCCAGCAATTGCACCAAGTGTTCTGCATAAACTGTAAAGCGAAGTTAGTGCCGGCGCATCTTCTTTTGAAGGAAGTTTAATTAATAGTAGACCCAAAGGTAGGGCGATCATGGGGATAGACATCGCACGCAAGCCTTGAGGTAAAATCCACGAAGAACCACCGAAATCTAGCCCTAGACCGGTCATTTGCCATACGCTGAAGGTGCCTAACAACGACCCAAACATAACCAAAAGATAAGGTGATAGTTTATTACGTAAAAACAACACTACAGGAAGCCAGATTAACTGAGGTATTGATGCATACAACGTTACATTAAACAACTCTTTGACGCCTGCTCCGTGGACACGAATGAGGTAATAGGGCACCAAGTAAAGAAACCCATAAACCACCACTCCCATCATGACACTACTAAGTAGAATCCCAATGTAGCGAGGCTTTATTAACATGACTAGTGGGAGTAAAGCAGCGTCCCTCTTCCATTGATGTAAACCTGCGAGGGTTATTACTGCAAACCCAAGCAATAGGTGCAGCCTAAATCGATAGTCACTCCATGCTCCCCATTCATGGGAGTGTTCGACCGCCCACACTACACTGGCAAGCCCTGCACTGAAAAAAAGCACTGCCATGACGTTTGATATAGGCAAATTTTTATGCGCCTCCTCTTCGTTATTTTTCAGCGTTTCTTTGTCCGAAGGAAGGATGAACAAACCGGCCACAATCATTAAACTCATGACCAAAAATATTAACTGCACGGTGTTTGCCGTTAATGTAGCCGTCAAAAGTGGACCTATGATCGGTGCGAAACCAGCCACGAATCCAGCACCAGCCATAGCGAAAGGTTGCTTATCAGTCGGCAAGTCAGTTCGCATGATAAGTAAGGGCGTTGTCACTAATAAGCCCCCAAAAAAACCCTGCACAACTCGACCAGCAAGTAATAAGTCTAAGCTAGGGGCGAGTAAACACAGCACTGAGCCAACGAGAAATCCCCATAGCGCAATTTTCAGAAGTCGCGCAGCTCCTAATCTTGCGACAATCATAGGCATTAAAGGAAGAGCGGCTATTTCAGCTATAAGATACAGTGAGGTGGCTGGTGAAATTTCAGATAGAGATGCTTGGAAGCGACCGGCCAATAGATCGGTCGCATTACTTAAGGCGTTAATTCCCATTGCCGAGCAAAAGGCACCGATAAAAGCCACAAAAGGCCGTCGCCAGATATTCATTATTTTATAACTGAAATGTGTACAGAAAGGCCAATGGCCAAATGAATTGAGGGGTAGCTATCGAAGGTTATTTTCACCGGTATTCGCTGTACAATTCGGGTAAAATTCCCTGCACTGTAGTTGGGCGTACTGGCACTGAGTGCTGCGCCAGCCAAGCTTGATATAGAGGATACTTCGCCAAAAAAAACATCCTTTGTGTATGCATCTATTGTAATAGCTACTTTAGTGCCAACAGGCACCATTTTGAGTTCTGTTTCTTTAAAATACGCGGTAATCCAAAAGTTTTTTTCATGCGTGATAGTCAGCAATGGTTCACCCGCTTTAACAATAGCACCTGATGATGCATGCACCTCATGCACTTGGACAGGGTAGGGTAAACTTATGTTGTAATCTTGCTCTTGTGAATTCAGGTAATCTTGCTTTTGCTTAAGCTGTGCTGATAAAAGGCTTAATTCTTTAACCCCAGCCTCGTGCTCACTCTTTTTTAATAATGTCAGCCAGAGCGATTCTTCACTTTCATGGTAGATTTTCTGCCTGTCAGAGACGGCAAGCATGGCGTTTTCTTTTTCTCTTTCTATTGCAAAGGAGCCAAGCTCATCTTGTCGCTTAAGTGTTCTTCCAGCAGTGATGACTCCCGCTTCAAGAGACTTTATTTCTTCGTTTTTCATAGTGATAATGCGATCAAGAAGCTGCAATTGTTGTTGATGTAGTTGCAGGGATACATCTAGTACTTGCTGTTGTTGTAATATTTCTAAGCGTTGCTGTTTCAAGTCCCTTTGGTCAAGAGACACCATTTTTACCTGCGCCTCAACCACTTCCCCAGGGATAACGCTTATTGATTTTACACGCGAATGCACTGCACTTATTAATGTGTGCCTTTCACCTTCGATATAGGCAACATTAGTTTCAATGTTTTTGTCTGCAAAAAATTCCCAAGCAACATAGGACAAGGTTAGCAAGGAAACTACGATGATAAAGGTTACTTTGATTCGCCCTTGTTGTTTGTTTGCTCGGTAACGGGTGTGCTTTTTTATCTCTAATGTTTGGTTTTTCTTAGAACGGTGGTATTCAGGCACAATTCATCATCCTTGATTCGGTCGGTCACCGTCATCCTTTGCGGTGCTTTATTTTTCAGATATTATCACAATAAATTGGCTCCCGCGATCGTACCTATAAATGAATTGTCCAGCCTTTAGAAGGTTCAATGCGTTATTGATAAGCTAATGCGCGAGGTTCAATGAAAGTAAATCAGTTAAACGCCACATTAAGTCATCTCCGGATAAGCGTTGCTTCCGTGTTTGTTTTATAAATTTCACTATTAAGCTACTGTGGACTTCACATAAAAAGCAGAAGACCAATGCGTTAAAAAGCTGTTTTGCCTCATCAAGTGATAACTCCATCTTAGTTACAAGATGCTCTAAAGCTCCTTCAGCAACATAATAGGTATTGCCATCGTAACCCCAAGAAAAATCACTTTACTCACCAATGAGACCCATAGGGAAGTGACTCTGCACCAACTTGGCAGTCTTTCTTGAATTAGCTAAATTACCTTGCGAAACTGGTGTGTGATAACTAAATTGTGGCATATCATGTTATTCCTTTGTACTAAACCCGCGTAAATCACCAAGTCTCATTTGCATGAAGCCCCTGTATTCTGGAAGCGATACATCACCTCCACTCATATCACCAACTGTGACCGTGTAATCATCGGGTTTGTTTGCGTATTGCCTCAAGATTAGTTTTAAATAATCATTCCAACCCAAAGTTTCCTTAGCTACAGGCTTATCCTCATTAAGTGCGCCGTTGACTCTACCATTAATCTCCGAACACCCCTTAGACAGCAATTCGAAAGATTGTTCAGGAGTCAGGTTAAACTCTACGTGGTGGCTGCTATCGCTCGATTCAGCTTGCAGGTTATGCGTGCCGTCAGAGCGTTTAGTGAGGCTTAATTTGTATTTTTCAAATGCTTTAAACATGGTGCAGCTCCATCGTGCTGGATTTTCAGGGTTATGTTTTTCAACACACATATATTATCATTTTGAAATCACTTGTCAATCTATTTTAAGTTAAAAAGGATATTCCTTACGAGGGTTTTCGTTCCAAACAAAGGTGATGGATGATGAGTGGTGCGTGCTAACATTAGTAAACGCAAAAGAAGGCGTGGCAATGGTTTTAAAAGGATGTGGTGTATGTTCAAAAGAGCATGTGGGTTTTGGGATAAATGGCGAGGGGGGTTCGATGGCGTACCTACGTTTTGGATGCGCAAGATAACCACAGTAAATAATAAAACGGTAATGCTGCATAAGTTTACCGGCCTTGATATGGCGGATTGTTACCATAGTCACCCTGGTAAAGCTATTCGTCTGATATTGTGGGGCGGGTATGTGGAAGAACTACCCACGGGTGATAAACGTCGATAGTTTCCGCTTATGATAGGGTTAGTTCGCCCAGACTACTGCCATCGCATTGATAGTCTCTTATTAGCAAAGGCTTCTTATTCTCTATGGATAAAGTGGCCTAAGACACATGATATTAAGCTAATAGGGAAGGGGTGGGGTGATTTAGAGCATAAGTCATAAGCATTAACGGTTGCTCCAAGGAAGGCGTCAACTAACAAAATATAAGCAGGGTAGTCCATGGGAGGTGACCTAATGATAAGTGTGCATTTGCCAATCACACAATCGACGTTTATCGCTAAAGCAGCAATACAATCACATCCCGATGTTGAAAGGATAAGTAGTGCAGTAAACGGCGGTGAGCTATCGTTAACCTATCATTTACACCCACGCTTTAACGCACTCCAAGAAATTGCCATAGAATCTCAATTAAATAGAGTCGGAACGATAATTAATGAGTTTATTTGATTGACAAATAATTTCAAAATGATAAAATAGCTTCATAATCTATAATCAATTCCAGAAGGGAAATTAATGAACATTCTAAACGTAGAAGAATTAAGTAAACTTGACAGCCCAGTTGTCGCCGAACAACTTGAAGCACTAAATGTCGCATACCGTGGGGGTGAGCCATTAGTGACTGACTACCAATACGACCTTATGCGCAAAGTGCTGATAGAGAAAAACCCTTCACATCCGTTTTTAGTAACAGTGGAGCCAGAGGCGGCAGTCGATGGTAAAGGTCGTGTTAAGCATGAAAAACCGATGTTAAGCACTGACAAGGCATATACAGCAGCTGAGGTCAGCAAGTGGTTAGAAAAATTAGTTACCTATGCAAAAGACAATGGCTTTGACGATCTGCGCATTCGATTAACACCAAAATTAGATGGTTGCGCAGGTAGTTATAAGCCGGATGCTACCGCGAGCTTTGTGACACGTGGAGACGGACTGTTTGGTAACGATTTCACGACATTAGGTGATCAGTGTAATTTCATTGGCGATATCAACGTACCCTCAGTGGGCGAAGTGATTTGTGATGAAGCTTATTATCAGGACGTATTGAAAGCACAAGGTGTTAAGCACCCACGTAATTTTGTCAGTGGATTAATCGGCGCGGATGATATCAGTGAAATTGGCCAAAAAGCGCTTGATGATGGCGCAGTTAATTTTGTTAGTTATAACAACATGGCTGGCATGCGTCTTTATTCACTATCTGAATTCAAGGCGTTGATTGATGATTTAGAGTCAATTGAAATTGAGATAATGTCACAATGCCCATACCGAACTGATGGCGTGGTTATTCAAGCCGACAATGACAGTTTGTTTAGCGAAATGGGTAACAATGGTTCGTTCCATTATGCGCAATTGGCTAAAAAGATGGCGGGTGAGGCCAAAGAAACTGTATGCACAGGCATCACTGTTCAATTGGGAAAAACAGGCAGAATGTCGCCAGTTTTGAATGTAGAAGCAGTAGACTTTGATGGTGTTAGCGTGACGAATGTTACTGCTCATCACATGGGTAACGTAAGAAATCTAGGTTTAGGTGAAGGGGCTGTGATCGAGATCCTTCGCTCGGGTGAAGTGATTCCGTACCTTAAAAATACGTTAAAACGCTCAGAAAATGTTTTGATACCAGAAGCTTGTCCATGTTGTGGAAGTGAACCGGTATGGGTGAATGATTTCCTTGAGTGTCAAAACATCGCATGTGAGGGTCGCATTGCGGCTCATTTACGCTTCTTTACTAAAACACTTGGCATGGACTTAATTGGGTTTAAAGCGTCTGAAAAACTGGCTGAGGCCGGAATTACCGCAGAGTCATTACTGAGCATCACTAACGAGCAATTGTTGTCGATAGGCTTTGGTTCTGGGCAGTCAGCGAACATCCTTGAAGAGTTGCAAAGAATCAAGACTTACCCTGTTGAAGATTATAAGCTGTTAGCATCAGTCGGCATTAGAATGTTGGGTAACCGCGCAAGTAAGGCCTTATTAAAAGATACGGCTATCACTGAAATCGGTAGCATTACGAGAGAGCAAATTGTCAATACTGAAGGTTTTGGCGACAAGAAGGCTGATGTGATCATTGCGGGAGTTTCTGAAAAAACATCACTGCTTAACGCACTGACTGGATTCTTTGATGAAGTAAAGGGCAGTAAGATTGATATCACTGAGTCGCCCATTACAGGCCTAAATCTAGTGTTTACTGGTTCGATGGTGCAAGGTAATCGAAATGAGATGATTGCCAACGCTGAAAAGCTCGGTGCGAATATCCAAAGCGGTGTTAGTGGCAAAACAAATTACCTTGTGGCTGGCGGGAAAGTGGGCGCATCTAAGATTGCTAAAGCGGAGAAGCATGGCGTGAAAGTAATCAACGAACAACAGTACTTAAACTTAGTTAATTCATTAGCGGATTGGGAGGGTGCTGGCCAATAGGGCTGGCGCTTTGCACTAGGAGAATATTTTGAGCGCATTAGATTTATTGTCAAAACGAGTAGTGTTGTCACACTGTGAGAAGTATCGTTATTGGCTAACGCGAGAGCTTCGCAAGGGCGACATAAAACCTGTCATCTTTGTGATGTTAAACCCCAGTACAGCTGATGGCGAAAACGACGATCGCACTATCACTCGTTGCATGGATTATGCTAAGCGGTGGGGTGGCTCGCACCTTGTTGTGGTCAATCTATTTGCTATCCGTTCCACTGATCCAAAATTGATAAAGAAAGTTGATGATCCCTATGGTGTGTCAGGTGATGATGCCATTCGTAAAGCCCGTGATCTTGCTTTATTACATGATGGTGTTGTGGTCTGTGCCTGGGGCGAACATGGTCAATATAAAGATAGAGATAAAGCTGTGTTAGAAGCCCTTTACCCCTGCGCTCCTAAGGCACTTAAGATAAATGCTTCGGGCAGTCCAGCTCACCCGCTCTACCAGAAAAAAGACGCTGTGTTGATTGATATGAATATCGATCACATGGTGAAGTATGGCAGCGTGATTGAGCAGGTATGTGCTAAAGATGATGATATGCGCGAGTATCTAAAAACGCCATTTGATCACAAAGGCTACGTATGTGCGACTAATGGTAGGGTTGCTGTTTTTTTTGAAGGCGAGTGCGGTAATAAGCAGTTAGAAGAAAATGTTGTTCAGCTACTTGATACAAAATTAGTTAATCGACCAGACGCTTTGCAGCCTATGTCTGATTTCGATATCAGCGTCACCCAAACAGTTGATGTTAAATGCGCTGAATGCGAAGGTACTGGTTATGTTGAATTTACCACCGATAAGCATGAATACACGTGTGAATGTAAAGAATGTGAAGGTGTGGGCGTTAAGTCTGATCAGGGTTATACGCGTATTGTTGGGTTTGAGAAGTATGCGTTTAATACGGATGCGTTGCAGATCATACAAGGGTTGCCTAATGTGGAATTCGGCCACTCAAAAGATAAAGATATTCACGACTTGTACTTTACGTTTGTGGGCGGCTTTGGTGTGATGGGAGGCAAGTTGGCCTCGTAAATATATTACTAGCGCCTTATTTGGGCGCTAGTATTTCGTCTACTTCAATTGTCACGCCCAACATCTCTTTTAAATATCCCGCTAAGGTATGCATAAGCACGATATCACTTGTTACCAATACATTGTTAGGGGTGTCGTCGTTTGCGTAGTGAAGGTCTATTGACGCAATCTTATTGGATGTATCGTTTCTGACTTTTATCTGGCTGACATCTTTCATCGAAAAGGATCGTATAAACTTGCCTTGATAGATAATGCCTCTTGGCTTAAAGAAGTTAACCTCTTTGGTATTGTTATCTACTAAAATATGCTCTGCGGTAGCTTTGATTTCAGTAATAATTGACAGGCTAATAAACAACGCACCCGCTGAAAAAAGCCCTATATCTCGCAGTGAATAATCCAATTGACTTAATAATATTGAAATGCCTGATATAGTGGCAAGCGCCATAATCATTGGTTGGAACATTTTAGGTTTAATAGTGAGTGCACCCGCGTAAACAGTGCCTGTTATTTTATAATGGCCAAAAAGTCTTGCCCGTATTCTACGTGGTCTATTCATAACTATCCTTAGCATTGAAATCAGTGCCTCATGCACTTCTCCCAATTATAGCGCGTTACGACTTCATCGGCAACAAATGATAGTATTAGTTTTTATCAAAATGAAATATTTTGATGGACATTTCTCACCACTATGGTACTATTATCATATTGAATTATTACGAAACAAACAAAGGGGAACTCCATTGGAGCCGACAGTATTTATTTTTGACATAAATAGCCACTTCAATCGCATTTGGAATGTGAAAACGAAGGATGGTATCCCTACGAATCAAGGCAGCTACTTCAATGGCGAGCCGGTCTTTTGTTTAAAGCCGCTTATCACGCTTGTTAATAACGAGATAAAGGCTATGGAGGCAATGGGTATATTTAATACGCACATTGTGTTGGTATTTGATCCACTGGGCAAAAACTTCAGGCATGACTTATTTCCAGATTACAAAGGAACTCGCCCACCTAAAGCGCCGGAGAAAGTGCGTCAAGAGGCATTGATGTACGATATGTTTGTGGCTATGGGTTTTCCATGCCTTAGAATTTCAGGCGTTGAGGCTGATGATGTGGTCGTTACACTGGCAAAGAAGCTGTCGCTAAACAAGATTGTTTCATACCTGTTCACGGGTGACAAAGATATTATGTCCACTTGTGATGAGTATACCTTTTTATATACAGGGGTCGCGAAAAAACTATACGGTGAGCGCGAAGTAAGGCTTAAATTCAACCTGCCACCTTCACGTGTTATAGACTTTCTAGCAATGATGGGTGACAAGGCAGATAATCTTTCTGGCATAAAAGGTATTGGTGCTGCATCAGCAACAAAAATGTTGGCTAAGTTCTCTTTAGATGAAATTTTAGCAGATCCGGATTGTATCGCTGACATGGATATTCGCGGTGTTAAAAGCATGATTAAAACGCTTAAGTCAGATAGAGAAAATATTGACCTAATGCGAAAGTTAGTCACGTTAAAAACCGACGTGCCACTGGACACTAACTTAAAAGATTTGGTGTGCAAACACAGTGATAGGTCAACTTTTCTAAATGGGTTTTTGTCCTAGCTGTTTAACAGTAAGAGACAAATCATAAAAAGGAGTAAAGATGAGTAAAGTACATGTAGTGACCATCATTAGCCCTATCGTTGGGTGGCATTATCAATTTGAAGACATACAGCTTGTTGATATTCTCGACAAGGAAACATATCAAGAGTGGCGCAGCCAGTTTGCAGGAATATTCAAGGCAGCGGGGTTAACCGCTCCTCTCCCTGATGAATTTAACCATGGGTATAATGAGGAAGAAACAGAAGTTGGTGATTTCTTTGATATAGTGGTCGGCGATATGATGTCGCGATACCCAAGAGACAAAGTGGATATTAGCACCATTGTGTCGCAAGAAGATGCGCTCAAGTGGCGAGATGAGGTGATATTCGCGCTTGATGAAATGGTAAAGCGTTAATAACCATTGAGTCTTTTGTATTTCGAGAAGAGCAGCCATTACCTGCTCTTCTTTCCATTTAAGCTACATTGATCTTTTTTGCTTTTATAAAAACAAGATAGTCTTTTTGATATGATAATATCAAATTCATTATTTATCATTTATAGGCAAGGAGGCCGCTTTGAGTGTAATGGATTTTATAGATGGTTGTGAATTCTGCGATGGATTCCCCACAGATGCAGTACCCTACATTTTTGAAAGCGAAAATTTTATAGTTAAAGCTGATCGTTCCCCTTTGTTAGTTGGCCATGTTTTGGTTTTTTCAAAGGCGCATTTTGGTTGTGCAGGAGAGATACCGGAGGCGCTAAGAGGTGAGCTGCTTGATATTGTTTCAAGCTTCTCGAAAAAGATACAAGAAAAGTATGGAAGTGTTTCGCTTTATGAGCATGGTCGGGCGGGTCATTGTGTTGTAATGGAGAGTGGAAAAGGAATGTGTGAGCATTTTCACTTGCACATATTGCCATTTAACAACAAAGTGAATATGCCATTTGAACTTGAAAGCGAGGTGTGCTTTGGCCATCAAGTTGAAAATTCATTTTCAGCAGTTTTTGATTTCTTTGAACGATATGGAAACTATCTTTACGTATCTAATGCCAGTGATGAGCATAGCTTTTACGCTGTGGATCCCAGCGAGATAGCCCCACATTTCCTTAGAAGCTGCTTTATTCGGTGCGGTGCAGATTCGGGCAGGGATGATTGGTTAGCTTGCCAGAATGTAGATGAGCAGAGGCGGGCTTATGAAAACATTAAATAGCAAAGTGGTTTATCTTAATCACGCTTCTACATCGTTCCCTAAGCCTGAAAAAGTAACGCAAGCAGTAAGTGACTTTGTGAATTGCATCCCTGGGATGAGAAGCGGAGGAGAAGGCAGCTTTTCTGAATCAAAAAGAAAAATATCAAATTTCTTTGGCTGTGATGATCCCAGCCGTTTTTTGTATTCACAGAATGTGTCTTATGCCATTAACATGGTGTTACAGGGACTTTTGGTTTCTGGGATGCGTGTTGTTGTGTCAAGCGCAGAGCACACTTCAATTTTAAGGCCTCTATACCATTTGAAGGACAAAGGACTCAATGTAACTGTTATCAATGCGGGTGATAATGGCGTTTTTTCTGTAGACGCCATAAAACATGTGCTTGGGCAGCATAAAGTGGATTTTATATTAATGACCCATGCAAGTAATGTCACAGGTGAAATTTATAACATATCGCCAATTGTGGATGTTGCCCAAGAACACGGCGTAAAGGTAATTCTTGACGCATCTCAGACAGCAGGAATTATCCCAGTTAATGTTGTCGATCTGGGTGTGGATATCATGTTTTTTACAGGTCACAAGAGTATGATGGGACCTCTAGGGGTTGGTGGCGCTTATGTTAAGGATATTCACTTAGTGAAACCGGTTTTTTATGGTGGAACAGGCGTTAATTCACATTCCCTTTACCAGCCTTTGAATATATCAGAGAGATTTGAAGTGGGGACGCCAAATGAAATGAGCGTGTATGCGCTATCTGAAGCTGTTGAATTACTCACTACAAAAAGTATGAGTGAAAAATTGGAAAACAACAGTAAGCTCTCGCATATATGTAAAAACACGTTGAAAAAAATCCCTAAAATAAAAATTTATGAATCCGTCGGTGGGAATGGCAATACGGGGGTTGTTTTGTTTAACTTGGCAGGGCACTTGTCTCGTGATGTGTCTGATTTTCTTAGGGGTGTGGGGATCTACGTTAGAGGCGGTTTACAGTGCGCTCCGTTGATGCATAAGTCCATAGGCACTTACCCAAATGGAGCAGTCAGGGTTAGCTTTGGTTGCGGAAATACAGTGGGTGATATAGAAAGGCTGTTTGATGCATTACTGGAATTGGTGAATAGCGATGGGTAGTTTGCTTAAGATTTGGCTTCCAGTACTTGGTACACGAACATTGATGGCTGCGGAATTCACATTAATAACCTTTCTCATGTCAATAAGTGGTTCAGGTGTAATTGATATCGCTGTTTTTGGTTTTATTTACACTGTGTTTGTGGCTATTGAGTCGCCAATCATGATGCTGGACGTGTTAGCGGTTAAATATTCATTCTCTCGTGAGAGTCAAAAGATTGTAATGCAGTTTTCTCTACTAGTTTCTTTTTTGCTTGCATTTGCGATCACTTCACTGATGATTTCTGCGACATTTTCACAGTTTATTGCAGAAACGAATTGGATTGATAACAAAATATGGGTTCAATCAAAACCCCTTATTATTATCCTGACTTTGTCACTGCCATTTCTTGGGTATAGAAGGTACAAGCAGGGCGTTTTTATTAAGAACGGGCAGGGTCAATATGTCTTGAATTCATTGTTTATAAAAACATTTGGTTTCATTGCCTTTACTATGGTTTTGGTGAGTTTTGGTCGCTCTCCTTACGAGTCTGCGGCTTTAGGTTTGTTTACAGGTATTGTTGCTGAATCTTTATATTCACTGTGCATAAAATCCCGCTCGTCTAACGATCGTGATGATCCTATTACATACCAACAGCTAGCAAAAGAGCTGGTGCCACTTTCATTAATGTCATTTTCAAGCTTGGCGATATCAAGTATATGTGTTTTTGCACTAAGTGCTTCTGTAGATGCTACGACAAATATAGCCATTTTCACTTTAGCTTTTGGTTTGACGATGATTTTAAAATCTGTGGCCATATCATTCCAGTCAATTTTGGTTTCAACGTTATCAGGTGGTAAGTACGACCTGACTCAATTGAAAAAGCTATTTTTGTGGTCAATGGTGACGTCAACTATCGCCACAACAATGTTTTTTGCTCTATTCTCCAACTGGTATTTTGTGGAACTAAGTATGGTCGCAGAATCGGCAATACATACAGCTGTTTTAGCGTCTTCGATTTTAGCGCTATCCTCAGTATTAACTTTCCCAATTATATGGGTGAGGGGGCACTTAATTGCGCAAGGAAAGAATAAAAAACTGTCTTTAGCCACATTATTTGAAATTTCTGGTGTTGTTCTTGTGATTTTCTTCGGTATCAATATGCACTATGACATTGTTGCAGTTTGTGCTTTTTCTGTGTTTATTGGAAGAGTGTTGAACTTGTCTTACATGATAAAAGAAATGGTTTTTATCCCGAGTGAAAAAGCTGGTGGGGCTTGATGTGTATGTGGTGATGGCGTTGGCATGTTTGCCTTCTTGTTTGGCTGACTGAGATGGAGAGTTTGTGTATATGTGATAGGTTTTACATCATCAAAAAGGATTTTGGGTTGGTCACATGGACGTTGTTTCTTTATACACCGGTGCCGGTGGTATGGATGTTGGATTTGAGTGTGCGGGTTTTAATATCGTTGTGGCGGTGGAGTCTGATCCCATTGCGGCTAAAACGTATCGTTTGAACAATTCCCATGTCAAGATGTTGGAAGGGGATATTAGAGAAATTATTCCTGACCTCGCAACATATCGTGGTGCCACGCTAGTGATTGGTGGACCTCCTTGCCAAGGTTATTCTCAAGCTGGCAGCATGGATTTAGACGATCCCCGTTCAAACTTAATTTTCACCTTCTGTGACGCGTTAGATGTTGTTCAGCCTGATGTGTTTGTTATGGAAAACGTAGACAATCTTGCTAAACATGACAAATTCGAAGAGACAAGAAATCGTTTGTATGAGCGCTTCTCAGCAGCGGGTTACTCCTTTAATGTGCATGTTGTCGATGCACGACGTTTCAATGTCTCCCAGAAGCGAAAAAGAATGTTCATTGTTGGCAGTAGAAAACGCACGCCCTTTTGTGCTCACCACTTGTTAAGCTATGAGAAGCCTCTAACCAATGTACGGAAAGTGATTGGTCACCTGGGTAGGGCTGGCAGTGCGACTAACTTATATCCGGCTAAGGCAAAGATAGTGCCAGTCAAAAATGCCGTTTTACGTCGCACTCCCTTTGCGGGAATGTTGTTTAACGGGCAAGGGCGGCCAATTGATTTAGACGGTCTTGCAGGAACGCTACCCGCTAGCATGGGCGGTAATCGCACGCCTATTATCGATCAGCGCTGGCTAGATGATGGAACCCGAGAGCCTTGGGTACAATCCTATTACGACAGAATAAAGCAGGGAGCTGTACCTTCTGATATTTGTGTGCCTGATTTTATGCGCCGGTTAACCGCTACTGAAGCTGCGCTTATTCAGACTTTCCCAAAAGATTATGTGTTCGCTGGCAGTGTCCCTCAAATGTTTTCCCAAATAGGAAATGCGGTGCCCTGTAACATGGCAAATGCCATCGCCAGTGCTATTAAAGACTATATGTTGTAAGGACGTTATTATGCCATGGATCCAAGTTATAAAAGGTGCTCAAGTCACTTTCCCTCTTAAAAATGATGAGTTTGAAGTAATCGAGTTATCTCCCTCCTATGTGCATGCTGCAAAAGCAATAGAGCAGGAGGATGATAGGGTGGTTGTATCTTTGTTTGATGGCGTTAATTTAAAGTTTCATGTGTTTGTTGGTGTGCTGCAAGCGAATGATATTAACGTCGATGAGATTGATATCGTTAAGTTGAAATCTGCCCATAAGGAATTGAATAAAGCGCAAAAGGAATTCATTGGCGTATTGATGGACAATTTCGCTGATTTTAAGCCAAAGGTAAAAGAAGGTGTTTTTTTAGTCAAATTAGACTAAGCCGCTTGACATATTAACCAAAAGATATAGAATATTGTTATTGACTCACACACACACAAGGTTAATGCAATGTTCTATACCATCATCACCACACCTACCGCTCATGATGCTCTGCCGTCAGATTTACTTACATTATTCACCAAACGAAAACCACCCTATCAATAGTTAATATTCGGGCATAAAAAAAGCGCCATAAAGACGCTTTCTTGTGTCGGTAAAATTTATGCGTCAGCTTCTTCTTCTTGCAACATTTCAAACGCTACCTTCATAGATTGAAGCACAAGTTTGTCATCTATTGCATGGAATGTTCGAAGATGCGCTGCCATGGCAGGATCGTACTTCTTTTGAACCGTTGCGCGGTAAACCGTTGGTGTGCTTTTACCAAAGATAATGCCGACATTTTCGTTGTTAGGTTGATACTGGAATGAATCCGTATAGTCAAAGTACACTGAGATATCCTGCTCAGAGTTTAGCGGCGTATCGATTAACTTAGTGATAAGCGCATTAATCTCTTTACTGGGCACTAAGGTAAGTGTCTCTATATGCCTAACCACGACTAGCGGTATCTCAACGTTTGATTCTACATTTAAGTACTTATAAACACTTTGTGCTGATTTGCCAAACAAAGATGCGATAGAAGGCACATCTTCAGCAAGTCCCCACTTTCTCATTAGCGTGATAAAGTCTGGTTTATCTAAATAAACTACTGCTTCTTTAGTCATTCTTGTTCCCCTGTGGAAGCGACTGTGCACTTCCGGTTAATTTTTACCTGAACTTATTATTGTTCAGTACAACTCGGTTAAGGATCTCTTATTAAATTAAGATCCGCTTTGAAACAAGATTATCATATTGCAAATTAAAGTCAAGTCATTATGATAAATAATTTACAATAGTAGTGCCTTGCTATATATGCGTACTTTTTACCCCTATATAAGTCCTTATTTCGCTTATTTTCAATTAATTTCACTTTTTTGATAAATAAGCGTTGACAAAATGATAAACCGTGCTAAATTATATGCAGATTGGCTAACGCCATACATTAATTAAATAAGTGAGACGACAAAATGTTTACCAAATTTCATACCAGCATAATGACAACGTTTAGAGGATATTGTACCTCGTTCGTGTCTATTGCTGTGCGAAATGATATTTCGGAGAAAAGCATAAAGGCATCGTCCGCTTAAGCATACCAGTCATTGGGTGCTTACGGCACCCAAGGCAAGTTCACAAAGAACCCTTGGGATAATATCTCAAGGGTTTTTTCGTTTTGGGAAGGAAATAAGGAGCAAGTGGTAGTCGTTTCGTACTGATAATAAGCGGCTACCGGCAAAAGGGAAGGCCGGTGTAGCTGAGTTTGGTTTAGCAGTGCCCTTGTAAGGCGTTGACGGGAGTTCGAATCTCTCCTCCGGCACCATTATTATGATAAAGAGTTTATGGTGGGATGGCCGAGTGGTCGATGGCGACAGGCTGTTAACCTGACGAAAGGAAACCCTTTCCGCAGTGGTTCGAATCCACTTCCCACCGCAAAAATAGGAGGGTACTGCCGGAGTGGCTGGCAACTGGTTTTGAACACCAGAGGAACCATGGGAATGGTTCGGCGTTCGAACCGTCTACCCTCCGCCAATTTGGCAATGTGACTAAATGGGATGAAGTAGGTGGGAGATAAGAAGTGTGTTGTGGTGTGACTGTGGCAGAAGTGGAAAGTGTTCCTGATTGTGATTCAGGCCGATGCGAGTTCGATCCTCGTCAGTCACCCCACAATGTATTTAACAAGTTATACGGGATTAACTCAGTCTGGATAGAGTGTCTGGCTACGAACCAGAAAGTCGCACGTTCGAATCGTGCATTCCGTGCCAATTTTGATGGGAAGTAAGGTGGTGAGGCAGCCACAGAAGTGTGTATCAGATGCGAAGTGGAGAAGTTGGTCATCTCGTCGGGTTCATTGCCCGAAGGTCGTCAGTTCAAATCTGGCCTTCGCCTCCAATACACAAAACAGTTTAGGCGAGATGGCAGAGTATGGTTTATTGCGTTCCCCTGCTAAGGGAATTTAGAGTTAATAGCTCTGACGAAGGTTCAAATCCTTCTCTCGCCGCCATTTTTTATGGGGAAGTAGCTCAGTTGGGAGAGCGGTTGCCTTGCACGCATCAGGTCGCGAATTCGATTTTCGCCTTCTCCACCAATTTGCTGGTGCACATTGGGAATAAAGGAATTGGAGCGGTAGTTCAGCCGGTTAGAATGCTGGCCTGTCACGCCAGAGGTCGCGGGTTCAAATCCCGTCCGCTCCGCCACACAATTTGGAGTACAAAGTTTATTGGGTTGTTAGCTCATCAGGTAGAGCACTCGGCTTTTAACCGAGTGGCGGCTGGTTCGAGACCAGCACGACCCACCAATTTTGTACAGGCTTAGCTCAGTTTGGCAGAGCGCCGTTCTTACAAAGCGGATGTCGCAAGTTCGATTCTTGCAGCCTGTACCATTTTTGGATGCCGCAGAGATAGCTCAGTTGGTAGAGCAGTGGATTGAAAATTCATGGTCGCTGGTTCGATTCCAGCTCTTTGCACCACAATTTGGTTTTTATTGCGTCCCTATCGTCTAGCGGCTAGGACACCGGCCTTTCACGTCGGCAACGCGGGTTCGAACCCCGCTAGGGACGCCACTATTTATATCACTTGATAAGTGTGTCGGGTGATGAATGTTGACGGGGTAGGCGAAGAGACGGGACGGCTTCACAAGACTGTAAATCTTGAGCTTTTATATGGCATTTATTGGTTCAAATCCAATCTGCCCCACAATATAATACGCGCTCATTATGGGAATGAACGTAGGAAACGATCGCTCGTTAGCTCAGTTGGATAGAGCGTCTGCCTTCTAAGCAGTAAGGTCGCCAGTTCGAATCTGGCACGAGCTGCCACATAGGCAAGTAGTACGTGATAAGCAGCGTTGGTATAGGGGATAGTGCCTTGGCCTTCCAAGTCAATGACGCCAGTTCGATTCTGGCACGCTGCTCCAATTTTCAATAATAAAAGGATGATAGATATGAAAAGACGAATACAAAGGCGAATACGAAGTCAATATTTTGATCAGTTGAAACGTAAACGCCATTTCCCCTTAGCTTAATGAAAAAAGCGCACGCCTCATAAGCGTTGAGAAGGTGAGTTTGATTCTCCCAGGGGAAACCACTCAAAATAATAAGTACATTAATAACGCACCCAAAAATATAAGCAAGTTCATATTAATAATACGCGCAAGATAGCTCAGTTGATAGAGCGCTTCCTTCATATGGAATGGGCCGGTGGTTTGAGTCCACCTCTTGCGACCATTTTACAAAAGCGGCGTAGCTCAGTCTGGTAGAGCAGTCCCCTGATAAGGGAAAGGTTCACACGTTCAAATCGTGTCGTCGCTACCATTTTTACATAGGGGGATTGGCTGAGAGGCATAGGCGTCGGATTGCAAATCCGTTTCAGGCCAGTTCAATTCTGGCATACCCCTCCACCGATTATATCTCCTACTGTAGCATAATGATGTTTCTCAAATTAATCCACGAAGCACCCTGTATTTTTTCATGATGGAAAAGCTGAAGGAAAAACTTATCTGTTATTAAAACTATCAAAAATGATAATAAAGGCTGTTTATTATTATCTTTAATATTCGGGAAAAACGTTTAATTTTACAACTAAGCTCTATAAAAACTGATCAAATACAACAAGTAAGCCGTTTATATTAGTATGCTTATACAAAAAAATAACTTATATATATAAAATAAAACCCATATAAAACTAGACATCAAGAGGATGTTTCACTATAGTGATGACCATAGTAAAGTGAATAGTGGCACTATCTATGTAGCACTCAATATTAGCTTGTAAATATACGACGCTAATACGCAAGAGTAGCAACACATTGATGCTCACCAACTAAGACCATGCAGATTGAAATGAAACCTCTGGTATAGAGTGTAGCGGCGGCCAATACTGCCATATATTATTAAAATTAAGATAAAGCTTGTGGCTTTATTCATTAAAGTGTTCAGCAAGACGCTGTGGAGGCACCATTGAGCAAAGAGTTACTAACGATAAATGAGATTTCCGAACTGGAAGCCCGTGACGAAAGATTTCGTCTGATTATTGCGCAAAACTTATTGACTATGAAGTGTTTATTGAAAAAAAATGATTCATCTTGGGGGCAAGCCAAGTTGGCAGAGTTTTTCGGGGTGTCAATATCTACATATAAACGATGGGAAAAAGATGGCGTTGACGGCCTAACAGTCTCCTTCCTTACTAAATATAAACGGCTGTTTATGTTATGTTGCGGGGACGCTGAAAAAGAAGCAGAAAAGGAAGTCGTTGATGAGTTTATGATGTTATTCGACAAGTGCTTTGATTTATTGAAAATGCCATCAATGATGGTAGAAAGAAGAAAAATTGGTAGAAGACGTACAGACTAAATAGTACTATCTGTTATCATAATGATAAATAGAAACAGGCTTCGGCCTGTTTTTTTGTGCCTGTGATAAATTTAAAGGAGGAAATAAATTTATAGATAAGGATATCTAACATGGTTAAACCTCCTGTAAAGACCAACCCAGTAGCAAAAGCGGCTATGGCTACGATGCTTGTTTCAATGAGCTGCACCGCGCTAGCGGACTCGTTCCCCGAGAAAAAAGGGTGCGAAATAATCAACCACACCAACTATGAACAGTTTATGGAAAAGCGGAGCAACCTAAGTGTTGTTAACCCGTTTAGGCCACAGCAATGCGTTAAGGTGGATTTCCATGGTGATTACACAAACGATTTGTCGATTAATGATTTCCATGGCAACCAAGATATTTTGAATCATTTCGAATCTTTTCAAGATAGAAAGAGAACGCGGGTTGAAATGGTGATGGATTATGAAAACAATCAGCTCTATACTATGTTGCAGTTCAATACTAAGGAAGACAGCGTCAGAAGTTTTAAAAAACTAGCTCGTGGAAAAGACATCAATGTTTTTATGGACGAGTTTTTATTTTTACATGAGCTTGTCCATTTTGATCCCGCCATCACACTTAACAAGAGCTACAATCTACCAAAGCGTGAAATGATGTCAGATATCACCGCACTTATCATGCTCAAGTCTAAACATGATATGAGTATGGAAGAGTTTTTTGAGTTAACAGAATCATTGTTTGAAGTGCGTAAAAATGAGCATTTACTTGTTGTAAGGCAAGAGCGAAACAGTCAACGTCGTCGTAATAAAGGCGGTGACCATCACCATTATGATGCAGATGTAGCCGAAAACATCACGAGCTTCTTGTCGTACATAAAAGACAACAAAATTGATATACGGGTAACGACCTTGTTGGAAGCCAGGGAAGTTGCTATGCACGCACTTCATAATTATCAAGGTTCAGAGATGATTGATCTGGAAGCTAAGACGATGACGATTAAAAACGATCCTTATCGCGAAGCGTTTTATACGATGGAGACGGGTGAGCAAATGGTTTATTACGAGAATAACAAGGCGCTTATGGGCGGTGAGTTGTTGTCAATGTTTGAAGATTACCATACGCTATTACCAGCAGAGCAAGCGAAATTAGACAGTGTCACCCCAGAGATTATTGCGGACGCTAGTCAATACTTTACGCAAGACATGAAAAATGTGGCAGAGCAATACTTGGTGTCGATGGACTATGGTGCCAACGTAAATGTGACGGCTAGCGTAACTATAGATCCGGCCATCTCACTTGATCTAGAAAGTCAAAAGGTGGAAGTGCAAGCATCTAGTCTGCGCAGATAAAACATAGTAGCCTAACGCTGTGTTGGGCTACGTGTGATCACTCACTGTCTCTAAAATATGATTCAGTGTCAAAACCATCCATTAAATCCACTACTGATGAAGAACGGTCGATAGCATTTCGCTTTGAAGAGTGGATAATGTTGATCTCTCTTGTGGACAAGCCGCTAAATTTATTCGCCAGAAAATCATCAATATTAAAATGCCCCTCGGTCACCATTGCTAATGCACAGTTAGCGGCAATATTAAGGATCCTAGATTGCTGGTCAATTTCACAAGGTTTATCCGACGTCATCGTTCTCATAGGAGATAGCAAGTCTTGTGGCAGATGCCAATTTTCAAGCATTTTGATTGAACAGTCTACATAGCTAAATCCGAGTTGTTCTCGCTGAGCAAGCCAAGGGTGAACACCTTTACGCACTAATTTTTCACAAAGTATGGCTGACTTAGGTGATAATTTAGCGACCGCCAACTCCCCGACATTGTGCATGAGACCGCACAAGTACAGTTTTTCTTGTGCTTGTGTGCTTAGGCGATAGGCTTTAGCTAAGTCCTGTGCGATAAACGCCGTGCAAAAGCTATTCAGCCAGAATCGTTTCATATCGAGGTTGTTCGAGTGAAGATCGTTAAAAGTGGTCATCGTGAATTGGGCGAGTAACATACTGTAGATGCGTTCACCGCCGAGCACAACGACAGCTCGGCTTAAAGAATCAATTTTTTGTTTGAAATTAAAAATAGGGCTGTTGGCCAACTTCATTATTTCTGAGGAGACTGAGGGATCGAACACGACGACACGAGAAATCTCTGCCAGTGATGCTTCATCGGCATCAAGTAGGCAGCGCACGCGGTTGCAAACCTCAGGTAGAGCATAGCTTTCAAGCTCTTGCTTTGCATAATCTTCTAAACTATATACTTCTGTTAAGATCGGTTTTTTCATGGCTTTCTTATTGTCTTTTTTTGTTGACGTCATTACTCTTTATGTCCCCTTATTCACAGCTTACTGAACACAAAATTATTAAGCGTTCCACCGACCGGCAACTCTACCATTCGCATGATAGTATATCAACGAATACAAGGAGTATTTGGAGGGTATTACGTATGATTTTAAAGGGTTACTTGGATGAAACAGGAAAAACCGATGCTGTTGTACTGTAAATCCTTATAACCAAGAAAAATACTGATGATCAACTTTTTTGTCCTTAGCGAATATTAGGAGTCGATGCGTGTCAGTTTGCTAGCAATCTCGATGTCAATTTTGATGTTTTCACCGGAAAAAAAGAGCTGTTAAGCTGCATTAATTAATATAAAATGATTGACAAAATTATCATAATGAATTATCATGTGTGCATAAGTTAATTGGAGAAGCCCGTGAATACACAAGACATTTTAGATATTAAGTATCAAGAGACAAAAGTGCTTAGAGAGACCCGCAGAGTATGGCTAGAAGGCGAAGAATTGAATAGAGCCAACTTTCCTAAGGGCAGTTTTTACACAACCGTGTTTAATTTGGATACCCGCACGCTCAAAATTAAGCGTCTTCCCGATACAGAGGAAAATAGGCTTAAAGCTAAATCAAGAAAAGGTGAAGTAAAAGTCGTTTCTGGTCGTAAAATGAAAGCGGGATGGATAAAGCCGATTATTGATGTATGTAGTGCAGAAGTAACCGCATTGTTTCAAGATGTCCTTAAGTTTCGTGCCATCATTCGTGAAAATGAAATCGAAGTTAGTATTCACCACGAAGAAAAGAATCGCCTACAACGAGAAGGTTACTTAAAGCAGAATGCAGAGCAAGGCTTTGTGACTGAAGCATCTTCTTTCTCTGGTATAGGTGTCAGTACACACGCTATTGCTGAAGGTGTTGAAAATGCGGGTCTTGAGAGCCGTGTTGAATACTTAATGGACATGGAACAAAAGTACTTGGATGTCGCCAGAATAAACAACAAACAAAAATTTGGTGGGGCTAAATTCATTACCGGCAGCATAGAGGAGATTGAGCCTAGCTTATTAGAGCCAGTTAACATCTATTCGTTTAGCATGCCCTGCACAAATCATAGTGCACAAGGCAAAACCAAAAAACAACTTGATACCGCTGAGGATTCTTCGGAAGCCACGGCGCTATTTGGCACCTTAAATATAATAAAAGCATTTAATCCTGCTGTGCTGGTGTCTGAGAATGTGCCCAATGCACAAGGTTCAGCATCATACAAAATGTTGATCAGTGAATTAGAGCGTCTGGGTTACAACGTCTTTGAATCTATTTTAGATAAAAGTCATGGTAAGTGCTTGGAAGCAAGGAAGCGCTATTGGTTTATCGCAGTAAGCAAAGGGATTGGTGAAATAGACTTTAATGATTTCGATGTGCCTGAGCAAGTATTCTCAACAGTGAGCGAAGCGATGGAAGATATCCCTGAAGAGCATGAACGCTTCAGACCGCTGGACAAACTGTTAGTAAGAGAAGAGAAGAACAAAGCAGCGGGTCGCTCATTTGCACTTAATTTAGTTAAACCTGAGGATACATCGGTATCTACGATTGTGCGCCTTTACCATAAACATCAGGTGTCTAATCCACATATATCACTTGATGATAAAAATTATCGTTTGTTCACTAAGCTTGAGCATGCACGCATGAAAGAGATACCAGAGCATTTTGTGGAAAATATTTCTGATACTTTGGCGCATGAAGGCTGTGGGCAGGCAATATCTTATAAGCATGGTTTGGGATGTGGCAGATTGGTAGGCAATGCGATTGTTAATTTTGCTCGTATGCCGCTTAAATCCGTTGTCGTTATCGACGATACGCCTATTGGTCAGAACTTCAGCTTCTCTTTTGACAGGGCGGTTGCATAAGCCTCAAAAACCGTTATCGAGCAAAAGGATAACGGTTATCCCTGTGCTAGTATAAACGTAACTTAATATCTAAAGGACTAGATGCATGAAAAAGCGTTTTTTATTGGCGGTGATCCCCGCTTTATTATTTAATTCATTATCTGCTATGGCGCAATCTGATTCTGTTGATCTAGATAAGATCAGAGAAGCTGGACTTCGTACTGCCATTGTTAAAGCTGTGCCTATTGAAGGCAAGGTAGTGGCTGAAGTGTTTAATGGCAAATTTTACAGCACTTCTATTGAGACTGACAGCGGCTTACGAGCGCAGAAAATGCACTTATCGTTGGTGCACGAATTTGAAAGTGTCATTCGTAGTTACAGCATTCCTAAGGGAAATGGAGCGAGCGTATCAGTCATTGATTTCATTAAACCGGACTTCACCCTAGGATTGGAAAAGAACGATCCTGAAGCGAAGAAAATGCTGCGTGCCCTGCGTCTTGTATATCGTGTCGATAATGTATTCCCTCATACGGTAAAACGAAATGGGGCGGACATCTGGACATTAGTAATAGGCAAGGGTGCTGCGGGAAAATTTCAAGGCTTCCGCGTCCGTATCAATAGCGAGCAAAAGCCAGTAGAGATTCGCTTTGACCAAAATATTACCAAAGAGGAATTGCTGGATGATTGAACAAGTAGTAGTTTTCAGCCGTCAAGGATGTAAGTATTGCGAGAAGTCCAAAGAACAGCTAGAGCGCAACAAGCTTGATTTCAAGATGGTGACGCTGGAAGATGATTACAATGGTGATAAAGTCTCGTTTCGGGCTGCTATCGAAGAGAAGGTGCCAGTCGATGTTACGTTCTCTACTTTGCCGCAAATCTTTATTGGCAAGCGCTATATTGGTGGTTATGACCAGTTAGCTTTATTCATAGGAGAGTAGCATGGCAGATAGAGAGTTAACTTGTGGTAACTGTCCTCATTTACGAGTGGGTGCTATGAATTGGTTGTTTTGCCAGAAGATAGACGCAGCCATTCCGCATAATTATGATGGTGAAGAGTATATTCTGTGGCGTATTCCGATAACGTGCCCTCGACCAGACACAGAGGTGTCAAAAAGTGAAATGCAAGCGCCTAAGAAGTATTGGGTAAAAAAGCAAAAAGTAGACATAAAACCATTTGAAGAGAACTAATAAGAAAGGCGCATTAAAGCGCCTTTCTTGTTTTTGTTATTAGCGTAAAGCTAAATGCTGACTAGCTCTAATACCCACGCACTGATAGTCTTTCGCATCTCTGTCGTTTCCTCCTCAGACAACTCCGTTTCAAAGATTGGGTCGCTAAAAGAGCTTTCATCAAACAAATGTGTACAGGTCTTATCGCCTTCGATTAACAGCATTAAACATGTGCCTTGCACTATGAAGTCAGGATCGTCATTATCATCGTGTATCTGGAACAAGGGGGTGCCTGATGTGGATATGATGCTAAGCCGCTTACCATTAAAAGCGGTAGATAGTTCATCTACTCGTAAATTACACTTCATCCCTGGGTTGTCAGTACTGAGTGTTAGCGTAACATCCCTATTAGCAATATTCCGCTCTACAAATAGATTCATAATTTTCCTTTTCGCCTAATTACGCCCTAAAGAACGCTTTAGGTTATAATGATTATACAACCCAGATTACAAGCGTCAAATTAAATGACAAAAGCTCAGTTTATTTCAATGGTATTTATGTTTACGCTCAGTTTTACCTGTATAGCGGACACGGTTATCAAGTTACATGGGTATTATCATAATGAAAAAGGTGGTGCTTTGTCAACTAAAACTCGTGTTTTGGCGGATATAGCGTTGGTTAATGAGGTGTTGCGCATCCATAATATAAAGGGATATCGTTTTGTATTGGGAGAGTGGTCGGGTATTGATGTCAATACAAGCACATTTTACAAATCGTCTCTCGATGGTGAAGCGTATAATGCCTATGTGCTGATAAAGACCTTAAATACAAACAAATCCCCACGGATTGATTTTTACGTAAGGGATTATATAGCAGATATTGATGGTTCTGTGAGGGGAGTGGCTGTGCAAGGCGGTGATTACTTTGCTTACACCTACACAGGTGATAGTGACTACTATGCGTTTATTCACGAGCTATTTCATACTCTAGGTTTGGGTGACACATCATCACCCTATGGTAACTCTTATGCTTGTGGTGGCAAATTCACAGTAATGGATGAACGGCACCTTTCCTCTGACAGTAAAACGCACTTTTTGTCTGACCCCGATATTATTATCAATGGCCAACAATGTGGTCATGAAGTTCATTATGATAACGCAAGGAAGCTGGGTGAGTTATTGCGGTTAAGGTTCCCTTAAGGAAGTGACTTTTGATGCGCAAGGTGTTATCATTATGATAATATTTGCAATTATGTTAAATAGCTTTTGTGCGCGAGCATGAAGTATAATAAGGAAGTGTATTCATGTCTTTGACGTATGTTAAAGGTGATTTGATGCAGCTCATTAGGAGTGGCGATTACCAAAATTTTATCCATGGGTGCAATTGCATGAATGCGATGGGCTTGGGGGTTGCAAAGATAATCAAAGATAATATACCCGAAGCTTATAGAGTGGATAGGGCGACTATTAAGGGCGATAAAAGAAAGCTTGCACGGTTTACGCGTTGTGACTGTCAGGTAGCCTTTGGTAAATCTGTTAATATCATTAATGCATACACCCAATACCGCTATGGTTATGAAGGTCGGCATTTTAATTATAATGCACTGATAGATGTGATGCATAGAATTAAGGCTGCATACAGCGGTCAGTCTATTCTCATGGTGAAAATAGGCGATGGTACTGCCGGTGGCGACTGGCCTATCGTAGCGAAGCTGGTGGATCACATTTTAGGCGATACGTGTCAGGTAACAGTGATAGATTACTAAAGGATTTAACGTGAGAAATAAAGAAGATGTTTTTGAGCAAATAAAGAAACGATCGCTGCCGGTGACCGATAAATCGGAACTTTGCTTTGGTAAGTTACTGCTTACCGGCCTTTCTAATGGCGTGTCGTATAATTTTGATAGTGCCGTTGGGTTTGTTTGCCAGATCCGAGAAAAAGCCGACACTGGTGGTGATGATGTGTATTTACTAAGGCATCCTAATGCAGAACTCATCTGTTATTTAGAGCAAGGATTTTTTGTGGTACCTGACGATCTTGTTCGTGAAGCTTTGTTGTTTTTCAAGCGTGGCGTTGATATTGAAATGATAGAAAATCCAGAGATTGAATATACTATTGGTGAATACCTCAACGAGAAAGGATTTTTAGTGCCAGAACGAGAGAAGCCAAACCTCGATATGTAAGGGTGGAACAGTAATTTATTTATGTTCAACTGATGGGATTTTATTCGATTATGATAAGTTTACCTCATAACGGATTTAACTTAGCAAAGGAATGCCATCATGTTGACAAGAAGAAAACTTGCCCTCGGTATATTAGCGGCGCTCTACGGAGCGACGACTGCTCATGTCGCGAACGCACAATCACAAAACTTTATTTACAAGCCATTTGGGCTGAAGCCACTCAGTGAAGCCGCAGTGCCAGATTGGGAAATTGTGAGAAGTCAACACACCCCATGGGTAAATGATGGTGGTGTATACAACTGCTCGGCATGGTCACCCCCTGTTAATCTGGTTAATCTAGATGAAAATTTCACGCAAAGTCGCACATGCTCACAATCACAAGCGCGAACGCGTGTTGATGAGCTTTATTCAGCTCGACTGGATCAGACTCGTTTCGAGGGACCTTTTGGCGAAGCGCAAGTCGTAAGCGTTGAAGAAAGTCAGCCGTCTGTTGGGACAAGAGATTTCATTACAGGTGTTCGTGAAGATAGTTTTGTCGCTTGGGCACCAGTTGGCGGTTTCTATGGCTGTGCAGGCTGGACGCCAGACCCTTCAACGGTTGATTTTGGCGACAACTTCACTCAACAAAGAGATTGTTCGTGGGATGAGCGCCGTAATCGCAATGTATTTAATACATGGCAGTCAGGCCTTGAGACTTATTTGCGTACCGACGTCGAAGATAGAACGGTTCCTTATGTTGACTCACGCGCTAGTGTGGGGACATTCAGAGATTGGCAGCCTACCGCGTCCACATTTACCAGCTGGCAAGACATAGGTGTTAACTACGGTTTCACAAGTTGGACACCGGCACCGTCAACGCAACCATCAGATTTTACACAGTCACGGGACTTTAAGCGTGATCAAAATCGCATGGAACAATTCCGCGAACAAGATCAAGTAACAACAGACTACCGAAATATTGGTGCGCCAGTATTACGTGTTCAAACCGTGGATAGAGATGAAAGCAGAAATGTGGATGTCGCTTACACCCCATGGGCTGAAGTTAACCGAAGTGCATATACGTCATGGGCACCGTTGCCAACGACACAAACTTCAGGTTATTCACAAAACAGAAACTATACCTTAACGGAAGAGCGCGAACGTGCTTATACTGCAAGTGGCGATGGGCAGCTATTGACCGCAACTGAAAGTAGAGACACTTTAGCGCAAGTTGAATCAAGACCGGTTTCAGTCGCATTTACCAGTTGGACGGAGTCAGGTGGAAATTATGACTGCGCAACGTGGGCACCTGCTCGTGACACTGTTGGTGTTGATGTAGACTTCACACAAACCCGCGTATGTAAGCAAGATGAAGTACGTGATCGCGTTTATGCAACAGGTGGCAGTGAGCTTAATCGTATTGAAGAAGGTCGTACTCTAACGCCTACACAAAGTCGTGGGCAGACGGGTGTGGGTTCTTGGGTAGCAAATGCCTCCTCATTCACTGCATGGGTGAATGAAGGCGCTCGCTTTGGTTTTGCTGAATGGTCACCAGAAGCGTCTAATCAAACAACTGATTTCGTACAGACGCGTGGCTTCAGCCAAAAACAAACTCGCAATGAACAGGTGCGTGAGCGTGATGTTCACACTAACACTTTACGAAATGTCGGCGCAACTATCAAGCGTGATAAAGTTATTACAGGCACTGAGAGTCGTGCCGTTGCAATAAGCTTGGGTAGCTGGAACGATACCACCAGAAGTGCAGTGGAAGCCTGGGCACCACTACCAAGTACTCAGACGACTGCATTTACGCAAACATCTGGCTACACACAGAATCAATCACGCGTGGTTGTGCTGCGTGCGCCGTCTGAAATTTTCAGGTTCACCGACACCCGTTCACTAGTCAACCAAGTTAACTCTCGTCCTGTGACAGTGTCATTTTCTGGTTGGGCAAACTCAGGCTCAATTAAAAACTGTGGCTCATGGTCGCCAGCGACTAACACTGTCGGTGTTGGTGAGTCATATACACAGACACGTGAGTGCGATCAATCTCAAGTCAGAAATCGCATTTATGCTGCCGATGGTGCAACCATCAAAACCTTAGGGGAAAGTCGCACAATTAAAGTGAACGACACGCAATCTGCTACAGGCGTAGGCTCATGGGAAGCAACATCATCGACTTTCACTAGTTATGTGCTATCTGGTTCGCGTTATGGCTTTGGTAGCTACACCCCTGCGCCAAGCACACAGGTAACCAACTTTACGCAAACCCGAACTTACAAACAAGACAGAAAGCGTAATGAACAAGAACGTGAGCGTGATGTTCATTCTGGTACAATCCGAAATGTAGGCTCGCCTATTGAAAGGATCAGTGCAGCCAGTGCTAATGGGAATGAATCTAGAACGGTTGCAGTATCATTCTCTGGCTGGTCTACCACCAGAAACGATTACAACTGTACTGGCTGGACACCTGCGACAAACACGCAAGGTTCGGGCGTTAGCTTTACTCAGTCTCGCGTATGTAAAGATGACCAAACTCGAAATCGTATTTACAAGGTCGGTACGACAACGCTTTCGACTCAAGCAGAAACCAGAACGGTTAACGACACCAAAACACAAGCTGCAACAGGTGTAGGTTCTTGGGAAGCAACAAGCTCTACGTTCACTAGCTGGGTAAACTCTGGGTCACGTTATGATTATAGTGCGTACTCTGCTGCTGCGAGCAGCCAGACGAGCAATTACAGTCAATCAAGAACGTACAAGCAAAATCAATCTCGAAATGAACAACTACGTGAGCGTGATATTCATTCTGGTGCTATTCGTAATGTAGGCAGCACTGTTGCCAGAAGCCAGACTATCAATGGCAGTGAATCTAGGTCGGTTGCAGTGTCAGTGAGTGGTTGGTCGAACGTAAGCACAACAGGTCACACAGCGTGGACACCTACTGCGTACACTGAAACATCAAACTTTACGCAGGCTAGAACCTACGCTCAAAATCAGAAGCGCACCTTTACTCACAAAGTAGGGTCTACAACGATTCATGATTTTGATGCAACGCGACAGCTTTCAGGTCAGACGCAAAGTAGAACGGTTGCAGTATCATTCTCTGGTTGGTCTACTACCAGAAACGATTACAACTGTACTGGCTGGACACCTGCGACAAACACGCAAGGCTCGGGCGTTAGCTTTACCCAGTCTCGCGTATGTAAAGATGACCAAACTCGAAATCGCATTTACAAGACCGGTGCATCAACGCTTTCGACTAAAGCGGAAGCTAGAACGATTAACGACACCAAAACACAAGCAGCAACGGGTGTGGGTTCTTGGGTAGCTACTACATCAACATTCACGAGCTGGGCTAATTCAGGCTCGCGTTATGATTATACCGCGTATTCACCTGCGCCAAGCACTCAGACTGGGAACTTCACCCAATCAAGAACTTACAAGCAGAATCAAACGCGCAATGAACAAAGACGTGAACGAGATAGCATTGGTGGTTCAATTAGAAACACCGGTTCACCTATTGCTCGCTCACAAACCGTTAGTGGAAGTGATTCACAGACTGTTACAGTGACATGGTCGTCATGGACTAACTCTGGCGGTATCTACTCGTGCGGTGGGTATACTCCGAGTAATGGAAATCAAACTTCTAACTACACGCAAACGCGTAGTTGTAAGCAGAACCAAACTAGAAGTCGCATCTATAAAGTTGGCTCTAGCACTATTAGCACTATGAGTGAGTCACAAACTGTTAACGTGAATGATTCGCGCACTATCTCGGTTTCAGTTGGCGGTTGGGCAAATACGACGACGTCTGCATTCACAGGCTTTAGTCCAGGTTACGGTTCGCAGACGAGTAATTATACTCAGTCGCGCACTTACACCCAGTCTCAAAGCCGGTTGTGGACTCACAAAGCCGGTTCAACAACGGTTCACTCTCGCAGTGAAGGCAGAAACTTAACAGGTCAATCTCAGTCGAGAACCATCACTGTATCAAACGCCTTGGGCGGCTGGTCAGGCAATGGCTACGGATATGGCACATACACGCCAGCGCCAACGACGCAAACGACCACGTTTACACAGTCTCGCCCTTATAAGCGTGACAGAGTGAGAACGTACACGCATAAATCTGGCACTACAACTGTGCACACACGTGGCGTCACTGAGGTAAGTAACCTAACGGAAACTCGCAGTGTTACCGTGAGTTGGTCAGGTTGGTCAAATTCAGGCGCAATTTACTCGTGTGGCGCTTACAACAACGCATATGGCACTCAGACATCGAACTACACGCAAACTCGTTCATGTAAACAAAATCAAGTGAGAACACGTTCTTACTCGGTGGGTGGAAGCGCTTCTGAAAGTAGAACCATCAATGTGAATAATTCTCGCACTGTTGCGGTAACTGTTGGTGGGTGGTCTAACACCTCGACTACTGGTTTCACAGGATGGACGCCAAGTGCAAGTACGCAGACTGCCAACTTTACGCAAAACAGAACGTATACTCAAGCACAGCGCAGAGTATGGACACATAAAGTGGGCACCACTACCGTTTATAATAGAAACGAAGACCGTAATTTAACGAACCAAAACCAGTCACAAACGGTAGCAGTGAGCTGGTCGGGTTGGACGAATTATTCGTGGACGTATGGTGCTTGGGCAGTGAACACCACCACGGGTGCAAAGTCACGCTATGCGTATAATTGGGAGCGAAGAACACGCGCTTACAAAGTTGGTTCGTCTACGATACACTCAGCTGTTGAGACGCGGAATACTTCGTCAATACAGTATGTAACGGTGACTGGCACCACATATGGCTCATGGCAGGGTTGGGTGAATAATGGTTCGGTTCATAGCTGTACGGCTTATTCGCCAGCGACATCTACGGTTGCCTCTGGCACTAATTTTACACAATCAAGAACGTGTATACAGCCTAAGATAAACCGTAGGACTAGAACCAATACTCTATCTGACGGGTCTACGTTTAGAATAAGCGATCAGACCGCTACCAACTATAACCCGAGTGTTACCCAAACAAGGACTGCTACGGGCACTAAGGCTGTTGCGAACTGTAGCGGAACCTACTTCGAAGAAGAGTCGAATGACTACGGAGAAGACATGGAGTACTTCGAAAGATGGGATTACCCTGATGGTGGTTTCTATTGGGTAGAGGATACCGATCGTAGCGGCTCAAGTACTGGCGGAACCAGGAAGACGGGAGCGTACTATTTTGGAGCACTGATTGGTGAATACAACTCTAGTAGTTACCAATATATCGAACTACAGTTATGTATAAACTAAGCTACTAGAAGTAAAAAAGGAGGCTTAGCCTCCTTTTTTAATGTCTCAAATAAAGTGCGTTTACGCTAAACTCTTGGCGAGGGATGTGGCGATACTGAAAGCAAGGCTAGGGGGAACAGCATTACCGATTTGCTTATAGATGGATGCTGTGCCGCCGCTAAAATGCCAGTTGTCGGGAAAGGTTTGGATACGTGCGTATTCCCTTGTGGTTAGCGGTCTATCCTCATCAGGGTGACATCGCTCGGTTTGTTTTTGTGCAGGTGTACAAAGTAAGGTGTTGCATGGGCTATCCCAGCTAAGTCGCTTTGCATAACTTGTTTTGCCACCAGAGGTGTTAAAAGCCCCGCCCATATATTCGGCTTGTACATCCTTCGGTAAATCGCGCCAATTACCGCCTTGTGGCACCATTTGCAGGATTTTCTTTTTACTTTCTTGATATGCCGCGCCTAGTGATGGCGGCACATCGGTATTATGCAGTTTTCCTTTTGCAAGTGCATCCTTGGTTGTATAAATAGGAAAGGCACAAGGCTTTGGCCATGAGAAAAGGGTATTGCTGGCAATGTCATCACGAAAGCCAACAAGAAACAATCTTTCTCTTTTTTGCGGCACCTTATACAGTATTGCTTTTAGCACTTTAGGGGCGACAAGTGTATATCCGATGTCACTAAATGCCTGACATATTGTTTTCAGTGTATTGCCTTTATCATGCCTAATTAACCCAACCACATTTTCAGCGATAAACGCTTTGGGCTGGGTTTCGAGTATAGAACGGGCAAATTCATGAAATAGGGTGCCTCTGGTGTCCTCAAAACCTAATTCTTTACCTGTGCTTGAAAAAGGTTGGCAAGGGAAGCCGCCAGCCATGACGTCTAAACGCCCTAAAAAGGGCGTGAAATCAACGGTTGATATGTCTTGCTGTATCACATGCCAGTCTGGCCTATTAAGCGTTAGTGTGGCAGCAGCGTGCTTGTCAAACTCAACGAGGAACTGCGTTTTAAAACCGGCCTGTTCAAACCCAAGGGACATCCCCCCTGCGCCAGCAAAAGATTCACCAACCGTTAGCCCATGCTTAACATTAAAGCGTTCAGGTGGTAGAGATGCAGCGTGCAGAATATCATCGATTATCGATTCGCCCCTCACGCTGGTAAGTAAGACTTCACCGGTTGAAGATGTTTGATATGTTTTTTTTGCAATCCGTGATTCTATTACGCGAGTGGATAGATTCAACAGATCGCCAAGCCGTTCCTTCGGCAGCGTCCTTTCCATAAGATAAGGTAATTACTGTAAACGACTTAATTTAAGTTCTGGTACCACCGGCTCGGGTGGTCTTGTCTTTTGTTCAGGTGCCTCTGGTTTTGGAAGTACTTTGTAGATCTCAAAGTTGGATACCTGATCCGCTGACCATGCCACCATGTTTTCTTTGCCATTACCCAATTCAATGATAACGCCGTCGTATCCTAATACGTCAGTCACTGCTTCTCTAAATAAAGCCGCTTCACCCATGTCACCGAACAACTGTTTTTCCATATCCCAGAAATTCTCTGGCTTAGCAAAGTGTGTGCACACATCATTAATTAGTTCTTCAGATATTCTATGGTGATCACCGCCTTTCCATTCCATTAATGGCGAAAAAACACTGTCGAATATGCGCTCGTTTTTATGCATCATTTGATGCACCTGCTCTGGGGTAATATCAATTTGAGCATCACGTATTGATTGTGTGCCTTGAGGAAGGCGGATAGGGTTACTAAGAGTTACATCGCCTGACATAACGACGGGATGGGCAACCTTTAAGCCCTGAAGTCCTATTTCGTTTTGAGCGGCACTGTCATATTCAAAAAAGTAGAAGCCCGAGCCAAAATGCTGCTCTTTAGACAGTCCTGTTAGTGTTGGGTTTAACCCTTCTTTCAATGTGTCCACAACATTTTCTGAACCAAAGTACTTTGTATTACCTGACATCCTTGCCATCCTATTATCTATCCATGTATGATAATTTTATCATGTGCTCAGTTTTTTCACCCAGCCGATGGCATTTAATTGAGGGGTAAGAGCTAGGATTATCATAATAAAAAAGGAGACGCCGGTTTAATGGGTCTCCTTTTTTTGAAGCAGGTCGTGCTTAGTACGATTCGATGGAGACGTAATCAATCAGGTCATCTAACTGCTGTACCATTGCAGGCACGTCAATATCAAAGTCGAGATCTTCAGGTGTGATGTACTGTGTCAAGTCATATGCGTTATCAGGTACGCTAATTGTTTTTGTTGATTCAGCATCAATACTCACTCTTACCGGCGCTGACGAAATAGCATTAGGTGAAGCTTCATTGATCAGGTAGAACGAAACATTAACCGTCTTAGTGATTTCTACATCTGTCGCCCCATTTGCACCTTGAGATGAGTAAAAGTAGCGGTATGATTCAGAGCTAGTTGAAGAAAACGAGAATTCTCCTGTGGCTGGAATGGTTTTGCATGGGTAGAACCCACCCACTTCAGATCTGGTGTTTAGGTTTAGTGATGAATTCGAAAAAACGAAAAACGTATCCGAAACACCTGTCTCAACTAAATACGATATAGCAAACTTTTGTTGGCTGGCATTATCATAATGAGGTTTTTTTATGAAAAGGTAATCCTCATTGCCGAATGTAAGTGTGTCGCCGTATGAAGCCGTTTTAGGTGAGTACGTTACGTTGGTAAACCTGCCATCGCATGTGTTTTTATAACCCCGCTCGCTTAGTTCTTTTGCTTCACTGTTTGAGATGAACGTTTGCAAGTCACTACTGTTGACATCGACTCGATCACTTAAGGAGGCAATGCTTTCGTTAGTGGCCATCAGGTCATCTTGCAAAGAAATGATGCCGCTGCTATTTGCTTCTATATTGCTGTTTAGCGCGGTAATGTTTTGGTTGGTTGCATCAGAAGCATCTTGCAACACTTGTATGCTATTGCTATTAGCGTTCGCTTTATCATTAACTAAAGAGAAGTTGTAATTAAATGACGACGCGGTAGCGACTTCACCTTTATTGAAGGTGATAAGCTCTTCTTGTGCCATCGCAGTTACAGGTAATGCGGCCATACAGGCCAATGTGATAAGTCGTAAGTTGGTCATGTGGGTGTCCTTTTGATTAACCGAATTTCTTTTCGCCGAGTTTCCCTTCATCAAATATTAGAAGGTCAGAGTTGGCGTTAGGGTCTTGTTGTTTTAGGTCGATGCCTTTTTCTGGGCTTTTGCTGCACCCGACTATTAAAAGCATAAATGCGAACAAGAGAGAGAATGTAGTGAGTTTTTTTCTATTCATGATGATTCCATTTTAAAGAGGAATGCTATCACAAAGAACAATAACCAGAGGTTTAGGCGCTTATTTAATAAGCTAAGAGAGAAGAGGCACCTTTATCAAAATGATAAAGGTGCGATGGATTGGCGGGAAATAGAGGAATCGAACCTCTGAAGTCGGGTTTGGAAGCCGCAATTTTGCCACTAAATCAATTTCCCTTTAAAAGTTGGAAGGGGATGAGGGACTTGAACCCGTCATCCCGTGAGTCAAAGTCACGTGCTCTATCCTGTTGAGCTAATCCCCTATATTACTATAAAAATTGGTCGGTGTTGGAAGATTTGAACTTCCGCCCTCGCGCCCCAAACGCGATACTCTACCAGACTGAGCTAAACACCGGCGATGTAAGAATAATATCTTATTTCATCATAAAGTCAACATCAAAATGAAATAAAATACAATTAAATCATACACTTACATAATTTAAGGGCGAGTTAACCCGCACTTTCTAAGAAGCATTAAAAAAGCCCTTGAACATATGTCCAAAGGCTTCATTAAGAGGGCTTCTTCAGACATATACGAAAATCGGTATGCCTGAATATCTGTTTTTTATTTATTCAGCGCACAACAATCCCTACCGGCCACTGTTGTGGCTGGCATAAGCAGCTGGGTTGTTGTGAAGCTAAGTAAAACATAGTTACTCTCATTTATTAAAATCAAAATGATAATATCACAAACTTTCCTAAAGTGAAACATGCAAATGCGCTAAGCAGTACATAACAGCGTTCTGTGCTAATATTGAGCAACTTAAGAAGGAACTTAGTTATGAAAAAAATCGCTATAATTATCGCATTAACTTGCTTGTCAGTAACCGCCACTTCATCAGCCCAGCCAATCTCATTTAGTCAAGAAATAGGCTTTGGTGAGTTTAAACCATGGGAGGAGTTTGATGGGCGTCCTAGTGACTTCCGTAAGTATGATGGTGATGTTTCTCTTTTGTGGAATGACCTTAGTCAATACGACCAGGGTTTCTCAGATTTTGGTAATACAACGGTTGACCACCTTTCAAATTTAGAATGGCTTGACTTAGGCTTAACTGCTGGTAGATCAGGGTGTGATGTTCAAGCTGATATGGCGGACTCAAGCACTTACCTGTGCGACGCTAAAGGCGATGGCGTTAATGTGGTTGATGATGGTTTTAACATGTTTACTGCTTCTGACAACTGGCGAGTAGCTGAATATAATGAAGTGTTTACCCTGTTTGATAACTGGTTTAAGCAATACGATTTTACGACAGCTATTTATAAAGGAGCGCAAACGTCGCAAACTACTCCAATTAACCCTGTGGGTACAGCAGCAGGTATGTTGGGGATGTTTTCAAAATATTTCGGTGGGGGTCAAGTTTCAGATGACCCTACTGAAGTGGGCTATGTTGGCGGAATAGTTAACACTAATAATAATGGGGTTGACGGTCTACTTAGTCGTGAGCAACGCAGCTTATCTATATTCAACAGGCTTGATTTCGTTACCGATGGTTCTGAAACCGCATGGTTAAGCATACACCGTTCTTCTTCATTGGTTGACTCAGCTTTATTCCAGCCCATCGATGGCGTTTGGCTTGTGAGAGATTTTGACGCAATGAATGCAGGCTTTAATTCAGAAGCAATGTCTGTTAATACGCCAGCAACAATAAGTCTCATTGCATTAGGTTTATGCGGCCTAATATCAATGAGGAAGCAGTTTAAAAATAAGTAGTAACGACATACTTTTACTTGTTTTTATTTCAAAATGATAATATAATAAATGCATCATCAATGAGTATTATTCGTAGTTAACCTTACGGAGCTGCTTTCGTGCGGATTATATCTGCGCTAAAGCCGCTTTTCAAAAGGGGTTAATTCGTGTATTCGACTATTATACGCGTATTACATTGATGCTTATCAAAAGGATTTAAGAATGAAAAAAGCATTATTAGCATTGGCGATTTGCGCCACATTACCATTAACGGCAATTGCTTCATCACAGCATTTATTGGGCAGTGACGGTCTTGTATCTCCTGACAATAAAGTGGTACCTACTTTACAAGAATTACAATCGCGAAAGCAGCGAAAATCAACATCAGGTTTTATTAGTGCTCAGTCAGACAGTGACCGCGTGCAGACAATACTTGTATTTTATCAACCGTCTTATGCAGATAAGTATGGACTTGATGTTATTCATCAGCGGATTGAGAAATCAATTCTCGAAGATTATCAAAAAGTTGCTGGTAAGGGCAGAGAAATAAGGATCCTCGACATATTGCCAATGACAAGTGTTGATAACTCTTTACCTTACATGAATAGAGTGGACTTAAGCGGAGACTTGGTTCAACTTGGTTATAATTATGAAAACGACACTGAAGAAGGTCTGTACGACATTCTTGATGTGCCAATTGACCCATCTACACCTGAAGGTCAGCTAACACTCAAATACAACCCCGACTTGATACAGACATTCCGAGACAGACGCCCAGATGAAGATAGAATACTTGGGTTAGCATGGCTAGGCGGTGTTAACTCTATCGTTTTTGATGGCGGCTCACGGTTGACAACGCCAGAAGAGGAAAACTTACTCACGACTGTTGTGGCACACGAATTTGGCCATAATCATGGCTTGCAACATAATCTAGGCGCGGAAGATTTAGTTGAAGGTGCTCCTGTTGATGCGTCTGGTGAATATACCTCTAATCACGCTACCCAGTGTGGAGATGCGCATACTGTTATGTGGTCAAGTGTCGATCTTAGTATTGATACGGTAGACTTCTACTCATCACCCTACAAATTACATAAGGGTGAGCCTTGTGGTTATCTTCGAAATACAGATGGAAACACCAACGGTGCTTATAACCAAGAGTACTACGACCTCTACTTCGATATTTTTCACTCATCGGCGAAATCGTCTATGCCAGTCAACGGAAGCTCTGTTGAATTTTTAAATGATAAATTCTCAGTGTCAGAGAGTGATGGTAAATTTAATGTAACTGTAACTAGAACTGGTGATTTATCAGAGGTATCTCATGTTTATGTGAGAACAACAAAAAGAGGAACGGCAACGTATCCAATCGATGTTATGGAGTATAAGCAGAAAGCGGAATTTGGTATCGGTGAAAGCGAAGTGACTGTAAGCTTCACTATCATGCAAGATATGTTAGATGAAAACTCTGAAGTTTTGGAGTTAGCACTTGACTACCCTTTCAATACCAACAGCACTGGCGGGAACCTTGAGGTAAGAATAAACGACAGCTATATATCACCCGATGACCGAGGCAGTGTGGCGTTAGTTATCCCTACAGTGCCGGTGAGTGAGGGTGACATAGGGTATATTGAGTTTACGCGCATAAATGGCAGTAAAGGCGATGTTTTAATATCACTTAGACCTAAATATCATTTGATTGAAGATACGGGCTTGGAAATGCATGAACAATTTGTGCCAGCAAAGTACCCTGCGACTGAAGGGCGGGATTACATTATGCCTAGCTCACTGGTTGTATTCAAAGATGGTCAGACTACATTGCGCGTACCAGTGCAAACGTTAGAAGATTTAGATCCAGAACCTGTTAAAGGTATAGATATGTCATTAACGTCGCTTACAGGAGACGTGATTGCTCTTCCTAAAGATGTTAACGGTGCTCTTCTGATTGCAGATAACGATGCACAAAGAGCTGGCGTGTTAGCTATAGAGGCTGCTAGTTTAGTTGTCGAAGAAACACAGGGCGTTATAGAATTTACGGTGTTTAGAGACTTGGATTTTGAAGGTGTACCTTTCGAAGTTATAATCGATGTTAAAAATGGTAATGAATCTAATAAGATCAGCTTGTTTAGTGGATTTAACAAGAAGGATGATTTTGTAGTGCCTGCTGAACCCACTGAACCCACTGAACCAACTGAGGGCGATGATAGCGAGGGTAACAATCCCGTAGAAGAAGGTGCATATGAGGCTGTTAAGTTTTTCTCACACAAATTATCTTCATCATCTACAGCCAAAGATTACACTGTCAATGTTTCTGTTGTTAATCTGGTTGATAATGGGTTGGTAGATCCGACTAAAGGCAGTGTGACGTTTACTGTTAAAAATAATAGATCGCCTTTGTATACTGCAAGTCCAAATTTAGAACCATCGGGAACTGGCGGCGGATCCATGAATATAGTATATCTTTTGGGAATGCTTTTGCTCGCTGGGTTTAGGGTGAAAAAAAAGTAAGAAATGTAGTGTAAATCATATTCGTATCGGGTATGATTTCCCTTGTTAAATGGATTAACAATCAAACCCCTTAAGGATAAAAGATTATGGCAATGCCTATTATAATTAGTTCTCGTATCGTCAAAGAAGACGGCAATAAATCTCTTGTAGCTTTTAGCAATTTCGCTTTAAACGACTCCGGCTTTATGGTCGAGTGTGAGTATGATGATAAATTCGAAATACCGTGGGGTGTTAAACTCATGGAAATACGTGATAAGGGCGACTTCAGCCTCTTCGGCATGATGATAAAGTCTTTCATTGTTGATGGTATAGCTTCTACTTTTGAACAACGAAGACGCGATGCAGAGCAGAAATTTGCAAACCTTGTATCAGCAGAAATATCAACGATGCTAAACGGTTTTCATGGCATCAGTGACACGAAAAAACCAATCCCTATAAGCCCTGAAGACTTTGCTGAACAAATTTCAGAAGAAGTGTTTACCTTTGGTTCACGCAGCACGGATGCAGCTGGTCAATCAGAGTTTGAACTTGTGCCGATGAAGATTAAAATGAAAGCTCTTTATAGCACCCCGCTAGTTGACCTTGATTTCTTTAAAGATTTGCCGCCACACATTCTGAACCCTGAAGCAGGCATTACAAAATAATCATTTAATGATTACGCTTACCAACAAAAATCACCACTATAATTAACTATTATGTGGTGATTTTTTTGTTTCAGGCGGTTTAGATCTTATTGATCTGTATTGCTTGCGAATATACCTTTATCATAATGATCTAATGCCATCAACTTTTTCAACTGTCCACGAAGGATCCTTTTCTTTAAGTATTTCTACAACCCCTGATATATGCGCCATACCGTAAGCTGTAGCCGATAATTGATTGGCAGATATATAGTGACTCAATATTTGATTTCGTCGCGTCATGATGACGGGAGAGGCTTTATCATCACTTTTCCATTTAGTGGTTATAAAGTACGAGGATGACTTGTGCATTGCGACCAATTTTGCAGCGAAATAGTGAATGAAGTCTGTTTTGATACTATCAACCTCGCTTTTGATATCAGATGGTTTTGCTTTCGCCATCGTCTTTGCTTCTGCCAGTGTGACACCTAAGGTGTCTTGTAGCTGTTGAGCATACAATGTTAAAAAATCCTCATATTGAATATCAGCATAAATATCACCAGGGTGGAGTTGTCCTATACAGTTGGGCTGAGTGACGACTCCGTGAGGAGATTCAGTGTCTGTCACACGCGAACAGCTTTTTAGCGTGACGGTTACATTTCCACTCATGCCAACCCCTTCATGAAGGATGGTAAAACCATTTCCCCTAAGTGCCAAAAGACGATCATTAATATCTTCATAGTAAGACTTTATGCCGATGTGCTGAATACCGATAAATACAAGTTTTTGCCCTGCACCATTTTTCATTGTCACAATTGGTGTGTAGCTGGGTATGACATAGATAATAAACGCTACTGCTAGTATGGAAATGGGTAGTGTCATCGATAAGTCAATAAGGTGTTTGTTGATATTTATTCGACGAGTAGCTAGTTTAATTGCATAAGAAACTGCGCAGACAGTGATCAGAATGGTGGCGACTAGCGTGATAAAAAATATAACAGAATGCATCCTAGCCTCTATATAAAATCCTTTTTATTGATACTATCAAAAAATCACTAAATAGCCCCGCAATCGAGGCCATTTTGGCTAGGCTTTCGCTTTAGGTTTCATCATTGCCGTGCAGGCATCAATCTGTTCTTGGTTAAGGTTCGCTTGCTCCATTAGTACTTTAAAGGCTATGGCTTGTTGAAAGTCTTGCTCTGACATTTGGTTTTTAAGGCCATTGATTTCCTTTGAGCAAGCCACTACGTTTCCTGACACGTAACCTAAGTCGTTATCTTTGCGATCTATGGTCAAATAATTATTTGGCAGGTGATCACTATTTTCACCTTTTTCATGCGGGTAGCTCACCAACTTTTCCTTTGTGTAATAACAGACATGATCTCGCAATAGGGATGAAAGTTCCTCAATAGACATTGAAAATTTTAGCCCCCGTTTAGCTGCGCTGTCCATTAACCACAAATACTTTTTAGCGACAAAGCGACCATGTTCTGAGTCTTTGCATAAATCAGTCGTTGTGTTTATGTGAACGTTGGCTATTTTTTGCGAAACATTATGTTGTGGTTTGAGTGCACTTACATCTATCGTTGGGCGCTTTGGTGGTGAGGGTTCAGCTGTTTTCAGTTCACCTTTCAGCTTTAGGTTCATAAATCCTTGCATCGTGTCGGGGATATAGCAAGGGTTAACGGTGTGCCATTTGAAGAAATACGTTCGCTGATGAGTTGCGTTTTTATCTTCGGTAATAAAAATGTCAGGCAGCCATGCCGGAACATGCAAGTTGTACTTCGCCAATGCGTTTCGTAACACACTTGCAGCATGTCCGTTTATCAAAAAGTAATCGATGTTTTTAGGTAAAAGATTTTTACGTATATTGTCTATACCTTTAGTGATAAACGTAGTGTCAAAATTATTGGAAAATGAGGTTAACTCATCATTTATTTGTTCGTATATGATTAAAGCTTCAGTAATGGGTATTTGTAATTTTACATCCCCGTGCGCTTTGTTTATTTCTCTCGAAAACTCTAGGCTTCTTGCCATGGGATTGTTTTCAAGTTGTTCGGTTAAATTTCTATCCATGATTTATGATCCAAATTATATTTATATGTAAGTTAAGGGTGTTGTGCTAGTAACGCTTTTAGCGTTTTAAGGTTCTCCTTTGATGTGGCTACTCTTTCTCGAATAGTGGTAAGTTCTTTTTCTGCTCTTGCTATATTATGGCAGTCGATATTAATGCCTGCTTGCACCTCTTTTATTCCATTTTGTGTCGCTTCTTTTTTAGTTAAGTAATGCGTATTCTCATACATTATTGCTCCGCAATGAGTAGTGTTAGGGTAGCCAAATACTTCGCACTTTCCCTCCATAATTGAATTGTCTTCTCTGGACAACCAAAACACCGGTATATTATATGTGTTGGGATCCGCTTTTTTAAGTAGCTCGATAAATACTTGCTTATTACTAGTGATGTCATCGCAATATCGCTTTAGTTCACCATGATGCTTTCCGTGAGGATTGGCGACTAACTCGCCTTGTGGGCTAAAGCTCAGTATGTTACTAATAAAATTAGAGCCAATATGCAATATTCCGCCTTCCATATGTACATTGTGACCGATCTTAAAATGCTCTTTAACTAATTTGTGCCCCATTAAGCGACCTTAGTGTCAGTGGTTTTGTCAATTACCGATATTTTTTCTATTTCGTCCGCACAGATGCGTAGATTGTTGATGTAAAATAAATATTGTCCATTAGCAACGTTAACGCTGTTGCTAGGGTTCACTTTTAACTCATTAGCAAGCCTGTCATTTGATACACCAATTAGCATTGCGCCAAGTTGCTCAGAGAATATTTCTTTAATATCACCAAATGACATAGTTGGCTTGTCTAGCTTGGTTAATATGTCTATTGACGGAATGATATAGGTCGTTTGTGCAAAGCCATTTGTGAGTAGCTGATTAAACAGCATTGAAGTGCCATTATCTTGCATTGATTTAACTAACTGCTCTGAGCGATGTGGCGTAGTGACTTCAATGGGCAATTTAAGCCCCCTTAGGGTCTTTGCGGCGTCTTCATCAGAAATATGCGTCGTTATATACCCGCCTTCTTTTATTGATGTAGCACAGTGCACAGCGAGCTTGAAGCTTTCGGCATCATTTTCGCCGCAAACGATTATTTTATCCGCATTTACTACCGCCATTTTTTGCATGGATATTTCCGATGTATAATCATCAAGATTTACATAACCAATATCAGCTTCATCTGGGTAGGGGTGTTTGTGCCCGTCATCAGATGCAATCAGAATGAAACGCTTAGTACGGTTTTTGTCTGCCAAGATGAGTTCAACCAGTTTGTTTGTTTTTCTGGGTTCATATCCGACGATAAGTATATGGTTTTCTAAGTGTGAGAAATCTCTTTTTCCGCTCATGAGTTTGTTTCTTCCTTCAATAAATAAATTAGCCGCTTTGCCCAAGAGCATTGCGAAAAGTGATAGGCCTATTGGTAATATAAATAATACAGTGAACAACTTCCCAAATTCAGAGGAAGGGCTTAGGTCGCCGTAACCAACTGTGCTGCAACTAACTAAGTACCAGTAAATAAATTCCGGTACATTAGCTGTTATAGCCTCTTCACCAAGCCATTTTAGCCCTAGGAAACTCGAAGTCGAATGTATAGCGGTAATAGACAGAATGGTGGGGAGTGACACTTCGCCAATAATCCTTTTAAAACGAAGTATTAACGGTTTTAACTGCATGATAGTTGCTCCTTCGAACTCGTCTTTTTATGTGTTATCAACTCAGGAGGGCATTCCATATTTATTGTTCTTCGCCTTATTTGTGTTAACAGTTGGTTGCGGGTATAGCTAGTGCTCTGGCCATCGCCTGTTTTACCCATAGTGACTGTTTTCAGGTCTTCTTTTTTCATATTGATCAATCCAATATTATATGAGGGATAAAGCGGCTTTCATCAGCAGTAATAATATTTTTATCTTCCCTGATAGTAAGTCCATAGGGTTCATCTCCGATAACCCAGCTTCCGATTAAGGTATAGTCATCACCGAACATAGGTAATGGGTGGAACGCCTGAGATATTTTTGCAATATCGCCATAGCCGCCATCGGTAGATTCTACAATCTTACCTTTCTTTAAAATATCGATATTCTGTCCTTCGCGAGAAAACAAAGGTTTCTTTACAAAGTTGGCACCAATATCATCTTGTTCTTCGCCTTCAAAATAAGAAGCAAGTAAATTTGGGTGTCCTTTATGCTTATCCCATAACAACGGCAATATACCTTTGTTGCTCAATATGCATTTCCATGCAGGCTCAAGGTACATTGTTGTGTTCTTAGTCAATAATTTAGCATACGTGTCTTCCCATGCCATTTCCCATGGGTAAAGCCAAAATAAATTCAGGATGATATTGCCATTGAGATCCGCAAACTCATTAAACGTAGTAGCGCCAATGTCTTCAACATACACAAACCCTGTTTTTAACCCTGCTTGATGGGCGCAATCTCGCAAGTAATCAACTGTCCCTTTGTCTTCATCAGTGTCTTTGGCGCAAGCGAAATAAACGGGTTCATTTCTGAGCTTGGTTTTCATTTTCGCAAAACGGTGCACAAGTTGTTCTTGCAGGAAGTTAAATTGATTTGAATGCCTGGGCAAAAAACCTCTTTCTACCTGATCAGACAACCAATTCCATTGAAAGAACCCTGCTTCAAATATTGAGGTGGGTGTTTGGTAATTAAGCTCGTACAATTTAGCAGGGGATTTACCCCCGTAGGCGAAATCAAGCCTGCCGTATAGTGATGGGTCACCATTTTTCCAACTCTCTGCCACCCAGTCCCATAAATGTTCTGGGATAGCGAGTTTCCGCAACAACTGTTCGCTTTTGACAACGTCAGCGACTAGATCAAGACACATGTCGTGTATATTTTTAGTCGGCTTTTCCAAGTCGTTTTCGATTTGTTGCAGTGTGAATTGGTAGTATTTGGATTCATCCCAATACACTTCGCCATCAATGGTGTGGAAGTTAAACCCACATGATTTGGCTATCTGATCTAGATCAGGGCGCTGCTTGATTTCTCTACGGATCATAAATTATTAACCTCCCCATCCACCACGTGCTGACGCAGTCTTACCAAAACCACCACGCGAAGTGACAATTGCTTTAGGTTTTGAATTAGCTTGCGAGTACGAGTAGTTTGACATTTTAGTTGAAGAAACAGTACCGACTTTCCCTACGACAGTATTGCCTGATGTGCGCAGTTGTGTTGGGTTGTCCTTCGAGCGATATACGGGTGCTGGTGTGTACGTCATACTATCTCGCTTGCGCTTTCGGTATTCCGCATCACTAAGGTCACCTGAATTTCCGCCGATATTCGAAATAACCTGACTAACCATAAATCCCGCCATGAACGGGACAAAGTTACCATCACTGGTGCGTTGACAGCCATCTGCGAAATCGGCGGCACAATTTTTTTCGGTAGAGTATTTCACCCCTTCTTCGGCTTGTTTTTGAGCCGAAGCATATGCCGCATCACACTGCTCAACTGGAATCTCACTTGAGCTTTTGCACTCTTCGAGCGAATTGAAAGTTGTGACCGATCGTTCAGGACCTGAATCACAAGCGCTTAGTATACTAACCCCCATGAGTGCTAGTGTTAACTTTCCCGTTCGTTTAAGTGTCTTCATAAAGGTTCTCCTTAACCGTTCATTGCCGCGCCGAACAATAGTCCAACAGAGATTGATACACCGGCAAGGAAAACGCCTGCTGATGTCTCTTGGTTTTTAATGCGTTCCACTACACGAGGCATAGCAAAAAGTTTAACCAAGAAGAATGTGGTTAATTGCACGGCCATGGCAACGCCACCCCAGATTGCAAAATCCACTATATTGACGGAGTTGTTCATAGCTGACATCAACTGCAAAGAAAAGCCTAACATTGCACCTGCATAACTGATCGCAGCTGCTGTATTTTGGTTCTCTTTAATTTCTGTCATTTCACTATAAGGCGTCACTTTGGCATACACCAATGAGAAGACAGCTAAAAGTAAGACGGCAGCGCCAGCGTACATCAAGTAAAGGGGGATACCCGCTAAATTTTCCATGTTAAGTTCCATTTATCATTTTGATCTTAAATTGAAGCCATCGACACACTGATCGATGAGCTATTAATGCTACAGCCAACTGCAAAAGAAAGAGAGACCGAGTTGTCTCCTTCATCTTCCAAGCAGACCAGTAACAGTTCTTCGCTACCACCTTCGATCTCTCTTCGGTATAGCATAAACGTGTTGGTCAATGAATACGTTGAACCTTCACGATTTGTTACGCTTTCAGTGGCTTCCGCCAGCGTCCCAAATTCTTCTCCACTATCAAACACACGTTCGAAAGTAGCACCATTAAATTCAAGGGTCGCTAATTTCATTTTGGTTACCCAATCATCTACGTCCTTCTGTGTAGACAATACAAGTGTTTTGTCAGTGCGATATGAAAAGAATAGCACATCATCGACATTACTCTCTTCTTGTGAGCCAGTGTAATTTACTTGGAAGTAAACATCATCATCACCATAAAATCGTTTTATGTGAGAACCCATACCTAATTCAAGGTGAGAGGTGGCTTCAATTACTACATGTTCTGGCAAATCGAGTACTAATGATAACCCTAATTGCTGGTTGAATTCAATAGCTGATTTATCAAAATGAACAAGCTTTCCTAAACCAAGGTCATATAATGGCTCTCTCGTGTACTGCTTTTCGACAGGGGTTTCTTTTGCACTGAAAAGTGATTTTATTTTTGCAAACATACAAATATCCTAATAGGGTGTTTATAAAAAAAGAACCCCCGCATTGCGAGGGTTTTTGACTAGTTCGAATTAAAGGCTATTTAATTCATCATCGAGATTGAAGTCATTTTCAAGTGCTTTGAATTGATCGTCCAACTTGCTGTCCGTGTTCATGTCGTCCGCAGCATCAAGCATATCTTTCTTTTGCGCCTGTTTTGCTTTAGCGCGTTCAAGCGTTGATGCCAAACCACCTACAGCATCACGACCGGTGCCTAGTGACTCTTGGATGCTGGCACGAGATTCGTTCATCGCTTGTGTCGCTTGATAAGAGTCAATTTGGCTGCTTAACTGAGTTACAGAGCGTTTTTGCTGCTCATAGTATTTATCAGTTTCTGCAATGCCGGCATGCATTTCTTCAAGTAATGCTTTAGCAGGCGCTAGCTGGGTGTTTATGTCGTTACGCTTGGTTAACGCGGTTTTGGCAAGGTCAAGGTTGTTCTTACTTTTTGCAAGCTTGGCTTTCTCCGTCCACGCTGTGAACTCTTCTTCAAGTTCAGCGACTTTGCGCTCATGCCCTTTTACGTTTGCACGTTGTTTTATGCGACGTTCGTCAGCTTTCGCCAAGTTGTTTTTTGCATCACGAAGAGATTGTGTCAATTGCACATCCATTGTTGCGTCGTCCAAAGCTTCCTCTGCACTTGCAGCACCGGCACGAAATAAAGTTCCAAATTTTTTAAAAAGACCCATAGTATTACTCCTGTAATGTCGATTAGGCTTGTTTTTCAGTGGTAAATCCGTCTTTTGCTACATCATGTAACTCAAGCGCGTTTTCGGCGAGTACATCAAGTTCAAGAGTGATGTTCTCAATGATTGTGCTAGCGGCCATTTGGCCTGATAAAGCATAAATGGCTTCACCTTCCGCGTTATCGTAGATAGATACATTGCTCATTGGCAGTGTATCATTCATGCGAAGAAACGCTTCGTTGATATTGGCAGAATTAATAGCCATGCTCACAGGGTATAAGTCAACTTTCATTACAATCTGTGTTTCGCCAACAGAGATAAGTATAGGCAGTTCGCCATGCTCTTCCATTGTGGCCAAAATCACTTCGCCATGTAGTTCAACGTTGATACCTTGGTTTTGTAGAGCAGCTAATAGCTCAGCTTTCGTCCATTTTTTCATGTATATAACCTCAAGAAGTTTAGTTGTTTTTCGTAAGTCGATGTGACTAATATGACACACGGCAATTAAAAAATTACCGTGGCAAAGCACAAAATCGCTTTCGGTCTGTTTTTTCGTTGATATTTGACACTTTTTTGTCAGGCTGATGTGCTGACTTGCGGTGGCAAAGGAAAGGTTACGCACAAAAAGCGGTGTAGTCAACTGGGTGCGTGAACTTATTTATCATAATGAAAAAATAAAACGTGTCACAAACGTCACATGTTGTCTTTGTGGGATTTTGATATATGATAACAAAAACCATGGAGCTGCATAATGATCATTGACGATGAAATATGGGTAACACTCAACAAGTATCTTATTACCCTGCTAAAAGTTAAGTACAAAGAAAAGCATCGCATTGATAAATTCGAATACGAAGACATGGTGAAGCTGCTCGCTAGTGATGGGATTCAAATATCAAACGTTGCTTTACGTAAAAAAGTTTCTCGTGGGCGATTCTCTGCGCAGTTTTTACTGCAACTCATGGTTGTATTAGATGTGGATTTAAGCAGTCGAGAGATAAAGGCTGTGTTAGATAACAGTAGGGTAGTGCTAGCACTATTAGATAAAGCAAATGCCAGTAAGCCGAAAGGGGGTAACCAAGCGCTCATCGCCGATATGTTGCGTGTTTCCATGAATATTATTGATGCGTCAGGGAAGTATCCGAGTGTTAACACTATTAGTGATGCCGCACTGGCATTCCCTTATCGCAGTAGATTATCAATCGAGGTGTTCCAGAAATTATCTGACACTGACACTTTCACGTTGTCATTATTTGATGCACTTCACCATGCTGAAAAAGAACAGGTGATGAAGGACTTTGAAAACTTATTGTTTACCAATGCCAACCCCAAATAGTTCATTATGATAATTATTTACTACATCCTTAGTATGTTTATTTATACATAGCTCTTCGAATCGATACCTACCGTGACATTCAAAATGCGCTAAAAACAACAGTTAATCAATAAAGGGAGATTTGCAACTGCCGTGCCTATTCGTTCGTGATATAAATTATTAGGAACCAAGGAGAAATATGTCATGGAATTGATTGATTATTTAGAAGCCATTAGGGATCAAAAAGGGTGGAGTAATGAAACCTTAATTGAACAAATCGCTATGTTTATCGAGAAAAATGATTTATCTGAAGATCTTGAAGAGCACTTACTTGAAGAAGAAGCAGAGATAATCACTGAAGACCGAGCTGTATACCAAGAGGATGATGAGTAGCCCCAATAAATATTAGGGCTATTTATTTTCACTCCCCCCGCAATTTTATTTCTGTGATCGCTAATGATAAATCAAACGCATCACACGACATATCTGAGTTCACAATCGTATCCTTGTTTTTAGCATGCCGCTTAGAATACATTACCGGCAAAAACTTTCGCTTCGTAAACCTCCCTAACAACCCTTTTTCTTCTTGTTCGAAACGAACCCATGCTCCTACATTTGCAATTATTGCAACCCACTCTGCAATTTTGTTGTCGCTTGCGCCTTCATTAGTCATATTATCCTGTATACTTCCTCCTGCAACAAATCCCCAACCTGCCAAGCCAAGTGCCGTGGTAAAAACACCGAACCCTAATGGGTAAAATTGAGCTTCATAAGGTAGCACCAATATTTTTTGAGTCGCTTCTTCTGTATGTTTGATTAAACTGTAACGCCTAGCGTTCACAACATCGAGCACCTGTTTTTTTATAGCTAATAGGGCGAGCGAAGATTGTGTATCGCCTAAATTTTCGTCTGGCGCTCTGCTGCATATAACCATGACCGAATTATCATCTATGCTTAAATGCTGTTGAATAGCTGTCAAATTGTCTTGTATGTACCCTGGGGCTTCATTATCGGCAAACAAGACTTTTAAGGCAATGGTAGCGCCAAGTATGGTTAGTTTCTCAATAGTGCTATAAAAACAATCTTCGTAGCAAAAAATAATACCACCATGACACGCCACGTTGGGTAGGATGTGTATGTCTACGAATCGCAAATATTGAGCTTCAATAGCAGTATCTACATAGACGCGGTCTTTGATGTATGCAATAGGTAAACATGAAGCGCATTGCACATCCAATATGCTGGCGGGGTGAACCTCTGGCCATAAGAGTGTTGTCGCGTACTCTACGTGAAGTATTCCCACATCGGGAAAGTTGTTTGAGATTTGTTGAATAAGTGCGTCACGCATCAACCGCTTTTCATTTTCCCATTGTACAAAGGGGATGTTACTTTTCACTATGGTCAGTGACATTTTACTGTCGTTTGGTAGTTTGTCGATGTTTTGGTGGGCTTGCTGCATTTCTTCCCAGCATTTCCACCCACAACTTTTAGCAAACAGAAACTGGCATTCCCTAATACATATTCTTGGCTGACCAGTAAGTGGAGTTAAGTAATCTTTCATTTTGATAATACGATTGCTGACGCCGTTTATATTCTCCACATACTTTTGTGCATTCATAAATAACTTATCCTTGTCTAGTCGATATGATTATAGCAGGATATTTTAACTCCAGTTTCTTCCCCTAAACGTTAGATAATTGTTTATTGATATGTTATATTAATAAAACAACATTGAGGTAATCATGCGAATATCAACTTTCGAAGAGACTGCGGGTATGGGTGAACATGCTAGAAAGCAAATAGCCAAAGCGCTTACCCAGCAACCCATCAGTAACATTAAGCGCGTCGGTTCAGCTTCCGACTTGCGTAAAGATGCGCCTGATCCTTCCGTTGCTGAAAAGCCCAAAAAGAAAATCAAAAGAGCTTCAAGGGTGCTCAGCGACCCTGTTACCGGACTTAAGTTTTGTGAATGGCCATCACCTGACCCTGGTGTATGGTTACATGAATTACTTAATAAGCATTTTGGCGCTTATTGCGATGGCGGCGATCATGCACACGAAGTGATTATAAATGGATATGAAACAAAAGTACGATATGACCACCTGTTATTCGGTATGATTTTTATTGAGTTCGATGGGTTTAGTTTCCATAAGCACTTAGCCAATTTTAAGTCAGACAGAAAAAAGCAAAAACATGCGTTAGTCAACGGATTCATCCTACACCGGCTAACCAGAGATGATCTCGTCAATCATTACGACGAAGTTATCCCAAACATCCTCGCAATGCTAGAACACTTCCCTAAATACAATATGGAGATAGAGCCAGTAGGCAAAACGCAATGTAAAATAGTGGGAAGAACGAAGCGTTAGCAAAAACGAGCTACTATTACATCATTCTTCAAGTAAACCCGCGCACATACGCGCATATAAAGAACAAGGCCTATTATGAGCAATTTCGAAGTGCAGTGGATCCTAGATAAAGACTACTTAGAGATTTGTTACGACTCTGTTGATAATGAGATGACACAGTCACTCACGCGACTTGGTATTAGTTTTCAAGTGGTGCAGTGGCGAAACCGAATATTTACCGATGGATTTACACATCAAAATGATAATACTGTGTATGGTGTCGTTGGTTCTGTGGCCTTTTGTCGCAATATAGGCACCATATTATCGGCTAAAGTGGATATGCAGTCTGTTTTCACGTTCTTTCCAGAAGAGGTTAAGCATTTTAGCAAGTATGCCCCCATGGTGAAGCCCGAACATAAAGTTAATCAACTCGGGTTTATGTTGCCATTAGGCGAAATGCGGAATCAAGGTGCAGCAGCACTTCGTTCTTCACTAAGATACCCTGAAGGTGTTTTTTTGAAATGTGACTTTGGCCTAAAGTCAGCTGAGTCTGAGTTTGTGTTGTGGGATGATTTGACTAGCTGGATGGACTATACACTCAATCACACAGGTTGCAGTGCGAATAGTAATTTTTGGTTGTTCCCAAGTAGAGAAATTACAAAAGAGTTCAGGTTGGCAATAGTGAATGGTGAAATCATCACTGCCTGCCAGTATATGGATTTCACAGACAAACCAGATACATTTACGCCAACATTATCAAAAGACGTACCTGACGGTGTATTAGAAGCTGCTAGCACTATTATTAAATACCTTTCGATAACAGATAACACCTACATCATCGATATAGCTGATACACCACAGGGGTATCTTATGATTGAGTGCAACGCTATCAGTAGTTCAGGCTGGTATTGCTTAGATCACGAACGATTAATGAAAATTTTGAGCGCAAAAGTTTTAGACTTAGCAGAAGAGTTTCTGGATGATGTGATAGTGTAAGTACACACTTATTTTTTAGGATGGAGATGGTTGATGAGGCTTTTAGCTGCTTCCATTATTTTGGCGTTTATCCCAAGCGTCTTGGCAAATTTTGACGCTGGTATAGAAAAACTGATGTTCGACATTCATTCAGTTGAGATTGATGCGATAGGCATTGCTGTTACCATCAACCCAGTTGGCCGTCAATACGCCCATGAGATTGTAAGAGTCACCACACAAGAAGGTAGAGGCTATCTTGTGAGGGTGCAAGAAAACAATTTATCAACTACTTATTTGGTTGATAACACCGCGACCTTTACCGTAGATTTACTTGATCAAGTGTATGTAGTGAAGAGTCATGAGATACAGCCTGTTGGCGAGGTTCAATTAGCCTCCTATTTTGCGGCTGTATGCGTCTCAACCAGTCGTTTAAATGGTGTTTTTATTAGCGTTAGCTGTCACAGGGCTAAAGAGGTTATAGAAACAAACAGAGGCGTAGTTTCACGATAATTGGACACCTCTTGCCAGCACATTTACCAGTACTGAAATTTAGAAAAGCCTAGGTTGTATTTTTATCAATGTTTCGCTGAATACCAAGACTCTGTTGATGAGTCATCGGAGGTTTAAAGGTTCTAACGCTGGAAATGGTAAAGAGCGAAAAGATACGGTAATAATCACTTAATAAATTTAGTCCTTATTCGTAAATGAAGCAGAAATAAATTGATTTTTTACTTGCTGAACACGTTTCATTTTGATAATCTAATTATTCAAACGGTATTATGTAATCTTCCATGAGGGAAAAAGTCACTATGAAAAAGATCGAAAGATTGAATGTTTTGTTAAAACCACTTGATTTACCCAAGCACAAAAAGTCCGTAGCCAACAGTGGCTCTAATCTTGAATGGCTTCGAAAGAATGCAGCTAAACGAAATGAATTGCCAGATGAGCTATCAGATTTATTGGTGTTGCCCATAGGCAGGCTGGTGAATGAAAGCGTTTCTTCAGGTGCTACTGTATAAGCCTGTAGCACGCATGATAAGGCGCTTTTGCGCCTTTTGTCATTTATGGCTCTAGCGTTATCGCAAAAACTTTTGTAGGCACATTATCAAAATGAGGATGCGTGATAGTGATGATATCAAAGCCACGATAAATAAATTTTATCATTTTACTTAGATCACCGCGTTTAGGGTAACCTTTCTTTATGATGATCTCGGTATATTCTTTTCCGATGAGTCGCTTCTTCCAGTAATCATTAAAGACCCGATACTCTTGTTTCTTATCACCGGACTTAATGGCATCGAAATATTCACCCTTTAAGTTTAGATGAAGGTTCATTTTAAATTCGATGCTTTATTAAGGACACTGACCATTTCTTCAATAGAGACTTCATCTTGATTTTCGAATTCTGGCAGCTCAACGCTTTCAGGGTCAAAGGGCAACTGTTCTTTGAATGACAGCTTTATTTGGCTATCTCTGAATCCTCGCTGTTGAAGAAACTTGTATTGTTTTGATTTTTCTTCCATCGTCTCCGGCATAGCCCCATACTTCTTTTTGCGCTCAACATGGCACCTTAGTGTCCATATATCATGACTTTCAGCAAGGTATTCTGAGAACAAGCTGCTATTAACACCTTTCTCAAGCAATCGCATCTTCGTTTTCGTAGGACCATATCCACGATAGTCTCTAGCAGAACGTATATAGGCTTCAGCAAAGCGTTTATCGCTTAAGATATCCTGCTCTTCAAACTCATCAAGTATGTCGTTAACCATTTTGGGATCGTCAAATTTTGCCACTGCTTTTTGATAAAGCATCTTTCTCGCCCACTCACGCATAGCGAGGTTTCGATAGATGTATCCCCTGACTTTTGTTTTATCTGGCTTCTTGGCTGGTTTACCAAAAGGCCTTTTGAATTGTTTATTAAATGGTTTTTTAGACATATGATTTTTAAACTGGTAATATCCAATTTATCCGTTACTGCGCTTAACAATATAGTATCACAAAAAGTAACCAAGTTAAACTAGATTAATCTGTATATTATAAAAATGAGGCACCACACAACATGAGAAACGATACATGAACCTATCAGAGCTGAAAAAAATTCCGATTAAGGAATTGATCAAGATGGGTGAGTTAATGGGCATTGATGGCGTCTCTCGCAAGAAAAAGACAGATATCATATTTCAAATATTAGTTAAGCATGCAGAGAGTGGCGAATCCATTTATGGCGCTGGCGTACTAGAAATTTTAGCCGATGGCTTTGGTTTTCTGCGAGCGGCAGAATCTTCTTATTTGGCAGGGACTGATGATATATTCGTCTCGCCTAGTCAGATTAAAAGGTTTGACTTGCATACCGGTGATACGATCTCCGGTCGCATACGACCACCTCGTAATTCAGAAAAATATTTTGCTTTGGTCAAAATTGATTTATTCAATGGAGACGCCCCAGACCGCGAAAGAAACAACCCTTCTTTTGAGAACTTAACGCCCCTACATCCTGACCAGCGACTCCGAATGGAAGTGGGTAATGGAAGTACCGCTGATTTAACGTCCCGCGTGATTGATTTGTCAGCACCTATAGGAAAAGGAACAAGGGGTCTTATAGTAGCACCACCAAAAGCAGGGAAAACATTATTGTTGCAGAGCATCGCACAAAGTATCGCAAAGAATAACCCCGAATGTCACCTCATAGTTCTGTTAATTGACGAACGTCCTGAAGAAGTGACTGAGATGGAGCGCTCTGTCAAAGGAGAAGTTATCGCGTCTACATTTGATGAAGCAGCGAGTCGTCATGTGCAAGTAGCTGAAATGGTCATAGAGAAGGCCAAGAGGCTAGTTGAGCATGAAAAGGATGTCGTTATACTACTTGACTCTATAACGCGCTTAGCGAGAGCTTACAACACTGTCGTGCCATCATCAGGCAAAGTATTGACCGGTGGTGTTGATGCGAACGCACTACAAAAACCCAAACGGTTCTTTGGTGCTGCGAGAAATATAGAGCATGGCGGCAGTTTAAGCATTATCGCAACGGCGCTCGTTGATACTGGCTCTAAGATGGATGAAGTTATTTACGAAGAGTTTAAGGGCACCGGTAACATGGAACTAATGTTGTCTCGTAAGATTGCAGAGAAAAGAATTTGGCCTGCAATTGACATTACGCGCTCTGGTACCCGTAAAGAAGAGTTATTGATGGGTGAGGATGAATTATCTAAGAACTGGATAATTAGAAAGGTTACCAGCGGTATGCACGAGATCCCAGCCATAGAATGGATATTGGGTGCTATTGCTAAATCTAAAACAAATAAAGAGTTTTTTAAGCAAATGACCAATCAGAAAAACCTAAAGTAACACCCTTAATGTGGCATGATGGAACATGCCAATAATACGCTAATATTAGTGTAACTAACTTTGCAAGGATGCAAGCATGAAACGGACTTTAATCGTCACGGCAGCAGTCGCGATCTCAACACTCATTTTGATAATGGACAGTCAAATGACTGCCTCGAATATCACACCTACACCTATTGCGTTACTCGGTGTGCTTATTGTGACTATTTGCTCACTTGGTCGAGTGAAACGCCATGGGTAAGTCTACGGGTCGCTTCCTGTCAGCTATAGCTATGGCTTGTTTATCGGTTTCTGCTTACAGTAGCTTTGAAAAAGCGTACACTGGCGTTCCTCTTTTACACTATGAGGGACAAGTACTCGATACAAAGGTTAATTTAACTGCCCTCAGTGATTTCTCCCAACGTAATTACGATGTGAAAGGCGTTATATACACGCAATTGATAGACATGAAACTTCAGTCCGGAGACCGTTCAAGTAGAGGGGTGACAATTGATTATCAAAATGATACTAAACGGGTGATTTCTGTTCGTTATAGCGAGTTCTACCCTTCGCAAAAGCAGTGCGAGCTGGCCTACCGTAACAGGATCCAGATGATCCGTGTTAATTATGAGGTGTATGATGATGATTTTTCTAGCGTGACTGATGGTAAAAACTCATTGGACGTTTACACATACTGCGACGTAGAAGCGCCAGGGATGGGTGATAACCAATATGGCTTTATTACGGTTTTTCGCAAGGTAAAGAAAAGGCGGCAAAGCCGCCTTTTCTTTATCATCGGATCTTATAATTCAAAATCGTCAAATTCCTCATTACTGACTTCAGAATCAATTTGACTTACAAGGTATGAAGTCAACTCTACTTCTTGAGGCGCAGGCTGAACATTGTCTGACCCAAGATAATTATTCATCCACGGCAGCGGGTTGGATGTTTGCTCAAATTGCGCCTCAAAGCCAATTGCAGTTAGTCGCTGGTTTGCAATAAACTCAACATATTGACACAAGATAACTTCGTTCAAACCCAGCATTGAGCCTTCTGAGAAAAGATACTTAGCCCACTCTTTTTCCTGATGTACTGCCTTCATGAATATATCAAGCGCTTCGGCTTCACATTCCTTAGCAATCTCGGCCATTTCAGGATCGTCTTTACCTGTTTTCCACAAGTTAAGAATGTGCTGCGTTGACGTTAAGTGAATTGATTCATCGCGAGCGATTAACCGCACGATTTTTGAGTTACCTTCCATTCTTTCACGCTCTGCAAAGGCAAATGTGCAAGCAAACGATACATAAAAGCGTATGGCTTCAAGCGCGTTTACTGAGTTCATGCAAAGATACAGTTTCTTCTTCAGGGTGCGCATGGTGACTATGTGTTCTACACCTTCAATAACATGTGTCCCCAATCCCTGCGTCTGCCATAGCTGCGTATAGAAAATAAGGTCGTCATAATACTTTGAAATATCAGATGCCCTGGCCTGAATTTGTGCATTTTCCACGATATCGTCAAACACTTCACTAGGGTTTGTAAATAGATTTCGGATGATGTGTGTGTATGAGCGGCTATGGATAGTTTCAAAAAATGACCAAGTTTCCACCCAAGTTTCCAGCTCTGGGAGAGAAATAATCGGTAAGAAAGCGATGTTAGGGCTTCTGCCTTGCACTGAGTCAAGTAAGGTTTGGTACTTGAGGTTCGAAATCATGATATGCCTTTCAGCATCGGTTAGGTTTTGGAAGTCGATCCTGTCTTTTGATACATCAATTTCTTCGGGACGCCAGAAAAAGGAGATTTGCTTTTCGATAAGCTTTTCAAAGATCGGTTGTTTTTGTTGGTCATACCGCGCAACATTCACAGAGTTTCCAAAAAACATTGGTTCTTGCATTACATCGTTTGCTACGGGATTGAACGTCGTATACTTCATTGTTTGGTTCCTTTCTAGGCTTCATGCCACAAGTTGTGTTTAAAATTATAAATAGCCACTATATGTTGTGTTTATTATATCATTTCATGTTAATTAATACACCATTTTATCATTATTGGATTTTTCTTGGTGTAAAGGTTTATTTTGATAATTGTGTTAAGCTTTAATAGATACTATTTTATCATCATAAAGGAAAGCTTACGCTTCAAAGGAGTGAAAATGTTTAAAAAGGTTCTATTAATAGGTGCTTGTACAGCCGCATTGGCAGGTTGTCAGGGTATCCCAAATCCATCGCATTCGCATCATGGCGTAACACATAAGCACAGTGATACTGAGTTTGTAAATGCACGTGTTGAAATGATTCAGCAAGCACCAGAAGTTTGCACGATGAAGTTCGAATTGACTGAAGATGGCCGTATTGCGGTTGGTTTGCTTGCTGGTGGTCTTATTGGTTCTGGTTTTGGTTCGGGCGCAGGTGCTGCTTTACTGACTATAGGTGGTGCAGGTGCAGGCGGAGTTGTTGGGCATGAGACGCATATCGAGCAAGATAAAACACGTTATACCTGTCGTGACAATGGTTATGAAGCGAAGATCACTTACTTCAGACCCAGCACCCACAAGCCCGTAACGCAATGGATAGCCCTTGATAAGAAAGTAACATCATCATCAATCCGGTTACCTGTAAGCGTACTACAAGAGCATACGCATTAATTATTAAATTAATGTAATAAAAAAGCCCCGATACCTAAAAGATATTGGGGCTTTATCATTTTAACTTAATTATCCTAAAGCAGCCAGCATCGGTGACTTACCTAATTTATTAAATGTATCAAACTTTGATGCACTACTGTCTTTCAATGCTTCATGAATAGCGCTTTCGTCAGCACCGTAATATTCACATGCATGACTGAAATCTTTAAAGCATATTCCGCCGACTCTGTACACAGAGTTAGGGTCAATTTTAACAGCCTCTTCGATTGGTACGCCTGTATTCACGAGTGAGCAAAGGTTTGCCTTATCAAATTTGTAGTATGCGCTTACCGTGTCCATTGACGTAAAGAAGATAGTTTCATTATCATCTTCAATGACAATAGGTTTAATTTCAAGGATTTCAAATACGCCTTCACCTTTTTCAAAACGACTAAGTGCAATTTTGAAAGATTCTGCGGTTGCTTGGAGAAGATCGATGGGTGTAGGGTACTTTTTGCCATCAAGCGAGATACTATCAAATTGTTTAACTGCAACCTGATAATCCCACCCTGCATAAATACGTCTAGCAAACTCTTCTTCTAACACTCCTTCTACACCATCCTCTGGGATAGTTTGTAGTGTTTTAGTGATCCATTCCATTGAATAGCCTGATTGCTTTAAGACTAACAGGTAGGAAGGGTTTATCTTCATCATCGCAGATAATTCAACAATATCGTCATTTGAGAAGAAAAGGTAGTTTTGGAACTTATCTGGCCACCCAATACTCTTGCGTTTCGCAACAGCTGATTCACTAGCGCCATGTGGCTTACTGGTTGATTCAGTGTTTTTCTTTTCTTTATAGTCCGCGTCTATTAAAAATAGTGCAGCGGTTAGTTTGCATTCACGTGAACGCATTTTACGAATAACTTCATCACGGCTTGTATGGTGCTCGCGCATAAGATCATTAATGCATTCGTAATACTTCCCTTTAAACTCGATAGGGATGTTATAAAATTTATCTTCTCGTTGCTCAGGTTTCTCTAGAGCGTCAGTGACACTGTAACCACGACTAAGACGGGTGAAGAATCTACGGAGCGTGTTGTCATGTTCTTCACATGCCAGCTTCATATTCTCAATCATTTCATCGAAATGATCGTAATCATTGTCTTTTATCCACTCGGCCAATTCTGGGCTTTGGAGATAGAAGTTCTCCCATTCAGCCGCGTTAATGACTTCAAGGCGATAGTTGAGGTTATAAGCTAACGCTTCCTTGTTTGTTTGTTTTATCATGATGCACCTTTATGGTATTATGCCTCATTGCTACAGTATCACCACCGGCATCATGCCAATGGTCATTCTTCCATGAATTAATAATTCCACTTTCTATATCAAATTTAAGTGGTACCCAGTGAATCCCCAAGGTTTGGGTGTGACTGAGTATCCAGTAATTGTTATCAAGATAATACAGGTTTTTTTAAAAAATGAAAGTGTTATTTGCAGGATAGGAGAAGTTGAGAGTTTGAAGGAGTAGTGGCGTACTCCTTCAAACTCGACACCATCCAAAAGGATTCGAAAGAACAGTGCCGCCTAACAGGCTCATACTAAATTTATCACATTGATGTGGTTTTACCGGTCAGTTAGTGTGAAAAAATAAGTGTATTATTACAGTCTAAAAGCCGCTTCATGTAGAGTTTTTCCATGTTTACCTCTTCAAGGTAGTACCTTACAGAGAAAATTGCCGGTTGATCAGTGCACCATCCGTCATGAGGATTTACTGATACTCGATTAACCTGGCATTGAAGCCCGTATGAGAACGAAATTGTCTGAAAGGCGACTTTGACCTCTTCGTCAAGCATTGTTTCAAGTGTCATCCCCGCCAGAGAGTGACTGACGTAGAAATTACAGTAGTCTTCTAGTACATAATGCAGTGGCATATCATTCTCTAGCGCAGAAACCATAGCTTCACGCTCACCTTGATAATTAAGTAGCTCAACTAAGTTGGCAGACGTTAACGCCGTAAACTTAGCTGAATAATCAGGTTCGCTGGTGATGTACGATTGGTACACATGGCTGCGAAGTTCTTTTTGATAGTCCTTATTAAACGCAAGTGAGATAGGGAATGTATGTGGGTATTCAGTTTCATCACTATGAAAGCATGAGAAGCTACTGATTTTTTCCCTCATGGTCTTGTTGACGTGGTAAGCGTTTAATAGAGCACGTTCAGCATTAATGTACTTAATCACTTCTGAGCTATCACTTTTATTGCTGCATTCCCTCAGAAGGCTTTTGCGCAGTGTTCTGATGACCTTGCTGCGCAATGCAGCACATTCTTTCCATATTAAGTGATTTTCCTGTTGCCTTCCGATGGTGTGCTCAAGATAAGCCCTCTCTTTCCCGCTTGGCAAGAATAGGCAAGGGGTGTGTTCCAAATAAGCTAGATACTGTCTTGCTTTAGCTGGTGTGCTTAATAGTTTCTGTAGTTCTGTTAAAGTGAAGTCAAGAATATCCATATTATTTCTTTTGTAAAATCCGTTTATAACTAAATATTATCACATGATAGAAATACCGCTATTTTCGGAGGTTACGTTAGATTGCGTATTTAAAATGATAACAAACAGCTTGAAACTGCATGAAAAGTAGTCTATATTGTTAGCATTAAACGTAAAAGGCGTAAGTATTCTGAATATTACAGCAGACGCAAGAACCAGTAATCCTCGGCGTTCAAATGTAAAAAACTATCCGGATTATAATTTTGCAGACACTCGTGCTAGCGATATTGATTCAATAGTTCTCCTTTTGAAAGGAAAAGAGGTGCAAGTATCGCCTGATTTTATGGCAGATATCGTTGCACTTGGCACCATTATGAAAGGCTCGGATCCTGCGCCCCATAAAACGGTAGATGAACTTGTCGATGACTTGTTAAAGTATGCTGCCGTCTCTCAAGATATCTTTGAAAGAACAACCCAGGTAATGTTGGGCGTTGCTATGGCTAAAGTGTGTGTGGATTATATTGAACGTGACATGTATACGCTTGCCAAAACGGATAACAACAAGACTGCCTTACTAATTGCCGATTATATGTTTTACGAAGGCGATTTCATCAAGGATGTCCCGACGCCGGTGTTTCAAAAACCAGCGTCGTGGCCTGACTTCCTGATATTTTACGATCCCAAGGTGCCAAAAAGTGGCGGTTCTTTATATCTTGGTTTCATTCTTACTCAATTCAGCCAAATATTATCGCACCCACCCAGAGTGTTAGTGAGTCCTGAAGATTTCGATAACGTGATAAATTTGTCGCCTGATAATGATTTAACGGACACTGAAGTTAAGTCTTTAGAAGCAATATTGACATTGATGATTGATAAGCGGTTATTTACGAAAAAAACGGTGCCAAACACCAAGAAGGGTGGTAATCCATTTACGGGTTGGTATTTTTGTAGAGGATGCTTTCAAAGCTACATTGAAAAATCAATGTCAGGGTGTAAGGGGGCTTTGTGTTTTGATGACAAACTCAATGTGGTAGGAAAATGCGGCTCGCACAAAGGTAAGCCGCCCTACTAATTAGCTTTCAGCTGCTAATTGCGCATCAGTCGCCGTCTTTTGTATGGCTTGAAGATCAAATTTAATGTCTTTAAGTACTTCAATAAGCGGGTTTTCCATTTCAGGTAGCGTAATTATCGCATCAAGTAACGCAATTTTGTCATCAAATTGGTCAACCGGTTTAGGGGGTTGAGTGGTGAGTTTGGTTCGCAATGCATTTAGCGAGTCTAGTAAATCCTTTTTCATGGTCTTTTCCTTTTTCTGATTGCTATCAGATGTTGATGTCAGCGGCAATGCTGCCGTTGGTTGATTCAATAAATTTCGATCGTATGTCACTTCTTTTTCACCGAGAGCACTGATTTTGTAAACGCCGCCTTCATGATTTTCAAGCAGTTTATTTACAATCATTTTATCAACAAACTCTTTCACTTCGCTTTCCGTGATCACAACCACTGTTCTTACGGCATTTGATATTTCTCTTACCGTTCGTTTCCCGTGATATTTAATCGCGTTTAAAATAGCGTTTTGTTCAAAGCTCAATTTGCTCATTGTGAGTCCTCTTTATTGATACGCTGATATTGACACACAGCGGCTATTTGCCAACAAAGCTCGCAGATTATTTCATTATCATTTTAAATTAAGCGTAAAGCGACTGCGATCGTTCGTCTGTTATAGGTTTACATACCCCATAGCTTACCCTTAAGTTATAGCATTGAAACACCACGCAAAGAATAAAAGTTGTTGATGTGTTGTTTTTGGCGTGTTTTTTGTGGCATGGGAAATACGATAAAAATATTCATTATGATACTATTGAATACTCTTTAAATTAAGGAAAATCTCATGTTGAGAAGGATTTTACTGTCAACCCTCGTTTTATCATCGTTCTGCTCTCAAGCAGCTGTCATTAACCTAAACTTCAATCAGTCTCAGTTTACAGGCGTGCAAGGTGCAAGTGCCCAAAGCGCGTTTGTGGAAGCCGCAAGTTACTGGGAAAACACATTGCAAGACAATGTTATTCTGAATTTTGACGTTAATTACACCCAGCTTCAGCAAGGTGTTATTGGTAGCACAAGTTCAAACCGTTCATATATAGATTACACTGCCGTTGGTGGAGCCTTAGCGAATGACGCTAAGGGAGCATTAGATCAAACTGCGGTAAGTAGTTTGAATTGCTCAGTGGTTAACAATGCCTGTGAGCTTCCATTCATGGAAGATGTTAATGGCGTAGGAGTTGTCGATAATGATAGCACCGCTGATAACCGTATTATTGCGTTAACCAATGCCAATGCTAAAGCTCTTGGCTTTGTCGTTAATGATCCCGTAGATGCAACTATCACCTTTAACAGTGATTTTGCGTTCGATTATGATCGTTCAAATGGGATCCAAAGCAACCAGATGGATTTTATTGGGATCACTATTCACGAGATAGGTCATGCATTAGGGTTTGTGTCAGGAGTTGATGTAGTTGATAATAACCCTGGTCTTAACTTAGACCCGTTTTCTTACATTAGTACGCTTGATTTATTCCGCTACTCAGCTGAATCGACACTTGCGGGTGTTATTGATATGAGAACCGGCGGTGACAGTTTCTTTAGTATTGATGGCGGCTTAACGAATATTGTCGATCTTTCAACAGGTCGTGATGAAGGTGATGGACAGCAAGCCAGTCACTTTAAGGATAATATCGGCGCGGGTATTCTTGATCCGACATTCTCCTTTGGTGAGTTAGGCCAGGTATCACAGTTTGACTTGTTCGCCTTTGATGTCATCGGGTGGGATTTACAGGAACTCAATAGTCCTATTGGTGTAAGTGAGCCATATGTACCAGCCTTACTGGTAACAGGTCTTGCATTGTTGTTTTTCAGTCGCCGACGCGCATAATACAAGTGACAATCACAGAAGGGGCTTAACGGCCTCTTTTTTGTGCTCGTTAATTAAAACAGGCTCATTTTGCAGCCTATCAAATTGACACGGTGATAATAATATAGTATATTTTATACATAATATTTTTATGACTGAGAATGTATGATCCCCAATAATCAAAGGACGGACTTAGCAAGAACGTGGCACCACTGTTTTAGTGAGTTATCCAACTCTAAAATAACGATGGGGAAGTTCGCCTCTCTATTTGGGTTTTCAACTATTGGAAAGCTCGCTACATGGCTCAAAACGAATAAAGATGATAAAGCCCTTCAGCAGTCTATAGTGGATACTGGGATTGATGACATTAGCACTGCGTACAAAGCAGTGGAGATATGTAATCGCCGTAGTCGAAAGGTTATTGATGTACTTGAATACCTAGTATGCATGAGAAAATTGTCCCCTGTGGATTTTCAAGAGTATCAACAGAATGGCGTGCGTGATTTATCATTAAGTAATCGTGAGGTGCTTGAGGAAATCGTCACCGGTTCGTCTGCACAGGACATTAATTTTGACCAAGTTGAGGCTGGTTACGTGCTGCAACACTTTTCTGGAAAGCTATCGTATTCGTTATTGGAAAAATTCCTGTTTACAGAGCGTCAAATAAGAGGGTTGTCAGAGGGTGTTTTTGCTCATGTAGCAACCATCACGATAGCTGCTTTAGAGGATAGTTACGCCAACATTGACACTGATAATGCCCGAAACATCCTGAAACGGTGTGTATTTGATGGGATCAGCACAAGCGAAGATATTGCCAAGGCTATATCACCAAGAGATAGCTCATGGTCTCGCGACAAAAGTATTCGCCAACAACTTAAGATAGATAGCTTTACCGAAAAAGTGACAGCAGTAAAAGCATGGTTAGGTGACACGGCCGCCATAGAAGATAAAGTTTGCATGGACTTTTACAAAGCTCACTGCGTGCCAGCGGCTATGCGTATAAAGGAGCCAGACGGAGATTATTTTGGCTTTAGTCCACCTAGAGGAGAAACATTGCCTGACATTGAAAAAGTATTGAAATCGAAATCAGATTTAGCACCGCCTGTGTTGGCTTCTTATTTGTTATACAATTTGGCGTCAACCGGCTTTAGTACGGAGCGTTTTTATGCCATCCTTTATATTATTGGTAGGCTAGAGATACTGCACCCATTAATTAAACAAATTGAGCCAGTTATTCGCATTGATGAGATCAACTCATATAATACAGATGATATTAATAGCGAACTGGCAGCCAATTTCTTGTTAATGAATAAGGTTTCGTTGATCGAACGAGATCCTAAAGGCTACACTGAGTTTGTGGAAAACCTGTATTACGCAGGGCATTACTCTCTTGTAATTGGTGAATCAATGAGGATGCTTGAATTTATTAAGCTTGGTCATCGCCACTCTTTAATTAATGAGTTCGTTGTGAAAGCGGTTGATAATTCGTCTTTGGAAGAGTTAAAAAAAATGGGAGAAAAAACACTCTCTTCTGCCTGTATAATACTCGAATTAGCTGGGCATGATACGTCAAAACTGCAACCGTTTATTCGTAAAGATCGGTACGCCGTTTTTTCACAGCTTAGGTTCTCGAAATTCACCCAATATTTTTCGCAGTACCAAGAGCATGAATACCGAAAAATATCGGCAGAACTTTTTCACATAAGAAGTATTTATGATGCTGAGAGGGCTGTCTCAGCAAACAAGATGATGATAGATATTATGCTTACCAATGGTCTTAAAATCGTAGACACAAACTTTGACATGAACTTCTCTGCAAATCATGCCATCAGTAAGTCAGTCAGGCTCTATAACGGTGGTGGACGAAGTGGTTGCAACTTAATGTCTTCATTCCCAAAACGTTTAGAGGTGCTAGTTTTGGCATTATCTGGCGTGAATTCTAGGGATATTAGTGTGCACGATTTCACTGTCTCGCTATTTTTGTATGATAATAAGATAGCCACCAAAAAAGACTTGGTGACTGTCGGCAGAAGCAAATATATTTACATTGATAACGCGCTTTTTGTATTGGAAGAGTCTAGTATTGAAGATAATAAAGAAGCCCTTTTAAAATACAAGCCTCACACTATTCATTTCCTTCGAAGTCCCTCAATCCATGGTGGTATAGACAAGTGGGGCAGTGACGTAAGTGGCATAATGGGTAGTTTACAACAGAAAAGTGTGACCGGCCTTAAGCCAGCCTTTTATGATGACTATCTATCTAGCAAAGAGTTGCTTTCGGATATTAATATAGGTCAATACTTTGGCCATAACCCCTTTATGTCCATTGTCGAAAAAATGTTGCCGCAATTTCATTACGCGAATGAGTTAATGAACCCTAATGGAAAGGATTATGTTAACCACTAGCGGCCAAAGATAATGGGTAAGCACCAGCTAAACACTTCATTTATACGGGTTCTATCAAATCCAGTGGGGTAGGGGTGTTTCCCGTTATCATTATAGTCTGATTCTAGCGTCCTGTAGGCCAACCACTGCTCTTTAATGCCCAAGAACATAAGTTGGTCTTGGATGTAAGCTTCAAAGGCTCTGGCGCATAGCTCACTGCATTTATCCCAGTACTTAGGAGATTTGTTTTGAGCGCTTATTGCTTTGGCATTATCCACATAGTCAGAGTCGCACGTGCATGCTTCCACAATTTCAACAAAAGCCTCGTACCTGGCTTTATCAGGTGGTGAAGTGACTTTATTCCCGTCACCAATATAGTTGGATAACATGCCCGACTCACCGGTAAACTTTTTCATTAATCTCGCTTCAAACGAATGAAATAACTCATGAGCAATACTGCCAGCCCCATTAAAACGAGTCAGGTTAACGACACGCTGCTCTACTTCATAGTGGGCAGAAGCGAACCCATGTCCTCTTGCGCCAAAGGCAATAGCTAGATCGCCGCCTCCAATCCACTTCCTTGAAGCACTGATAAAATCGGCTAATAATGCCAATGAATGATATGTGTTATCAATGAACAACTGCCTTTCCTTTTGGGGGAGGTAATTGCCGTATTGAATGCCACGGAAACCAAACTCACTAAGCAGTTTACTTGGATCTGTAGGATTGCCTTTAGTATCCACCCCTATGAGTCCTAATGTGTCTTTTTTAGGGACGTACAATGGCGCGTCATCACCCTTTTGTTTAATCGTGAACTCGGCACCGAAGTGCTCAAGCAAAAAGTGGGCAGCATCTTCGTATGTGCAAAACTCATTGTCTACATTGTTTATAGTGCGCTCATAAACATAACTTCGTTTATTTAATTTACACAGCACATAAAACCCTTCAGGCCTGCGTTTGTCTGTGAATTTGATTGGGAATAACTTTATTTTCTTGGGGGCTACAGATGCAGGGAAGTCTAGGTAGGGAAGGAGGTGCACATACCTATCTGTAAAGTCATCTCCACTAAACACGGTGCCGATGCTGCGGGGTGTTATTGCGCCTGCTGCATAAGCGATATAGCGGTGCTCAGTGCCTTTTTTTAGCTTACTGTTAAAGTTTTCTTTAAAGGATTCGATTTCACCAATGGTCGTAGCGTTCTCACATCCGTTTCTGATCGCGTTAATCACTTTGGTGTAACCGATTTCCCACAAGTTGGCATCTACTCTTCGTCCATCTATCGTCCACGTTTTGGTATGTGGCTTTTTCGCCAGCGAATGGTAAAGTCCGTAAATGTGAGATACAACGTCTTTATCAACACCATCCTTATAGATATCTGCCCATTTTGGTTCTGGCCATAAGTCTTTTAACTGCAACCCTCTGACTGCCTTTTTAGGTGTAGGGGATTCAGTTGGGGCGACGACCAATGCTTTTTTAGCATATGGGATCACTTGACCGATATCGTTTAACGCTGCCATAACTTCCTTTAAGCCAACTGTTTCATTCCTGTTATATAAATTAACATATTTTTATAGCTTGTCGGTTAAATATTTTATTATGATAATATCGCTACTCACAAAAAAAAGGGAGTTCCATTGTGCGTTACAGAAATTTATTAATATTGGCGGTGTTGGCGATGTCTTTTCAGGCGTCTGCTGAATTTATTAGTCTTGACTGGAAGGTTGCCGGTGATGATAGGGCGTTTTTGCAGGAAGAAACTGGTATTGAGTGGTTAAAACTGACTGAGACTGTCAACATGTCAATTAATCAAGTGGAAAGCGAGCTTGTTGCAGGTGGTCTTTATGAAGGTTGGCGGCTTCCTGATTTAAGCGAGGTTGACGGTATATTCAATGATGTATTGGCCACAAGTCCTGCATTTGAAAGTCAATCTCAAATGACGACGTCAGCTGTGCGTGATGTGGTGAGTGATTGGGTGGATTTATTTGGTTCCACATGGGCGGCAGATATAAACGGAGATGCCGAAAGATCATATGGCTTGCTAAAGAAAGACACTGACGCTTCAATGTTCGGTGGTTTCTTCTTTTTCCAAGGGAATACGGGTAATGCTAATTATAACAGAAACAGTGTGGATTTTGATGCAACTATAGGTTCATACGGTGTATTTTTAGTAGCTGACGGTGGTGCAACGCTTACGACAAGGAACGATCCTTCGTTGACAGCGAATAATACGAATAATACCGTGGACGTTGCAGAACCATTTGTTCTAGCACTTCTTGGCTTAGGCATTTTCGGTTTAATATTTGCAAGAAAACGAAGTTCGCGTTAGGGGTGAATTAGTCACATTCTCACCGCATAAAACCGATGAATATGTGCACTCTCCGTGATTTTTTGGTGAGTGCATATTGATATATAGTTGGTTTTGGTTTAGCTCATGTTTTAGTTGCATCTGTAACATATATTATCTATCAATATGTTGGCCATAGTAATTACTCCACATTCCTGTCTTTACCTGAAAAAGCTCTTCGCTTTCGTTCCACCTGCACATATACAGTGTCAGTGGTCGCACTACTGGAATGACCTAGGTCTTCAGATAAGTCTTTAAGTGGCCTATCTCTTTCAATTTCCATGCTTGCACCGGTATGCCTAAGGTAATGCGTGGAAGCCTCTTTTAGTTGTTGTGCTGACGCTGTTCCTTGCTCATTTTTCATTTTCACATAAGCAGCATCAAACACACTCTGTATCAATCGAGAGATTTGCCTGCTGGTAAGCCCCCCGCGCCCTCTGATTTTCTCCACCAATATTGTTTGTTCACCTTTTGAGGGTAGGGATGATAACCCTCGCCACTGCCGGTAACGTATTAAAAAAGGAAGGTAACCTTTTGGTACGGTGACATCGCGGATTTTTTTACCTTTCCCAAAGGCTTTAAACCACCAATTGTTATCTTCATCCGTCCAAAAATGACTCATTAATGGCACCCAGTCTTGCCGCTCTGACAACTCGGACAATCTTAGAAAAAGTGTTTTCATTGTGGCGATGATGAATAAGTTTCTCTCTAACAATGCATCTTCATTGGCCATTTCTACAGCGGTGTCCAGCAAGTAATGCCACTGCTCCTCTGTCAGTCTGCTTATAGTCGTTACTTGGCTGTCCTTAATGAGGTGCTTGCAGTCTCTTTTTGCCAGTGGCACTGGATTACCAAAGCAAATCTCTTCATCAATTAGGTGCCGGTAAAAAGAGCTTAATGCAACAAAGGTTGACTCTAGGGTTTGCAAAGACGGGCGGTACTTTTTAAAATCGACCTCACGCTGCACATCATACTTAGGTGCTGTCAGTCTAAATGGCGTCCATGACGGGTTTGATATAAAGCTGCCACTGTTTAGTGTAAATCGGTCGTGTAAGGTTCTGCTTATCCATGTTACCGGTGGTGCGACGCAAAAATCAATGTAGCGTAAAATATCTGCTTTTCGCAAGTCATCCAATGGTCTTTTTTCAATTAAGAAAAGCCACAACAAAAACTTTTCAATTTCATTTCTGAATCGCACATACGTATGGATTGATTTGTTTCTGCCAATATATAGCAGGTAAGTTTTTGCCCAATCCCAGTGCGTGAATTGCCATTTTGGGTTATCCGCTAGGAATGCTTTTAACTGGGGATATTCGTTTATTTGTAGTTCTGATAGCTCAACGTATGTTGGGAATAATGGGTTTGGTTTAGTAGTCGCCATGAGATACTTGTCAAATTAACTTGTATTCATAGTAAAAGAAATAAACCGCTATGTCTAATACTAGAAGGTATTAGACATAAGGACGATTGCTTAACCTAATTCTATGGGGCAACGTTGGAAATAACCCTGCCTTGCTTAACAACTTCAGTTACCAAGCTTGCTTGAAAGTAGCTGTAGGTATCGCTGATCGTAAGTAAATTCAGTTATATCGACAATAGATATTTTGGTACTCGGGATTAAGAATGGGTTAATAAGTACGTTCTTTTCCTGAGGAACAATAGCTGAAGGCACTTGTAAAATAGCTGTTCTTTGCTCGCTTAACCAGTCTGTGCCAATTTTTTGAGTGTCTGAATGGTGCTCGGTATCGATATCTGACCACTTATCAGGCAAACTGTGGATTTGTATATTTTCGCATGGGACATCGTCATCAATATGTATTGTTAACATAACCAATTTACTGTCATGGTAGATAAGATCCTCGTGAATGTAACGCTCAAGCATAGCCAGTGACCGGCTACCTGCGGTATAAACGACTGGAAACCCCTTCACATGCCATCTTCCGGTCGTGAATATACCCCCTTTACCGCTTAAATCAGAATGGCGTTTATCTGCAATGCGGAATACTTCCATTATGCAGTCATACCATATTTAAGTTTAAGAATGGTGTTTTCCACCCTATTCATTCCGTGAAATGTCTCGCAGAGTGAAAACGGCGTAACCATACTCATTCCTCTGTTTTCAGTATGAAACCAAGAAACGGCGCTTTTTTCTGAACCGAAATAATCAACAGCTACATTAAACAAATCATCTAGATTTATGCATCTCTCTGACAAGTTTTTATCTAGGCTATGCGACTTATCTATGCTCTTCTTTTGCAGTGTTCGTGGTGACACGCCCAGTATTTTAGCCATGTCCTCTTTACTGACAGAGAAGCGTTTTGCTAAGACGCCCACTTCAGATACGTCAATGCCTTGAAGAATTTGTTTTTGGGTTGTATTCGCCATAATGTAAGTGCTCCTGAGTGATATAGAAGCATATTAGCACATGTGCGCAACCAAATGCGAACATATTCGCACATATACATAGTTTACTGTTTTGGGTGCTAGGTTGATTTGGGGTGGGCGACTAAATTGAAGCGGCGACTGCGTATTTTTTCTTGCATTAATGCTATTTCATATTCGGCCAATGGCTTTGCTAATTCACTAATGTAATTGCCAGCGGCCAACACCCGATTTAGCTTAGGGAACTGAGCTATGAACGCGCTCGATTTCGATGCTGAGTGAAGTTTTTCTGGCGAGGCATCGGGAATAATTAAGTGATGGTGTGGATGATCAATATACTCCATTGCAATACTCAGTCCACTCGGATCATAATCACAGTAAAAACCTACGGGCATATCCAATGCCATGATGAGCTGTTTGACCTTGACCTGATTATCACCATGCCCCCGATAAATAGCAACTGCACCTTGAAATAGAGGTGGCATCAATAGCGCTGTTTGTTTCCAAGCAGTGAGTTCTTCTCCGTTTTCCAGTAACACAACGGCCTCTATTTTAGAAAAGTCAAAGTCAGCACGTCCTCCTGAAATAATAGTCCCAGAGGGTATTGAATGCTCGCCTTTAATTGGCCATTTACCCACTGTCGTCAGAGTAACTAAGTTGGCAAAAACGCCCTCTTTTGACCATTTCTCATCAGGATTAACAGCTGCTTTTTCTCGACTCACTTCATCCAGTTTTAGGCTGAGTAATGGTTGCCCCAACTCAATCCCAAACACACGCTCAATCGTGACTCGGCACTGTGGTGTAAACGTTATCTTTCTGCCCACTAGTTCACCGGCACCGGTCATTTCAGAGATTTGCCGATAAAGGCGCGAATCCGGCACGCTGGATTTGGCTTGAATAATAATTTTTTGCGCGGCTCGTGCTAATTCCTTATCCATGAGATTGCCTTTTATTAAAGCGAATATCACTGACGTACTTGGTGCCATTGTATGGTTCAATGATGGATGATGACTCAAGCACAGCGAATTTCTTATCAATGTCTTTTTGCTGAGCTATATAATAACTGACGATGAGGATCATCCAATCTTCCGGCGTTTCCTCCACCTTGAGCATGTGGTAAGCATCCATTGCACTGAGAGAAGGATAGAGTCCACTATTAAGCGCTTCGTAAAAATCTTCTACATGCTGAATACTGGGGTGTACTTGTTCCACCATTGTGTCATTTCGATTATCGACAACATCTTCAATAATTTCTTCATCAACGGTTTTTTCAACGTGCTTCTCAGCTTTGAGAATGGCGTTAACCGACATGTCTTGCAAAAGTTCTGTGTCGATAGGGCTGTCAAGGTTGACGTATCCACCAAACGGTATCGGTGTTGCAAAGCTAGCGCACGATGGCAAGTACTCAACATCATCGATGTTAGGATCAAACCCTGGGTCTTTGATAAACTGATTATGGAAGAAATCAATCAAGCCATTTAGCTTCTGGCTCTGCTTATCTTTGATGAATTTTGACAGCATTTCTTGGAGTTTTCGGTTACTGGAAGCCAAGTCACGCATCGAGATGTCAACGTGCCGTTTCAGCTTTTTCATCAGCAGTTTTTCAAGCTGTAAATCAGCCCCTACCCATTCGCGCATTTTACTGACGCCAAGGGATTCAAATACGTTGTTGATCATGCTTATTTCATCTAGGCAACGTTTGGTCTGCCTGATCCGTTCACCAATATCCACCACAACACTGAATTCATCGTTCACGATATTGTGAAACATATTCACAGTGTCAGTGATAGCGTCTTCCAACTCCATCACATTTTCTTGGATCTCCCCCATGAAATGTTCACAGTCCTGCATGTTCTTGCCAAGTGCGTGTCGGTAAGAATGAATGGAGCTATCTAAATCTTCCAACGTTGATGCGAAACGCCCATGGCTTCTTCTATAGCGATGTCGGTTCGTCACGTGATCAAATAGGTGCCTTACTTTTCCATGAATTTGGTAGGCTAATGAATCCTCTAGCGGGTAAGCTAATCTGTTCTTGCTGAGCGCGACAATAGCGGTGGCGTTGTCCGGCGTTTCTTCAATGACCCCTCGTTGATCAAAACAAGCAGAGTCAAGTGCTTCTACATGACGGTTCAATGCACCAATAGCGGCTCGTGAATCCTCCCTGCGCCCCATTAAAGCATCTCCTGCTGCTTGTCTTCATCCGCTTCTTTTATTTCAGCTGTGTAGCCCTCATGGCTTCTGATGAAATCCAACTGATCATACAATAATGACCATTTGGCGGTGGCAATAAAGACACTGCCGGAGCTGCCTACGGCTTGTAAATATTGATTATCACTTAAGTATTGTAAGACGTTGCCCAGCTTTATTTTTACTTCAGCTGACTTGCCGCTCTTTTTGAATTTATGCGCGATATTCTCAAGTTGCAATGACAAGGTGCTTGATTCTTCAATAGCAGCCAGTAATTCAGATTCATGTAGTCGCGAACCTGCCTCTATAGGTCGGCTATCCTTGTCGATATTTCGCATCAATCTTAGCCACGCCACCAAACCTTCGATATTCACTACCACGTTGTCAAACTGCTTTTGTGCATATTGACGCTTACGGCGGTTATCCAATGACGAAAACACGCAATAAAACCCTTTAGCATCATTTGTGCGTGCGGTCGTGCGGCCTATCTTATGTAGATATGTATTAATTTCTTCCTGATTACTCTCTTTGAGCAAAAATCGGTACGCTTCAGGGTGAATTGCTTCACATATGACGTTTTGCTCAAGTAGTAATGTAACAGTGTCACCAAATCGATTATCCATGATCATCTCCGGCCATCTCAAGTAAAGGGTTTTTCGTTTTGCGGTCTCTGGGTGTGTATCGAGTCGCCCCCTTATTGTGTTCCACTTGAATTTTAATTGGGAAGTAGCGCATCAAGACAACGCTTAAGTTAGGCTGTGCACAGAACAGCGTAATATTGTTTTCATTCATGAATTCAAATAATAAGATGATGTTACTTTCATGGATGTTGGCTAATTCATCAAATGGCCAATGTATATTTACACTATCATCATTACATAAGTAGCGCGTCATACCGCAGAAAACTACGCACACGGCGAGTATTGACACGCCATTACTACTTGCACCAACGAGATCCTGATCACAACGCACAACCACTGGGCGGCCATTCTCACGCAAGCTGATGTTAATATCGACCAGTGAATCTAGGTTGTTACTCAACCCCCCTGATTTAAGGGCATCTATGGTGTCAGAAAATGCACGTAAAAACGTTTTGTCGGGCAATGAGTTTCTGCCTTTCTCGCCCCAATCATTCCATGCTGAGTTAAATAGTTTGAGTTCGCCAAAATTATTGAAGTCTTGGATCTTCGATTGTAGCGTTACCCTAATATCATCAAGTGCAGGAAACTTGTTTGCCGTGTTGATAGACGATTCAAGCTGTTTAGAGACCGACGAAATTTTGCGGTTTAATGCATCCAAGCTTTGGTAGAATCGAATATATTGTTCACCGGTGGTACGAGCGCCCTCAATAGCGAGCTGCTGGATGTTAGGTAGTGTTTCGCTTAGGAATAATGCGAGCTGTTCAAGTGATCGCAGGTAGTATTTCTCTGTGCCTGCTTCACACCCTTCTTTCTCGACCACTTCATTTTTAATTTCTTTCCATGTCGCGTAAATCTTGTTGTCGGTATCAATCGCGTAGATAATGGAATCCACTTTTTGCACCAATTTACTTATTTTGCTGATCTTCTCTCTGGCATCTTGAGCTTTAGTGTTGGCGATTGATATGAGTTCTTCCACGCTAGCACCTTCATCCATTTGCGACGCGGGGTGATCTAGCGGAGCATTTTCCACTTCGCTGGTTACTTTACTCAGTGTCGTGGTGATGTTTTTTCTCAGTTCACCAATTTTCGCCAGTTGGCGTTCAATCTCTGATTTTTGTGTATTAAGTACATCAAGCGTGCTTTTCATAATGCCACGAAGTTCTTCAAGCTTTCTTGATTCATCGGCAAAAAGGGTTTTATTATGACTTAACTCTTTTTCCATGACGGTTACTTCAGCCCATTGGTGCTTGTTCCACACTTTGTACTGCTCAATCAGCTCAGTATAACCCCGTACTTCTTGAGATTTTTCTAACGATGCATCTTTGCGTAGTTTAGCTTCTTTTTCTTTTCTAGGATCGACGCCTTTTTTCTGCAAGACAGCTTCAAAGGCGGCATTCAATTCGCTCGTGCGTTTTTTGAGGTTAATTTCTAGCTGCGCTATCCCTTCTTTTAGGTGGCTAATAATGTCGCCAAACTCACTACGTTTTGAGGTCATAATGGCTTTATATTGCAAAATATCATTATTATGTTCGTGTTCACGTTCTTGTAGTGCGAGTTTAGTTTCACTGCGATGATTATTGATTTTCGCCTGATGCTTTTCAAGTTTAGCGGCTGCCACTGTTTTCCTTTCGGCTTTAGCTTGTGCAATGTCAGTGAGTAAGTTTCGTTTTCTAAGGGTCACCGCTTTTTTACTTTCGGCAAGGTTTTGCGATTTACGATCTAACTGGTGAGTAGCATGCTCAGCTTCCCTTAGTGTTTTCACCTCAGCTTTCATCTTGGCTTTAATGGTATTTATTTCATCTTCAAGATTGGCGATATCTTTATCAATCGCATTTTTTCGTTGTTCGAGTATTTCATTTTTCTGTGCATACTCTGGTATATCAGTATTTCGCAAATCAAGGGATACGCCTAATACCGAAAGGGGGTCTGTAGTTAACTGAGGTGATAAACCTTTGGCATTTAGTAATTCTGCTCTAATGACTTTACCAATTCCCTCATGCCACTCTTCTACGTTCTCGTTAAGGAATGAGCGAAGTGTATTATCTTTTGGAAATAGTAAAGACAGGATGTGCTCCCTATCTTTTCGTTTGTCTGAAAGCTTATTGGTTTTGTTATTCAGTCTCTGCGTGGCTTCATCGCGCTTTGATTTCAAGCTAGTGACAACTAAGTGAGCACTTTTAAGCTCTGCGGCCACCATCGTGACATCATCATCAATCTCTTCAATTTTATGATCAACCTCTGCCACTTGCGCAGATTCAACATCAGTCAGGCTAGCGGCTTGTGCACTTTGCTTATTTAGTTCAATAAGTTCGTTCGTAAGGTTTTCAAGCTTCTCTGTGCGAGTATTTGAAAACGCATCTTTTTGCAGGTGGTATGCTTCTTTGCGATTCGCCACCTCTCTCGTTTCTGAATCGATTAACCCTTGTAGTTCAAAATTGGCAGATTCGATTTTATCTCTGGCTTTCAAGACGTTTTTTTGATGTTTTTCTTTGATGTCGGATATAATTGCTCGGTGCTCAGCCTCTTCTTTTTTAGCCATATCAACAAGTGTTGCATAGTGTTCAGCATCACGCTGTGCTTTTTCAATAAACGCTGATAGGTTATTGAAGTCGGCCATTTTTAGGCTAATATCAACTACATTGTCCCAGCGATCTCTTTCTTCATGGATAGAGTCTATTTGTTGTTCTGCGCTTTTGTTGCGGCTTGATAGGGACATTATTTGAGTTTCAAGCGCACTTATTTTCTCAATGAACCCTGACTTTTTAGCCCGAGCTTCCTCGTCAATCACTTTCCCTTTTTCTGTCAGTGAGTTTTGCTCACTTGATATTGTGCCTATCACGCCATTTAGTGAGTTTTTAACACCAATAAGGGTAGACCATGCATCTTTAAGATTAACGTTGCTTTGAATTGCTTCATCAAAATCCTTTTGGCGATCACTTAGCTCTATTAATGCCTGAAGGCTTCCAATGTGAGCACGATCTTTCTCTTGAAACGGGGCGTGGTCTATATCGATTTGGTCAGCCAAGAAAGAGTCTATAACCATCGTTTTAAATCGAGAAAGAAGCTTTCCTTTACTAATGAGTACTGATGATAGCGAATCAATATGCTTCATTTCGTTATCACTTGAGCACAATGAGTATTTACTAGCGGCTAACATTAAACCATGACCTTGCTTTCTTTTTGCTCGGGTGCGTGCCTTGTCATTTTGTATTATGGCGCGATAATCAATACACGTCGTTAACTGTATGCTGGTAGGGAAGCTTTGAGATACCACATCCCGAAACCAGTCCTTTGCCGATATGTCTTTTGTTAAGGCGTCCAGTGTGGGTTTATTAAAAAGGGTGTCGTCAGCTGCGCCCGTGATGAACCGGTAAGCAATTGATTCACCGTTGCGGTAAATAACAGAACAGCAAACACCACTTTCTCTTTCATACTCAAACACAATCATTGAATGTTTGGATGGTAAGTAATGCCCCATAAAGCTTTTCTTTTCAGCGGCTCTGGAAACCACTTTGTTAGGCTCAAGTCCATAAAAAACAGGTATAAGGCTCAGCGTTGTTGTTTTACCCGCTGCATTCCCGCCCGTGACGTTAGTGTGAGCGTCACAGTCTAGCTCAGTTAAGACGGAACCAAAGAATGAATGGTATAAGAAAATTTTACGTAAGCCGCTTGCCATGGAATATGTAGCCTTATTTTAAAACAGTTATATAGCAATGTGGTCTAACTTTATCATAATGACACACCACAATGCAAGGTTTTATGTGGTCTACAAGGTGGTTTACGTTTGCGCTTCAAACCTTTTAAATTCAAAATGATAAACAGAAAGGCGGAAATCTTGTCCCGAATTTCGCGACAAGATAAATTGCTGATAGACTATTCTTGGGTGTTTAAAAAAAGGAAGTAAGTAGTATGGTACCAATATTGAAATACGCAAAACTATCTTCAGTGGCACTTAGTGCGTCTCTTAAAATAGATAAGGGGAAATCTCGCCAGTATATTGCGCAAGCACTGGGCTATGAAACTTGGGGTTCTTACGTGAAAAAGGCGAATAGTTGCCCACCGGACTTAACAGATGATTCATTGAGTCCTGATATAGCTAACCACAGGCTTGGTGTGTTTACCCAAAATCTAATGGATGTTTTGCAGTTAGATGAACAGCGCACTAGCGAGCTAGCAAAATCCATTTCTCCATTCACAGGTATCAAGCCTAAAGCATATAGAGTTGACGTATCATCGAACGACGATAAAGACTCGATAAACCTATCTCCTTTATTTGATAGTGCTGGCGGTAAGGATGGTATGCTCGATTTCATTCATCAAATGGCTGAATCTCATCCCGAACTTGCTATGCTGAAGGATATAGATAACTCTGATGATTTTATGAATAGGATGAGGATCAGCACCCCGATGGATCCAGCAGTATTCTACGACTTTCTCCAAAACTTTATGCCATGGGAGCTTGATGACTCCATGTACGAAGAAGAATACACTTACCTTGAAGAGAGTTTCCACATAGAGTCATCGATTGATGGCGTTAGCTACCCAGTATTCATTGTAAGTTTATGTGGCGTTCCTGGTGACAGTAACGATTCATTAATGGATGAAATTAAAGATATCATAGGTAGTTATGGTGGTCGTGCTCTAGTGTTATTTAGAATGCCAGCGTTTAAGGAAATAAAAGGAGTTACCTACGCGGTAATAGGGTCGTTCTTCAATGGTAAGGACTGGTCTTGGACATTACTGGTTGATGAGGATCCTGAAATACAGGCTAAGTCAGTATTAGCAAGTAATTTTGATTTAGAGTCACCTGTGTTAGGTAAGAGATATGAAGTTATGGATATAGATGGTTGTCCAGGCCATATAGTTTATCAAAGTTTTGTTAATGGCGGCTTAGATACAGAAACGGGTAAGTTGAGTATACCGAACAAAGCAAGTTCTGTAGCCGGTATAGGAGGTTGGGAAAGTTACATTTTTTAGTTCGATTTTCATATGCTACCAAGCTATTCCACAATATGATTGATACGTCGGGAAAACGCAGAAACACCTTGGTTGGTGTTTCTGGGAATTCGGAAATTTTGAAGCAATAATAGCCCTGAACAAAATGTATATTCCGAACACTGCAAAAGGAGTCGATTAAGATTTTTCATTACTTCTTATTATCATAATGAACTTTTATGATAAGGTATCTCTTCTTGAACATTCCAATGGACTAGGAGTTAACATGGATGATGTAGCAAAAAGTAGATTGACCGCGAGAAAATTTGCGATGATTGGGTGGTGTTGTTTCTTGGCGGGTTTCTTTATTCCGTTCATTCCGATTGCAGCAGTAGTGCTTGGTTACATAGGCAGAAAAGATTATGCAGGTATGGGGTATGACGACCAGTTTAGCGCCTTAATTAGAACATTTTGGGTGGCATTTAGTGTATCCATAATTGGTTTCATTTTGGCGATTGTGTTTATAGGTTATTTCTTCCTGCTTGGTGCAACAATATACGTGGTGTACAAGTCAGTTAGAGGTTTAATTGCTCTTGACGCCTTCAATACAGCGTCGTGGAAAGAAGCGCCTTAAGTGAAATGAAAGCGAACTGCATTAGGTGGACAGGAATAAACTTGATAGAAATATCTGACTTTTTAGGTCATGAGGGTTTTCATCACCAGAAAGGCCGTCTGTTTATCAAGACTAAGGACGATGTGTTCACTGTGGAAAAAGGCGAGTCCTTTACATTGAATAAACAAGGCTTAGTAGAATTGGTGTAGTAACTAAATGATGAAGTAACAAAGGGGCTTGAAGCCCCTTTTTTGCTGCTTTTTTGGTGACGGTGGAGGGCGTCGAACCCTCAAATCCAATTACGGATGCTGCGTTTTAAGCACAGTGTGTTTACCAATTTCACCACACCGTCAGAAAAAGTATTGGTAGGGGAGACGGGTCTCGAACCCGTAAAATTCTTTCGAATACTATCCTTTGAAGATAGCGCGTTTACCAATTTCGCCACTCCCCTATCGTTGTTATTTGGTGGCGACAAAGAGACTCGAACTCTTACACCCTTTCAGGCACCGGCTTCTTAGACCAGCATGTCTACCAATTCCATCATATCGCCATTTGGTGGGCTTCGCGGGGATCGAACCCGCACATCCTTTCGGACACTGGCATCTAAAACCAGCATGTCTACCAATTCCATCACAAGCCCGTTTCTTACACGTTAAACACTTCTCCGTTAGGAAGCGTTATCTGAGCAGAGAACTCTCCGCCTATTGCTTCTACGTAGCGTTTAAGCTTACTTATATTCACATCCCCTACCCGCTTGTTCTGAAACTTGCTGACAGTGGATTTTGTTGTAGACATTTCAATGGCCACAATTTCAATTTTGGTGGAGGTTGTATTAAACCTGCCTATTTGCTGTGTTATTACTGTACTCATACATCACCTGACAAATTACGGGCAAAAAAATACCCAGTTTAATTCTGGGCATCATACAAGCATTGCGAATGCGCCCAAGGTTTCCCCTGAACGATGTTCAGGAGGCTACGTGAGGTTTGTCAGTAAAGTAGATAATCGTAAAGTTTTCATAATGTAGCTCTCAGTAATTAAAGTAAATGTTTTTGCTTCGATGAGGTAAATATAACACGAACTTTCACTTTATCAAAATAAAACGGTTTCCAAAACGGAAACATAATGCTTTTATGTTATTTTGATAAGGCGGTAAAGATTTAAGTGTCAAGATAACTGAAAAGTTTCAAAGACTTTCTTTACAATATTTAAGTTTTACTAAATGGAGATAGCAAGCCTTCCCTGTTATCAATAGTTTATTGAAGCACTGAGGTTATTGCTGAAATTATTATGACAGGAATACCGATTCAAGTTTACGCTATAAACGCAACAGTTGTTACGCGTGAAACTCCTAGTGGGAAAACGCTATACACTACAAAATTTAATACCAACGCCGAAGATGCGGTGGATAGAATACAGGCTTGTCATGATTTCGATCAAACTCGTTGCCATGGTTCTAAACTGATTGAAGATGCGCGTGTTTTTAAAATCGGCCACTATTACATGACTTTCCTAATGGTACCTAGAGACAAAAATGCTACCAACCTTATTACTTGTCGCTGTTCTAAAAGAAATTTAACTGAGGAGCGTGCAATTGAGTTGGTGAGAGAAGGTATCAATCAAGCTATTGAAAAATTAAATAAATCCGTTTAATTTCGGTTTAGTTTTTGTATGCTGGAAAAGCCAATTTATCATAATAAAAAGAAGTGAAAGTGGATATAAAATCAGCCAGGGTGATGAAGACTATAGAGTTGGTCAGAAAATTTGAGCTTGATGATTATGAGGTTATACATCCCGTGCTACATCATTACAGGTTCATACTGGAATGTGGTGTGGTTGATAGAATAGGGATTATAGAGGTGCTTAGTTGTCGGGACTGGTTAATTGAAAATGGACTCTACAAAAAAGCAGTGCAAGCAGAGATCATTCAATTAGATGACTTCCGGTAGCTTTTCATTATGATAATGTGTTAATATTTATTTCAAGTGCTGCTGATTGATCACAGTAATAGAGGCGAGATATGCTACAACAACTTCCATCAAACATTACCCACAAAGCCGTCGTGTTCTTTATCGTGGAGAGTGCTCACCGATGCGGTATGTTTCCGATTACAATGCGCCAGCTCCATCCGGTGATGTATTTTGCCAATACGATGTCGCCTATATTCAATTTTGATGCGATCTACAAAGAAACATACGACCCTTCTACCCTACAATGTTTCCCTGCTATCGCCACTCATATCGCAGCGCTAATAAATGAAGGTGTAATTGAAGAAACGTCATTTGGCAGCGTAAAATCTGGTTATGGGGTTACTAAGCAGGGGTTTTCATTTGTTGAAAGGGAGTATGACACGCACGAACACACCCTTATTCGTAATTACCTGCGTGAAGTGATATTTTCACTAACCAACCATGATGACTTGCTTGATATAATGTATGAACGCGACCCACATCGTGTGCTCGATGATTTATCGTTTATAGATGGGCATCACAACTCCGGCAATGTGAGTGTCGAAATTGCGCATAAGTGCTATCCCAAAAACCGCGTAAAGACCACGCGGGAGAGCGTTCATAGATACACTGAGTACGTGAAGCGACTCACTGTTTAGCCTTGCGGTGTGTTACCCATATGGATCTTAAGTGATGCAAGATAGGTTTTTAACTTACGCGTCCCTTCGTGCCCTTGACCAGGCATATGTGACTGTTGCGTAATAATCCTATTAGGTGTTTTCTCCAAAATCATGTGATCAAGTGCCCATAAAAACAACCCTGGGTACTCAAACCTGTGTATTTTCACTTTCGATGCACGGGCTTTCTGGATGTATCTAAACAGCATGTATGAAGGGCAGTTACTTCCCTCTGGTGTTTGAGGTGTACAGTCTTGGAACGTCATTAAGATAGCGGCGGCTTTTTCAGGATCAATAATATCGCAGATAAACCACCCTGTAATTATCGGTGACAAAGGGGCTTGCTTAGCGATGGTAGGCAGTTTGAATTCTGACAGTTTATTAAGGCGTTTTGATAGTTTAGGATTGGCCATTAAAAATTCATAGAGTTCCAGTGGCGTCGCTCTTGCGTTTCGACTGGAATCTATTCGCTGTGACTTACTCTCTTTTTTAGCCGTGATGGCATAGTCCCTAACGGTATATATTCCATTTAGCACTGAAGACAGTTGTGATTCACTTAAGCCTTTGACTGTCTCATAGCCGTGGATCTTTAAGATATCAGCTAAGGTTCGTTTTGAACCCATGTCTAACGAGGTCATAGTGTCACTTTGAAGCCCTCTCATGACCATTAGAACCATCGGCTGCCCATACTCAATAATGGCATGTAATCGATGCTGACCGTCTGATAGTCCATCTTCTGTGAACTTGACGGTTTCGCCATTATCAGAGAGCCACTGTCCATTTTTCATTTGCCTGACGTATTGAGCAACAACGTTTCGTTTTACTTTGCGTTGGTTGTCGTGGTTTTCATCTAACCACTGCTGCGCAAGTGCCGGAGATACTTCTTCAAAAGAGATGTTAATAGTTGATTTTTCATTCCATGGTCTTGATAGTGCCACAGTAGTGAGTGTTTTTGTTCTGGACATGTGTGTTTCCGTAAATTGTGATGTGTCTTGGAGTTGCAACTTTACCATTAAATGGTAGCTATTGTGTGTAAAATATCCGTTCTATGAAGCTTGATGCCTTTAGTTGCCACATACACTAAAGTGTCAGAGCCAGCATAATTACCTAGAAACCAAAGGCTTTATATTAAAAGATATGTAATATTGATTGCATTATAGTCAAAATGATAATATAATTCTCCTACCGTAAAGTAGTATTACTACTGTAAGACTGCCGTCAGGCAGACATATAGAGAGAAATCAATGATTACACAAGATAAGTCAAAAGCCCTTGCGGCCGCAATGGGTCAAATAGAAAAACAATTTGGTAAAGGCGCAGTCATGAAGTTAGGTGACAATCGTTCATTGGACATTGATACCGTTCCTACGGGATCATTAGGCTTGGACATAGCCTTGGGTGTAGGTGGTTTGCCGTATGGCCGTGTGGTTGAGATCTATGGACCTGAAAGCTCAGGAAAAACCACTTTAACACTAGAAGTGATTGCGCAAGCGCAAAAGCAGGGCAAAGTCTGTGCATTTGTTGACGCTGAGCATGCACTTGACCCGATTTACGCTGAGAAGCTAGGGGTAAACATCGATGACCTTTTAGTTTCACAACCTGATCATGGCGAGCAAGCTTTAGAGATTTGCGATATGTTAGTGCGCTCTGGCGCAGTAGACGTTGTCATTGTTGATTCTGTGGCAGCACTAACACCAAAAGCTGAGATTGAAGGCGATATGGGCGACTCTCACATGGGTAGACATGCCAGGCTAATGAGTCAGTCATTACGTAAATTGACCGGTAATATCAAGCGTGCAAACACTCTAGTTATTTTCATCAATCAGATTAGAATGAAAATTGGGGTAATGTTTGGCAGTCCAGAAACCACCACAGGTGGGAATGCACTTAAATTTTACGCGTCAGTGCGCCTTGACATACGCAGAATTGGTGCGGTCAAAGACGGCGATGAAATTGTCGGTAACGAAACCCGTGTGAAAGTGGTTAAGAACAAAGTAGCTCCGCCTTTTAAGCAAGCCGAATTTCAAATTATGTACGGCTTAGGTGTATCTAAGGGCGCAGAATTGATAGATTTAGGCGTGAAGCATAAATTGGTAGAAAAAGCCGGTGCATGGTATAGCTGTGAAGGTGAGCGTATTGGGCAAGGCAAGGCAAATGCAGTAAAATACTTTGCCGAAAACCCTGATATGGCGGATAGAATTGAAGCGCAATTGCGCGATATGCTATTAGCTAAGCCCGACCCTAAAGAAGAGAAGGAAGATGATGTTGCTTAATCAATAATCATCGCCCAATAAAAAGGCTCGCAATTGCGAGCCTTTATTGTTTCTATCGAGTGTGATTACGCGTTTTGCTTGCGCTTACGACGACCCATAAACAATCCACCCAAACCGAGAGCTAAGATGGAGGCCATTGCTGGCTCACTCACTGCGGTAGCTTCCGAGCCTTGTTGGATAGAGATGTTATCAAACGATACATTGTTACTGGCGAAAGTTACATGCCCACCCACTGTAGAATTTTCCAGTCCAGTTTGCGTGAACGAGAAGTTTTGATTGGTGGATGTATTCGTTAAGCTGAAGTTAGCATACGAGCCAAAATCTTCAATATCAACCTGTACTGGGTTATTAAAGAAGAACCTGCCACCAGGTGGGTAGTTGTTGGTGAATTCATATTCAAGTCCAGACGCCGCATTGCCTGTTGCATTGTACATTACATCCGTTTGGCCGGTGCCAAAGTTATGTATGCGAAGCAGTATGCCTTGATTAGGTTCGTTGTTGTAAAAAGAGTTGGGTTGTCCATCTCCTCTAAAACCAACAAACCCAATATCACTACCTAAAAAGGTAAGCTGGGCACTTATCAAAAGCGGGTTAGTTTCGGTGCCAAAAAGATCATCTCTTACCGTTGTAAAAGCCCCACGATTAGAGATAGCCATTTGACCGCCGTTGAACGATAAGGCCGAATTGTTCTGTGTGGGTTGGTTGTGAACGAAGTTGTTGACATCATATGAGCCATTGTCGAAGTTTTCAGTGATGTTAATAACCGCCGCATTTGCGACGATAGATAAGCTGGCAAGAGCTATTCCTGCTAATAATTTTTTGCAAAACATGTCAAATTCCCTTTTTTAGATAGACTCATAATTAATATCACATTTGATTAAAATTAGAGCAATCCGCTCAGTATTTAGATTGTTTGCTGTTTGGTTTTTACTACTCTATATCGAGGGGGCATATCCGTCAGTTTTTCACCTATGCCCAACTCAATAATAAATTTAGGGATACTGCTGCGAGCAGCACTATCACTGCTATAGTGGTGCCCACCAAAGTCCTCATGTAAAGTGTTCATGATATCTACGATATGATAGCTGCCCCCACGGGCTAAGATTTTCTCCACGGCGTTCATGGTACGCCTGAATGGCGTCATATAAGCACCCTCTTTCCCACTGGATCCGGCTGTTGCTACTTTCATGTCGTTGTTAAGCTGATCCATAATTAAGTGAGCTGTTCGGCGGCTTCCTTCCTGAATTTTTGGGGGCACGACTTCTCTTACGTCGTAGCGGTACCCTTCCCATTGGCAATAAGCTATATCGATCCCATGATCGTAAAAAACGCCTAACTTTTCATCTTTGTCAAATTTGTACCTGTCATCGTGAGGCATTCTTTTTATCTCATAAACACCAATGCGATGTTGGCGAAGGATTTCTTTTTTAAGAGCCGCGAGAGGTTTGTTGTTACCTCCTGTGAATGCGATAAGCAGATGTGGAAAAGCTGACACACTTTTGGTAGTGTAGTTTTTCTCTACCCGATAATTATGATCATGCCGCCATCGAGTCAATTGCTCTATAACGGGATAGGAAAGTGTCTTTTTGCATTCAATAACGGCACATAACTGGTGTTTCTTGCCCACAAGATCGGGGCGGCCGTTAAACCCTTTAATCACTACCTCAGGGAATAATTCCCAGCCTCGTTGAGCAAAGAACATTTCGGCAATTTTGGCAACTTCCACTTCAGTCATGGCTTGGTTATTTAGGCTCACAGGTTATTTCCTCTAACGTCATGCTTTCGACCACACATTAAAATAACGCTATTAAGCGCAGTCTGCTGGTAAGTTTTGATATATAAATAGTAACACAAGTCTTTATCATAATGAACATATAACTGTTAAATTGCCTTGATAATGTGCGCTTCAGCAGCACAGCGAATTTAAAAGCGTTACCTTGTCGTAGATTGAGTTAAATAGAGGCAGTAAATACCCATAAGCGGTAAAGCGAGGATCCCAACAAGCGATAAGTGTTTTTTTGTTAGAGCGGATTATTCTAGGTCATGTGCAGCCATCTGCCACTGTGAATCACTCTCAATCCACCGAAGAATAAGTGATAGATGAATTATCAGAACTGGGAGTAATAATTGATGACTACAAAAAAGGCTTATCAGGCGAAATACGTCAGAGTAACGACTATGACCAGCATTTTGCCCGATAGTTTTTGGTTAATGTACGGGTGAGTAAAAAATGCCGTTATTGCACCACACCCGTCCACTCTCCCAAGACGTCTTTGAGTATAATGGATATTTTGTTTGCGGCTTTAAAAGCTTCTGTATCCTCATAATAAGGAGTTTCAGAAAGTCTTAGTGAATTTATACTAAATGGCTCTATCTTTATTTTCGAGCACTTCTCTTTAGCATAAAGTAATTGCATCATTTGTGCAGAGGTGTGTATGCCGTTTTGGTCGATATAATAAGTGTCCCCATCTGTATCTTCAAATTCAATAAAAATATGAATGGAGCGCCTGCCATTGTCGTCGTCATGCACAATCTTCATGTCGCCATTCTCCTTCATATAAATATGAAGTGCCATAACGGCAATTAACTTGCCTCGTCGGTTAAATTCGTAGGGAAATAATTTATTCACTAATTTGTGAGTAAAGGTGTCTGATATCAATTGTCCCATTCCTAGTTCCGTTGATATAGTTTCGTTTATCACTACAAAGCCTCTAATGTTATGATGTGCAACCCTGCCCATCTGGTTAATAAGAAAACACTACTTTAGTCCAATTGACTAGGTAGTGATTATAGTTGTCAGCCAGACTTTATGCACGATAATTGCTCAGTTATTCTTGATTAACGCTTATAATGGTTCTTTTTTGGACTGTTATCGGATACAACTTCGGCAAAAGCATTCACTAAGGATGTAGTAAATAAATAAATATCTATCAGACCGTACCTAATAGGGGACACAATTTCAGTAAGGATGTAGTAAATAAAATATTGTAAACAACTTGTGTTTTTTCTGTTACTAGGTTAAATTTTGCACAGTGATTTATTGGGGGTGGTTATGAGAGAAGCGTTAAGAATGGCAATGGACGATATCAATGGGGCGAATGAAAATTTAGCTGAAGCTTTAATGATATTGCCGACTATTTATAGTGAATATTGTGAATTACCCCGCGTGCTTAAAGAAGAAGAATATTATGAAACGAATAACTACCCTGACGTCATTAAAATAGAGGCAAGGCATAGCGGTGTTGATGTCGATATGGCGACACTTGGGACTATGCTAAATATTTACGGGGAAGTTGGGTACAGTACAAAAATTGCCACCCGTCACCCTGGTATATTGTGCAAACAGGCGGATGATGCCAAGTATAAGTGTGCAGCCTTTCTAGTAGATAAGATAAATGATGCTCGGGCGAGGTTTGTGACGATTGCGCATCGCGAGAAAGATAAAAACATTCGCTTTGAGGTTGTGCATGAGATGTTTCCGATGCTTATTATGCGCAATATGCAACGAGAAATAGAGTGTATACGCAACCCTGAAAAATACTATCTGGGTTGGGGCAACAAACCTATTGTGACTAAGCTTGATGTCGATGCATTAGAAGGCCGGCTTATAGATGATATGGAGAAAGAACCGCCTCTTCACATGTCAAGAGGTGAGTGGGTGAGCAAGGTGAAAAACGAAATCTTAGCAATAAAACGATTATCTCGCTTTGAAAAGCTTCGAATGAGAAGGCCGGTAAAATCACAGGCTATTGCTACCATAGATGGTTATTCAAAGGTCTGCCCTATTCCCAAGTTGGTATTGATGAGCGAGCCGGTAATGCCCCATTTTAAGCCACTGTCTGATTATGATAAAAGCAAGTCTAAGCCGAGAGGGAAAAAGGTAGAGTGGCGGCCTGTAATAGACCGCTACCATGTTTATGCTACTGCGTAGCTCAATCCTCCATCTGCGTTTCATGAAGGGGTACTTTGCTTCTGGATTTGCGCGTAGGTTTCTCTTTTCGTAATTGGCGCAGCACCGAATCAAATGCTTTATTGATGGCCACGTACAAATCTCCATGGGATTTCTTGGCGACCACTTCTTTATTTGTAATGTGATAAATAAGATGCACCGCAAAGTGAACGCCTTCTTTTTTGAAGGTCAGTGTTGCGCCTGTGCCGAGATTGATTGCTTTGAGTTTTTCTAGCCGGTCTTGTGCAGCTTCCCTGATGGACTGGGTGACGTCGATTTGGGTTCCATGAATGGTTAAATTACACATACACTACTCCTGTAGTTAATAAGTGGAAGCGTTAACTTCCGTTTAAAATCCTTTTCTTAGTATTAATGTATACCCTATCACATAGCGCTGCAAGGGAAGAAGTTAGGTTTCAGGAGGAATTGGTGCTTTATTGATCAGACTGAATATTTATTAACCAAAAGAGATAAGTAGGCAACGCAAAGCACACTTTTCTGACATGATTGGCTTATATATTTTAAGGGCGTCGCTGTACGTTTCTTGGCAAATCACATTAATAACATCAATGTCTATTAATGTACCGACAAAAACAAGTGCGCTGTCACCGTGTCTATGCACCGAAATATCATCTAAGGTCAATTTCCTGAATAGTCTCGCAATCTTCCCCGCATCTAACCAGCGTAGTTCTGCGGCTGAAGGTATAGTGATATCAGGTGGGATTGAGTCAAAGGAAACTTTGAATGCTTTAGCATGGATGCTGTTGGCGTTAAATGGATTGACATAATCACTGCCGCTTTTAGCTTGCATTGCTGCACTTAAGCCCACACCTAATAAGGTGTTTTTTGCCAAGTCGTCTAGCTGTTGATAATCATCGCCTAAGGTGTCGCTTAGTAGTCGGCCTAGCTCTTGTGACTTATCGTGTAGATCATTATCTGGATTTGTCATATGTGGCGTCGGCCTATGCAGTGGTGAAAAAGGTTGTCATAGATATAACATACCCTTTATCAATGATTTTGTCAATAATATAGAATATATTACGGTAAAAATGGCGTTTGATGGGTTTTCGTCTCACGCATAAAAGAAGTGGGCTACTCCTTAGGATGAAGGTTGTCTCTATCGCCACTAATGCTTGATGAATAAATATCATTGCATAAAAAATAGCTGCATAGCTTTATCATTATGATAACTTATGTTACCATACGGCTTCAAACAACTATGGAGAAGACAATTATGTCTAAGAAGAAAGGCGTTGTTAGCGCCGTCAAAAAAGTCGTTCGCACCCCAGTGTTTAGGATGCGTGTTGAGGAAGATAAAACGAAGTACTCAAGGGCACGCGATAAGCGAAACCATCTTAAAGAAGGTTTTATCAAACAGATCACATTGAGTCTTTTTGATAAAACCTTTTTTGTTGCAAGGAAGCTTACCCGAAAATGTCTTTTATCACCTCACATAACCGCCGCATAAGGCACTTGTTGATCTATACGTTAACGATCAGTTTGTTACTCGTGTGTAACATTATGTATTGCGCCCTGCTGCATTAGATCCCCATTTTCTGACACCAATAAGCATGCTGCGCGTGTGTAATAGTGTGCGTGTGCAAAAAGGCGTCGAGGATCCCTGCTATATAGAGTGTCGTATTGTCAGAGGTAATGTTAGTCGATTCTATATGCTTCACGACGGAAAGCCAATCCCCTGCTTCAAACTGCGTAGGCTGTAATTCGGCAGGCTGCAATGAAAGTGAAGATGTGAAGGATACTTTCTTTTTATGCAGAGAAGCCTTCAGCGCAACGGTACGCTTATTAGATAATACAATGATGTCGTTATCTATAATATCCAGTATATCTATGCTACCGCAAGCACAAAGCGCTTTGTAGAGGGCTTCCTTAGCGTCAGGGATATTGTCAAATGACGTCGTTACAGGTGCATCAAGTGAGCGTATGAGAAGTGGGATCTCAATACATTCGCCTGATGAATTAATGAATGGTGAATCCACTGAAAATACCAAAGTATTTGTTGGCGTAATGCATACCTTCTTGCGTACTTTCGATTATTTCATGGATAGCATCAGGGTTTTCAAGGATATCCCAGGTGACTGTCTGACTTTCTTTATTGTGCCCCGTGCAGGCATACCACACACAGTCTTGGAAGGTCACTTCAAACAAGCGCCCTTCAATCTTCAACGTGTCAACGATACGGCCTTGAAAAATACTTTTACTAGGCACTAAACCCACGCCAACGTTCTGTCCTAGATTATGCTCCCGAGTAGCGTTAAATTCAGGGATGGCTCTGACTGTCACTTCATTTTTCATACACAGCTCCAAAAGCTATTACTATCGTAATGTGACCACCTTTATCAAACCCAAAAGTGGCCGTATATAACTGTGTGTGTGATATTACCTTTATCTTATTGACACTCTACTGGTGTCGTCGTATCCACGGCAAAGTTAAGCGGTGATGCCACGCAATCGCCATTGGTACAAACAGAGTAACTATAGCTAAAGTTCTGTAGGTCAATGTCGCGTGTAATCACTGATATCTCTGGCGTTTCTACTACTACAAATGCATCACCACCGGCAATGGGTGTTGCGTGCAATTGATAAGTGATACCGTTTTTATCAGTTTGTGATTCAAATGATACCTCAAATAAGCCGCAAAGTCTCTTCTTTTCTGCAAAATATGTCCCGACATACCCACTAAGACACGCTTCACCAGCCGCTAACACTGGCTTTATCGTCGTGTTTTCTTGCGTGAAGTATGAATGCGCTCTTGTTGCTGCCGCTAACGCGTCGAGTTGCCCTTTTTCACAATTACCCGAAAAGCATGTGGGTGACTCAGATAAGATGCGTGAACCTTGACCAATAAACCAGTAAACTTGTTCTGGTGTAATGGCGGGGTAAAAGGATTTCAATAATGCCCCAGTAGCACCTGTTAATGGCACGGAAAAGCTGGTGCCTGACCACGTGCTTACAGACCCTTCTACCGCATCAAGTCCTAAGATATCGACGCCCTGCGCATAAATATCAACGGTGTCTCCTGTATTGGTAAAATCAGCCAGACTGTCAGCCCCTTTATTGAGTGCCCCAGTGACCATGACGTTTTCACAATTGCTGGGTGTATTACCACTTGCGTCAATACTAGCGTTACCAGCAGAGACGTGCACTTGAATGCCGCGAGATTTAGCCAAGTTAATTGCGTTTTGAAACGCACTTGAGCAGGTATCAAATTCTGCACCTAGTGAAAGATTGATAACATTAACGGGGGTGGGGATGTTAACGGCTTCACCTACTTTTTCGCCCATTCCCCAGTACATGGCGCTAACGACGTCGCTGATAAAGCCGTCATTGCACACAAGTGCTTCAGCAGCTACAACTGCAATGTTAGGAGCGGCACCGGCTATTGATGAGCCGTTATCACGTATTGCACCGTAGATACTCGCTACGCTTGTTCCATGTTCATCACTGCATTGTCCTGCGGGGGCGGAAGCGTAAAAATTAGGATTGGTAAACCCTGTTCCATCGAGACCTGTTTTTACAAAGCTGTAGCCACCGGCATAAGGGATTTCTTGATTTTCATAAAAATCACCATCAACCACTAAGACTCGCACATTGTCACCTGAGCTATCAGTCACCTCTTTCAAGTATTCTGCCGCTTCTTGCAAGTTTGTGCCGTTGATGTAGACGCTTGATGACTTCAAATACTCTTGAAGGTTGAAGTACGGATCATCGGTAGGACCTGCTATTTGAGCGGAGACCGATGGTATTTTTCGGGTCGTGCGTGCAGTCTTTTTAGGCAGTGTTCTGGGTTTCGAGACAACCGTATCTAATTCAACAGACGTAAATAGGCCAGAATTTTTAAGTGCCATTACTGCCACTTGTGCATTATCAGTGTCTATGGTGACGCGTTTGTATCCGCCCCCAATATCGACACCGTTTGCGTACTCACCAATCGGCTTAACGATTAAATTTGTGTCAGCAGTTACATTAAAGGCAAGTGCGCTTAAGATTGACAGGGTAAGTAGATTACGTTTCTTCATGATTAAGCATCCCTATCTGTAGCTAAGCAAAGTTGAGTGAGATTAAAGCTCGGCAATACATCTTGTAAAAAAGCGAAGTTGTCATTGAACTGCCAGCTTTGTCCATCAAACAAGGCGATGTCGCGATTAATTATTTGAGAGTAGGTAAGTGAATCAAGATCAAACTGCATCCCCGATAATGTCATATCAGAAAACGGTGAGCCGATGGCCGTTAGTAGTTCGTTAACAACGGCATTAGGTGCAATCAATGAGGAGTTGTACTTAGTAGTCAGCTCATCGAGACCGTTTCGGTATGCAGTTTCAGTGATGGTCGCTGCCTCGTAATCATCAATAAGTACGGTGATCGCCTCAGTGATTGTGGCACCATTACTCACTTGAGTGACGGCGTCAGAAAAGGTGTTAGTTAGTCTATCTCGCTCAGAACGGGTGATAATGCCAGACGTATAACCGACTTGTGAAGCGAAGGAAAAAAGCTGCTTCTCATCTATGTAGTTAAGCGCCATTGCATTGATCAGTGCTTCAGTTTTTTGGTATGCTGATACGATAGAGTTGTTAAGGACATTTACACTCAAGGTAGATGTGCCACTTTGACCGCCAAATTTTACTTTTAGCGTTATTTCGACAGGCGTGTTGTTGTCCACCTCAGCGGTAGTGATATTTAACGTCGTGCCGGTCAAATCTACGCTAACCGAGCTGTTGTTTGATTCAGCAGAAACAATGGCCGCTGCACCTGCATTAGCTAGCGTAAACGAAATATCCGCATCCCCCGCTTCTGGCAAATCGATAATCGTGTTGGTTAAATTAATAGAGGGCGCAGGAACATTGCCCCCGCCATTCCCATTTTCACCACCACCACTGCCACCGCAAGCGGTTAATGTAGTGATGATCATTGCAGCCAGCATCGTGCGTGGCAAGTTTTGTTTGAACATGTCTGTTATCCGTAAGTTCAGTGTGAATATTATCATAATGATAATATGTCAGTCCTTTTTATTAAAACAAGTGCGATTACGCACACTCACCTTTAGAAGTTTACCGTAACGCCGGTTAAACCACGTGCCAGCGTTTTTTGAACAAAATCATCTTTGCATCGAGAGATGAAACCTTTGGGTTTATCTATATTGCGCTTAGAGACGAGAATATAGCCTTCTTCTTTGTGTTTGAAGAACCATGTTTGAATTCTTTCCCCTTTGATATTTTCCATTACCGTCACTAGAGACTCAAATTCATCGGCCAACAGTTCAGAGGACATTTTTTCTGTCAATTTGCGGCAGTGCTTATCTAGCCCTGAGTAAGCTTTTAAAAACAAGTTGAGTTCTGTGCTTTGTAATTCACTGGCGGTTTCAGGCTCATCATATAGATTGGTATGCGTATATAGCGTGATGTTGTCTTTACCTTGATAGAATCCCACGACGGCTTCACTCGTCATAAACCACATGGTATCGGCTTGTCTTTGTTTATCAAGTTTATAGCGGCTAACTAACCCTACAGGATCAAGTGGTGATAATCCTAGTGTGTAGTACGGTTCTGTTGGCTCTTCCCAATTAAATGCAAATGCAGGCTCTTTCGGTACTTCGGGCGCTTTTTCAATAGGCGCTACTACCGCAGGAGTGTCCTCACGCATTGGTGTAGTATTTTTGTTGCCGTCGTCACCACCGCAAGCAGTCAGTAATACTGCTGTCGAGATAGCTAATAGTGTCAATTTGGTTTTCATAATCATTCACTCCTTTGAATTTTTGTAAATATATCACGTAAGATTAATTTTCGTACTCGTCCATATATTTTCCTTCTACTGAGGTTTGTGGGGCAAAGGGTTTGCCATCATGGATAAGCTTGGCGAGTTCTTTTGCCCGTTTGAGGTTTAGCTCAAAGATAAAGCGGCTTGCATTTTTGCTGGGTGTACCATAACTGTCCAAGGCTCTGTTTCCTGTGTCCAAGTACTTAATGACTTCAGGATCCTTCGGGCAAAACAAGTGCACCTCTTTTATTGCACGGGTTATACCCACATAGAAAAGACGTCGTTCTTCTTCTAAACCATGGTCGATAGCAAATTCACTATCCAGCTGGTGTGGGAAACGTGTGTCGGTGAGACCTGGGATGATAACGTAATCATAATCAAGCCCCTTTGCCTGATAAATAGTGGTGATCATTACTGCCTTTTTGTGCGCGGCATAATCACGCGAGGCTGATAATAGTTTGTCGAATTCTTGCAAGGCACCTGAGGGGGACATATCTAGGCGCTTAATGAAAGCCATTAGCGAGACAAGAATGTCTTTGGATTCTATAGCGCCTTTATTGGTTAAACTCCCCGTGCCTACACCCTCTAATAAGTCAGTGGCTTTAGCAAATGCCTGAACAACGGTATGGGCTTTTTCATCTGGCTTTGATTTTTCGACCGCCGAAATAGCATAGCTACGATCAGATATTTTCACTTCTTGATATTTTGATATTTTTCCTAACTTGCACTGGCTAATGTGGTAACCCACTCCGCTTGTTTCTGTCGATACGGTGTTGGCTATCATCTCAATGTCGGCATGCTTAATAGACATTGACGGTAGTTTGAGCATAGACTCAATGACCCACTTTCTGTCCTTTGGCTTCGCCGCATGGTACCCGCCACTGGCAAGGGTTAGAATAGCGCGAAGTAAAAGTGCTTCTTTGGAGTCTAAGACGCTTCTGCCACCGCTGGTGTATACAGGTATTCCTCTTTCAAGTAATGCCAATTCCACCGGCGCAGCTGATGAGTATAATCGACACAGTACAGCGATATCTTGGTAGAGTGCCCCGTGGTTGTCTAATTTATCTTTAATGATCTTAGCCGCAGCCACTCCTTCTTCATGCGAGGGATGAACGGTAATAGTGGTTTCATTCGCGCCTTTGTTGGCCACGCACACATTCGGCAACCTATTTTTGTTGTTGTTGATGCAATAACTACTCGCTAGCGCCAGTTCATGTCCATAACGATAGGTTTTGGACAGCCCAAGCATTTTTATATCTTTAAAATCTTCATTGTACATATGAGACATTATAGCGGGATCGCTTCCGCGCCAGCTGTAAATGGTTTGATCATTATCGCCAATAAGGGCAGTGCGTGCTTTTTCACCTGCGATAATCTTAAATAGGCCGTACTGAACATGATTCATATCTTGGGCTTCATCAACCGCGATGTAATCTCGTTGGTTGCCGACCCTTCTTGCTAACTCTGTGTCTTTCGATAATAGTAGGTATGGATCTCTGATCAAATCTGCATAGGTGCGCTTCCCCCGCTTAATGCGAAGCTCTTCAAATTTACTAAATGCTTTTTCAAAGAACTCAACTGACGGTGGGAGCTTGAGCATTTCAAGTACATCCCGTGGCGATATGTTATTCGACTTAACAAGATCAATGTACTGTAGGAAACAATCCATCGCCTGATTATCATTGTTACTGATCTTGTTCCATTTCTCACGACCTATAACGGAAGTAATAGCCTGTAGCGCAAGCAGTGTCACCTGCCCGTCATTATCAAACATGTCATAACGTGGTAAAAACCCTCGCTGTGATAGCGAATGACATAGTACACCCCCTAATGAGTGAAACGTGCGTACTTGTGGCAAGCTATCCTTATCTAAGTTAGTGCGCTGCATTAGTTTATTAATAAAGCTCTTACGCGCTTCTACATTAAACATCAGTACATTTATTTTTGATGCACTCATCTTATCTACTAGCAACAGTTTGGCTATTAGTTCTGATAACGTGGTTGATTTACCGGAACCTGGGGAGGCCGGTATAAGTATATTGCGGTCATTAGTTTGTATGACACTAGTTTGTCGTTTATCGAATTTCATATATTCCGTCTATTGAACGCCGTGATGCAGTTGATCACGGCTAATGAATCGCTTTATTGGTGATAAAATATCACACAAACCAAACAGGAAGGCAGGAAGCCTTTTATTCTTTGTTTGGTGCCGCAAGTTTATAGCTTCACTATACCACTAAAATTATCAAATTAAAAGATGGTTGTGATATTCAAAATGATAATAAATCAGTTTTACTGAGGCTTTTTCGCCGCATTTTGATTACCGAAGCGGCATAATCACATTGACCTGCATGTTGTCATTGCCTTCGCTTAGCTTAACCGCTTTCATAGGATCGGAAAAAGCGACTAGTATGTTTTCACCTTCAAACGAAGAAACAGCATCCAGTATAAAGGTATGATTTAAGCTGATAGACATGTCAACATCAATTCCTTCGACCTCAAACCCAACTTCCCCAGTTTCCTTCATAGTGTTTGTGGCAGAAAGAAGCAGGCTATTCTTAGCGAAGTCGAGCGTGCAACGTTTGAACTTGTCATCTAGCACAATAGTGTTGAGGGTCTTAAGTGCGTTCAGCAATTCCTGCCGGTTAATGGACACGCAATGCTCAGTGTCTTTAGGGATGGTTTTAATTAACTCAGGGTATATTGCATCTTGCAATCTAAATACTACTTGTACCCTATCAACAACTGCTTTGAATGTTGATTGATTGAAACCGATGGTAACATCAGCATCTTGGTAATTCGCACAGATTTTCGTGACCATTTGGCCTGCATCTACAGGGATGACCACTCTTTTATTGTCTTTTTCTTGTAAATTTTCATCAGCTGACCTGAAAGCCGCTAACCTATGTCCATCGGTTGCCGCGACAGCCATACCTGACATGCCTACCATGATGTGAACACCTCTAAGAACGGGTTTTGACATAGGATCACAAGTAGTCGCGTGCAGTACTTTGCTCAATGACGAGAAAATAGTCGCACATCGCAGTGTTTTTATATAGTCGAGCTTTTCACTTTGCAACCAAATGAATTTGTCATATGACATGTTGTTTATTTTGTATCGGGCATTTAAGTTATCAAGCAGCACAGCTATTTGGTTTTCATACTGTAGGTCAAAGGTGATTTTGTTTGTATCTTTACAACGTTTGAGTATTGTATAAACTTTATCAAAATGAAAAAGGAAGTTATTTGGGGTTTTGATGTATTTAGCATCTACTTTAATGCTCACTTGGATACGTGAGTTGGTGCCTGTTAATACGACGGTGTCATCCTTAAAGGTAACGGCCACAAATTTACAGACGGGGTAATCAGCTGATTTTTTAGGTACAACGGTTGATAGCTCAGCGAGCGCGTGTAATAAGTCAATCTTATTGAAGGTAATGAGTGTCACGATAAAATCCTTTTTAATCAGCCACGATTATACTATCAGTTTAGTGTTAAGTTTCCGCTTTGCCTGCGATGATATGATCAAGGCGTGTTAAATCGGCTTTTAGTTGGTGGTAGTTGCGATCTAGGGGCATCGAATCGATAATGCTTCTGCGCAGTTTTAAGTATGCGGTAAGTTCACCTGAAATGCGTAATTGCTTCTTGATGTCTGTTTTTTCGGTAAGAGAAACCATAACGCGCTTAGACAGCGCATCTCCATTTTTTCTTATCTCTCGAACAACTGGATCTAACTTGCTTATATGATCATCATTGTTGTTCAGGACTGGTGAAAAAAAACTTCCCGAGTTCATTACATTTCTCTATTCATCATGATCAAAGTGATAATAGTCGATTTACACCCAAAATGCAACAATATAACGAATAAAAAACGAAAAGCACCTTTTTTGAGGCTGTGATACTATTTTTTTAAAGCAAGGAGGGTTTCAAAATGCGTAATATAGTGACATCACTAGCTTACATAGCCGTTTTTCTAATAGGCGGGATCTTCATTGTTTCGGCTGCTGCATTGCTTGGCATAGCACACGCTGTCACAATTATCATAATGAACATTATTGACAATCTAACTATAGAAGAGGTATCTCATGGGTAAGGACACGCATTTGTATAATAATGACATAAGGTTTTATGCACATTTCAGGTTGCCGAGCATGTTTTTGATGTACGACTTCAATTATAGAATACAAAGCCTGGCGGATGAGCTTGAACCCCATTGCGAATCGTTAATGAAAATTTTCTGCGATATCTCACGCAATATGACGGATCCACTAATGGATAAATTTGGGCAACCAACCTCCCCTGTTGTGCTGACACCGGAGATGTCACATAAAGCACTTACTTATACAGTATATATAGAAATACTGTGTAGCGATGACGCACTAGATAAATTACGCTCTGTCATCTCTCACCTTCTTGTTGAAGTCAGTGCAGAAGGCACTGGCCTTGATATAGAACCATTAGAAGATGATTGTTCCATGACGTTTTTGACCGCGCTTGTTAATGAAATTCAGGCATTGAGTGAAATTCGTGGTGATGGGTTGCCGTTACCTAGCATATATGAGTTTAGTCATTTTACCTTAAGTGAAAGTAACAAGACAGCCATTGACATATTCGAAGAGAGTTTCGAGGCTGACATGGTGATATTTGATCCACCTATGCCAATTGACGGTGCTGAAGACTATAGTGCAAGAGGTACGGCCTACTTATATGGCGATGTTAACACACCATCAGTGCTTGTTGATGATGATGGTGTGCCTATCTTAATCGGCACTTATCAATATGAAGCTGAAAATGTAGATGGCTCCCAAGCAGGTAAGTTTGAATGGGTGGTAACTCGTATTATCATGATCCCTCGCATGCCGAACCTTGAAGTGCTAGCGCATTGCTTGAACACGCATCCTATGCAAGCAGGTTTTGGTGATGGTCAATACAGCTATGTCTCGCCATTATTATTGATTTCAGATGTTGAGTCCATGAAATACTTATTGCAACTGGGGACGTTATTATCTGGCTTTATCGACGGTAATGGAGTGACTTTCTTTGATCATTACTTGTTGGAAGATGAATTGCTGGTAGAGGTGCCCATGAACGATTTGTATATGTATCTCTTAAGCATCGATGAACTGTATGATTTTGTCGGTTATTTTAATACCGATACCCTAAAAGAGCATATCAAGGGGTTCACTGCTTCTACCGACAGTTACGATAAAGATAAGGTTATCCGGCATTAAGCGAGTATTCGGTTACTACAAATTGCGTTTCCTTGTAGTAACCGTTCATTTGACCCACTAGACTATCTAAAAACTTTTTATTACCTGCAATCACGGGTACAAATTTGTCATCCTCTTTTACACATAGCATATAACGGGCTTTAGCGAAGTCGAATCGCGCAGCCATCTTTCGAATATAATTTCCAATTTCTCTAGCGGTAATAGCACACTCACCATATAAACGCACATCCCCTGATTCTTTAAAACGCATAAAAGGTGGTAGGCAATGCCATTTTTCTTTAGGGGTAAATTCCTCTCGCATAGTGTGGGTGACGTTTATAAAGAACCCCCCCTGATGTCCGCCGTCGTAGTCTTTAGCGATATGGGTTTTGACTTCCTCTAGGTAGCTTTCATAGTTGTCGCTGCCGCGTTCTGTTTGGCCATTAACAAAGACGTCGTCTAGTTTTGCGGCGTGCTCGTTTGGCAATAAAGTGAATGCTGGGGTCATTTCTCATCCTTGAGCTTAATTGGGTTTCCCTCAACTTATCACAAGGATGGCTTTTTTTGCTTTTGCTTAGTTAAAGTCTACTTTTGCTTCAGGGTAAGGCGTGATCCCAACTTTCCAACAGGCTGACTCATAGTGTTCCACTACGTCTTTAAATCGCACTCGTCTACATTCAATTATGCTATCACTGCTGGGGATGATATATAGGCCTGATATATTGGATATGTATGCGTACTCGCCAATACAGTGGTTAAGCAATGCCTTGGCCTCAGTAGTTACGAACCGAAATGCGCTATCGCCTTCATAAAAGATTGCGGCTTTGATGCTGCCGGTAGCCTCTGGTATCAACCCAATCTCTATTATTTTGGTGTCATCCACCTTAACTAGCTCGCCATGCGGATTAACGATAGCCGTTTTGAGTTCGTACATCTCGTCAAGGGACTTAGCTTCTCTAAGGAAGGTTACTTTGTAGGGAAAGTCTTTGGGCTTTAGTTTGTATAAGGTGGCAACATTTCGCAAGTTTTCGGGGGTGCCTTCTGCTGATAAACAAAAAGAGGCGACGCCGTTTTGGTTATAAAGACAGTCAATGGCAGCTCCGGCATAATCTTGTTCTACACACTCTATAAAGCTTTTGCAGAATACCGAAAACGATTCTTGTATGTGCCTTTCAAGCTCAAGCGGGTTGGGGATTTCTTCCGATAGGTTGATTAGGTCAATGTGGTCTGCGTAGTCAAGCATTAAACTGTATATTGTGTGTGACATAGTATTCTTATTATCTTTTTTGTATAGGATAGCGATCTATCAATAATACGGCAAGTATTGTTGATTAAAATTTAGTGTATCTCCACTTGTTCTCAGTTGCTTTGCATGCCTTCGTTTTATTTTATCAAAGATCGTGGAACTTTCATTTTATTGTTCATCGCAAAAGCAGTGTTTCATTTCTGGTTGGAAAAGATGTTTATGACGAAAATTTAGTTTCAAAGGAGATGTTCCTCTATCTGTATGTAGGTTAAATCTTGAAGAAGGTAGTTCATTTTTGGACTGTCTTGTGTAACGGAAAGCCTTATAGACCAGCATCTAGATGCAATCTGAGCGTTTTCACTTCCCCGTAAATCGCATAAAACACTTGATTAAATGAGCGTTTTTGTTTATGCTGATGGTCATATTAAGTACGAACAAGCTTAATTATGGACAACCATTGGATGGTTAAGGTACGTACAAGGATTAGGATAAAAGAAGTGGTAGACTCTATGATGGAGTGGAACGAAAATGCTGATATTAACGAGAAAAGCGGGTGAATCGATAAGACTTGATGACGACATAGTTATCAAGGTGTTTGAAATAAATGGGGTGCAAGCCAGAATTGGTATTGACGCTCCGCGTGAAGTAAAAGTTCACAGGGAAGAAGTTTACCAGAAAATTAACGGCGGTCAGATAAAAGTTGGTGTGACTGGTTGATTTATTCTGTATAATAAGGGAAGTGACGTGATTTACGCTACTATCCCTTAAGAACCCATTAGGGTTCTTGTTGTTCTCCAGCATGAGGCTGGTTAAATTTTTACATGGAGGTAAGTATGAATAAGTATATAGGTCAAAAACTTTATTATTTTTATAATGGTAGCAGAGTAAGATTTCGCTCTCAGCCGATCACTTTGATAAACACTGCAAAACTTTTCATTTTGAAAATGTTAATGGCCAGTTTTTTTTGCGGTGCGTTATTTTTATTTAAAAACCCTGAAATGCTAGGAGGCAAGGCTGTTACTATGTCTGCGTTCAGTTCTAGCGTGATTATGGGTGTGTGTTTTCTGTATTTAGTTAATCGAAAGTTACTAAGGATGGGAATTTAGCACCGCCTGAGGGTAAATGGGTTCTCTTGAGATAAGATAGTTTAGTCTAATCAAAAAGGGAATCCATCTTATGGAAAAGAAACGCTACATCTTAGATACCAATATCTTAATCAACGATCCACTCGCAATATTTCGATTCGAAAACAATCATGTTTACATCCCCATTACTGTCCTTGAAGAGCTTGACGCAATCAAAGACAGAAACAAAGACGTCAGTCGTGATGCGCGTGCGGCTATTGGCACGATTTCAAAAGTGGTGGAAGGTTGTAAACCAGGTGAACTTCTCACCGGTGTGCCATTGTCTCGATACTCTGAAGGTTCTACGTCTGAAGGTACGCTGTACGTATTTAGTGATTACTCTAACTTAGCGAAGTTGCCTAGAAACGAGCACCACAAAACAAATACGCATGCTAACCAAGACAATGATGACTTAATTATTGCGGTCGCACTTACCCTTCAACAAAAATACCCGAAAGACAAAGTGGCATTAGTGACTAAAGATCTCAATATGAGAATAAAGTCATTAGGCGACGGTCTTAATTTTGCAGAAGATTTCAGATCTGATATTGCGATTGATGATTTAGATTATCTTGCCAGTGGCTATCATTTAGTTGCAGGTGATTTTTGGGAAGAGATGCAATCTAAAATTGAAGATTCTTATCCGCATCCCGATAAAGGTGGTGTTCAGCTCCATGATTTTCCAATTGAGGTGTTCCCTGAAGCGTACCTTAATCAGTACATATACGATGAAGCTGGCACCTTCCTTGGTCGTGTCGTGCTTGTTGATATTGAAGGTGTGACAATCGAAGATGTGGGCGTAGATAAAGCTATGGGCAAAGAGCTTTATGGTATACGCCCCAAAAACATAAAACAAGCAATGGCGTTTAACGCGTTAATGAATCCTGACATCAGTGTCGTGCAATTGACCGGCTCGGCTGGCTCAGGTAAATCCTTACTGGCGCTTGCTATGGGTATGGAAGCTTCCCAGATGGGCACACACTTAAATCCAGGTGGTAGTCGTATGTTTGGGAAAATCATTCTCACTCGAAATACCACTGATATTGCTGAGAACATAGGCTTCTTGCCTGGGACAGAAGAGGAAAAGTTGGCTCCTTACCTTGCTAGTTTTGAAGATGCGATGGAAGTGTTGTTAAAGCAAGACGATGAGGATGATTCGAACGAGCGCAAAGGTCATGGTAGTCAACACAGCCAGCAGCAGTTAACCACTCAACATGCTTTTGAACAAAACAATGTTCAAATGAAGTCAGTGAACTTTTTGCGTGGCCGCTCTCTGTTGAACAGTTTTGTGATTTTGGACGAAGGGCAAAATTTAACCGGTGCGCAGATAAAGGCCGTTATCACCCGTATTGGCGAAGGCTCCAAGTTAATCATAACGGGAAATTTAAGCCAGATAGACGCAAAATTTATTGATGCAAATTCGAGTGGATTAACGCACGCCGTAGAACGCATGAAGAAGTTTTCGGGTAGCGCCGTGGTGCACCTTGATGGTGTTCAGCGTAGTGCATTGGCAGAGTTCGCCGAAGAAAATTTGTAAGTTGTTTACACTGATAGAAAAGGGCTGCCATGTGCAGCCCTTTTTATTATGATAAGAACTGGCATTCAATAAGAGTAAACGGTATCATTTTAATAATAGAAAAAATATTGAGGTGACGTATGAGAAAAGGCGATAGTGTAATTCTGATAAGCAAGCCAACAGGCTATTTATCTAGCCAAGCTGATACGGAAGTGGGTGAAGAGTGTGAGGTGTTGTATGTAGATGGATGTTGCTTGTGCGTGAAAAGCCCAAGAGCTGAATTTACGGCTAATCAAGCTCGCTTTGCATTAGCTAATTAGAATTAAACGCATAAAAAAAGGAGGCTTAGCCTCCTTTATATGTGGGGTGTAGCTTATTTACTTAAGTCATCAGCAATGCTTGATAGCACTGTTTTGACGTCGCTAGGCATAATACTAGCAAGTTGAGTAAGGGTTTCGCGCTTCATGTCCACTTCATCAACAACATGTTTCTTGGCGGTTGCATTAAGGATGTTGGTAAGCTTCTTAATATTCCCCATAGCCAGTGTCATCGTGTCCTTTTTAGGCTCGTCAGTCTTACCGTGCGCTTCACTAGTATCAACCTGAGTATTATCGCTTGTCGATACAGTTGGCGCTTTAGTTTGCGTATTTGCTGGCTTAGCTGGTGTGGCAATCGCTTTGGTTTTCGCTACCTTGTTTTGACGAATAAGTTCAGAGCATTCAGCAAACCAACCGTTTGCCTTTGCAGCATCGTAACAAGGCCTGTTACTTTTGCTCCAGTCAGTTTTGTTATTAAATGTTCCCGCAATTTCAAGGCACATTTCTTTAGTAAAGACTTGGCGTTTTTTATTGCGTCTTCCGTCCACTTTAGTTTCTGTTTTGACACGATCTTCAACTTTGGCAGCTGGCATGGATGGTGTAGCAGTCGGTTTGGTTTTCGCTATCTTGTTCTGACGAATAAGTTCGGAGCATTCAGCAAACCAACCGTTTGCCTTTGCGGCATCATAACATGGCCTATTGCCTGCGTTCCATTGAGTTTTGTTGTTGAATGACCCTGCAATTTCTAGACACATTTCTTTGGTGAAAACTTGGCGTTTTTTATTGCGTCTGCCGTCCACTTTGGTTTCTGTTTTGATACGAACTTCAACATCGGCATGTCGCTTAGCTGATTGTAAATTTTCAGCGTCTTTTTGGGCATTTTCTTCGGCGGCTTGCGCTGCTTTTGCTTGCTGGTTTTTAGTGCGAGTGGCTGATGCCTTCTCTTGTTGTGCTTTGAGAGATGCTTGCCTTTTTGCGTCACGTTCTTCAGGTGTTAATTTCTTGGGTTTAGTAAGTGCTTTTGCAGCTTTGGCGGCGGCTTTTGCTTCTTTGCTTTCCATAGCAAGGCGTTCTTTTTCTGCCTTTTTGGCAGCGCGGATTTTTGCTTTTTCGGCTTTCACTTCAGCCAACTCTTTTGCCTTAAGCTTCGCTTTATCGGCACGCGCCTTTGCTTTGTCAGACTTGTTTTTTCTGTCCTGCGCCAGAACGGCTTTGCGTTTAGTTTCGCGATCTAGATCTCTTTTTTCTGCCGCTTCTGCTTTTCTTTTAGCGGCTGCCTTAATTTTCGTGTCTTTAACAAGTTGACGATTATGTTTAATCGTTGCCGCCTTGCAAGCTTTAATGGAGTCGCGCTGTGCTTTTTCGGCTTGTTTCGGGGTAAGCGACACTATTTTAGGTGCTTCGACCTTAGGTTCAGCCTTCTTGATAACAGGCGAAACCCATGTTTGCGTTGTAGTGCCATTGCCGGTGGGTGCTAATATCGCTTTTTTCAGTTTTGCGTCAAACGTACTGGTAATTGCATACATTCCACCCTGCTGAATCGACATGACCCCTTTAGCCACTAATTTCTTTATCATAGTGGTGGCAAGAACCATTGTGTCTATTGTTTTAATTGCTTGCAAGGCCATCCTTGCATTGATGAGTTTCTTTGCCATAGCGAGTCGAATAATAGACTCTTCATGGCGATTGAAGATCGCGGTAGTCATAACAAATCCTTTGTTTTTGAATAAATCCTTTTGTGTATTATGACACGACTGCGTAAGGAATCCATGTTTATTTTCTTAAAAGCCTTGTAATTACACTCTTTATAAACAAAAACACCGCCTCAAGAGCGGTGTTTTATCATAATGACAAGTACTACTTATTTAGGCGGTCTTTTAATGATTTGCCTTGCTTGAAACCGGCAGATGTTGAAGCTGCAATTTTTATGGCTGCGCCAGTTTGTGGGTTACGACCATCGCGAGCTGCACGTTCACGTGGGCTAAACGTACCAAAACCAGGGAGGACTACTGACTCACCTTTTTCCAATGTAGCCCCTACTGCTTCCATTAAGCCATCTAATGCTTCACCGGCTGCTTTTTTTGATAAATCTGCTGATACTGCAATTGCTGCGATTAGTTCTGTCTTATTCATAATAGTAAACTCTCGTTGATTCGTTAGACCATAGTTGGTTTCATTATTAGAATGCATAACGCTGCAAAAATCAAGCTAAATATATAGAATATTATTAAATTCTCATTTTTATCATTTATTTAGGCGTAAAACCGCCGCGCTTTATCAAAATAATGTGTGACAAGTTTATATTTATGATATCATCGCTTCAGTTTCATGATGAGACGAACCCTATACTAAATAAAGGAATTATGTATGACTAACCCAAACAAGAGCCAGTCTGGCTTTACATTAATTGAATTGATCGTTGTTATTGTTATTTTAGGTATTTTATCTGTAACGGCTATCCCACGTTACTTAGATCTTACCGAAGAAGCGCATATCGCGATGACTGAAGGCGTAACCGGCGCATTTAGAGGCGGTGTAGTGTTGGCCAATGCTGAGTATCTTGTAAAGTACAATAACGGCGAAGTGCCTAATTTATTTACCGTAACTGATACTAATGGTAATTCGATTATTATCGGCTCAAACAATGTTGGTAACCCTGTATCTTCAGATGGTACGGTTGTGTCACTGGATAACGATGCTGAATGTAGCGCGTTATGGAACGGCTTACTCAAAACAAGTTTAGTGGCTGGGACTAGTGTGTTAGTGCCGTTTACGACTGCCCCTGATGTTATTGCAACGATAGGCGAAGATAATACAGGCACCCCTATTGTCGGTGTTTGTGACTACTTAATGCGTGGCGCGGGTGTTGATATGCAGTTAAAGTACAACTCCTTAAATGGCCAAGTAGATCTTACTCGCTTAAACTAATCTTAAGCAATATCAAAAAGGCGCTTCTAAAGCGCCTTTTTTTGTGTCTGATGTTTACCTATATTGATAGCACAATGAATGTGCTTACCAGCGTATAGAGGGTTGTTGCATCTGTACTAAACTGCTATTCACTCTATCAAAGCAATTGGAGCCTAGAAAAGAGGTGAAGTCCTTTCCATTTTTTGTTGCGCCTAGAGGGCTTGGGTGGCTTGTTTTGATTACAGTATGCTGCGAAGGTACGCCCTCAACCAACTTATGTGCCTTAGTGCCCCATGCCAGAAATACTAGGGGTTTATCCCTATTCCCAAGTAAACGAATCACCTCATGCGTAAACAGTGCCCATTTCGCTTTCTTATGACTATCTGCGTCTCCTTCATTAACTGATAATGCAGTGTTAATTAAGAACACGCCTTGTTCAGCGAGGTAGTTCAAATCGCCATGCGATTGCATACTGCTTTGTGGGTTTGCTTTTACAGCTTCTTTGGCCATATTCTTAAGCGAAGGTGGTCGCTTGATGTTGTCGGGTACGCTAAACGCTAATCCCGTCGCCATCCCTTTAGTGTGATAGGGATCTTGTCCAATCAAGCAACATGTGACTTTATGTGGGAGCAAGTCGAATGCCTTGAATACAAACTCAGGAGGTGGAAACACAGTCTTATTGCTAATTTCATTCTGATAAAAATCACAGGGGGTTTGGAGAAGTGTTTGTACTTTATTATGCCCTATGAACGCAGCCCATTCAGGGTGATTGTTTATAAAATCATCGGGTGATACTAGGTGTTGTTGCACAATTAGTCCTTTGGGATACTATCAAGTTTATAAGAGTTGTTATCGTATCAAGGTTGACTAGGATTGTCACGAAGATATTATCAAAATGATAATTGCAAAACGAGTAGATCAAGGAAGATTGATGTGTTGACTAGAAAGGATTTAGTGTCTGGTTATAAATTATCATTAACCACGAACGGCATTGAAATTAATGCTAAGGCACATACAAGGCATTGCGACCTGTATTTAGGGTTGATCACGGATTATATCAAGCAAGGCCATGTCATTAGGTTTCAAGGTTGCGGTGCTATTGTCGTGAGACAGAAAAAGGAACGCGCCGGATTCAACCCCCGTACTGGCGAAAGACATATGGTGTCTGGAAGACGAACCTGTTCCATGATAAGAACGGTCAGAAGCTCGGCAAAGGGGATCATGCAAGAAAAGAAGATCACCACCAAGCAAATGCGACTGGACTTAGGCCGCTTAATTGACGATCAAGAAGCAGCAGAAGCAATGGTGAATACTTTTTTACGGTTACTGCAATCTATTAGTAGTGGGCGAGAAGAAAAATTAAAACTGACTGACTTAGGTACATTTACCTTGCGAAAAACTATAAACGAAGGTTGTGTGGCATTTTCACCTTCAAGAGCACTACGAGAACACCTTAAAGCTCAGCGATAACGGCGCATATCCTCTGATTTATGATAAAACTAATAGATAGAGGAGTGAAAATCATGCCAGCAATCGATAATACCGTCAACAATACACATTGGGTCGCCACATCCAATCTAACCAAGGTTGAAGCAGCGGTTCAAAAGCTCCAAAGAAAGGCTCAGCGCCACAATCTTCCCGAACCTAGCGTGATTGTGACCGATCACACTCGCATTGACAAGGTTGACGTCTACGAGGATGGTGAGTTAGTCAAAAAGGACTTTCCTGTTCAAAAGACGATGATTGAAGTGTCTGGTGTTTTCCCGCGTTTTAGTGATTATCAGTTTCTGGCTAAAATAGACCATGTCACCAGCCAAGAAAGCAATATAGTGCTCACCCCTGGGCAACAGTTTGAAAAAGAGTTGCTTGAATCGGGCACAGACTTTCATACCTGCGGTTCAGGGTGTGACCACTGCGGCGTAGAACGTCAAAGAAATGAAACCTTTATCGTTAAAAATGTTAAAACAGACAAAATGGTGCAAGTAGGCTCGACCTGTGTAGATGACTATGTAGGCACAAAGACTTTGCCTCAGTTAATGGCTGCGTTTGATATTAACGCTATTATGTATGACGTTGAATATTTTGATGATATGAACAATGAGTTTGCTAGGGGTGCTTTTCATAGCGCGGTAGAGGCTCGCTTGTTTTTAGCCCTTGCTATTGAAGATACTGATAATGCAGGCTTTAGGCCATCAAAATTTGATTACCCTACGTGGCGTCATGTAAACAATTGTTTGTATGATAAAAGAGATATTGACTACTCGGGTGATGAGGTGGGTGTAGCACGCGCTCATCTTGAAGGGTCAGCTCATCCGTCACTTGAAAAGGCTGATAAAGTATTAGACTGGCTTATGTCTATTGATACCACCACACAAAAATCGATGTTCGTTAAGAACGCTCAGGCTATTTTAGCCACGGGTAATTTCAGCCCTACTGATGAAGGTGGTAGATGGGCAGCCATGGTTGCTGCAATACCCAACTCTTACAATAGAGAAATGGCCATCATCAGAGATAAACAGAAAAGTCTGAACGAACCTTTCGGGGAACAAAAGAAAAGGGGTCGGCTAAAACTCACTGTTCGCAACATAAAAGAGTCAGATGATGGCGCGATGTACGCCTCTACCAGAGTGTCATTAGTGGATGATGAGGGTAGAAAGTTTGCATGGAAAGCTTCGGGATATGGCGTTGATATCAAAATAGGCAACACGTACCTGATGACAGGCACTATTAAAAGCCATAGCGAATTTAAAGATATCCACTACACTCACCTATCGCGCTGCGGAGATTTTGAAAAAGTGGCCGACGATGCGCCGGTGCCTAATTTTGCGGATAAAATAAAGCCCACACCTAAACCTAAAATATCGCTTGATGAGGCTTCGATAAGCCAACGTATTGTGCCAGAGGATTTTGAGCATCAAATAATTTTGCATCGCACGTGGAAGGAGAGTAAAGGGTCATTTGAGGTAAATACATTTTTAACCATCACTGCTGATTCGATTGTTGATGATTTAAAGAAGCAGTTGATTGATGATGTTGCTGAGCAAGGCTCAGTTCATCTACTCGCTAAACTGAAAAAAGAAGATGATGAAGCAATACAGGATGTGTTAAAGCTTGCCACAGATAAGATTGCGACGCTGAATCACCCAGAGTTTATCACGGCTCAAATATCAGAGGATATAGACTTACAACCCTTCTCAGTGACGCACAAGAAAGAGAATTTAAGTATTGCTGACATTTTCATCCCTGTAAAACTGATAGATAGTGATCATGTGGGTATCATCCAAGAGCAGGATATTAAGCCTGAACACAAAATCACGCAGTTTGAGCAGTCAACGTCAAAATCACTTGTGGTGACTGAGATGGAAATGGCGAAGCTGAAAGAGCACTACTATCCTATGACGCGATTTCTTGAAAAAGTAAAATCTAGTGGGTTCGAGCGTGTTGTGATTAATTATGGGTACGAGCAAACAGTAATGATCCCCGCTCAAACAACAAGAGAGCGCGGATTACCTAATGGTGTCGAAGTGCGCTATAGAGACCTGCCGGTTGCCCCAGAAATAAGTGCTCAAATAAAGGGGCGTAAGATGGTTGCCTTTACCGCAGATAGTGAGGTGGATATTAATAAAGCGGGAATAGCTATGCTTACTGAACATATTCAGGGCGATAATCAGGGGTATGTATTGATGCCTGAGTTTATGCCTTACGCCCCAAACTTTAACGATAGCTTAAAATCAATTGCGACGGCGCTCACCCGAGAGAGTGAAAACGGATTGGAAACGGTTACAGTATTAGGCGTTTACCCTGATATGTTACTGCCACTTCGTGAAGCCGGTGTAGAGATACGTCATATTCATGTATCAACTGGTGAGACTTCGCCGTTTCTAAGCAGTTTGCCCTCACAAGCTGATATGACGATTACTGCATCAAAAGACACGCCTGTCGATAGCGTTATAGTGAGCAAGATAGATGACGTTCGCACTATGGTCGCGACTTTCCCTAGGAAATCACCGGAAGTACTGATGACAAAAGCGCTTGCTGAAAAAATGGTAAATGCGTGCGAACCACTAATGGACATGAGCTGTTCGCCACTTAAGAATTGGGGTGGCGAAAGAGTTAATAGAGTGACGGCAGAGTTATTGGCCGATGTGGCTGGTTCTATTGAAGGAAAAACCCCTCAGGAAGCGGCAGAAGCATTATTTAGTTTTAGTGATGAAGCTAAAGTATATGCGAGCGCATTTATGAAAGAAGAGTTGGGTGTGGATGTAGCATTAGCACCTGTTATTAGCACCCCTATAAAAGAGGCGGTTAAAGTCGAGTTGCAACAGCAAAACAAGTTTAACTTTTAATTAGTTGGTAGTCAGGTAATAAAAAAGCGCCTAAAGCGCTTTTTTTGTGGGTAGATATGCTGTTAGTAACGTGAAGGGGACATTCTGTGTACTTCGGGTTCCTTCTCCTCGACTTTGTTCTCTATAGGCGCAATAGCCTGTTTTGGTGCCGGCTTTGCTTCGAAGTTTTTCATACTAAGCGAGTCTTTATCAATCATAGGGTGTATATCTTGCAACTTCATTGATTTAAGCAGTTTCGCAGCCACCACGCGCTGACTATTCGCCCCATCATCCATTGTAGATTCAAACTCAACCTCTTCTAACGGAGAGATAATGTTAGCCGCAGATTCTTCGACCAATTCATCTTTAGGTAATCCTACCAAGATATCTAAATCACTGCTTAAGAAAATATCATCTTGCGCCAATGTATCCGCTATTTTGCGCGATCTAATGTCTAAAGGTTGAAACTCAGTTTCTTTCAAAGACTTTGCGATAGCCGAATGAATGATAACGTTGTTCTTTTTGGTGTTTGGGATCACAATAAAAGCGTCATCACCGCTTAAGGGTTGAGGCTCAGCTGATTCCACTTCCTGTTTAGTGTCTGGCTCAGGCGGTTTTGCAACTACCTCAGATAATGTCGCTTGTTGTGTGACTTCCACCTTAGGCGCAGGCGTCGGCTGTTGTTTCGGTTCTGGTTCTGGTTCAATTTTTGGCACAATATGATTTTCAGGCTTAATGAATGAAATGCCAGATTCAGCAATTTTCTCATTAACTCTTACCAGTGTGTCTTCCAAATCATCAGTCATGTTGTGATCGCGGAATATATCGGTGATCACTTTGCGGATATCACCGACTGTAACCACATCATCATTGTTGTTGTTTTTTGCAGTAAACCCGTCAGCTTTTAAAGACTGAATAATCTCTTTAGTAATAAAGGGCGCTGCAAGATGAGGTATCATGTCCAAGTCAGCTTTGTTGTTTAGCACGTGCTTTTCAACAATCAACTCAAAAGCAAGGTTATCCGCAAACTGTCTTGCTGAAGCCGGAATTTCCTCATACTTTTCCTTACTCATAATGCCAAACGACCGGTTAAGTGTGTCTCTGCAATGTAAGTACTCAAGGAACTCTTTGTTAGACATGTCACTTAGGTTGATGGTTTTTTCTGCATAGCGAACTTCAATGCCACCAACTTTGGTGCCGATAAGTCTTTCGCCTGCGTTACGAGCGATAAAAATTCTTGCTTCCGTTGCTTGTTCCGCTGTCAATTGAGTAGGCATGATATTCTCCCTTATCTACTTAATGATTTACTAAGTGTGACTGTTGAATCTGGGTGAGCTTCTTGATATCGCTTCGTAATATCTTGTAGCTCGGGGCTGGTGTTGACGCAATATGACATGGCGGTTTGCTCAAGCGTGTCATTTTCAGCGAAAATACCCTTTTGGAGTGCACGCGCATCATCACCAGATATCATACATGCGAACCCTTCTTGGCCTGGTGCATTACTGTCGTAAATAGCAATGGCTTCAATTGACAAGCTGATGTCACCTTCGTCGGGTGTGCCGACAAAGAAGGGTGTGTGTTCAAGGAATAATTCAGCGCTGTAAGATTTACCGTCAATGCGAAGATCAGTCTTAATGACAGACGTTTTGTGCGCTGGCACATTACCTAAATCTTTCATTAACGCATCAGCAGAAATGTAATGCCCTGCCCGTTCAAGGATGTTGGCCGGCTTAAGGTATTCCATTTCAGCCGATTTCTCTGCGCGTTCATTGATGACTTTGCTAGCCAATGATGGCGTCATATTTACCATGATACGTGCTGCTTCAGCGGTTGGTAAATTGAAATCGAATGTGTGTTCAAGCGCCATCTCAACACTTGGGTTTTCAGCGATAAGATCCTTAAAGTACTCTTTAGCACGGCCTAATGTATCAGAGTTTACCTGTGTGGGATTATTCTTGATGGCATTGATTTGGTTGTAGATGACAGAGTGCGTTGAAGAGTCGAAGATTTGACCCTCACTCATCATTTTTTCGATGTCATCTTTGTGAACTGCGACCTTACGAATATCCATATTTCGGGCATACGTTTGGTTAGCAACTTTGGCGTCTACTTCGTTTAAAAAGCAGTCACCAATTTGTTGCATAGACGTGTAAGGCGAAGATAATGTGTGGAGAATATAGTTATCTCCATCCATTTCAGCTTCAAAGGGTGCTGGCAGTTCTTCAGCCATAGGGTTTGAACGTTCGATCATAACAAAATTCCTTTTATTGTTTATGATCAAATTTTATCACATAGTATTGAAATACATCCCTTACCCGTTATGCGATTTTCTTAGCTGGCTCCTCAACTTTATCATTTTGAAAGCTGTCATTCATAAATTGATTCACCCATTCGGTAGATGTCTTATGAATCTCAGGCATTATTGTGTCATTTAGTCTTAGCACTGCACACGCTTTCTGCGTCTGTCTCCACATACCAGTTTCATAAACAGTGACAGCCTTAAGGGTTTGTTTCAGCTTCAAACCGTCATCACTAATAGAGCTATCTTCACCGATCAGGGCTTCTTCAATTTCTGGCGCTACATTAAGCTCCGCAAGAATACGTGCCATTGGTTGATCTAAAATAGCGTCCAGCTTGGAAAGTAACCCTACAAAGAAAGCAGGATCTTTCGGTACGTTTGCTTTTTCCGCAAGGGTTTCACAAAACTTAGCTCTAACCATAGACTGTTGCACAAGTTCAACTGGCTTGTCAGGGTTAATGGAGCCTGTCACAAGCAATGAGATAAATCGCCTCATGTTATCGACACCAAGATAATTAATAGCACTTCTCACACTCGTGATAGGCATGCTGTTTTTGAAACTACCTGAATTTATATATCGCAGTAACTTAAACACGACACCGGCATCTTGGGAAAATAGAGCCTCAATCTTTTTGATGTTGAAGTTTTCACTCATAGCTTCTTTATATATAGAGAGCAATATGTGCTGTTGGCTATCAATGTCTTTTGATTCTTTCATGTGGGGCTTGCCGAAATAATAGCCTTGGAAGAACGAGAATCCGTGTTGCTGTGCTTCTTGATATTCTTCTTCAGTCTCAATTTTCTCGGCCAAAAGCTTGATGCTCGGGCGCTTTTTAAGTGCATTTATAAGACTAGTTATCGTGCGCAATGGCGTTTTTTGAATATCTATTTTGACAAGTTTAGTTAGATTTAAGAATCTTACCCATGCTTTACCGAACACAAAATCGTCTAGCGCAATAGTGTACCCCATATTGAATAGTTCACGAAGGGCTTCGTAAACTTCATCAGAAGGTGTTACATCCTCAAGCACCTCAATAATAACTTGCTTTGGCGGCAACATTTTAGGCAGTCCCTGTAAGATAGAGTCTTCGCCAAAGTTTATTAACGCCACTTTACCTTGAGTAAAGGTGTTGATACCTAGATTTAAGTGAGTATTAAGAATTAATCGAGAGGTCGCGGTATTACCGTCTACCCCTTCAGGGAAACAGTTTTTTGCACCATCTCTATACAATAATTCATAACCAACCGCATTGCCACGTCTATTGAATATCGCCTGTCTTGCTACAAATACTTTCATACGTGCCTATATCCGTATCTAAAATCTAACCACACTCTTTGTGGTTGCTAAATTGAATTATCCCATCAAGTCTGATCACTGTCAAACAGATTTGAGAAAATATTGCGGTATAACCCGCCGCTATTATTGTGTATAAGCTAACAGTATATAAAGGTTACGGCGTTTTTTCATAAAGAATCGAGTGTTTAGCCAAAACGACTATGGACGATTAAAAACCAAATAATATAGTACACCTAACACGAAATAATATTATCATAATAAAGTTTAATGTCAATAGAAAAGCTTGCATTTATACGCTATTATCATTATGATACAAAGGAATCCAGAAACAAGGAGTTTCGTAGCAGATGAGCACAGAATTTATAAATACATGCAAGCAGTTTTCAGGTCGAGCGCCCACAGAAGATGATGCCTTACTTGCGTATAGCGAGATGAGCACTGAATATAAGGCGTTTGTCAGTGAGCCAGTCTTTGTGGCATACCTACAAGATATGTCACAAGGTTCGTTTATGATGCACGATTATGAAGGCGGCGGCGTCAGTGGGATTAAATCGGGTGCTACCCAATTTGCCGGTGTACGCGTAAATATGGACTTAGTACCAATTGACTTACCTATAGATGTATATTGTAAACCAAACATTGATCGCCTGCCCTCTTTGGACGCCGTTCTTATAACAAGAATATCTCCCCTGTATTGTCTTAATAACGGGATCTCTGAGTTTGAGTTCTTTAAAATGATAAACAAGGAAATGTCATTACCTTATACTTGTACGGCAGGATATAATAGTGCCAAGTATGACGATGAGATGTCGCGTTCAGGTTTCTTTGCAAATTTACTACCTGTATATGAACGGGAATGGAAAGACGGAAATAGTCGATGGGATATTTATCGTGTCATGTTGTCATTTTATGCTTTAAGACCAGATGGCATTAATTGGCCACCAGGGAAAGAAGGTCGTGTCGCTTCGCTTAAACTCGAAGATATCGCTAAAGCAAACGGAATTGTGCAAGAAAACTCTCACAATGCGGTTGATGATGTTTTCGCGATGATCGATGTTTGTCGTTTATTGAAAAAATCAAATGAGAAGTTATGGCAATATTTATTCGCAAATCGTACAAAAGCGAGGATCCAAGATGTAATTGGTGCTTCTCTATCGAATTCTAAGCCATTAATTTACATTAGCCCATACTCTGGCTTAGATAAAAGGTATATAAGTGTTGTTATGCCCGTTTCTGTGCCCGTTGGTGATAAAAATGAGTGCGTTTTTGTAGATTTGTCGGGTGATATGCAGCAGTTACTTGATGTTAAACCTGAATCTCTTAAGTCCTATCTGTATTCCTCTAAGGAAGAATTGGCCGCACTAGGAGTATCGAGGCCTGCATTGGGTAAATTTAAAGTAAACCAAATTCCGGTTGTCATGCCCTTCTCTGCCATCAAAGATGAATCAGTAAGAGAAGCAGCAGGAATTAATTTGGATCTTATTAAGCAGAATCTTGGCATCGTAAAAGCGTCACTTGATGAGATTGGTGAAGTACTAATGGAAGTGTATCGTAAGACAGATTATGGCGATCCTAATCCTTACATTGAAGACACTGTTTATAGCGCTGGTTTTCCGGCAAGGTACGATGGTCAATTTATTGAGAAGGTGCTTTCGCTGTCGATAGAGAATATAGCGGAGTCACCCTTGTCTTTTTCTACCGGCTTCCTTAACACGCTACAAACAAGGTTGCTCGCTCTACATGCGCCTGATAAATGTCCAGAGAAAGAGTATGCGGAATTTCGTGCGGCAGCTGCGGAGAAATTGACGTCACCTAAAGATGATAGAGTTACTATTGGCGAGATTGAGTCAGCGATCGCTGAACATGAAGGTAGTCAAGAAGCGCATGTTTTAGCGCTTCTTGACGACTACAAGGCTTACCTACTACACGTGAAGGATTGGTTAAATAGTTAGTGCTAACTATCAGCCTTTGGTTCTTCGAATACGCCTCTTTTATACATATCTTCAAGCGTTAGCTTGAGGATATAGTCCTTTTGAGACATACCGGATTGTTTAGCCATGTAGGAAAGCTGATCGGCAATATACTTAGGGATGTCAGTGCCAATTTTTATGGTGCCACTATCCACTCTTTCGAGCGCTTTAGTGATTGAACGTCTCGACTTAATCTTCTCTCTATTTGAGTATGGAACAAGCGCACCGACCTTCAGGAGCGTTAGTCCTTCTGGCGCATTATCTCCTACTTCTTCTTCTTCTTGTTCAACAACGTTATTAACTACAGGTGCCGTAGTTTCTACTGTCGGCTTGACCTTGACGTCTTCTACAGGTTCTTCTGTGGTGCTAGTAGCAGCAGTTGCTAGCGCGGCTGATACATCTCTTAGTGGCATTTTTTTCATAGTGTTTTTTCACCTCACTTAAGTTTTTTCATATTTGCGTCTGCCAAGCCCATATCCATCAGTATTTCTTTGCAAACTCTCATCATCTCATAGGCAGGTTTTTCGCCAGCATTTTTATCATTACTTGTGCCGGTTTTATTCGCCTCTAAAATACTCACACCAAAGTAGTCTGACTTTGCGTAGGGCGCGTCTTTAAATGATGTTACATTACTTAGTAATTTAAACCCGTATTCTTTTTGCTCTTCATCAATGATTTTCTGAAGCTCTCTAGTCACCAGCCTGCTCTTTTCCCACATTACTCTAGCAAGCGATATTTGAGGGTAATCTGCTTCGTCTAAACTTTCCTCGTCAATAAGCGAATTGACGATTAGTGCGTATGATTCCAACGTACTGGTAAGTAAAGTTTCTTCTGCCTTAATTGGCATGACAATGTAATCCATTAAGGGAGCTAGATTGCATTGTACGGCAGAGAATTCACCTGATATGTCGAGAATAGCCACATCATATGAAGCGGTTCTAGCGTTAATTAGTTCTCTCGTTTTATTCTTTAGCGTCTTGATATTTGGTGGGAACACACATGTATTAAAATCAAACTTAATAGGCGCTATGTTAGGCTCGTCATTCTCAATCCAAAGCCTGCGTTTATCCAGTTTTCTTTTTAATGTTTCTGAGACATCACAGTCTAGCGCGACAGTGTTATATCCCAATTGACCTAAAACCATAGCAAGAGAGTAAGCTAAGTTTGTCTTTCCCACTCCCCCTCTTCCATTAGTGATCATAATTTTTATACTTCTTTTACTCATGTGTGTTCTACCTTGCTTTTTATAGTTATACAGCAAGATTATGAGTTTTTGATTTATTAGTCAATACCTTTATCGCTCAATTAATATACCTATGCAGTGATTGATCGCTTTATAACTCGCTATAGATAGGGTTTAAGGTATGCATCACTATATCATTAAATTGTTGTTTCACTTATGTGAGTGTTGCTTGTATGCTTTGATATATATAGCGCTTGTTATGCATCTCACATGATACAAATATCACATGCTATAAATATAGAGTGATACTTCACTCACATAATACAAGTATGTATATCTTACTATATTATTACAGGTATTGACTTGCATTTATCGTAATATCTCGCATTATTGCTGTATTGTTATCTCGTTTAATCACTATGCAATGCGATATATTGAACATTGTATCTATTGCTTAAAATATATATTATGTGATTAATTAAGGTAGGGATTGAGATAAGTATTGAAGTAAGTATTGAGGTAGAGTTAATGGTCTATATCAAGACAGCAAGACTTATCTTTATTTAGTTAAGTATTACTATCTTGATTGAAAGCTAGCTACAACAAGCTGCGTAGCGCTTAATTTCTAAAGTTATTGATAAATAGTGTGGTCACGTCAGTGATAGAGAACATACCTGCTGTAGAAACCACTGAATCTCTAATAGATTCGAATTTCTTCTTTGCATGGAAGTGAATATAGCTCACTTCGTCGTAGAACTGCCTGAAGTTTACCTTGTCACGTTTAGATGCGCAGGCTGAGAAAACTTGTACAGTAAATCCTTTACTCAGGAGTAGCGAAATGAGCGCTTGTACACGCGCAAACGATTTGGGTGTGTCCGTTTCCAAAAGCACTTTGGTAATGAGTTTTTCATCTACCTCGATGGTCGCAATTATGGTTAAAAAGTTCACGAACGTGCCCTTGGTTGATTTCAGTCTTGCCACAACCATATTAAGCATTTCTGGGTTTTCATTGTTTTCCAATATGTCGTTAATACGCGTCAGGTTTAGCCCTGACCACCTTTTTGAAAATGCCATTGAAGCCGCTATTGCTGATGGCTTTGGGTTTGCATCACTATCAGTGTAAAAGACCTGTAGATTCGGATTACTAGCAACAGCAATAGTAGTTAACGCCTTTCTTATGCCATAAACATGATCATCGCGTCCTTCGGCCTTCAATTTATCAACTTTGCACTCTAGATAAGCATCCCAATATCGTCTGGCTGCGTGCTTTTTAAGATGTGCATTTGAACAATGCAGAAAGTCGCCCGTTGTGTTAACTACTTTGTATTTGCAATTGCTTAAGCTAATAATATCTATCTTTGTCGCGTGTGTAACAAATGATACCTCTATCGTGTTATTTATCTTAATATCCGAAAGGGTAGGGCAGTTTATCTTTGCCCCGAAAGAGGAAATATTGTCAAGCGTGCCTTTATGTGATTTACCCTCAAACACAATTGTGACAGGTGACGTGATATTGAACCTGTCTTCAATTCTTTGCTCGGCGATGGACGTTTCCACATGCACTGTAGGGTGCTCCGTATGACTTTCTGCTATAATATAATCGTCATGATCGACCAGATATTCTCCCTCTATAGTATTGTGGTAATCCAGCGCAGGGACTGCGAACATTGTGTATATAACATCTAGCTTCTCCACTTCATCATCTAGGGTAGGGGAAACTTTTTGGAAGCGGTTAGTAGCCACAAGCTGTTGAGCGGCTATAGGTGTTGCTGAGCTTCTAGTGGCAACATTGTGGCTAATTTTTGATTTTGATATATGGTAAAGCTTGCCTTTATGCTGTTTTTTTATTACGCCATACGCATATGTGTCTTCTTTCGACACTCCTACCGGTATCGCCAGCATCTTGCCGTCTTTATGGGTGATGTAGATAAATGCGACCGAGTTCGTCAGTGAGTTATCGAGCCATGTTGATGCTAAATAATCGTATAGCGGTGATGTGTTTTTGACGCCAAGGTGCTTAGTCGTGTTACGAGCATACTTATTCCCCATAGTGTAATGGCATATTCCCTTTTTATCATAATAAAAACTTAATAACTTTGCGCGATCTAATGTTATTTGTTCGAATGTTTTGGTAAGCGCAGATCGAAAAGTGTTCCTTATGTCAATTCCAAACTTCACTTTATTTATATCAATGAACTGTTTGGATTCGGTGATGAATTTTTCATTTTTATCGCACTTAACAAGTTTTAATGCACTTAGTGCTTTATTATTCTGATAATAGCTTCTCATGCATTCGTATAATACAAACGTTTCACTTAAGGGAATATCGATGTCTTCACTATTGAATCTCACAACCACTAACGACTTCTCAGGAATGTTGCTTTCACCTTCGAGAAGTAGTCCCGTTAGGCTTATATTGGATGTTTTAAGCCGTTTGCGTTCAATTGAAGGATCGACAATCTTACTGCTATAAATTTCTGGTAGTTGATTTTCATTATGATAAATATATACATCAACCGGAATTTTGACATTCATTCTTTCTTCATTTCGGTTGTTAACTAGACCAAGTTGGATCGTTTCAATATCCCCTGTCTTTTTGATGTCTTGTGCCTTTTCTCGCTTGGCGAAAACAGCCTCAACCTTTTCATTAACAGCTACCGTATAGATGCCATTGTATGCCGCTAGCTCTTTCTTAAATACAGTTTTGCTGTATGCGTCTAGGAAATGCGTCATAGCTGCTATCCTGCACTCAAAGATCGGTTTATCACAGTCTTTATGTCGTAAATCAATAACCTTGGAGCATTCTCTCCCTAATCTTTTTATTTCATCTATAATGGCCAGCACTTCAAATGTGCTTTGAGTGACGTTAAGTTGAGTTTTTATGTCTTGCTCAAGAGTATCGCTTTTGTGAGCATGCTGCATTGCGGTGATCACATCTTTGTATTTGGTCGCTACATCATAATCAATCGGTTCAGCCAAAAGCATCGTGCTCTCCTGTAGTATTCCAATCATTGGTTAATTTACTATACCGAAAATTCGTTTTATATCAAGAATAATCAGTAAAAACTATACAAAAGATATGTTTTATTATATGATTTTGTAAGAATCTAGGAGCGTTTATGTTTTGGACAGCAGCAAAAAGTGATATTGATGATCCGCTTATGCATGAGTTTGTGATGGATGTAGCCACGAAACTGGCGGCTGTGCGTTGCCATGCAAGACTGTCAATGCATTCTCATTTTGAAAATTTGGTGCTGCATGGGGTAAAAGACGTAAGCAAAGCGGTTTATTCATGTTACTTACCCAGTGTGCGACATAAAGGTGTCGTGGCAGATTCAATGTATATGAAATCTGCCGTCGCGATCCTAAATCTTCAAGATGATAAAAATAAAGTCTTTACCCTAGGTTTGGCCGGCGTAGATACGAACGATAAATGTTCACTTGTATCTGTTGTAAAGCTATTAGGTGATACGTTAAACGAACCCTCTGCATTTATGGTCTTGGCGGATCCTTACTATGAGTGTGACCAAGCGGGAAATATATTTTCTACGGATGGTGTGTCACAAGAAGAAGTAGGAATAGCGAATCAATTAGGAATTAAGTGCTACAATTTACATATCGAGAAGCACAGAGACATGCTTCTTTCATTAATTAAAAACATGGAGTGATCAGTGTCAGATAATTACACAGCACAAAACATTGATGTATTAAAAGGACTTGAAGCCGTAAAACGACGCCCAGGGATGTACACAAACACAGAGCACCCTACGCATTTGGCTCAAGAGGTAATTGATAATTCTATAGATGAGGCAACTTCTGGTTACGCAACTGAAATTACAATCCAGCGTTTAGCTTTGAATAAAGTCAGGGTAAAAGATAATGGGCGGGGCATACCGGTTGATATGCATCCTACTGAAAACATACCCGCTGCTGAAGTGCTTTTTCAAGAGTTGCATTCAGGTGGTAAGTTTGCAGCTGAGAACTATTCTTTTTCTGGTGGTCTTCACGGCGTGGGTATTTCCGTCGTTAATGCGCTGTCTGAAAGACTTGATGTTGAAATAGAAAAAGATGGTGGTTTTTACACGCTTGCTTATGAGGATGGAGTCAATGTTTCACGCTTAACGCAAAAGCGTAAAATAGCTAAAAAAATCGGTGGCACAAGTGTTGAGTTTATCCCGAACCCCAAATATTTCGATTCACCTAATTTTAGGTGGGGAGATCTTGAAGCTCTCATTAAAATAAAATCAATTTTCTGCCCTAACGTAAAATTCATAATGGTTGATGATGTAGAAGGGACGGTTACTGAGTATTACCACAAAGGCGATCTTAAAGATTACATGAAAAACACGGGGCTTTCTGAGGATTGCTTGGGTGACTTTATTTTTCATGCGGCGAAAGAGCGTGATGGTATGCACGTTGATGTATGTTGTTTTTGGGCTGAGGATCGCACGAGAGTAGCAGATAGTTTCGTTAACCTGATCACGACCCCTCAAGGCGGCACACATGTGGCTGGTTTGAAGTCGGGTGGGTTTGATGCAGTCAAAGAATTTATTGAGATCCACGAGCTGGCTCCTAAAAGTTTAAAGCTGACGTCTGATGATGTCTTTAAAGATATGAATTTCATTTTGTCATTTAAAATGTCCGAGCCTACATTCGCAGGACAAACCAAAGAACGTTTGTCGAGTAGGACGGCGTCTCGTGGTGTTCAAAATATGGTGAAAGATGCGTTACTTGTTTATCTTAATGAAAACTTTGAATCAGCTCAGTTAGTGTGTCAGCGTGTGCTCACGAATGCTAATTCACGCATTCGTAGTGGAAAAAAGATAGAGCGCAAAAAAGTCGGCAAGATCATGGCTATCCCTGGCAAGCTAACCGATTGTAAAACTAACTTGCGGGATCAAGCGGAATTATTCCTTGTGGAAGGAGATTCGGCTGGGGGTTCTGCTAAGCAAGCGCGTGACAAAGATTTTCAAGCCATCATGCCGTTACGAGGTAAAATTTTAAATTCTTGGGAAGTTGATCCCAGCGCAGTGCTCGCGTCAAAAGAGATTTCAGATATTAGTACTGCGATTGGTGTTGACCCTAACTCCAACAACTTGTCAGATTTAAGATACGGTAAAATTTGTGTTTTGTGTGATGCTGACTCGGATGGATACCATATAGCAACATTATTAGCCTGTCTGTTCGTAAAGCACTTCAGACCACTTGTTGAGCAAGGTCATGTATATATTGCTTGTCCACCATTATACCGTATAGACATTGGGAAAGAAGCGTTCTACGCCCTTGATGAATCTGAAAAAGACGAAATAGTACGTAAAAAATCAGGTCGAAAAACAGTTTCCGTTCAGCGTTTTAAAGGCTTGGGTGAGATGAACCCATCTCAGCTAAGAGAGACTACAATGGATGAGGCAAATCGCCGATTAATAAGATTGACGTTACCTGAAAATGGTGATGATTCAGTTGAATTCATGGATATGCTACTTGCAAAGAAACGATCGAAAGATCGTTTGGAATGGATTGAGAACAGCGCATTGAAGGCGGAGGAAGCATAAATTGGGTGATTTAAAAGATACAATTGAAGAAATGACAGCAGGTGAATTCTCAGGACAGTCATACTTGAACTATTCGATGTATGTAATTGAGGATCGTGCGCTACCGCATGTTTCAGATGGTTTAAAGCCCGTGCATAGGCGTGTGCTTTATGCAATGGATCAACTACGTCTAGACTTCCAAGCAAAATTTAAAAAGTCAGCCAGAACCGTTGGGGATGTATTGGGTAAGTATCATCCTCATGGTGATACAGCCTGTTATGAAACCATGGTGTTGATGGCGCAAAAATTTAGTGCTCGATATCCACTAATAGATGGTCAAGGTAACTGGGGTTCTCTTGATGATCCGAAGTCATATGCCGCTATGCGTTACACTGAATCAAGAATGCAGAACTACACAAAGCTATTACTTGAAAACATCAAGCTAGATACCGTCGATTGGAAACCTAATTTTGATGGTACGCTGCAAGAGCCGAAAACGCTGCCGTCACAAATCCCTAATATTCTATTGAATAACTCCACCGGTATTGCGGTCGGTATGGCTACGGATATACCCTCTCATAATTTAGGTGAAGTAGTTGACGCGTGTATAGCTCGCCTCAAATCACCCAATGGAAGGCTTGAAACGCTACTTAAGCACATAAAGGGACCTGACTTAGCCACTGGTGGAGTAATTACCACAAGTGCCGTAGAAATGGCTGCCATGTACGCAACCGGTCATGGCGGCTATATGTTAAGGGGTAGCTATGTGATTGAGGAAGGCAATATCGTTATTACATCGATACCTTATCAAACTCCTCTCTCTCGCGTGATTCAGCAGGTGCATGCGGTTGCTGAAGAAAAGAAAATGTTTGTTGATATCGTCGATGACGGCGATGAGAATGATCCCGTTAGATTGATATTGTATCCACGAGACAAGAAAGCTAATCCAGATGTGTTAATGGAGTACTTATTTAATAAAACTGATCTTGAGTCTAGGATGAAGTTTAATATGTACATGATTGGGCTTGACGGCAAGCCTCAACGAAAATCATTGTTACAGATAATTGATGAGTGGCTGACCTATCGCCGTGAAACCTTGGTCAGAAAAACAAAGTTCGAGTTAAAGCAGATTGAAGATCGATTGCACATTACAGAAGGCCTGTTGGTTGCCTACTTAAATGTAGATGAAGTGATTAAGATAGTGCGTGAAGCTGACGAACCAAAAGCTGCGCTTATAAAAGCATTTGACCTAAGTGATTTGCAAGCCAACTCTATACTTGAAATGCGGTTACGCCAGTTGGCCAAACTGCAAGAAATCGCTATTAAACGTGAGATTGAAGAGTTGAAGTCGAAACAAGCTGACCTTCAAGCGTTGCTTGATAGTGAAGATAAAATGACGACGCTGATTATTGAGAATTTACGGGAAGTCAAAAAGAACTTCGCTGATCCTAGAAGAACGACTTTCGGTGAGGCTGTACATGTAGATATAGAGAAGATTGATAAGCCACCGGCATTCCCTGTGACAATGGTGTTGAGTCAAAAAGGGTGGGCTAAGTGTATTAAAGGTCATGAAGTGGACGGTAAGAGCACTAAGTTTAAAGATGGCGATAAATTTTTATTGCAACTGCCTTCATCTTCAGATGATGAGACGGTTATAGTGTCAAGACAAGGAAGACTCTTCTCTATACCAAACGAAGTGCTGCCAAACGGGAATACCGCAGGTGACCCGATTATAAAGCATGCTCAATTTGGCTCCGATGATGGGATGGCCTTTGTATTGCCGTATGAAAAGGGCACTAAATGGTTGTTCGCGAGTAGTAAGGGTTATGGTTTTACCGCTTTAGGTGAGGGGATGACTACTCGGAATAAGAAGGGTAAGGATCTCATTAATCTTGATGGCGGGAAGATAATGCCTCCCGTTGATATGACGGATTCAGATTACGTTGCTGTACTGACGAAGCAAGGCAAGATGCTCGTGTTTAAGGCGGACGAAGTGAAAGTGCTGCCTAAAGGCAAAGGGGTTAAGCTAGTGGGTCTGGGCGAAGATGATCATGTTGCGGGTGTTTGTTCGCTTAACCAAGGTGAGTCGATATATGTGATGATGAGAGGGCGCAAGCCGCATCGAATTAAAGCTAACGAGTGGTTTGAGGACTTTGTGCTGCCTAGATCACGCAAGGGTCGCTACGTGGCCGTTAGGAAGGCTGACCTAATTGGCCTTTACGCTGAATAATAAGTAACGCGCATTAAAAAGCCGAAGGTTGTTGCCCTCGGCTTTTTTGTGTCTTATGAAACGAAGTGTCATTATTTATTTCATTATCATAATGACCTAAAATCAAAATGATAAATTAAAGTTCAAATGAATAAAAGATGAACTCCACTCTGTTGTTGGGATTGAAAAAATCTTTCTTGTTTTCGAACAGTGCGCGATAACCCCCTTTATTGGTGTAATTTATCTTGCCTTTGACATCCCCAATTTCATCTCTCATCGTTTCAATGAGTTTATTCACCATTGTCGCATCATGAATATCGTTGTTGGTAGGGTTTATGTGAGCGTCTACCCGAACCGCAGCCCCATGCACTTCAGTGGTAATGCTTTTGATAGCTTCAAGGATGTCGGTGCCGGACAAAGACAGTTTAAATTCACCGCCATCAAGGTATTTAGTGGCACTAACAAGGTTGTTGTATTTCACCGTAATGACATTGATGTTGCCTTCCCTGTGGTGTTCAATAGCCATTCTACCCATATCGCTAGTAATTCTCTGCTCCACATAATTCGCAGAGAACGTGGCAATAGAGAATTGTTCAAAGCCTTCTTTGTGATTACCGATAACTGAAGATTTGTTTTCTACGATAACGTCTGGTGGGGTTGCGCAGCCTTGTAGTAAAGATGCCAGCGCCACAGCTGACACTAAGAGTGTCTTTCTCATAATGAAAATCCTTTTAAATAATTCCTAAAGGTAATATAGCACGAAAACACTATTTACCTGCTTAGATGCATGCTTTTGTGGCTTATCCGATCTAGAGTGATATAATTTTATTTTAAAAGGAATTTAGATTATGAAAAATGGTGAATTTATTTGGTTCTGTGGTGAGTACCTTGTCCTTGTTCGCATTGCAACCAACGCAAAGCTAACTGAAGATAAGGATGATTATGCACTTGAATTGCAGCGCGATGCATTAGTGCTCAGTTTCGGTAGTGTAAGCATTCCATTAGATGACGAGCAGGTTTCACTGCGTCGTTTGAATGATGGTATGCAATTGTCGCAAGTAACTAAACTCAGTGATTATGGTGAAATCGATTTGCCTATTGAAGCGTTTAGCGGTGTTAAAGAACTGTTATCTCAACCTTACGGCTTACTTTCAGTTAAGGTGTCGTAATGAATCGAAATAGGTCAATGATGAAATGGCCTGGTTCTAAGCAATTAATGTTAACAAAGCTGCTGAGGCATCTACCCAAAACGGGGGATGTTTTGGTGGAGCCTTTTGCAGGCTCATGTAGTGTTGCACTTAACACTAACTATAAACGCTATCTTCTTAATGATGCTAACGCGGATTTAATCGAGTTATTCAAAATAGCGCGTGATGAACCTCAGTGGCTTATCACTGAGCTTGCCGTATTATTTAACCAAGAAAACAATTGTCCTGCCCGTTACCTGCAAATCAGGCGTATATACAACTCGTGTACTAATCTGCGTCGGCGAGCGGTGTTGCTGATGTTTCTCTCTCGTTACTGTTTTAATGGAATAGTCCGGTATAACAGTTCAGGTGAATTTAATGTGTCTCTGGGCAGGTACAAGGAGCCATATTTTCCCATTGATGAGATACATGCTTTTTCAAAGAAGATGCAAAATGCTGAGTTTTACAGCATGGATTTTCAGAAATTTATCAATATGGTCGCAACTAAATCAGGAAAGAAAGTGTGCTACATTGACCCACCCTATTTGCCGTTAGGTAATGGAAAAAATGTATTTACGCAATATGTGGCCGCTGGCTTCCCTTTAGCAAGACATAAAGACATCAACGATACCATAGTCTCTAATAGAGGTTCGTTCTCAAAGGTGTTTGTGTCTAATCATTCATCGCCATTGCTTGATGAGAGTTACCCTGACTACGTGAAGAAGTCTTCATTTAAGGTCACTAGAACTATATCGTGCGATATAAAGAATCGCGTACCAGCTAAGGAAGTTTTGCTGCATTATTGAGGTAAGTATGATTATTGATGCGAAAAGAATATATGCTCAGTATGAAGATGTTGTCAACTTTATCATATTAAAATTACCCCACTTGTTTATTGGGTCTGATATGGATATGGTGAAAGAAACGCTCACTATCTCAGTAAAAAGTGAGGGCTTCTTGTTAGTGTACAGAGGATCTGATATCGAATCATTCATCTCAAAAGAACTGCCTTTCGGCAATTACTCTTGGTTGGTCTTTGAGCCGACTTGTTGCTGATCATTTTTTTCTGCCATTTTTTTATTCTTCTTGTGAGCGGATAAAAACATACCAAACCCACCAAACATCAACGTTAGCATAAGCCCTGCATCAAAAGCGCTTACAGAAGACATTGTTAATCTCATTTTCATTATGACCCCCAGTATTAATGCAACGATTGAAATCCCTGCAATAAGCCAACCCCATAATTTCTTTGAATCGTAAAAAATCCATATAACCCCTAAAATAAAGGGAATGAAAATTGAACCCGTAGTTATGCTTAATGGAACTCTACCAGCCGAGAAAGAGTAAAGTGAAGACCTTATGCCAATACTCTGAAATCCGCTCAATTGGATGTGACTCAGGAGCAAGTACGCTCCAATTGCCATAAGAGAAATGCCCATTACATACTTTATCGCTTGGTTTAGCTCTTGATCATTACTTTCCATGGCGTACTGCTCCTGCTAGTTTTTGATTGACAGGGCGTTTGAAACTAAGGGTGAAACCTTTATCATTTTGAAAATGTAAAACTGGTGTTTGCTGCTGTGTTGTCTTCATGACGCTTCCTTCTTCCGTGAAGGATTATCATAACACACTGCTAAAAAAAGAGGTGCTTATTAGCGTTTAGTGCCCTCGTTTACTTGTGGATAACCTAACATTAGCGAGGGGGTTTACAGGTTTTATATAGGGGGTTTTGAGTTAAGTTGTATACGGTTTAATCAATACGGCAAACTCTTCTGTAAACCCCCTCTGTGGATAACGTTTTTTCTGTATAAAAACCGAACAAACTCAAAAATAAATGTGCATAACCCTGTGGGTAATATGTGAATAACTTTTATGGGGTAGGGGGTTTAAGCCATAATTAAAGGGGGTTAGGAGAATAGTTATAGGGGGTTAAGAGGTTTTTAAACAACATAAGTAATTGATATTAATGCTTATTGTACATCACTCCCTATTACTCCTATATTACTTAATAGTAGTAGATCCCTAAGATCCTTATCCTTTTTTAATCCTTATTATTCTTTGATGCGAAATAAAAAAAACACCAAGACCTGTTGGATTTTTACAGGAAATGTGGCAATATTCGAATCCCGCATGATGCGGATAAAAACAAACTCATGATGAGTAGAGGCTTCACACATTGACCACTAACAAAACACTTGCAATCAAGCAAAAGCAGCTTGCGTTGTTTTCGATTGAATCCTGTTTAGGAAATTCGTTACTGGATTACGATCAACTCCCAAGATTCCTGCATGGCAGGTCGAATAAAGTGCTGACACCTGCTCAACATGCCGAAAGACCTTACAGGCAAGTCACCTTGAGTGATGGTGAGGTGTTTCAAATAAAACCTGCTGAGATAGATCAGTCAATATCAGGGGAAGACCTGATTGATCGTCGATATGTTTATCCTGGCACCAGAGAGTCAATAGTCGAAGAAGCCATGGTTGATTTTGCTAAAAACGGGGAGTTCTCTTGGGACGTAGGTGCACCAGGTTACCAATACGACGGGTCTAGTGCGTTAAAAGTTCTTTTCACAATGTATTCCTTAAGAAAGCATTTAAAAGAACGTGGCAAAGAATACAAATTTTCAGAATTACGAGAAGCCTTATCAGTATTGCTAGGAGCTAGATACAAAAGGTTCGTCACTGGTGATATTGCGGTTGGTAACTCAATGTTTAGGACGGCTCAAAAAGAATATAATTACCTGAGTGCAGTCGGGGCATTAAGTACGGAATCAAAACATGATTCACCTGTTAAAGCCGCAGACGTTATTGAAGTAACACTGTCAAACGAAGCTACTCAAAAAATTATAGCTGGTAACTATCGAACTTATGACTCAAGGCTAAGCCTAAGCATGGATAGTCCAGTAGCGCGTTACCTATACAAAACACTTAGCCAGAAGTGGTTGAATGTGAATACAAAAGGTGAGGCTGGAATGCATTATGAGATACGTCAAAATGAAGTCATTATGGATGCCGGATACCCGTTGTCAGATCAGGTGACTAAACGTAAAACAGTGATGATGCATGCACTAGATGAATTATGTAGAAAGGGGATTTTACAACCCGTTAAAGATGTTCATGTTGTTGAAAAGAAGCGCGGTCGCAGGATCATAGAAGTTAAAATGTTGGTATTTCCGACTCAAGAGTTTGTTGATCAGCAGATATCAGCCAGTATCAGAAAAAAGAAAAATGCTACTGCAATGAAAAAAATGTAGCCATTCAGAAGGATTGACTTGTGAAAAAATGGATCAGTAGGGATATAGATTATTTGATTGTTATTTTAGGCTCAGGCGCTATGTTCTTTGGAGCCTTGTTTTATCAATATGCGCTTGGCATGGAGCCTTGTTTTTTATGCATTCAGCAAAGAGCACTTATTTTCGGCATATTTATTTTTAGCGTCGCAGGCTACTTCTTCCATGTTAAGAAAACGGGATCACCTACTGTTTGGCGTAAGTTTTTGGTTTTTTGTTTTGCCCTAATTACGGCTATTTTCTCGCTATATGGATATGATATTGCAGATGCACATTTGGCTAATTCATCGCAAGAAGCATTTAGTTACCTATTCACATCATGCGGGACAGGCAGCCCTTTTCCTGCATTATTGCCATTAGATGAGTGGATGCCTAGCCTGTTTGGTGTAAAAACATCATGTGACGGTGAAATAGCAAAAGCATTTGGGGTTGAAATGCCGGTGTATGTTAAATTTTTTAGTTTGTTAGTATGTGTCCTTTGTTGTGCTAAGTTAATATTCGCATTCAAAGGAAATGATTAATTTTAAAGGAGTAGAGTATGAAGCGTTTTTTTAAAGCATTGGTGCTAGGTGCCGGTATATTATCAGTATCAAGTTTCAGTCAAGCACAAGATGTGGCGAAAGTGTACGAAGAAGGTAAGCATTACATTGTGGTTGGCCAAGAAGCGACGATTGAGCCAGAAGTAAGAGAGTTCTTTTCTTTTTACTGTGGCCATTGCGCTTCGTTTGAGGCATTTATTAAACTTATTAAACCATCGCTCGATGAAGGCGTATTCAAACGAAATCATGTGAATTTCTTGGGCGGAATTCCTCAAGATGCTCAGGATAATTTAACTGAGGCTATTGCTTTGGCCTTAACAATCGAAAGTGATGTACAGCGAGAAGCGGTAATTGCGGGTATATTTAACCGTATTCACAAAGACAAAAAACGTACTGAAGTATTTAAACGTGTTGGCGTTCGTGAGGTATTTAAAGACCAAGGTGTTTCACATCTATGGTTTGATGAAAATATTGATCGAATTGATGTTCAAATGCACGCTAAAGAAATGCTCGATATCCAAAAACGTATGACAGCAATGAACGCGATTAAAGGTGTGCCAACGGTGATTGTGAATGGCAAGTATCGCATCGAAAATAGCGGCTTAAATAGACAAGATCCTGTAAATGACTATCTATCGCTGGTAGCTTTTTTATTAACTAACCCGTAAGCCAAATTCCTCTTTGCTGATACAGCAATAAACTGATTAAGTCGTGCTCAATGTAGCGCGACTTTTTTAATTAAGTTTCCTTCGACAATCAATCCCCCTTTAAAACGCATTTGTTATTTTTTTTCCTATCGAGGGAAAATCACAAATGTGTTACACAACTGAGTATCAACGAAGGCGGGAGGTATATAATAACTATAAGAGTTATTAAGTTATGTTGGCCATTTAACACATACTTTGGATCTTATGATCTCAAGTATGCGTTATTGTGATCATTTATCGCATACTATCAGTGTTAAAACGCATACTATCAGTGTCCGGTACTGAAAGTATGCGTACTTAGGATCTTACCTACTGAAAGTACGCGTACCCGAGATCATGACTTCTTTTTGCTTAGGCGGTATTTTTCGATATCTTCTTTGGACAAGAAGCCGGTGTCTTGCGCTTGTTCTGATAGTAAATTAGCTTCATCGGTAAACATTGATTTATCTAATGTTATGTGACGAGGCTCACCCTTTAGCTCAGTGCGAGTTGGCAGATACCCTTTCTTTTTTGATTTAGCATCGCTCTTTTGACCCTTAGCTTGTTCGTTTCTCACGTCATCGTCTTTTATGGTGGGTGCTAACGGTATTCCGTTCTTAGCTGCCAGTACATTATGGCTGGTGAACATTAATGGCATATCTTTAATTTTATCTTCAACAGGAAGGTCGTTGGCTTTGAGATGAGACAGTGTCAGCGTCGATACTTTTGATGTTTTGTCCACTTCTCTCTGCAAGCATAGTTGCAGCCTTGCATTAGCGAGCGTGCGAGAGAACCCAGAGCCACTAGCGTTGTTCATGGCATGTTCCCCCCGAATAACCGCCTTCGTCACGTGGTGGACTGCTAAGACGGCAATATCAGCACTCATAGCGATGTTTTGTAACGCCAATTTAACCCGAATATCATCATCCACTTCATCCAGCTCACCGATAGCCTCTCTAAGCGTATCTATAATAAGCAGATCATAGTCTTTGCTCAGTATAGCGAGTTCTTGTAGGCAGTTGTCTTCGCTATTGACGGATGTCAGCGGTTTGGTCTGACTAAACAAAAACATATTTTGCTGAATTTTTGTTTGCGTCTTGGCGTCCATACCCTTTAAATGCTGTGTTATTCTTTTTGCGACGGTGTGCACACCGTCTTCAATTGGCCAGTACAACACTTTCAAAGGCGCAGTTGATGCAGCAAGGTTCAACAAGGGCAGCCCACTGGCAATCTCATACGCAATAGATAGGCAGCAATAGCCTTTACCCATTTCTGGTGCGGAAATAAGAAACCCTATTTTGCCTCTTCCCAGTCCGTTCAGTACGTCATTATTTTTTTTGACCGTCACCAATTTTGAAAGCGAGCGGCTATCAAGTGAAATAACATTATTCATTATGTCGCTCTGTAGTGAAACGTGTAATCAGATCCTTTCCCTGATTCGCTTTCTGTTTTTCTCAACATCAGGTTAAAATGTGTCGCTAGCTTTTCTTTATCTTCGACAATTTGATTGAATATTTCTTGGGTTTTGAAGCTTTGATTTACCCCAAAACTGCCCATTTTATTATCTAGGTATTGAGTGACAAACCAGGACAGCCGTTTACCGTGGATATATTCCCTTTGATGAGTGTCTAAGTTCTTGTATACATCTTCTATTGAGTTGCGGCCGGTGAGCTGTCGATAGTTCTTAATCAATCGCTTGCGGCTTATACTGCCGTCTTTGCTTAGTGTTTGGACATAATAACTGGATATATTAACAATAAGATCGGTGCGAGTTTCATTATTGAACTGGCTGCTGCGCGGCTTTCCTCTGTCCAAAAGAGTGATGATGTCTTTATCGATGAGCGATACGTTGATGGATTGAGACCGGTCTTCATTTCCTTCAAGAGAGGGCGTTAAAGTCAGCGTCATGATCGAAAGTCTGTGTAACCGTTTGAGAATAAGTGCCCTGTTCTTCTTTAACGGCTTAATATTAAGTGCTCGGCAAATATCTGAAAACGTGATGTGGAAGTATACGCCTCTGTTTAATAATTTTCGGTCGATTAGCTCACTCGACACCAACGACCAATCAACATCGATTAAATCCTCAATGCCTTGTGATACTTGCCGCAAGGAGTATTTCTCGGCGTTATTGATCAGTGTCCCATGGGCGATGATTACGTCGAGTAAGTGACGGTCAGCGGCAAGACAGACTGCACCAAATATATCGACATTAATTTTGTCATACCCTCGGTGCTGTGTTTTCCAATATGGCTTTTGAATATCCGTCTGCCAAATAGGCATGGAGGCCGTTAGTAGCTTCTCTACATCTTCAGGGTTTGAAGCAAATGCGTCTATTAACTGCCTTGGAATGGTTTTGCTGTTGATAAATATTTTGTCGAACATGGTGCTCGATACCGCTTGTTCACCTTTTACCTCTCTCAAAAACTGATTAGAAATAAAGTCTACGTCATCGATGCGTTCGATTGGATCTCTTGTTATTGTTTTATCGCCCATATTATTCTCATCGTTATCACGCTACGCCCAGAAAAATATACCATACTGGAAGTATGTGTCTATAAAACAAGCTTCATTCTACTGAAAGTATGCGTGTTTGATCGAAAGTATGCGATAAAGATCTAAAGTATGCGTAGAGACAGGCGGCATTACGATCCAAAGTATGCGTTGTAGACTGCGAGTATGCGATAAAAAAATGTGCTCTATACTCAAGGTATGCGTTGTTTATTGTAAGTATGTGTGTTTTTGCGAGATTAGACTAAAAGTATGCGTGAAAACGCCTTTATCGCCGCGTTATTGGTCTAAATACTCTGAGTATGCGTGTTAGAACCATCTCATCAGTGTCAACGGCATGGCTCTAACACAACATATTATGAACCAAAAATTATCCAGCACGTTATGCCAATCATGGCTGCGATATACACATTTTCGACTAACTTGTTGAGTCGAGGTTCGAACTCAAGTTGTAGTGTAGGGAAGCGTTTTCTAGGATGAAGAAGTGGTGTCCCTTTGTAATAAGGTGAGTCGGCGAGCACATGTAATAATGCGCCCATACAAAATCCCCCAAGACCATAATAAATATCACGGTACTCTGGTTGCAATAAAACGCCATAGTATGCTGCGACTAATATTAGTGCCCAGCCTAACGGCCAATGTGTCCAAGTTCTATGTTTTATTATTCCCATTTCCATAAAATCTGGCGCAACGGCACCAACACCCCCCGCAATGGCTGTAATAATAGCAGTCCTATTATCATAATGATAATGGTTCATCAATGCGCCTGTACAAGCCGCGAATACTATCCCTGTGTGTAGATGCCCTTTAAGCCTCATGTCTCGTCCTTGAGTTTTATCATAATAAAAATTTATCACATTTAGATCGGTCTATCGCACCAGATAAGGTAATTAAGATTTCGTTTTGAGATAAAATTATAAAAACGCAAAGGGAAATGCATTATGAAGCTTATTCAAACAAAGACGCTTGAGTCGATATCTCATCACAAAAATAAAGTCATTCGATTGGCCAGTTATTTACTTGAATCCGAGAGTGACTATATTATTCAAAAAATGGGTGAGGTTACGCCGGAGTCAAATATTACTGATGTAGTGACTGCTATTAATCAGGATTTGGCTAACACGGCTAAATTTGTGAATTCTTTAGCCAAGGTTATTCAGACGGTTGATAAGAATGATGTGTCTACTGAACTGGATAATGGTGAAACAAACTTCACTAAAATATTCCCTGATCATTATGAAGCAGGCCAAATGGAGGTGTTTGGTGTCAGTTTGTCACGTGTGAATGGTGCCGGTTATTTAAAAGCGGATGAAATCAAAAACAAGATATTCAAACATGCCTTTCCTGATCATAAGTTTGATGACTTCAAGGCGTTGGTGAAGCTTATTAATAAAGCAGTCGCCCAGGGTGAGGTTACCCCTGAAATGTCTTTTGAGACTAGATTGGCAAAAGTAAGTCAAATTCACGCATTAGAGGCGTTTAAGCCGTTCGTTAAAGATGTGCTTTCGTCTGCTGAAAAGAATTTCGCTATCCGTATGCAAATGTCTGATAAAGATAAAATGACTATTGACCAAAAGGTAATGGGTGGTCGTGCGATGATTGATGGGGTGACATTATCATCTACTTACATCAACAAGACTGACGGGGTCGTTCAAAAAGCCACATCACACAAAAGTCAGTCAAAATTACTATCTGATATTAAGGGGATGGTGGATAACTTGCCGTATCTAAAAGCAGTTGAGATTGATCCCGACACCGACTTGCAGAAGTTTCATGACATGGTGCAGTCATTAGAAAACATGCGTTTCAGTAACAGCGAGCCATTTGAATTGAAAAGCCGTAAGCTAGGTAACTACGGCGCTTCAGGTATTAATGTGGTGACCAGTGATGGCGAAACAACAATGGAGAGCTTATTTGGTTATGCCAACAATATGCTTAGGATTGTGGCCGTCGATGTGAGAACACCGACTTCCCTTGCACATGAAATTGCCCATTATAGCGATACGGAGTTAAATGCCTCATCGGGTATTCGTTCTCAAATGGTGAATCACTTTGGTGATAAGATAAACAGAGATTTGCTTACCGAGCTTTATGGCGATAAGACGTCTGGCTACATCATGAACAACCGAGAAATTGTTGCTAGATTAGGTGAAATAGGGTTTGCCTTGCATCAAATTGACTTTACACCAGGTGACGATACTGAAACCGTTCTTAAGAAAGCAAAAGAGTGGGAAAAAAATGGAGTAGATGCGGAAGGCGACAAGAAGTTTAGTGTGGCAATAGTAAAGAATATGGAAGCGTACATGGCGAAAGGTGCTCATCAGCATGATACGTATAGCCAAGAGATATATTTTAGAATGGCAGATTGGACACCGGAAGAATTAACGATGGTGCAAGATTTCACGCAAAGTTTCTATTTTGATATGCAGCCTGATGTTCAAAAAGCGCTCAAAGAACGTCTTGATAAGCACCAGACGCGCCTAACCACATTAACAAAGATGGCAACAAGAAGAACTTCAAAAAGACGTGTTAGAGCGCTTTCAGAGCAAGATATCCGCCAAAAAGTATGGGGAATTTTAAAGCATGATGACGATATCTTGGGCAAGCTGCTTGAAATAGGCGCGAAAGAAGGTTTGTTTGAAGATGGTGAATTTTCCCATTACGCTACCATTGATTTAAGTACCACTTTTATTGGTGCTAGGCCTAAAAAGATGGTGGACAGAGATTTAATCAGGCTTCAATATCAAAACTACGCCAACTTGGCCAAGAAAGCTGACGAAATAGAATCCATTGCTGACCTTTCTGTCATTAGGTTTGGGGCAGGGTTAATGGCGTCGAGTGTTTCCGAAAAATATGGTATGGCAACGAACGCGCCAGAAATAAAAGCCTTATTATCGAAAATTAGACGCACGAATAAAGATGGTGAAGTCGAGGGGATTGATATCGACGCCTTGATGAGAGTGCGTACATCTAGTTGGAATAGTCTTAGTTCAAGTGCAGGATTTGCTGAGGTGTGGAGAGAAAACATCGCCACTGCATACAATGTAGCGACAGAAGGTTTTAATCGCCATGTGGGTGATGCAGCCAAATTAGAATCAGCCTATCCACTAGCACAAGTCGCGTATGTTGGTCAGGTGCTGGTTGACAAAGGGATGGCAAGTGAACCGTTACCGAAAGAATTAGTTGAACAAGTTATTAGTGATGATTTTAATATGGGGGTTATCGCGCTATCTGATGAAGATAGGCTGGCGAACCGTATTGATGAATTAGCCTTGAGTGTGCCGCATCAGGAATTAATGGACACCTCACACTTGATGTTTAAGCTGGGCGATCGCCATCAAGAGGCTGCCCTTGCTGTCGCTATGTGTGATTCCGGTGTATTTGAAGAAAATGGGATCACCGACGACGTCATTCGAAGCCATGTAAATAGCGATAAAATGCAGGCATTGTTAACCCCTGCTATGGGTGAAAACGAGAGTTTCCCTGATTATGTTGAGAGAATTGAGCAAGGACATTTTAGTCGCCCAGCGAATCAAAACTACCATGATGTGTATGGTGATCAGTATGAAAAAATTACATCAACCGAAAAACGTTTTGGTAAAGAGATTGAAGGGCGAATACAGCCAATGAGAACATCGCCCCTGTTGGTGGTTGGAAATATTATGCAGGAAAAGATTGGGGCTGCTGGGGCTGAGAAGTTCTTGATGTCCTTGGCTGACGTGCTGAATGATTCACCCGAATTTTTGGCGACATTGGATGATATTGCCAACTCTAACGTGGCGCATTACGAATACCAAAAGACCTTAGTGCGCGGAGGCGAAAGAGGCTACAGAAGTCAAACTGCAACTGCACCTGAATCAGTGATGATTGAGAATTTATTGACCAAAAAGAACAAGCCACATAAAGACTCTAAACTTATCGAAGTCACGCCGACTGAGAATATGAAAGAGTTACTGAAGGTTAAATTGGTAGTTGACTTGGTGACGATAAGTAACCCTGTCAGAGAAGAGCCGATGTCCGTCAAAGCGCTTAAGCTATCTTCAGCTAGAACACGTGAATCAACCACGCGGATTATTCCGGTTGGTACGAGCGCAAATGATTTCCTCGCAGGATCAACCACTATCCCAATGAAGGCGTTAAAGAAAATGCTGGGTGAAGTTGCCGCAAAAATAAACACGCCAGAATACGAGCGTGAAGTTTATGTGGAAAGAAATGAAGGGCGAGAGTTTGCCGTTGACTTTCAAAAAACGATGACGTTATTGGAAGATGCTATTGGCAGTAAGGCATACGAGGTGTTTAACTTTTCACAAAACAGTGTAAGAACCCAGATGCCGTATGTTAGGAACGCTGACGCTCTGATCAATCTTAAAGATCAAATGAGCAATTACTTGATACAGATGCACAGGGATACATTTGTGCCTGTTGAGGATCTTGTGCAAGAAAGAGAGTTAGCAATTACCATGCAGCGATCCGCTGAGCAAACCCGAGAGCGTATTAAGCATTTAGCCATGCCAAGCAACGAAGAGATTTCAGGGAAACCAGAAATACCCTCTACCAATATGACCCAAGGCGTCCCAGTGAGCAAAGGTAACGACGATGTTGAAATAGGGTTCACTACCGCGCCAGCAAAGATCATTGAAATCGGTGATTCAGTTGAGCCGGTTGAAGTCTCAAAAACTATTAGTTTGCAAGATGCGATAAATGCAGTTGATAGTGAAAATGGCCAAAGACCAGTCGTGAAAAAGCCGGTGATTAAAAAAGAGGCTTACGACGACTCTAAGCAGTTTAAAATGTTTAAGCCATAAAGATGGTACTTGCTTATATCCGCCCTTAGGGTTCGTGGGGCGGTTATTTAACGATACTAAGGAAGCAGTCTTCTTCTAATGCTGCCAATGCCTCGGTAACATTGTCAATATCTTTGTTACTAGTGTAGTTAACAGTAATTAATGCTTGTCCAATCTCTTTGATTGACATGGATTCGAAGACTAGGTTAAGCGCTGTTAATACTTTTTTTGTGTTTTGGAATGCATCTATATTGTCCACATCCGTCATTTTAATGCGGAAGGTGTCGTTACCCGATGCTTTTGATACGGATAAAAAGGTGGTAATGCCGTCTTCACGCTTACATTCGACCTCATCTCTCCAATTAAAGCAATTGGTGAAGAAGGGGATGTTGTCTATTTCGTAGTTGCCGTTATCCAGTACCTTTGCAAACACGCTTTCACTGGCAAACGGGGCAATATCCGATTCCACCACGGCTATTTTTACGATATCTCCTGACTTGTGCATTCACTATCATCCTTTTAGTGCTTAACGATTAGCTCAATATCCGCTAACGACGGTGACTCATGTTTTAATACATCTATGTTACTGTGCCATTCAATCATACGCAACATTAAGTTATTGTGTATTTTACGTGACCAGTTCCGCTTTTGATTGTCTTTTTCAGTTTGCGTTAGTTGCGGTTCAAGCTCTTGGCATAATCTGATGATCAATATTCGCGCATTACGCTCAGTACCAAAGAATGCGATCAATTCATTGTACAAAAAATACGGAATGGTAATAACAGAGTAGCCTTTGCCTGGGTTGATAGTGACCTTTTCAGACTCGGCAAATTCTTCGGTAACAATGTCAGTGGTTGACCCAATTATCCATTTAAACAAGGATGCTTGTACAATGCCAGAGAACGCCCCTTTAACGACATCATCCATTTCACCAAGAGAATCATGCGCAGAATTGATGAACCTTATCATATTGGCTTTGAGTGCTTTATCTACGTTTTCAGAATCAACAGCTTGCTCACTCGTTTTATAGAAGCTTTTAATGATTTTGGCTCTTGCTGCATAAAACAAGAATAATGGCATAGATACAGAACGCGCTTTAGCCGCTTCAGCATTATACAAGTCGGCTTTAGTAGAAGGGTAGTCAGCATTTACATCTGCCAACAACCGTAAATTTATCATATCCTGTTTACTCACGCTAAATTCCTTTAAGATTTACAATATTAATTTATCATTATGATAATTATAGGTTGATTTTTGTCTCAAATCAACTATAATATAGCATATATTTACAAAACTTAAAGGACTTTAGCCGTGACCGAGTTGTCAGTGAAGTTACCCAAGCCCCGCATTAGTGTCAGAGAAAGAAATGATAAGGTGTTCCAGAAGCTTCGCGATATGGGCAAATCTAACATTGTGTCTATCATTGGTGCAAACAGAATTAACTCAAGCGACAACATAGATGCTTTATTTAAGCCATCTCTGGGTGGACTAAATCTACACTTGATGAAAGACATCGATAAAGCAAGCGATCGCATCTCTCAAGCTATTATAGACGGTGAGACCATTGCATTGTGTGTTGATTTTGATGTTGATGGTATTAGTTCTGGCGTAGTGTTATACCTTGCCCTAACAGAATATATGGGGTGCCCACCAGAGAAGGTCAGAATTCACGTCAACAATCGCCTAGAGTATGGTTACGGTTTTAATTCAAAAGCGTTGAAGGCCTTATTAACGCATGATCCTAAAGATATCCCAACGTTAGTTATTACTGCCGATCAAGGCTCTAATGACAATGAGACGGTGCGTGAATATCACGCATTTATGGATAAGAAAGGCATTAAGGGCGCGAGTGTTATAGTGAGCGACCATCACCACATTCAAGAAGGCTTAGAATGTGAGGATGCATATGCATTCGTCAACCCACAGCGTAAAGACTGCCAATTCCCTGATAAAACTATCTGCGGATGTGTGGTTGCGTTATTTATGATGGTTATGACTCGTGAAGCATTAAATGAAAAACGCAAGGCGGCAGGTGTTGAAGATCTAACCCCGCATATTACACCCTTGTTAACGTATGCGTGTATGGCGACTATTGCCGATTGTGTATCCCTTAAGAGTGAAATTAATCGTTTTATCATCCGCAAAGGTAAGCATGACATTAACCACGGTGCGCTTCCCGCACTTCAAGTTATTAGAGAAAATCTGAAAGCCCCAGGTTCGCTAATTACCACAACAGATATTGGCTTTTCATTAGCGCCAAGAATAAACGCTGACTCAAGAACCGGTGGTGATGGCTCAACATCTATCAACTTCCTGTTATCAAAAACGCTTGAGGAAGCTCGTGCGAACTGGGAGAAACTAACTAAACGAAACAATGCCCGTAAAGATGATGAAAAGGTAATGTTGAACGATGCGCTTATTCAAGCATCCGGCCAATATTACGAAGAGGGTCGCAGAGGTCTTGTTATCTTTTTACCGAAAGGTAGTCACGGTATACACGGGATTGTGGCGTCGCGTATTAAAGAGCGTTTTAACTGTCCGACGATTATCTTTAGCCCAAACAATTTAGATGACAGGGAATACCCTAAGCGCTTATTGTCTGGTTCTGGTCGCAGTATCGATGGGATTGCAATTGACAGCGTATTACTTCAGATGCAAACGGAGATGACATTTAAGTTTGGCGGTCACCCAATGGCTTTAGGTGCGAAGATTAATCAGAGTTTATTGAAAAAGTTCTCTAAACGTTTTGACGAATTAGTTAAACAGCAAGCCAAAGACAAAGCTTACGATGCGGAAAGTTTCTTTTTTCCTGAGGTGTATATTGACCATATAATGCAGGATGATGATTTGAAATGGCTTAATGGCTTGGAGATTTTGTCTGAAATAAACTCACTTGACCCATACGGTCAAAAGTTTGTTGCTCCATGTTTCGGCTTAAACGTAAGATTGGCTAGCTTCTCGTTAGTGGGAGCCAATAAAACTCATGTGAGGATCAATTTTGTCGATACTGTAGGCAGAAGTCATCAGGCGATGTTCTTCAATTACACCTCCAGTCCTATTTATGGGACGTTGAAAATTGGTGATAGTTACACGATAGCAGTGGATTTGCAGTATAACGATTATTTCAAAAAATTAGGGATGATAATTCAAGCAGTAGAAAAAGGGTTTAATGCTGTTAGCTAGTTACTTTTTAACAGCTGATACTATAATGACGTTGGTTGTGTTTCGTATTGTTTGAGCATAATCAACGGCGTCTTGGTAAGGTTTGCTTTCTCCGTTAACTTGTCCGTTTACCTCGACACTATATAGTTTTTCGGGGAACCAATCTTTTGCTTTGTACGGGGCGCTGCAAGGAGGGCATAATTTTGCAGTTGAAGTGTTGTTATGTTCAGTCCACGAGTCGCAATTGGCGCAATAGACTTCGCCACTTTTAGCAAAGTCTTTAATGCCCTCTAAATCCATACTGACGATGCCGTTAACCACCTCCCCATGCACAGGCTCGCGTATGACCCAAAATGTGCCTGGGGCGCAGTAACTGTCTTTGGGTATTAACGGATCATCTAAGTCGTCAAACCCTGTATCATCTATCGCCATATTCAAAACAAACAAACACACTGAAATAAATTGCGAAATAGAATAATTGTTTTGTGTGTGGATGTAAAGTACAAAGTGGTGCTACTATACAATTGTTATGTAACTGTCATATTCGCTTTATAAGGAGATTTAAGTGCGAAAAGGTATTACGCTGTCACAACTGAGTGATATGATCCATACAAAGCTCAACACCCTTGAGCAGGACATTGAGCATGAATTCCATCCCCACGCATCAGAGATGAGGAATGCGACTAAGCTATGTATTGTCGTCCTGTTAAGCAAAAGGGATGAGTTATGCACGCGGCCGCCGTCTGTTTCGAAAGGGTATCAACCTCTTTTCGACAATGAGTTTTATCAGTTGGTAGAATTTATCTCAGAAGATTTGGATACGCACGGTTACCTGTCGTTTTACCACTACCTTGGCTTGTTAACTGCGCTTTCGTTTCATTATGCACGCTGTGTGGAGGAGAAGAAAAACCAAACGGTGGGGCTTGATGATCTGGAAAACTGGGAGAATCCAACGTTCGAAATGGCAGTGTTAACGTTATTTTTCATCGCTGGCAAATTCTTTAAGAAACCGCTTGATGAGCATAGTGCAATGTTTGAAAAAAATGATGTGTCAATATATGAAATGATTCAGTACGTCAGTTATCACATTAAAAAACTTAAATAATATAGTGTATTAAAAACAACATTTTTCTATGTGTGATATAATAAATTTATCATCCATTGCATGATGTTTTTTTTTACAATTTAATCAATTTAATTCCGGTGTATTATCGGAATGCAAAGCCCAAGAGGGTGAGGAATATTTATGGCGAGTCGTGGGGTTAATAAAGTCATCTTAATAGGTAATGTTGGGCAAGATCCAGAAGTAAAATACATGCCTAATGGTAATGCTGTGGCGAACTTAAGCATTGTTACCAGTGAAAGCTGGAAGGATCAACAAGGTCAACAGCAAGAGCGAACAGAGTGGCATAGGCTGACGATGTATAAACGCTTGGCTGAAGTTGCTGGTGAGTATTTGCGGAAGGGATCTCAAATTTATATTGAAGGCAAACTTCAGACGCGAAAATGGCAGAATCAACAAGGCCAAGATCAATACACAACTGAGATCATTGTTGGTGAAATGAAAATGCTTGGTGGTGGTAATGGTAATGGTGGCAACCAAGGCGGTGGGCAGCAGCGCAGTAATAACCAAAATGGTGGTCAACAACAAAATAATAACCAAGGTGGTTATCAAAATAACGGGCAAAATACGGGTGGCCAAAAAGCCCCTCAAAATGCTCCTCATAACGCCCCTCAAAATCAAGGTGGAGTGCCCCAATCAGGCGGTGAGCCAGACATTGATTTTGATGACGATATTCCATTTCGTGGGGTCTAAGCCATTGATTTATAAGGGTTTTTAGTGAATTGCAAAGCCACGACAACCTCTTTATCAAAAGGCGAAAGAGGTAACTGTTTAGCTGCTGCTTTAGCCTCTATTTTAGACTTGAAAATTAGTGAGATCCCGAAGTTTGAAAATATGTGTAAGCGCACTTGGAAAAGTGCCTTGCACGAATGGTCTACCGGTATTGGCGTAATGGTGGAGTTCACTAAGTCTATACCGGCTGGATTTTGTATAGGCATAGGACGGCATGCATCAGGCGAATTACATGCTGTTATTTTGCTTGATGGTGCATTTTACTTTGACACGAATGGCACTAACGCTTTTTATGAAGAGCACAAATATTGCCTCTTAGTGAGCAGGAAATAGTGTGTTGTGACAAATAAGTCGCTTTAGTTATGCAATATTATTGACTTATTAAATCATTATGATATTATCAATATGAATTTGTAGAAGTATATTACACAAATATTGCGCAAAGAACACCTTGAGGCACTACCCACCAGTAGTGCCTTTTTCATTTCCTCAGAAAACTTTTCGATCGTGATAAAATAACTACATAACGGAATATGGGAGAATTCGCTATGGGATGCGGTGGTATTTGTGGAAAATTTAATGACGGCATATGTATGGGTGCTTGCTCAATGGATGAGGCAGGACGCACAAATTATGTTAAAGTATTGGAAAGCAGGGTAGCTAAGCAAGAAGCTAAGGCTAACACCCCGACAGGCACGACTGTTCTTAAACCGTTAAACCCTGGTGCTCATGCCTTTTTAAATGAGCCGAAGGCGAAACCTAAAGTGCATAAACCTGAGGAACAAATCGCCCCGTTAACACAAGGGGACACAGAATTTTTCAGCAAAATGAAATTGTAAGGAATTAGTAGCATGGATGCGGCAACCAGACAAAAAGCACGTTTTACACATATCGAGTCACCGGTTATTTTCGAGAAGACCATTAGTTTTGGTGATAAGCGAGCAATGGCCGAAGGGCACCGATACTATTATGAAAGTTCTGGCATTGTGCTTATTGGTAAGTCGGAAGGTCTTTTTATTCACGGGATCAGAAACGGTAAGCCCACCTTAGATTATATCCTTATTCCTGCATGCACCAAGTTATTAACTGCACTTAAACAGACATTTGACGACTGTTTTGATGATTTATCTGTTGATATGGCGTTTGAAAGCAGCCCTTTTAGAGTACAAGAGTTTATTTATCACGAAAGCTCTTTAGGTGAAGCCTATGAAAGCGCTTCTCGCGGCCGATACGGCAGCAGGTACAGCGGGATGGTTATTGTTAGAGGTATTCGCTTTAAAATATATTTAGGTAAAGGTGTATTTATACAGCCCCTAATCGCCCGTAACCCACGTATGTTTGGTGATGAGTTATATGAGAGCAAGTCATATATATCCGTCCCTGCTAACAAGAGCTATTTCAAAAAGATGGGTGATGCTGTTGAAGCGTACCAAAGCGAGCTTTTTTACAATTCAGTTATGGAGATGTCAGATGACAAGTAAAGCCCCCACTGCTCAAATATCAATTACATTAGATAAGCGCACTGTTGAAAGGATACGGCTACTTAAAAAAGTATGCGTCAAAGGTAAAGATACCGAAATAAACGCTTTGATCAATAAGGCGCTATTACCGGTTATCGATAGTCTTGAAGCGCCATTAAAGTTAAAAAAGGATAGCTGGAAGACGGCCAAGATATGCCCTAAGTGTTCTGGTGGCATGTTATTTCATAAAGAGCGGCGGCATGATCAAAAGACGTTCTATGGTTGTAGCAATTATCCAGTGTGTAAAAATGCTGAAGATGCATAAAGGACGTAGACATGAATTCAGTTAACGAAACATTAGCAGAAAAAAAGAACGGTAATATTAAAGCACTTATTGCCGTGAATATGACAGCTCAAGAAGAAATGGGCAAGCATAAATCAGGCGAACTATACGGCGTTGCTTATATTGCAGTGTCGCCAACCACTATTGTGAAAGCTCTCATTGTCGGCTCGGGGAAAGGTAAGTTGTCCTTAGGGGTTAACATTGAGGATGCTGCCAGAATGGTCGGCAAAGCAGGTAGTTTTAACATGGTGTTTTTGCCCGTACTAAGTGAGTCATTCAAATCCATCATACTTAAACAAGAGTTTCCCAAGTTAATGGATTCAATTGTCGAAATAAACCCTGAATTTGAGCTTGATACCCCGCTATTTTGTTGCACTATTTCTGAATTTAGTTATAATAAAGGAAATAAAACACTATCAGCGATACCTAAGTTCTTGTCGAGCATGCATCTTGACGTATTCAGATATTTGTCAGTTCAAAATGATAAATGGAGTTCTGCACTTAGGCGCTAACAAGTTAAGGAACTGACTTGGCAACCGTCTTTGGCACCGTAAAGAAAGTTAAATATCATAATGAATTGAGCGATTGGGCTGTGATTGAGTTAAAAACTCAGCACGGCGATCGCTTTATTGCAAAAGGTAAGCTCGGTGCACAATTAGAGGGTTATCATCTTGAGATATCCGGAAAGTGGGTGCCTAGTCCTCACGGCGGCTCAGAACAGTTCGAAGCAATCTCCTATAAAGTGTCTCCCCCAAGTACAGAAGAAGGCGTATTTCTATTTCTCACGTCTGGACTTTTTAAAGGCCTATCTAAGAAAATAGGCAAAAGTCTTATTGAAAAATTTGGGTCAAAGGCATTAGACCATTTAGATGCTGATATAAACGTTCTTAACCTAGTCGAAGGGGTGGGACCTCGTAAGTTCATCCAAATAAGAGACTCATACAAAGAAACGAAGCCACAACAAGAGAAAATATTCACATTAATATCTGAATATCAATTCAGTTTCACTGAGGCGCTTCAAATCGTCACGGCTTTTCCTAAGAACACGCTGAACATCATCGAGCAAAACCCTTATGCAGTTTATCGAGGGATGTCTAAGATGCCGTTTGTTAGGTTTGATCGCATTATTATGCGTAAGGCCTATCCAAAAGACTCTGAGTATCGTATTCGTGAAGTAATTAACTACTACATGAAGACTAATCACGGCAAAGGTCACACGATCACCAGCCAAAAACAACTTATGGACAATGTATTTAAGTACACAGGCCTTGATAGGTATATCATCCAAACACAGATTGACTGGATGTTACAAAAGAAACGCCTGTGGAATTTTTCTTTAGGGCACACGCCTGTTTACCAGATGAAGTGGCTGTACCAATGTGAAAAAGAAATAGCGACCAGAATAGCCTATTTGGTGGATACCCCTGCCACAAAGCAGTTGGTCTTTGACGCAAGCGATAAAAGACTCGAAAAATTAAAACCTCAACAAAGAGAGGCAGTAGAGGCACCTTTTCATCATAAGGTATCTATCATAACCGGCAAGCCTGGGACGGGCAAAACAACATTATTGCGCACGATGCTTGATTTGCTTGAAGATCAAAATGCGGTAGTACTTACATGTAGTCCTACGGGAAAAGCATCCCAGCGTTTACGCGAAGTTACAGGTCGTCATTGCGATACTATCCATAGGGCTTTAGGCGCAAGTTATGAATCTGACGAGTTTAAGTTTGATGACACAAACCCTTTATCTTGTGATGTAATATTGATTGATGAAACTTCTATGATTGATACGCCACTAATGCGCTCTATACTTAGGGCGTTACCTTATAATTGTCGTATAGTGCTCATAGGCGACCCAGATCAGCTCCCGAGCGTGAATATGGGCGCTGTTTTCATCAACCTAATAGATAGTAATACCATACCGGTCTATAAGCTCACACAGGTACTGAGGATTACAAAAGCGGATGGTTCTATTCCAACGCCATTAATGATGGCTGAACGAGTGCTATCTGGTAAGTTTAATACTCCGCAAAATGATGAAGAGTGGCTTTACGTAAACACTAAGAGCAATACACAAAGTGAGCAAGCCCTTGTGAGTCTAATTGGTAAAATGAAGTCAAAAGGACTTAGCTATCATGACGTGCAAGTATTCTCGCCGGTTAACGATGATGATTTAGGCGTTATATCCTTAAATAGAATTGTCAAAAATGCATTCACTCCTGGGGCTGAACAGCGAATACTTGTCGGTGACAAAGTCATCCAGACGCAAAACAATTACGATCTAGATTCGTTCAACGGTGATGTGGGTATAGTCAAAAAGATTGATGTCGAGGCGATTGAAGAAGAACCCTACATGGTTATTGATATGAACGGTAAGGAAATTGAGTATGGTAAAAAAGATGCCTATCAGCTCACCCTCGCGTATGCGATTTCTGGTCATAAAAGTCAAGGTTCAGAATACCCCCACATTATCATAATGATACCTGACCATTATTATGCACTTATGGACAGGTATTGGCTCAACACTCTAATCACAAGGTGCCAGAAACACTGTACCGTAATTGGACCTAAGGGTGTCTTAGATAAGACGGCCTCATCAAGAATGTCTCACCAAAGAAAAACGCTATTAGTAAAGCAGATGCGTCAGTTCTTAGACCAAGTGTGATAAATTAACGTTAATAAAAGCAAAAGGATTTGCCGTGAGTGTAGAAGTAGGTGTTGCCAAACTTATATGTGAAGACGTAAAGAAAGGGAACATTCTTCGTTTAGGAGAATGGGCACAAACACACCCTAATTTTATTAGCATGTTAAACCAGCATCTTGGTTTTGATCCCCTCAGATACAGCATCGACACTCATAATTGGCGTTTACTTAGGTTTATGATGGATTACCGTGATACGCCGGCGTTTTCTGAGAATATAGAAAGGGCGATTGATAGCGATCATGCGCTTTGCTCAAAAATTGTGACTGCTAATATCCACAAAAACCAATCTCGTGTCACAGAAGTATTAGCTCAGCTGACCGAAACGTGGAGATGGAAATGAGATTTATAACCTTATGTTTCCTATTATCACTTAGCTTTTCTGCCTTTTCTCAAGAAAGAGACACGTGTGGTCATGTAGATGGCAATGTTACCCCTTATGACTCGACTATTTGTGAGAATGACAGGGCATTCGGTGTACTGTACAGCTTATTTCCTAACATATACAGGGAAGTGTCAGAAATAGCGGCTCTTGACGAAATGACTGATGAGGCGTTGCAGGCGAAGATTAATCAAAGCGGTTATAGCCGAGCTGATAGTGTTTTTGAATTGCTGTACGCGCTTTTCTTTGATCTAGCTAAATGGTTGATGCTTATCTACGCGGCATTCTTTTTGTTCGATTTAGGATCGCGCTATATAAAAGATGGTGATCTAACGCAAGGGGGTCGTCATAAACCTCACAAAATGGTCGGTGGGTTAATGACCAGTGCATTTTTGTTGGTGCCATATAAGAATTTTTTTATGGGGCAGATAATTGTATTCAGTTTATCAATAACTTCATTAGGTATGGCTAATTTCCTGCATAGTACGTTTGTTTCTGCTCAACAGGAAAGGCTTGAAGTACAGTGGGATGAATTGTTGACCGCGCAAGCCAATGGCACAGTTGAGATGGATCCTGAAGAAATTGGGTTTAACACGTTTAAGGAAGACAGGCATAACCATGCAGCTCGCAAGTTTTATGAGCATTTGGTGTTAGTGGAAATATGTCGCAAACAAAGTGCGGATTATTTGCTTAAAGCTGTGTCAGACCAAATCCCCCCTTCACAGGTAGAGGGGTTTAGAGATTGTTTTTATGGCTCGAAAAACAGGATAACTGTCGCGGATAAGAAGGTGAAATGGGATCAAGAGACTGATAACACCACCTTACCTTCTTTTTTAACACTAAGTATGCAAGATGGTAGCGGCATTCGTCATAATTCAACGACTATAGAAACGCATAGCGTTGTAAATTTTGCGCTTACTCCCAATCAAAACCCAACATGTGCAATTCAAGACTACGATCCTCGTGGTTATGACTGTGGCAACATCGAGTTCTTTGACGCTAACTGGGAACAAAGCTCGTTCACCTCTATCGTAGGTGGGCTGTTTCTTAATGGCGTTCTGTTAGAAGTTAATCGCGCAATAACCCTTGATTCATCGCCTGCCGATGTTGCGAAGATTGCTCGTGATGGTTGGTCTAAGATAATGAATAAGTTAGACAGTGAGATGGGTGATTGGACGGAAGCGGAGTTAAATAGAACGGTGCTAACAACGGCCATGAGCGCTGAAGAACTCAATGAGCATATGCGTGAAGAAAAGGAACTAGAAGATAAGCGCAAGATCCTTTATGCTAAAAACAGTAATGCTATTCGTCAGTTTTCTTCGTTCTACTATCGTTCAGTCATGAACAGTATGTTGATAGGGCGTGTATCCTCAATACATACCGATGCAGGTAGTTTCAATGGCATTGATACCAAAAGTGAATTTTCAGCGCTTACTCACCATCTAAAGACGGTTTCTCCTCTTGCAAAGTTGGTGGAGGAAGCAAATTGCACTATGACGGGCTTTAATCTTGCCAATTCTGAAGCTGGTCTATCTTATGTATCCTCCTCAGATGGCACCGCACCTGAAAGTAAAATAAGTTATCGGTGTGTGGACTGGGAAAATAAAACAATACTCGGGTATTACCCTGATCTGACAGAAGAGGAAAGGCGCGAGTTTCTGATTGGTCGCTATGAAGTACTAGTCAATAAATATGACACTGAAATGAAGAAGGCCTATTTGAAATTGGCTAATATCAGAAAAGCAGTAGAATCCGCTTTTATCGAAGACACTAATTTGCTTAGAACTGACAATATATGGGTGACGATGAGGCAAGAGGGGTTTTTATCGATGGCGAATTACGCCTTTGTGATGAATGAAGAATATCAAACGGTTAGAGAGCATATTCGTTATATCACCAACAGCTTTACAACCTCATTTGTGCCAGGGGATAGCCAGATGTTGAGTATGTCTCTTTATTACAATCAACGAGACGAAGGGCTTGTGTATCCGGACTTCAGTGAAGGGAGAAATGTGCTGATGTTCCTTGATGACCAGTTTAAGTCTGTCGATCCGCTAGTGAATAGAGCCAGTTTTATCCAATCTAAAATGGCGCTTCATTTTGATAGGATGTATGACGACGGTTTTGTGAACAGTATTCTGCGTTCATTAGGCGATATATGGTCTTTTTCATCAGATTTTGAAAGCTTTGGTATGTCAGAACTAAAGTTGTATCAACCTGGTGTTAAAGAAGCGTGTATGAGCGACGTAACAAAGTGTCCATTTCCCACTAAAGACCCTTTCATTCAACTAAACCAGTTTGGCCATTCAGTTGTGAATGCGGCTAATTCTTATATCGCGGCTGTTGCAATAGGAAAGGTAGGCGCAACGTTGATTAAGAAACAGAGCCAAATTGCTAAATATCTTTCTGGCTTAGCGGGAGGCGGAAGCGTATCTAGTACGTGGTATGGGAAAGCACTAGATTGGATAACCGCACCTGCTTACAGCAAGGGTAGCGCTATGTTGGCCGGTGAGATGCTAGCGAGCTTTGGCGGCAAAATTATAGATGCCACATTGGTGTTGGTGATGATGATGTGGGTGTTGGGTGCTGCACTGGCATATTTGCTTCCTCTCATTCCTTTCTTGTTTGTGTATTTTGGCTTTATCGCATGGATACTGATCGTATTTATGACCTCGTTTGCTGTCTTTATATTTTCGATTTACCTCATTCGCTACAACGAGAAGCAAAAAGATATTATTAAATCAGCCGTGCATTATGCAGGGCAAATACTATTTAGGTTGCCCCTGCAATATGTCTCACTTCTGTTTGCATGGTATTTTTTCTATGCTGTCAGTTATTTTATTGCAAATACTATCGGGTTAGCCAATATGGGTTTGACAGATGGTGGTGGCGGCCTGTTTGGTTTTATTCATGAGATATTTTCGTGGATAACGGTCGCGTTCGTTTTTTTCTTTGGTTTAAAGATGTCGTTCAACGTCGTAGAGGATTTAACCGGCGAGCTTATACGCAAGTTGGGTATGGAGCATAAAGATGCGAAAGATAAAGTAAACGATGTGATCAAGGCGGTGTTGTTTGACCAAGCACAAGAAGCGGCAGAAAAAGTCGGTGAAGATGGGAAGTCAGGTAATAAGTCACCGGAAAGAGACGCCTATAATGAAGGCGTTCAGAAACTCAGAGGCATGAAAGGAGGATAACCATGAAAAAGCTCATCTTAGCGTTAATTTTACTATTCGGGTTCTCTTTTGATCTCATGTCGCAGGAAGAAGTGGAGGATGAAAGCCTTAACTCTCTTGAAGATGTCAATGTTTTCATGGATGACATCGGCAATCGCTTTGTTTATGCTTTTTTTGGTAGAGAAATGCTCATTTACTATTTGGATGATACAGAGCATAAAAGAATAGCTGAAGAGGCTGATGTGGCTGTTTTGAATCTAGCTGCTGCCCCTTTCAACCCTCAAATGTACACGTTTTTTATTCAATCAATGTTCAAATTGATTTCCTTTGTGTATTTGGCCTATTTTTTAGTGAGATTACTTGTTTTCATGATTGAGACGGGTTGGCTGACAAAAAGAGAGGGTGTAATGCCGATGAAAAATGGCGAGTTTAGACAGTTTTCTCTTCGCTTTGTTTTGCTAAGTGGACTCGTGTTGTTTCCTGTTGTTGGCGGGTTTAATGGTGTGCAAGTGGGTATCTTTGACTTATACGGAAAAAGTGCTGTTTTCGGCAATAGGGCGACGACGGAGATTATTGATAGTCAACGCCAGTCAATGACGACAATTCGCTTGCCTAAAAGTGATGCCAAACATGACTCAGGTTTAGCTGTGAACGCTTTTTTGTCTTGTTTGCGATTAAGCGGAGCGAATGAAGATTCGCTTATGTTGTCGATGAAAAAGGATGAAGAAGCAAGTGCATTGTGGGGAACAGTTGGTACCGGCGATTGTCATTTAGAGGTCACGATAGGTATTGACGAGTCTACAGATGAAATGATCAAGAGGATAAAGCGCACTTTTCCTGAGTTTGATGTATCTGAAGGTGCTGTTTTAAAAGCTCAACTGGCCGTTTTTCCAGAATTGCTGAGTAGGATGATGACCTTATCTACGAAGTTTACTGGTGAAATGATGAAACCTAGAGAGCATATCACTACGCGAGATATCGGCGTGATGAGGCAATGGACAGAAGGGTCTCAAGCTAGCTTTGATGATACTTATTGGGAAGGGGCATGCGACAGCTTTTACAATTGGGCATTCCCAAAACAATCGATGGCAGTGCCGGAGATGCAGGCTTATCACTTCATGTCGGGAAGGTGCTTGTCATATGAAGTAAACAAAAGTCTCCTTTATCCTGAATCGTATGGTGAAGTGGCTAAGTTTCTAGCTGATGATGTGCTCAAGAATAGAGAGATAATGCTGTGTCACGATTCGCTATCAGTGATGGATCCTGTCATTGGCGTATACGCAGGGATTGGGGTGGCAAGTGGTCGCAATGACGTAACGGAAGTTGGGTTAAGCGCTTGTATCTTCAAACAGTGCTCGGATGCATCATTAGCGTCGGGAAGCTTGTACACCTGCTCTAATGCTATCAGCCTTTATAAACGAGCGCTTACAGACAAAAGAATTAAAGACATGGGAGGGTTCGTTTTAGGGGCGTATATGTTCAATCTGTACACACAGCCTAACCTCTCTGATGTGTCTAAACAGATCTTTAACGGATTTAGCCTTAAATTTTCTTATTCCCCTTATACAAAACCCACAACCGCGTCTGATGAGGAAGTCTTTTCAATGACAGTTGCTGTGCCGCCTAAGACGGCAAACCATCCCAATAATAGAGAGGCGGTGATGAAAGATATATTGAGTGCTTATCTTTTCACTGATATCAGCTCGGTAATGGGTGGGAATAAGGATGTCCAGTTTTCATTAAGGAGCATGCTATACCTTGATAGGCTGTCAACTTGCGTAAGAAACCCTTTGGAAGTAAGTAATGGTTATGTGTGTGGGAATGTGCCCCAAGAGATTAATAAATGGGGAATGAATCTTGTTTATTTTGCGGCCAGCTTTAAAACAATGTTGGCGGTAGGTGATGCCTATAGAAGAATGTCGAATGGACTAAGTCGAATTGGCAGTGGTGGTAGCGTTGGTGCTGGTAAAGGTAACGGGTCGCCCGTAGATGTTACTGGCGAACTTAGAAAGAAGGCAGTAGCCGCGATTAGCGTTATAGGGTTAAGTCCTGAGGTAACATCTACCATCAACATACTGGGCGTAACATATAATGTGGATGATAGCTTCGGGCATTTAGAGCCGAGCCAATCGACAATAGCAAACATGCTAGCCAACCCCCTGTTAGGGTATTTGGTGTCTGAAATAGATAATGAAGAAAAGATGCTGATGACGGTGCTCGATATTATATTGGGTATCATTTTCTTGATGGGTTTTTTCTTAGGGGTCGTTATTCCCTTCATGCCGGTAATGATATTCATGACCGCATTGGGCGTGTCTGTTTTCCTCTTATTCAAAGTGATGTTGTTGTCTAGTTTTAAGCTGACGGATATTATTTTCAGCATGGAGCCTGAGTTAATGTCCAGAGAGTTGGAGGAGCTTTGGGCAGAGATATTGGCGATGGTGCTTAAGATACCATTGACAGTTGTTGGCGTTATTATTGCGTGGCTAATGAGCAATGTTTTAGTCAGTAAGATAATGGTTAACCTTGATTTGGAGACCGTTCTAAATCTTAACTCGGTAGCCTCATCTACAGGGCTGTTTGATGCCTTTGTGATATTCTTAGTTACGAGCATTGTGCTTTTCGCCGTCTTTTCTACTGTGATAAGTGTTATTGAGTCGTTTTATGAGTTCACGGTAAAGTGGGTAGTAGGCGACATGCCATCAAATCCATTTGACGCAGAGAAAGGCGGTATGAATTGGGCTGAAACCAAGCAGTCTTTCAAGCATATGATTGCTAAATAACCCTAGAGTAAAAGAAAGCATGGAAGCTATCAGGAAAATCATTATTGTTATTGCCGTACTTTTACTTTCGACGGCGGCGTTCGCACAAGAGGAAGAAGCTGCGCTGCTAAGTGACGAGTTGTGTGATACCCGATTGCGTGAAGTGATTAATGGGGTTACCTCGGATACGCCTTTAGATCAAGAGTCAGCCAAAGGACTAATGGCTGCATGTGCAAGCGGTGATTTAAGTAAAGATATTTCCATTCAAATTATGTTGATGCTTTTTGGTGATCAGGTTATCTATGGCCTTGATACTACCAAATTTCTTGTGGGTTTAGTGGCCGACTTAACCGGTGGCGCTACGGTAAACTATGACGAGAGAGAGGTTAACCGCCTAGCTTCCATGTTTCCTGCTTTTCAGCAAGTTATCCTGTACATGAACTATGTGTTTGTTGGGATATTCTTTTTCTTTATCGCGCTTCGTATTCACATGATTTTATTGCGGCTTAAAGTGACTCAAGAAAGGGAAGACTTCAAAAAAGGTTTATCGCAGGATATTTCCAGTTGGTTTTTCAATGGCGCATTACTTGCCCCATTAACCGGTGTTTTATCTGGCATACAGTTAATACTGATTACAGGGCTTGTCTGCGCAGTATTATTAACAAAGACAGTGGCCACTTTGTTCTATGTAGGAAACGGTGGGTTTACGTTATTAGAAACCGTTCAAAAGCAAGCCGAACCAGCCATGATAGAGACGGCCAAAGCGAATATTAATTATCATGTTTGCTCTATTAATTCTAAAGACGACATAGTTAAACAGATCACATCGGTATCGGGTAATGATTTCACGTCTTTGTCAGCTGATCCTTATTTTCAGTGTTTAAATAGTGATGAACCTGTTCCGCGCAGGAAAAGTCAGCCTAACACTACCGATGGGAGTTTTGACAATCCTAGTTACCCCAGTTTGACGACATTTGAAATTAATTACGACATAGGGCTGGAAAGGCGCATTCAAAAGTGCCATGAGGATATTGGGAGTCGTTCACAATACCGAGGGCTTTCTGAGCCTAAAGATTGTGGTGAAATAATATTACGAGCGCCGACAGTTGCCCTTGAGGACATTTCCACATCAGCGGTATTGAACAAGCTTGAGGCGACGTTTCTTGACGAGCAGTACCAAGCATCTCTCTTTGAGCAAGCGTACCTGATGTATGAATATGACTGCCGCCAAGATGGTACAACTACGCCGACAAAGTGTTTACAGCAAACTGTAGTAAATAATGGATTAGTTTACTCATCTCAATTAAATGAGATTACCTCCCTTGAAGAGTTTGTTGATATCCCTTATGGCTTGGGCGATGTGACTAAGCGCGACCTTGTGGCGAATTTCAACTTGCTTACAGAGAGAGCGAAGTTACATTTAAGTGACAAGATGCCAGGGGTTGCCGCCGCGTTCTTTAACGAGTTTACGGGAGCATCAGGAGGTGAGGAAGGAATTACTGACATTTTGGATATTGACAAAGAGGTTGAGAAAATAAAAAATCAAATCGAAAGGGGGGTGTGGTTATCTTCAGTGGCATTTGTATCAGACATTGGAAAATCAATAGACAAAGAGATAATTGGTAATATTTCAGAGGATGCGTATAGCGTTAAGCTGGATTGGAAAAGCGAGTTAATTGGCAATAACCTTGCGATTGCTGCATATGCTGAAGGTATTGCTTCTGATGGCGAGACTGCTACGGAGTATGCTAGGTCAGAAATTACGTCATTTTTAATCCCTACTTTTGATATTTACCGTTCATATAGGCAGTGTTGGGAGAACTCAGTGTTTTGCGATCGTGTGTCTATCAATCCCTTTAGCCAGATCGTCACGATGGGCGTTGAGACGTTTGATAGTGCTGTAACAGTAGGTGTGGTAGCTATTATAGTGCGAAACTTTGCCAGTGCTACCCAAAACTTCAGTGCCACGCGCTATAGTCGAGCACTTTCTAGTGGCTCAGATATGGCGGCTAAGGCCAGCAAGATTCAGATTTTCGATATGTTTATCACCATTCAGTTTGTTTACATGTTGTTTGGTGCGATTTTGGCGCTTTATATTCCACTAATACCTGTGTTTGTATTATTGTCGAAGTTGGTGTCATGGGTAAAAGATTTAGTGGGCGTGACGCTTGGATTACAGTTGGACTTAGCAACGTCGCCAATAGGTGAGCATGAGAGTCGTATGTTGTCTGTTGAGGTGCGAAAAGCATTCTCTTCGTTGTTTGTCCTTGGTGCCCACTTTTTGTTTATTGGTATTGGTGTAATGATGTGCTTTATTCTATTTAGCTTCTATATGGCCTTAAATGCCGTTGTCGTGGGCTTGGTATTAGAAATATTTGGTATTACGAGTGTTTCATCTCTGCTTGAGTCTATGGTGGCAGCATTACTGTCTGACACGCTTATCGTATTCATTTTTTACTTTCAGGCTAAGTCGGCTGCCTCTATGATTAAAAAGGTGCCTGATGCATTGGCCGAACAGTTTGATGTTCACATTGACCAGGATGAAACAATCGTTCAGAAATTTGAGTCCTTAGTAAAAGGGCAGTTGTTGCCTGAAGTTAAAAGGTTCATGGGCGCATAACGGTTATGAGGTCATATTCAATGAGAGTGTGGTTTATTTCGCTGCTCTAATAACAAGAACCAAAAGACAAGTGTTAAGATCTAAGATCCAAGGGATGTTAGTGATTTTCATAAAACCCAATTAAAACAATGGCTTGAATTCTTTAATTTCTTTAAAGCACAGTTTAGATCCCATTTACCGCACATCTTTGATCGGGTAATTCTATTTACTGACCTGTATTGATCGGATTAAAGGCACACAAAAGATCGGCCTATTTTCTGTTGATTTTATACTTTTCCACAGGTTATCAATAACTTATCCTTAACATATCCACAGAAATACCGATCATTTGTGTGTTTTATATAGCGGTTATATAACATCCTGCTATTCAAGGGGCATGTCGCTCGATCATTTGTGTGTTCTTAATCGTGTTTATGGCGTTTTGCATTAGTCTGCTCTTGGTTGTATTTTTTAAAGACACACTTTTGATCGCTAAGTTAAGCTATTTCTTCGAGATGCGTAAAAGTCCTTGTTACGTCCATTAAGCTGGACTTAGGTATACATTCTACTACGGTTGTCTAACTGATAATAATTGTGTTTTAAATCAGAGTGTGCAAAATAAGCTCAGCGTTACGACTCGCCCTCTTCTTATGGGTTGTGGCCAACTTAGCAAATAAAATATAAAAAAGAGTGAAGATAGCGGCATACCAGCCGATAACATATTTCACCTTAATGGTTATCGCTTTGAATTAAGTTCTCTTTTTATTAAAGACACGCTTTACATCGATTTTGATTGGGCTTTCCGATCAATAGTGTGTTTTTAATGAGATTTGGCGCTATAGAATAGAAATTTAGTCATTTAAAGCACAGTTTAGATCGAAAAACGTTTGTTTTATCCGATCATTACTGTGCTTTAAATGAAATAAATTACAGGCATTTGTCTGAACTGGTATTAAAGTCACAGTTTAGATCGGATTTGCATCGTCTCTCCGATCATATGTGTGTTTTAAATGCGCCGGTGGACAAATGTGCGATAAAAATTGTGTTTTAAATAGCGTGCTGGCAAAAACAGCGATCAAAAGTGTGTTTTAAATGCGTATTGTTGCCCTGAGCGATCAAATGTGTGCTTTAAATAAATGGCACCAGCGCTGATACCGGTTTCACATTAAGAAAATGTGGTAGTTGGCGTTTATTAAACCTTAGTGGGCAATGTTTGACGAATATGTGCGATAAAATGTGTGCTTTAAATAAGATGCCCACGCTATTTTGACCGATAAATTATGTGCTTTAAATACGTTCACAGGTTCAGTTGAAGCTGCATGATGCAGTGTATATACGCTGGTACCTTGTCCGATCAAAAGTGTGTCTAATTGATTTTTGCCGATCAAAACTGTGCTGTAAATCATAAAGCGCTGTTAAACACGATGATGATCGCATACATTTTGAACAAGCATGGTCATATATAATAATAATACAGGATTAAACCGTGATGGCGCAAAGTGAGTTAGTGCGAAGCGACACCCAGATGAACTTACTTGTTCATGATGATGTAAGCTTTCCTAAAAATATAGCATTGGCTAGCCCATTTGGCTTAGCGAACCCGACGCTCAGAAAACTAAAGTGCCTGCATGCATTGCAATATGCTGTACTTGAACAATTCATGCTAAGAAACCCTGAATACAACAAGAGTAATATTCACAGCATAACGGAAGAGTTTATCGAAAGAAGCAGTACGACATTCGATATCCCCACCGAAAATATCATGCGCGGTTTGGGCTATATTGATAAGCGTAAGTATTATTCATTAGGTCAAGTGCTTGGCCTTTTTGAAGAGATATCTAATGAATCGGTAGGGTTCGACTCACATGGGGTCGCAAAGGGTAAGGGTGATATTGAAGAATGGGTAGGGTTTTATAAAATTATCGCTTCGGTTGAGCGTAAAGGCGATTACTTTCGGTTTAACGTGCCCCCTAAAATGGTGCATAAAATCGTTAATCCCAAGAGTTCATTCACAGCCAACATTGAGTGGGGTGAGTATGATAATCGTTATTCCCCGAGTATTTATGAAATATGTATGTTTCACGCAGAAAGGAATGAGTCCCATACAGACTGGTATGACTTAGATATTCTGAGAAAAATGTCTAACTTTTCATATGACCGGTATAGCACCATTAAGTCTAGGGTGTTAAACGCGGCTATTACCAATATCAATAACTCAAAAGAGCTTGAGTTGTTTATCGAGCTGGAAGAAGATTGCAAAGACGAAGAGATAAAGAAGAAACGGGGTCGTAACCCGATTACCCATGTACGCTTTAAAATTACAAAGAAGATCCAAAATCATAATTTCAAAAGTCTCGTGAGATCGGATATTACATTATCCAGTCAAAAAACAGAGCTTAGAAGCTTAGGCATTGCCTCTAATCAGGTGGATGATGTTTTAAATGAAACTCGCGATGATAATGGCGACTTAATACTGCCTTACTTAACATGGTGCATAAGGCGTGGTCATGAGATGAAACGCTTTTCAGACCATTCTGGCAAAGAGCATAACTTGTTTGGTGGCTTTTTTAGGAAGAAGGTTATTCGTGATTGCAAAGAAGAGTGGTTGAAAATTCAGGTACTCCTTTCTGACTATATCAAGCAGCATGATATTAAGTTGACTGAAAACCAAATTGACAAGAAAGTGGAAGAGTTGCGCGAGAAGGTAAAATCATTTATTGCTGAAAAGTACATTAGGGCGTTAAGTGATCATGCGTTTTCCTTTTTTAAAGATGAGTTTATTGACTTTCTTCAGGTCAATATTCCTTCTGCACATGAGCAGTATCAAAATGGTGTTTATGGCAGTGCAATTACCGAGATGGATGCTCAAGGCACTTTTTACTTGAATATTTACCTTGACCATAAATTGAATTTGTTCTCAGTTAACGCTTACGGTGAATACCTCTCCAACCCTGATAACGTATTCAACGTTTAGCTTTTATTTCAAAATGATAATCTCCGTGTAAGCGGAGATCACCCTTTACGCGTGATAAAATATTCCTATACGGACATTATCATAAATAAAGGATTACCATGCCTGCTTACGTTGACATTACCCCAGAATCACTCAAACTTTTCAAAAGGCTTGTTAGACGAAAAGTGGCGTTATCTAAAAAAGATAAATACGTGTTTGCTAGATTAGACGATGATCTTTTTCGCCCTATTTTCAGTGAGGTTTTCAATGGTGATATAGAGTTGGCCAAACGTGTTTTATACAACATGGTTTCCCGCGAAGATAAGAATGTGCCTATCGCCGAATTAAGCAGAATACCGACGCTTAACAAAGCGGTAATAATGGTAGAGGACGCACTGGAATCAAAAAGCCCAATATTACTCATATCTGACTCAGATAACGATGGCGCTCTTGGTCAGGGTGTCGGCTATGAATTTGCCCGTTTCACCGACGCTAATTTTGACGTTGAGCCGGCTAAGTTTACGGCTGACGTGCATGGCTTTTCAATCGAGCAAATTGAGAATTGGTTAGAGAAGAATGAGATTGAGAGAAGCGCTGAATTTGTGGTAATAACCGCAGACCTGGGCACTAACCAAGTGGCTGAACAAGCAGCCTTCATTAAAAAATACCCGTCTGCATCACTGATTATTACCGACCACCACCAACCTCTTTTGGATAGAATGGTGCAAGAAGATACTAAAAACAGCGTGCTGGTTAACCCGTACACAGTGAGTGAACTATCTGAACGTAATAGTTCGGTCGCCTCGGGCGGGTACATGCTTCAGCTGTTACTTAGTAAAGTTGGCGAGAGCTTAAAGCTAAACAATAAACTGAAGGACATTCCTGCGTATGCGGAGTTGACCGACCTAGAGCTTGATACTAAGTTTAATTTGTTTGTAGAGACAATTGAGTTGATGGGTGAAGCAGCCAACATGCTTGACTATACAATGAGTGACATTAGAATTAAGCCGCTGAAACAAGGTGATGTTGAGCGTGCAGCAACCCTTGGTCGTTTCATGAGATCGGGTGGTTTAGGTCAATGGTTACAGGAAAAGCAATCCATGTACATTGAAGACATGAAGCTCAGCATGAGTGATGAATCTTCTGTTGAAATAAAGGCTATTCAGGAGCGTATTTTTGCGCAGAACTTTATGGCTAAAACCCTTTTGGATATAGTGCCAATGGTGCTTGAGGGGGTTACGCCCAAAGAAGTTGAGGCTGAAATAGTAAAGCGTCTATCTCGTCCTGAAGGGTTTTACGACACCACGGATTATATTAGTGTGATCAAGGGGCGTTTCGCTCAGTTCACCTACGAGCAGGAGCTAGAGGCTGGTGTTAAGAACGTATGGCTGAAGTACTCGCAGAGCATGTTCGATCAGGTAAATGTTATCAGCAAGGATATTTCGACCCTTATCAGAGAGAAAGATTTCTTAAATGTTCGTGTACAGGAAGAAAGTGTTGTGACAATGGCTGTCAGTAAAGCCGTCAAAAATATTTTCTCTGCCAAGCAATTGTCGAAAGCGTATTATGGTGCTGAGAAACAACTCAACATGACTATATCGCATTCAACTGCTAATTCGATGGCGTTGAGGTTTAGTTCAAAAAACCCTATACAGAATATCTTGCGAGATATTGCTGAAGATTTCCCACAAGGTACACTAAGCGTTAAAGGACATCCATTTACGGGTGAGATTGTCGTGTCTTTGAAAAACGGCCTTAAGTTTGATTTAGATAATGAGAACGCCTTGTTTAATGCAATTAACAAAGGTGCTGTAAATGAAAGAGATCTACAGCCAGCGCGGCATATGGTGGAAGTTGATTTCTTTAACATTGACGCCGTCATGAAGGTAAACAATGCGATGAAAGCCGTCGTATTTAGTGGAGAGGACTTTCAGATACAGCCTATCATTAAGTTAGACAAAAACATGTCGTTGACTAATGATTATGATCTCAATGGTCAAGACGCCATGAAAATAGTGGAAGAATCACCATGGAAATACACCAGCGTCTCTTTGGATTTTGACAACAAGCATACAATTATGCTGCCGAATACTGCCATTAAAAACCTGCTTGATTCAAACTTTGAAAACCGCATAAAACTGGTTCAGACATCGCCAAGTGGCATGTTAGGCGTTGATATTGTGACCCCTGAACAGATGAAGCGAGATCGTGTTGTTACCATTAAAACTCAGAAAAACAAAGAGCAACAAGAAATTGTCAGTTACTTCAAGGATAACTTTGGTGAATCTTCGATTAAACCTGTTACCAGAGATGAAATGATTGAGGCAATAGGGTTTGTAAGCAATCCTAACGTCCCCTTCGAACGACATGAAGCCTTAGTACTGGATTCTATCAATAGAACAAATAATAGGGCGCTTAGTGTGCTTGACGTAGAGGCCAATGATGGCGGCAATGCCCCCAAGGTGTTTAACCTCGGTATTATGATTTATGAAAAGGTTGAAGGCAGTGGCACAAAAGTAAGCCAAGACGAGTTTGACAGGCTTACTAAGATCTCAGGTGAAATCACCAACTTTAACAAAGTGGGTGATGGCTACGTTATAAATGAAAAACTAACAGGCTTTTTGGTAACTACGGTTATTGATGAAGATGACATTTCGTTGCCAATAAAGGTGGAAAGACTTACTAATGCGAGTAAGCAGATGACGAAAGAGATGGGCAGTCCTTCAGCAGAAGTTGAAAAAGTGCTTATTGATATTTTACGGAATGTTGACGGCTGTATCATTCAAGCGCACAACTTGTTGGGGTATGATATCGAGGCGATAAGGTCAAACATGCCTGAGCTGTATACAGAGATTGGTAAAGGAGTGTTCTTTGACAGCAAGCCGATTTCACGTGACACTCGTTTAGTATACCCGAATACTGAAGTTGCAGGTGTTGGTAGTGGCAACAGCAAGGTGCTTTTCGTTACTACACCAGGCGCGGACTATACGGTTGTGAGTAAATTAAGAGATATGTCGCCTGAAAACAGCAGTTTCACCTTCCCGAGTTTCAAAGGGGATAAAACCCTAATTGTACGAGATAACAATGTGTTCTTGTCAGACAATGCCACGCAAATTGTGACGAAGGTAAAATTTGACAGAGAACAGTTGCTGCATCACTTGGTGCGTTCATCAGCGGAGATACCCACTGTCGATACGAAGCATTCAGTTGCGTTCATGATTAAGATGGCGAGTATTAGAGATATGTTGGACACCAGTATATCTGCTAACGTCAACAAGGTGGATTTCGATGGTCTTGGGTTAATGGGGCAGAATGATAAAGTCACTGCGCTATGGGACTTGTTTCAGGATAAATATGACTTTTCATCATCATTGTCTGAGAATTTAGCCAAGCTATCAAAGGCTGATGCATACCAAGAGGCCGATTTGAATGCGGTTATACAGGAAGTTGAATCGTCGGCTCAACCTGAGTTGTTGAAAATAGCGAAGCAAATGGGTATTTACAGCGCATTTGACAAAGCGCCTACTAAAAAGCAGATGGAGAAAATTGAAGAGGCTCAAAGCACCATTACTGTCTCTGATGTTTTCAAATCGAACGCTTTAGTATTTTTGGCCGATAATAAAGAGTTTGTTGATAAGTATTCGTTGGCGTGGGCTTACCGATTGATCCTTGACCATGAGGAACCGACTGCTAAACATCTTGAAAATGGCCATATTGAAGGTATCGCCCGTGACTATGGTTTTGATAAGGATGTGGTAGGTACAATTTACGAAACTACATATGCTTACAAGGAAGGTCGTGGGGGTATAAGTAGTTATACTGAAGATGAGATGCACAACAACTTTAACTTGAAAGGTGACGCGGCTATTGAGGGTGTGGTGTACAGTCACATGCTATCAGCAAAACTTCATAACCCGTATATTAATGAGCCAGTCCCCGCAGAGGCTAAGACGCTTAATTTTACTGGGATGATGAAAGCAACTTGGGTGGTTAAAGCGCGAGACTTATTAAGAGAGACATTTGAAAGAGTGAGAGTGAACAGCTATTCACAGCGCCAAATGATCTCGTTTGATTTAGAGTCTCGCGGCAGAGAAAACTTCCTGAAAGTTGAAAACAACGCGATGCTGAAGCTGAAAAGCCTGCCGGATGGCGCTTATGTGAAGCTCAATGACATGAAGGTTGATGACTGGATGAAACGCTCACCAGAAGAACGCTTAGAGATTGAAGAACATGTCAAGAATGTTGTGGACGCCGTTGTGCTTGATAATGGGTTGGGTAACATCAAAGATGAGGATGCCAAAATAATCATGGCAGCACTCGTCCACTCAAACACAGTTAAGGATTCGATGGCATACCTTAAGAATAATGTCGGTAGTTTGGAGATGAATAATTCTGAACCCGCATTTAAGGTGGCCTCTGATACGATGATTGAGTCGCTAGTTGAGGGTAAGCCTTACAAGTTGTCGATGAACAAATGGATGAATCACGGTGAGATTGATTTGTTAGTATCGATGGTAGATGATGCGACACAGATGTTGAATGAGCGGTTCATGACGGCTCCTTCTCCTGAGAATGTCACTATGATTAAAGATGCGCTTAGTGTGGCTCGTGCTCAGTTCGATATATTTAGTCACGTCAGAAAAAACGGTGAGTTAGAGCCTGAGTTTGCTGAAAAGTATGAAGAGTTCATTGCCGGCTCAGTTAAGGCTCAGATTACGCGCACTAAAAATGACATTGCCAAGAAAAGCACCTTAGTTGATGAAGATTTTCCTGAGCTTTCAGCGTCACTGCTTAACAAGAAAGAGAACCCACTTGGTGAGTTATTGGGGAGCAGGGAAGTAGGCGGTGCAGTTGGTAAAATGGCGTTTATTCGCGATTTTGCTAATGAGTACGCCCCAGAGAACTTCGAATTACAAATGCAGCAAGATGGCGCTAAGTTAAAGCGCTAACAAAAATCCCCTCACTTATCTGAGGGGTTATCTGATTTTATGCCTGACCGGTCTTCAAATTGAAAGATAATCGATTTGGAGCCAGTTTTATTTACTTTTAATGTGAAAGATCCTAGCGGCGGCACCACTATTTTTTTGCACTCAGAGTAGAAGAGTAGATTAAATATGGCGCAGATAAATGACTGGTACAGATAGCTTAAATTCTGCATTTTCGCCAATGATTCATCGAAGCCGCCATGTTTCACTACGTAGTCCCTCATAAACTCCAACTTACCAATGTAATGTTCTGGTCTAGATGTGACGTTAAGAAGCCTCTCAAGCGCGTCAGGCGACTTATCGACTAAATGTGTCAGCATTACATTGATAGATGTCTTATGCTGATTCATGGGCGCGGCATGGAACGGATCGTCAGTACGACATTTCCATAATTCCAAAAACAGGAAATGATCTTGTTTTGCATTTTCGCCTGCACTTCTCTCTTGCTCAAACATCGCATGTAGCAATCCAACAAAACTATCGAAGACAAGTAGAAGTTTAGCTTGCTTTTCGCCCTCATGGTGCTTCATCAAAAAGGTTACAAAATCGTTTTTCTTGTATAACATACTGCTCATTTTATTTGTCCTCAAACACTGATATTACAGACGTTGCGGGTACAAACCCTAGTTGGCGGCTATCAAGGCCATCAACTCTATTGTCTGAAACTAAAAATAGATTCCCTTCTGGGACGGTAAACGTTGCTATACCATTATCAACAGCTGCATTAAGTGCTTTTGTTGATAGAGGCACAATAGAATCATCAATCATGTTTCGTTGAGCAACGCTCATCTCTGATTTAGGTATAGACAGTGAGTAAATAGCATGAGTGTGCTTCCCGATTGTCTCGGTCAAGTACAGCGCTGGGACTATGGTGCTCATATCGGTAGAGTCAACCACATCAAACGTAGGTTTTGTGAAGTCAGAGGTGTACATTACCGTCTCGCCGTTAAGTGACAGGATTAAGCCTGTATCAAGTGAAAGCGTAATAACATCCCCTGGGATACCTATAACACGTTTAGCAAAGTTACCTTGGATTGCCATATTCTGTCTTAAGGTGTTGGCAACGGGATTATCAATCCCTGTAGAATCAAATAATACGACCCTGAATCGTTCAGGTGTGCTAAACACCCGAGTTGTTACATGAACATCATCCTGAGTGTAGTTAGGCAGCATGGAGATGCCAGTGATTACGGCAACGGGGTGCTTATAATAAGAAATACCAGCAAAGGCTATTGTTGAAATGAGCGCGACGACGATTGAGACCTTTACAAGATGTAAGAAGGTCTTTTTGCCGGACGCGTCGGCCTTGCTTTTGATAGCAGCGTCATTTGGAAAATTTTTAGTCAATAACATATACTCACTCATTGTTTATAAGTCAGTATACTACACTCAACCTTAGTATCGCTCCATACTTAAAGAAAGGTTGCTTAATACGCTCTAACAATATAGCATATTAAAAACAAAAAGCAACCTTTATACTAAGGCTTGTTTAGGGTTATCTTCAAACTCCTTTTTCACACAATCGAAAAGCAGCTTTTCATCTAATCTATCAATTTTATAATAGCTCACACCATGTACATCTAAGGTATTGTATAAATCGACTTTATCAATGTAGCAAAACCGCATTAAAAGGTGAGCAAACACTGTGCAAAATAATTTACCGTGACTTGAAAACACAAGGGTGAAAGTGTCGGGATCAAATGAGTGTCGTTTATTAAAAAACGGTACGTTTAGTCCAGCCATGAAACAATAGTAGTGAGCCAGCTCGTGCACAATAACATCTTGGTTAAGTGCCCATGTTTCAGGTAAGTGTAGCGACATTTTGTTTATTGTGATGCTATCAGGTATTTCCATATCAATAGGGTTAAGCAAAGGGTTGTCGTTCGGGTCAGCTTCAAGTGGGATAACGCCTTGTTCAGGATCATTATCATCATCAGGCTCTTCGTCCGTTTTAAACTTCTTTCCCTCACCCATGTTTACTGCAAAAAATGCTGCGTCGCCATCCTCTAAGAAATACAGATCAATCCACGGCAGGTTCATACTGGATAAAACATTTCGCACTAGCCTTAATACCTGTTCTCTTGACATCACTGACTTTGGCTCAAAATGTTTCTGTTGGAAACCGTAAATATTGTCCTTTTGTATGTCATTGAGTGAGTATCGCTCCATCAGCTTTTGGTCAAAGGCGCTTTTATCAAGCATGCCAAAAAGTTGAGAATGCATTGAGCGGGTGAGCTGAAAAGCGGTGTCTTTAAATAAGATGTTGCGTTTGGGCTTTACGGAATTTCTGAAAAAAGGGTTTTGGGTAGTGATGGTATCAAAACTTCCTTTTTTCAGTGACTTCACCAATATCACATTCTCGGCTGACTCAATGTTTGCTGTTGTGTGTAATAAGATTGCGTAACAGCCTCTTTTATCATTTTGAATCTTTTCGATGCGTTTCTCAAAATCGAACATGGCGTCAACTTGTGAGTTGTAGCCTTTAGTGGCTAGTTGCTTAACCCTTGTTGGTTCTTGCCCTTCTATGGGGTGAACGAGATCTAACTTGTCTAAACCTGATTTATTAAAAACAAACGTTGCATGCATAGTGATAATTCCCTTGTATTAGAGTATAATAACTCAAAAGATGATTAAGATAACGCAAGGAGCGTGTATGGCTGGTTTTTTCGAGAGCATGGGCGGAAAGTTTTTCAAGTTCGCAAGTAATGATAAAGAGGTCGTTTATCAAAATGAAAAACACAAGCAAGAAGTTGAATCACGCAAAGCATTCTCTAAATCTCAAGCTCTTGTGCAAGCACAAAATGTTGCAAGCATTATACCGGTAGAGTCATTTAACAAATTGGCGGAACATCATGATTATCGAAACGTTCGTTGGGGCGCTCGACGAGTTGCTAGGGTACTGAATTACTGCATGGCCATTTTAGATAACGAGCGATACAGAGAAGGTAGCGACCTGGATGAAGAAAGTTACAAGTGGGCAGTTGATATTGTTACGTGGATAGCCTTCTTACATATACTACCGGTAAAGTATCAACTAAGAACAGATGATGTGTATACGTTTTGCCGCCCAATAATTTTGGACGCAATTTCTATAGCCGAAAAAAAGAAAGGGGCGTACTTTGATGAGATGGAGAAAGAACTGATCATAGATTGCGCCATTAAGTCGCACGAGCTACCTGCGGAGAAACACATTATATTGGATGTATTCCATGATGCGTGTACGTTGGATAACCAAATGTATGATGAAGTGTTACATAAGGAGTTGCTGCGCACTGATATGGCAAAGACGGGTGCATATCAAGCATGGGTGAAAAAGGTCAGCATGAAGAACCTACAGCCCTCATGGGTGCTATATTTACAGACAATTTGGGAAGTGGACACGTTATCGAACATTAGCAAGGAAGAGCAGGCTATATATCAAGAGGATATCGAGGGCGATACTATTATGTAGTCCGATATAATGGGCGTAAAAAAGCCCCAGCTGTTTAATAGGCAGCTGGGGCTTTTCTTTTGAGTACAGCTTAGGCCTCCTCTTTCTCTTGTTTCTCTGGCTGCTCTGTTCCGCTTTCAAAACGTTTAGATAAATCGCCAAAGGTAGGCTCTACTTTATTCGTCGTATGGAAGGTCGTAATAAACAGCTTACTCTTTTCAAGAAATACCTCACCAATAAGCGCCATGATATTTAAGATAGCTTTCTCAGAACGCGCAGGGCTAAGCACTTCATCTTGTGAGTGACCGCACAAGGCGTCCACTATAATAGCAAGTAATACTTTCATTTGAAGCGTTTTGCATAGTTCAATTCTCATTTTTCCGTCTGAGTCACCTAATTTAAACTCAACGTCAATTAGTGAACCTAAGCCAGACTCTGAAAAAGTAGAGTCTGCATAAGTACTCATATATTCCCGTGCTTTTTGTGGAAGTATTAGTTCCCCCTGTACTTTAAGCTCTTTAATTTCCATGCTTTTGTTTTCAGCAAATAAGTAAAGCTTATTAAAAAAGGAGTCCTCACTCGCGTCGAAGTCTTTGTCATCTTCCAAGAAGGTTTCAATCGAGTCTTTAAACGCTACCGTAGAGCCAGTGTCGGTGCGAGACTTCAGCTTAGCTGTGTTAGTGAGTTCAATCCCTTCGTCACCGGCGTGATGAGCGAAGTACCCTATTGTATTATGCAAGTTAAAGGCTCCGACTGTTTTCAGCATACCAGTGGAGTAACTAGGATAATCAACAAGATGGATATTTTCGCCTTCGAACAGTTCTTCGCGCAACTCTTTTAGCGTGTCGATTTTATCAAAGCCGGCATCGGTGAAGTAATTGACGAAATTACGTAGCATGGCCGTCATTCTACGGATGTCTCTACTGGCATTTTTGGCGTCGTTCGCCCACACCACATTGTTTTCAAAATCGATGAAGTACATCAAGTCTTTCTGTTTGGTGACTTTAGGAATATTGTCAGGGTTGTTTCGGGTGACTATATTCTCATTCACATGTTCTTTAGCGTCTTTATAAGCGATAGGCTCTTCTTTTTTCATTGCGTTGATCACAAGATCCTGAACGACCTCATTATATGTTTTAGAGCAGTATGTAGTGGTGCTTTTATACATATTGATAAAAGCCGCTATCACTTTACCATGTGCGTCCTTTATCAGAATGAAAGGCGAATGCCCGAATTTTACTAATGGAGCAAACCCGTATTCCAAGTATGCAGAACCATCGGAGGCTTTATCTAGCGAGATGTAAGGTTCTTCTCTCAGGTCAACAAGATTATCGTTGACTATTGTATCCACGGCTTCAATGTATTTAGCCAATCCCTTGCTATAGTTGATGTCTTGCGCTACTTGACCGTCTGATAATGAGAAAGAAAAAGAGTTTCTTGGCTTAAAAAGTTGCTTGATGATTGATTTTGCTTCTGTCTTGATCACTTCCATAGACATAGTGTAGCTCCTTAGTGGTGTTGTTACAAAAATCCGTTTATTGATTTTGAATTATATCTCATGTCTATTCGAAAAGGTAGCTTTATGTTTGAATCAGTTAAACATTAATATAGTAAATAAAAAGAAGATAGTGCTTGCAAAGTGAACGATATTTTATTATGATAATTCTCCAGTCGAAAAGGAACACACAATGAAAAACACTATTCTTACGTTTGTAACTGTTATTTTTACCCTCGCCTCAATCGGTAGTCTTATTACTATTAATTCATCAGTGCTTTCAAACTATCTTAGTTTCACTGCCGCTAAAACTGCTTCTTATACCACCTCCACCGAACATTCTCAGCGCGTCTGGCGAACAACGGGTGATGTGGGCTTAGTGTCTAGCAATCAGGGGAATCATTTTATGCTTTCTAACTGCTCGGATGGTGATCAGTATGTAAGAGACACTTTACATGGTGATATTGCGATGTATAGCGATACAGAAGTGATGAAGGTGATTAGGGATTCCAATCAACTTTGTCATTGACGAGTATTTAGTGAAGAAGGCTCAACTTATTGTTGGGCTTTTTTTTGCGTATTATTCAAAGGAAGTCTTTATTCCTAAAGCAGATGAGCATCTTTTACCCCTTGTTGTGATATAACTATTATATGCGTTTAAGACAAGGATGTTAGTTATGCCACAGCCTATTGAAATAGATCCCAACAAGCCAAACCATGCGCTTGCCAGTAAGACATCGCCTCAGTTAGTGAATATGTATCGCAGGATCATGTTGCTTGATGAAATGATGAGCCTGAGAGAAGCACGTTATAATGCGTCTTTAAAGGACTGGAAAAAAGATATAAAAAACCCGCCTAAAGGACTGAATGTAGCCGATCCTGATGTGTATTTGCGCACCAAACATCGTCAGTTTTACGCTCACGAATTGTCGGTGGTGGCAAAATTTGAGGCTGACGAAAAACGTTTTGACGCAATAATTGATAGCAACCCTGAGTTTGCTGAAGCTTACAAAACGGCGCAAGATTTGCCGGAAAGTCAGCGAGAAGAGTTTCTTAAAGCGCCTGAGAAGGATTTTTTAGTCACGTTAACTGATGAGCAAAAGGCTGAATTTACAAAGCTTAAAAGCGAGATGGCGATGGGTTTGGATGTTCGTATGCGAGCGTCGTATTTTACCCCTGAATTCATTTCAAACCAACCAGAGCACGATGCTGCCAAAGCAAATGTCAGGAATATGATACGTGCTTCGGTGCCTGCTGGTATGAAAGGCACTAAAGGTGAAAACGCGGGTGTTGTTAAGCTGTTCAGCCAAAAGTATCAAGGTTTGAAGGGGCAAATTAACAAGCTCGCCGAAAAATATCCAAACCATGCAAAAGCGGCCAAAGCGCTGTTGAAAACTGGCACCGTAACGATGAATCCAAGTGGCTTCCTAATTGGTCGCGGCATTGCAGTGATCATGCAAACAAAAGCGTTTAAGCATTTGAGCGACAAAATTGATGTGCATGTTAATCGTGTGGCTGAAAAAACAGGATTAAAGCAAAAGATTTTAGATAAATTGCAATCGCCAAAAGGTGAATCATACAAGAAGATGGCTTTAGGTGCGACGGCTTGTGTAACGGGCGTGTTGGCCTTGACTCAGTTGATAGACGTTGAACAAGCGCAGAGTATTTATGCAGGTGCGACAGAGATGCTAGATAACGCCTCTATGATTGGTGAGTCACTTACGGTTGATAATGGCGAAGCTATCGTTGATAGCCTCACTAATTCAGCTGGACAAGCGGTTGATGATTTACAGGCAGCAGTAAGTAGTAATTTGCCTGATTTTGGTTTCGGTGATTCAGCAGAAGAAGCTATCGCAAGGGATGTGCCGGATGCTCCTGATACGTCGATTGCTGCAAAGCCAGAGGTTTTTGACAATCCTTTAAATATCGACCCTTCTGAAGATTATGTACCAGCTTCACCAACCCCAACGGATTTAGACGACGGCATCCCAGGGGCGACAATAGTCAACAATACCCCTGAGGTTGCGAGCACGGTTACACCAAGTACCGATGTGCCGGTTGAAGAGGTGCAAGCCCCCATCGCACTGTCTGAAAACGTATACGAGGTACAGTCAGGAGATACACCTTCTGAGATTGCAGAGCTGCGCCTGAAGGAAGCGGGTATTCCTTATGATTATGACAAGATCATGAAAGTCGTTCACATGATGGCTGATGCGAATGGTATGGACAATGTTCACTATATCCAAGTAGGTCAAGATTTAACGTTGCCTGCATTGGATACCGCACTGGTGGATAACTATCAAATACCTACGCCTGATGTCGAGGTCGCCAATAAGGTTGATTTAACCTTACCACCGGTTAATGATATATCGGGCATTGAGATTGATTCGGTGATGTCACTTTCAGAAGAAATCCAGTCTCGTTTTGAGTCTGCAAATATGGTTTACTCTTCAGAAGATGTTGACGCATTAACACAGCAAGTGTTGGCTGATAACGGTATGAAGGGCGATTTCCCAGACAATGGTGCACAAGTCAGCATGAAAATGATTGATGATATCGTGGCTATTCATGGTGTTGAATCTCAGGTAGCGCCACAAGCAGGTATTACGGTGACTGCGCTAACAGATGATATTGATGTGAAGAACTCAGCTGATATTGATGCGTTGGCGAACAATGTTGAAATTAGACGCCCATTCGATGAGCTTCCGCAGCCTACCGCAAGGCGATAATGACAAAAAGCATGCGGGTAACTACCCGTATGCTCTTCTATCTGCTGACATGGTTCTGTAGTGATCAAACATTTTATTCATGATATCAATCTCACCTTCCGTTATCGCCAATTTATGCTCAACAGCTCCTAAATTTTTAACGGCTGATTTGTACGATTTAGATGCTCTTGCTTCACGCGTTTGCAGTTGCACTGATAATGATTTGTTGGTTTGTATTTTAAACCCTTCGTCTGCATTACGCATTTGCTCTTTTTCAACGATCGCCAGACCTTTGGAAAAGTTGTTTTGCAGCTGTTTTAGCCGTCCACGTTCTGCATTTAATTTTCGCAGTTTATCGTAGTACTCTTCATTAATTTCAATCATTGCGCCTCCTATGGCAAAACGGCACTAATATCATCTTTATGTGCGTATCCAAAGTACCTACTGTCTACGCCAATAGGGCGGTTATCCGACAGTAAGAAATAGTAATCATCAGGAACAGTTATTGTAGATAATCCGTCCTTATCAAACACCACATCCTTTGACTGGACGCTATTTTTGAGGTGTTCGATGTATGCTCTTTTCGTGTTGTGTCTATTACCAACAAGTAACATGACGTTATGCACTTCATCATTAATGGTTTCAATAAACTCAGATCCCACAGTTGCGTACTCAGTGATTTCTTGTTCATTCATAATCTCAAGATCGACATTTTTAGTGGCTTGTTGCTGCTCTGTCGTTTGGTATAAGTAGGTATGGCCGCCGTGCTTCTTTTTATACACAGGCTTGATGCCGTTAATACTCACGATATACCCATTTATATGCATAAGAATAATATCACCTGGGGTGCCCATTACCCTTTTTACATATTGAGATTTACTATCACTGTCAGTAAATTTATCAACACGCACTACGTCGCCAAACGCAATATGTCTGCTGCTGCGTTTATTGAGAAAAAGCACGCTCTCATTATCTTGATATGTAGGCACCATAGAAATGCCTCTTAATGTAATGTTTGTTATTCTGTATTGCGCAAAGACAAATAGTAAAATAACAAGGCTTACGAATATCAAGATAATTTTTGTTTTATTAGACAATTGATAATCTCTTAATTCTTTTTCATTATTATAATGAAATACGATAAATTAGCAAGTTTTAAAATAATATTGCATATAAAACAATAAAATGTTAAATTGGTGGCGTGTCTTTGGAGCGAAAGATATGGGATGATAAATCCGTGACAAACAGTAACGTAAACAAAAATCATAAAAGGTAGTTTTATGAAATCAATTATGCAAAAACCACTGTTAATAGCAGTGATAGCCCTTTTCGTGCTTGTTGGCTCTGTAGCAGCAAGTTCATTTGAAACAACAGTCAGTGAAGCAAGCGCCGTAGAAGGCACTGCTATGATTGTTTGGAAGAGCTAAAGTAGCGCAACACAAAAGCCCCGCATCGTCGGGGCTTTTTACTTTCTGCGGTTTGCGTGTGATATAATTATAAAAAAAGGAATTAGCAGACATGGCACTACCTGACTGGCTTAATAAGCAAAAAGAGAATCACTTCTCTGACTTATCAAAAAACGTAAATGAAAACGACAATCTTACCGTTAAGTTGGGTGCATTCCCGTATAAATTAAGCTTAAAAACAGATATTCATCAATCTATTGATGGCAGCCTCCGTTCGCTACAGATGTCCATGTTTTTTCATAATGATAAAAACTCACCTACTGATGAGAGCGCAGTGTTGTCGGTGTCAGTGCCATTTACCGATCAGGACAGTCTTGCGCTGGCCAAAAACGAACGCTCATACATGGTGGACAAACTGTTTTCCTACATTGCTGATAGATGCAGCATATCCCAGACAAGTACCATATTAAAACAAAGTCTCTCAGCGATGGTTGATAAGTATTTAGACAGGGATTCAATAAAACAATCACTTACTGTTGATGCTATCAGGCCGAAAACGAAAGCGACTGGATTCATTATGTCCTCCGTTGTTAAGAAGGGTCAACCTCAAACTACGGCTAAACCTCAGTCAACGGGCTACCAACAAACCAGAAGTTTTGCGGGTGATGCTCCTTTATGGAAAGTGCCTCCGGTTGCTATGATTGACTTTTTACGAGAGCAGGGCGCGATTAATCTGGTTAAGCGTGAGACGAATACAACGATTGAAGACAACTTTTACATCACGATGAAAGGTCAAGAAGATAAGAAGGCCGTCAAGATTTCTATGGTTAAGGTGCCTAATGCGACCAAAGAATCTTTGCGCTTTGTTTTTCAGCACAATAGACAGGGTGGTAGTGGCTCTCAACAGTTAATTAAAGAGCTTGTTGAGTCTCATGGTTTGCTGAGTGATTTCAATCAAGGGGATGCAAACAAAGTATTCGACAATTTCATTGCTTCATTGACTAACAAGCCAGATTGGAGCCAGTACAATGTTGATCTTATGCAAAGCTCTATTCAAAGCTTAGGCGAGAATGCGCAAGCAAGGCAGCCAATAAGTTTCAACCCTGATAACAAATCATTTAATGTATCAAAATTCTTGCTATGTAATTGGCGTGGGCTGTCTGAGAGTCGAGTGCAACAAATGGTGAATGATGGCACGATCAAGTCGGGCGAATACCATAACGTTAACCGTAACAACATATCGTCGGGTGGCTTCTTCTATTACAACAAGTATGTCACCGCTGATAAGCCTATTTACGAAGAGCCAGATGGTAAGGTGGGGCGCTTTCAGAGAATGATGAAACTGAAAGAGCGTGGAAAAGACAAGCTTAAGAAATTTGCTAGCGGCAGTAACAAAGGTTATTTTGCAGGTACTCCTCGCAAAGGTGCAGATGTGCTTTGGTTGACAGAGGCTGCACTTGATGCCGACTCAATGAAAGACTTAAATGATTTGTGCAAAGACTTTAATGTTCCTGGCGCTGAAGATAACTGTATTGCTTTATTAAGCACCAGTGGGCTTAAAGAGTTCTTAGCTCAGCGTTTCGGAATGTACGTTAAGACCAATAAAGACAGAAGTGGTAGAGTGATATCAAGCGAGCTTATGCGAGAAACCCGAACAGTCACCACTAAAGATCTCGGTAAAGGCGATCAGGACGTCCTCAAACGTTATTTTTCAACGCCAATTCACTTTGTTAGTGATGGTACAAATGAAGCGGACGTTTCATTGTCAAAACTGACTGAAATAGCCACGTTTGCTCTAGGTGAAACTCCAAATATCAATGTGGTTAATGAGGGTCAACAAAGAGCAATGATAAAAGGGTTTGGTGAGAGTGGTGATGAAGGCGGTGTCGCGTTTGGTACAAATAAAGTGTTTGATAAATTGTCGGTAGAAGAATTCATGATCACCCATAAACTGACTACGAAATATGACGCTGACAGCAATAAAATGGTGTGGTCAGTTGAAGTCGAGCGATTTGATAGAAAACCATTCAAGTCATTGCCACGACATGAGATCCAAGCCGTTCAGGAACGTGCTGGGAAAGTGATGCATGAGATGTTGGGCGTAAAATCAATTGGTAGTGCCTTTGATAACGATAAAGCCGGAAAAGAAGTGGCTGCTGAGTTGAAAATGTTGTGTGAAGCGATTAAGATACCCTTTGGTACGTTTACGCCTGAGTCAATGAAGGTTCAGCTGCGCACCACCCCTGTATTTATTAAAGATCACAATGATGTCCTCATGTCAGCAAGAGGCCTTGTTGCTGAAGGTCGTAATGATGAGTGCAAAAAATTACTCGAATCATGGTCGAACGCATGTAAGTTGGCACCCGAGTTAAAGGTGTCACTAGAGAACAAACAAGAGGTCACGAATGGAATCAAACGTTGAGTTGTCAGGCATAAAGATAAGCCGACCAAACACACTCGAAGTCCCAGAGGCGCTAATTGAAATAGTAGCAAGGCAACTAAGGCAATATGTTATTGAAGATGGTCTAAAAGACAGTGAGTTGACCGTGCTTACCCGTTACGCTGAAGCAATCTGTTCAGTCTTTACTGATGTAAGGGATAATATCATCGCAGCAGGTAAGGATTATAATCAATGGATGTATGATATCGCGCCAACGTTAATAGCGCATGCCAAAGCGCATCAGGATATTTATAACGGATTGAACTACATGCGTTCAGATGTGCTAAATGCTAAATCTTGGGCAATATTGACGATAGTAGAGCTGGCCATAGTAAAGAAAGCGGAGTTTAACTCAGCGCTGGATATCGAATATATTGTCAGGTTTGGTGAGAATACAGTGGGAGAGATATTTGCATCAATACAGGCGAGTTCATCTGATTGAACCCGCCTTACTTCCTAATATACTTGTGAGGGCTTCATGCCGATATTGCTGAGTCCATCTAATAGCCATTCAAGTTTACCGTCAGCCATCGTAAAATAAAATTCAGAAGCGTCTCTCAAATCAACAAAACACATCAAAATGATAAAACCTGCAATGGTTGCTATATATGCTTTGTTTGTGCCGCCGACAAGCGTAATAGCGCCTAGCAAGTTTATCAGTATCAGTATTTGCGACACCAAAATGATAATAGGCATTGAAACAGCCGGTATCAATTTAGGTAACATTGCGTTTTTTGCCCACAGTCCTTCCCAAGTGTGTCCACCTTCGAACATTTCTATGGCCACAAGAGTGTTGATGCTTTTTACCTTATTCATTGTGGTAGGCGATAGCCCCTGCCTAATATTGTCACTGATGCTTTTTGCATACTGGTGATCAGACAGCTTGTGGACTGGGACAAACTCAATTCCTCTGAACTTCATGATCGGCGCATTCACCTTAATCATGTCGTCCATGAAGGAGTGTTGTAGGAACTGTTTCTCACTCAAACCTAGCGAGAGCGCTTTAGTTTCAAACCCTACTGGAATTATAGATTCGAACATTTTATGCGTCATACCGTATCTAAGGGCGTATTTAGCGTCGTTTTTGGCAATACTCTTAGCAACATCTTCGTTAACGCCAAAGCCAGTGGAAAGCATATATGTTCGCTCAAGGATATCCATAGTATTACCCTGTGCAAAAACAGCGCCTACATCAACCTTGTTTAATTCAACATCAAAATTGAAAAGCAGTCTTTTATACTGCTCTGATTTACTATTAATGTGAATGCTAGCAAGTGTTTTACGCTGAGCAAAGTTTAAGTCGTTTTGTGCAAATAGGACATTCATGTCTGACACTATATCGATTAGCGGATTAGGCTCTACTGGGTTATTCGAGACGTACCCATTCACGCCTCTGTGATCAAATAAGTTGTATTTAGCTTCACTGAGGAAGTCAGAAAGCACCTTACTTCTATAAATACGCAACTCTTTTTCGGCTGGCTGTGAATGTTTGTATGCCATATTAAGTTCTGTGATGAAATTAACACCAGCGACTATTTGTAACTGAGCCTCATATTCGCTTAATTTTCTGTAGTGCTTTACGGCAACATCTTCTGATACAGCTTTAGATACATGTTCGCGCTCAAGGAAGAAAGGCGCAATACCATTTGTGTCCCCTGATTGCAGCATCATAGCAGATTTTAACGCCAGTCCTTTTTGTTCACTATTGAGTGTATCAGGGATGTTTTCAATGATTGAAATTGAGATGAGCTGTCCAAGTATGAATACGACAGGTGCTAGCAGTAGTGGCGTGAAAATGTATCGCTTCTGCTTTTTGGTTGTCCAAAGGTGAAAACCTTGAACAATGAAAAAAAGAGCGAACCCAAGCCCAGCGGTGGCATAGGCTATTGCTTCAAACTTTACGAGTTCCGCGTGGCCTAAATTACGGCCAAGGGAGTTTACAGCGAGCATAACCGATTGCACCTCTAAGAAAAGATAGAGAGTTGTGATTACCAATAAGACTGCTGTTAACATTTTATTCATACTTCATCATAACAATAAAGCATATAAAACACAAACTATTTAAGATTCGTTTAATTGTTGATGTTTTCGGCTTATCGTATATAATTGCAATCAATGGATTAAAAAGGTGACTCAGGATGAGTTTAGTAACCGTTCAAAACGTGCGTGTAGCAAACAAGCTTCCAGAATCGCTGAAAAAGAAAGTCGCTCACTTTGAAAGTAAAATATGGGCGGTAGATCCTAAAGCAGATAAAGAGTTAAAACTGATATGGGATGCGTTTCTTCAAAAGCTTGAGACGTGCGTATTAAAGAAAAAGATTACAGAAAAGGAACTAACTATACTTTCTGCGTATCTTACTACCACAGATTCAGTTGCCATGGTCACGTTGCTCGATGATTTAAGCCCCCAATTGATGGAACGGTTTATATCGGTATTATATTGGTTTGAAGAGCATGAAGATGATAAAGATTTAGTTGAGGTTGTTTCTCAATTTAAAAAAAGAATTTTGGTAGCATACCGAATGTACATGTTCCCAATCTTGTTTTCAGAAGCAAGGATTGAGAATGCCATAGCTGCAATAAGCAGCCCAAAGTAAAGTAAAGGAATACAGAATGTTTAAGAAAGGATTGATCGCAGTTTCATTATTAGTGGGTGCTTTAGGTATTGCTCAGGCTGACACTAGCACCGTTATTAGCAACCTAACCAAACACGAAAGAATGATGAATTCGGTTGTGACCGTTGATGCTAAGATGACAGCAGTAATAAAAGAAAAGTACCCGTCAATAGATGGTTATGTTGTGGATGTAAGTGGTTCACGTTTGCTCTCAAACAATGATGGGACACTTATTTACCAATTGGCGTCTGTCTTTGATACAGCGACTATGGAAAACCTTCAAACAGTCGTTAACTATGAAATAATGGAAGAACCTGGGAACAGTGATTGGTTTACAGTTCCGCTACCTGCTGATAGTGAAAAGCGTGCTGACATTTATGTGTTCTCGGATCCTACATGTGGTTACTGCCGAAAAATGCATGGTGAAAAAGCGAAGTATGACGAATACGGCGTCCAAATGCATATTATCCCTTACCCACGACAGGGTTTAACTGAAGCGAACCCTGGCTACACTCAGTGGGTAGAAGCTGCTTGTTCTGTCGATGGCGGCGAAGCTTATCACCAGATGACAACAGGCACTTACACGGTTAGTGCAGAAACGACTGAAAAGCTAAATGATCCTGTTGCTAAGGCAGCTTGTGTGGCAAAGGTTAGAAGTGGTTACGCTTTAGGTCGTGAGGTTGGTTTGCGCGGCACACCATTTATTATTGGTTACGGCAGTAACGGCGAAAGAATGATGACCCCTGGTTATGTGCCTATTGATGAAATCGCAAAGCAACTGGGCGCACTTTCATCTGAGTAGTTAATAAACGTATTAAAAAAAGGCGCTTTAAAAGCGCCTTTTTTGTGTCTAATTACTTGGGTCGCGGTGGCGCTAACTTTTTAGTTAACTTAGGACCTTCAATCTTACGAGTAGGATCGGAAATCTGCGCTTTAATGTCATCAGGTGTCATCTTGCGCTTGTTACTCCGCGTTTTCGGCTCCAAAGCAATCTCTGTAGACAGCTGATGTGCAACATAATCAAGCATAGAGTCCCACGATGTTTTAAGTGACTTGAATAACGCCTGCGCTCTGGGGTTTGTTATGCCAATATCGCTGTTACCGGCCTTATCTACAATAAAGTGCTTCTGTAAATCGAGCAATGTAACCGCATTGGGGGATTTAGGTAAAAAACGTTGTGAGTTAATGAGTGGGTTGTATAAATACACACGGTCGTTCTCCATCAGTTTCTTTGGAGAAAGATCCTGTGGAAAAGGAGATACTGTATTCCCATATGCAGGGTAGCAATCAATTGCCTTGGGTTTTGTTATTTCCATTATGAGAATTCCATTAGTAGTCGTTAATACATTAATTTTATCACATTGGAATTAATTGCCTAACAACCGCCTGTTTATGTTTCCTATTTTATATAATTTGTTACTATAGGGGTGTTAACGGATTTTAAAGAGCTTATGGAGAAGCATTATGATACCCAAAATTGTAATTGGTTTATTACTGACGATTATTATCAGCGGATTTGGTTTATCTCAAGTGGGCGATGGTATATTTTCCTTTTTGCCACAGTCAGATGCGCAGCAAATTATCGAAGAAGCAAATAGTGTTGAAGAAGCTTTAGACTTGTATTCTTTAGAGAATGGTGGCGTTGTTGATATAGGCGACCCATTGCTTTGCGAGCCTGATGTTAATGGCGTGACGGCTACCGTTGCAAGTGGTGCTTGTACAGTAGGGCAAAGAACATTGCACTATGTGAGAGAAGCTAAGTTACTAAAAAACTATGTGGGAAGAGAATTTGATACGGATGTTGATCCATGGAGAATGGATGAAGGCACCGCGACTATTGAGAGGGTTGTAGCCAGTGAAGAAAGCTGCAAGGAAATCAATAACATTAGATTGGGCACACCTATGAATGAAGATGTGCCTTCATGCGGAACGCCAGAAGGCGACGCCGTTTTTTGTTGCGTAAGCAACTAGTTGTTTAAATTGTAAAAGGATTTAAGTATGAGAACTAAAAATATTATAGCATTAGCTGTGGCTAGCATGCTCTTATCACCAGTAGTAATGGCAAAAGAAATTAAGCGTAGTGATTTGTTTGATTCATCTTTATCTGTTGGTTACAAAACAAGAGATGTAGGGGCTGGTGTAAGTGTGGCTGCGGATTGGAACTTTTCCGATAATATTGGTGTTTATGCAGGGTTTAACCGCATAAGTGAAGATGCCCTATTCAAGACTGATGAACAACTAGATAGATACGGTATAGAACCTCTGACTGAGGATGTATTTCCAAGATCGTTCAGTTTAGACTCTACATATATAGAGTATGGGGTGTCATTGCGTCATACTTTTTATAATAGTTTGGAGACCCCATTTTCTATTTATGTAAAAGCAGGCACTGCCGCTGTTAAGTATGATGACGTTGTCTTCTTGACAGCTGAAGCAGCTAATGCAGGTTCCGGATCTACTGGTGATTCAAATGGTTCAGATGAGCCGGATGTTGATCAAATGGTAGCATTACCACTCCCCGATTACGATGCTTTAAAAGGGACAGTTGGCGTTAAATTTTTTATTAACAATAGAACGACTTTTGATGTTGGGTATACTCAATATGATGTAGAAGATAAGTTGCGTCGTGAAGATAGAACAGAACAAAGTGTTGATGTTGAAGTGAGTTACTTCCCGCGTAAAAACTTTGGTGTTTCTTTTGCGTATGAATCAGCGGATCTAACCGGTGAGTCTACTTACAACATTCAGGCAACGCTTCGTTTCTAAAATTTATTATGATAATGGGAGCGCAATGCTCCCACTTTATTTTCGTTTTATCTTGCATTCAAAATGATAAAGCGCTATTCTATTAAAAAATATACTATATTATTGAGATTATGGACTTAAGCATATTTAATGAAAATCAGCGAGCGGCTGTAGTAGCTCCGCACGACTTTAACGAAATTCAAAAAATCCTCATCATAGCCGGAGCAGGCAGTGGTAAAACGCGAGTATTAACTCACCGGATTGCTTATCTAATTGAAGATTGTAACGTCAACCCAGCACAGATAACGGCGGTGACGTTTAGCCGAAAAGCCTCTAAAGAAATGATTGAGAGACTGTCTGGCTTAGTCGGACGCCGAACAGTGTCATTGGTAAATATGGGTACGTTCCATGGCCTATCCGCTGATATTCTTAGGCAATTTTGGCGAAGCCAGTTTATTATTCTTGATGATTATGATCAGACTAAGATGTGCAAAGATCTGATGAAAGAGAATGATGCTATTTCAGACATTAAAATAAAAGATTTCAAGAGCTGGTTAGGGTTTCAAAGAAGTAAGTGTTACGACCCGCTAAAAGAACGTGTGACTGATTCTGAGCAAATTGAAAAGTACAGAATGCTAACAAAGTTGTACTTCGATCGAAAAGCCGCCCTTGATAATCTTGATTTTGATGATTTGCTTGAAAAAACAGTAAGCCTACTAAAAACAAACGAGTCCGCTAGGCGTCGCTGTCAAGCACAGACCCGCTTTTTGCTAGTGGATGAGTACCAAGACACTAACAACCGGCAATTCGAGTTCCTAAAGCTTATTGCGGGGGATAAATCACAAGTATTAATGGTGGGCGATGAAGATCAGCTTATTTACAGTTGGCGCGGAGCAGAAATAAAGCATATTTTAGCCTCGTTTGACGAAGTGGGTAAAAGAGATAAACAGATGTTGGTCGTATTAAACCAAAACTACCGCTCAACGGGCAACATCGTTCGGGTGGCTGACACCATAGTAAAACCTAATTTGCAGCGTGTTGGCAAGCATATGGAGCCTAGTAGCGAAGATGGCGAGAAGGTTAAACTTGGTTTATTTTACAGCGACACTGAAGAAGGCGAGTACGTTGTCGATAGAATAGAAAAATGGCGTCGTGATGGCATCGAATTTGGTGACATCTGTATTTTATATAGAATGAACAGGATCTCCCGTTCTCTTGAAAAAGCGCTAATTAATGCCGGTCTTCCTTATGAGATACACGGCGGCGTAGCGTTATTTGATAGTCGCGAGGTGAAACTGGTGATGTCGATATTGATGTTTGCCTACAACCCTCACAACGTACTGTTCCTGTCGATAATCATGGATTTCATTAAGATCACAGTGGGACCTTCTAAGCTGCAATCGCTAAGAGGTGTTTCAGAAATGGAAGGTGTTACGGTGCTAGAAGCATTGCGTCGCGACAAGGTATCAACGAAGCCTAAGGTGGCTGAGTTCATCAACCATATGTCTTATTTAGAAAAAGAGATCGAGGCAAAAGAGCTAGGGCTTTTACCATTAGCGCATTATGTCATCGACAATTTCCGCCCCTTATCCTGTTTCAAAGCAGATGAACACGAAAAAAGAGAGCAGAATTTAAGTCTATGGCTTCAGGTAATAGAGTCCTATGAAATGGATTGTGCTAGACGAGAAAAGATAGCCACAATAGATGGCTTCCAAGAGGAGCGTCTTTTGAATGACACATTGGGTGATGAGGACTCAACTGGCAAAATTCAGTTAATGACCATCCATAAATCAAAAGGCCTAGAGTTTGATGCCGGTTTTATAGTCGGCTTACAAGATGGCATATTCCCCATGAACATTGAGCAGTTCGATGAGGACGGCGAAGAAGACAGGCGTTTAGCATTTGTTGCGATTACACGTTTCAAACGAGAGTGTGAAATCACAAGGTGTTCGTTTAGAGCTGGTTTTGATAAATCAAATTACTTTCGTGGCACCAGTGCTATTTTAGATGGGTTTGTGACCAAAATGAAAAATGAAGGTTTGCTTGAGGTGGTTAGTGCAGATGGAGGGTATTATTGATGGCAAAGCAGTATAATATGACACATCAAATGTTCGTCGCTAACAGCATGGAAGAGGCGCAGTTGGTGAGAAGTTTCATGGAAGAGTTTTGTTATGAGTACCAATATGTGGATTTAGGTATCAACATTGATAACAATAACGCATTAGGCACTGTAACGGAATACCCAAAAGGGGTTGTATTTGCCGTCTTAAAGAACAATAATATAAGAGAAGGAAAAAAGTTTATATTCTTTGTTGATAAAGAACAGTTGGATCTAGGTTTATTCAAAGGTGAACTATCTTTATTTGAGAAAGAGCAAGGTTTACAGATAACACACACACTGCACAACGTAAGTATAGGGGTTAATAAAAGTAGTCAGCCTCACAATACTCGTAACCGAAATAATACGTCAAAAAGTGTTGGTGAAAAATGGGTAGCATCACGTTAAAAGATTATTACATTGAACAGTTTGAGCTAACGCCGGCCGTTATTAGAGAGCACTTAGTGTTCTTGGCGTCAGACAATTTCATTTCCAGCGCGTCGTCGATGGAAAGCTCACCTTGCTGCGCGAATATGAATAAGCGCACGGTAGAGCACGATACAAAAAATGGCAAAAGATTTACCGTTGAATGCGACCAATGTGGCGCGAGGTCAGTAATGGCCACAACGGCGCTACTTGCAAACCTATCTTGGTACCAGAAATTTTCAACGTGGGAAAGCCTTACTAGCAATTCTATATTCAAAGATTCGATGAAAGGCTTTACTGAGAACACATTGCAAAGAGACGAAGAAACCCAGGTATACTTATTATTGGAGTTGCTGGCCGGTTTAAATGTATTCAACAAAATACATGACGCGAACAAGAAGCGATTTGATGGTGCTTTAGGTCATGTAGAGAAGACAAATATAGATGCAGTGAGTTTGCTTGTGCGTGCAGCTCAAAAGTCTGTAGCTGATAAACTAGATAGCTTAGGCGCTTCTTTAAAAGACGCATTCACCCAAAGAAGACTAAAAGGGGTGACAGCAAAGATTGTAGACGAAAGATTCGAAAGGATCTCACTAATGAATAGTGAGAGTAAAAATCGCCTTGCTGATATCATTTTGATATTTAACAATTGCTTTCAAAATGATAAAGCAGGTACTTAAAGGATTTTAGATACCCTCCTGTGATAATATTTATCTATTAGTACAAGGAGGTTCATTGTGGAATTATCAGACGTTGAAGTAAAATCTCTAGTAAGAGATGTAAAAAAGAAAATGATCACTGGTGAAGTTGATGCCGATATTGCCATCTGTGTTAAAAACACAGGGTCTGACCTTATTATCGAAGGTAGAGAGGCAAATTCTTTGTCGATGGGTGACAAGTTCACAGACGATGCAGGGAATGAAATTGAAGTGCTTAGGGTTATCAATCATACGCTGACGGTAACACTAAACAATAAGGTTATTGAGCGATCAAATGAACTTAGGTCTTCACTAGATAAGCGTTTTTACATTTCATTTGGTGATGAAGGGCAGGTAAAGCATGGTTTAGTTAAGTTAGAGTCTACGGGTGTAATGGTGTTACCGAGATACCAAGAGAAATTGGGCAGGGACTTTATTAAACATGCAGAGCTTCTTGAACTCAACCCAAGAATAAATGGGAGCAGTATTGCGGCCGGAATGGTTAAAGAGATGATAAATATCCATAAGCATGAGCCGGACAAAAAGGTTTCGGAACTTTATCAGTTAGCTGCCCAACAAATGGCGAATTCCAAGAAAGCTGAGATTGCGTCACCGGACAATGAACGAGACATTGAACGACCATCCTTTAAAGGATAGTTAACAAGGTCTCTAACGAGGCCTTTTTTGTGTTTTGTGTCATATTAAGTGAAGACACAAAAGGAGTTGTTATGCGTTTTTTACTATTGGTGGGTTTAGTTTTTATCTCGTCTGCGTCGATAGCACAAGAAGATGGTATGGGTGACAGACTGAATGTTATGGAATGCTCTGAAAATGAAGTATTGGCATACATAGCAACACCCAATAAAGCACGGGATGTCAGGTCGTATGCGAAATTTAAGCCTGCAAACATTCAGACGTTAATACAAGAGCAAGAGAACTCTTCTAATCCAGCTCAGTGCGCTGCGTTGTTATATGAGAATTTAGGTCAAATGCAGGAACAGCTTGAGGGTGCAATGGGGTTTTTAACGTCTGGCATTAACCCTACTGAGTCTTTAATGGGTCAAGCATGGGATTACATTAGCAGGTCGGTATGTGAACGGGTAGACACAGGGCTAAATACAGCACGTGATGCGGTTGTTGATGGTATTAAGAAATTAAACAAAGCGATGTTGGAAGAGATTGAAGATAGAGTGGGGCAAGATGCGTTAGATGAATATGCTAACGACTATATCGATGCGAACACCTCAGATGATCTCGGTTTAGAATATAGTGGTGCTGGCAATGGGGTTATGCCCGATGATCTCCAGCGTGGTTTAAAGAAAAAGTGGAAAAGAAAGTTGCGAGAATTAAATCGCGAACTGCCTAAAAGCTAAGGGTTCAAAGTGTTAGAGAAAGAACTGTTGTCGGTAATATCATTGCACAAGCGATTTAGCTTGGCGAGTGTAGGTGTGTGGTTGTTCTTAAGCATACTGCAATTATTTTTAATGTCAGAAATGTTTAAAATAGACGAAGCTTACTTCCTATTTGTCATGTCTATACCCATGCTAATTGGCTCGGGCGTAATACACCTTTATAGAAAATTCAGCGTGCGAACATCGTTGTTCTCATCCGTCGATATTGATATTCGATTATCATTATTATTGTTAGTTGCGGCTGCTATGCTACAAACCTTCGGAATGAGTGATGTTGAGCATTTCACACCTCCCCTTATTCTAGTGTTAATGTTTCTCCCAGGGGTGTTATGTTTATTAGCATTTCCTGCAATTTTCACCAGAGTGAAGTTGAATATAAGTAACCGTTTTTCTTGCAGAATGATGGATCACTTCCTGTTTACCGCCCTAATGGCATGGTTGGCTTGGGTGATATTCACCATGTACATTGAAGAGTATCTATTAGTGGGGGTGTTTTCCAACATGCTCGTGGGTTGCGTGCCGATTTTTGTTAATTTTGTCAATCGTGACGTCCAGTGCAGAATGTCGGCTATATTAGAATCAGAGGTATTTAATGATGAGTTAACGGGGCTGGGTAACCGTAAAGCATTGTATCGTGGTTTCGACAATGTGAAGCGCGAAATAACCGATGAAAAATCATTAATCATGATGATTGTCGATATCGATTATTTTAAGCAGTACAATGACTTCTATGGGCACATGAAAGGTGATGAGTGCCTAGTGTATGTATCAAGGACGCTAGAAGAGATATTCCCTGATCTTAAGGTTATTAGGTATGGCGGTGAAGAGTTTGTTATTTTCGGTCTTATCGACAACCATAAGGTGAAAATATTTGAAAACAGTCAGTTCATGAAGTCATGGGCAAATGGGCAGATGACAATGGATTGTGAACATACGTCTTCACCCATAAAATTGCTTAGCTTAAGCGCCGGTTATGGTATATTTACCGCAAGCGAAGTGAAGGTCAGTAATGCCAAGAAATTAATCACATTGACTGATGATGCACTATATGAAGCTAAAAAGGATCGTCAAAAAATAGTAAAAGTGAGCGGAATAGAGCAAAAAACATTATCAAAATAAAGTTCATTATCATAATGAATTGAGTTCATCCCCACTTTACAGTATACTTAGTAAAACAAAGGCGCTATGAGAGCGCCTTTTATCAATTAATGGATTTTGGAAGATATATGTTTACTAAACCTACTTTACCTCTGCGTAAAGCTTTTTTATTGTTCGCGTCGATTGCGGCAGTGTCCGCCCTTTTTTATCATTATCATAATGATGAGAGTGTTGAAATAAAGGGATCGGCGAGTGTATTTACTGAGCTTAGTAAAGGTAGTCCAGTTCCACCTTTCACCTTTAAAAAAATATCGGATCCTAGCTGCATCATTCTTGAGAATGGAGTTTTGACTGAGGTTACGGGGTCATGTGAAAAAATAAAGATCAAAAAAGTAGTGAAGAAAGTGATTCACGATCCTAAAATAATTCACGATGATAGTTTGAAATACTACAGTGCACAATACGATAGAGTGACCCCTAATAGAGAGACGCTAATTGAAATAAGCCAATCTTATGGATTGCCGAACATGACCCTTTTTTATCAGATGATGATAGAAGGAAGGGGGAAGGCTAATGTCAATAAGAATCAGGCGGGTGCAAAGGGGTATTTTCAGTTTTTAGATGCTACGGCGCTTGAGTTTGGTTTAATACGAGAAGGTGTAGATTACCGGACGAACCCATACGCTTCTGCCGATGCTGCTGCCAGATACTTATTATGGATTGGCCATTTTTTATATGGCGCTGATGTTGACTTAAGTGATCATAATGTCCTTATGCATGCGTTGGCGGCTTACAATGCTGGTCACCGACGTGTTTCTGTCAACGGAAAGGTACGGGTGCCAAGATTTTATGAAACTATCCGCTATACTCAAAATATTATTGATTTGATTGAAGGCAATGCAACATTAATAATGCCCAATGAAAGTCTAGAGGATATAAGTGCTCGTACAGGCTTCTCCGTAAGTGTTTTGACCGAAAGTAATTTTGGCGTTGGTTCAGATAGAGATCTAATGGCGTTTGAAGTTATTCAGTTGCCAGAGAATGGCGTATCTAAAGTTATTGTTAAGCGGGGTATGTCTTTGTCATTGATTGAAAATAAAACCGGTATTAAGGTCGATGATATTAAAGATTTCAATAATTTATCAAGCGATATTATAAGGGCAAGCGACATTCTTATGATCCCGACATCGTTGTACGTCAAGGGGTAACGCTAAAGCGGGTTTGTTGCTTACCCGTGCTATTATAAGTACAGGCTAAAAAGGATTTTAAGTCATGCGCACCATATTTTTTCTATTGTTATTTGTAACCTCTTTCACTGCTTTCTCTCAAGAGGGCGCTGAGGCTCCTTGCGGCATGGCATATGACACAGACGGCAGCTTAATTGTCGCTCCTGCGAATGGTGATATATGTGAAGATGATATCACCTATCAAATGCTCTATATTATGTATGAAGATATCCTTACCCACCCTTTATGGTCGATGCTGACCAGTCAATTTATTCACGAAGAAATGAAAAATAGTGAGTTTGTGACATTCGCTTCAAATACACTCGGCATAAGCGATCAGATATTCACGATCATGAAAGGCATAAGCGCATTAGGCTATCTATTTATTGTCCCCATATTTTTATATAAAAGCGGCAAAATCCTTGTGTCACTTAGCCAAACAGGTGAATTGTCTTTTACTGAACAAGATAGCGACCCTGTGAAACTTTTTGCTTACGCGGGTTTTTTAATAGTTCTTTCATTGCCGGTGGGCGGGATAATGTTGGGGCAAGGGCTTTCTATAGCGGGGTCTATCCCTTCTTTGTACGGCAGTAATTATATTTTATCGGGCTATTTATCAACCACACAGTTAGGTGAGTCAGATGTTCAAGTGAGTGACGAATCACTCATGGTTGGTTCACAGGTGTTTGCCAATAATGTGGTGGGTATGCAGCTTTGCCAAAACAGAACAGCAAAGGCTCTTTTTGCTGTTAATGCAAAGAGTGGGACAGACTTCTTTTACGACACTACCTTCGCAAATTTTACTGGGTTAAATACAGATGAGGACGATATCAACGAAAATGTAAATGGTTGCCTTTCATATCACTATGATCATCGAGAGCTAGGGATAACAAATGCGGTTTCTGGGATCGAGCTGTTGAAGAAAGACAGGTATGGGATTACGTGTCCTGCTGACCGCTATTATATGTACAAAGAGGAACTTTATGGTTATCAGCACAAGTGTGGAAGTGTTGATTATAATTATCCTACAAACATTGAAGATATGAATAATTGGGGCATTGAAGATGAGCTGGTTTCGATTCAAAACGATTTTTCAACTAAAAAAATGTTTGGTCGTTTTGAAAGTCCAAACAGAAATGACATTACCAACATCATCAATTATAGAGACCTAACACCATTGGAAAGGAAGGTTGAGCTAGAAAGCTTATACAAGAAGTTTGCGGATGAAACGATTATTCCTGCCTTAATGGACTCAACACTGCTTAATGAGCCAGACAGAGAAAGGTTGTCAACAAAATATATCTTCGCTATGAACGCTATGCTTGGCGGTGTGGATGTCAACGAGCTTAGTATATTTGGAATGGTCGGTAACGCTTTTGGTAGTAGAGGAGAAAAAGACTTAAACCACATTTTGGCACCTGAAGATGGCAGTGATAATGAACCGCATTATGGTTTTACATACATCGCTGACTACGCACGTTATGCTGCTGATGAAATGGAGCAGTACCATTGTGCTAAAAACTGGGAAAAATATACAGAATTGAGACAGTTTATCGTTGAGTACAACTTTGAAGAAGATAAGGATACGTCTGCTTTATTGACAAATAAAATACACAATATGGAGTGCGTGAGGTTTGTGGCAGAACACCTTAGCGTAGACAGCGATTTTTCTCGTTATTTAGATTACACAGCTCGATGGAGCGATGCTGAAATATTTGCGGATCTTGAAGTTGATCAAACAGGGAATACAGTTAAAGTAAATCAACTTACTCCTGAAGAGCTTATTGCGAACAAGGAAGTATTGTTTGAGTTGGTCGCAGAAGTTAAATATCAAGAAGCATTGGTGAGAAAAACGGTTATTGAGGGCTATTATTACGCTGTTAAATACGCGATCTCCGAATCTCTTAGTAGGCGTTTGAAACAAGAGGCGTCAAACGATGATATGTACCTTGTTGCTAGGCAAATGGGGGCGGGTAATCTTGGTGGGATCCTCATGGCTTTGTCGCAAAAGCAGTCCGGTGGTGTTTATTATAAGAATTTGATTGAGGGCGGTGCATTAACGTCTTTGAATGTTGATGAAGAATACTTTGTTAACTTTGACAGTTTTGGCGACAATTCAGCGGGTGCATCTAAAGTAGAAGTTGTCAGAGAAACATTTATACCCATGTCGAAGGAGTCTTTCTTCAGTGTCGGATTATCGGGTAAAGCAGATATTTACCAAGCATCCAACCTTGATGAAGAGGCGGAAGCATTTTCTACTTTTATGGGGTCAATTGAAAACCTTTTCTTTGAGCCTGTGATTCATATCAAAAAGGCAAGTGGAATACCAGACAACATTAGCTTAAAAGAAGGCTTGGACAACTGTTTGGCTGGCCAGAACGAGCAATGTTTATCTTCAACAGTCCATCCTATCGTTGCTCTTTCTAGGTTCGGCCACCACCTTATGGACAACATGTTGACGATGGCCGCAGTAGGGACTATTACCATCATGGCGAATGATGCAATAGAAGTGGCTATGGGTGGTGAGATTGAAGAAGGCAAAAAGAAGAAGAAGGGGAACTTCGAGAAAATGCTGGGCACTATCAAGAAAATAGCTGGCACAGTGGGAAAAGGTTTATTTGCCGTGGTGTTTGTAATATTGGCGATAGCAGCAGCGGTATTTAAAATATTGATGCCTTTTATATGGGGCTTGTTTATTGTGGGTGCATTCTTCTCTTATATTTTACCGCTGATGGGGTATATCTATTCCATGAGTATGTACATATTGTGGATAGTGGGTCTGTCCCTGGGTGGCTTGGTGTTGCCATTCTATATTGCGATTAAGATGTTCACGATAGAGGACAGTTACAAACGCGGGTTTGTAGAGTTTTATGAAACATTCCTAAACCCTTATGTTAAGCCACTTTTCATCACGATAGCGGTAATATTCTCTTGGACGTTCGCAGCTATATCGTTATTTGCAGTAAACAGCATATTTGCTCTTTTGTATGATGGGTTATCGACTATGGAAGCAGGTGTGCTTACGACGATAATATTTAAACTCTTATTGTATATGGTGTACTTCGTTACCATTTTTGTAATGTTTTTGACGTCCATTAAGATCATTAAAAACATGCCTGATATGATGGCCACGAAGATGAAGTTAAAAGGCACCAACGATGATCAGTTTATCGAGAGCATGAGTTTTGAAAACTATGTGCAAGCGGGTATTATGCGCCAAGTTGCCGCAATGCCTCAGTCTACGCTTCAGAGTATGACTAAAGCCCAAGAAGAGAAGAAGCAAGATAAGGTGTTGCGCGAGAATTTAACAATGATGAAAGAATTCGTTGATGGTGACGGTGGCAGTAATCAAGGCGGTGGTGGCAATAGAGGAGCCAGTGAAGGTGACTCAGGTGGCGAACGCGGAGCGCCAGAGAGAGGCGCTGGAAGGGGTAGAGGCGCTTCAGAATAAGCTTGCATTTTAGCTAATATAATAATATAGTGTATAAAAGAGGAAAAGCTATGCACTATATTTTTAATCCGGTGTATGCCGGAAGTGACTCGTTCGGACAAGAAATTGTTAACGAAGCGTCAGAAGGTGATTTTGATACGTTTAGCCGTCAGCTAGATGAAGTAAAATATAGGCTAATGGAATTGCCGTTCAACGAAAAGACTTATCGCCTTATCGGGGATCTTAATTTCCACCAAGCCCTTTATACTAAAGATGTGATGAGTGGCTTTGACTGCGGAGACTTACTGTTAACGCGTGTCAGTGATAGTATATCGATAGTCAGCTTGGGTTTTGATGATGCGACCAATGCAGATAAGATAGGCGTTACTATCAAAATGATAACAAAGAAGAAAGGCGTTATATGGCCATCCCACATACCGGATGATATAAACAGCCTTAAGTTGATAAAAGAAGCGTTAGTTGAGAGTGGCTTGGCTAATGTAGAAGATGTGGACAGTTTATTAAAGGATTGATGTTGTGGATATATTGAAGGAAAGTTTTAAATGGGTGATGGTTGATATGCGAAAAGCCGTCATCTTTATGTTTGTGGTGACTTTTTTATTCAGCTCATTAGAGGCGTTTGTCATTAGCAGCGTTTTGAATACGGCCGGCAACGATGCATCGGTTGTGTCTCAGCAAGCTGTTTTTGGCGTATCAGCCATTCAAAACGCAAAAGTATTAATACTGACAAGTTTCCTGTGCTTTTTTGTGACAAAGGTGATATCGGCTGGTTTGGGTGCCTGGGGGCAAGTTAAAGCCCAGTTCCATGCCTTCTTTTTTGGGATGTTCATTGGTCTATTGATGGCGTTGATGGCTGGAAGTTTGATTAATTTCGTTTTTAAAGAACAGTCATTAGAGATTCAAATGTTAGGGATAGCCATCCTGTTTGGTTTATTTATGATCATGGGCTATTGGCATTACTATATCATGTATACAGTACGCCGAAAGATGGCACAGTCAGGTGTTAAGTACGGTACGGCGGTGATGTTAAGAGATTCATTTTCGATTTTCAAACACTGGAAGTATGTGATTGGTTTCGCAGGCATGTCGATGCTCATAATGGTATTGGCAATTGCGGCTGGTTCAACTATCAGCATATTAATTGAAAACGCATATGTTAGCTCCTTAGTGCAATCTGCTTTCTATCCGTTTACCGCCGTTGCCTTAGTTTGGTATGCAAAGAGTGTGTATTATCACTATGCACAACCATAAAGGTGAAACCTTTGGTAGTGAGGGCTTGGCGCACCTCACTCGCTTTAGTGAAGAAATATCGTCAATGCTTACGCCTAAGATTACTTCTGTTGTCTTGCAGCATGTTAACGGCGCAGTGAGCCTTGTGGAAGGCATTACCTTTGCGGTCGTGGCCGAGATTGATATGGCCGAGCGTGATTTGCCATTAACAGGTCGTGTATGTGTGTTTAATATCAATACAGCATTCACTCAGGAAGGTGATGATGTATTTGAGGTGGAACATATAGATAGCGCTATTTCTTTTATGGAGGCGATGTCAGAGCACTACGATGTTTTTGTGATCAACACACTATCTACTTTGGTTTCTGTGCAAGAGGCAAGTGCGTCGTTAGAGAAAGCGTCTTACAAAGGCGTGTTAACAAATATGGTGAAAATTCACCAATCGCTTATCAAAATAAAAAAACCATGTGTGATCACAAATCACATCATGAACGGTGAAGTATACTTGGGTGACCTTATTAAAAGGTTCGCTCAGGACACTGTTATTTTGTAGCTTTATCAAAATAAAGCTTGAAATTAAAACAATATTGTATTATTTTTATAAACATTAATTAAACCCGTCGATTCTAAGGCTACCCGATGACTACCAATGAAACACAACAAAGCCATGAAGTTATTTTACCACCGGCACCTTCTGATAATGAGTCGGTTCATGAGACTTTATCAAAATTACGCCCTCAGTTAGAGGAAATCAAATCCAGAATTCAAGCATTACCTTCTCAGTCCATGTTGACAGGTGTTTTCTTTGACGAGTTTTCTGATGAAAAGCGTAACGTTGATCAGATACAGCGTATAGTCGCTGAGGTCATGCAACTTAAGATGGTAATTAGCACTAAGGTAGTGTCGATTTCGGTTCAGCATGCCGAGGTTATGGCGACTATTTATCTCATTAGCTCTAAAGGGTATTTGCCATTCATCAGTCGTTCGGGTTCAACTAAGAAAGTTGCCAGCAACCTGCCTTATGCTAACAAGCATCTCCAGGCTGCTGAGACATTGGCCGTCATTAAGGTGCTTGGTGCGATTGGTTTACTAAGTCAAGACTTGGTGGATGGCCAAGAAGACGATATAGACAATGTTCAAAATGATAATGTGCAGTCGGTAGTAGAAGCTGAAGTCGATAACACAGAATTAGCGGCAGTTATTCCGGCTGAAACGAAGCAAAGTGAAGTTAGTGACAAGGCTACTGCCGAAAAAGCAGCTCAGAAGGCCTCTAATATAGCTGCGGCGAAGAAAAAGGCTGAAGACGATAAAGCACTAAAGGCGAAAGAAGAGGCGGCTAAGAAAGCCTCTGACGAGCTTGAAGCCAAAAAGCAAGCTGATTCTCAAGCAGCCTTAGCTGAAGAAGCGAAAACCAAGAAATTAGCTGACGAAGCAGAAGCGAAGAAAAAAGCGGATGCTGAAAAGGCGAAAACACAAAAGACTGCTGACGAAGCAGAAGCGAAGAAAAAAGCGGATACTGAAAAGGCGAAAGCACAAAAGACTGCTGACGAAGCAGAAGCGAAGAAAAAAGCGGACTCTGAAAAGGCGAAAGCGCAAAAGACTGCTGACGTCGCAGAAGCGAACGCCCAAAAAGTTGCTACCGAAAAGAAAAAAGCATCTCCAGTTAAGGCTGCCACTTCACCTAAAGCGGCTCCTGTTAAAAAGGCGAGACGTTCAGGAAGACGTGCCATGCTATCGGCTATTATCAATGGGGAGGCTGAGACTGCCGACTTAGTTGAACAAGCTGAAGCGGCACCAAAAACGGAAGTTGCCCCTAAAACGGAAGTTGCCCCTAAAGCGAAAGTGGCACCTAAACCAAAGCCAGTGGCTAAAAAGACAGAGACTAAACCAGCCGCGACAAAGACGCCTGAACCCAAAAAGAAAAAACCGGTTAGACGAAGATTGAGTTTGGCTGCGGATCCAACAAGATTAGAGACTCCTGTTAGTGATGAACCAGTACGTGAGAAGACAGAAGTGACAGTTCAGTCTCGTATAGCGGGTGTTTCAAGCAAGGCGCAAAATGTCAGTCGCGCCGAAATGATCGATAAGATTCGGGATGTGGCTGATGAGAAGGAGTTGCCTACCAGTACATTGATTGCTGATGCTCTCGACAGATCAGGCGTGGTGCAGTTTGACGAAGTAAGCGAAGAAGAACTCGTTTACATGTACGATAAATACGTAGTTAATATGGGAGAGAAATAATGAATCCAGCCGAAAATCCAGCCGTAGCAGTAGCTATAAACGCTCCTGAATTCGAAAAAAACATGAAATCAATGTTGTTGAAGTACGAAGATTTACCGACCGTTACTACAATTGATGGTGTTAACATCACAAGACTAGGCACCAGAAAGCAGTTGATGATCGACTCATTTGGCTTGCTTGAACTTGTCATTCAGACTAAACGAGTTTTCAAAAACCTCGATTCTGTTGCTGTAGAAGCCACATTGTTCATATGCACAAGCCAAGGTTATCAGCCTGTATTTTCTCGCTTAGGGTATGCTTCTGAAAGCGAAATAGGTGATACGACTGCGCATTCTAATGTTGTTGGGTTCGCGGAAAGTAACGCGGAAAAAAGGGTGTTGCAAGCGCTGGGTTTGCCTGACGTAAAATCAACCGAGATGTCAACATTGAGAAGCCAGCAAACAGCAAACTGCTTGAAGATTAACAATTTCATCAAGAAGGAAGATATTAGTGCTGATCAACTTATTCAGTCATTTAATTCGACATCTGAGACGCAGATTAGAACAAAGCTTGTTCAAAATCTTTCGACAAAAGAAGCGTCTGAACTAGCCGCTTTTGTTAGTGAGGCTAATCAGTAATGTCACGTTTATTCGCCGTAGCCTCCTTTTTATTGATAAGTGTATCTGCTCACGCAGAAACGCTTGTCGATTTAACGGTGGGCGAAATAACCCATAAAGTAATCGCGGCAGACTACCGAAATATAGAACGGTCTCTTAAGCAAGTTTCAACTTCGCTTGAGAAATGTACTCCTGCGTACATAGTGTATAAGGATGTGATAATTAACCGCTCCAACTCTTACGTAATTAAAGATGGTGGTGCTTATTGCAATATCATACTGATAAAAGACCTTTCTTGGGTCTATAGTTGCAAACTCACCGTTAAGGATACTACGTCTTTAGCCGCCTCGATAAATAAGCGTATTGATAGCAGGGAGCTACTAGGTGATCTGACGCCTACAGAGCAAGCTATCTTTTTTAATCAAAAAAAATGTGCCGTGGAGGAACTTTAATTTTCTTGTGATAGCATAGCCACATCTGTACTACGGATTTTTTTATAAAAGGATTTTACCCATGAAAAAACTCAACCTTTGTGTTGTAGCCGCTTTAGGTCTCACAGCATCAAGCTTCGTTATTGCTGATAGCGATATCCCACTACCTCACTCATACGAAAGTGTGCTTCAAAAGAGCATGGATTCACCTGTTTCAATGGTGTATTCAGCCGATATGGCGTATCGTGCTGGCGACTACACAAAAGCCTTACATTGGAACCTTATGGGCGCTAAACAGTTGTTTAAGCCTGCGGTAGAAAATGCAAAGTTTATGATTCAAAATAACTTAGGCGTTACCGAAAACAGAATGGAAGTTGTAGACTTTTTGACTTATTACGGCACCCCTATTGGTGAAAGTTTAGGCGATATGTTTGCCCAGCTTTATTTGGCCGATTACTATTCAGGTCACAACTGTGTTTGGGAAGAATTTGGTGTAGAGGATCGTAATAATGAAGAACGTTGCTTCAGCGTAGACGATAAAAAAGAACCAAGATCAGAAGAGCAACCCATTAAGGCACATTATTGGTTCACCAAAGCGGCGGATCAAGGCAACATGAGAGCACGTTATACCATTGCGATGATGGATATTCTCGGGCTAGGTGTTGGCAGAAATATTCCTAAAGGCTTAGTGGATTTAAAGTCAGTCGCTGATTCTGGTCATGCCCCTTCTTCTTTTATTATTGGGCAGATACACAACTCAGGTTATTGGGTTCCACAAGATCCAGTGGTTGCATTTGCACCTTTGAAATCGGCGGCACAAGCAATGTTACCTGAAGCTCAGTTGGTGTTAGCTAACAACTACGTAGCAATGCGTGGCGTTGATGTAGAGGCGCAGAAAGAAGGTGTTGTTATGGGTATTTACTGGCTTGAAAAAGCAGTTAAAAACTTATTGGCAACACCAGAGCAGCAAGCGCAAGCGCACTATCATTTAGGTGAAGTATATTCTGAGCAAAGAGATTTCTTAGATGCCACTAAAGCGACTTACCATTTTGAGAAGTCACTTTCATTCTTTGATGAAACCCCTAACAAGTGGTCACTAAAATCAGTGATGGATATGGCACAATTTGCCGTAGAAGCTGACGACTTACTATCCGCATTAAGCATGTACTTAATGATTGAAAGTAAGCTTGAAGAACTCCCACCTGCTGTGCGTAAAGAATTTGATGGAGCGTTACGTCAAGCTGCGACTATTTATGCTCGCGGCACATTAGGACTTGATGCTGACCAATACAAATATAGTGAGTATATGAAAAAGTACCATGCATTACGCGCCTCTGAAATCATCGTAAATGATGCGGGTGACGAATTGTTTGGCTTTAATGCTTACACTTACTAGTTGTAATAGATAGGGGCTGTGGCAGCCCCTTTATAGATACAGAAAGGATTCGGTATGTCTATTAAAAAGCGCTACGGCGCTTTATTGCTTTTTGTGGCAATTTATCAAGTGCTCTTTTTTATTCCACTTATTAGTGCGCCTAGCGTTGCGTCTACCAATGATGCAGGAATGTTGTCTGCACTGATATTTGGGGTGAGTCCTCATGCATTTCACTATCAATCTTTGGGTTTACTCCCGTTTGTGTTTGGCACCCTGTTTGTGTCCTTTGTCGGCATGGCATATAAACCTTGGCGCGATTTAGATAAGCAAGGCAGTTTAGGCGCAAAGAAAAAGAAAGCTATTAGCGGTCATCTCACTTACTTGTTTGGTTTCGTGATGTCTTTAACCGTCAGTTTTAAAACGGGCTACCCAATTATGGGTGTGCAGTTTTGGTTTGTGGTCATTGAGCTGATGTTCGCGCTTCAGACTTTAAAGTTAATCTTTGATAAAGTCCAAGATCTAAAGGTTGCATCATCTGGCTTGACGGTATTCTTTGGCCTTAACATTGTTACGTTATTTATTCGTGATCTTACGGTCATTGGCGGTCTTGAATTTACAGCGATTGAAATAGTGATGCTGTTTTCGACCGTTTATCTTGGAGCAGTCACTGTTTATTTCACGTATCGATTTATCTTTGGCAAGATAATGTTGCCAATGGTAATGAACAAAGCTGCCCAGGGTTCTTCAGTGTTAGTTCCACTTGTCGCCCAATACAGCCAATCCGGCATTATGCCGGTTATTTTTAGTCTTATGCTTACCAGTTTAGTGTCTGCGTTTTTATATCCTGGTGTGGTTGGCGATCCTATTTTTTCTCATATGTTAACGGCCATCGTATTTCTTTTCTTGTTGACGCTCACTTCATTTTATTTTACGCATCAAAAAGTATCGCCATCAGATTTAATGAGAATATTGTCATTAGGTGGTGTGTCTCTTGCAGGTAAAACCCCGAGTGATGCTTCACGTGCCCTAAAAAACTCATTAGCGACACTTCGAAATAAATTAGTCGTATATCAGGTACTTTTTTTGTTTGGTATGGTGTTTGGTCAGTCGCTATGGACAGTATGGTCAAAAAGCGCTGACTTCCCTGTTTTGGGGTTCGTGGCGGGTATCAACTGGTTCTTGTTAATGACCGTGTATGCGGATATGTCAAAACAATATGATAAATTAAGAATATCATCTTAAGGAAGAGATAATTATGTTAGAGATAGGATCAAGTGCATTAATGATGGCGTTGTTCATGAATAAACTACTTCATTCAGGCGATGCAAAAATAAGCGTTGAGAACCCTCGTGTCTGGTTATTCTCTCCTACCATATCAGATGCATTCAGTTGCGGTAGAGATATCAATGGCGAACCTTACCTTGGCGTGCAACAAGACCTATTGCCCTTTTGGACGGACTCAAACTGGACAGACGCATCTGTAGACTATGAGAACGGCTTTCTCTATTTGTGCACGAAGAGTATGGATACTAATGAGCTGCTTTTTAGCATAGGCATTGCATTTAGAGTGAAGCGTCTTAATGTGTTCTGGCCAAAAGAGGTGCGCGAGAACCCCCATGCGGTTATGAATATGAAAAAGTTGTCAGTGGTCAGTTCATCGGCAGGCAACAGAACATTAGTGAGTGATGAGCACATTTTCGCTGGCATCAAGTTGTCCCGCGTGAATTCGCCGGCTGATTTGTACCAGACGGCCTATGATCAGAATTACTCTAATCTGTTGCTGCAAGAAAGTGGTTTAGACGAATCATTTACTTCATTCTAGGAGATTGATAATGGTCATGACAAGAGCGCAAGGTTTATCCTTTCCTACGGCAGATGGTGGCATTGAGATGTCACGACTGGATTTGTCGGATGTTTTCTTTGATGGCGGGATGCTATGGGATACTAAAGCGCTGGAATTATCACTGAAGCTGCATTTCGAGAACACAGTGAAAGTGAAAGATTTGAGAGAACAATTCAGTTTAGTATTAGGGCATCACAAAATGATCCCCTTCATCGAGCGGTATATCGATTTGGCGGAAAAACAAAGAATGAATGGCACCGGTGATTTAGATTCTGTGCCAATGAAAGAGTGCGCTGATCGTGCAAGTAAAATTAAAATGACGCCTAACGAAGCGACCACAATCATGTTAAAAGGCCGAGCGCAGCCACAAAACAGATAAATAAATTGGTTTGTGGGTTGGAAAAGAAGTAAATAGTGATAAATTTTAACTGAATGGATTTCAAATTGATAAAAGGATATTTAGAATGAAAAAAATACTTTCGAAGTTGTCGGTATTAACAGTGACGTCAATGGCTTCTGCTGTTGCGTTTTCACAAGAAGCGGTTACCCAGGTTGAATATGCAACTAGTTTTGGTCAAGCGCTTATTAATCTGATGTTGGTGCTGTTGTTTTTCGGCTCACTAATTATCATCATGGGCGCAGCTTTTATGTTCTTTAAAGACTACGTCATGGCTAAAGATGAGCGCGAGAAAAAATTCTCTGTGCCTCAGTTGTTTGCTGGCATGTTGGTGGCAAGTATTCTGGCAGCCCCTACAGGTTTCTTCGTCATATCTAACGACTTGCTTACAGGCACTACTGACGTTGAAGCGCCAGATGATTTGTTTGATGAACGTGACACCACTGGGACGTAATATTATGGAGTTTATTAAACTAAAATTTAACTTCCTTAAGCTGGCGGTATTGACTTTGTTAATGACTGCTACTACGATGGTATTTGCTGATGGTGAGGCAGTAGATCAAGTTGAGTATGCGACGGGCTTTGGTCAAGCGCTTATCAATTTAATGTTAGTGCTTCTTTTCTTCGGCTCATTAATTATTATTATGGGTGCGGCATTTATGTTCTTTAAGGACTATGTCATGGCTAAAGATGAGCGTGAAAAGAAGTTTTCTGTTCCCCAGTTGTTTGCAGGCATGTTAGTGGCTAGTATTCTTGCAGCACCTACGGGGTTCTTTGTTATTTCAAACGACCTATTGACGGGTCAAGAAATTGATGCACCAGAAGATGTATTTAAAGAAAGAGATGTGGAAACGGGTACGTAGTTTCACATTACAGCAGTAAAATGGATATGGGGCTGGTGGTCAGCCCCATTTTATATAATAAAAGGATTTAGTTATGAGTGTAGCAAAGGCATTATCGTTCGCAAAAACAAAGATTGAAGAAACGCAGAAAGTTTTTTTTAGAAAAGAATTTTCATTTGAGTTAAACGGCGTCACTATCAAAATGAACGGCAAGTACAAGCCTATCAGTATAAGTGGCAGTGAAGAATCGCAAACCTTGGCGTTTTTTCAAGAGTTACATGAAGGCGTCTATGCTATCGTCAAGCATGCAGAAATGAAAGGGTATGTGCAAGATAGAAACATTGTAAAAACAAAGTTTCGTGTAGATATCGCCAAGCTTGTTCCTGAAGTAGCAGAAGCTGTTGCTTATATGGATCGCAGAAAAACGGCCGCTGAAGCCTAAGCGTATTTTATCATTATGAAAAACGTATTTATAAAAGCGCTAACATTATGCTTGGCGCTTTTTTGTTTATCCCCTACAGCGAACGCCTCAGATGCACTTTTTGGCGCAGTGATGTCATACTGTCATGATAAAGGGTGTAAGTCGGGTGCCTTCTTTTATCATTTTGAAAAAAACATAAGTCGATATTGCTCGGGCGTAAGTCACATTAATTCACGTAAAGTAAAAAGTGATAGAATGGAAATGATACAGCGCATGGTAACGGATGAAGGCTTACCTGCTAATATAAGCTTATTAACCGTGGTTGAATCAGGTTTAGACCCCGATGCACTATCAACCGCTGGCGCGTTAGGTATTTGGCAGTTCAAAGCGGATACGGGCAGAGACATGGGGTTAACGATTAATGAACTCGTTGATGAAAGGTTAGATGTTGAGGCCTCGACGGAAGCAGCTATAAAGTATTTATTTTGGCTGAAAAAGCAATTTAAGGGCGACTTGGACTTATCTATCATTGCTTATAACGCAGGGGTAGGGAGGGTTCGAACGCTTATCAAAGAATATGGCACCAGTAATCCTTGGCTTATTGCTAAAGGCTTATTAAAAGGTAAAGAGGCTGAGCATTACTTGGCACGATATTATGGTTATTCTATCGCTATGTACGCAGAGGGAGTTTGTGATGAAAGCAGTAATTTGTAGTGGATTGAAAAGGGGTTTACTTTCAATAGCGATGTCGTTTGCATTTATTAACATGTCCACTGCACAAGAAGCTGCGCCTGTCTATGAGTGCACAGCACAAGAGACAGTAGTTTACATCAATAAAGCGACCTACGGCATATACGCGCCTAGCCCGATACAGACGGCTAAAGAATTTAAGAAGGCATGGGTAGAGCAAAAGATGGAAGAAGGTGATGCTGGTTGCGTGACTATCTTTACTGACGGTTCACTTAACGAGGACTGGAAAGATCTAGTAGACACTGTCCGCAGTTTTGATATGAACATATCGTTAACCGCCCCTGATCTTGCTGCGGCCATGGAAGTGGCCAAGAAAATCGTACAGGAAGAACTGACCAAAGCCCTTGAAGCGCTGGGGGATGATATTTGCCAATTCTTATCAACGGAAAACATGGAGAAATTAGCGCTTGGTGCGGTAAATGAAAAACTGGGCATAAACGCAAGGTCACTTGATATTGAGGATCTTGCGAGTGAAGTAGGTGATTTGGCTTACGACGCACAAAATGATGATATTCAAACCCTTCTTTCGACGAAAAAGATGAAAAAAGCCATCCGCAAAGAATCTAGAGCTGAATTCAAAGAAATTCGCAAAGAGTTGTGGGATAATCTCTAGTAAGTTACCGTAATATTTGTTATATTATAATGGTAATATTAAAAAAATAAAGTAGGTATCAATGAATCCCGTTTTCATAGCCTCGGATCATTCTTTTGAACATGGCGGAAGTTCCATTCAAGAGCATGTAGAGTCTGCATTAGATAAAGGAATCACTCGACTGTGCTTAGTTGACACTAACACAATGGCCGGTACTATCGATTTTGTTCAGCGCTGTAAGAAAGCAAAGATTGAGCATATAGTTGGATTTAGGGCAGATATATACCACTCAGTGTTGGCCAATGTTATCTGGCTTCATGATAACCAATTCATGATATCGAAAATAAAAGAAACCCTCGGTCTACCTTATCATTTTGAAACATGTAGTGAAAACTGGGTTATTCTGATTGATGCCTTACTTTATTACCATACCTCTAAAGCAGAATCCAAATTAGATGCATTACTTACCAAAATTGAAGATTTCATTGTCAAAAATGAGATTGAAATTACACCTGAGCGTGTAAAGTCTTTACGCCCATTCATTGCAAAATATGACAGTGAGAAACCAACAGCCCACATCACTATGATCGCCAAGAATGAAAAAGGCTATCGCGCTTTACTGAGGCTTAAAACACGCCAGAGTGAAAAGTGGATGTTGGGTGAAGATTCTGACGATAATACGGATAAGCTGATTACGATTGATGATCTGTTACATGATAGCGAAGATTTATTCTTTGTCGATGGATTAGAACAAGATTCGGTATTAGGTGCATTGTTTAACAGAGATATTTCCGTACCGGATGAAATTATGTCGATGTACCATACGAACAACATATCCGTTGGTATCCGAACACACCCAAGTAAAAAGTTGCTGTCATTTGTCAAGGCGCTAGATTTGTCTTCCGTTCCCTTTTCATATGCCCGTTTTGCTGAATCATATGGCTATGATGATTTTTGCGTTAAATACGCGGTGCTGACAAAGACCAGCATCAAGTCACTGTCGTTCAGCACGCCAGTGACTCCTGATGATTATATGTATGATTCAATCACCATCGATAAGGACACGGTAAAGACATCTAAGCGACTTAATGAGATTTTTGATGCAGAGTATTGGGATACCTTCAAAGAGACACCAGTGTCGCTTAACAAGGTTGTGCTCCCCAACTGTGACATTCCTGAAGGCGAAGTGTCAGAGTATGCGTGCAAATTACTTGAGTTGGATGGTGCAGATCAAGCTGTATTTGAAAAGTGGATTGAGAATACGTTGCCTCAAGACATTAAATTATCGGAGCATCGGCGCTCTAGGTTTGAAGCGTATTACATGCACAAACTTTCATATGAAGGTGTCATCCGAAAGTTAAAATTAGACTTTCCTGATGGACACGAGTCAAAACGTAGCGATTACGAAGAAAGGCACGGCATTGAGTTTGCCATTATAGACAATATGGGGTTTTCTGGTTATTTCCTGATCATGAATGATATTGTGTCATATGCCCGAAAGATAGGTGTTCCTGTAGGGGAAGCCCGAGGCTCGGCCGCAGGTAGTTTGATTGTGTACGGTTTAGATATTACTGATGTAGATCCACTTTTTTATGGTTTGCAATTTGAACGTTTCTTAAACCCCGAGCGCGTATCTATGCCAGATATTGATGTTGACTTTGGCCATAACGGCACGGTTGGCAGAGATGATGTGCTTGAGTATGTTCGACAAAAATATAGTAAAGCAGGGAACATCTCTGTTACGCAAGTTGCCAACACTAGCCGCTTTATGCTTAAGAAGTCGCTTGCCGCTGCTTGTGAGGCTTATGGATTACCCCAGCCTTACAAGAAGTATATTGTTAACCTTGTTAAGGAAGCTGAGAGTGAGTATGGCATTAAGCCACCCGAGGTGGTGTCGTGGGAAGAATTGTTAAAGTTTGAGTTGGTCGCAGAGAAATTAAAGCGTGAGCCTATTTTATATCGTGTGTTTCAAAAAGCCCAAGCGCTGTTCAAGAAAAAAGAAACGACTAGTGTGCATGCCGGTGGGCTTGTTATATCGCCGACTATTGTGGCGGATTATTCGGCAGTGTCATTTGATAAAGACGGCAATCCAATTTGCGAGTTCGATAAAAATGATATTGAGACGGCAGGGCTAATTAAATTTGACCTACTCGGTTTAGAGAATTTAAGTGTGTTGGCGGAAAGTAATCTGTTGATAGAAAAGCGTGAAGGAAAAAAAATTGATATTCGCAACATCCCCAAAGATGATAGGAAGGTGTATGCGCTGATTAATCAAAACATTACCTTAGGGGTTTTCCAGATAGAAAGTCGCGGTATGAAATCATTAATATCTCAATTACAACCTGAAGATATTGGTGAGTTAGGTGTGCTATCAGCATTATTCAGACCAGGTGCATTGCAAAGTGGGATGGTTGAGGACTTTGTTGACACTAAGCATGGAAGGAAGCCTCTGACCTATGATCATCCTGAGATGGAAATAGCGACCAAAGACACATATGGCTGTATTGTTTTCCAAGAACAGGTAATGAGTGTTGTGCGTTTGCTAGCGGGATATTCGTTAGGTGAAGCTGATCAGTTACGCAGAGCCATGGGAAAGAAAAAGATTGAAGAAATGATGCGCCTAAAAACAGTTTTTGCACAACGGGCACAGGCATTTTGGCGAAGTGACTTTATCACTAAAGGTAAGGCAAAGTTTGAGTCGTTTGAACTTGATTTGCATTTGGCTGATGTGGCTGAGCGATTTAGTGAGCTGAAGCTAAGTGAATTTTTGTTTGAAGGATACTTTTCAGAGGTGGGTAAAGTCGAGGATTATTTGCGATTACTGCTAGGCCTAAATAGGGATTCGCAAAAGCAATTAACGAGTCGTCTTGCTGATATAAACTATACCGTTCAAATTTTCAAAGGTGACTATCAGCAGCCTATCTATCTCGCGCTTGCTTCATTAATGAAGGATAAAGCGCCAGAAGAAATAACCGAGGTGCAAACTCGCGTCTACTTTGCGTTAACGCAATGGGTAAGATTCAATTGGGTGTTCAATAAGATAGAGAAGTTCGCTGGCTATGGATTTAACAAATCTCATGCGATTGGCTATGCGCTAATTACATATGCAACAGCTTATGTGAAGGCGCATTACCCCCCTGAATTTTATGCAGCCACTATGACGTGGACAGCCTTAGAAAAAATAGATCCTTTAGCGAAAGAAGCGTTAGGTAAAATGCAGGTCGCAATACTCAGGCCTTGTATTAACAAAAGTAACGCATCGTTCACTACAGAGGGGAAGAGTTCTGTTAGATATGGACTGAGTAAATTAACGGGTGTATCTTCTGCGGGAACGGTTATCGAAAATGCAAGAGGCGACAACCCTTACGTGTCACTATATGATTTTATTTGTCGCTATCGCGCTGAGGCAGGCAAGAAGATTACCAGTCCGGTAGTGAACAGTTTGGCATTAACCGGTGCTTTAGATGACTTCATCCCCTTGTCTATAACAAAGAATCCTCATGTGAATGGTCGTTTGTTTGTTAGTGCGCTTATTTTGTGTTTAAAAGATAGTGTCCTCACTTCACAGGGTGATGAGTTTTCACAGGATGGTGTTGATTTTCATTCTTCAATAAAATATATGAGTATTATTGAATTGCTCGCGTATTTCATTACTGCGATGGGTGCGGGTGCCAAGAAGTCAACAAAGTGGATTAACGCTGATGTTATCGACGTTGAGAAGTTGACGACGGATGAAGAGTCTTTCAAGGCAGTAGTTGAAAAGTTTGTTGGTTCACTAAAGGTACTACTGGCTAAACCTAAAGCTAAAGATATTCAAAATGATAAATCAAACCTAAAGACTCATTATGATAAAGTGTTGGGAGAATTGGCTACTATAGAAATTGAGGAGCATGTCACTGAGGTGCTGGAAAATAGTTATCAAATGTCTTTAGTGGATATGGTTAATGAAGAAAAGAGGGTATGTGGTATGTATTTGACCATGTCACCACTTGATGCGGTAGATGCGTTTAATCGAGTGGAAAGAGAGCCGCCCAGCTCAATGGCTGATGGCTGCCCTATCAGGCTTTCAGATGTTGATAAAGACTCAGAAGGAGAGTCTATCATGACTCTTGGCGTGATACGCGACGTTATATCTAAACAGGTGATGAACCCTGAGTCTGACTACTTCACTCAGAAAATTCTTGAGTTTCAATTAGAGGATGGCCTTAACTTGGTTAAATTCTCTATATTCGGTACGCGACCCGTTGACAAGTTGAGTGAATATTTCGTTGATGGTGCAATCATAATGGCCGTTGGCAAAGTTTCATATAACGAAAAGTACGGGCTATCAGTAAGATTAGAGGCGTTCAAGCGTTATCATCCTGAAGAAGATGAACATTTAATACGCGTTCCACGCGTAAAACGTTATTAATTATTAAATTTGGTGCATTACTGAGTTTTTTCGTTATAATGATACCAACGGATTGATTTAATTACTTCATGGAGGAAGCATGCCTTTCCTAAAACCTATGGTTATTTTTTTACTACTTGTTGTTTCAAGTGCCTCTTACTCGCAAAACGCATCAGATGTAGTGCCTACACTTGAGCAAGAAGTGCAATCAATGAAGGAATTCATCGCAAAAGAAGGCCAGTGGTCAGATTTAGCAGGGAACAAGATCCATATATCTGTTTATCTTATTCAATTTGATAAAACAAATGTTGCTCAAGCGTTATTAGAGCAAGGCGTGATTGACGGCTTTGTATCATTCCCATTTGAAGGTGCTTTTCTAAGTGATGTTCAGGTCGCTATTGTTGAAGGTAAGTTGGATTATTTTAAAGCCCTGATGAAGCGATACCCTGAAAAGGTAAACGACCCAATCAAGGTTAGCGATAGTGGTGATAAAGTCTCTATATTAGGTTTGTTGTCAACGAATCGCCATAAAGAAAAAATTTATTATGAATCATTAGTCCTAGCTGCCCTAAAGGCTGGTGCGAACCCCCGAGCAGAGATCGATAAAGGGATATCACCTTTAGTGATGGCTTCTTCTTTTGGCAACGACAAATTTATTGAAATAGTGGGGTATTATGAAAACGCACTACCAAACCCCCAAACTGAAGAAGATTTCTTTAAAAACCCGAGTTTAACGACTGCTGAGTTAATTGATGAACAAAGTGTGATTGATGCCTTTATCGAATTGAATATTGAAGAGGACGGCATGGTTTATGAGACTAAGGTGCTTCATGACTTGTGGATCAAGATGATCACCAAGGGTTATAACTCTATGGCTGAGGTGTTATACAATAGCCTTAAGGATAGAGATGACTTCACTATTGATATGCGCACTGAGCGTGGTTTAAGTGCGCTTATCGCCTCGGGCATGAGCAAGGTGTATGGTGGCAATGTAGACTATGCCCAAACGCTCATTAAAAGAGGCGCTGATATTCATCAATTCATCCAGTTTGGCGACGGTGAAACTTCATATAACACAGGCGTTATTGAGCTTGCATTACCGAGTGACAATCATAAATTTGTTGCCCTTATGGTTAACAAGGGCGTTAACTTTTTACATTCACCACAGAATCAAGACTCACTAATCATTGACATGGCAATAAAACAAAAAGCCTATCGAAGTGCATTTGTTATAAAGGCGTCGATTGATGAGTATGTCGCCAGAATGCAGGGATAATAATTATGGATAAGGCGACCAAAAAACAGTATTACGTCAAAGCACTTAATAAAATGGTACGCGCTTATGAGATGGCGCTGGCTGAAAAACATGATTTTGCCAACCAGACAATTAAATTGCCGAGTATCGATGGCAAGCAAACCTTCACTGTTATGTCGGTTGAGCACTCTATTGAATGGATAACCAAAAGATTAGCCCCTGAATTACTAAATAGCAGTTGGCGCATTATTCGTTCAGGACTTAAGTTGATTATTGACAGTCAAGTAAAAAGAGGCCACTTATCGCTCGAAAAAGCCGCTGATTTAAAATTAGTGATGCACGAAAAGTGTTGGAAGACGAAGTCTGAAAAAAGAGCGCTTGGTGAGGAGTTAAATTCCACCAGTAAGCGTAAGAAGAGTATTACTCAGCAAGAATACGATAGTATTTGTGATTTCATCAATAACCCAAGTAAGAAACAACCTCTATGGGGAAAGCCAACACTGCTATGGTTAACATGCTCGATGTTGACAGGGTTAAGGCCAAATGAGTGGAGCGGTGCTGAGCTTATTGAAAAAGAAGGCAAGCTGTCATTAGTAGTCAAAAACTTTAAGCACGATGAAGTTAGGGCACCTGGGGAGTATAGGACGTTAGATATTTCAACTTACAATGAAGGAGAGGTTGAAATAATACGTCAGCACTTAGCCATGGCGAAAGTCATCATGGAGCAAGGTATATGGGATAAATATTACCGTGGCTGCTCTAATCTTCTTGGTTATGTTAACGGCGTTATTTTTGGTCGCAAGTCAACCACAATAGGCTTGTATACGGGTCGTCATCAATTAACCGCCAATTTAAAAGCATCGGGTATGAAAGCAACAGAGCGAAGTGCAATATTAGGTCATAGTTCAACTGACACGCAAGTAGCGCACTATGGGAAAAAGCGCTCAAGCAACAATATGGTAACGCCTAAAAACGGTGATCCTGAGATTGAAAAGCAAATTAGAGATAATCAAAAACTGAGAACACCCACTAACGCACCTACGGTTGGCAATAATAATCAAAAAAAGTAAGTGGTAACGGTAGGTTTTTCTTAAAATCGATTAATATATAACTTGTGCGTTAGGCTAAAAGGATTTTTTAAATGACAAGGATTTTGTTCATAAGCGTGTTGTGCATGCTTTTTCATTCAGCAACAGTGGATGCTCAAACGAGAAATAATCGTAATAATGAGCCTGAGCCAGAGAAGGTTTATAAAGACTCTGCTGAACGAAAATTAAGTGAAGTGGCGCTATCAGACTTAAAGAGAGAAATATTCGCTTTCTCTGAGGATGAAGCAAGGGTGGTTCAAGAAACCGTCAGGCAGCGAGACACATTTCTGTACTCAGCCCCTGACGGCATAAAAGTGTTAAATAAAATTTTTCAGATAAAACCTCGATTAGGTGATGATGATGAGATCCCTATTATTTTGCTTGGGCACAACTACACTTCAACATTAGTGTTTGTTGATCAAGAAGGTGCGCCTTGGACAGCCGATATGCTCACTGACATTAGTAATACTGAAGTGTTTTCTGTCGAAAAAAAGGCACCTCATATTATTACGGTGAGAGCGAAGAAGAAAGCTGGCGAAGCAAATTTACCAATTTTACTTAAAGGTGAGCAATATCCACTCACCTTATTGTTTAAGATATCCCCTGAAGAGAGCCACTTTACTGTGGATTTACTCGTTAAAGGGTATGGCGACCATTCACAAAGCACCAAAGCAATGAGTTTTGTGAACAGTGGGGAATCTGCCCCGCCGCCAAGATATGATACCTCTGAAGATATCAACAAAATGGTCATGGGAATTACACCAGAGGGTTTTACGCGATCGAGGGTCTTTGATGCATATTCAGCCCAAGTAAAAGACGTAGACTTTATGGTATGGCGAAAAGAAGATGAGATGTTTATTCTTACTCCTCACCTTTATTACGCGCCAAGACCACATGATGTACATGTGTCACCAGATGGCAAAAACAGACTTTTCATTTTGCAAAATGTTCCAATTATCAAAATGAGAAAATACAACAAAATTATCGACCTAAATATTCTGTAAGGTGTGGCACTTATGACAAATTTAAAGATCGGCGCTTCTAAAAAGAAGTTACCAACAAAACTAGTAGGATTGATTGTCGGCGTTATTGCAGTAGTAGGGTTAGGTTACCTATCAGTTGGCTTAGTATGGGATAACTCGTTTGAAGAAACGGTCGGCGAAAATGTCGTGACCGTTAAAGACAAAAATACTGCTTATGAAGGCGAGGGTGTTAATAAAAACGATGCGGCAGCAGCGGAAGCGTATTGTGAAGACACGAAAGAACGAATTAATATTACCGGCAGTAGTCGGATCATTGATACGTGTGTTGCTAAAAGCGTTTCAAACGAATGGTTAAGCAAAATGACCAGCGATGAAATAGAGCAAATGTATAATGAGCAGCCATCATGTATCGAAACCGGTTTTGATGACGAAGGCTATAGTTGCTTCACAGGATACAATGAAGAGGGCTGTAACAAAGGCGGCCAGCGAGCTGATGGGACGTACTGTGAAGGCTCTGAGCCTGCTACACCAGTTGATTTGTTATCTGGATATGATTCTACGCAAATATGTGGTTTAGTCGCGAGCTGTCAAGCAGAAGCTGAATTTTCACCTGAAGGTTTTAATAAATTTGGCTGTGATCGCCAAGGCCGAAATAAGTCTGGCGAGTTGTGTCCTTATGAGCATATTACGCGTATTTATAATGGTGACGGAAATTACGATCAGCTAGGATTCAGCCCTGCTGGATTTAACAAAAATAATTGTGACATTAGAGGCTTCTCACCGGAAGGACTTCAATGTTCGGGAGAAGACGTCACTCGCGTTTACGGCTTAGATAAAAAAGACCAATTTGGATTTTTTGAAGATGGGTATAACGATAAAAATTGTGACATTTCAGGCGTCAACAGGCAAGGCGAAGCTTGTGCTATTGAAGATATTAGTCGCATATTTGACCCTAAAACAAACAGAGATCAATTTGGTCTCGACCCTGATGGTTTCAACGAAAAAAATTGCCACTTCTCAGGCTTTAACCGTCAAGGAGAATTGTGCGCTGAGTCTGACATTACTCGCATTGTAGGTAAAAGCGGAAAGGATCAACGTGGAATATTTGCCAGTGGCCAAAATGAGTTTGGCTGTTTAGCCACCGGTTTAAAAAGAAATGGTGAAGTCTGTTCTGCTGATGAAATACCGAAAGTATATAACCCGCTAACAGGCAAAAACTCATTAGGCTTTTTCGCCAGTGGATTTAATGAGGCAGGCTGTTCAGCGACAGGATATAACGCATCAGGTGAATTGTGTGGCTTAGATGATATTACACGTGTTTTTGACCCAAAGACAAACAGAGATCAATTTGATTTGGACAGAGAAGGCTTCAACAGCTTTAATTGTGGCGTTGATGGGTATCGAGCTAACGGTGAGCTGTGTAGCTACGACGAAATGCCACTTATTATTGACCTTGCAACTGGCCTAAACCAATTTGGGCTGGATAGCGAAGGATTTTCACCTTCAGGCTGTTCAATTACAGGTTTCAACAGGCAAGGCGAAAGATGTGATCCTAAAGACATTCCTCGGTTGTTCAAGAATGGTAGTCAATATGACCAGTTTGGGATTGGAGCAGATGGATTTAATGCTGCAAATTGCAACATCAAAGGCCTCGACAGAAATGGAAACGTATGTGCGCTTAAAGATATTCCGCGAGTCTTTGACCCAGAGACGGGCACAGATCAATTCGGCTTACTACCAGACGGTTTCACAGTGGCTGGCTGTAGTTTAGAAGGGAAGCGACGCGATGGCACTTTGTGCGAGTTGGAAGAGACTCCGCGTATATTTGGTCAAGATGGATTTGATCAGAACAGAATAAATAAGTTAGGCGAAAAAAGCACAACAGATGGGATTACTACGCCAGGGGTTGATTTGCAACCTAATAGCCGAAATTCGCGTCTTTTAGACACGTCTAATTTAGACGTTGATGCACTAAAACGACTTGGTTTTATAGACGGTGTTTATAACAAAAATAATTGTGATATTAATGGGCTTAATCGCCAAGGAGAGTTGTGCTCTCTTTCCGATATCACAAGAGTGTACGACAAAGAAACTGGTAGAGACCAATTCGGGCTAGATCCCGCAGGATTTAATAAATTCAACTGTAATTTACAAGGCTTACGACCTGATGGCTCTGTGTGCCCAGAGAACGAAATAACAAGGCTTTATGATAAAAGTGATACCGACCAGCTTGGTAAAAGTGCTGCACAGAACCCTGTTGTTTCGGCCATTTATAAAGCAAGAAACTTGTCATCTTCGCTTTCAGCTGATGCAAAGAAAGCATTGAATCTTGATAGTGATGGTTTTTCAGTGGAGACTGGATGTGATCTAAGCGGTGTCCGTCGTGATGGTACACTGTGCGATTTTGACGACATTCCAAAAGTTTTCGATCCTATTACAAACCGCGATCAGTTCGGGTTTAGTCCTTCAGGATTTAACAAATTTAATTGTGATATTAATGGCAAAAAACCAGATGGAAGTGCATGTAGAAGCGAAGAAATTACAGAAATAATGGATGCGTCTGGTAAAAACCAGTTTGGTGAATACGTAGATGGACTGCCTAAAAACAATTCTCTTTATGGGTTAAATAGTACAGATGGTATTTCTGTTGCAGATAGCATCAAGAAAATCGCTGAATCAAAAGCCAAATTAGAAAGCAGTAATATCAAAAACAAAGCGGCGTTAAATGCACTTACTGCCTCAAAAATGAGAGAGTTAGGTTTAGATGCTGAATTATTTAATAAAAAAGGCTGCGGAATCGACGGGCTGGATCGCAATGGAAACGTTTGCGATATCAATGATATCCCTCGCATATTTGACCCCCTTACTAATAGGGATCAATTCGGATTTTCAGAGGCTGGCTATAATAGTATGGGCTGTGATTTTTATGGCTTTAGGGATGACGGAAGTCGCTGTGCTATAGAGGATATTACGCAGATAAAGGGTAAGAACAACCAGACACAATTTACATCACCTTTGGTGAGCGATATCGATTCTGTGTTAAATACATCACAGCAAAGATCATTAGCTGCCATTAAGTCTAAAGGTGGTCTGGTTAACGCAAAAGCTATTGATTATTTAACACCTGAACTTATTGAAGCGCTAGGTTTGGACGAAAACCTTAGGAATGCCAGAGGTTGTGGTCTTGATGGGCTTAGAGAAGACGGCAGTATGTGTGATGTCGTCAATATACCACGTGTTTACGACCCTGTTACTGGTCTTGATCAATTCGGGATAAATCGGTCAGGATTCAACAGCTTTGGCTGCGATTTGAGCGGAAAGCGAGCGGATGGAAGCATTTGCCCACCAGAACAAGTCACGCGAATTTTTGACAATAAAGACAATGATCAGTTTGGTCAAAAAGTAGCGCCTGAAGATTCGTTAAGAAAAGCGTTATCTGGTTTATCTGGGAACATTAAAAACATTGGCGTGATAGCTAGTCTTACTGACGAAGAAATTGCTGCGCTGGGACTTGACGAATATTTTCGTAACGCAAAAGGCTGTGGGCTTGATGGTCTTAGAGTGGATGGTTCGTTATGTGCGCTAGAGGACATCCCAAGGGTTTTTGATCCCGATACGGGTCTTGACCAATTCGGTCTGACACGTGGTAATAGGAATAAATTTGGCTGTGATCTTGATGGCAAAAAATCTGACGGAACGTTGTGTAGCGAATCTGAGATAACACGACTGCTTGATATCAATAATATCGACAGTAATGGGCGCAAGATAGCAACCTTAGCCGATACTAAAGCGTATGTAGCAAACAGACCTAGCAATATCACTAATCCATCTGTATTCGACCTATTGACAAGTGAAAAAATCACAGAGCTTGGTCTAGACGAAAATATGAGAAATGGCAAGGGCTGTGGACTCGACGGACTTCGGGCTGATGGCAGCATCTGTGCGCTAGAAGATATCCCACGTGTGTTCGACCCCGAGACAGGACTTGACCAGTTTGGGCTGACTGCTGACAACCGTAATATATGGGGTTGTGGGTTTGATGGTCTGGACAGAGATGGAAATCGCTGTGATGATGACAAGGTTACGCGCATATTTGGCAGTAACGGACTTGACCAGCGTGGACTGGATAAAAATAATCTTACAGCCTCGGGCTTGACAATTGATGGTCGAAATAGCTTTGGCTGTGATATTTCTGGAAATAAAGAAGACGGCACAGAGTGTGAGTCTTGGGAAAAAATTGAAGCCTTTGGTGTTGATGGTTACAACAGTAATAATATTAATCGAAATGGAGAAGACAGATTCAAGCTAATCAATGGCCGGAACAGTTTTGGCTGTGACATTAACGGCCTTCGAGAAGATGGTTCGTTGTGTCCATTAGATGAGATATCACGCTTTTTTCAAAATGACGGCACTGACCAATTCGGCTTACGAAGAAATAATCGCAACGAGTTCGGTTGTGGGCTTGATGGAAAGAAAGAAGATGGCACCCTATGCGAGTTAGAGAACATCCCAAGAATGTTCGATGCCAAAGGCATAGATCAACTTGGCTTGACGGCTGAAGGCTTTACAGATGCCTTATGCTCGATAGAAGGCTTGCGTCCTGACGGTTCAATTTGCTCGTTAAGTGAAATCCCAAGATTATTTGGTGATGACAACTACGATCAGTTTGGAATTGGGGCTGACGGCTTCAATGCTAAAAATTGCAATTTACAAGGCCTTAATAGGCAGGGCGAACGTTGTCCATTAGAAGATATTCCGATGATATTTGGTGCTGATGGACTGAGTCAATTAGGCATTACCCGCGATGGTTTTGCGGCGAATGGCTGTTCAATTACAGGCGTTAATAGACAAGGTTTGCGTTGTGAAGCGGATGACATCCCTCGCCTTTACAATGCATTAGGCGAAGACCAGTTTAACGTATTCGCGGATGGCTACAATGCAGCTAATTGTGATATTTACGGGTTCAATCGCGAGGGCGGACTTTGCGAGCAATCGAGCATTCCTCGTGTTGTCGTTAATGGTGTTGACCAGCTTAATTTTGCAGCCGATGGATTCAACCCTGAGACGGGCTGTAACTTAGAAAACAAAGATAAATTTGGTAATTCTTGTCATCCTAAATTCGCAGTCAAAATCTTAGGCGCAAATGGTAAAGATCAGTTCGGCTTAATCGATGGTTACAACCAGTATGGCTGTGATCTTGAGGGGAGAGGAAAGGACGGCCGGTTATGTGATATTTCGGAGATAACAACGGTTATTGATCCTAAAACTGGCCGCGACCAATTCGGCATTGACCAGAACACGGGTTTATCAGTGAGTGAGTGTGGGTTAGATGGAAGAAAGCCAGACGGCACTTTGTGTTCGCCAGAAGATATGCCAAGAATGACAGATGCATTGGGGACGGATCAGTACGGCTTAAATGACGGCGGTTTCAGTGTGGAAACAGGGTGTAATTTGCTTGGCGTTGACAGAGATGGAAACCAATGTATTCCTGATGATGTTCCGTTTGTAATAGGGGGTGATGGACTTACTCACTTAGGCGTGAATGCCCAAGGTAAATCGCCTGATGGATATAACATTTTGGGGCTAGACGACCAAGGCTGCAATAGGGATAACAGAAGACCTAATGGTGAGCATTGTGCTAAATATGTGGATCTAAACATTGATGTGCCTGATACGGAACGTCTAATTGAGTTGCGAAAACTACAAAAAGCCTCTCTTGCACTGTATACAGGCGTTAAACCTACTGATATAGGTCAAGGTTCAATAACGGCAGGTGAAATAACGTATGGTACGCCCGTGGCTACTAGACAAGTTTCTGCTGTTTCGCCGAATGCGGCAGTAATACCGGTTTCACCTTCACAGCTAGCGGATAACAATGTCAATTCTGGTGGAGCAAACGGTATAATCGAGATACCTGAAGGAACGACTATGCATGTTTATGTCGAGACGCCGGTAAACTCGGATTATACGACTACAGTATGGGGTGAAATAATTGGGGGCGAATTGGATGGCGCGAAAGTGAGGGGCACTATTGAAGTGCCTTATATTAACGATCCGGTTATGCCTCGTGATAAGTTTAAGTATGTGTTTAATACAATGATTAAAGACAGAAAGACATACACCATAAGTGCTGTATCAATGACCTATGAAGATTTAGGAGAGTTCGTTGAGGCTGACAATGTTGATTACCATAGGATCCAAAGATATGGAGGCTTATTAACAGCAGCCGCTTTCCAAGCACTGGGTGCTAGTTATTTAGACAGTGCTGAAGAAAGAGCGCTTACTCAGCAAAGTGCATTGACGCAACAAGCAACTGCTACTTTGCTAGGTCAGAATACACGTGCTAATGCTAAGGAAAACTTGAGTATAGCAACTGACCAAATAGCTGATTTAGCTAAGCAGAACTTCTTCCGTCGTCCCACAATAGAAAAGGATGCAACTGACTTGATGATTATTTTCATGGAGCCAGTTGACAACGATGAATTACCAGCAGTATTCACTGAGATTAGGTAAAGTCAGTCACAGAGGGGTGTTTTCTTCACCCCTCTTTATTTTTCACTTGTGGATTATCAAGCAAGAACAGCTAATATACATCTTAATGAGTGGTAGGGATTTAAAGGATTAAGAGGAAACAAGGATGTCAAAGGACTTAGATTTAGATTTGGATGATATTTTAGGCGAAGCCATAGAGACCGTGGCTGGCGAGCCTAAAAGTCAAAATGATAACGACAAAAATACTCAAAATGATACCGATGTAGACGCTGATATAGAATCGACCTTAGGGCTTGATGAATTGAGCGAAGAGCTGAATAAAGGTGCTGCTAAAGTTAATGACGAAGACGGTGATGATGAATTAGATGTGTTGGCTGATCTTGGACTAGGTGATGATTTAGAGAGCGCTTCCACTGACAATTCCGAAGGCGATGTGACTTCAAGTGATGAAGATACGGATAAGCAAATACCAGTAGGCGATGGAGAGTTAGACCTAGACGCTGACTTAGGTATTGAATTGGATGCACCTGAAGAAGTTGCCGTTTCTGATCCTAACGCTTCAAGTGAGGATAATACTGACAGTGATGAGCTTGATTTTCTTGACGGCGACGATGGCCTTGTAGATGACGAAGAGATTGATGTTGATGGTCTTCTTGGTCAAGCAAAAGGCGAAGCTGAAAGTGAAGAAGACATTAATTTTGACCCATTAGCCGATGATCTTCCACTTTCAGTAGAAGAAAACGAGTCTGAAAAAGACGATGATTTTGACCCATTGGGTGACTTTGAAGCAAGCGGTGATAGTGATGTCGCCGAATCAGAAGCTGAGCAAGATGTCATTGAGCCTGATTTTTCTGATGACACAGATCTTGATGAATTTGAAGCCACAGATGAAGAAGTCGCTGTAATTGAACCTGATATTATTGATGATTTCATGAACGACAATGATGCCGTTGAAGATGATGAACTATCAGATGAACTTCAAGATGAAGATGATACTGAAGACGGCATGATAGATATATCTGCTGATGAAGACTTGCGCGATACAGAAAAAGCTAAAACGTCTTTTAAACCCCATACTGAGGTTGAAGATGTTGAGGAGATGCTTGGTGGTGGTGTTGGTGGCATGTTCAAAAATGAGGCTGCCGATGAAAAGCCGCCACGTGAACTTCCTGAAGTGCCGGTAAGCGAAGAGCCAGTAAAAACAGAAACTGCCTCAGATGAACAAAGTGATAAGCCTTCGAACGAAAGCACTAAAGCTGGCAAGCAGAAGGCCAAAAAAGAAAAGTTACTTAGTGAGTCGAAAGGTGGTTTTGGTATCAAATCTATTATTGTTACTGCTGTGGCCTCGGTTATTCTTTCTCTCGGTGCCGGTGCTGGGCTTATGTACGCATATGGCGACAAGATTATGGGTAACACATCTTATGTCAATGATGCGGTCTTAGATAGTCGTATGGATGCTTTTGCAGCCACATTTGAAGCTCGCCTTGCAGAGGAATTAAAAACCCAAGCTGATAAAGGTGACGTTGCTGATCAACTTGACGAAATAACGTTGTCTGTTGAAGGTGTTACCGATCGTTACAATAGCGAATTTGCAAAACTTGATGCCCAATTGCAGGTTTTATTGAGTAAGCAGACCATTGACAAGTCAGAATTGGAAGAGTTAAACCGTAAATCACTCGTGTTACTCACTCAGTTTGTGGATGACACTAATGCTGCGCAGTCTAAGTTATCTGAAGAAGTCTATGCAAAGGTCGTCAAAGTTGTGAGAGAGGAGTTCTCAGGCAAGGATGATACTGTTAAGTTAGATGCAGTTTTGACTCAAATGAACAAGATGCAAAATTCACTGACTGAAACGAAAAACCGCATGCAGACGCAGATGAATCTCATTGGTGTATTGGAGAGTGAAGGCGACTTTTTATCTAAAAGAATGGCAACACTTGAAGTAGGCGGAAAGGGCAGTTCGGCTGAACAATCAAGTGGCTCTAAGCCTTTGCGCACGGGCTATACCGATGATAAAGGTGAGCAGTGGGGGTACATTTCTGTCAAAACTAAAGATGGCACTGCATCTGGCGGTCATTTTAAGATAGACAACACAAGTAAAGCCAAAACGATGCCTTACATTTTGAAAGGCGTGTTCTTAGCAGGTACACAGGCCAACCCTGAGTTTAAGGTGTATGTAACCCCACGTGCTTCAGAGAATGCTACTCCTATGGGATACAAGGTTGGGCAACAGATACCAGGGATGGGTAAGATACTTAAGGTTGAACCTACCTCGGGTAATGAGAAAGTGCCTTATGTGGTTTATACCGATCTTGGGATTTTAAGGGGTGATCAATAATGCGTTGGCTTGCACTAATTTTAGTGCTGGCCGCTTTTCTGTTATTTGGTGAAGTGGCTTATGCACAAGAAACAAGCAACCCCACCACTGGAACCAGTTCGTCTCAAGTTGAGTCACAAATAAAGTTTATTTCAGCGCTCTTTGACTTATCGCGTGTACTGGGTATGGCTGCTGGATTAATTCTCATGCTGTGGCTAAGTATCAATTTCTTTATTTCTGTCACTGAGCATGAAAATCACGGAAAGCTTCAACAAATGGAGTATAAACCGGTCACGTTATTGCGCTTTTTCATGGGTATGTCATTAGGCATGGTGCTTTTTTTCCAACCCTTCACGATGATGTCTCTTATTGGTGATTTATTTAACAAAGACGACAATATGGTGTGTCTCGTGCTGGAAATTAATGATCCTTGGTCTACGATTGCAGGTCAAGGTGGCGATGAATGTCTATCTGATATCAAAAGTGATATCGCAGGTAGTGTGGATGTGGAGGCTTTGGATGATAATACTCTAAGGCTGTTTTTTGGCGCACTGCAATTGGTTGCGTTGATATTTCTGTTGATTGGAGCCGGCTATTTTATGATGAACATGTTGGGGGCTAAGAATATGAAAATCACCACGGGTAAGGCTATTGTTATTGTGATTGCCTCTTCAGCATTAATGATCTCACCGAGCTTTATATCAATGGCTAATGATCTTCGTGGCGAAAGTAACGCGCCTAGCGTAAGTAGTGGTGGTTAATATGAGTATTTTATTGGATGTGGGCTTATCAACGTATGACATTAAGCCAAACGTAGAAGAAACCGCATTTCTAGCAGAGATGAAGAAGCCTACTTGTGATGTATGTGGTACACCTAATCATGGATTAGACTATTACCCTCTTTGCGATGATGGCGCATGGTACAACGTTTGTTGTTTATGTCACTTCACTCGCAACTTAGATCGGGTGCCGAGTTTAGAAAAGGGCAGTATTGCATTTTTGCCCTCAATGAGTCAGCAAGAACTGAGTGTGTTTCTGCGTATATATTGGTCTGTTGAATTTATAGTATCAAGAACCAAAGTGTCTATTGAAGAAAAAGAGTTAAAAAACAGCTTGTCCGTTATTCAAAAGCTGATTGAGCAAAGGGAAAAAAAGGCGGGTATTTATTTCGCGATCGGGATCCAAAGCGTAGATGCCACTATAGGTTTGCTGAATCTATTACCCCCTGAAAAATACAAGCTAAGAAGCCGTCTATATAAAGATTTAAGATGGATACCAAGTAAGATAGCATTTGAAAAAGAAATATCGTGGTGGTCATCTGAGGTGTTCAACATTGTTGAGGCCGGTGCGATAAGAAATAATATCGAGTCTTTCATAAACAGACTAGATCAAAAGGAGTAAGTGATGCAAAGGGATATTGATCAAAGAATTATCAGGATTGTAAGTGTATTGTCTCGTGACATAGTTGAAGTGGACGAGTTGACTCCTTTCCATAAAAAGCACTTATACGATTCTCTAGCGGCTCTTGAGGGCAAACTTTTACTGTTTAATGCCATAACCGCTTCGACGTCACTTAATGAAGAAGTATTGTTGCCTGAAGCAAAAGCGTCAAGTGAGCCGCTAGGTAGTGACGACATTCGCGCAATGAGTGCGTACATGAATATGGCCATCTTACATGCGAGTTCTTCTTTGGTAGATATTGATGCTTCAGCACTGCCTATGTATGATATTCTTCGCAAGATTATCATAATGAAGTCAGAAGTAAGCGCCAGTGAACCAGAAATCAAAATGATAAAGCACCTAGAAGCAAGGTTTTCAGGTGCGAAGGAAGAGTCTTTGCTGTTAACAGAGCTTGATATAGTTTTTGCATCGAAATATCATTTTTTGTACACACCACTTGTCGGTGCTGATTATTTTGGTGATGCTATACGTGCGTTAAATGTGAAAGTAGATATGTCATGGATAAACGAGGACTATGACGCGGTCATTTCTCTAGTGACTTATATGGTATGTCGTGGTATATTTAATGATAAGTTCATTAGAGTTACTGAGAAAGCCAAGACGTTTGAGTCACGACCCGACTTAAATAATGCGCTAGATAGACTGATGAAAGCTAAAACCAAGTAGTTCATTTTGATAACAAGGATGTTATGCGCAAATTTACTCAAGTTATTCTGTGTGAGAAGGCGACACAAGCTGAAATTTTCAAGAAAATATTCAAGCTAAATAAATCGTTAGATGTTGATGGCCGCCCTGGTGTTTTTTATGACAAAGAGGCTGGCATTGCTGTCGTCAATGAAAGTGGCCACATTATAGGGTTGAAGCCCCCGCAATTTTATTCTCCAATGATGCAAGATAAAGGGTGGTCTTTAGAGGCGATGCCTATTCTCCCAAAACCTGATGAATTCATTTTTGAAGTTCAGGACATCCCTAAATCAAAACGCTTACTAAAAAGCATAAAGATGGCTATGGTCGATGTGGGCACCGAAGAAATAATTATTGCAACGGATAACGATAAAGAGGGTGAGCTTCTTGGGTGGGAGGTACTTCGTTTGCTTGAAGTCGAAAACCACCCAAACAAAACAAGAATGCTTTATTCTGAAATAAACGAAAAAGCGATGAAAGAGGCTTATGATAAAAGGGTGTCAGCGGAGCCTTTCAAAAATCGTTTCAAAGCAGGTTTAGCGAGACTGTTTTGCGATTGGATGTTTGGCATGAATATCACCATGGCACTCACAGTTGCGAATAAGGGCATGCTTCCTCCTAGCACGGTTATTAATTCGGGCAGGGTCATCTTTGCTATTAGTTACATACTTTATTTACGCGAAAACCAAATTTTAGAGTTCAAACCTCAAGATTACTATAACGTTACGGCTACATTTAAAGCGCCAGAAGGCAGTTACAATGGCAGATTAATTATCCCCGAGCAAGTCAAGGATCCTGATACTGGTTATTTGATAAGTTTACCTACGGCTAAGAAAATAGCAGAAGCTGTGCAGAAAACGGGGCGAGGAAAAGTCGTTGAGTATGAAGCTGGAAGAAAGAAAACGAAACCACCTAAAGGCTATGATAGAACGGGCTTAACCAGTCACATGTCCCGAAAGTTCAAAATGAAGTTGGATGTTGCTGGCAATGCTATGCAGCAGCTATATGGTGAGTACGGTTTATTAACGTATCCACGTGTTGACGTGATTGAGCTTGATGTAAACATGCATCCCAAAATGCCAGCATATATTGATGCGATCAAGACGAATTTAAGAAACGCTCCACAACTATCAGCCGATCAAAAAGCGCTTTATGAGAAGGTGTTTGCTGCGCTAGATTTATCTAGGAAAAGCGGCATTTGGAAAAAGGGGATTGCAGAGACAGAGGCTCATCACGCTATTATTCCTACTGCTGAAGTATGCCCTAACATGGCTGTGTTAAAGCCTGCTGAATTTACTGTTTATGAAGAGGCCGCTAAACGGTTGCTTATGCAATTTCTGCCTGACTATGAGTACGATAGCACACTGATAAAAACCCAAATCGCCAAACAAATAATTTTCAAGAGTTCAGGCACCACTCCGCGTAAGCTAGGGTGGAAAATATTTGATCGACCAGAAAAAGAAGAAGGTTCTGAAGATCAAGGTAGCGTGCTACCGCCGCTTAAGCAAGACCAAATAGTGGATATTACGAAGTCAGGCTTAGAGACTAGCACAACGACGGTGCCGAAGCGGTATAGTGAGGCTGAGTTGCTGGATATTTTAAAGAAGCCGAATCGTTTTATAGAAAATAAAGAGCTGCTTAAAAAACTCAAGAAGATAGAGATTGGTACATCAGCCACACGAGAGTCACATGTTACTGAGCTTGAAAACAAAGGTTTCTACGGAATGAAGAAAGAGGGTGCCGGTAAAAGTGCCGTAGACCGAATTTACCCGACTGCAAAATTAATGGAGGTGATTAGAATTGCCCCTACGTACTTCTTAAAGCCGGAAGTCTCCGCGTATTGGGAAAATGCTTTCATTCGAATAGAGAAAGAACCCGAGTATTTTGATGCATTTATGGAAGGTCAATATAAAATGCTTAACCGTTTCTTTAAAGAGTTAAAGGAGGGGAAGTATCGAATAAGCAGGCCTATTGGCGGCAAATACGTAAAGTGTGACGCTCCCTGTAACGGACTTAGGTTCCAAAAGACAATCAAGCCAAAGGCGAAAGGCAAGAACCCTTTCAAGCTATGGTCATGCGCTGTATGCAATACTGCCAAATTTGACAAAGACGGCGAGCCTGGGGAGTTGATGGGCGCACCTGGCTCAGGTGGTGGAGGTGGAAAGCCAACGCTAAATAAGAAAGGCAAGTCAGCTCCGTGCCCGAAATGTAAAAAGGTAAAAGTATATCTACAGACCATACCTAACAAGAGCTTCAAAGTGTGGCGCTGTGAAGATGATAAATGCGGTGGTGCCTTTTTTGATAATAAAGGGAAAATAGGCAATGAAATGAAGCCTCGCAAGTAATTCATCTTTTACCCTGTGATAAGATTACAGAAATAAGTTCAAGGATGAATGTATGTTATCGTTAATAAATCGTTCCCATTATTCTCTCGGTTTTGGCTCTTTACGCCTTGACGAGATAATCCAGCACGCGCTAAAACAACCAGAAAAAACCGCAGCACTGACGGATATGAACACGCTGTCGGGTGTTCCTGAATTTCTGAGTGCTTGTGAAAAAGCAGGGGTTAAAGGGATTTCTGGTGTCACCCTTCGGGTTGGTTATGAAAATAAGTATATTGGCGACATTGTGGTGTTGGCTAATGATGCTGAAGGATTTGAGGCGTTAAACGACATTTTATCGGGGCTTGAACAAGACGTTCGAATGAGCCAGTGCGGTTTGACTGACATTGGTAAATTTTCCGCGCTACCGAAGGGTAAAGTGTCGGTTTTGGATGGTTTCCCTGGGTCTGTATTATCCCGAAATGGCGCGGGAGCAAGCGCTCAGATATTAAAGTCTGTTGGTGATGATTACACTATTTCCTTAACGCCATCCTCTATGCTTGGTAAGGTCGATATAGCGGATGAGATAGCCACGCTTTCTGGCAAGGGTAAAATAAATATGGTTGAGACTAGTACGGCCATCTTTAATCCGATTTTAAACATGTCTATGGTAGCACTGCATCGCTATCGTGCTCAATTGGAGCGCGTAAAGCAGACTGACGATTTGGATGTTGAAGTGATCAGTGAGATGACTTATTTAACTGAAGAGAAGGTGGCGCTGTGGCGCGAGTATAACCTTCCGACTATCAGCTTAGTTAACAAACATGGTTTATTGCCATCAGAGACATTCACAGAGTTTCCTGACACTGGCATTTTATCGTCTGCCAACAAAATAGAAGCGCTGACTGATCAAAGTGGTGATTTCAAAGCGAAAGTGGCGGGGTTGCTCACAAGTCATTTAGCTGAAAAACAGGTAAAGCCTGAATTACAAAAAAGATACTACGACCGTTTGGATGCTGAGTTCGCTACGTTTGAAAGCATAGATGGTGCTGAGGTGTATATTGAAAATACCAAAGCACTGTTAGATTTAGCTAAAGAAGAAAATATTTCAGCAAGACTTCGTGGTTCAGCTGGTGGTTCTTTAGCATTATTCCTTTTTGTCGAGGAAGGCCGAGGTATAGATCCTATTGAATTTGGTGAGCTTGTAGGTGACGATTTCAAAGCAGACAATGACATTTTAGAGTATGGACTGAGCTTTAGTCGGTTTATGGATAGAGCGCGAAATGAAATGCCGGATGTCGATATTGATGTTACCGACGTTAAAACATTCACACGCGCTCTGCAATCAAAGTTTGGTGATGAAAACATCGTTGGTTTAAAAACGTTTAATACAGTGAAGTCGCCAAAACAGCTAATGAAAGAGGCTGTGAAAGCATTATCAGGCGCAGTCGGCGTTAAGACCGCCGAACATTATGAAGAAACCAATCAGAAATTCCTTAAAATCTTCAAGCCTTATGAGAAGAAAGTGCCTAAGTACATGTCATTTGATGAGTTCTTGTCAGAACCTAACGTTAGGAAAGCTTACAAGGAAGATGAATTACTTTACCAGATGATATCTGTAGCAAGAAGATTTCAGGGCTTGTATGTTTCCTCTGGGACTCATAACGGTGGCGTCCTTTTCTCGAAGGATAGGCCTTGCTCAAAGTCTATGGCGGCGGTAAAGCTTCCAGAGAAACTATTAACTCGTAGTGAATTGACGGCAGACTCAGCAAAACTGGTTGGCCAGATCAAATATGATGCGTTGCTGGCTTCAGAAGCTGGTAACGAACTTGAAGTGGCGCGTGATCAATTGATGACTATGCATGATGTCACGTTGAAAGAAGATTTAAGAGATCCTGCTTTGTATAAAGCCATTCAACTTGATGCACTTGATGGTATTTATCAGTTGAGTGGCTTATCGACTCGCCCTGTAATCAATCAAGTACAGCCTAAGAACTTTTATGACGTCATCGCGTGCCTAACGCTAGCAAAAGCACCAAAGCGAGCAAGAAACGGCGGAGAGAGCGATTTAGACCGATACTTACGCAATAAAACACAAGGGTTAAGTTTGCCTTCTGACAAATTGATACCTCACCTTGATAAAACTCATGGTGTTATCTTGTTTGATGAGCAAATAACTGACATATGCATCGACATTGCTGATTTCACTTTTACTGAAGGTGATACCTTGCGTTCAGCCTTCAAAAAGAAAAAGATGGATGTTGTGGACTCGCTAAAGACCAAATTCATTGAGGGTGCAACGAAGAAGGGAATGCCTTTGCAGGAAGCGCAAGCCGTATTTGCTGAGATTGAGCGGAAAAAAGATAGCTATACAATGCCTAAAGCGCATGCTGCCAGTTATGTGAAAGTCGCATTGGAGCAGATGCATTTAAAACTCGCTTATCCGGATACTTATATTAAGGTCTATGGTAATGCGATAGGGGTGGATAAAATACGTCAGGAGTATGTACAAAAGCTTGGTTATAAGATTAGGCCGCTTGACATAATGAGAACTCCAGTTGAAGGTGGACTTAGAGTGCATCAAGGTGTTCGCTATATCGTAGATGGATTAGACAGTCGTTTCTCTAAGGGCATGGTGGATGCGATTACCAAGGCACGAAAGCATGAATCTTTTAAAAATGACGATACGCCGAACATTATCACAATGATGCATGTAATATCAGAAAATTACATGGGTAGACCTTTACCCGATTCTTCTATTCAAAATGATAATGAGGGGCTAAAGGTGCTTGTGGGTGATATGATTAAAATAGTCGAGCAAGGCGGTTTTAATTCGGTATTGGGTGAAAACCACGAGACGAAGCTAGCAGAACTCAAAGAAGCAGTCCCAGAACTGATTAACTCCATTGCGACGGGTAGAGATATACCCGCAGTTCAAAATGATAATGACAATATTAAACTAAGCCGCTAACAAAGAGAATTTGAATTATGGCCATTAATAACTACGAAAAATTAAAAAAAGCGATGCTTACTGAGCTGATCGAAAGCCAATATGAAGCTGAAGTCGCACGGCTATTAGAACTCCGTCCGATTGAAGATATGCAGGCTCAGCCAGATCTTGTTGAACTCATTACGCAAAGAGCGCTTTCAGATGAACCGATAAGTTACACTGAATACCCAAATGCAAGAATGGATCTAGCCAGTCGAGCGCTTCACTTAAGTGGCTTCAATCCTCAGGGTGAAGGCTTCGGCTCTAATATTAGCAAGGAAGACTTTGATAAGTTACTTGATATCACCTTAGGTGAGGGTCAGGGGTTTGTTGATGACGACGTAGTTAAATTACTTATTAAATATCAAAATGATAAAGAGTCTTACCAAATAGATGATCAAATTAAAGGGTATCTTGATAGCTACCTTGAATCGAACCTTGAGCGCATTGTTGATATAGCGGACAAAAAAGAAATTCCACATGAGCCGGTTGATGTTCCTGCCACACCTGAAAACACAACGCCAGCTGTAAGAGAAGATGTGCCTGCTGACGAACTTGTGGCAGATAGTAACTTAGATCAAAACGTAGCCACTGTTGAAAGAAGTGATTTGGACTTTGAACCTGATTATGTGCGCAATGTTGATACTGAAAATGAAGCTAGAAAGGCTATTTCAAAGATTATAGCTAGCGCTCGACAGGGAGATCCTGCAAATAACGTTGAAAGCGTTAATTTCGTTGAACGCAAGGTTGTTGATAAATTAAAGAGCTTCATACAGAACAAAGCGGCGGACACATTAGATAGATACCCTCTTGACTACCCTTCTGAATCGCTTTTCTCAAGTAGCCTTTCTGAAATGGACGATAATGGTCGCGTCACGAAAGTCCACTTACATTACAAGCGTAACAAAGTGGTTATGCCTGCGGCTAATTCGCCTAAAGAAGTGTATGACATAATGGCTGCAAAGGTCATGGAAAAAGGGATAAAAAACCCCTACATCAAAGCCAACTTCAGAAACCCAGCTGATGCTGAGAAATTCATCAGAAACACTATCTCTAGTTTGACGGCGCTTGGCTATGACATCGAAGATATGAGCTGTCATCCTCGTAATGAAGTGTTATTTGAAAGTATCAAGGCTGAATATCTTGATATGATTAACACGATAGAAGAAGCACCTCCTGTTCCCGATGCACCTGAATTAAGCAATGAAAATGCAATTCCAACTTTAGAGCAAGCTAATGTCGCTGTTACGTCAATAACTCTTGCAAGAACAGCTGCTGAAAACCCGATGCCGGTTGAGCAATTTACCGCAGAGCAGTTATCTACGATATTAGAGCACACCCCTTATTTGCAGTCAGCAGGTGAAGATGTCAACGGTGACGATGTGCAATTGACGGCCAGAAACATAGATACGGTCAATCTTGGTGTAGAATATGTAGAAAAGTTGATTAACAAAATTGGCTCGGAAAGAGGTTTGGGTGCGAGAGAAGCTGAAAAACTAGGTGCTATTTCCCCAGAGATGGTTAAGCTAGCCTTTCAGGGAAAGGCAGACGTATACGCGAAATATGAGTCTTTCGAACCACCTGAACAACAAAATAGACAACAGAACGATGTCGGGAATGACCAAGGTCAGCAAAACTACAATGGTGAACAAGCCTCGCAAGGGTATGATGATCCCTCTGGGGGTTATCAATCTCCACAAAACGGAGATTTCCCACCTGACAATTCAGAACCCGCTACGGAAGCGCAACCATCTGATCCTAACTGGCATTTGCAACAAGATGACGGTTATGCCGATATGGGTGGTGGTAATAATGAGCCGCCCCCGATGTATGAAGAAGAGATGCAAGGTGGTGCTCCGCCTCATTCAGAATCAAGTCCTTCTGAACAACCGCCGAGTAACCAGGCTACTGATCAAGTAGCACCCGAAAAGCAAAAGCCTGACATGTCAAAAGGTGACAAGTTCATGATGTCTATTGCTCAAACTGCCAAGAATAAAGACGGGTCACTTGATTTTATGTCATCAAAACAAATTAAGACTGTTGCGGTTATTAGCGCAATGTCTAGTTTGCCAGATGGCGATGAAAATAAAGTTGCTATTAATGATGTTTCCAAAGCGATGATTGAAAAGGTGAAGAAGTCAGTTGCGGATGATATCACTGGAATGACAAACGGAGAAAGAGTAACCAAAGACCGTTACAAAGCACTTGTGTCACAGTCTGACCGCGTACTGACTGTATTAGCGGGTGAGTCAGCAGTTAAAGACGTTGCGGCAATAAAAGAACGAGCATCTTTACAGAAAGATACGTCGCAAAAAGCGCCTCAAACACCACCACCAGAAGAAGCGCCTATTGCAGAGCAGAGTAATGATGCGTCGGTGCCAGAAACTCCACCAGAGCAAGTTAGTGAAAGCGGCTTGAAGGTTGAAGGTGAAAAAGGGAAGGCGGAAGATTTATTTGCCCTTCCTACTGCTGCATACGAAGAAAAGGCTGATCTTGATATTCCACGTGAACCAGAGAAGACGAATATCGATCTTGCTAAGATGGAAGGCGCAGAAATTGAAAAGCTACAGGAGGCTTTTCCGGAGGTAGTGGCTCAAGCGCTAAAAGAAATGCTTGAGTTGCCTCAGATACCTGGTGAGCAAAGTAATGTAGATAAATTACCTGAATCTGTTAAGCAAGCCAATAGCGAATTATTAGGGTTAGATTTGCCGAAGGAAAGTGTTAATCAAGAAGAAGTGTCGAATAAACCTGAAAACAAAGACGATGAACCGAAAAACGCACCGGCTTCGCCTACTCGGAAACGATAAAGCATTAAGGGTAAAAAAAAGCCGGTTCACGCCGGCTTTTTTTATGAAAGGTGCTAAGTTAACGTGATAAAGGATTAAAGGATTAAGGCTGGAAAACGTGAAAAGTGATTTTCTATTAAAATTATTGTTCTCTATCGATGTGGTAAGAGAAAGGATCCGCAAGAAACGTAAAAACAATATTGACGACTACTATGAAGTGGCCGCACCGGTTGATAATTTTACGTTTAAGACCTTTGATGGCTCTTTCATCACGATGTATCGCTTAAAGGGTTTTCGTTCTTTAGTGAACGACAAATCAAAGATGAGTATTTCCCGAGAGCTTGAAGACAGGTTGTTGGCTTACTTCACGCAAGTCGGATACGGCATGCAAATAGTCGATGTATCAAACCCAGAGTTAACAAAAAGAAAATTAAAAGAAGTGATGCAACCTTCTTTAGACGAGCTTACGGCTACTGGTCTGACAGCTAATTTCATGCATGATGGTTATGTTGACTTTTTGGCCACCAAAGGTGTATTTAAAGAACAGTTTTTAGTAATCACCACGACACCTGATGTCAAATTATCAGGTAATGCTGGCAAGATGGGTCAGGGTGAAGTTCAAGATGCTGTGTTAAATGAGCACTTTACTAATTTGTCTCGTCCTCAAACGTTAATTTTATCGGAAGCTGAAAAGGAGCTAAAGGCATTTCATGATGTTTTCGTTAAAGATATAAAGGACTCATTTAGAGACGATAAGATAGCGGGTTTCTTACTAGAACCCGTGCGCGTCGAAAAGCATCTTTATTACTACCGCGAGAGCTTATATGGAAAGACGGTGCCGGAAAATTGGAAGCCAAATTTTGATGGTGTAGTTATATCAGATAAAGATGGCGAAGTGCGAGAGGATGAGCAGTCACTTTTACTACCTGCGATGTCGGAGCAAGTGATTACCGAGGGATACTCAGAAGAAGATACCGCGACTAAATCGCTACCGGCTAACGTTGGTAGAATTGGCAATCGCTTCTTCACGACGATTTCTGTCACTTTTCCACAGCGAAAGGGCGACAGCATGAAAAGCTACGAAGCACTTTCTAACAGCTTGCCAAGAGAGATATCTTACATCGTATCTCAGCGTGTGGAGAGTGAACCTTTTGTGAGCGCTGAATACCGCAAGAAAAAGATGTATGCCATGATATCGGGCGTTTTACCTATATCAGAAAACAAGCGCATTAAGAAAGCGCAAAGCCAGTTAGAAGAGATGCACAAAGAGAGGGAGCGTTTGAGTGTATGGATGTCGATGTCTATTACTGTGTTTTCCGACAGCGTAATTGATTTGGCGAGCGATAAAACGACAATTGAAAATAGGCTTGAAGCATGGGGCGGTGTTAAATCTCGTTCGGTAGAAATAAACAAGTTGCAGGGACTCATGGATACTGTGCCGGCAAGTAATGCAAAAACGTCTCAAGGTAGAGTGTTAGAAAACTTTGGTTCTTTCTTATACCAATCCCCTTTATTTATGCAAGCGCGTCCCTATAACAGCGGCTACTTGCAGTTTATTACTGACAACTTTACGTTCTTCTCGTATGAAGAGCAGTCATCTAAAAACATCAATTACAATGCCTACTTCCCAGGCGAGTCCGGTACCGGTAAGTCAACCTTGCTAACGCTTCTTAACTATGCGCTGATAGCAAAGCCGAAGGCGAAGAAACAGTTTTCTGGGATGCTGCCTATCATTGTTACTGCTGACGTAGGTAGAACGTCATTTGGTGGTAACGACACTTTGCAAATGATGCTTCCTGAAAACAAGAAACACCTAATAGCATCTCATGCCATGACAACGAAAGTGACCAGTGCGTATAACATTCACGATCTTGTTATCGGCAAGTACAGCCCGACAGATGAACAGGTGTCGGTGATTGCTAAGTTTGTGGCGATTATGGTCTGTGGCTTGAACAAAGATGACACAATTAATAACCCTGATGTGTTGCCTATGATAACTCGCCTCGTAAAAGAATTGTATGTCTATTATCATCCAAAGAACGAGCCTAAAATGTATGATCAGGCACGTTGCCCCAACAATCTTAAGGCGCAATTTAAGAAATGGGGTGTCGATTTCGATGATTCAAAGAGTTATTTTGAATTATCAGAAGAACTGATGGAGAAAAGCAACGGTAAAGCAATCTCAGCCGTTCGTTTCTGTCGTCGATACGCAGTGCCTGTACTAGAAGATTACGGCATGCTTTTCGCTAATAACAAAGGTCTTGCTGATAAGTATAGAGGGCAAAAGCTTGAAAATGGCGTAAGTTATTATGACTATTTCAACTCCCGCTTAGAAGATGCTGTTGTTGAGTTCCCATGCTTTAACCACCCGACTGTTCTTAATTTCGATAATGCTCGCATTATATCGATTGATTTGAAATCTGTAATAGGTGAAGACAAGCGCCGTAAGGCGTTGTTCACATCATTGTGCTTTGCGGTATATCAGTTACGCACTGTAAGCATAGAGACAGATCCTGGGCTGTTTGACGACATTCACCCAGTGTTTGCTGCACCCCTTAAAAAGATGAGTGAATCAAACCATTCAATACCCAGTGTATTTAATGTTGAAGAGGCGCACATGTTTATGAAGCAATTTGATTCATTGCTATGTGATATGGAGCGTAAAAACCGAAAGGAAGGCTGGGGAATACGAAAATTCTCTCAGCGAATAACAGATCCTAGTGATGATTTATTATCATTATGCAGCACAATCTTTATCACCAGCGGTGAGTCCGATAGTGATGAGAGCAATGCGAACACCAAAAACCCTTTCAAAGAACGTCTCATGGTTAATGATGAAGTTCAAACGGCTATCATCAAGGGTACACAGGGAAATATTGCTAAGTTTGTGGCTAGGATAAAGACAAAGGATCAGGTTATAGCGCAGGGTTTATCTAACTATATGCCGCCAGAGATGCTTTGGTCAACAACGTCAAGTACCGTTGATACCGGCTTTAAGAAAGAGGTGGTAGCAAAGATTGGTCTTGATAAAGCGTTGTCTAAAATGTCTTTGTTCGTTCCATCTGCTACCATATCTAAACTAGTTGAGAGCACAGAAGTGAAAGAGTTTGCCGTCGAGAAAGGATTCGAAGATGCGGCAACCATGCTTATGCACTTTATTGTTCATTCTGATAAACCGACAGACGAATATCTGAATGTGATCGCAACTGTATAATTAAACCAAGGATGGGTTATGAGTGATAATGGTGTAGTTTTTAGAGGTGTCGATACCCAAAAGTTCGATGACCAAAACCTCGGGCTTGGCAAAGACCAACGCAGGCTGGGCACGAAACTAAGATCATTTTTCGCAAATGTATTCCCTGTCATCATGGGTTGTATCTTTATGATTGTCGCCCTTAAAAGCGACACGATGATGGAGATAGCAGCTTTACTATCGTTAATGTTTTTTATGGGGTGGAGCCGGAAAAGAAAAGCATTCTATAATTACCAGAACTCCCTCATGGATAAACCCAAGTATTTTGGCTATAACAAAAAGGCGCTCGCTTACGACTTTTCCCCTAAAGAAGGTATGCTTGATTCTTTAGAGATCATTGAGAAAACCAACCCCGAATTACTAAAAGACGCTGGTCTAAAAGGCATAGCTAAAAAACTTGGTAAACAGGGTAAGGCTATATTTTTCTTTGGTCATGAGATTAACTCAGGTCAAGAAGCGCATCTTACAGATGATAAGACCCGTACCCACATCGTTTTATTCGGCACGACAGGAGCTGGGAAGACAGAAACAATTTTAAGTATGTGCGTGAATTTCCTCGTTATGTCGAGTTCATTCATTCTGGTAGATGGAAAGGGCGATCAGCTTTTATTTGGTAAAGTTTTTGCCCTATGCCGCGCATTTGATAGGCTAGAAGATTTATACCTACTTAACTTCCTTGATCCAGGCGATGAAGGCAAACGGGTAGAGCGAGTAACTAACACCTTTAACTTCTTTGTGGATAGTAATAGGGCGGAAGCGGATGCAATTGTTGGTGGCTTGCTACCCACTGATGAGGGTGGGGGTAGTGGGATGTGGGAGGGTCGCGCAGCTTCTGGCATTCAGGCACTAAACCATTCGCTCTACTGGATGGCTGACAATGGGTATCTTCAAATTGACCCTGATGTTTATCGTGGTTATTTTGAATTAGAAGAGTTTGCACGCCTTGCCATGAATGAAGATATTCCTAAAAAATACCGTGGCAGTATGTGGACATTATTGAAGTCTTTGAACTACAAATACCCAACACCTGAAGACCCTAATCCTAAGCAGCCCAGCACCACAGAGGAACAATGGCAATTTATTTCGATGCAGTTTACAGAAACATTCAACATGCTCGCTCAGGAGTATGGGCATATCACTGTATCGCAGTGCCCCGAGATTTCAATGACGGATGTAGTACTTCGTCGCCGCATACTGTTAGTGTTACTGCCAGCATTATCTAAGTCAACCCAGCAAGTTCGTAACTTGGGTAAAATCATTATTGCGATGACGCGAAATGTATCCTCTAAAGCATTGGGTAACTCAATAGAAGGTAGTAAACAAAAAGTTATAGACAGTAAGCCGACCAATGCAATTTCAAGCTTTGGGTTTATATTCGACGAATTTGGCACATACGCTTCTAAGGGTAGTAATACTTTACCCGCCCAAGTTCGCTCGTTAAATATAGTGTGTTTATTTGCAGGGCAAGACTACCGTGCATTTGAGAAAGATGGCATGGAAGAGGAGGCTGCAACCATCTTTGCAAACTGTACAATCAAGATTTGCATGAAACTTGAATGTGACGTGACATTTGAAAAGTTTGATAAGTCAGCAGGACAATCGATGACTTTAGTTGCTGAGAGCTTCGAAGCAAAAGACACCATCATGGGCAGAAAGTATCGCGAGAAGAAAGAGGCGACGATTAAAGAAAAGCCGGTGTTGAATATACGCGATCTTAAGAATCAGGGACCTGGAATGGCGACGATTATCTATGGTTCTCAAACTGAGCGCCTGCAAATGTTTTATGCTGATCCTATTATGTGTATGCAAATGCGCATCAATCACTTTGTTGAAATACTTCCGCCTACACGTATTGATGTCGATTTATTGCGAGAGCACATTGATAACATTCACCGTAGCTTTGAAGAAGCGATGGCAGGTAAGGGTGAGGGGATGTCGCGTGCGGCTATTAACTCTAACTTCAGTAATGTGAATGAATTATCTACTTTTGAAAGTATTAAAGAGCGCATGGAGACGTCAGCGTCATCCTCTGGCATAGAGATGTCTGCGTTTGACTTGGTGTTAAGTGCCGTTAGCGTGCATCTAGTGAACATTGAACTGGTTGATGAAAGGGTTGCCAATGCGGTTCAAAAGTTGACGAATGAGCCTGTCCACTTCGATGATGAAGAAATAATGGGTAAAGAGCAGCTTAAGCAGCCTGAACCAGAAGACTTTTTCTTCCCGCCTGAACATGCGGATCCTAAAAGTGATGAATTCAAACGTCGTCAAAAAGCGGTTGAGAATGATGAGCTGTTCAGTGATATGGAAGCCATACTGAAAGAGAAGAAAGTAAAATTATTAGCCTTAGAAAAAGCGTCTTTTTCTTCATTGAAGGAGATGGGGATGGATGCCTTTAGGGTGGAAGCTAAGCTTGCGACATTAGAGCAAGCGATAGCTGAAAATTATGCGTCGAAAGAGGAAGTTGTCGATGCAGAGCGATATGCTAAGTTAAGTGCACAAACATTGGTCGCTGATATGGGCATCAAATCAAATATAGCTTCAGCAGTCCCTAAAGACGCTGATACTAGAAACAAGAAGCGTTCACACGATCAAATTCGTGGACTAATTAATAATACATTGGGGGCATAATGAGTATTGAAAAATTTTCTGAGCTAGCTAAAGGCGTTGTGAAGGTGCCCAAAAACTTCACGCTTGAGGGTAAGCGTGTAGGATATAGCATGTTTTATTCACCATCAGTCGCTCTTCCTGTGGCTGCATGGTTAGCTCAGTCTATGAGCGAATCATTATTTGACGAGCCTATATTACCCATATCACTTCGTTCAGATGAATCGAGCCTGTCAGGCATTCGGTTGGTTGATGTTGAGGGTGAATGGTCAAGTAAGCAGCTTTTGGTGCTTAGTGGTGCGATAGAGGAGCTTTCATACCCTGCTGTGAAGATACAAGGGTACGATTATTCCGATTTATTATTAAAGATGCGAGATAAAGTAATTTCACTGCATAAACAAGGAGAGCCAGTGCCCAGCGACAGTCTTGCGCTTAGCAACCATGTTTATTCAGAGATAGCACCCAAAGGGCTTAAGTTCAGCCCTGATTTGAATTACGCCCCGAGGAAATGATAGTGTTGGGATTTAAGAAGAAGGGAAAAAAAGCCCCAGAAAAAGTAGTTTCAGAAAATGAGATAAAGACTGAAGAGTCGGGTGGTTCTGGAGAAAGTGACAATGTTTTCACCTATAAGTCACTAGTGTTTTCTCGGTACATGTCAAAAAACCAGTTCGCCAATGCTAACGAACTCGAAAAGTCTGCAATCAAAACAAACGTTGTCACGCTAGCCATTCATTCATTGTCATTAGCTTTCTGCATATTGGCGGTGACTGAAATATGGGTAAAAAACAGTGATGTCGGTCTTCATGTACAAAGGATTGATGGGGTTAAGCTTGAAGTGGTAAACGATGCCAGAAGCCGAATATTATTGCGTAAGGCATTGCAAAGTGGGCTTACAAGAGAGCAGATAAAAGAGTTGAATTTGGAGTAGGCTATGAAACTAATTAAAGAAAGGGTTCAAGGGTACTTTAACATTGTGGTGGCAGTGTGTTTTTGTGTTGCTTTTTACGGCTTTTATTCTTCGGCCAGTGATTATCAACCAAATGAAAGTAGAGTTTATGTGGATATGGGTAATAAGCCGATTGGCTATCAGAATTTGGTTGGCTTTGCGACTCACAATCGTCAGTATGGCCAAAAAGAACAGAGTGTTAAGGACTTCATGAAGGAGGTTTTACTGCGTCAGTTCACTTTTACCTTCGATGAAATATCCTCTCAAACACACAGGGATGAGATGCGTGTTTTCTATTCTGATAAAGGCTTTAATGAATTTTATCCTCTATTCTTAAATACTTCATATATGAAATTAGTTGATAGACAAAACGGTATCGCGCAAGCAAGAACAATTGGGCAACCTGAAATTGAGGCGTCTACACTGTCATATACATATGAGGGAAGGAATCCAATAAAGCCTGAAGTTAGAACCTTTTTGGTTAATGCAAAAATCTTTGTTGATGTTACCGGTGAAGAAGAAGTCAGCCAATTTTACAATGTGAGGGCTTATGTTCAAAGGGCGCTGGTTGAAGATAAACTCAGAGGTTACCAAGTGATCAGATTGGAGTTAACGCAATGAAAAAACTAAAAGCAGCAAAGCTGGCTTCAAATACAGTTTTTGTACTGACACTATTAGTGTTTGTTGGGCATGTAGTTGCGCAATTCATTCATAAACCACTTAAAGAGGTGTTATTGCTTAATGAGCAAGGCGCAGTGTATCAAAATGGTGATCTTAGTGATCCTATCTTTTCGTCGGGAGAGTCCCGCCAGTTCTTCTTTGATTTCTTGGATGAGAATCTGGATATAGACTATATATTTATGCTCAGTGAAAAAGATTACGCCATTCGCTTAGATGGACAGGGCACCCAAGAGGTTCCTGACTACCGAGATGTAATAAGGCCTTTCTTTACTGATAAAGGTTATGCAGAATTTATGGAAGCTTTGGAAAGCTCACCAATGCTAAGAAATTTCTGGGGTGATGGTAAATATATGCGCACCATCATACCTACTCCGCCTCAATCCTCAGATTTATCATTTAATGAGGGTAAAGTGAACCCAGCTACTAAGCGATTAGAGTATTCTTACATAGGATCGTTTTACACGACAGTGTACGGCCGACAAGAGCGAGAAATAAGGTACAAAGTGGATTACTCTGCAAAGTTAGTTAGAGTGCCTGCTATTCCGCGTAAGGATAACAGCACCCACTATTTTAAGCCGATGGTAGTAGAGAACTACACCGGTATGAAGATTGATAGTTTCTCATGGAGTATAGGTGGCTAATTATGTGGAGAATGATTCTATTAGTGATGGTGGTTTTCGGTTTCATGCTAGATAGTATTTACTTGCGAGCCAGAGGTGCTGAGAGGGAGGCTGTAGGTGCAGTGGCGTCAGTCGATAAGGTTGTCGGGCTTCATGTGACTGATCAGCATTTGCTTAATGAAGAGGTCGTGAGAGACTTTGCCAAAAAAGCACCAGTGATGATATTTAATTATCGTCCAGGTAGAGTAGTTGAACATGTTAATCGCCAAGATATAAAAGATATATTCATTGATGATGAAACATATGAAAACTTCAGAAAATCTTTTGTTGGGTTTAGTTTGGCTGAGTTTGATGTGAACGATATATCCATCAAAGAAGGTAATGTTTATCGCAGTAAGGTCACTCGCTCTTTTAGCGTGGGTGTTGGTAAAAAAATGTGGTATTCAAAATCCAGTCTTGTGGTGATGAACAGGGCACTTGGTCGAAGTGCAATTGAAGTTCATTCGGTTGATATTGTACTTGTGTTTAGAAGTCCAGAAGAAGGGCTGGGTGTTTATAAGATTGATGTGTGGTAATAGCACGAATACGATTGAAGATTTCGGTGTTAGTTGGTATAATATTTAAAATGATAAGAACACAAGGCCTTTTATGAGCGCTATATCCAATGAATTGATCTGGACACCGGCTGAAAAGCTGCATGACTGGCTTGAAGTTATTAACGACGCACTGGACTTGCACCAGAAGCTTTACGCTGTTTCGGACACTGAGACTACTGGCTTGCTGCTAATGGACAATGACGCCAAAGGGTTTTTGTACAGGAACCGGCTTGTTGAGTTGGCTTTTTGCTTTTATTATTATGATAATAAAGAAAAGAAGATGAAGCAGTTAAAGGACGCTGATGGTGAACATATCGTCTTTCATGAGCCAGTTAATTTCTTGGCAGAAGCAAAAGACATTCGCGAAAAATTCCAAAGTATCGAACATATCCCTGCTGATAGCACTAGAGTACATGGGTTAACAGAGAAATATCTGTTTGCAGAAGAAAGCAGTCCTATGGGTCGTCCTAAACTTAAAAAAGGTGCATTAACGTTTAGTGAGATTATTCCGCTGTTGCTTAGAATGTTTCAAGTTGATAATGCCTTTGATAAGGGGTTGCCTATTTACATGGTTTTCCATAACGCGCCATTTGACACGCGTTATCTAAACAGTGAAATGAGAATAGCTGGTTTACCTATGTTGGAGAGTTACGCACTAGTATTGGATACACAGGCAGAAGCTAAAAGGTTGATGCCTGGGTTGCCTTCATACACTTTGGATTCACTTTATGAGCATTGTGTTCAGCTAAGTGGTGAAGAAAAGATTGAGCGCCCTTTTCATGACGCCCGAACAGACAGTGAAATACTAGCGGTTTTGATAGGGTATTTGATTTACATTAGTAGCGAATAGATTCGCTACTAACCAATAAGTTCAGCTAGCTTGTTTGGCAACACCAACTTCTTGCTAGCCCGAGTTATCGCCGTGTAATTAACGTAAACTTCCTCTTCCTTAATACCTTCGACTTTAGATACGTCCGCCGCCAACACAACTGTGTTGTAAGTAGCCCCTTTCGCCTGATGTATTGTGCTTAAGAGGTATCGCGCCTGTTCTTTGCTGACTTGATTCTTCTCTATATTAACAAGATCATCTTTCAGCTTTTTTACGTCCTTTCCATAGGACTCCACAATACCAATTAATAACAATGTTTCCTTGTCATCAATAACGGTCGCATGATTTTTAAAATCCTTCATACTTCTAAACAGTTTCTTGAGCCTTCCCCTTTTATCATTCTGAGCAAGTGCAATGAGGTCATCGATCTTTGCCAAATATCCTGTTGATAGACTATTGGGAATAGAGAACTTAATATCGAGTTTATTTAAAGTGATCATAGCTTTTAGTATTGTTGCATTATACCTAGCCAAGTATGCGGCTTTTTCATTAGTATCTGTCGCATGTTTCTTAAGTGTAGATACCATTACTTCATCACTATGTGATGCTGGCTTCATCGGTTCAAGACTACCATGCCCTATAGACCTATTTATCAGTGCGTTGGCTACGGCAGTGATACTAGTTCCACACCGTTTGGTTTGGTTAAGTTGTGTGTCAGGGTACTGTAGTGTTTTATGGCCAATTGCACCTTGATACATAAATACACATTGCATAGGATCGCCCAAGCGAATTGTTTTATACCTTTCGCCACCAATAAATGTCATCGCAATCACATTCATTATGGCGGTTGCATCTTGATATTCATCCATTACGATAATGTCATAAGGGATATCTATAACTCTGCAAAATGATAATTGTTTGAGGTACAAATCGTGCGTGATAGGCATAGATGCGTCCGTAAATACATACTTCCAGTAGTATTTAAAGGTGTCTACCGCGATTTGCCTCTTATCGATCGATAGGTCGCTACCACCATTACTTCCTTCAAAGTAGTGGGCGCAGTAAGAGATAGGGACAGGGTTCTTGCAGATAAAGTCTATCATTGCAATTACATGAAAGGCTAGCTCATTATCAATTTGATAACCGACTTTCCTGCCTATCGAAATGACATCATTTGTTTTAATCTTAGGCACAATATTTGTGTTTGATAATCTATCTGTGTCAATAAGGTGCTGTCTAGCGAAGGCATGAAACGTCTGTGATGTCACGTTATCGCCAAATCGCTTTTTCACGCCCACAGTGTTTTGCTTGCCAAAACTAAGATATAAGAATCTTGTTGTTGGATTGCATTTTGATAATGTGCTAACACAAGCAGTTTTGCCAGCGCCAGCTACACCACGTATGATTGGGTGGTTCGTAATTTCGAATATTTTCATAACAAATAATATACAATATTGTTTGTGTAATGTCAATAAAATTAAGCTATAACGGTAATTATTAACGGCATTGATGAATAGTTGGTATTTTTAGCTACAATAGGTTTGTTTAATTATGAAACTTCAAGGAAAGGTTATGCATAAAGGGATTTTAGGATTAGCCGTGTTGTTATCGACATTGCCCGTCGCAAGTTACACTCACGCACAAAGTGCTCAAGAGTTACTGCTTAAATTAGAGCGTAAAGTGGCTGCTAACGCAAGTAAAGAGGAGGCAGTGAAACCTCAAGAACAAAAACAAGTCACCGCAGAAGAGTTTATTGGCGAATTATCAGCAACGGGCATAAAGGTGCGCACGCTTGAATCAATGAATAAGGTGGTTACTAAGAAAGAGGCACCATTAACATCCCCTGTGCTGGATGAAGTTTTGCCTCACGCTCAATTGCCTATGAGAGAACTGCCTATTGGTTCACGATTCAATTTTAATAAAAGCATTTATTTTCCGGCCAACACAAATGCGAAGGTCTATGTTGATGGCGCTTATAAACTAAAGGTGTACTCAGGTTCTTATCCGGCTGATGAACTTTTCAGTGCCGAAACTGGCGTTCATTCAGCTTGTGCAATAAAATCATCAAAAGGTCACGTTAAATTGAAAGGACTTGAAGAGACGACTACACCAACCTTCATTGATTTTCGAGAAGTTGCCTATGTGTCAGATGGTGAGAGTGGACGCTATCTATTTACAATGCGGTTTGATGAGAAGATACCCGCTGCTGCTACTGAAGGCGTAAGTATTGAAATAACGTGTCTGGTACCTGAAAGTAAAAACATGGAAATACCGACACTTAAAATGAAGTATGTTTATGATGCCTTCCCAGGTCTATTTAAAATAGACGTGCCTCAATACGTAGAGCTTTAGTTATGACGCGTTTACCGTATATTTTGTTGTTCACCCTGCCGTTGGCGGGGTGTTTCACTTCTGATGACAATGAACCTGTACTATCGAACTTAGAGTCTGCCATAGATAGCAATTACACTGTTAATGAAGGTAGTTTGTATAGTACTAAGATCCCAAAAATGAAAGGGGAGTTGTTGCTGGCTCATTCAGACATAAAAGGGGTTTCCATTGATGCGGTTGCTGATGGATGGGTCTTTTCATTTAAAGCGCCATGGGTGACTAGTCTTGATGGCAATTTAGTGCAGTCAAAGTCATACTCAGTGACTCTTCAGCAAAAAGTAAATGAATTTGAGGAAAGAAAGAAAACGGTAAGCTTTAATGTAATGGATATTAAATCCGTGCCCATTGTTGAGTTTGATCTACGCGCAGCAAAACCAAGCAGTCTTACCGCTGAGGTTAACAAAGAAGACAAAGATGTTGTGATTGTAAGAACAAGAAGCGAACACGGCTTTTCACTACCTTTCACTATCATAGAGGAGGACGCTGACGATGTTTCTTTAGGCTTGTCTATCTCACAAGAAGCAAGTGCTTTATCAGGCGCAACGATTGAGCAGGTGTCCAGTGACAACTTTCGATTGATTGTGCCTATTGACATTCAAAACCCGCTTAAGGATATAGACATATCTTTAGCGGTATCAGATCTTGATGGCACTAAAACTTATACCATTAAACACAGGCGTTTAATTACACCTAAAATAGATGTGTTGATTAATGGATCGATAGTAGTACGTAAAGACACTCCCGCTAAGGTTTTATTTAAGAAAAACTTTACTGGCGATGATTATCATTTTGAAATAAAGTATTATGATAAAGATATGACACCAACGGATTCAAATGTGTGGATTGAGCACAAACTAAGCAATAATGATGATTATGTTTTGTTTTCGGTAAGCGCTGTGCCTGAAAGATGGGATGGGATAGCGGAAATAGTGGTCATTCGGGATGGCGAAAAGGGGGTTCACCACTACCCAATCAGCGTTAGATAGGTATCAGGGGGCTTAGCCTCCTTTTTATTGCTTTATTTTTGAACAGTTAATATTGCCTTGAAAACAAAAAAGTGTACAAAAACAACGTTTTTTGCAAATCGTTGAATATATTTAACAAATCTTGTGGAAACTATCTTCAATTCGTCAATTATACAGTTCGTGCAAGGAGCAAGTTAAGAAAAACAGCTCTGCATCAGGTGGATGTCCACCTACGCAACTTTCTTAAAAATTAAATGGAGTTTTCTCATGTTAGTAAAAATTATTATCGTTCTTATCCTTACAATCGCTGTTGGTGTTTTAGGTTTCTCTGATATCGGTGAAGGTGTTTTCAACTTCGTAGATAAGTCAGCTGCTGCTGAATTCGCCGAAGATGGTCGCGACCTTACTCAGATTGTAGAAATTTACAATACAGACCAAGCTGGAACTCAAACAGCATTTGCTGGCGCGACTGTATTACCAGCCGTAATAAGCGACCTTACATTGAATACGCTAAACGATTTCTTAACCCAAGATACCAACGGCGACTTCTTGAAGAAGCCTGTTTCAGTAGCTGATTATGAGCTTTTAATTGACGCTGATAGTGCGTATTTACGTTTCGGCTCTGTTGCTGGTACAGCAATCAGTGAAGACGTTTGCAATGAAATTACCGAAATTGCCACTGGCGTAAACACTGTAGTAGGTGCTTCTCCTGTAAGTGTAGCTTTTGGTGCTGATAACACATCATTGCTTGCAATACTTCGTTCAGCGGCTGTTGACGTAGACGACAATGAAATGGTTTGTGTTGAAGATTCAGGTAATGCTGGTACTTACAATGCATTTTATCGTTTAGGTAGTTCTTTATAATCTATCGAATTGCCGGCGTTGTAGCCGTGTAGTTAAAAGCCCCGTTTATCGGGGCTTTTTTGTATTCTTTTTTTATTTCTTCTCCGATGTTTAAGTTCTCGCCAAATCGTCTATAATACTTGTCTGCATGAAGCAATTTAGTTTAAAGGAATAAACGACATGAACGGAACAGTCATATTAGGGATGATAGCCCTTTTTATCATATTAATTATAAGCACGCCAAGCTACATTGATTCGGCGGCTGTCCAAGCTTGGAAGCAATCTCAAGATATATCATCAACGCTCTCAGGGCTTTCCACATCTAAAGATAACTACGAATCAATTAATCAAATACCGCTGACCGTTGCCGACTGGCGTGCTGAAATTGAAAGTTTAGGCAGACCAGTTCCTACATACGGCAGTGCCCAGTGGTTTTACGGCGAAAATACAAATGGTACTTATTTTTGCCTGCGCGTTAACGGCAGCATGATTAATTCACGATGGTATCGGACGCTCAATAAGTCCAAAGACAGATCGGGGTTCTTCTCCTTTGTCAATCAAGATTGTGGGGCGACGGAAGATTTTGCCGCAGAGCCGGATTTTTCAACAGTGCCTTCAATCTCCATTACAGCGTACATGGGAGATTAAAATATGTTAAAAGTATTTATGTTAGTTGCTATACTTCTCACGACTGGTTTTGGGGTGCAGTATGCTTATTTCGCCAATTTCAAATCTACGACCATTACACAAAATGAAATGTCCGCAGGTGCAATCACAAATAAATTGAAATCATACGCTATAAAACAAGGTAATTCCTATGTAATGCCTTATGGCGTAAATGAAGATGGTTACCACCAACTGCCCACTTATATTAGCGGAAGCAGAGTGACACGAAGTGGTATACCCTTTGTCTACTGCCCTTTTTCTCAGCAAGTCGTCATAAATGATGATGTAGTTGTGGATATTTCTGATGAAGAAAGTTATGCAGTCGATATTCTGAACAGCTCAATAACTCAGGGAAGGGATTATGTTGTTGCATCTGTTGCCTCTCCAATCCCAGATGTTGTTGCACTGGTAATTTCGCCTGAAAAACGCTCCAACATTCCAGATTGTAGGGATGTTGAAGTGAATAGCGATGGGAGATATGTGCTCGGCGGAGATAGCGCTAGGCTTGGCAGAGTGCATGCTGTCACTGTCCATGATATCCAAACATCAAGTAGGGTTAATGTTGAGTATGTTGACCCTGCTAACACTGAAGCCCTTTCGGCCGCCTTTCAAGAGGTTTCAAACAGTCCTGCCGAGGATCACATTATCGTATTGCGTGCCGGTGCAACCTATACATTCTCTGAAAGTTATAACTTTTCTCCATTATACTTAGGTAAAAAAGGAAGTGTGATTATTCGCGGTGAAAGTGTGTCTTCTCCTAGTATTATTAATGCTTCAGTCGCCACTAATTTAGCGTTTTCACAAATGCTGGTAACTATAGAGAATATTTCTTTTAGTAACACCATTAAAATTTCCGCCATCGACTCAGATTTGAAAATGCGAGCGGTAAGCGGCGGTCTGGTGAATGCTACCAATAGTAAGGTATCGTTTCTAAATGTAGGGTTAAACGGAAACACCCGCTCTGAGAGTGGTTTGATACTTACCAATTCAACAGTGACGATAGCCTCAAATTTAAGTGTAACGAGCAGTGCTAACCCCGCTTTTTATATTCAAGATTCTGATGTTGTGCATACTGGCGGAAACTTAACAATTGGTACATCGAATGGTTCAGTCGGCCTGCAAATGTTAAATACCAAATGGTCTTCAAGAGCTGCCAATTTGAATTTTTCCGTCAACAGTGGCATCGCACAAGCGCTTGTATATGTTGATAGTGAAAGTGCTTTTGTGGCGTCGGGAGGAACCGCTTCTGGATCAGGCTCATTATCTTGGGGCGTCTTTAGTTTAGGCGTTTTACAGCTTGACAGTTATAGCTTAACCCTTAATACAAACGTTGGTGTTGGTATTCATCTAGGTATAGGATCCCGCTCAAGACTGACAAATACCACAATTGGTGCCCCTAGCTTTCCGGTGACGGTAGGTATTGATGATGTGGGATCTATTTCCACGTCAGGCCAAGTGGGGATATTTGGATCGACCTGTTTCGGTGGCGCGGGGTTTTCTCGTGAAGTTACGCAGACGATACCGGACAGTGTAGTAACGCAAGTTAACCCTGATTTCTCTGTGATTGTTGGAAGTATTGGCAAAAGTGTTAATTTAGATGTGACGAGTAATTTTAATTCATTACAAACGGATTGTTTTTAAAGGATAGAGAGCTGTGAAGCTCTCGATAACGGCATGAGGCTGTTATTATTTATAAGGATATTGGAAAGATGGCAAGCGAAGCATTGGCTGATGGCGTTGCGAATAAAGACGACGTCCACAATTTGTATAGTATTACACCAAAGCGGATCAAGGCTGTGGTTGATGAGCTTTATGGGTTAGATCGTACAGTTTACGATTACCTGTGGGGACGAAACGAAATTTCTCAAAATGCCGTTGATACGATCGTGCTTCAAATGCTAGACGGTAACATGGGTGTTGAAAGTTTTACCGATGTCTGCTTAGAACTCGGTCTTATTAAAAACGATAAAATCACGGATTTAAGCCTTGAGGTTGACCCGTCAGAGCTAGCGGACAAAGAGTTAATAGAACCTTCTATCCCTATTGATCTATTAAAAATGCATAAAATAATGTTGAATGCGACCACTGAAAAAACAGTTTACTTATCTACATTAAAGTCACCATTATTAGCAGAGCAAGCATTAAGACGTTTCTTCCCTGGGTTAAGCTTTTATTTTACGCCGGCCAACTTAAATCGCGTAAACCGATATTTAAAAGAGATCGAGAGTTACTATCGCGAAAAAGGCACACTGCTTGAGGCGCTAATTAAAAAAGGCATTCGTGAAAAGGTCACGGATATCCACCTTATCCCCACTTACACCGGTTATATGATCCAGAACCGTTATTTGGGGACACTTTATACTGAGCGTGTGGGTGGAGATGATGAATACTTCTCGATTTTGGCCAAGCTTAAAGTAGAGTCAAAAATGGACATCAACGAAAGAAGAAGGCCTATGTCGGGCGCTTTTATGGTGATGTCTAATGGTCGTCGAGTGGATTTGCGAACAGAAACTATCCCGACAGCCGTTGGCAACAAGGAAGCTGCCGTAATTCGTATCCTAAATGCCGATGATACTAACAGTAATTTAGATGAATTAGGTATAACGGCAATTGCTGAGTTCAAGAAAGCAATTTCGGCTGAAAATGGTTTAGTCTTGGTATGTGGCGTAACAGGTTCAGGGAAGTCTACTACCTTAATGGCCGCCATTCGAACCGGTAAAGATAGGTACTCAGAGAGTATCATTTCGCTTGAGGATCCGGTTGAGAATAAATTGCCAAGCATAAAGCAGGTGCCTATAAACGAAGCAGCTGGCTTAACGTTCCCTGTTGGTCTGCGCTCTGCTATGCGTTTGGATCCAGATACTATACTCGTAGGCGAGATAAGGGATGAAGAGACGCTTAAAATAGCGTTCAGAGCTTCTGAGACTGGTCACTTGGTATTGGCTACACTGCATACTTCTGATATTCGCACCACGATAGACAGATTGGTTGGTTTAGGCGCTGATAGAGGTCACTTAGAAAGTCAGATTCGCGGCATTATTGTGCAAAAACTTATCAAAGTAAAATGTACAAAGTGTAATGGCACCGGAAAGGTAATGGAAGCCATTGAGATGGAAGATCCAGAGGAGCGACAGTGCAGAAAATGCAATGGTCGTTTCTATACGGGTAGAACGATTGTGGCTGAGTGCGTTTACATTAACGGACCTGAAAAAGCCAAAGATCTAATGAATAGAGATGTAGCACCATGGTGGCCAACAAAAATGGACGATGCCTTCGGTAAGTACAAAAAGGGTATCACTGATCAGCGAGAGTTTATTAATGCATTTGGCGAAGAAGGCAAAGTGATGTTGGTAGAAAAAGGCGAGGAGATTGACGGTGAGTGCTGAAAGAGCCTTTGGTAAAATAATCCTTAAAGAGTACATTGTCACGGTTAGGCAATCTAATAAGGTGGTCAAAAAGTCGGTAACCGCTATTAATCCCGAAGCGGCTCGCGCTGGTTCTGAGGTTTATGGCCGTGTTATCAATGTTAAGAAAGCCCCTTTTAGGTTGAGCACCCTTTTTCATTCAGCATTGTCGTCGGTTCCTGTTGTGGGGAAGTGGTTGTCCTCTAAAGTGACAAAGCGCTTGTCTGCAAACGATAGGTTCCAGTTTTTTCAGACCTTATCAAACTTTTTGAAAGGCTATACGGTTGATGAGTCATTAAGGATGATGGGCGAGAATTTTTCAAACCCAATTAAGCGTATTTGTAATGAGCTTAGAACGTTGCCATCTGCCGACTTTGCTGATCAACTTTCACAGTTAAGTGAAGATGATTTTCCTTCTATTATTGTAGAGGTCGTAAGGGCGAACTCAAAGGTAAGTTCGCTGTCAGAAACCCTGATGGAGGCAGTTAAGTTTGAGCGAAAGCTGATTGAGATAAAAAGCCAAGATAGACTTGGTTTGTATATGGCCATAGGGTATTTCCTAGGCGCATGCTTTTCAATGATAGGTTTGTGGTATTCATATCCCATGTTAGATGGCATGAAGTATTTCGATATCATTCCTAAAGAAGGGGATGCAAGAGACAGCCTTAACTTCCTTTTATGGATTTCTGAAATATGCTACATCGCCTCAAAATATTTACTATATGCATGGTTTGGTGTGTGCATTGCACTTTGGCAGGGTAGATGGTTTATCCCTATACTCACTGACAGAGCTATTTTGTACATTCCGTTATTAAGAGAAGTGCTTCTGCTTCGTGATAATTTCTTGGCATGCTATCAGGTTGGCGTATTAGTAGAGAAGGGTATTGAGCTTCGTTCTGCTATAGAGCAGGTTGAAAAGTCATTGGATGCCGGAGCGCTGAAAACAGATTTCAAACGAGTGCTTACCTTAATGACCCAGGGTGCACCTGATTGGCAGAAAGGTTTTTATAGCTTCAGTGACTTAGATAGAGCGTTACTTATGAGTGCAGGAAGTAGTAAAGAAGTCGCACAGGTTTTCCAAGCTCAAGCAGACCAATTCTTACTAAACCATAGAGCAGGTATCCGATGGTTAGGTATCTGGCATATCGTAGTATCTGCCGTGTTTGGCCTAATTCTTATTTACGCACTTACTATCATCATGTTTTTACCGGCTGCCGGTGGACTGCAAATGGTAGATCAATTTTAAAATGATAAATGATTAAGGAGTTATCATAATGAAGATATTAACTAAAGGTTTATTGCTGTTAGCAACTTCAGTGATGGCTTTGACTAGTGCTTATGCGTTAGAAGAACAAGGCGGTAATGACGCACAGGTTAGCTCACCTCGGTTAAGCGAAGGGAGTTACCCTCAAATATATTCGAGTTCCCTGCATGATGAGATGTCTATCAAGGCAAGGTATGCAGAAGGTGGTGTTTTTTACCTACGAGGTGAAACTAATTCTTTTGGTGAGGATGAGCCTATAAATTTCCGTCAAGAAATAATATTTTGTACGGGCAATGATAAAACCTTTACTGAGGTTGCGAAAGAAGCACTTGAGGGAGTCCAGTATGCTGATCACAATGGTGCTGTTGTTAAAGATTCGGCCTCAACCGGCGCATTACCTAATCAGTTTATCTCTGCATTAGAGAATGGGTTGGTCAATAATGCCAGTGCCAGCACGAAAGGACGATTTTGCTACAAAGTAAATAATCCTGACGTTGACTACAGGACATCTGGTTCAGAGACTGCGACCTACTGCGCCCAAGGTTCTTCGACGGGTTTATTTGAAGATCCAATTACAAGAAATCGCTGCGAGCTTGTTGTTGATATAGATTTAAAGGCTGGGGAAACGCGTTATTTAAGACAACCCCAAGGGGATTTCAGGACTATTTCACAGGGGTTTGTTCGCTGTGCTGATGATGGGTTCGGACAACCCACTTTAGAGTTGGTCGCGAATGAAGATAACTGTGGCACGAACTGTAACTACTCTTGTGTTTGGGCTGATGAGCAGGCGTGTTCGGGCAGTGCGATGCCACGGTGGGGTGGAGGCTCTTGCGCGGGTGTAGGCACGACTATATTCAAAGGCGACGTCATCACTATTTCATCAAATAGAGCACTATCTTTTAACGCGTTAACAGGTATTTCATATGAGGGTAGCGCAGACATGACTTGTCAAGCTGTGGGAGAGTCATCAGTTTGGGTGATTACTCAGGAAAATTGTACTGAGATTGAGGATTAAGTAGGATTTTAAGCTATATTAAGTCATGTAATTATTACATAAGCAATGGATGGCTATGCGTAGTTTATTATTTTCAACACTTTTTCTGTTTAGCTCGTTTTCTTTTGGAAATGGGCTGAACACGCTTGAGTTCACAAAAGCTTACATCGCCTGCGTTAAAGCGTTTGAAGGAGAATCAACGGACACTGAGACGATTGGTAAAGTTGACTCGGGATTAATGAATGGACAGATATTGGATGGTGATATAGACGCTAACTACTGGGCATTTATGAGTTGTATTACCCCAGCGGTCTCAGGGACTACATCGACTAACGTTTCGACAAAAAATGGCTGTTCTCCGGAAGTAAGGGATTTAATTAGCCCTGACATACAAGTTTACTTGCCTTTTAAACTTGTTGGTAAGAGAGCGGTCATCAATGGGCACGAGTTCTCTTGTACAGCCACGGGTTGGAATTTTATTAGTAGTACTGGTCAAGAGAGACGCCAGGAGTGTGCAGCAACGCAGACCTTATCTAACGCATGCAAATATGACACGCCAGTGCTCCAACATAATCAAGGCGGCGAATTCTTCAACACAGTCGCAGGTCTAGATGGCTCTGTTTTAGCTTACTGTGACAATGGCAACTTAGTCACAAGCAGCCAATCTTGCGTCGCCAGTTCTTGCGAGGTTGGCAAGCGAGTTACATGGCATGATCAAGATGCGAATGGGATTTATTTGTGCGAAGGTGATGTGGCCGCCAATGGTGCAGTTTTCGCTTCGCTTGATGACATACAATACTACTCAACAGCAGATACAGCTAGAGAGCATTCGATTGTACCGGCCGGAACGGCTCAGTATTTTTGTGAAGATGGTGATTGGAAGCGATCAGCGGCAGTGGGTTCTTGTCGTTATAAAGATCCGGTAGAAAAAGTTTGCAATGAAATTAACGTCGGCAAAGTAAAAGACCATTTTTGTCAGTAATGTCTAGGGAGAGACAGTCATGAAATTTAAGTTTATTTTTTACGTATTATTGATGGGCATAACGCTACAATCAAATGCAGACACAGTAGTGGGGCAATTTGCACCTGCTGGCTATGTAGGCGCTAATGCTAACACATTGACCATGATTGATGCTCATGCTGTCTGTCTTAATGAAGCTGGTGTCGGCTATACGGCTGCGGTTGTAACCGAAGTTTCGTTTGAAAGTACATATGGCTTGTGTATGAAGGAATACACGCCATTTAGATCTTCAGGTGAAGGTATAGGTGGGGATTGCGAGACGCAAAACATTTCTTGGGGTCAGTGTGGTGGGCTTGTAAACAAGGGTTATCAAGGTATTTCCTCTTTTATTAGAAATACGACTAACACAGATGATTACGAAGGCTACGCAAACGTTATGTGCGTAGACAATAATTGGGTGTATTTGTCTGGTGGCTGTTCAAGAACCGCAGATTTGTGTGAAGTAGGGCTAATTACGCAGTGGGGTGTCACATCGCCACTTTGGGCTGATGTAGACCCCAATACTGTTTACACTGATAAGTACGGGAAAGTCAGACACAAACCTAAAAACAACTGTGCCGCTGAAATGGAAAGAGCTTTTTCCGGAGAGTATGTGCAGCAATACACGACCTCACCGGAAACGGATATGTCGCGTTATAACGCACAAAGCAACGCCCCATTCAGATGTTTTGATGGATCGTGGTTGAGAGAGCCTATTGATGCGGGAAACTGTGGTTACGAGCCGTTAAGCTGTGAGGCGCAGTCGGTTAGCTACAATGGCTGTTCATTCGATATACCGCCGCTTGAACACGATGAGATATATATCGATTCAACACCAAACCCATTTAGATCAATAGGTCATGCTGAAGCATATTGTTTTGATGGCCAACTTGAAATTAAAAGTCGTTCATGTCAGTTGTCGTGTGAGACGAATTTCCCTGATAGACAGTGGTTGCCTGAAAATTCAGGTGATGCTGGCCAGTGCACGCATAGTAATTTCAGTTCGCCGCTAAGAATGCCACCTAATTCAACAAGGCTGATTGATAATGAGCAAGTCGGTATGGCCGGTAATATAACGTACACATGTGACAATGGCACAGCAAGTGCGACATCATCTACCTGTAAGCCACAGCCCTGCGAAATAATCAACCCAGCATCATGGACGGGTGTTAATGGTTCTTTTTGCCAGCATAACAGTGTTATGGGGTTTTGGGAGGATGGTGAGACTGTGATTAAGGAGTCAGAGTTAGACTTATTTATCTCAAGCGGATCAGCTGAATATATGTGTCAAGGTGGTGTGATGACAATGACTCAGTCTAGTTGTGATAGAGCGCCAACTGTAATACCTTGCGTTTCTCACGAGATTGATTTACCACCCATTGTTGATTTGCCTCCGCAGGATCCAATGAATCCGCCTTTTATTGATGTGTGTGAGGAAGTGTTTGGTAGTGAGTATACGAATATAAATGGCGGTTGCTGCCGCATAAACAGAAGAGGTGGGGAGGGTATAGGCATATGTTATCAGATCCCTTAAGTGCTATAGAGTCGCAGTTACTTAGTTTTCTAAGTAACTCTGGCTGCTACGAGCCTAGTAAATATGCTTTTGAGGAGGTCTATTATCTTTCACCGGATATGGCCACTTACTTCATGAACGGGTTACTAGGTGTTAAAGGTTGGTACAAGCAGAAAGTGCATGAGCATAAAGTCATTACGTATTTTGCTCAACAAGTGTTAGATGACAGTTTCTCGCAGCCATCGTTAGCCGTCTCTACTATTGACAAGGCAGATGCATCTTTGTATCAGTATGTGATTTGGCAGTCATTAAAGGCTTCTTTTTCAGCAGCATTAATTCAGGCGCAAGGAAAGCCTGACTTACTAATTGCGTTTGATAAAACAAAGCAGAATGATAATGTGCTTTATTATTATGATAATGATCAGATACTCAAACCTCTTAACATCAAAAAAATGAGAGAAGCTGGGTACAAAGTTATTTTTGATAATAAAGCAATAGCGACAAGTTTAAAGGGAATGTTGAAGTTTAGGCGTCAACAACTCGCTAAGGTTTCCGTTATTGTCGCACGAGAAATATATCGCCCGAACAGCCGGAAAAAAATAAATATCCCAAAGATTGCCTAATCCTTGCATTTTTTGCTAATATACCCGAATAACGGATTAGATAGTCACCAAAAAGGAATTTGCTGTGTCTCACGGAAAGTATTTCAATAAAACCGCATTAGCGTGCCTCATTTTAGCGTCACCATGCGCTTTAGCCCAAGAGCCGAATAACCCATTCGAATTTCAAGATCGTCAACAAGCGCAAGTAGTTGAGCAGGTTGTGCAGGCTGATACTACTGAGCTAAGTGCCCCTCAAAGAGAGCAGGTAATTGCGTTGTTAACAGCGTTTTTAAGTGATGCTGGCGTTAACTCGGAAGACTCTTTGTTTAAGATAGGAAATGGGAAAAAGTTTTTAGTTATACCTGATGAAGATAAGTTTATTGGTAAAATATCTGGTCGCTATATCGTGTGGGATGAAAGCCGTAAAAAGAATATTTATCATAATGCATCTGATGTTGATGACATCTTGAACGCCACAGAGTACGCTGCCGTTACTAGCTCCCAAGGTGCGGCAATAGACAAGGTTGGTAAAAAACTATTGAATGACACAAAAGAAGTGGTAGAAAGTGTGTTCGAAATGACCCCAGTTCAACCTACTGGCATTCAACTTGGCAGACAAGCCAAAGAAACAAAATAATAGGATTATCATTATGAAAAGGATTTCTTTTAGCAAGTGTTTGCTTGCTTCATTTGTTGCGCTTACGCTTTCAGGCTGTGCCAACAATTCAATTAAAAATTTCGGTGAAGTACAGCAGGATACATTTGATAAATCAATTGAAGAAGGGTTAATCAAAGCCAAAGGAATATGGGGTTCTCAATATCAACCTATTACATACAGTTTACGCAGTGAAGAATTGTTTGCTAAAAAAGAGAAGGTTGCACCAACATCGCTCACGGGTAAAGTGCTCAGCGGTTTGTCATTAAATTCAGGGGCAACCCTTGGTCAACTTTCCGAAGCGTTAGGTGCTATATATTCAGTAAACTTTTTATTTGAGGCTGATGGTAAGCTTAGCGAGAAACCTTTCTCCATTCCCAACTTTAGGGGTAATCTCGGCGACCTTATTAACCTCATTGAAGAGCTTCATAACATTTCTATAAATTATGTGTCTGGAAACTCGTTCATCGTCGAGGAGGCAAGTCGTTTCATTCTGTCCATTCCCCCGAATGAGAATGTAGCACAAACACTAACAGCAGATCTCGCCGGAATTGGTGCAGAGAAAATTGTTGTTAACCAATTGTCTGGGTCGCTTACTTATATGGCTAGCTCTAAGCAGCAGCGAGATATAGAGCGTTATATTAAGCGATTTTATGGTAATTTCGCCTCAGTCAGAATGCAAGTTACAGTGTTTTCAGTCTCGCTTGACGAAAGTTTTGCGGAAGGGTTTGATTGGAGTTCTATTAACATGGTGCTAGGCAATGTGTCTGCGGCCATATTAAATGCGGAAGGTGGTGTGCTAGGTGCGATAGCAAATGCTGGAAGTGAAACCGGCAATCAATCAGGTGACTCAAACAATTCTAATAGCAACAATGGAAGCACTGGCGGTACAAATGGTGACAGCTCAAGTGGCCAAGGCAGTAATAATAGTTTTGGTGCGGGGTTTGATCAGGATGCACAGTTTGGTGGAAGCTCCTTAGGTGATATCAACACTTACACACAGCTTAGTGGTGGTAAAATAGGGTTAGGCGCATTTTCAAGCACATTAGCATTAGATGCTACGGTAGACTGGCTGGATCAATACGGTGTTACTCGCACGGATCAAAGCTTTTTCATTGAAACCCACACAGGTGAAAAAGCAGAGGTTGAGTCAAAACGTAGCGTGCCGTTTAACAAAAACCCGTCGAGCAATATTGTTGCTGGCAACACTCCAATCGTCTCAAACAGTTCGTCTACGGAAGAAAAAGACATAGGTGTAACAATGGGGGTCACACCTTATTTTGATGCTTCTTCGGGCGAAGTTCACATGAGTATGGATGTTGAACTATCTACCTTAGTTGGATTCACTGATGTTGACTTAGGTAATGGACAGTCAATAAAACAACCCAGTGTGCAGACTCAAAAGTTCCCTACTACCATTAGAATGAAGGCCGGTGAATCAAAGATATTTGGTGGCATTATTTTCGATTCAGTGATAGAAGAAAAATCGAACCCGTATTTCTTGGACGAGTATGCAGATAAGACCGGTTATAGAACGACTAGTACGTCAAAAAGCGCGTTGTTTGTGCTTTTGCGTCCAACCGTTGTTTTATTCTCTAGTGAAGTTGATCAAAAATCAAAAAGTAAATAAGGAGGAGTCATGGCTAAGTCACTCAGTTTCAAAGACTCCCTTAAGTCCAGTTTTGGGATGGCCGGATCAGATAATGTTGATTTTTTAGCAAAGCCTGCTGATCATATATATATCGGTTATTTTGCCGGTACTGAAAAGGAAGTTCGTTCAAGTGTAATGGAGTTCATCCAGTCTTATGTGAGAGATAATGAATTGTCACGCTCGAAAATATTTTTTAATATTGAGAGCCTTGTAGGGCATCCTTATTTTGAAGATGGCTTTGTGTTTGAAATACACGAAGGTGGTGATGGTATGTCTTACTTAGAGACAGTGCTTCGCGCCTTTGCTGAAAAAACCAAGATCCAAACTATTCCGCTTAACAATGGTCGTTCGGTATCTCTTCAAAAGAAGCCAGGTAACATTGACGCTTACCTTAATTCCACAGAAGAGATGGCGGGTGATGTTAATTTCATCGACATACAAGGCCGTAAGAAGTCTATAAAGCGATTGTTTAAAGACAACTACATATTCTTTTATATATCGCTTGTGCTGACTATTCTAGGAGCGATATCAATAGCCGCAGCCATGCTGTTCAAGTTTGTTTTGTATAACGAGACAAAGATGTACGAAACGGCGAATAACACAGCGTTTGTGATTTCGATGCCGGATAACTTGTTGTCAGAAACAAGATCGACGGACACCGATAGACTGACCAGTATTCAGTATAAGAAAAGAAAAGGTTGGTTCATGACCTTCGAAAAGCGCTCTTTCGATTCTTCTGAGGTTGAGTTGTACGAAAAAAGAATTGATAAGGATGGCAAACAAACCATCGTTAAAACCACTGCGCCTAAAGCTAAAAAGGAGAATGAAAGTGGTGAATAAACAAGAGTTGATCAAAAATGACAAATTTATAATTGCGGCAATCCTGTTGGCATTGAGTGTCGTCATGTGGGGAGCGACATACTTGATATATGCTAACCCGAAGTTAGAACCTGACGTTCAACAGAGGCGTTCAAAAGATGTGTCTACTTGCAGCAGGTTCGCGACAAGTTTAGGTTATACAGTGACGACAAAAAGTAGGTCTGAATTAGAAGTGGTAACGCAGGAATTTTCTGACCCAAATATGACTTATTTAAACGTTAAGCAACTTGCTTTGGGCTGCAATAATATGGAGCCTATATCGTTTTGTTTAGGCGCAGGCGAGACTTGCAGCATAAAAGACGTGCCCTATGGCTTGAAGATAAATATGGCATTTAAAACTCCTAAAGCGAACTAGTATGTTGAAGATTATTTTAGCACTCACTGCGTCCTTGTTTTTTACGTTTACAGCTTATGCTGAAAATTTAATTGCAGGGGATGAAAACAAAGAGTCTGTGTACATGTTCACGTACCTAAGCCCTGGTAGTCACGCGATGGTTAACTCAGCGAATGCGTGGGATTTCATGGTGTCAAAGAACAATCTTCATGACGATGCAAAACTCTACAGAATGCCATTTATTGAAGAGGTAGGACACTCAACTGAATACGCTGCAAAAGCCTACTTTATTCTAAGGCAACTCGTGGCGAATCGCGCTGTCGATCATTTCTCTCTTGAGCCAAAGCTATATTCGTTGTTTAAGACAACAGTGGTGGACGATGAAACGCTTAATAATTTCTTCATCGTCAATGTTGATGGGTTATCCACCCCTGAGGTTGAAAGGTTAAACAGCGCTTCTGGTATTTACATCAAACATGCAGTGGAGATGCAAAAAAGTTTTCGCTGTGAGAAGTTGCCATGCGCTAGAGTCAGTAATGAGGGTAAGGTTTACATCATCACCCTCGATTATACTAATAAAGATCCTTTAACGGAGTTCTGGGAAAATGTTTCGCTTATTTTATTGTAGTTTACTCTTTCTGACCACTTTTGCTTCTGTAGGCAGTGAAATTGACGTGCTTAAAGGCCTTGTTGCGCACAGTACGGTTGAGGTTAGCTTGCGCACCAATATGGTGGCTTCATTTGGTGATAGTGCAGCAGAGAAGGCGTCAGTGGTCGATAGGATAGGGTTATCGAATTTGTTTTTAGTTAGTATTGATAATAAACCTTATGTGTCAGATGCCACAGGCACTTTCATTTCAAGTCAGTCTGATCTAAAGCGCTTTACCAGTATGGGTTTGTTTAATGCCATGACGACCAATAAGGGTAACGAAGATAATATAAAATTTTACGAGTATGCAAAAACTCAACAAGATAGCCTGCCCGTATTTCGAGGTGTAGGGGAACAAGCAGGTTTAATTGTCGCCTTTATGGATCCGAGCTGCCCAAACTGCAAGAAATTCCATTTATCTCAGCGCCTAAAAGTTAACTCAATGGGATATGACGTCATGTATATCCCTTCAGCCAGAAATCCAAGAAACGAAAAGCTGGTAAACGCGTTAGTACATTTTTATTGCAGGAAAGAAGGGTTAATGGATTCTGTCCAAACGCTTTACAATGATTTCAAAAGAGCCAGTTCAAAGCAAAAAGCACTCGCCTCATGTTCTAGCCAACAAGAGTCTTATATCAGGCATATGTCAGAGGTCTTCTCTCGACATAGGATGGTGGGCAGTCCTTCTTTCATTACACCAGAAGGAATGACGCTTTATGGTTATGGTGAGCTTGAACGCTATATAGACCGGAAAGGTAAATAGTTATTACTTTGTGGCCTTATCAATTTGAAGATACGTTGCATAACCCGTTTTTCATTAACTAATTATAAATTAGTGCTTGCGGGAATAAAGTCAACCCGCTATACTCCAAACCGTTAAGAAATTGTAATGGATGCCGCCTCGCACTTGGTGGATTAAAAGGATGTTGGAAAATGCTTCAAACACTGAACTCAGCTTTAGTGTCTCTTGGCTACGAGCCGGTGGACGCAATTGTAAAAGAAAATCATCAAATTTGGTACGAGCTAGCCTTAAAGCAGGGTGTTCCAGCTAACGTACTCAACGTTATTATAGAAGAAAGCGGCCTCGCTACTAACAAGGCGCAAATTAAATTGACGGCAGATTTATCAATCAACTCTGACTCTTTTGTTTATTATGATAAATCAGAGGTTGTTCAAAATGATAATGATGAGTTTATGGATAAGTTCCTGTCTTACCATGTGGAAAAGTCTTTATCATACGGTGCTACGTCTGTTTCTATTAGTGAAGGTAGAATAAATTACGTGTTTGGCACCATTCCCGTCCAAGCCACCAAGATACCTGTAGGAATAGCTGGCACCACATCAAAAACTATTGTGTCAAATGCATTAAGCGACACATCAAAGGAAAGTTTGCTGAATTTTAGTCAGTTGGCATTATCAAGCGCCAGACCTTTAATTATGGTGTTCGGTCACCAGCGAGAATTGAGGGCGGCTTACCTTTCGGGTGTTTTATCTACTCAAGGTTCGCGAGTGCGCACTGTTGACATTGAAGGTATAAACGAAGAATTCTTAAGCAACCCACCTGAGGGATACACGATAGCCTTGTCAGCCCATAATAGCTTCACGGATTACCTTAGCCTTAGCGTAAAAGGAGATAAGCTTAAAGCTGATAAGTTAGCCCAACTATGGAATGCATCACAATCCGAAATTCAGATGCCACAGGTGTGTGGTAATTGCGTTATTAAAGTTCCATTAACAGCATTCTCTATACCTGAGAAAGGATTCTCTCTCACTGCAACTGTTGGCGTGTCTGCAAACCCTTCAGGGTGTGAGTGTTGTTTTAAAGGTTATTCTGGCTCTTTCTCGCTTTTTGAATCGTTTTCAGTTGATGATCGCAAAATGGTCGAACTGATTTCTGTAATTGGCATTCAAGAAGCAACCAAGAGCGAGTACACGAAAGTTCAAACCGAGTTATCTTCAAGAAGCTTACAGCCTATTTATAGTTTACTCGAAAAGAGCGTGAATAATGGACAAGTGTCAGTATCTGACGCTAAAAGGACACTGCTTTAAAGCGAAAGTTTTCAAGAGCAGGAAATACTACTTAAAGCATGAAGCTTAGAATAAGTAGGGCACATAAGTAAGGAGACTGGTAATGGCTATTTTTGGTGAGCAAAGCGGTATTTTTGGTAACAATTCTAATGCAAGTGATAATTTTGGTGGTAATGCTGAAATTGAAGGTATGGAAGGTCTAGATATTGAAAATGACAATATTGATAATGATTCTTTTCATGAGAAGTATGAGGATGATGAGGTAATTGCTGAGGCATCTTCCATGGGAGCGACCAAGGACAACCTGAAGCATTTCAGTAAAGATATGAGAAGCGATCACTACAAGATTAGGGATCCTGAAGTCCAGCGAAAGTGGGGCGAAAAGAAAACAGAGATGCAAAAGAGAGCGTCGAAAGTTTTATTGCTAACCAACTATGCGCTTTGGGCGCTTTTTGATGAATGTGCGCGGCTAGTAAAGCAAACGGGTGAACCAAGATTGTTTACTGTTATTAATCGCGACGAAGAAGGAAAGGTCACTCTTTCTTACGCGAGAGAGCACGTTATCTTAATGCACCAAACATTAAGGCTTTACCTTACTGGTAGAAGTAATATGACGAGAAAGCAGCTTATCGTCCTTCTTGTTGACGAATACCACTTAAGTTACCACCACTTCGTAAAGAAGCACGCGAACATCATCATCACTGAATACACCGATGTGAAGAAGAAAGTCACAGTATGGGATAAGTGCAACTATGATGTGCTAGCGCATCCTACAATGATCAGATCAATGAAGCGTCTTGAAAACATGAAAGTACGTGGGAAAACTAAGTTGATTGATGATGCAAGAGCAGATGTTCATTCTGATTTCAGAATATTAAATAACGAACTTGAAGGAGCACTAGAGGCTAAAAAACGCGTAGAAGGGATACTGGGGAATTCGGTTGGACGACCAGAGTTTATTCTGCGTTTGTTAATGGCCTTAGTGAATGCCTTTGTTCAATATAGAAATCGACTAATCGAAACTAATTTAAGGCTTGTGTTAAGTATTGCACACGCCAACAAGAACAAAGCTGCGGCATCAAATATCAGTGTGACAGACCTAGTATCAGAAGGTAGTGAAGGTTTGCTTAAAGCTTCAGAGATGTATGTTTCGGGTATTGGCGTTAAATTTACGACGTATGCAGAACCATGGATAAACTTGAAGATCACAAGGCACATCAAAAACACCAACGATGTTCGCATTCCAATTCATTGCACAGATTTGATGTACAGAATTTGCAAATACTTTAAGATAATTGATGTAAAAGATGGTGAGAACTTGCCAGTAAAAATGGAAGTAGAGGCTCAATTGAAAGAGCGTATCACAGATGAAATTTGGGAAATGGCGGTAAATCGATTCAATGGTATATCTGTTTCTATGTCCTGTGATCATTCGGGTGCCTTCGATGAAGACACAGTTTCCTTTGATCATATATTGGGTGATAAGTCAGATGAAGATAATGGTGCATTAGAGCAGAACGTTTTCTCCGATTCAATCTTGGCAATCGCAAAAGATATTTTGTCAGATAATGAATATAAGGTTTTAACCCGCTATTACTTAAATGATGAGAATTACGTGGAAATACATCATCACCTAGACAGACCTTATAGCAGTAAAAGTATTTCTATGATAAAGACGAGAGCTATTGCTAAAGTGCAAGCACGCATTCAGGAAATGGGTGGTCTTGACACAATTCGCCCTCTTTAACTTGATGGGTTGTTTACTCAATTGTGATAATTTACGTTATATTCGATTTACGGTGGCTTAAATGATTTCTCAAAATGAAAAAATGAGCAAGCTTAAAGGCTTGCTAACTCAAGGTAAACTTGATTCAGTTGTGTCTTTGTTACGAGATGATACTTTCAAGGCGGGGTTGAATCAGAACAACCCTGAATTCATGTACTTTATGTACAAACTCTATGCTAATAAAGCGTACAAACATTACAGTGAGGAAAAAGCTCGTGACATGTTAAATAAAAGCATATCACTGAAGCATCCCGAAGCGTGTTCTGAGAAGGGCAGGAATTTACTGTTTGGTATTGGCTGCTCTATTGACATAGCGAAGGCAGAAGACTCATTTAGGCAGTCGTTGGATTGTGAGCAGTCCCGATATTATATTGCTGAAATTTATTTAAAAGGAATGGCCACTGACGATAAAGGCAAGTCCTTCTATGATTTCGATGAAGCCAAAGAGCAATTAAAAGAAGTTGTTGCCTTGAATGGCAAGTTCTATAAAGATGCGCTTCTTAAATTAGCTGTTATCATTTTAAAACAAAGCACAATAACAGCTGAGGATGAAGCAGTCATATCAGTTTCCATTGCTACGGCGGCACAAGAAGATAGTGTCGAAGGGCATGAGGCTAAAGTGTTATTAGGTAAGTTCTTTTTAAGGCAGTTGAAAGCAACGTTAGGTAGCATATTAAAAGCACCGGTAATTAACGCTGAAAAACATTTTGACCTACAGTTACTAACAAGTGAGTCAAGTGGCTTACTGCATGGTGTAGAAGGTAATTTAGAACGATTATCGCTTATGCCGGATACTATTTGATATTGTGTCATAATAGACAAAAGGATTTGGGGTGGCAAATGGAACAAAACATACTTGAACTGATAGGAATGGCAAACATGTCGCCATCCATCACTAAGTTAACAAACGATACAGCAAAAGCGAAAGCAATGCACAAGCGTATCGCTGGTATATTAACGGGCAGAATGCCGTCTAAGTTGAATCAAATGAACGAAATAAATCGTTTCATGTTGGATGATGCTGATTCTGCGTTAGAATTTATACTCAACAGTGCAAATGTTGAGGGTGTTGCTCTTACGGATGAGATTGTGGATTCTATAGTTGATATAGTAGCTCGACTTCAAACTAACGAGGAGCAGCTTCAAGGGTTGCGTAGTACACTTAATGGACTGGAAGTTAAAAGGACTTAATCATGTCAAAACCAAAACATCGTAGTAAATTAGAAGCATCTTTAAAAAAACTCAATGACGTGGCACTTGATATTGAAAGTGTGACAACTGAAGTAGAACTTTCAGACAAAGAAGTTGAAGTATTATCTTCTTCGGTTGACGCTTCAGTAAGGAAGTTAAAAGCAGCCGTCAGAAAGACACCTGAGAAATTTGAAGTGGAATGGGGCGATGACAAAGAAGATAAAAAGTCACGTACTCCTGATAAAGCAGATAAAGTTGACCCTGCAAAACCATCTTCGGATATTAAAGATCATGGCGGTATAGGCTCACAAAGCCAAGGGTAAGCTAATATGAAGGCGTGGATCGTGACAGTTATATTCATGCTTTATTTTTCTGTTCACTCTGCATCCAATGCAAGTGGTGCAGCAGTTTACGCTGCTGGCGCTATTTGTCAAAAAAATCAAAATGAGAGCGCATTATGCATACAGGACGTATCTAATGCGTTTTCTCATGAAACGCTATATCTGTATGCCAACTTTATTGCAGGCGAAAAGTCGCACCTAGCAATTTGGGCGACCTATTGCAGATCCTCACTGTCACCAAACAGTTGCATGTCTAGGTTTGGTGCTGACTATGATGTGTTCATTGTTTTCTTTCGCCAAGCGCTTGTTGATAAGTACTTGAGTGAAAAGCTAATTAGATGTCATAGCAGGATGAAGCTTGATTCGTTTTTGTTTACTCGCAATAAACAATGTTTATATAAGTAAGGGTTCCCGTGAAAAATAATAAAATGATGCCATTTAATGGTTATTTTGATGCTGGCTGTTATCTCGATGGATTAAGGTTGGGCGGTGATGTAGTTGTGTTGTTGCCAACAACTGATGCAGTTACTTGTTTTAAAGAATCTTGTGCAGGCATAGCAGATACAGTTGTGCTTAGTACAACCGGTTTTTCTGATGATGAGACCAAAACTTATTTAACAACACCAAGCGACTTTCTTTTTCACTATAATTTATCAATATTAAGGCAGCGCACGCCTAAATTTGTCAGTGACATAACGTTTATTGCTGTGGACATCGATTCATATCTAGTGACGGAAGGATTAAAAGGAATTACGATCCCGATTGATGGGCTGATAACAAAAGAGCATAACGAGGCGACATTAAACTTAGCGAGAACCACCCTTAATCTCCTAGCTATTGAGGCGCAAAAGGAGGATCCTTTTTATGCGGGTTATGCATACTCAAAGCAAATGGGTTCTTCTTTTTCTGACGACTTCTACGATGCTTGTTTGTTGACTTGGGGCAACCTTAGTCCGACCAACCCAAGTTTCATCAATAACCCTGGGTACCACCAGTTTTTATCTATCGTAATGGCCTTTGTTGAAGCTTTGCATACATCTCACCCTGACAGCGCCTATGCGTTTAAAGGAGATAGAGTCGAATGGTTAGACGGGTACAAGGTAAAGCCTTTTCCATTACAGCAAATTATTGAAGCAAGACATGGTTTGCCATTGTCCCCCATAGAGCCTGTAAGCGTGAGTGTGTCACTAAATACAGTGCTGAATCACGCTAAGGGTGTTTTGTTTAAGAGCACGGTGCCTGAGTTGTACAATAGTCAAATGCAAAAGATCTACGGCATTACACAAAAAACATGTTTTGAAACTGATTTGGCAAGTGACGTAGAGTACAAATACTTTATTTCCGAGTCAATAATGAGAAGTGAGCTAATCAGTCGTTTGTCTGTGTCTCCCGAAGACATTCAGTATGTTGTATATAGTGGTCAGCGTGATTATCATCAGGATGAATTTGAAGGCTTGCCCGTTGTTTTTATTAGTCAATCACAGAGTGAAGCTGAATTTGCAGAGATAAGTTCATACAGGAAGGCAAAAGTTGTTTATTGGGGTGTTCACGATACTGATATTGCTGAGGCATCCTTTTTACGCAAAGTGTCTGCGTTTACTGCCATAGAATCAGTAGAAGTTCATTTAGATCCAATGAACTTGTCGTTACGGTCTCTTCCAGATGAAAAGGTGGCTGGTTTATTGATCACGTCTCAAGATAATTGTAATTTCCTGCTTAGGAAGTATTCTCAGTCTAAACTAAAGGCAGCCAGAGCTTCTTTTCAATATGATAATAGATCGAAGGCTTCTGAATTGTGGCAAATGAACGCTTTAACCTTAAATTCACTTTTTGTTCATTACGAGAAAATTAGGCGTGATGTTGAAGCCTTTTCCAGATTGGGTATGGAGGACGTGGCCAAGATGTTTAGCGGTACAGAAATAAACGCTGAAAATCTTTCTCAAGCAAGGGGGTTAATTCACTTGCAAGTAGTATCGAAATTGAAAGTTTCTTCTTCATATAGAGCTGCACTGGGTGTCATTTCCCCAATTAACATGTCGATTGGCAAGAATGTGTGGGATCCAAGCGACATTATGAATAACTCTCTGCGCTAATTTTACGCCCTCGGCTGAAAAAGTCGATAAATGAGCTATCATAAGTCTGTTTCTTCAAGGAAGAAGGTCTACCATTATGTATCGTTTAATTTTTAGTGCCCTAGTATTGTTTAGTTCGACATCTTTTGTAGTTCAGGCCGAAACCTGCTCTGCAACAAAGTATGTTGAACAGCAATGTGTTTTTGATATACCCACATTGGAATATGGAGAGCAAACTACTGCTACTTTCCAACAGTTTGGCCTTATAGGTGGCGTAATCGCCCAATGTGAATCCGGAACAGTCAGTTTTGGTGCTGCGGTGTGTAAGCCAATTGATAAGGACGCTTGCGTTATCCCTCAGACTGTATGGGGTGGTAAAAATGAGTATTGTTCTCACTCTGGTTTACCTGGTGTCTTGGCAAACGGCGCTGAAAAGGTAGCGTTGTCTGAGTCAGAGATGGATGGGCGTATTGTTTATCATTGTGAGTCTGGCACATTAACGCAAAAGAATGCTTTTTGTAACCCTAAGCTTGGTGCACAGTCCTCTGATTCAGTGTCAGGTCAGCAGAACGCAAACGAAGTTTACTCGATTTATTATGAGGGTTGTGATGTAGCGGATGTGCTAGGTAAAGTCTTAGGTCGAGCAGATACTGATGTGCTGACCCAGCTTTGCTTGGAAGCTGGGTTCACAACACTTGATAATGTGCTGTCACAAGAACCTTTTCCTGTGAGACCGAATGAAGAGGCCTATTATCATACGGAAGCCACGTGTTCTGGCAATACAAACTCATCTACAATGTGTCAGTCGCCGCCTAACGATCAAGGCAGAACAAGCGACTTCATTCAAACGATTGATTGTGATATTGCCTCAATAGCCGGCGTAGTTAATTCACCAAATGGACAGTCGCCAGTGAATTCGGTTGTGCAAAATGCTTTGTGTGTAGGGAATGGCTATTCAACACTCGATAGAATAAGTGGCACAGAGTGGATAGACCCTCAAGAAGACCCAAGTGATGGCACAGCTCACTATGTTGAAGCTATTTGCTCAGGTAACGCGAATGTAAGCTCTATGTGTCAAACAAGCAATGACACCAATGTGCGAGTGCTAACTTGTGATACGGCCGATGTGGAAGGTAATATCGATGGTGTTTTCAAAGTGGCTGAAACAAGGCCTCCGTCAAACTCCCAAATACAGAGTGAGCTTTGCGTGGTTAACGGGTATGCAAAGCTGCAAAAAGTGAATAACATTATGTTTACCCCAGGTGGATTAAGAGGTTTTTACTCTGTAGATGCTACTTGTGAGGCTAACACTTCAAAGTCAGCTTGCGAAAATAGCTGTATGGGCAGGTTGGTTACGCCAGATTCTTCATTGGCTAAAATAGATGGTGGAGATGGTAATTTTTACGAGGATTTGTGCGTAGACACCCCTACACCCCCAGCTGGTTTTTGTCAGGACTGTGAGAATGCAGATATTACGTTTACAGATCCAGCAACAAACAACACTTGTAACTTAGAAAACCAAGATATTTTCACGGGTGAGAATAAGGATATTGATTTTGCCGGTTCTAATTTTAATGGCACTGTTAATGTTTCGTGTAACAGCTCTCAATTTACTGTTGTTAGTGGCGATTGTTTCAAAACATGCAAGGGTGGAACGCGAGCAGTGTGGCGCGACCGAAATAATGCAAATAGCTGCGGTGCAACAATTCCTGTAGGTGATTACTACCAAGGGCAGGTAGTTAGTTTGGGGACTGATATTAATAATGGTTCGTCTGTGTTCCGTTGTGATGATGGTGAGTGGATTGAGGATGGACCTTCTCAGTGCTTGCTTGATTGCGCGGGTTCGTTTAGTTGGGGTTCTGGTGTTTCTGCAAGTGGGGTTAATAAAAACGGTATTTGTCGCGCTAACTTGAGTTTGCTTAAGCATACATCCTCAACGACGAGTAAAGTGGTTTCAGAGACTCCATTTACAGACGGTGACACAGATGCTTCTTGTAATGACGGAACGATCACAACATCTAACAGTAGCTGTGAACTCGATTGCCAATCTCGATTGGGTACATGGGGAAGTGGTCGTTGTTCAAACACTATTCCTGATACCGACAATGATGCCTTGGTGAGTGTATCGACACCCAACCCCTTAACAGGTTATTCGGGGGAGGCTCCTTTTGTATGCGGTGATGGACGCTTTACATTAGGATCAGGTTCAACGTGCTATCAGGATTGTCCAGCTCAAACGTTAAGTGTGAACATGTGTTCATATTCAGCCTCGGCAGCTAAGCATGACGCTAGTGCACCTTATACACTTTCAAATAGTACCACTGAGGGGAGTGTTTCTCACACTTGCACAGATGGTAATTGGGTAAGAGACTCAGGTTCTTATTGTACAAATGGTACACTTGAGTATGGCGCATGGTCAGGTTGGTCTAATACTGGTGGTCGATATAGCTTTGGTGCATGGACGCCTCCGTTGTCAGATTACTTTGTGGATGAGTCTGTTAGCCAGACCCGCACTTATAGACAGAATCAAAGTCGCACAAGAGCTGTTTATCGAGTGTTCTCACCTTCTTCTCGTCGTGATTTCGTGAGAAATGAGAGTGGTAGCAGGGCTATTACTGGAAATGAGAACAGAACCCGAAATGGAACAAAAGAACGATCTACATTGATTTGGGTGGACACTGGCTTGATTTATTCTGAATACCCATGGGATTTGAGTGCCGACGATAGAAGGGGTATCCCAGGTGCCTGTGTGGGCGCAGCTGATCAAGTAGGTGATCCTGAAGTTAATTTAGGTGATACATGCTCGACCGAAGGTGCTACTGCTTACTTTGGTTTCGAATGTACATTTGAAGATGATCATTGCAATGGCCAAACGGGCGGAGAGTGTCAAGGTAGTTACTTTGGGGTTGGTTACCCAGCAGTTTGTTCATCTGGAACACCGCCACCGCCGCCACCGCCACCGCCACCGCCACCAGCTGACACTTTGGCTGAATGTGCAAGTGTCGATGTGTTTAGAGATGGTAACGATACCAAGATATCTGAAGAGGGAACGGCTAACTATAGTTCTTGTGATGGCACTGTCTCGGTGAGTATTAATGTAACCAGCGTCCAAGGTAGAGGAATTGAGCCTGATGGAGCATGCACTGTCTCTCAAAGTGGTGGGAAGGTTGCGCCAATACTAAGCTTGCCGAATGATTGGGTAGTGAATACTCAGTATGAATGCGAAATCGAGGTTGATTTCATATTCACCAGAGGCAGTGAGTCATTCACTATATCTGAAAGGTTGACGGATGAGTATGAAGAAGCGTGTCAGGTTGACGGCGGACGCTGTTAATTAGTAATAGGAGGGTTGGCACCCTCCTTTTCTTAAAAGGATTTTTTTATGAGTGATGAAAGTGGCAAGGCAAATGATGACTTTGAGTATGCAATGCTTTTTCTTGGGTTTGCGATTATAGCAACGATAGTTTACATACTGTTCCATATTTACGGATGGCACTTTATGAAAGGCTCTTTCTTTGGCGGGGTTGCCGCAATTCCTGACGATGTTAGGGGCTGGGTTTTCTTTTGGCGTCAGGATTATGCTGCACTTGCCCCTTCTATATCAGATTATTTGTCTGATCATAGTGCTAAATTCTTTGAAGAAACCGATGAGGGAGTTACAAGAAAGTCCGCTATCGATAGCGTAGCTAGATGGCTGTTCATGCCGCCAATTTTTGCATTGATTTTGCTTTTTGTTCTTAAGGGAATATTCACTAAATCAGGCAACATAAAGCGCTCTAAAAATGCAATGTATGATTACGCTCGCAGTCAATCAGATATATGGGTTTACATAAAGCATATAGCCTATGACATGGAGAAAATCGTTAAAACCACCTCGTTAAGTGAAGGTTGGTACGCAATGTCGGATATACCTGCTCAATGGATGAAAGCGAAAGGCCTTATTATTGTATCCGGCAAGCATAAGCGAGATTCGTTGACTCAGGCTCAGAAAAAAGATTTATCACTCAATCACCAAAAGACTTATGTTGAGCTTAGGGACAATTTAGGAAGAGCATGGGCTGGATTTGATGATTTAACGCAACACGAGATGGAAATATTCTCAGTTATTGTTCCTCAGCTTTTTGGCATGACAGCTCAATCACGGGTGCAAAATAGACTGCTGGCACTTGCCAACAGTTCAGACTCTTCCAAAGAGGGTGTTAAACAAGCAAAAGAAGCTCGCGGTTTAGCTGAAAAGAACATTGTTCGTTTTAAAGAGCGCTATCGCCAGTACTTTGAAATACCCTATTTTGATGACACCACCTTTGAGGATCCCTTTGACCCAATACTAGTTTCATTTGAAGAGCTAGATTCGGTAAAGGAAATGACAGATAAAGCAGCCAACATCCTGAAGAAAGTGTTATTGGGTCACAACTACGTGTCTACCATTATGATATCAATTTATGAAAGTTGTTGGATGTATGGTGTACTTGCCCCTAATGAAATGAAGTGGGTTAAGAAACATGACCGTAAAATATGGTTCACGTTGAGTCAGTGTGGTCGCAAAGCTTCATTTGTGGAAGTGTGTGGCGCGTGGAGCCATTATCTAGCTGAAAAGACCTATGGGTTTAAGTTGTTGTCGCCACAGGTTTACGGGGCGATGCGTGGGCTTGATTTCGAAATGTGGAAAACGCATGAGAATTACATTGCTAGTATATCAGAGTACGACAATGAAGAACGTTGGGACAAGTTGGTTCCGACAATCGAAACGAACCTTAAAGGATAGATGTCATGGATCCCAAAGAAGTAGCATTTCAACAACTGGTGTCAGTGCATAAGGTTGCGCATACATTAAGCCCGCTATTAGAGGTTATCTCTGTTAACCAACGTTTAAATTCCATTGACCACTTCAGTTTAGTGGATGCGTTTGGTGATATCGCAAAGAATGGGCAGAAGTTACACAAAGCTTATATGGAAGCTGCGGATTTTGAAATAAAGGCAGAAGATGTGGTAGTGGATAAATTGATGTCTATTTTATCTCACGCTATGGCCAACGAGATTCTGTTATACAACAACCCAGGTATTGACATGTTCACGAGTGTGTTTGAAGAAGTCATTACGAAGCATGCGGAAGTTATTCAGCAGAAGGTTGAAAAGGCTGTTGGTGAAGAACATCAAAATGATAATTACATCATTGCACAGAATGTGTCTTACGTTATTGATGGTATAGGTAGTCTTTTTGAGTCGGTTTGGTTTTTTAATAACAATTTGTATATAAGTGGATTACTAAGCAGTGAGAAGTTGGTTGCATTATCGCTTACTGTGACACAAACGCTCATTGAGATAGTTTTCAAAATGATAAGAAATGTTCAAAATGATAATAAATTATCTTCTCCTCTCGTGCTTTCAACCTTCTCACTGTGTTGCAAATCGGTGGCTTCAGCAATGTCACAGTTTCAGTCGCGCCTGATAAAAAACAAAGCTGATGTGCTATCTTATATTGATGAGCCAGACAAATACATCGAAAAAATGATACCTCTTTTCGTTTCAAATTTTTCTGTAATGAATGATTCTGCAAAAGAAGTGATTGATAGACTAGGGATAGGGAAGTCAAATGCGTAAACGAAATTATTTTAAAATAACCGGTGTTGCTTGCGCGATGTTTTCAACATCAGTTCTCGCTGTGTGCCCTCCGATAATACCATGTGCACAAGTGGGAACAGCAAAAACAATTGCTGGATCCAATGCTGATATAAAACTTGCAGAGTTGTCAGCAAAAATAACAACAGACTCGAATGCTGTTGCTCAAGCTATTGTGGATGGCGCAAATGCAAACGTAGCGGCCATGCAGACAGGGGTCAACGGTGTCGTTTCCAGCATGATGGAAATGAACCAGATTAATCTTGACACTAAGATGAAGCAAGATAAGGCGATGCTTGACGGAGAGATGGATTATTTGGCCAACCAAGCCGAGATAGATTACCGAGCAAGCACCGGTGTTGTTTCTGCGGATGACACTCCTGAAGAATTTGATTTAATATTAAAGTTTTTGAATGAGTACAGTGATCAAAGTGTGCCAAAGGTAATTTATCTCTTGCGTGAAACATACGATAATAACCCTGAAGGTGTAATTGGAATTGCTATCAAGAGTGCTAAGGGCGTCTGTACCGAAGAACAAATGGCCGAAGAAGGTAAATGTACCGTCCCTAAAAAAATATTCCCAGCGTCAAAACTGGAAGTGCTTTACAAGCAGTGCGGTATTGCCAAGAAGGTGGCTGTGCAAATGGAGATAGCAAATGCTAATAAGCAAACGCTACTAAAAACTGTCTCTAAGTCATCAGAACGAAGCGCTGAAATAACAGATAGTGCGGGTGCTGTATCTTCGCGCCTTGCTAACACTCGTGAACAAAATTGCTCCCCTGCCCAATATAAGAAAAAGGTGTGCAAGGCTGAACTCAGTTTTGAAGAGTATCAAGAGCAACTTATGATTGGTGCAATTGTGCCACAAGGCGATGTGTTGGCGTCAAATTTCACTTCACCTAGCAAAACATATGCGCACGGTTATATTGATGAGATATCAGATGAGGCTATGGATGATATTCAAAGTCAGTCACTTGATAGGGATGCATTAGAGGTAAACCCTGAGCAGCGGGTTGTTGATCTGGTGGATACATATAGAAATGCTGCACAAGTTAGATCGTCATTTTCCTTTATTGACAATCTTGTTGGAGAGGATTTAGTCGCAAACCAAACTTCTCGGCAACGAAGATCTTTTGATTCAAGTCAGGCACAAGCTACTTACTTATCTAGGTTAAGTGCACTGTCTATGGCAAGAACGGCTTTGACAGAGTCACTGGTATTGAGACTAGGGACAAAAATGCGCAAGGCTGTTCAAAATGACACGCTGCCGGCAAACCCAATTATCACTGTTGATTCAGTGGAAAACAAAGAGTCTATCACGGGTGCTGGTGAGCTTGACATCCTAAGGGATAGAGTTGAGAGCCAGTTTGATAGCTTCTTGCTAAGCTCAGAGTCTCCATCAGAGGGTAGCACTGATTTTGTCAATAATGCCACGCCCACAGATGTGGCATCAAAGCAGCTCGACTCATTAATGCTAGCAAACGAGTTGATGTTTAAGCGCTACCTTATCTCTGAGCAAAAAGTCAATATGAGTGCTGTGCAGTTAACACAGAAAGTGAACTCCCCCGACTTCGTTGAAGCGCTTAAAGAGCTTAGGAGAAAACGATGAAAAGAATTCTAGCCTCATTGCTGTTGGCATCGCTGTCTTTCACTTCAAAAGCAGCTGTAACATACTTAAATTGCCCAACTTTACAGCCGCTACCTATTGTCGCGTTTGAGTCTGCCGCTATGATACCAATTGATAATGTCGAAATATCATTTGACACTGGCATGAACGTTACAGTTATGACAGCGGTTAAAACAGCGAATTTAATGCAGATGCAAGCTATTACCAGTAGTTACACTGCCATCATGAAGCAGTACGTGACCTCATCAAGGAATGGCGCGAAAGACATGATGGAGTTTGACCAGAAGATGTTTGACATGAAAATGAGCTATCTGGGTGAGTTGTCAATCAACAAAAGTAAGGTGGAAGCGTCGATATTTCCTTCTGACCCTGTCAGTCATGCAAGTAGCACTGGGGGAAATGATGTAGTGGCGATACCTGGCACTGCTACTTTCACATATTTGCAGACAATGTGCTCTATGGCCAAGATGAACCAGAAGGCTTTTGATGCTGAAAAGCAAGAAATGGTTAATTTACGTAAAACTAGCCGTAATTTACAGATAACCGACCAGCTGACTCAAGCTCAAAGTGCAACGGTTGCTTCAAAACAATTAGTGGATTTGCACTATGATATGTTCTGTTCTGCGGTAGAAGCTGCTGCTGGCGTATGTGAACAAGAATCTCTTGTTCCCAACTTGGATTTAAGTGCATTCAACCTGTTGTACCCCTCTGGTTATGCTGAGGAAAACAAGGTTATCAGCAGGGATTACATGACACGGTATACATATAATCCTTTAGAGTCTTTTGCTTCATATCAGTACATTAGGAACTTGGTTGGTGTTATTCAGATAGACCCGCCTACTAGGCAAGAAGAAGCTAACCCTTCAAGCGCAAGATTTGTTGGTGCCTACAAGATGGGGGTCTCGGCATTAAGCTTGGCGTCTGATTCAATATTGTACTCTACCACGTTGAGGGAGCCGGTAAATGGGGCTGGTGTCATTATGAGTCAGTTAGATGCGTTGAATTACCAGTTAAATAACACTGCTGATCCAAACAACATGATATTTATGAAGTCATCGTCTAAAAATGGCGTGGCACTAGCAGTAGCTCAACAGTTGGCAATGCAAAATAAAATACATTATTTGATGTTAAAACAAGAGGACTATGAGCGCGTGTTAGGAGCAGCCCACATTGCTTTAGATTCGTTTGTAAACAACGTTAACTAGCAGAACTGTTACTTTTATTGGAAAGGGGCGCACAGCCCCTTTTTACTGCCTTATTTTCAGTAATGTCTAGAGATCGTGACTAAGTGTTGTTAAAGGCCATCTCTATCATCATTATAATGTTTTCATAACCTCATCAATCGCTTTTTAAGCAGCTTTCTTTCAAAGCTGAGCAATGAACCAAAACAAATTAGTTGTCGTCGTGTCGTGTTTCTTAAGGGGTATTACGGGGTTATTTTAAAGTTTATTAGCTAGCATTAGCTCTTTCGCTCTTGCTTGAGTTTTTAGGTGGATATGCTCACCATTAAATCGTAGGCATAAAAAACCACTATCTAGCGTTAACCAAATAGCGGTTGATTTTTGTTGTTTTTTTAGCCAGCACCAGCAGATTGAGCATCTTGCGCAAGTGATAGTATATGCATGAAAATAGGGACGGCAGAAAATGCTATACTTCCCCATACGATAGGCAGTATTACAAACTTTTTGATCTTATTGGTTATACCCTCAATCATTATCATTTTTGCCACTTGGAGCGAAACAACGCTTTCTTGAAGTACCTCGACAAAATTTCGACCAGCGCTTCGTGAGTCAATGTAGTCGCCGGCTGCGCCCATATAAAAGATATTAAGTGCTTCATTAGGTTTGTGGTTAGGTGAGCGCCTTATTATTCGGTCTATCTGGTATTTTGCATAAGGTGTTGCCAGTCTTTTAATTAACTCAAGTGACTCAAGCCATTTTTTTCCGGAGCTTAAGTTGTAGTACATCATCATGACAATTTCATATTGGATTTTTACTTTGTTTATGCTGAATGGCGGTAGAAAATCGAATAGTTCTTCACGTAGCTGCACGCCTCTTTTGCACCAGTTCTTTACAGACCACTTCAGAAACAACGACAATCCGGCAATACCGCCAACAAACAAATACCAGTAGTCAATCAAGATGACGTATCGATAGTAATTTTGTTCTAGAGGCGTCAATGCTCGGTCTGGCACGTTGTCAGTATATATTATCTCCCCTGAAAGGAAGGATAGATATAGCGCATTATACAGCACCGTGTGGACTATCCCAGAAAATATGATGATGAAAAGGTTTGATGAAATAATGCTAGATATCATCTTCGATGTTTCAATTTTGTCTTTGCACACTGTAGTTAACCCAATAACAATTGGCTTTTGGTCAGATGCTGAGTTGGATAGGTATAAATTATACTCATCGTCAGGCATAAATTCTTTCAGGATAACTTTCATGTCGTCACCAAGCGCCACTTTCCTCATACAATGGTCTAAGAAGTTTCTGAAGGTTTGGTCATTCTTTGTTTTGGTGGCGGCGTAGTAAGTCCGTGCCAAAAAGGGTGATTTGTTTGAGCGCCTGTCTAACTGGTTGGTGTACCATGCGAAATAACCTAAATCTCCATTCGAGTTTGGGGAATTCATATAGTCCAGTAACGTTTCGTAAAAGCGAAGACGCAATGGGTGTTTCTTCTTGAATTGCTCTTTAAGGTTGGAGAACTTTAAATTATCCCCTTTTACCTTTAGATATCCTTTAATGTTGTTGAAATTCATTTTTTATCAACCTTAATGTTCATTTAACTGTTTGCTTAAATAGCGTTCAACAATTCTAGGGTCGGCTTGGCCGCTAAATATTTTGTCGTAAGAATCTTCCATCGCCGTTTTGCCTTTTAGGTTTGTGCGCCAGTAATTCTTAGCCTCAATCAGCTTTTCTTGAGCTACGATAGACAGAAATTCTGCATCAGGCACGATAACCTCGGCGCAAGGCATTACACCGATGGTGCCATTGAAGCATTTTGGGCTACTGCATCCTTTGCCACGAAATCTTATATCTAAGTCGCCAGAGCGCTTCTTGTTGTCATCAACTAGCATCATTAAGCGGTCTGTGAACTTTCGATTAACCGTATCATCATTCATAGAGTTTAGAGCAGACAACATTTCAATGGCCTGACTACTCCCAATTAACCCTTTATTCTGAAGATGTCTAATAAGCGACTTGCCTTCAGGTAATTGCTGAGTCATTTTCATTAATGTGTTTAGGTCTACGCTTTTCTCACGAAGCATAAAGTTGTTTAATACAAAAAACTCATCATACTGAGGTGGAGCAAGGCTACTGGGCTTGTAAGGGATAGAGCAATGTGGACAAAGCTTAGGGATTAAATGTTGGTATAGGATCCCAGAGATAAAGCCTTCTTTACTTATTTGGTCATATGTTAGGCCAAAGGAGTGCAAGCGAGGAAAGCATGAAAGAGCGCTGTTTGTATGGGTGGTTGTCAACACTTTGTGCCCTGACTCCACTCCCTTGTACGCTGCCATAGCTGACTCTTCATCACGCACTTCGCCGTAACCTAAGGTGTCAGGGTCTGAGCGCAATAGGTATCGGTTCAGGTTGCTAAATGAGAAGTTGTTAGTCGTTCCTTTAGTGCCATCGTCATCATCCGCACTCACCTGTGTTATGTTCGGAAGCGGGTATTCTACTGGACTTTCCAATGTAATTATTTTACGGTGCCCAGCTGACTCATGGACTTCATTTAAGAACAGGTTTTGGAGCGTTGTTGATTTACCAGAGCCAGTGATACCACAAACCAAAATCAAGCCGGTGTTCTTTTTAGTAGCATCGCCTAAAGCGTTTGCTACGTGAATACTGAAAGAAAGCTCGGTTAACGGCTTGGCTTCAACGTTCTTGTTTTTATCGATAAGTCTCAGAATAAAATCAAAGTTCTCGTCGTAGTTTAATGCCAAATTAACCATACGCGCTTTGACAGTATGATTTTTTGTTTTGATGGTGAAGTCACCTTCAAGGAGTTCGTTTTCGTTGTAAGTTCCGCGCCCTGAGCCTTCTTCTTCGCCCATTGAAGTTAATGTGCTGTAGCAGATGTTTGCAAAGCTAAGTCCAAAAGATTTGATGTCAGTCTTATAGACGACAAGCTCTGTGTTAACCCTAAACTTAACTGTGCAAAGGTTGCCATGGTTTTCGACATGTATATCCGAAGCTCTCATGTTCATCGCATCATCAATAACGTCATAGACAGAATTTATTCTGCCCTGGTCATCTTTGTCTAAGGTGATGCTGTTTTTGGCACCATTTCGTTTGTTATGATCATTGTAGATATCATCAATAATTTTTTGGTTAGAACAGTCAAGAATGTTTATTTTTGACTTACCGTTCCCCGCGAAACGACTCAGCAGTGATTTGAGTATTCTGCTGTACTGGTTTTTCTTTTCGCCCAAGATGATAAAGTTTATGACGTTGTTTTGGCCAAGCATGCCTTCATTTGTGATGGCCACAATGCTTTCTTTGATGGCGTCAGAGATAAAAGCTTTAGGGTGGTTCGAGTCAACCTGATAAGCTTCACCAAACAAGCGCCACTTTGTTGGGAGATCGGATGTTGAGTGTATCTTTTTATTTTCCATTACAAATCCTTTAGTATGGAGCGCCTATAGCCTTATACAATTTTTAATTTGATAAAAAATGGCTAGCCGCCACAATTCCTTTACGTGGATGATAGTGCATTTTTCAAGTATTATGACAAGGCAACAAAAAAGGGGTAAAACTTTTAGTAAGTTATTACCCCTCATTTATTGTCGTGGATTATATATTGAAGTTTTTGACTTCACTTGTCTCAAGATTTAATATGCTGACTCTGTCAACCCTTAGGTCTGCGAGCACAAAGTTTACGCCGTTAACAGAGAACTTCTCGCCCACTTTAGCTCGGTTTAACGCATGCGTAGTAGCCTCTTTCCCTTTTGACAAAGATATATCAAAGAATACATCACCTGAAAAATGCTTGTTTTCGCCCATCACAACAACACGCTTTGCATTGACGCCGGTGGCAGAGATAAAGACCCGTTCGTTGCTTGATTGTGTCGGTGAAGCTTGAGGTTTAGGCGCTTCATCTGCCGCTGATTTGGTTATAGCAATCTCTTTACCAGGGATGACTAATCCCAGTTCTCGTAACTTTGCAATGTCAGCTTCTGATAATTCTGCACTGTTAGGCTGGTTTGCAGAGGTTGCCTGTGTGCGCTGGCTTGTGCCAATTGGGATGTACAAGTTTTCTTCACTTGAAGACCATACAACACTTTTCCCTTTAGCTGCCTTTTCTTTCACTGCGTTCTTTTCAATCCATGCAAGAGAAGCTTCAATACCTTGAACTCTAACTTGAATTGGTACCGTTTCCTCAATGTACTCAAGTTTGTTCATTTGTTGTTTGACCGTCAGTAAATCAACGGCGCTTTGAAATGCGCTTTTCTTGTTGTCATTTAGATCTTGAAGTGTTCTTGATTCAGAGCGTTCAGAGGTGTCATCGACGACTCTGCCAATGTCAAACTGAATCATAGAGTCAACCTTGACTTTTTTAGGCTCCGGTGCTGGCGCTGTTTCTTCTTGCGCAAAAGCAGCTCCTGCCGGAAGTATACTTGCTACAATCAAAGCTATAACTGCTTTCTTTAAACTTTTCATAATGAAATTCCTTTTACATTAAATACTTTTCAAACTCAGATGTTTTTTCATAAAACCTGATGGACACATTCCATTGTTCATCTGTTTTAGAATACTCAACAGACTCAACCTGTATAGAAGGGGTGTTCAACAGTTTCATTAAGTGCTGCAAGTCTAATATGCCGTAAGACCTAACAGCTCCTTCTTCTTCACTTGAGTTTGTAGATATACTAACAGAGTAAGCGTTAATTGCCGCACCGAACTGTTTAACATTAGGTGACGACTTTTTATTTTTACCTTTTCGTTTCTTCGTTTTGTAGTTTTTAGCTTCAATATCCTCTGAAGAAGGGAATGTCTGCGTTATTTCGGGCATATCCCAGTTAAACAAGCTGTCCGTTTGCATCAAAATGATAAATTCATCTGTTTTGGCCGACACCCACTCAGGGGTAATCCTCTCTGACTCCTTGTTAAAGTCCAATCCTAAAAGTTTTTGCAGCTTAGTTTCTTCGGCTTCAATTACATTTTGGGTGTACTTCGCGTCCTCCATTAGCTTTTCACCATGGTTCAACCCATATCGTTGCCAAGTGGTTAGATTATCAAATTGATAATCAGCATTAAGCCATGAGGAAGACAAGTCTTCAATTTTATCTAGCTGCTTTTCTTTTTGTGCCCTGAACGCAGTCAACTCTCGTCTTTTGGCGTCCAGCAACTCGGCTTCACCAGTGAGTCCAACTTTTATTCGCGGAATAACACGGTATGTCCTGACATCAGGGTCAACATTTTGTTGGATGGGCGCGATGTCATAAACATCTACTTGTTTGTTTAGTTCTCTGATAAATGCATCAAGAATGGTGAATGTCCCTTTGCTTCTTGGGATCCGCTCGTATGTTGCGTAAAACTGTCCTTCTTGCATATTAATTTTGGACATTTTCCATTCGACCGCATATAGAGGCAACGTTCTCTCAATGTAAAACATTACTTTCCCTACATCACTTGAGGTAAGTTTGTTTTGCATATAAAAATCATTAAACACTTTGACTGTATCTTTGGAGTAAGATTTTTCGCTCCAATGCTTAGATAACTCAAAATCTTCTAAGTACTCATCTGCGGATTTCTTAATGTCACCTATGCGAGATGATACTTGGATATCGGAGAAGTAAGCTTGAGCTTCGAGCTGTTCGTAGAATCTCCAACCGCTCAAAGCAGCAGCTACAGCGACGCCAACAGCAAGTCCTAAACCTAGCTTTTGCATTTTAATCGGGCTTTCACGATAAATGACTTTTAGCTTGGCGTCAGTTTTCCCAATTAGATCTGATAGCTCATTGGTGCTTAATGCTTTTATCGTTATGTTAAGTGGGTTGTCACTTTCCTCCAACGTATCCGAGAAGCTTGTGCTGATAAGATGCGAAGCCACACTATCATCTTCAGCAAAATAAATAGCGACGCCATGTGAAATGGCAACATACTGATTGATAGCTAATAATAACTCGTCATCGCCGTTAATGATTTTATCATCACCTGCGTAGATGTAACCATTATCGCTAACCGCTACGAACCAGTATTCGTTTTCTGCAAGGATGTCATCGCCACTAGACTTTACCGTTGAAATGAATATTGTGGTGTATAATGTTTGGGTAAGCTCATGCACTTCTTTGGCGACAAATCCTGCACCAACAATTACACCGTCATCGACAGCGGCTTTATTGTTAGTGAGGTAATGTTGAGCATAGACTGAAGAGTCATTGAAATTATGATTCTTGTACCCAAACTTCTTCGCGTCAATTTTAGCCTCTTTAGTGACCTCAAAATGATAAGAAAGTGTGCTTTTAGCTTCAGACTCTTTCCAGTCCAAAGCTACCAACATTTTCGCGTCACCAATGGGAACTATAAGTTCGTTATTGTTCATGAAAACCCTTAGTTCTTGTAGGAAGCAGTTACAGTGATTAGTGTGACTTCTTTTTGCACTCTATCACTCTCATTTCCACCGAAGAACCAAGCCTTATGCGTTAGGGGACCTTCAGAGTTGCTGGTACTCTCTTCTTTAGCAGAAGCAACCAGTATGCGGGTTTGCCCATTTCTCAGAATGGCTTTATGGCTTAAGTCAAGCGTACTTTCATTGCGCAACTTAATACCTTCAAGCCCTGAACCTAGTCCGGCATCAACAAATCCGTCAAAAGAAGAGCTGGATATTGTGTAATCAAGCACGACACGGTCACCAATAACGCGAGGTTTAAGTGCAAGATTTAATCCATCTACTGCAACATCACGTTCAGTTGATACAGTGTCCTGCCCATTATCGTTATTGCTTGTTGAGCGTTCAATGCTGGCTATATACTCTTGGTTTTTGGAACCTTGATTGTTGTATACTTCGTTGTTCATCATGGTGACATAGTCGTAAGCATCAATTGATGTGGTGCCTACGCTGTTAAGTGCGCCAATTAATGCTTGAAATGAGCCGTCACCCAGGGTCAGTATATTACCTTTAGTTACTTCGGATAGTGTTGCTGCCCCACCAAGAATGTTAGAGGATAATTCACCTAGTCCGGCATTCACAGCAAACTTACCAGAGATTAAATTGTTTAGGTAGTTTACATTGATTGATTTTTCGTTACCTTCATCTACTTTTACCCGTACTAGGTGGAATGAAATATCAATTTCTTGAGTGGATGTTTTATTAATCTTGTTTATGTAGTTTTCAACCCGCGAAATGATGTAATCACTACTTGAAAGAGAAACAAGCCCAGTCTTTCTATCGAATGAAGAGCTTCCAGAGTCACCTATCATCGTTTCAACGGTTTGTTTGATATCTCCCCAAGGGGTCAACTCCTCGCGTTGCTCAGATTGCTTCTGAGAGCCGCCAGTCGAAGCTCCACCCTCAACGTTAGTTTCAGTTGTGATGCGAGAATCAAGTGTTCTTTCGTGCATGAAGTCATATACAAAGAATGTCGCGATTTCATGCTTGATCAAATAGACTTTTCCTGACTGTTGATCAAACTTCCATTTAATATTGTTCAGCACAGATATGTAATCAAGCATTTCTTCAAGAGAACCGGTAAATTTAAAGTTTCTTAACTTCATTAGTGGCGCATTAAAGTTGCTGAATTCAGCTTCGGCAGTTTCAGGCTGGCCAATAACGCCAGTTACATCTGCTGTAACGCCGATGCTCGGTGCAGTTGGTGCAATATCTTGATTGCCGCCATGTTGCTGAAGCGCAGGATCACTTACGTCTACAATTACTTTGTATGCTTGAAAAATTTCAGCAGCAAATTGCTCAATTGACATTGGCGCTGAATCATTAGCAAACATATGAACATCTGCATTGAAAACACTTGGTAGTTTTCTTGTGCTAACAATACCTAAATCATAGTCGTTAGGGTTTACGTAATGTTGGTTACGAAATTCTCTGCCTAACACTTCTCGCTGAGGCTTCAGCTCACCCTTAAGGCTTTCAATTGTCGGACCTACAACATTTTCCGCATCTTTATTTACATCATCAAAGCTTTCTGTGTGCGTTGATGAACACCCAGAAAGAACGATAAATATTGATGCAGCCAACGCTGTGTACTTTAAGTTTTTCATTTCACTAATCCTTTAGTTTGTTAGCCAGTTGATAGAGCTAGGTGTTTTTTCGGTATGGTTAAGATCCTCAACCACTACCAAGCCACTTTCACCAACATCAGGATAAAACGTAATGTTGATTGGTCTGTCTGATTCTAAGTAAAGCGAGAATAATTCTTTACCTACTTTTCTCAGGTCACCTTTAAACACAAGTTTGTGGCTAACTTTATGTTTCACCTCGGTGTTCCATGATAACTCAAAACCACTAAAGTTCGCCCATTCTCTCAAAACATCTTCAACCATACCTGGGTTAGCAATATAAGTTGCTGGCGTATCATATACAATGACGTCCATATAGCCGCCTTTGATGTAATAATCAAAGCTTGAATCAAACGGCAACACTGTTGCACTTTGATAAATTGCAAACAGGTCTTCCACTTCTGGTGTGTAATCAGTTTCAGCGAGTCCAACAACTTCCAACTTGCCCTCAAGTTGCGAGATCATTTTTTTAGCTTCATCAAGCTGATCTTGCAGTGCTTTATTTTCAAGTCTTTTTGAAAGCCGCTCTGAGTTAACTTCGCCAATGATACGGTCGGATTGTTCTTGTGAACTGCGAGCACTGTTTAGTGCTGTGTCTATCATTTCTTGGTTCATCGTATTGCGAACAGATTGAGTGTCACGAACACTTCGCTTAGAAGCTAGTTGTCTTTCGTATTCAGCAATAACTGATTTAGCTTTCTCGCCAGCTAATTCTTGCGCTGTTAGTGTTTTTGTGTCGCCAATTAATTTCAGCTTCATAGGATCAGGTGCGTCCAAGGTGACTTTTTTATTTTTCCAGTCAATCGTTGTATACACTTGATTCTTTTCGGCCATTTCGCGAAGTACGTGAGACCAGCCTTTCCCGCCACTAACATCTACGGCCATATTACCGACCATTCTATTTGGTATGGAGATATGCCACGTGCTAGGGACAACTAATTCAGCTACGAGACTAAGCGGCATACTTTCGCCGGCACCAATGTGTACAACAGAAGTTTCTGTGCTCACACCAGACTCCGAATAGAAGGGGTTTCCTTTGTCGTCATAACGATACATTTGTTCACTAGTATCAGTGATAACTATACTGGCAGTGGCGAGTGTTGAAATCATTGCTGTAGATAAAATCACAGCGGTTGCTAGTTTGTTAAGTTTCATAAAAAATCCTTTTACTTAATTCCTGACTGGTTTGCGTGTACTCTCATTAATACTCGCCAAAGTAGACTTACCTAAATCTTTCCAAGTAACGCCGAATAAAAATTTCTTAACGACCTCGATTATCAAAGTGATAAAGAAAGCAATTATTATCCACCACGTACTTATCAATAAGCTAAATACCATTAAGAAAAGCAATGGTGTTAATAGCCTGTCATTTAGCCCAAAGAATGTAGTGTCTTTGGTAGCGGTCACTTCAAGCCGCGCAATGTCTTTAATATCATCCATGATTAATATCCACTTGTTTCTGAGTAACGATCAAATTCGTGTTGAGATATAATTCCTTCTTGAAACTTTATCTTAGCATCATCGAGAATTGTGTTACCTTTTTCTATCATTATTTTTTTAATTTCTTCTGAGAATTTTTCCATCCCCGATTTCTGTAATCTTGTTTTAATTGCTTGGTCAAAAACTAGGTACTCATTAACAGCCACTCTTCCACCGTCAACCGTTTTTAACAATGCCTGCGCCACTACCATGTGAAGACCCTCTATAAGGTCGTATGCCATAGCTCTCTTTTCACCTTCCGAGCCATCAATAGCGGTTATCATTCTGTTGACAGTGTTTGATATTGTGGTTGTGTGCATGGTGCCTAAAATGAGTCTTCCCATTTTACCTACCCCATTTACTACAGCTTCTACTTCATCGCTCTTTCGTATCTCACCCGTCAAGATAATATCGGAGTTACGGCGAAGTGATTCGTTAAGCCCGTCGTTGAATGTGGCGACAGCCTCAGGCACCTCTGATTGGGAGATTAATTTATTCACAATGTTGTGTTGTTTAGCAACCAATTTTAAGTTGCCTTCAATTGGTGACTCATATGTGTTCAGTACGAAGCTTTTTGTTGGGTCGATAACAGCTTCTCGTAAGCAAGCGTATAGTAATGTTGTTTTCCCCGAGTCTGTAGGACCTGTTACTAGCACCAAACCCTTTCTAGGGAACATGTTTTTGTATATTGGTGACTCAGCACTCAAGCCTATTTTTTCAAGTGATAATATTTCAGAAGGGTTAAAACGCATTGATACACAGATGCCAGGTTCATCTCTAATGGCATTGACACGGAACATTACTTGTACTCTTTTACCGCCGGCGAGTTTAACCTTAAAGCGATAAGAGAAGTTTTTTGGTTTTCCCTGCATAATGTTCATGTATGCGTCATCGTTACCAGCCATTATGTTGATAACACGTTTGCAGGCGAATTCTGATAATGGTGATCGTGATATTGGGTGAACCACATTGTTCTTCTTTACCACCACAAAGCAAGACGTTTGAAAGTAAACATCGGACACTTTGTGTTTCGCAACATGCAGCAGTATATCTCTAAGGGAGTCATCACTCATTGATGTCCATGCTTCGCGTTCCAGCCCCTCGTCAATAAAAAGATCTTCCATAACCCGAATAGCCCTTTAAAAAGTTTCGCGTATTTCTAGCGTTAAATCTTCAATAGTTGAACCTGATAGTTCATCAAAAATATCATCTATTAGCGGTAGGGCATTCCATTCTAATTCTTTGTCATTAAAGTTTGGTAGGTTGACAAGCTCGTATACAGACTCTCCAACGTTGAGAACGTTTCCAGAAGCCGTTGTGCCTATTGTGGTTTCAACAGCTGTAGGTTCAGTTACGACATTCATCTTCAGTAATATATGGAATCTAATGCTGCCAAGATAATTTCTTAATAGTGAGCGTGTATTATGCTGAATAATTTGATCAGCCTGTTGTATGCCTTCAACCCAACCTAACTCAACACCTCGTCTCCAAGTTTCTTTTTCATCCGGCTCAACTGGAATGAGATACTTGTTTGGTGCTTTGGGTTTTCTGAAATTCAAGTTAACAAAAAAATCAACATGTGAAGGTGGACCTTGCACTAGCTCACTTTGCTCAACAAGTTTGTATTGTGTTTTTATTTTACGTTGAGTTCTTCTGTCTTCATTCGTCAGTGAGTAATCAACTTTATCGATGACAGCTGGCTTTATTTTTCCGTTACCTAGCATTAGCATTTCATAATTAAAAGACTGCATAAGTGCGGCTTCATTTTCGGCAAGGAAAGACTGAAACTCTTTACCTCGAAAATACAACGCACTTTCAACACCATATTGCATTGCAACGTTCAAAATACTGTTAAGCCTTAGCTGCCTGCTGTTCTCGTCCGCAATGCTTTTTATGATGCGTCTTTTGTCCTCGGGTGTTAATTCCGATATTCTCTTCTTAAGAAAGGGGTGCGTGAAGTCTTTTACTTGCTCAATGTTTATTGGTTCGTCCATCAGATAATCGTAATCGAATTTATTCTGCCCAAAAGACCCATTTTCCTCATATAATCTCATAAGGTAATTTTGGTCAATTGATCTCACTGTGCCTTTCAGCCTTTTTTCTTCATTAGGTGTCATTTCTGAGGGCGACTGTTGTACAACCGCTTCTTGAGAATAAGCATAACCTGATGCAATAAGTGACACCGCAATCGCTATAGTAGATTTATAGATAGCTTTCATGAGTCCGCCTTAAAACTTTTCGTAAAACACAGTGATTAGTTTTTTATCAAAGGTGTCAGTTATGATAATTTCTTTGATGTAACCATCGGTTTGTTGATCAATGGTATCTATCAGTTGTTTGATGTTTTTAGGTTCACCGGTAATGTAAACATCCTCAGGGATAGGTGGTCTTTGGTTTGCATAGTCAAGAGTATACCCACTGGCGTTAGCTAACATAGTTAATACAGGCTCAGGAGCCGCTGCCCAACTTATAGGGATCTTCTTCTCCATTCCGCGTGGAATGATTTCATTTTGTGCGCGAGCTTGCCTTATTTGATCAGCGTCCAATAAGGGTTGATAATAGGCTTGTTCCGTCTTGGCTAAAACAGCTTGGGCTTTCGATGAAAGTAGTGCAGCCTTGCCTAGCACTTCCATTGTTTCTCTTTTACTTTCAAGCTGCGCTTTTTCGTAAGGAGCCATCTCATTTGTTTTTTCGTTTTTAGTTGATACGCAGCCACTAAGTGCTAATGCTGAAACAACAAATATAAATAACTTTCGTTTCATGTTATTAAATCCTTTTAAAATCTTTTTACCACATCAAAATGATAAAGGAAGCGTTTAATCCAAACGCTTCCTAGAAAAGTCGATACTTGAATAGTCGCATATTATCATAGCAAGTGAAGAACCGGCCGCATCTTCTCTAGCACCTGTTCCAAAAGCCGCGCCTTCACCAGAGAGGTACAAAAACACATCCCATGTTGTAGGGCTTGAGTGGACACCATGCTGTGCGTAAATTTGGTTATCACCAAACGCTGAGTTGTATGTTTTGAAGTAGATAGGCGTCATCACTAAACGAGCTAATGACTCTCCATCTGGCAGCGCCATTCCACGGTAAGGATTGTGATCTGGTGTTGCGTAATTTGCGTCCGCTGTAAAGTCTAAGCAATCAGGTTTAGTTATCTGCGTGAACTCTCCTTCTATTTTATCTATACCAACTATCTGAACATCGGAGGAAGTGTCGTCAATCATTCTCGCAAAATCATAAGTTACAACTTCTGAAAGAGCTTTAAGCCCATCATTATCTATGCCGTCTGTTGCGTCAAACAAATCACCCGTCAACGCACTAATAGAGGCGTGAAGTGTTGAGCCGTTTTCAAGTATAGCTCCATCAGGTGCAATAATTTTCAATTTACCTGAAGTTTGTAATTCCAAATCGCCATTCGGAGAGTTTATAGTGAATACTTGGGTCGCGTTGTTGCGGCTAAACACAAGTTGTGTTCCTGTGTTATCTAAACTGCCCAGTCTTACAACTCCATTATTGTTCATAAGGACGGCGGCGTTGTCGTTTACAATAAAGTCAGATTCTGCAATAACATTCCCCGCGAAATTAGCTCCACCTTCAGAGTCTATATTGCCGTTATTGTTCAATGAAAATGTCTGAATCCCATTCTCATCAATAACTCTTAATACGTTGACATTAGTGCCTGTCCTGTAAAGTTGAGTTTGTTCTGCATAGATGCTTGTTGAAATCAGCTCGTTTGAGTTGATAGTGCCTATCATAGCTTCATCAGATAGCAGTTGAATTATTGCACCTTCCTCTGTGAATCCACAAGGCGTTGTCCGTCCGGTGTCGTTAAGATTAAAAGCCCCACCCGCAAGGTTTGCTCGTTCAAAAACAGAGCATAGATGGTTAACATCAGCGCGGTTAACAATCCTTAGTCCAGTAGAAGAAGCATCAACAGAAACAAGTGTCACATTGGCATTGCCAACACCACCTTCAATCCCACAATCAACAAGCTCTGGTGTGAAGGCTCCCGTTACCAAATCTTCTGTCCATTTAGAACACTGTTGAACACCACCAGCTAATGTTCCCAATGTCACATTGTCTACGAAGAAGTTTTGACGGTCAGTTCTCTTATACCTGCCGTTTGTAAATCCTTCGAAATCCACTTCAACTATAAGGTCACATTCGTCACCAGCTCTCACCTCAGTTTCGCATTCGGTGTCTGTGTACGTTACATCATCGCCAATAACATCTTGATCAACGCCTTGTGTGCCGAAAAAAGTTCTGCTTGAGCCGTTGAGGTGATCGGCGGATGCATTAGCGAAAGCAGCTTGAAACTTTTTCATGTTTAAAAAGTTATTATCAACTTCGTTTTTGGTGCCAAAGTTAACGTCATCAAAATTTATATATAGCCTAAACCGACTAACACTATTATCAATGCCACCCTGCATGACAGCAGATATGTTTGTGTTGAAAGGAAGTATTCCATCAAAGAAGTCACAAGGCACAAGGGCGGTTGTTTCCATTCTTAGTTCAGCACCACCATCAATAGTACCTATATCATTGAGAGGGTTCCATCCATTTACTGCGTCACCACACTGTCCATTATTTCTTGCGATTAAGTACAGATCAAACAAGTCGTTCATATCTTGAGCTGCTGTATCACTCCATGCGATTTCCAATGCACCAGTTGGAGCTTGCCCACCATTTTCATCCCATAAGTTAAATTCAAATGCGTCATGAGTAGAGCGCCTTTGAACACCCTCTGTTATCAGAATGAATTGATCGGCAGATCTATTTAGTCTTCTTTCGAAAAAGTAATCCGTGATTAGCGGATAAGTAACAGACGCCAATAGACCTACGATGACAAGTCCTATAGTAATTTCAACTAATGTGAAACCACTCTGCTTAGCCGTCTTTTTATAGTTTGGTTTTTGCATAATGAAAACGCTCCTTGTTAGGAAGGTATGATAGCAGAATGAATTGACTATTCTTTCTATGGTGTTTAAAAAAGTATTGACATTTTATTATGATAAATGTTAGGCTTATATCATCATCAAGAACTACCACGTTACTGTGTTTTTGAAACGCCTACCACCATAGGCACTCATAAAAAAAGGCCGCTCATTTGAGCGGCCTTTTTGCTAGAAGATTAGTTATTAAGCTTCTTCTTTAGTCCAAGTGATAGTCACGCTATCATCTGTGCCAGCTTCAGCTTCACACGCGGCGGTGTAATCTGCGTTACCAGTATCAGAGTATTGTAAATTAGTTGAGCCTATATCAACTTGTTGAAAGATGGTTAAGTTTTTAACTTCAGCAACCATCGCTGCACATGAGTCAGCCGGAATCTTTTCTGATTCCCAGGTGAGACCATTAAAGTCAACACCATCAATAGTAATTTCTCCACCAAACTGATTGTAAATAGTGCCAGTTGCATCAATCACTTTATAGTTTTCACTAATCATTCTTCCAGCGATCATTTCATCGTTGTCAATTGCAGTGCCCCAAGCTTCATTGTCATAGCGACTTTCTAAGCTAGTAACTGAACGACTCATTGCCGTAGATTCAGTTGCTACTAAGGTGTCATCACGTGAACCAAATAGTATAGGCGACAGTGCCGCAGCTATTAGGCCAAAAATAATTAGACCAACTACGATCTCTATCAAAGTGAAACCACCTTGTTTTTTTGCATGTTGTACGTTCATATATATAAACTCCGTTTAAGTTAACTTTCCGTCCGTTGGAATATGGGCGGTATTGGTATAGTAACCAATTTCACAGAAATTCCATCTTAGGTTTAAAAAAAATATAAAAGACGTTTATGCATTAATGATACTGCCCAAGCAGCTTTCTTATATGTGTTTAGGAGCCTTTACTTTAATGTGGTTAAAATGCGTCTCAAAAAGCGTTACCACTGAACTCGCTAAAAAGCGTTACCACTGAACTTTTAAAAGCGTTACCACTGAATTCACTCGATCCGTTACCACTGAATCCAAATTTTAAGTGGTAACGGGGGGAGGTGATCAGATTTTATGTGGTGAGTGGATTCAGTGGTAACGGATCGAGTTGTTTTTTATTATTGGTGTATGAAGTCCTCTGAAAACGGCTCGAAAAACGGGCTCATAAAAGGGCTCATAACAAGGTATTTATAGTTGTTCATAATGATAAGTTGAGTGTTGAGTTAGGAAGAACTCTTTTAGGTAAAACTGATCATGATGTGCGGTTAGTCTGTCTTTATAGGTTTAATTTTAGAGTGTTGGGTTAAATGCGCTTAATAACAAAAGCACAAAAACACTAATAATATAGTATATAAAAAATAGTATATCATATTAATAAAACTTGACATAAAACGTTCATTCTGATAAGGTTAGTGACAAGTAAAAGAGTTAATTCCCAAACGAAAATAAGGGTTAAATAATGAAGAGTATATCTATTTCTGCGATAGTTTTGTCGATGTTTATTGCCACGAATGCAGCATCAGAAAACGCAAGTTCTGAATCAGTTAGTAGTGCAATTTCTTTTCCGCAGTATACAGAAAACACAAGGGAGGTTACGACCGATATTCTGTTCCTATATACCGAATCAGCTATCGAGAAGGTGGGCGGTATTGATGAACTTTATGCATACATTGACACCTCAGTCAATGAGGCGAATGATTATATGATACTCAATAAAGTGTCGATCACAAGGCGCGTGGCAGCAGTCATTCCTTTTGATGGTGAAGTTAATGAATCCACTGATGGCTTGGGTTTTATAGAGACATACGTTAGGCAAAATAAGGCGACTTTAGAGGCTAAATACGGGGCTTCTTATTACGTCTTGATTGTTGGTGATATGCCGGATAACAAGGCTGGTGCAGCGACAGTTAACGGCGGCTCTATCGTTATGACTTACTTTGATGGCGGAGGGGCAGAGAATGACACTTTGGCTCATGAGTTAGGCCATAATGACGGGCTTGTGCACACTGCAACTGGTGCTGAAAACTTCAATACTACTGGTGGTTTTGCTTGTGGAAAAGAGGCCAGCTTAATGTCTATTGATGGCGCAAATAGAACGTCTAACTTTTTATCTTCACCAGAAGTTATGAATACTGAGACTGGCGATGCATGTGGCGTTTTAGGTACAGCAGATGTAAGGCAGTATTACTTTAATGCGGTAGAGAACAACCGGTTTGTTCCTAATGACTTTTCATTCAGAAACTACGTGCCGCCCAAAGAAAAAACAGGTGTTGTTTCATATGTAGTGGCTAACGACACTTACGATGAAACGATAGGTTCAATATCGGTAATTGTTAACTGGTCAGGCGTTACCGATCTTGATAGCTCAGTTGAGTTATATGCACGTTCTATTACAGCAGGCAGAGTGGATTTTAACTTTGACAATGACCGAATTATTATCGATGCAGCCTCGGGTTCAGTTGTGGTTGATGTCGTTATAAATGACGATGAATTGGTTGAAGATGTTGAGAAGTTTGAGCTAGGCCTTCGTCACAATGTGGGCGTTACGCTGGTGGATTCGCCTATGGAGATTAGTCTTGTGTCAGATGATATTCTACCTAAAGGTGATATCCAGGTCTCGGGTACATTAAGTATTACTGAGGGTTCGTCTTCTTCATTGGTTGTTACGAGATTGGGAGGAAGTAGTGGTGAATTAGTTGGCTCACTGGTTGTTACAAATGGCACCGCAAGCGATAATGATTACACTATTCAAAGTGTAGAGTTTACATTCTTAGATGGTGAGAATACCAAAGAGATATTGATTAATGCTGTAGATGATACTATTGATGAGAGCAATGAGAGTTTATCAATTGGTGTAGCTACTAACGAGCAGAACTCAAGTGCAAGCGGTAGTGTTGCGGTTACTATTGTCGATAACGATACGACACCAGTAGCACCTCGCCCAGAGGCACCAAGTAGTAACGGAGGTGGAGGGGGTAGCGTGGGCATTTCGGCGCTACTGTTAGCTTTCGTGGCCATATTTAGGCGCAAAAAAATCAATTAAAAGTATTCGTTTATGAAGTTTTTTCAAGGGTTGTCATTACTGGCAGCCCTTTTTTACGCTTGCCATTTGAGCGAAAAACCCCAAGCAATATAAGTCAAGTGACACACATTATCATATTGAAATAGAATGAAAGTTTTCGTGGTTTACTTGATTTTCAGTGTTCGTTATGCATTAGTTATCGAGTGAGAGGCAAGCGAATCCAAACCCCAAAACCAGAGAATGGTTACCCTGAAAATTCACTACAACCCAAGGATAAGCGAATACTTAACAGTATGCATTAATGAAGGTTGAGAATAGATAAACCCCAAGTATTATCATATTGAAATAAACTGAAAGTAAGTGATTGGTCGTGTTATTTTTGTATTAACTTGGCTTCATTTCCGCCGCAGATGCCATTGCGAACGGGTCTTGTTTTGTTTTGTTTTCGGTTGCCTTTTCCGTTGTGATTTATGTATACCCGCCTACCCTCTAATTGGCAATATAGTCTATAGTGAAACGATATTAATACTTACACTTGTATAGAGAGTAATGGCACTTATTGAGAAAGGGATCACGATAGAGCAGAAGGTAACATTAGGTTGCATGGGAATAGGTTTACAATTAATTGGTTGGTTATTCCTCTATAGGGTAATGGCATTAATAGTATGTGTTCATGTATAGGTGAGTATGACACTTAGCGCACTCTTTGGTTGCGCCTTTAGTGTAAGTGCTGGTCTTAAACCCTCCGCTGTTATCTGTTTTATTTTGGTAGGTTTATCGTTCAATAGCAGCATTGTGATGGGCTTACTGAGCGCTATGGAGGTTGTATTGTTGAAGTGAGGTTGATGCTTCATGCCATGTGTATTTACCTATAGGGTGAAGTGACTACTAATAGGGTTGTTTCACCCTATGGTGAGTTGCCTATATATATGTGTATCTGTATACAGGTGAGGTCTACTATTCAGTTGCTTTTGCGAGTTTATTCTTTTTTACTTTTGTTTTTTGAGGTGTTTTTTTTGCCTTGTTTGCGCTTGTAGTATTGTGAGGGTTTGTGTTTATCACTTCGTTCGCCGGAGGTGGGTGCTTTGTTTTTCGAGGCTCTTTTCGGGCGCTCTCTGGATGGAGGTGTAGTGTTAAAAATGCGGTCGTGGCAAATTTTTTAGTGGTTTTCTTTGCGATAAGCGGCTTATTTTGATATTGGAATACTCGTGTGTAGAGAGATGACACAGGGAGGTTGTTGGGGTTTTCATTTGAAGAGTGATGTTTAAATGAGCTTGAGGTTGTTGGAGATATATTTAGTGGTAGAAAATAGAGATAAACCTTGTCGTTCGTGTTGTTTAGTTGCGTTTGCGTGATACCTTTACTGCTACAAAGTTGCAATAAAATTGTGTTTGGTTTCGGCTTAAATTGGCTGACAGTCTTAGTGGGCGACACGGCTTAGTAAGAAAGGTTAATGATAAAGGTTAATGATAAAGGGTGGGGCGCTTACGAGCACAACATTGAAGTTATATAATGTTATTAATGACGGTTTTTCGGCAGTGTTTCCGCGTTATATTAAAGGAGTATTAGTTGTCATGAGTATTTGGAAGAGGTTTTATTACACGTATGGTTATTGGGTTGCTAACCTTATAGTTTTCCCCGCAGTGCTGGGCGGCATATATTACTTAATGCGCGAAGAAAGCATGCTTAGAATTGGTGTTTCAATAGGCTTAACGGCGATTATATTGGCACTGGTAATGAGCGAGATTAAAGATTTATTTGCGGTGAAAATTCATCTCCCTTATCGCTTGAGAAGCACTCAGGAAGAGGATGCGGCGGAATTGAAGGAGATATTAAAAGAGAATAAGTTGAAGTATAAGTAAGGGAGTTCTTATCCTATTTGTTAAGTTGCGGATACAATAAGAGCTTTTGTAGTACCCACCGGCACAGCCGTGTAACATGCTTTGTTTGGTGGTTAATATATTGGGCTAACATCGTCATTTTGTGTCGGCTTGGTTCGATACAGAGGCCAGGGTCTGACGTGATGTATTGTGATGGTTAGGGTGGTGTGTCTAGCCACTTCTTGCTCGTTTAAAGACCCGATTTAATTCTGTTATGGCAGCGCCTTGTTAGTTTGTACTAATGGCGATATTGGCAGGAGCACTAGCTGATATTAACGACAGGTTTGTTATGACGCAGGTATTATAAGGTGCTTAGGCTTGCCTGAATGAAATACACTTAAGGCATTGAACGAAAGCGGTAGTCGTAGCGTACAAGGTAGTAAGTGTTAGAGTATTGTGGCGCAGTAATCAGTATAAGGGATTCACCTAATAACAACGAAGGTGAGGTTTATATCATGTTTAAAACGTGTAACGGTTATTACAGCAAGTGGTATCATTTATCGGTGATGCTTTTCAGTTTGGTGGCCATCGCGGCATCTGTTTCAATTTCGATTAGCAAGCCCGTAAATGATGTGTTACTGATTTCTATCATCGCGGTTAGTGCAGCACTAGCGTTTAACCAAGTACGCATACTGTGGTTACGTAAGAAGGGGTTGGCGGGTGACGGGATTGATAACACAAGCGCCAGCTAACGACATTAATAGGAATACCAAGAAGGGGCTTTAACAGCTCCTTTTTTATGCGTAAATTACGCTATTAACAGACCAAAAAAGGGTTGATTGTAGTTCATTAAGTCCTTGTGCAGCCATTTATTAACGCTCTATTTCACCTTATCAAAGGTCAGTTATTGGGGTTTATCCACCGGCATTAGTGCATGAATATCTATTTATTTACACATCAAATCATAATGATAAATATACAAAAATAACCCAAATAAAAGCCCTTAAACAACACAAAATGATTGACAAATTCCGTCAGTTTGATACAATAGTTTCGAAGTCAAGGGAAACCTAATTAACCAATAATTCACACACACAAGGTAGCACAATATGAAAACTCAAATCTTTAATTCTTTCGCAGGCGCATACTCTACAGCTAACACAGTTATCACTCAATCTTTAAACAAAGGCTTAACGCAAGCGGGTGCAGAAACAGCGGCTATCGTTGCAATTCTTCCAGAGATCGCAAGCCTTCCTTTAGACTCGTTTGGTAAGAATGTAATGGCATTGTTTGGTGATAAAGAATGCATAGTAGGTAAGACTTATTTCGACTCTATGGTTATTCATTCAGCACTAGCAGTAACAGAATCGGTACTACAATCTAAAGGCAAGGAGCTAACAGAACACGCGCTAATGATTGCAAGTTCGGTTGAAGTGGTACGTAAAGAAAAGGTTGAACATCGCATACAGCAAGTTAAGGAAGCGATTAAAGGTAAGACTATAGAAGAGATGGCAGAAATGGCCGCAAATGATGAAGGTGGCTGTGCTGGCGGTGCATGTACGATCTAAAAAAACAAATAAACATCACTATAAAGGTAGACTTAATCAGTCTGCCTTTTTTCGTTGTTGCCCTCCAATACTCTCAGTACTTTCCCGCGCAAACAATATCAAATAACCAATAGATTTCATTCCTGTAAGGTGCTTTTTCTTTTTGTCTGCCGTGGTTGCATGAAGTGTAGCAAGTGCTACTTATTAGGAAAGGGATCACGTTTGTATACTGTGCTTGCTCTGCTAGTTTTCTCGGTATCTATATGCCAGTCAATTGGCAATGAATTATTCCCTGATAGTGTGTTTAATAGGGTGATATGTATACGAGAATACAAACTAATTCCCGCCACCAGCAAAGTGCTTATGTTTACCTGAGATAGGTTTATTGTATGGGTTTTGTAGCACCACTTTATGCCATCAAAACGCCCAAAAATCATTGACAAAACATGTCATTATGATAATATATCTGTACTGAAAAAGCACACACAAACCAAGGCGTAACCCATGAGTAAAGTAAGAAAAACTAGCGTTAGAAATGTCATAGTAAGGTACATGAGTGAGTATCTTTCTGAACAAGACGCGACTACTCTTGAAGCATGGAAGGAAGTCGAAGCAGCCGTTTTTGATGCAGTTGAAGGGCTTGTTGTTGTCGATGATTCACCTATAGATTTACCCATACCGCCAGTTAACAGAACTATAGCTGACGCATCATAATTACCACGCACTAGGAGTACACACAATGCCATTAACTACCCAATCAGTAATTCAATCAATCTCAAAAATAGATGGTGAGATAGGCGCTAATGTTGCCAATACAGCATTATATGATTTACTTGCTTCATTTAACGATAAGGACTTTAGACAAGTCGATGAACGTCCTGATCAAGTGCAATACATAAACGAGTTGGACGATGTTATTGCCGAGCTTGTGCAGTTTAGAGAGTTAATGGTTACAGCGATAAATCAAGACGCTGACGACATCCCAGACGCTCAAGAGATGCCCAGAGAGAACGAGGATTACAAAGCTTTATACGCATCTTTATCGAAAATTAACCCTACGTAACCATCCACTATAAGCGTTAATAAAAGGCACCTTAACGGGTGTCTTTTTGCGTTTTATGACGTGATAAATCAAGCCTTATCTATTATCATATTGAGTTATTATGAAAGCAGTTATTCAACCCTCATATATACAGGCCTTTAGCTTCTCCCTGTCGTTTTTATCTCTTTTGTTTTGCCTTAGGGTTTTGTATGCGCTTTGCTTTTTATTGTGTAAAGCATATTGTGATAGCATCTTATTTCCCTTACCGCCTTAGCGTACTTATTATCTATGTTCATTCATAGGGGGATGATTGTATACCACCGTTGTTTAGATAATTTACGTGCCGTTCTGGTTGTGTTGTTGATAACATTTTTGAATGGAAAGGGTTGCATAACGCGGTGATTTAATATGGCTATAAAGTCATTATTATCTTGCATTAAATTATCATTTTGATAAACTATGTAAGTCGAGTTACCCCACACACAAGAGAATTTTTATGAGCAAAATTAAACAGAAGTTAGTGCCGTCTATTGTTAGTGTCATTATGAGTTTAAATCCATATATCCGCCATGCGGTTGTCCTTAATGTAACGGGTTGTACTCACTTGAACCCAAACAAAGGTGATAGTGGTTGTGCGCCTATTAGTGACAGCGAAGCGGCGTTTGATATAGCTGGTGCGCTTAATGATAGTAGCGTTAGTGATGATGTTGTTATGTCGCTGTATGGCGATATGGATGTCCTTGCTCGTATACCAGCCGCCTTTATGGATAGTCATGTAAGTGTAGAGTCTATAGAGTACGGGAAGTACACTTTCGTAACGGAGGAGATTGATTGTATGGTGGTGGGGTTAACACTGTATACGGAATCAGTAGAGGCGTTTAGCTTTCGCAAAGGTGTAACGTTAGAAGGTTTATTGACGCGCAATGACGTGACGTTTTCAATCGATTATTACAAGGCAAGTTAGGCTTACCTTATACCTACAGGGTTAAGTATTAAATCAATCAGAACATGCACCTTTCGGGGTGCTTTCCTCGTTCTTTTTGGCCAAAAAACATTGACATTATTTGTCAAAATGATAATATATCTACTCTGAATTAACACACACAAGCGAGCACTTATGACTACTTCATACACTGTAAACCCGACGCCAGTTGAGCTTAATATCTTTGGTTCAAACGAATATCCCAGACACTCAGCTAGCCATGGTGATGTATACTTACCCGCTAGCGTGCTAGATGTTTATGATATCAATGTTATTATGCGCCACCCGCGTTTAGCGCCTATTCTTAATACGCTTCAGGACAAAGGTGTTGAGAACTTTATCTATATTGATGGTAATGCAACGTTAGGTGAAGCGCCTTACCCTAATGTAGGTGAAGTGCTTCGTTTATTGGTGGCTCACTTGTATCGTCACTGTGACTCATGTCGTGGTGCTCAAGGTCAGTTACCTATCATCTTTCATATTGAAAATGATTGTGGTTTAGCGATGCGCAGCCAACTGTCATTGAATGGTTTTGTTAACGATCCTAGTCTTGATAACGTCGATGCTGGATTAAAGGCTTATACCAGAGAAGTGTAAAAACCTCACGTAACACCAGGTACATTCTAAATTGTTTTAAAGGCACTTAACGGTGTCTTTTTGCGTTGTTTATTGGCCTAAAACATTGACTTTATTTGTCAAAATGATAATATAAACACACTGATTTATCACACACACAAGAGCCAATTATGAGTATCAATATTACCAAAGACCTTAGCAAAAACCAGCGAGCACAGCTTGATAAAGCGCGTGAATTAGGTGCCCAGGCATCGGCTAAAGGTTCGCCTCAATCTCCCTCACTTAACAGTGAATTAATGTCGATGTTTGAGGGTCGTGCGGTTGGTGAGACGCCAGAGAATGAAGCCTCTAGTATTGCGTTAATGATTGCCTATAACGATGGATTTGTCGCGGAAAATCTAAAATAACCGCTCTTACTCCTGTCGTTTTAACCTTATTAAGTGAGCTGTATTATGAATATTACCACACCTATTGTTGCCCAAACTGTCACGTGCCGAAGTGTTGGCACCGTGGCATATCCTGTTTATGATATTAAAAGCGAAGGTGCTTATATTGCGGGTATAATACTAAACACCAGTAACAACAAGATTGAGCAGCGTGCTGCGTTATTATGTCCATTGATTCATATATTGCAGTGTTATGGTGTGAATGAGTTTATGTATATTGATAGTCATTACACAGTAGGGTTGGAGCCACACAAGTTTGGTGAGGTGTTGGATTTATTCGTTAAGCATATAGATGGGGTTGAGTCCATCACGCCAGAAGATAGCGAGTCATTGCCTATACTGTTTCATGCTGCTAAAGGTGATGTTGAACGGTTAAAGAATGCATTAGCATTCAGTGGATTTCAAGCGGATCCAAGTTTAGATAATATTGATTCAGGCTTGATTGCTTTCACTCGTGATGTGTAGTTAATACCCGTATAACGAGCATTTCACCTAATGGTTTTTAAAGGCACTTAATTGTGTCTTTTTGCGTTGTTTATCACATAAAACAATTGACAAAAAATGTCATTATGATAATATATTCCTACTGAAAAAACACACACAAGCGAGCAGTTATATGACACATTTATGCGATACCATGGTTCAGACAAAAGGCATTAATAGCTACTTAACGGCTCTTATCACTGAGAAAGGTCAGTCAGTTGAGACAGAGATTAAACGTGACGGCCACATAGGCTTAACGTGGGAGCATTTGATTGAGCATTGTGAGGGAAGTAGCCCAGACGATCAAATAAAAATCATGGAGACGTGCATGAAAATTGACTTCGGTAATGGCGATGTATTCCACTTTTTGAATTACTTGGTTGACGGCATGATCAAGTCAATGAATTTAGAAGCGTTCGCGGCCTAAGTTGGGTCGCCATTCACCCTTCACCCTATTACAAAGGCCTTCATAAATGAGCAACACACAGTATTACCCAACACATAAAATTGAAACGTTAACCGACATACCCAGTCGCTTTTTAGACTCAACTTACACGATAGGCCGTATTGAAGAGGGTACTATCTCAATGACAACGCCAGCGATTGAAGACGAACACCTTGAGTTGGTAGTCACCCCTGATGATTTCTCGTCTATTGACTTTTATCTTGATGGTACCGCGCATGAAATGCTTGATTTTAACGACGGTGTAGTGGAGATTAGATTGCACACGAGTCTCTAAGCAGCACAACGATATAATAGCGAACACTAGGCACCTTTCGGGGTGCTTTTTGCGTTTTACGCGTTGACAAAAACAGTCATTTTGATAATATACTCGCATCAAGTTAATAACCACCCAGGGCTTACCCTGTTAGTTTTTTGTTGGGTTTCTCCCTGTAGATAAGGTGTTTAATATGAACGTACCCTATATAGTAAGACCGTTGTTAGGTTTCAGTATTTGGCGGCATTTGGAAGCAAGTGTCACCAAAGTTCTGAACTTTGGAGTAACAACGAATGAAAGCAAACAAACGAGCGTATCGGCGTGCACAGCGCGACAGATTAAAACATAAACGTGTTAGAGATAACTACTACGGGCTAGGGAGTAATAGAACAGCTATACAGTTAAGCTTCTCGGTAGATACCGCGAAAGATTGCAGTTGTATGATGTGTTGTAATCGTCGTAAGGTTGAAGGGTTAACGGTATCGGAAAAGGCCTCTATAGAGGGTATGCAGTACGCTATTAAGCATCTAGATTAATATTTGCAAAGGCATCTATTTAGGTGCCTTTTTGCTTGACAAAACATATCAAAATGATAATATGTACACACTGAAAAACACACACAAGGTTACGCATTATGCCACGTCAAAAACTAGCCCCCAGCCCAAGACAGCGCGAAGTATTAGCCGAAATACTGAACGACAGTATGAAGGAGTATGGGAAGGGAAACTCAAACACTTTAGATACGACCCGCGTCGATATAGAGCAGCCTAGATACACGGGAGCCACCCGCAAATCACTCGCTATTCTTAATGGTCTTCGTTTAATTGACTGGTACGATCGTAAGCTTGGTGACAAGAAGATAACAGGTGAGTATGCTCAATTGACGCCAGAGGGTATTGAGATTGCTAAGGCCGAGTTTAATACTGTATTCACTTCGTCATACGCAGAGACAAAAGAGGTGCAAGCGAGACTGCGTAGAGAGCGCAAGACCGCCGACACTGTATAGTTACATTCATACTATCGTATAATAAGGGCATCTAATTAGGTGCCCTTTTTGCTTGACAAAATCATTCAAAATGATAATATGTTCATACTGAAAAAACACATATAGGTAGCCCCATGGCTCGCATTGAATTGATAGCATATTACACAAAGAATCTTAATAAGGTTATCGCATCTCATGGTGTGGCAAGTGATTACACTACGCACGCATTTTTTCAATTGCAAGGCGCAATAATAGGCGTTAAAAACATACATGACTTCGCTCGAAGTGAGTCTGATAGACTGCACCAAATAGCGCTTAATCAATTGCCGTCAATGAGTGAATAATCCTTGACATAATTCTTCATTATGATAATATTACCACACTGAAAAAACGCACAAACATTCACACACAAGGAACACTATTATGTCATTTAACATTATTGGTCTCACTAAGCCAGAACAAGATTTTTTAGCCCACATTTTAGCCGTTAGTTTACGCCAGTACGGTTGGGAAGATTTTGACTCTATTGATATGAATAGAGTGGACATTCACGAACAAGTGGTTGATGAAAAAACGTATATCATCATCTCAACAATCGCAAATGAAGGGTTGATATTGCTTCGTACAGAGGCCACCGGCGATGAGTTTGATGGAAAGCTACCCAAGTTTGTCGAACTCACTGAAAAGGGTGTGCCGTTAGCTAGAGAGTACTATAACGCTATCCATGTACTTGACTATGACAAGATGGTCGCCGTAGCTAACGCTAATCGCGCAAAGAAGGCATTGAAAGCCGCGTAATTCATTTACATTATTAACAAAGGTGCCTATATGGTGCCTTTTTCTGTATTAAAAGGATTGATATGACCACTAAAGAAAAGGTGGCAGCATTACGAGAAAAAATAAAAGCTAACCGCGAGGCAAAGCCTGCGCTGGTTTCTCCTGTTAGTAATCCGCGTTATGACAAGGTGTACAAAGATGGGGTGAACTGGTTAAACACCTTGTAAATATAAATAAATGATTGACAAATAATCTCATAATGATAATATGTACCTACTGAAACCAAGCAAGGAAGCACGGGGTTCAGGTCACTTTTTACACACTTATTCTTTCGCACACGAGGTAGACATATTATGAAAATTACATCAATAGCAAGTATCAAAAATTTAATGGAATGCGGTTGTGGTTGTTTTGTTAGTGTAGGTGTTAAAGGTGCAACATGCCCTAATTGTGGCGCTGCTTTTTTATAACCCTAACATCACCCTATATTTTTGGAGAAGTCCTCGCATGAAGCGGTTTACGATACGAAAAGCTCTTAAGTTCACATTGATGATAGCCTTAGCTAAACATGGTGTATTATCAGTCGGTAAAGCAAAGGATAAACACATTGAATTAAATAATCATCGCAACAGAAGGCTAAACGCAATAACTTTAGTGCTTCAATAACCCATTATCAATCAATACAAAGGTGCCTATACGGTGCCTTTTTTGTGTTTACCATATAAAGCGTGTCTTCGCCCAACCCTTTCCCTGTCAGTTTGTTTTTTTTGAATGGTGCTTTAAAACGTCTTTTTGATTGACAAATCGTTTCATTTTGATAATATACAGCTATAGAAAAATCACTCACAACAGGAATTATCTTTATGAACCGATTCAATAAGCGCTACTTTGCCCTACATCATGTTTGCTCTGCTATTTTTGACACATTAAGTATTTTGGTTGAGCATCAAACTACCTTTACGAAGGACACGCCGGCAGGTCTGCGCAAGCAACTTAAGGCTCAGCTTCACATGGTGTTCTCAGACGACATGATTGCTGACACCGTCGATTACTACTATGGCCAGTCAGAGCTTCATGAAAGCAGCTATATGGATGTGTATAACGCATTAGAGGGCTATCGCAGTGAGGCTGACAAATATGCCTTTGCCATCGCCAAGGATAACGAGTTTACTTTGCCCGAGATATTCAAAGCGGCATGCGCGTATTCGACCGTACACTTTTTAAAGGGTCACTATGAGAATATTGTTGATCACTTGGTAGACGTGGAAGGGATTTTCAATGGTGAGTTGCCTAACCCAAGTGGCAAAGATAACGTCGCCGCCATGGTAGCCACCGCTATCTATCGAGCACCGCACACTTGCCTAGACGACATACTTAGCTTCACCACGCCCTTTACGGCCGAGATTAACCTTATAGACGATCAGTTCGAGGATGCTAAGATTGCGCTTACCGCAGGTGGTGATGAGCCGGATGGTTTTATTATAGATGAGACAGCGGTATTTGATGACGGTGCTATCGCGGTATTGCAATTACATCAACCAAAAGGCGGTGACATTGCCCAAGGTGATATATCGTTCTACACAGCAAAGCATAATGGTGAATTGTTTGAGCAAACAAAGATCACTCTTGAGATTGACGAGGGTTATGCTGCCACGCGCAAGGTAAACGGTATCGAAAAAACTTACATTATTGAAATGCACGGATTGTAAGCGACTACCACTAAGTACCACCAGACAAGGCACCTTAATAGGTGCCTTTTTTATTGACAAGAAATGTCATTATGATAATATTAAAGCATAGAAAACACGAACTTTATCACACACAAGGTTACACTCATGACGACGACAGTTAACAATAAACCTATTATCACTGAAATTTTAGTGTACTCACTTTCGCGCATCATTAAAAAAGAACTAAGGGGGAAGCTGGGGAGTCGGGTGATAATTCGGCTAGCGCAATACAGGGTGAACTTAGCGCTTTGTTAGCGAAGGTATTTGGACGTTCTGATCATATGGCGATGAGCTTAGCGTGTGCACTGCATTTAAAGCCTTATGATATTCTTGTCGTATCAACAATGCTGGGACATCATAAAGCGTGTGGCGATATATTAGTCGCGAAAGAAGATAGTGCTATTTTGCCGTCAGATATCGCGCTAGTGAAAGCGACCAGAATGGTGATTGAGGAGCTATCAGAGCAGTACACGCTTATCATTGATATGTTTTTTCGTGAGTTTGGACAGCTGGCAGAAAGTATGACCGGTGGTTCTGAGCAAATTATATTCCAAAAACTCGGTCGCGTTATTAACAGAAAAATGGCGGACAACCCAGCGCTTGCTAAAGCACTGTAAGTCCAACAAAGGAATTAACTATGAAATTAAACAAAAGCTTGATTAAATTAGCTATTTTCATCACCGGTTTTTTGGTTGTTGATTTTAGTTTGGAATGGCTTGATTTGGTGGCGGCTAGCCAGTTTCGCGGCGTAGCTTTGGTGTCGCTTTTTATCATGGTGATCGCCGTATATATATCATCTGGTTTAGAGGTTGAATGAAGCAATTATTACCGTTAAATTAGGATGAAGACAAGCCCTATTAGTAGGGTTTTTTATTGCCCACAAATAACAAAAATGATTGACAAAATCCCGCATTATGGTATTATTACCCCACTGAAAAAACACACGCAAAGCGAGATCCAAATGACACAATTTAACGAAGTAAAAACAAACAAGTTCTCTACATTTTCAACACTTAAGAATGATACTATGCTTGAACCTATGTTTTTTGGCAATGGCGTTAATGTAGCTCGTTTTGACCAACAAAAGCACCCTATATTTGAAAAGTTAATCGAAAAGCAAATTTCTTTCTTTTGGCGTCCAGAGGAAGTTGATATTTCTAAAGACCGTATTGACTTTGAAAAGTTAAGTGATGCTGAAAGACATATTTTTACATCAAACCTTAAATATCAAACATTACTTGATTCAGTTCAAGGTCGCAGCCCTAACGTTGCATTGTTGCCTATTTGTTCTTTGCCCGAGCTTGAAACTTGGATAGAAACTTGGTCATTTTTCGAAACTATCCATAGTCGCTCGTATACGCATATTATCCGCAACTTATATTCAGATCCATCAACTGTATTTGGTGATATTGTAGAAAATGAAAAAATCAAAGAACGTGCAGAAGATGTTGCCTTTTACTATGATGAATTGATATTTGCCGTACAGTTATATCAAACATTAGGCCTAGGCACTCATACTGTCGATGGTGTTGAACATGTTATTACCCTGCGTGAACTTAAAAAGAAACTTTTCTTATGTGTTAACTCAGTAAATGCACTCGAAGCAATCAGATTCTATGTTTCTTTTGCCTGCACATTCGCTTTTGCTGAACGTGAAATGATGGAAGGTAACTCTAAAATTGTTCGCCTTATTGCTCGTGACGAAAACATTCACCTAGCCTCTACACAACATATACTTAACTTATGGAGAAGTGGCCAAGATGATCCAGAAATGGCTGAAATTGCCATTGAATGTAAGGACGAAGCACGTGAAATCTTTATGTCTGCGGTAAAACAGGAAAAGAACTGGGCTAAATACTTATTTTCTAATGGTTCTATGCTTGGTTTGAATGAAGCAATTTTATGTCAGTATGTTGAATATATCGCTAATATCCGCATGAGAGCTATCGGCTTTGATGCCCCTTTTGAAATTGAAGCTAACCCTTTGCCTTGGATGAATAACTACTTAAGCTCTGACGCTGTACAAGTGGCACCACAGGAAGTTGAAGTAAGTTCATACTTAACTGCTCAAATAGATGTCGAAGTAAGTTCTGATGATTTCGGTGATATGGAACTATAAATATGTAAGGGCTTAATCGCCCTTATTCTTGTCCCTGCTAATACGATTTTAACACTACTTTTACCCTGCTAAACCACGCCAATATAACTATTAATGATTGACAAAAACACTCATTGTGTTACAATTTTCACTCGCTCACACACAAGGTTTTACTTATGTCAGATAATATAATTATTCCCACGCACGCTTCAGATTTTTATTACGATTATGATCGAGGTTACGACAGGAGGAAGTCAAAAGAAGTGTTATCCGAAGTGTTGAAGGTGCATAAAAAGAAGCTTATTGAATTACATGGCCAATACGCCATATTAGACACGAACGGCGGTCACGTATGCGCCAGCGGCCTTGTACTGCCTAATTACATCCCAAATGATGAAGCTGCCAAGGCATTGGTTGAACTAATGTATAACCACTACGACCGTGGTCACACAGATGGTCAGCGCCAGCTTAAAAAGTCATTCCGTGATCTTATGGCAGATGATCGCAAGGATCCATTTGGATAATAGGGCTTTATTGCCCTTCACTTTTTACCTGTTATCTTCTTTTAAATAAAATAAATGATTGACAAAATCCACTAAACTGCTACACTGGACGCACTTAATAAAAGGACGCACACACTATGAATATTTCAGCTCAAGCGCTCGTTTCTGGCAACATTGGTATGCGCTATTTTGCCAAGCTTAAAAAAGGCGGAGTATCGCAGGTGACTCACCTTGCTATGTATGCGCAATCCACTGACGCTTTACTTTCTGAGAACGGTGGTGAAATCGCGCTTATGGTAAACGATACCGGTCATGATGTTATCGCTACACTGGTCACAACCGGACGTACTCAAGGTGTCGCTTATAATGGTGATTTTGTAAAAGATTTATCTGATAACGGCAATGCATCGGGTGTGGTGAGAAAATTAACCCCATTATATGTCGAGACGGATGGTGGTCTATATCAAGTGTCATTAGTGACGGCCAACGAAGGTATTGCTAACGCGCATATGGCTGAGCATAACGAAGTATCATTGATTGATACTATTGCGCCCACAGAGGAAACCCCAGAGCTTTACGTTGTTGCCACCACAAAACGCGCCCATTAATATTCAAACTACTAACAAGACCCGTTTAATAGCGGGTTTTTTATTGCCTTAAATTAATATAAATGATTGACAAATTATCATAATGAAGTATAATGTATCAATCAAGTCGAAACACACACAAGGCTAAAAACATGAGTCGCACATATTCTTCACAAATTATTCAGTTCACAGGTTCAGTTAAGAGACGTTGACCCACTGAGCAACAAGTAAGCTTGATGCAGATGCATGGTTTCCGCCTTAACACATCAGAAAAAATCGAAGATCGTTGGGTGATTGAGTATTCACGCATTATCACTAGAGCTGAGAGTGTGCCAAAAGGAATGCTTGATAAGCTAGGGGGTAACTTCAGAACGATTGTTGAGAAAGATTCAATTGTTAAATTCCAGAAACGCCAAGATACAGGTATACGCGCTTCATTGTAAGCGCTTCACTTTGCCACAAGAATTAAGGGTTGTTATGAGAGATGATATTGCAGTTGTGCCATGGGCTGTTGATAATGGCTTTACAGCCGAGGTTGTAGATCCTGTAATCAAGACAAGAACCACGCAGTACAAACAGGGCGATATTGTCCCTGCTGCTTGTTTGTCTTTTCGGCTTGGAGAGCTACGAGCCTGGGGAACGGAAAAGGGTTGGCGCTTTGCACTGTTGAAGGATGGTAGGTACACGGGTCACTCGGTATTTTTTGAGAATGTTAAGAGTTGCTTAGGTGCTTTGCTGGCAAGAAGTTAACCACCAAGCACATGAAGTCCAAATTTTTACATAAACTATGCCCGTCTAAGTACGGGCATTTTGCCGCATTAAAGCAATATAAATGATTGACAAATTATCATAATAAAGTAAAATGTATGCATCGAAACACACACGAGTAGCCCATTATGAGCATAACCACATTACCCGCAGCATTTAAGTTTAAAGCGTCAGAGGATGCTGAGAAAAACATTAAGTTCATACTCATGCTGATAAGCAATGGGTTTGAGACGGTTATTGATAAAGATGATTTTATCTCTAACTACGTACTATCCAATGATTTTTCAGCCTACGCGGTTGAAGAAAACAAGATTGTGATCCATGGTTCGGACGAATGTTTTAATAACGATGATGCAGAGGAAGTATTCATAGGTGATTTTAACCTTGATGAAGGACTCCCGAGTCATGAGTTAAACATACTGGAAACAAAGAAATTAATTAATCAGTCAATTAAGGCTTTGCAGGCAATCAACCCTTCAACAGTAACGGCCAACCAACGCCATGAGATCTATCTGGTTTGTGTAAAAATGGAAAATATTAACGATAAATGATTGACAAATTATCATAATAAAGTAAAATGTACACATCGAAACACGCACACAAGGCACTTGTTATGAGCACTGAAAGATTGGATTTAGCAAATAAAATGGTTTTGGCTATCATGTTGTTACCGGATGATTTAAAGCTAGCAGTATACCAACGCTTTATCTTTGTAGAGGATGAAGGCGACATGATGGCGGGTGTGGAGACAAGTAATTTTATCCCTAACGATGAGGGTCTGAAAAAAGAAATCATCGAAAATTTTATGTATTGGGATATTGAGTATGTTAAACGCTGTGTAACGCATGCAGAAGGTGTTGTATTGATTGACAACAAAGGGCTTAACGATAGTCTTATTATGACTGCGGTTAATGGTAATGTGTATTGTATGGAGACTATGGCCAATGAGGGGGCTTATCTATCTATGCAGGTTACTGTAAATGCTGGTGCTTTGTTTGTATTCAATACTGATAAAACACCACTTGATTATCTAATGGACTCGCTTATTGATGTAGAAGTTGAGTTTTTCGAGGAGTAGGGTTATTTAATATTGCTTGTGTATGGTGCTGCTATACATAAGGGCGGTATTCCCTGTGTTGTTATTACTACATAAAGGTCGGCTAATGTCGGCTTTTTTGTGCATCAAACAAAATAAATGATTGACAAATTATCATAATAAAGTATACTCTATGCATCAAAACACACACACGGATCATATTATGTTTATTATCGCTAGAGAGAAGTTTAACTCGGTTATTGACGCTCAAATTGGTGCTTATATGGGCAGCTACAAAGCCCGTCAGTTGAATGATGCTGATAGCATGGATGATGCCATAGAGAAGGCTGAGGCGATTATCAATGCGCAACCCTTGTTTACTGAGGATCGCGTTGTTATATACAAAAAAACGGGTAGTGAGCTTATGCGTGTACACCACGAAAAGTTGATGACGGTTTACATGGACAACGTTAACGGTGGCATTACCCATTGTAAGCACCTTGTGAATGATAGCCAAGCTAACAGCCTACTTCACTAGTAGGCGAGGTTATTCAATAGGAGATAACAATGGAACTTAAGCAATTTATTGATTACAACAGAAGGGCGGTAAGTGCCAACTTTAAGGCGAGAAACCAAAAAGTGACTTCACCCAAAAGAATGGATCACATTAAAAAACAAAGGCGGACTACTATCAGGCGCTTTATTGCTCAGATCAGGGTGTCTACTGGGAAATCAACGTGCGGTATTATTGCAGAAAAAGTAGCGTTCGTAACGGGGTAAACCCTGTAACTGGTCATAAAATATCGTGATGTCAAAACAAAATAAAAGATTGACATAATTATTCAATATGATAATATGGCTTTACTGAATCAACACACACATGGCGGCACTTATGAACGGATTATATGACTTATTCAAAGAAAGAACGTTTCAACTTAGATTATTGATGGTGTCTACGTATGTATTATCGTTCGCCTTCTTTGTACTGGCAGTTATTGACTTTATTTTTTCACTGTCTCCTACTGTGATGACAATTACTTTTTTATCAAGCGGTGGCGAGAATAGTGTTTATTCGTTTGGCTACGTAGCTTACTACCTTATTACTTATGCAATATTGTGGACTACTCATGGTTTCTCATCAGACATCCTAGATAAGCTTGAGAAGGACAGAGTCGGATTATCTAAGATAGTCATCATCGAATAGTCGATAACTCACCACCGGCGCTCACAGAGACGCCTACACAAATTAAACAAACACTTGCGTTGCAGCGAATGGGAAGGGGCTTTTAGCCTCTTTTTTCGCATCAAAATAAATATAAATGATTGACAAAGTATCAAAATAATGTAGAATGCACACATCGAGTTAGCGAATTACCATAATTGATCTACCCACTGAATAAGGAATACACTGTAATGATAAAAGACAAAAATTCTATCTTAAATGATTTAATGGATAATGCCGTTGAACTAATTGCTGGCAAAATTCAGTACACACAGGTTGTTCTTGAACAGTTTGAAGAAAAAAACGATGCGGAACGTGTTAAAGCACTTAACGCTGATATCGAAGAAATGACACAGGCTATGAATACTATTAAAAAGCGTTCTGGCTGTTGGGCATAGAAGGAGGAAGACATCGTAATGATCTACGACAAAGATAAAGAATTATCTAATTTAAAAGCTTTCAGAGAGCAAGCAGTTGAAGCGACTAGAGCGCTGCAAGATGTGCGCGAAAATGAGCATCAAGCAATTATCATACAATGACTAAGTAGGCGTCCCTGACGTCTTTTATCACACACAATAGGAAATCAATATTATGTCAATTACAAAGCGCGTGCAGGTTTTAGTTACTGTTGATTATTCAATGACTGACGGCGGAGATGCTGACGGTATTTCTGCTAGTTCCATGGCTGATAATTTGCTGGCAGCTATTGAGAGTGAGCGAGCATATGGCGGCTTAACCCCTGATGATATTTGTGCAGATAAAGTATCACTAGAGCTTTGCGAGACATCTGGTGCCGGCACAGTGAAAGATGATATAGTTTTACTGAGTGAAAGCGACCTAAGCAATTTAACTATCCTTGATTTGTCAGCAGAAGGGGCGTAAGTCCTCTTTTTTGTGCCTTTAATTTAGCTTTAAAACAAATAAATGATTGACAAAAAACGAGAATAAAGTAGAATGTATGCATCGAGTTAGCACACGCATTGCAACGTTTACCGCCCGTGCTACTTATTATTAGTTTCAATCTAAATAAGGAATATCACTTATGTGTAAATCAACTTGTCAAGGTAAGTCAGCGTGTAACGTAGGTTGTGCCAAGCGAGCAGCTAAACCCGTTGTTCAGCGTTCATGTAGACAAGAACGTGTTGCTTTAGCACAAACAAGCGTTAAGACGATTGCCAATGCTGGTTTTCCACGGGTTGACTTTATCCAGAAAGGTGCGCCATGTGTCGGTTTTTCCACGAGCGAAATCAAGCTTAGATTAATCTAGCGATACCGCGAAAAGCATTGACTTAATATTTCATTATGATAATATATCTGTACTGAAAAGACACACACACAAGGCCGGCCATTATGAACTTAATCGTGAACCCAAATCCTTACACTATGCCAGCAGGCATGGATGTTTATAACTATCAAAAAGCCAAGAATTTTTGGTGGGGTGATAACGCATTGCAAGCCGAGTTTGATGCGCTGAAGTCCTTGGTGCCATTTTCAGGTAACGCAGACGAACCCGAAATAGATATGTTTCGATTAGCCCACAACCTATATTATGATTTATATAATAATGGCGGTGGCCATGATCATCGTTTTGATATCGGCAGTAGCCTTAACAGCGTGGTGAATGCAGTTTTTAACAACTTTAATGGCAGTGGGCATGAGAAGGCTGGCGTGAGAATTTTAATGGCTTTTCATGATGTATGGATGAGTATGGATCGCACTGAGTGGTTCCCTAAAAATGACCAAGCCACCCAGTTGTTAGTCGAAGTATTCATGACTGAAGTGGTTTATGCCGCCAGTGAGCACAGAAAGTTGAGTCAATTAGCCCCAGCGTAACGAATATACACAGGGAGGTATTACTTCCCTGTTAACTTTTTCCTGATTTTTTATATTGAGCCATCCGCGTCCGTTTAGGGCGCTTTTTATTGCCCCGAAAAGCCTCATCGTGTAAACTTGTATCTCAAGGATGTACACCATAAAGGATTATGATGAAAAAGTTACTAAGTGCCTTCCCCCTGTTGTTTGTTGTCAATTTTATGTCCTTGCCTTCTGCTGAAGCACATGGAGGCTGTGTCAGTTGCGTTAAAAAAGATGAGTTGCGCGAGTATGCTGCCACGTGTAAGCAAGCACAATTTAATTATGCCATGCGAATTATCGATAGGGTAGGCGATGACGCACGCTTTGACATATTGCAAAGGCCGGCCTACGGCTGGGAATTTAATGTTGAGCATAATGGGCGTTTAAAGATATGCAGTAAGGGGTATACGAAAACGGTTATTGACTCTTTAGCATGGGGCAAGCGGCCAGATAAGGTGACATACCAGTGTCAAAACAAAGACGGGGATGTATCACCAGCAGTAAAGTTTACGCCGGACATGTTAAATACTGAAGATAAGCGCAAGGTATCAATGGTGGAGTATTTACCATCATGCAATGCTATTGTAGGGATTGTTGACGGGTATGTATATTAGGGTAATTCGAACTGAGGGAGTTAAGCCAGCGTGATGCTGGCTTTTTTGTGGGTTACTCTTCGTCGCGGATAACGTGCATCGCTTCAACAACAGACGAGTCATGGCTGGATAGCGAGAGTGTTACTGATGATTCTACTGCGTAGTAGCTAGTGACAATGGATTTTTTAACGTGAGGTCTATGGTGCCTAATATTAGTCGTGTCATCGACTACGGCTTTGTATACGTTCATTGGTTTTATATAGGCTAACGCGGCATAGCCCAATATTTCGTCTTCACCGGTGATGAGGTTAGTGGCTCTTATTAGGTTGCCGGCCAGATTATATTTAGCTGTGAGTATTTCGTGTCTGCCGCCGCCCATGCCGCCGCCTAAATTAACGACGATAAGTGATGCCCCGTTGATTTGCTCAAATGAAACAATGTTCTTGCCTCCACGTGGGCATACTTCTGCTTGGTTGTGAGTTGTGATGGTCATAGCGCTCTCTCTTGTGTGTGTAAGTTATACTATAATATTAGCATTGCTGGTAAATAGTGCAAGCAAAATATTTCAAAATGATAATAAAAAGAAACACCTTTATCATAATGATAAAATATGATAGACTAATATCATTAGCAAGTGAGGTATATATGTTTGGTTTTGATAGTACATTATTGATAATCCAATTATCAGTGCCGGTGGGTATTATTACACTGGTCTTCGTGTGCACGTTCATAAACTCATGTAAGCCTAGCCAACGTGATAAAGAGGAGTAACTGTTATGTCTCAACTGGGAATGACTCAACTACCAATGGATTACTTTGAAGATAACATCGTCAACGTGCCGTCGTATCAGCTGCCCTTATGGTCGGTGAAGCGATTCTACAGCTTGTTTGTGGCCAAGGGTCTTATTATTCGCAATAAAGCCCGTAGAAAGCGAGAGATGCGCACAGCAGTGAGCACGCTTATTGTTATTGCAATGGAGTATGATGACACCCTCGATGAGATAAATCGTTATCGCCAACAGCTCAATAATCAGGAAGATGCGGCCATTGAAGCTCACCTTGATAAATTGGATACTCATTTGTCCTCACTTAATGGCTTACGGGAACACCTTCGCAACTATACGGTTGCTTATGAGCATCAACGACTAGATTGATAGATTAAAGTAAAAATGATTGACAAATAAACTCAATGTGACACTATTCCACCACTTAATATTACTGCCCTCAAAGTGAACCGAAAATGTCATTAAATATTTTATCGCTAATGAAAGAAAAGCGAGAAGCATTACCTAACGATGCGGACTATATTGAAGAGCTGGAAAGGCTAGTCGAAGTTAACCATGAGATTGCGCAAAATTTAGAGGCAAAGACCATTACTCAGCCGCCAGACGAGCTTATTGTCAACGCGCTTGCAAAAGAGGTGGCTAAAATATTCATTGGTAGCGGTAATTTAAAAAGCTTGAATGTCTCTCAACGCAGAATACGACATGTCATAAATATGGCAAAGGGAAAGACCGATATAACGCTTGTTGATATTCTTCAAGAGATGCACGAAGATCTTGATAGATAATACCCGAAAAATGATTGACAAAACACTGTGATTTGTTACTATTAATCCACTGAAAAAAACACCAAGAGAGAACGTAAATGGACACTATTTCCAAATTAAATATTTTATCGCTAATGAAAGAAAAGCGAGAAGCATTACCTAACGATGCGGACTATATTGAAGAGCTGGAAAGGCTAGTCGAAGTTAACCATGAGATTGCGCAAAATTTAGAGGCAAAGACCATTACTCAGCCGCCAGACGAGCTTATTGTCAACGCGCTTGCAAAAGAGGTGGCTAAAATATTCATTGGTAGCGGTAATTTAAAAAGCTTGAATGTCTCTCAACGCAGAATACGACATGTCATAAATATGGCAAAGGGAAAGACCGATATAACGCTTGTTGATATTCTTCAAGAGATGCACGAAGATCTTGATAGATAATACCCGAAAAATGATTGACAAAACACTGTGATTTGTTACTATTAATCCACTGAAAAAAACACCAAGAGAGAACGTAAATGGACACTATTTCCAAA